>Ga0255778_10000021_pt1 | contig 144417 bp, 106 predicted proteins | sample 071ome_31_FD_179976 | JGI IMG/M metagenome (GOLD analysis project Ga0255778, IMG submission 179976) | Coastal salt marsh microbial communities from the Groves Creek Marsh, Skidaway Island, Georgia - 071405CT metaG (version 2) | ecosystem: Environmental > Aquatic > Marine > Intertidal zone >...
AGTTCTACTGTAAATACTGGATGCGTCTCGGACACTGCTGGAACAACGACCAATGCGCCTTCCGCCACGCCTTTCCGCCGCCGGGGTCTCCTTGTGACAGTTTCAGTTGATGCATTGCCAGAGCCGACGGCGACGAAGATGTAGTGTCGTCGAGTACGTTCTCGACGCTCAATCGGTTAAACCGAAACGCACACACGAAACGGTAATTTTTTAGTACCGATGCGCATAGAACAAATGTAAAAACATCACCCACCCTCGCGCTCGTCGCGCCGCGGTATATCCAATCCATCCGAGCGTCTCCCAACCTTTGCTCTTCCAAACCCTCAGTTCAGTCCAAAACCTCAAATATTCGCGCGCGTATCCGTCACATCCGTCGCACACCGACGACACGGAATGACGCTGCCGCCTCTCGCACCCGCGGTCGCGCGGTCGCTTCGTCGCGTCGTGCAAGGCAAAGCGCGTCGTGGCGTCTTTGCCGGTAAACACATTCGTTTCGGGAACAAAGTCAGCGAGGATGGTGGAAACAAGTACGTACGCACGCGCGCTCCTTTTACTACTACTACGACGACGACCACGATGGCGATCGCGAATCCTACGGACACCGGCTAACGAGTTTGACTTTCTTCACCGCGAACCGCAGAACGAGACGATCGTGGCTTCCGAACGCACAAAAGAAGCGCGTGTTTAGCGAAGTGTTGAATGAAATGATACCGATGCGCGTCACGACGCACGCGCTTCGGTGCATGGATAAGGCCGGGGGATTGGATGAGTACATTTTAAACACCCGCGATCAAGATTTAAAGAGTGTCTTCGCGCTCGAGTTGAAACAACGGCTCAAAGAGGCGAAGAAGGCAATGGGGGACGCGCGCGAGGTGGTGGATTTCGAAGCCTCGCGCGAGGAGTGATTTGTTTTTCCCGTTCGAGCTCGAAACGGAACGAACGAATGGATGGATGGATTGGATTGATTAATTAGCGACGAGACGACGTCGGGTGGTTTACTAGAAATCTCCATGAATGGTATCATTCGTCTCGCATAGCAGCCATGTAACACACTGTACGTACATTTTCAGCATCACCGCGAGTCGCCGCTCGCTCGCTCTGTTCGCAAGATGATCCAAACAATCATCCTTCCACTCCCTCAGTCCGCGTCGCCGCCGCCCGACCGCCGCGTCCGATGCCGACGAAGAAGAAAGCCCAGCCCACGGGGCCTCCCTCGTCGTCGTTCCCGCCCGTCCCGAAACGATGCGCCGTCACCGGCGGTATGGGTTTCGTCGGTCGACGTCTCGTCGAGATGCTCGTCGAGCGAGGCGCGGAACGCGTCGTTGCCTTTGATATCGCGCCGAAACCCTCTGACGCGGCGGACGACGACCGAATCGTGTGGTTTCAGGGCGATCTCACCAAGCAGTCTGACGTTGACGCCGCACTCGAGGGTGCGGAGTGCGTGTGGCACATCGCCGCGCTCGTGGGTCCGTATCACAAGCGCGACGCGTACGACGCCGTCAACCGAGTGGGCACGCTCAACGTGATCGCCGCGTGTAAGAAGCACGGGATTAAAAAGTGCGTGATGAGTTCATCGCCGTCGACGCGGTTCGATGGTGGAGACATCAACGGCAAGCGTGAGAGTGAGTTGGATTTCCCAAAGACGTATTTGCAAGAGTACGCCGAGAGCAAGGCGGCGGGCGAGCGAGCGATGATGGACGCGTGCGACGGCGTAAATTTCTTCTCCGTCGCCGTGGCGCCGCATCAAGTGTACGGTCCGAGGGATATGTTGTTTTTGCACAACTTTTTGATCAACGCCAAGCGGTTGAGAATATTTGGAAATGGTGAAAACGTCATCAGCGTGTGTTACGTCGACAACTATTGCCACGGGTTGATTTTGGGCGAACGCGCGCTCTACCCCGGCTCCCCGGCGTTGAAAAAGTTTTATATTTGCACCGATGGCGAACCGGTGAAATTATGGGATTTTCTTGACAAGGCGTTCGTCGATCTCGGCTACCCGTCCCTTCGTAAAAAGTTTAAACTCCCAGGTTGGACTTTTATGATGCCACTGGCGTACGCGTGCGACGCCGTCGGTTACGTCCTCGGCAAAAAGTTCAAACTCACACCCTTTAGCGTTCGCATGCTTCTCATCAACCGTTGGTTTAACATCGAAGCCGCGAAGAAAGATCTCGGGTACGAGCCGATATACACCCCAGACGAGGCGTGGGCAAAGACGAGAGCTTGGTTTGAAGACGTCTGGAAGCCCAAATACGGCGCCGGCCGATGAGACGGACGTCTGGAGCCAACGAACGCGTCCCATCCATCCCGTCGACGACGATAGATTTTCCACCGCGCGTCGGTCGGTTGTAGCAGCAGCACCACCAAAACATCATAGTTTACCGCCGCACCCTCTTCCTTCGTCGTCGTCATCCTTCCAATCCATCCATCTAAACGCGCGCCGGTAGTCAACCATGACGCATGACGTCACGAACGCTATCCACTTTTTCACGCACACTCGCGCCGGCGTCACACCGCGCCTCGCGTCGCCCGCATCGACCCACCGTGCTGCTCGGTTGAACGAATGTCCGCGTCCGCCGCCGCGCGATCCGCTCTCGCCGCGCCCAACATCGTCGCGAACCGTCGCGCGACGACGAAGACGAAGACGATGATGCGCGGTCGAGTCGCCGCCAGAAACGCGACGAATGCCTCTTTCGTTGAGACGGTCGATCTCGACGCCGCGTCGTCCGGATCGGCGTCGCTTCGACAGTTCCCGGACGCCCCGGCGAGAGTGATCGAACACGATGACGTGGTCGGGTGGACGGCGCTGGAGAGTAAGCTGATTGCGGCGTGCGCGACGCACGCGGGGGACGCGAGCGTCAACGCGCGGTTCAAGGCGTGCGCGCTCTTGGGCGCGAGAACAACGTACGAAGCGGTGAATGAACTGAGCGTGGTGGAGGTGTACACGCAAGTGTACGAGGGGGATTTGACGACGTGTAGCACGATCATCGACGTGCACTTGAGGATTCTTGCGGAGAGCATGATTGATGGGGATTGGGGGAGAATTGGAAACGCGTATCAAAAGTTTCACGATTTGCCGCCGCAACTCAAGCGTCAAAGTTTGTTGGCGACGGCTGCCGTCGCGGAGGCGGCGTTGTTGTTCACGAAGGAGGAGTTTGAAATTACGGTGGCTATTCTCAAGGAGGAATACGAAAAGCCGGATGCGACCCCGGAACTCAAGGATGAGTATGAGGTGAACATGGAAATGGTGAACGCCATTGAGCGTTTCATCGAAGAAATGCAAAAGAACAAGGATGAGCGCGATCGCGCGTGAATCGATACGTCGTAGTATTTTAAGTGAACGCGCCGCAGTTTAGAGCCGCTTTATCATCAATATCCATCTATTTTCGTATTGCTTATTACACGGGACGCGCGGCAAGATTCTTTTCCTCTTCGCGTCGTCACATGTTCTCTGTACCTGGCGCGCCGTAAAACAGCGCGTGTAACGCAAATCCAAAGAAGAGGATGCCCCCGACGAACGACACAGTTCTCGGGGAAATCTTCAACGCGACAATTCTACCACCCATGACGGCGAGAGACGTGCAGAAGCAGTGCCCAAGGACACCGCCAATGGCGACGCCGTACGGATTTTTATGCGTGGCGAGAGCGATGGTCGTAATCTGGCTTCTGTCACCCCACTCCGCCAAAAAGATCAACACAAACGCCTCGATGAATACCGGTGTGCAAATCTTGGCCAAGATTCGCGTCAAGCGATTGCGACTACTCACTGCGTTACCTTTTTCCAATTTTTCCTCAACTTCCTCAACCTCGCCAGACATGGACGAGGCGCCTCCCGACTTGTACGCAATGTACATGAGCCGACAACCAAAAAATGTGTACAACACGAATGCCGCCTTACTCACAGTCTCCTTACTAATCAACTGGGGCACCACAAGTCCGAGCATGACGGACAGCACCGTCATGATCGTGAGCGCAGCTAAACCTCCCGCGAGGACGATGCTTCGCGAGTTTCTCATCGCCATGATGGCGGCGATGATGAAGGTTTCGTCACCCAACTCGGAGACGAGAACCATACCCAGGGAAGATACGAAGCCGTCGTTGAACCCACCGTCGCCCTCGGAGAAGTCATCGCCGCCAAGCGAGGACAGGGAGTTTGAACCCCGATCGTGCATCGCTCCGGATAAGCGCGCCGCCGACGCGACGGAGGCGACCGATGCGAGGCATAGGAAGGCAATCACGATCTCGAGGATCGCTTTGCGACCGTGTTGACGCGCGGCAAACATGGTTCAAGTGTGCGGTCGCGACTCGACGAGTCGCTCTGTGATGCGCCAGTCGCGCTATCCGCGTCGGCTGGCTGTGCGTTCCACTCTACAATATCATGTTACAAACGGCTAAATCAACGCGTGACGCGCGCTCCAGAACGCCGCACGACGTCTTCAAATTCTTCTCTCGTCATTCTATACAGCGATGGATCGTTCGCGTCCATGGCGTTTCGCACATTTTCTGGTTTGAACAACGCGAGCATGGCGCGCACGTCGTCGTCCCTCCAATCCGGGAATCCATTCGCATCCGCCACGCGCCTCAAATCCCTCGCGGTGAAGAAGCCACGGGCTTTAGCGTCCAGTGCGTCGTACGCGTGCTCCATCTCGTCCTCGTTCGCCGGTCTCGTCTTCTTTCGGGGCGCTCTCGATCCCGACCGGTTCGCGCCGCTCAGCTCGACCGCCGCGGTTCTTCTCTTCCCGCGTCCACTCGCGCGTCCATCGCCGCGTTCGTTCTCCAATACATCGACGGCATCGTCATCGTCCGATTCTTCTTCTTCCTCTTCTTCGTCGTCTTCGACTTCTTCACTCGTCGACGCCGCGTCGCCGTCGTCCTCAACAACAACCTCTGCCAACGCAACCTTTGCAACACTCCCATCTTCCTTCGTCTCTCGTCGCCCCGTCGACCGGGTCCCGCGCACTGTCGACCGCGTCGCTGGCATTTAAGCCTCGCGACGTGTCCCGACGCGAACCGACGCCGGGTCTATCCTCGACGCCGCGTCGCGCACTACGGGTGGATGTTTTGTCGAGCAACCGTTCCTCACTTCTCAACGCAGCGTAACCATGTCGACGACGACGGCGGCGGCGGCGGCGCCCCCCGAGCGCGTCCAAACCCTCATCCTCGACGTCCCGAACGCGTCGCCCGCGGACGAAATCCTCGACGACGACGACGCGACGTCCACGAGCGGGTTCGCGAGAGACCGAGAGCTCGCGAGAGCGAGGGAGACTCGAGACTGTTTCAAGACACCCGAGGGGCGGTACAACCTCGGAAAGACGTGGACGACGAAGAGCGCGTCGTTCGTCATGTCGCGTGGGTCTGGGTACGGGTCCACGCGCGTCGCAGGGTACGATTCGAGAAACAGACGACGGATCGAGACGGGACGAACGCGAAGCGGGTGGAAACACGTGACGTTTAACGCAGGAGACGGAGCGCACGTGTTAGAGTACAACGCGTCGACAGAGTGTAAACCGATCGGGAAGATTGGTTTTAACGGCGTGGCGGTGACTGCGTTGAGCGTTCGGGACGGGCGAACGGATCGGTACGATATTTTGGTCGGGCTAGCCAACGGCGAGGTGGTCGCGATGGATTTGGAGAAAAACGTCGCCGAAAAGACGAAGAAGGCCGTAGCGTGCTCGAGGTGGAACGCGGATGGAGCGGGGGTGTGTAAATCTAGAGTCACAGCTCTACGATGGGTGCCGCGGGAGAGTCAGGCGATGGGTTTTGATTGCATTTCGGCGCACGCCGATGGAAGTTTGTACATTTACGATTCCGCGAGCGACGGTCCCTCTGCGAAGATTGAACCCTTGTTGGATAGATCCGCGCTCAGCGTCGCCAATGCGGGGGATCCATCGTCAAATCCTCGCGCGAGATGGCATTTTGGTGAAAGTTCTCTCAACGCTGCAGAGTTTTCGCCGGATGGAGATCACCTGGCCGTGGTAAACGGCGCCGGGATGTGCCGGGTGCTCTTCGTGGGCGCCGCCAAGCCAACCGTCATCTCTGGATTCAAGTCTTACTACGGCGGGTTTAACGCCGTGGCGTGGACGCCCTGCGGCAGATACATCATCGCCGGCGGCGAGAGCGACATGGTGGAGATTTGGGGCTTCTACGAACGCGAAGTCTTGGCGTGGGGATGCGGAGGACACCGCAGTTGGATCACAGACATTTTCGTCGACGAGAGGCTCATGCGCGACAGAAGTAACTTTCTGCGCTTCGCCTCGGTCGGAGAGGACTGCAGAGTCGCGCTGTGGGATCTCATCCTCCCAGACGACGAGGAGGAAGCTCCAGCCATCGAAGAGCAAGCCGCGAGATTATCGATTTCATCCACTCGCCACGGCCGCCGAGCGTCTTTCGCGGGACCGGACGCCCAAGTCGCTTGCTCCGCGCGAAGAGACGAAGTGCAGCGCATCGTACCCATTATGACTCACAAACTGCACACGCAGCCAGTCACCGCCGTTCGTTTTACCGACGAGGGCGTCCTCACGGCGACGGCGGACTCTATCAAACTTTGGCTGAGACCGACCACGTCGTCGCGTTACGCCCACTGTCCCCAACCATGACGCACGGCGTATAGTTCAAGCGCGCTCAGTCGTAGGCACATTGTATTTCATCTAGACGCATTAAGATTTATAGACATTCCGTCGCATCGCATCGACCGTCGTTCGCTTGTACTCTCCCGAAGGCTGGAGCGCGCGGCGAAATTTTTCTCTATGGGCAATCAGGACAGCGCGTGTGGCTCGCGGTATCATATGGGCAAACAGACTAAAACATGTTCACGTCCAACTCGCCCAACTTGGACGACTTTTCTCTGGGCGCCGAGCGCCAGCATCCGCCTTTCTAACGCACGCACGTAAAGATGGCTCCGCGCGTCACCTACAAGAGACGGTGCGTACGACGCTCGTAAATCATTGGCGTGACCTGCACACTTCGCGCGTCGCGTTCCGGCGTCGCCCGCCGCCGTAAAAGAGACTCGAGACTGACCTCGCATCGCACGCTTTCGCACACGCGCAGACATGCGTACAACACGCGCAGCAACAAGATCATGAAGAAGCGCCTTCCGGGTGGCGGACTCGGGATCAGCTACGTGAAGAAGACCACCAAGGGCGCGCAAACGCCGGCTGGTGACAACGGTCGCATCCACGGGGTACGTGTTTGAGCTCGATCGCGGAATCCATGAATCTACGGGTTAGGGCTTTGTCCGAGCACGCGTGATTAGGAATCTGCGCGCTCGATCGTCGACGCGACGCGACCATGGGATCGAGAGAGACTTGAAACTGACGGTGATCATCTTTTCAACGCGATCGATAGGTTCCGCGCCAAGCTTCCTCGCACTACAGACGCAAGACCTTGGCCAAGAACAAGAAGAGCGTTTCTCGTGCGTACGGTGGGGTTTTGTCCGCTGGGGCGGTTCGCGAACGCGTCATGCGCGCGTTCCTCGTCGAGGAGCAAAAGATTGTCAAGGTGCGTACGCTCTTCTCTGAGCAGATTGATCTCGATACTCGTTATTTCGCGGTCGTAGTGCCGATATCGCCGTGATCGACCGCGTAAACTCGACGACGGAACGAGGGGACTGACGAAGCCTTTGCTCTCTTTGCGTGTTTCTTCGGCGCTTTGCAGAAGGTGCTCAAGCTCCAAGCGGCCAAGGAGGCCAAGTAAGCGAGTTCGTTGACTTGATGAATCTTTAGCGTATTCTACCCATAGTAGAGGGGTTGCGTGCGCTCATCCAGATAAGCGGATGAGCGTCGTAACGGTTGTAATCGAGACGCAGAGGCGTTCAGTTCAGTTTCACACGTTTCATCTTTCTTACAAAATACATCAAGCCCTCTCTATCCTCTACCGCGAGCGCGAGCGCTACTACATCAACCATACTAAAATCTATGTCTCACAGCCATCAGCGAGACGTCTTCAAGACGCCTTGGGAGGCTCTAGCTTGACGCGACAAACTGGACACGTATCTCTCTGCGCCGAGGCCAAAAATAACTCTCGTCAGTCTGGGAACATTCTGCCCGATCGCGACGTCGCGACGCACCAGTTTGAGCCAATCCCCCAAACAATTCTCATGGAATACGTGTTTACACTCTGGTATCCTCTTCACGCTCGTCCCGGTTTCAAAGTCGCACAGGCACACCGAGCACGTCGCTTCGCTCGTCGTCTCGTCCACCTCCACCGTCTCCAACGCCTCCACCACCGCCGGAGCCGCCGGCGCGTCAAAGTTTCTCGTGTCAAACTGTGTAAAGTCAATGTCACCAAACGGCGAGACGGTGGGAGCCCCAAAGCCAGTGGTGAAGACGACGGATAGCACCGCGTTTCCACCTCGGTTGCCGGTTGAGTCTGCACCCGCTCGCTCGAGGAAAACGCCCGCGCACGACGGACACCGCGCGTCTTCTGGACCGGAATCGAACGCGGACGGGTCGACGTTCACGCGTGCGCTACAATCGTGACACCACACGGACTCCATGTCGGCCGAGTCGCGCGCGACGGCGACTGAAGTGGCGCAAGAAGTGGTACAAGATGAACTGGGACGAGTCTCGCGTCGAAGCGACACACAAACGACGCGGAATGTTCACAAACGAGCGGGCGCGCGCTTTCGTTTACCGAATGATACCGATATATGTTTTAAATGCATCCTAAAATCAAGTCTCAACGGACGAGACCACCGCGCGGGGCCCACGCGCCGGTGAGACTAGATCACTACCGACGGGCGCGACGCCCCGCCAACTTTATACGAATAAACCTTTCCATCGCTCGACGAAAATAACCGTTTATTCTTCGCCGACAACGCTGCCTTCAACTCTGAGGAGAACGAAGCCGATCGCGAGGCCGACGAGAGTGATCGCGAAGCACGTGGTCGCGATGGACGCAATCTCCGCACCCTGGTTCGCGATTTGCGCGACTTCAACCATGGAGGCGTTCACCTTGACGGCGCCGCCGCGGACAGACTTGCGCGCAACCTTGCGGGAGCTATTCATTCATGGAAAACGACGAGAAGCGCACACAAAGTCAGTCACGAGTTCACCATTTTTTCACGCGCAGTCGCGAAACGAATCGGCCGAGGCGATGCGACGAGCAATCCAAACGCGCGCGTCCGTCGACTACGACGCGACGCTCGAAAGCGACGACGCACCCGATCACCGGCGTCGCGGCGACAGCCTTGGACGCGGAGAATCGCGCAGCTCTGCGCGCGGTCAAAAGCGAAAACGTAAGAACCACCACCGTCAGTCACTATGCATCGACCCGGGCGTGCCGGTTCACTCCTTCCTTTCCCCCGCGACCCGGGGGATTCGACCCAGGGCGAGCCTCAGCCCCTCAAACGGATAGGGCTTCTCGAGTCCCCGCCCATCGACCGATGCGCGGGGTTTCTCGCGCGTCCCACGACGTGCGCGACGAACGAAAACGCGCGGACGACGCGCGACGGAACCGAACGAAATTCACCGCGTCGTTCGTTCCATCGGCGTCCATCGGCGTCCATCGGCGTCGTCGCGTCGTCGCGTCATCCATCCATCCATCCGAATCGCGGTCGAACCCGGCGTCCCATTCCAAGTTTTTCTTGAGTCACGAACGGTCACGAACACACCCACTCGGAGGGAACCCCGCGTCGGTCGATCGCGCCCGATCCGTGCCGTTCCCGCCGAGTCGTCGTCCGTTTCGCGTCGTCGTCGTCGTCCGTTTCGCGTCGTCGTCGTCGTCGTCCGTTTCGCGTCGTCATCGTATAAAATGCGCGCGTACCTCTTGGCGACGTTGGAGCGCGTCGCGGTCGTCGGCGCGGCGACCGCGACGGTGCTGAAGGAGGCGATGGCGGACATGCTGATGATGTGCTTCGGTCGGTGTGTGCGGTGCGTCCCGATCGAACGCGATCGGTCGAGGTCGGTCGGTCGGTCGGTCGGTCGCGTGTATTTTACATTGGTGTCACCCATCAAGTGTAGGGTTTATGTCGATTTTTTTTAGTACCGACACCGTCCCTCGATGCGCTCGTACTGTGCTCCACCGCGCCCCGTTCGCGTGAACGACGATCGATCGATCGATTCAGTCGAGGAGAACCCGATGGGGGTTGTACAAGACGTACCGAAGTACCGGTACTCATCAACGCGCAGTACTAGTAACTGGAGACGGGAGACGATCGCGCGAGCGAGGGCGAGGGCGAGGGCGAGGGGACCGGGAACCGGCGCTCGATCGCGTGCTGCTCCGCGTCGTCTTCGTTTCCGGGAACGACGCGTTCGTGTGCGTGCGGTGTGTGAGACCGATTGAGATTTGGTTTCGACTCGACTGATTGATTGATTGATTTGAAACCGTCGTTCGTTTCGGTGTCGTCGTAATATCGATTCGATCGCGCTCGAAATGTCGACGAGACGCGGGACGACGCGTGGGCGCGTGGGTTGGTTCTGCGTCGCCCTCTGCGTCGTCGTCTCCGCCGGGTTCGCGCGGGTCGGCGCGAACGCGGCGGCGGAGAACGGCGCGGCGTGGAGAACGGCGCGGTTGGACCCGGATACGTTTTCGACGCCGAGGTCGTTCCAGGAACCGTCGTTTCGCGTCGATGATGAGGGTAGGGTTATGTTTAAAGGGTGGTTCGCGACGTCCAAGCCGACGGAAATTGGACAGCGGGCGCTCGCGGAGGCGTTGCCGGAGGACGCTCGGCCGACGCGCGACGAGAAATGGAGAGTGACGATGAAGGGGGCGGAACGCAGCCTGACGTTCACGCCAGAGGGTGAAATCATAGTCGGGGACGAGTATAGCGCTGGAACGTGGTTCGTGCTCGATGGGCTCGAGTATGATACGGCGGCGGCTTTCGAAGACGCGCCGTCGGATGTCGAGACGTGCGACGCTTCGACGGGCGAATGCGGCGTCAAGGATGAATTGTAGTACTAGAGGAGAGGATTTATACGACTGTTCATCGCGTTTGAGTACCATGGAGAAGATGTGCAGCTATTATTAATAATCAACGGAAAGAATACAACGACTACACCACGTCAACGGGGACGACCTCGGACTCCCGCACGCCTTCTGGAAGGTTACCGCGAGAACCGGCGATAATTTTCGCCGCGACAGATGTGAGCGACGCGTTCTCCTGAACGCGACGTTCATCCCGAGCCCAACGCTCGTAATCGGCAGCGAGTTGCGTGAGAAACCAAGGCATCACCGCACCGAGACTCCAACCGAGAATCGTATTCAAGCGACCACCCGCCCGAGCGAAGACGCCCTCTCGAAAGTCCCCAGCGACGTCAATCTGACACCGAATTCGTTCGCTCCCATCGCTCTCCTCCGTCGCCGTTACCTCGTTTCGTAACTTCAAATCCTTAAGACTCAAATTGATCGCGTTCGTCACGTTAACCGACCTCGCGTCTTCCGGTTTCAGGTTGATAATCTCCGCCGCGACCAACGACTGCACGCACCCGCCCTCCGTCACGCAAACCTTAACCACACCCCTCGGCTCGACGTCGAGAAACAACAGCTTTTGCCGCCCCGCCGAGACGACGAATCCATCATCCCCATCTCCCTCCGTCCTCTGCACGTTTTCAGCGTCGAGCAAGTTGTACTCCTTCGCCGGCAACGCGACGTAATCCTTGGCGGGTTTCGGCGATTTCGGCACCGCCACTGAAAACGCGCGAGATACCCGAAGCGACGCGGCACCGCCGTTCGCGGCGTCGCGCTCGACGTCGACGAGATCGGATGGTTTCGTCGCGCTGCGCGGCGTCGTCACGTTCGCGCGCGAGCGGCGTCGGACGCGCGTCGTGGATGGTATCGTTTTCGTCAGCATCGCAAAAGTGACGCTCCGCAGAGCGCGACGCGCCGTTCCACTTCGACTTGTTCGGAATGAGCGACGTCGCGCAGCGCACGTTTGAGCTCCCACGGAAGCGATGGACGTATATGAAGATACGATTGTGCGTTTCGCGTCGCTCTCGCGCGTCGTCCTCGTCGTCGACGTGAAGTCCACTCGTTCGTTCGTTCGTTCGTTCGTTCGTTCGTTTCGCACTGACTGACTTTGACTTTTACATTCAATCGCGCCGTAGGAGTTTTGGGAGCGGTGGAACCGATCGATGGACGACGAGCGATCAGGGTGACGTCGTGGATGATCTCACGACGGCGGTTCGCGCGGCGGTTCGGCGTGCGCACGGGGTGATTGATGGTGGGTTTGATTTCGAGCTCTTTGGCGTCGAGCGAGACGCGCAAGCGACGGACAGAGTCGTCTATGTGTTTTATGTAAAAGTATCGGGGGAGAATCACAGAAAGGTGTGGAGCGCGCTGACGCTTTCGACGCGGTTCGATGATGAGCGGCCAGAGACGGAGTGTGTGTACGACGTGTTGGGGGTTGAACCCAGTCTCGTTCGGTTTGCGTGAAGTCGGGCGGCTTGTAGTTTTTCTAGCCGGTGTTTTAGCGTACTTTGTAGTAGTTTGGAATCTAGAATGAACGATATTCGTGTTGAAATCGTGCGGGCTATGTCGTGAAGAAGCCTAGTTCTTCGTCGTGAGCGTTTCGTCGCGCACGTCGTCCTCCTCGTCCACCTCGTGTCCGGCGCCGACGACACTATCCTTGATGGTCGCTCTGGCGCCGATGACGGCTCCGGGGCCAATGATGGAGTTTGTGATTTGCACGCCGTCGCGTACGACGACGCCGCGCATGATGACAGAGTTAGAAATCTTCACGCCTGAGCCAAAGTCGCAGCCGGCGCCGATGACGGATTTCTTCACCGAGCACTTATCCTTGAGGACGCAGTCGCCCGCAACGGCGCACCCCGGACCGACGGTTGACTTGGAGCCAATCGTCGTCGATCCGTCCACGACGTTGTCGTACTTGCTCAGAGGCTTTTCGTTGAGGTGATGGAACTCGGCGGCAATGTCGCGCGATGCTTCCAACAACGCGGGCTTGGTTGTGTCCACCACCACGCAATAATTTTCAGGCTTGACGACGAAAGCCGCCACCGGCCCCGCCGTGCCCCCACGGAACTGCTCTCCAGCCATGTGGGGCAAGAGATCCAACTTGACGCTCTGCAAGTAAACCTTGCTTCGAAGCATGTCGAACGTCTCCTTGGCCTCGAGCGCGTACACGCCCACATCCTTGACATCCGTTCGAATGACCATATCTGGAACGGCGGACAACGCCGAACGCTGAAGCTTTAAACGCTTCATCGCCTCGTCGCGCACGCCACCCTCGAGACAAACCACCACGCTCTCATCTCCACTCAACCCAACGTATCTCACGCCCTTGGGCGCCCGTCCAGCCTTGCGCTCAATCTCGTCCCAGGGCCTACGCTTGGCCAACGCCACCGTCGCGCTCGCCGCCGAACACATGTGCGCGCTCACGACGTCATCCAAAGCCACATCCGTCACCACGTCTCCGTGCACCACAATCAACGTCGACGCGTTCCCAGCGCTCTCCTCCACCAAAGCCAACCCTCTCGCGCTTCCAGCGTCATCATCCGCCGCGATAACCTCCACTTTTACCCCGACCAACGCGCTCCCGCTCTGTCTTTTCCACGCCTCCACTCGCTCTCGCATCACCCCCGCGTGCGCGTCTCCCGCCGCAACGATCGTGATCGCCTCGCACGCGTGTCTCTGCATCGTCGCCAGCGCCCGCGTCGCGTGATACGCCAGCGTTTTCGTCCCACCGCACTCTAAATCGTACCGGCACGCCCCATCCTCGAGCACCGCGTCACCAAAGCTCTTCTCACCCTCACGAAGCGCCAGCACGACTCCGTGCGCCCGCATCGTCGCCCGCGCGTTCGACGCGAGTCACGAATCCTCCCCGCGTCTCGCCCGCGTCTCGTCCCCGGCGATCGCGTCCGTCGTCGCCGTCTGACCACGCGCGTCGGTCGCGTTGAATCCAAACCACGAGGGCGAGAGGGAGAGGTTTTTCGAGTGTGTATGGACAGACAGACAGACAGACAACTTAACTTTTTCGAAACTCTCCTCACCGGGGCGGGATCGAGTTCGGGGCGCTCAGTTCCCGACGGGCGCCCGCGTCGGACGGGCGAACGGACGGACGGACGACGCGAGCGCGCGCGCGGTGAGACGGGCGAAGGGACGGACGATCGGTCGGTCGAAACAGGAGGAGGTGTCGGGAGGACGGACGGACGGACGGACGCGCGTCGATCGGTTTTTGGATTTGGATTTGGATTGCGTTGCGTTGACGCCTTTGCGACGTCGGCGTCGACATGTCTCTTCGATTGAGAGAGCTGATAAGACGGGTGCGGGATTGTAAAACGGCGGCGGAGGAACGGGCGTGCGTCGCGAAAGAATCGAGCGCGATCCGGGAGTCGTTTAGGGACCCGAACCAGGGGCGGTACGTGCCGAGGAACGTGGCCAAGTTGCTCTTCATGCACATGCTGGGATACCCGACGCACTTTGGACAGATGGAATGCGTGCGGTTGACGGCGCAAAACGGGTTCCCGGAGAAGCGGATCGGTTATCTCGGGTTGATGTTGCTCTTGGATGAAGATCAGGAGGTGACGATGTTGGTGACGAATAGCGTGAAGAATGACTTGACGCATAAGAACCACTACGTCGTCGGGCTCGGGTTGTGCATGTTGGGAAGTATTTGTAGCGCAGAGATGGCGAGAGACGTCGCCGGGGAGGTAGAGCAGTTGATGGGGCACTCGAATAGTTATGTGAGGAAGAAGGCGGCGCTGACGGCGACGAGAGTGGTGAAAAAAGTGCCGGAATTGACGGAGGGATTCGTGGACGCGGTGGAAAAACTCTTGGCAGATAGACATCACGGGGTGCTTCTTGCCGCGTGCACGCTCGCAGTAGAGATGTGTGAGATGAAGGAATACGGTGTTGAGGTGCGCGAGCGTCTGCGTAAGCTCGTGCCCAATCTGTGCAAGGTGCTCAAGTCGTTGATTTACGCGGGAAAGAGCGCCGAGCACGACATCGCCGGACACGCAGATCCGTTTTTGCAATGCGCAATTTTGCGGTTGCTTCGTGTCTTGGGCCGCGGTGATGCTGATGCGAGCGATGCGATGAGCGATATTCTCGCGCAGATTGCGTCCAACACGGATGGCTCGAAGAATGCGGGCAACGCTATTCTTTACGAAGCCGTGGAGACTATCATCGCCATCGAAGCCGTGGGAGGTTTGCGCGTCTTGGCGGTGAACATTCTCGGAAGGTTTTTACAAAACAAGGATAACAACATTCGATACGTCGCGCTGAACACGCTCGCCAAGGTTGTTGCGGTCGATACTCAGGCGATTCAGCGCCATCGAGCCATCGTGGTTGAGTGCGTTAAGGATTCCGATATTTCCATTCGGCGCAGCGCGCTGCAGCTAGTGTACAGTCTCGTAAACGCGAAGAATGTCACCACTCTGTCGCACGAGTTGTTGGACTACTTAGATGTGTGCGATGAAGAGTTCAAGCGTGATTTGGCCAAGAAGGTTTCGGAATTAGCGCTCAAGTTTTCGCCGAGCAAGCAGTGGTACATTGACACGTTCGTCACTCTGCTCACTCGCGCCGGCCGCTACATTGACGAGAACGAGTGTAACGACTTTATGGGTCTCGTCGCGAGAACGCCTCAGTTGCACGGATACGCTGGACGATCTTTGTATCGCGCGGCGTGCGAGGAGAACGCTCCCGTTGCGTTGTGTGCCGTCGCGATCTGGGTGTGCGGAGAGTACTCGGACGCAATGGTGCATGCGTCGCCCGTGGAAGGAGAGGTGTTGACAAAGGTGAGACATGACGACGTGACCAAGCTCATGATGACCCTCCTCAACGACAAGACGTATACGTCCGTGCAACATCTTATCATGACGGCGCTTGCGAAGATTTCTGTCCGCGAACCGAGCGAATCGGCGGCGATTCTACCCATTTTGGAAAAGTACACGCCGAGCACAGTTGAGGTGGAGACGCAGACCAGAGCTCAGGAGTACAAGAACATGCTCGAAAAGCTGCCCAACTTGCGGGAAATGCTCTTCGAGCACATGCCTCCTCCTGAGGCTCCTAGATTCGTCGCGGCTGATACCATGGAGACACTCGCGCAGAAAAAGGCGGCGAATTCGGCAAAGGCAGCGACGAAATTTGGGGACTTGCTCGATTTCGGCGATGCCGAGGCTTCCGCCCAAGCGCAAAACACTGGAGTGGACTTGCTCAACGATTTGTTGGGTGGAGATAGCGCCACCGACGCGGTTTCGGCGCCCGTCACTCCCGCGAAGCAGTCGCAAGCTGTGGATCTCCTCGGTGATATGCTGTCCGAACCAGCCCCGCCCGCGAGCGCGCCGCCGAAGCAGTCTTCGTCAGCAGACGCGCTGGCCGATCTCTTCGGTGGAGCGGATTTGTCCAGCACACCCTCCAAGGGACCGGCGTCGGCAAACATTTTAGATGATTTGATGCCGTCGTCCCAACCGGCCACGTCCAAGCCCACGGACCCTTTTGCCTTCTTGACAGCCGGCGCACGAGACGCCGGCGCGCAACCCGCCGCCGTCGCCGGTCTCATGGACTTGATGTCTGATCCCGCCCCGACGCCGACGAGCGCGCCGAGTGCTCCGACGCAAACTCCGCCCGCGTATACCAAGGGTTCGCTCAGCGTTTACTTTTCAACGTCAAAGTTGAATCCGCTCGACTCGAGCGAGACGACGATTACGGCACGTTACGAAAACACTGGCGCGCACGCCATCGAGCAATTCTCTCTTCAGGCGGCAGTACCGAAAACTATGACGCTGTCCATGCAAGCGGCGAGTGGGACGACCATCACGTCGACCGCACCTGTGACGCAGACCATGACTGTCGTTGCCGCGCCCGAACACGGAGCCAAGCCCATCGCGTTGCGCTTAAAGCTGTCATGGACCGAGAACGGTCAAGCGATGAACGACATGGCAACCATCCCTAGAATCGATTGATTACCACTGTAGTAGAAGAATCTGTGTACAAGTACGAGTACTTTATTTTACATGCTTTTACCCGATAGAGCAGATCTAAGATGTTCGCGAGAAATTTGCTTTTGCACCGCCGTCGTCTCCACGACGCCTACAGATTGTTGAGAAGAATTGACAACCACCATGAAGGACGCATCCGCCGGTATTTGAAAGTCTCTCAGTTTGACATCCGCGTCGACGATCGGTACACTTTCCGTGATGCCAGCCACCCGATCTTCGAGCACGAGAGTACCATTTTCGAGCGCTTCGGCGATCGCCCGCGGCGTCACCACGCCCGCGTACGCTCCGTCCACGGAAGACATCACAAAGACGCATGGCGGAGGATTCTCTGAATCGGTCACGCTGAGTAAAACGTCGGACGCCGTCTGAAGCGTCGCGTCTTCACTAATAGCCACGACATCTGTGCGCATGACGTCTCTAGGACGAGAGATGAGCGAAGATGCCAAAGCGGCGACACCCTGCGTCTCGATGTCGTTTGCGCTGCTTTGCGCCGCAGTTGCCGCGTCTTCCACGCTATTCACGATGGACGTCGCCAACGTAACGGTTCCCATGAGCGGAAGGATGATTCTGTAATCGCCAGTAAGTTCGAAAAGAAGAAGAATCGCCGTCAAAGGAACCCTGCACACGCCACCGAGAACCCCAGCCATGGCTACGAGCGCGTACGCTTGCGGCGGAGCCGCAAACGGCGCAGGAAAGTCTATCATTTCGAGCACGCCGCCGAATCCCGTGCCCAAGGCGGCGCCCAAGAAGAGCGATGGCGCGTACACTCCGCCCACTAGTCCAGAGCCGCGACAGATGGCTGTCGCGACGAGTTTCGCCAGGACGAGCTCGCTCAGCAACAACGGCGAAAACGTTTGCGTCGCGTTGCGAGACAAGAGCGAGTTGACATTGTCAAAGCCTTGATACGTCACCTGAGGGAATTTTAACGCCAAACACCCGAGCAAAAAGCCACCTATCGGAGCGTGCCATACGCGTGGAAGTCCGATACCACCCTCTTCTTTCGGTGCCGCGACGATGTTTTCCGCGAATTCATCGAACGCCACGTTCATTTTGCGCAACGCCGCCGCCGTGACGCCGCATGCGACGCCCAGGGGAAGATACAATGGAAGCTCTACGAGATCTACGAGCTCAAACGGGGGAACGTCGACGCCCGGTGATGTTCCAAACACCACAGTCGTGGCGACGGTTGACAAGACGCTCGCGAGAATGACCATCTCCGTCGTCAACGCGCCCGTGCTCGCGCCTCCCTTTGATCCAGGTACCAAAATCGACTCAAAGCCGAAAAACAATCCCGCAATCGGAGCACCGAACCCAGCACTAAAACCAGCCGCGGCACCCGCGGCGAGCAATCCCAATCTACTCGGCGCCGCCGTGGGAAACGCCACGCCGACCCGTTCCGCCACCGCGGCGCCCAACTCTACGCTCGGTCCCTCAGGTCCGAGCGAACATCCGGCGCCGAGCGTCACCGCCGCCGCGCAAGTCTTGGCCAAAACCTTCGCCCCGACGGGTACGGAATCCCCGCTCGTCGTCGTCATCGCCGTCATCGCCCGCTCACTCTCCTCTAAATCACTTAAATCTATCCCCGAATACCCATCCGTGCTCCATCCAAAATCCATCGATCCGTTGTCATCCGCGTTCGCCGCTTCATCCGACGTTGACGCTCCATCCTTCACCTTCCCATCCATCCTCGGATTCGGTTCCCCGACGAAACCTCCGGACGCGAACCTCAACCCACTCACCACCATGCCCCCGAACGTCGGCACGAACAGCGTCCCGATGGCGTTTCCGAGCGTCGTCATCGGATCCGTATCCACAAACGGCGCCGCGCCGTCGCACCACGTGACGCAACTACCAAAGACGACGTTGTGCAAATCCTTCTCAACCGCGTTAAACCCACCGACGGCGATGCCGGCGGAGATACCCACGGCGGCGGCGGTGAGTAGGAGCGTGTTTTGATCCGGATCGCCCGGTGGTTCGGACGTCGTCGATGCGTTCGTCAGCGCCGGCGTCGCTCGAGATGCAGACGTAGCGCTGACCGTTCGACGACGTCGACGCATTTTAACACGACGACATCCCACGGCGACGCACGGCGTCGGCGTCGACGCGAGGGCGACGGGTGCGCGACACATCGCGTTCGTCCGTCGCGCGCGCGCCGCGCGACGACCCGCGCGTCGAACCGTCCGTGCGCTGACGACGCGTGAAGTGACGACTGAGTGAGCGAGTGAGTGAGTGAGTGGATAAAAAGTGAGTTTTGGCCAGTGGTACGCGCCGAAACGTTACAACATTTTAGCCGCGCCGGCGGCGACGAGGGATTGCATGGCGCGAAACTCGCAGTGCGCATCCAGGAAAGCATCTAAAGTCGACGCGTCGACGAACGACGCGGCGACTGAGACGCAGACGTCGTTTCGTGGATCGCCGACGGAGGGATCGACGAGCGGCTTGGCTACGTGCCACCAGTTGCTCGGAACGACTAAAATGTCACCCGGAGCGACGTCGACGTCCAACCTGCGAGCGTTGGCGAAGAGTGGGTACCGCTCGAATACATCCTCCGCGTCGATGTCTTCAATCATCGATCGGTTCCCGGTGGTTCCGTCGCCGGATTGATACAACCATTTCGCGTCGGCGGGCGGAAACAGACTAAAGCGCTTTCGTCCTTCAATTTGGAAGCTCGCCGCGTGCACCGCGCACGTGTCCCGATGGAGAAACGGAAACCCGGAGCAATGCACCGCGGAACACACGAACAGCTCGTACCACGACCTCCATCTATCGGGGACGCCGGGCGTCATCGACGCGTCCTCGAGCGCGTTCGCGCCGAAAGCCTTTGGCAGGCGCAACTCGACCGCCGCGTCTGGAAAGTAATCCGCCACGTGCACGTTTCGCAGGTACCTCGACCGCGTCTTCGCGTCGTCAAACTTTAAAAACTCCCCCAGCGACGCGCGCGGCGTCTCTCCACCGCCGCCGTCGAGCGGTACGGTCGTCGACGCGTATTTTTCACTCAGCGCTCGAGCCGTGAGCGCCTTTCCGCGTCCAGTGTGCGCGCCCTCGGCGTCGACGAGAACGACGGGAAGTCGTCGCTCGAGAAAGGTTCGCGCGAACGTCTCCGGGGTCATCCCATCTACCGGGATTCTCGGCGGGACGTACGCCAGCGTCGCCCCTCGCGCCGTCATTCGGCTCGACTCGTCCGTCATTCGGTCGGTCGTCGCTGTGACGATGGATGCACTTTTTACTCTTCATGCGTCACACGTCATGCGTCACACGTCGACCGACGGACGGACGTGAACGATGATTGGTCTCGCGGCGGTCTCGACGCCGGTCCAATGCGGTCGTCGCACCGCCGTCGCGCATCGTCGCCGTCGTCTTCTTCGACGCGAGTTCGCGACCGCGGCGTTGGACTGCGGGGAAATCGCGTGCGCCGTGAGTGACGACGCGTCTTCCTCGTCGGCGAAAATCGCCGTCGTGAACGGTAGATCCGTCTCCGCCCGCGGGTTGCGATCGTGCGAGATCGTCGACGCGTCCGGGAAGCGAACGACGATCGGCGCGCGCGGGTCCGCGACGGGTGGACCGGACGTCGTCGTGCTCTTGAGACACCTCGGGTGACTGTTTTGTTGGTCCGCGGCGCGCGAAGCCGCGGACCGACGAGAACGCATCGAAGCCGCCGGGGGATCGCTGACGCTCGCATCGATCGGTTCGGTGGAATCGTTGGAAAAGTTTCTCGAGCTCAACCCGACGATTCCGAGAGACGTCGCGTTCGTGGACGATAGCGAGAGTTTCGCCCTGTACGAAGCCGCGGGTTTCGGCAAGTTTACCGACGCCAAACCGGATAAAGTGGAATTGAAACCGACCAATTTTAGCGCCGGGGATTGGTGGAAGTACCTCACCAACGTCGCCAAATTGGCGCCGATTAAAAAGGGTGAAAAGCTCTCGGGCGTCCCCGAGGGCGTGCTTCGACTCGGGGGCACTTTCGTGCTCAGAGGCGAAGACGTCGAGTACGCCTGGGCCGACGCCTTGCCGGGAGACCATCCGAACATCGACGACGTTTTACGTAAAGTAAACGTCCCGGCGTAACGACGCGCCTTTCACCACGGGGGCACACCCACCCCCGCGTCTTCGCGCGCGCACCACCACCACCACCACACCACACCCATCCATCCATCCATCCGTTCGGTGATGGTTTCCACGACGCCACTCGTGACGCGTCCGCGGCTCACGCTTTCCGCTTCGCAAGCCGCCGCGCGACGCCGACTTTGCGCGTCCAAAACCATCACCGAACGCCCGACCACCAGACGCTCGACGCGACGCGCAGTATTTACGCGGTAATAACACGCACGCCGTCCGATTCCATCCGTCCGATCCGATCCGTTCGTCCGTTCCGTCTGAACAGCTCTCAACTAAAAGTGAACAAAAACGCGTCCATCGACGATCCCAGACTCACTCGAGCGTGAAAAGCGTAAAGCGCACTCGAACCGTTCTCCACACCATCGCCCGACGGGTCTCACGTCGACGCGATGACGACGACGACGACTTCGATGGTTTCGACGCGATCGACGACGTCGGCGGTCGAACGCGGACTTTCCGGACGCGCGGCGAGGTCGGCGGCGGCGACGACGCGGCGACGACGAAATGGAGGTGATCTCGGCGGCGGCGTGTCCAGAGCGTCGGCGTCGTCGAATTCGTCGGCGCGACCGGCGTCCCGCGGACGCGGACGGGGCGGACGACGCGACGCGGGAGGGAAGTGGAGTGGGTTGACGCACGCGACGCGGGCGACGGGAACGGTGGCGGTGCGCGCGACGCGCGGACGCGGGAGGGATTGTTTGTTGGATTCTTTTCGGGCGTCGGGCGACGGAGGAGTCGTCGGGGTCGGGGGAAGACGCGGTCGGTTGACGGTGTCGCGGGCGAGCGGTGACGACGACGAGGAGGGCGACGCGGTGGTGGTGAGTGGTGGTGCGCCGCCGGAACCGGTGCGAGAGGCGGACGAGTTGAACGTGAAGAACGCGGCGTTCGCCGTCGGCGTGGGCGCGTTGTTGAGGTTTGGGTTTCAGTGTCCAGACGCGCTCGAGCCTCAGGCTTGGAATTTGTTGAGCATTTTCGTGAGTACGGTGACGGGATTGGTGTTGAAACCGATGCCCGTGGGGGCGTGGGCGTTCGGGGCGCTGACGGTGGCGTTGGCGACCAAGACTTTGTCGTTCACGCAGGGATTGAGCGCCATTACGAATGAGGTGGTTTGGCTCATCGTCGTCACCGGGTTCTTCGCTCGGGCGTTTATAAAGACTGGGTTTGGTGATCGTTTGGCGCTCTTGTTCGTCTCCGTGGCGGGGAGTACGACGCTTTCGTTGGCGTATGGGTTTCAGATTGCCGAGGCGTTGTTGTCGCCAGCCATGCCGTCGACGACTGCTCGCGCTGCCGGTGTCTTTGTACCCGTCATCAAGAGTTTGGATAAGCGCACGAGAGAGTACCTCATCGGACAGCAGATTCAAGGGACATCCCCGACGTCAACGTTTTTGCTTTCGGGCGCGGCGCAAAACTTTTTAGCCATGCAAATTGCGTTACAGAGCGGCATCCCGTTCGCGAACCCGTTCAACGCGTGGTTCGTGGCGGCGAGCGTGCCGGCGTTTGCGTCGCTGCTCGCCACGCCTCTCGTGGTGTACATGATGGATCCTCCAGCGTTGAACGAAACCCCCGACGCGCCCGTGGCTGCGGCTGAGAGGCTCAAAGAACTCGGTCCGTTAAGTTCCATTGAAAAGAAGATGGTCCTTTCTCTCAGTCTCACCGTGTTTTTGTGGGTTTTTGGCGTGCAGTTGGGCATCACCGCCGTCGTCTCGGCGATGATTGGCATGTGCTTCATGCTCGCTTTCGGCGTGCTCTCCTGGGACGAAGCTCTCGGGCAAAAGGGCTCTTGGGACACCCTCATCTGGTTCGCCGTCTTAGTCGGGTTTAGTGGACAGCTCAACACGATGGGTGTCGTGTCGTGGCTGAGCGGATTCGTGTCCTCTACGCTCACCGGTATGGATCTCGGAGTTTGGGGCATGTTTGCCGCGCTTCACGTGTTTTACTTTATCCTGCACTATTTTTTCGCGTCTCAGTCTGCGCACGTCGGAGCTCTGTACCCGGCATTTTTGGCCATGCTCCTCGGAGCGGGAGTTCCGCCTCATCTCGCGGCGCTCTCCTTGGCGTTCAACACGAACAACATGGGCGGTTTGACGCACTACGCGAGCGGTCAAGCCGCCGTGTACTACGGCTCGGGAGAAATCAGCCTGAACAAGCTGTGGAAGCAAGGCGTGTACATGAGCGCCGTAAACTTCCTCATCTACGGCACCATCGGCATGGGGTGGTGGAAATTTATCGGGCTCTACTAATCGAGTGAAAAGAGACATCGATGAACCTGTAGAAGCAAAAAAATCACAGAAGTACCGGTACATCCACATTGTAAATATCCGCAACAGTTTTCTACTACAACAGAACGACTACAAACACGAATCCGGATCCACCTCACACGCGTCGAACGGCTTAAATCTCTTATCGATGTCCGCCACCGATCCCATCGCCTTGAACGCCTTGAGTTTCAACGGTCCTTTTTCGTACGAATCCTTAAAAACCGTCACCACAAAGCTCACGTCGCTCTTGCCCTCCGGGATGGGCCCGTCGATCGAACTCAACACCGTTCGACTGTTCCCATCCGCGTTCACCGTCGCCGCAGAGTTCCCTTCGACGTCATCTACAAATCCAAACACGTTCGCCGCGTCGATCGACCGCCCTTTCACCCGGTTATCCGCCGTCGCGTCGAACCTCAGGCAGAGCGTCTTGAGCTTGTTGGGCACGTATTGGTTCGCCGGGCACTCCACCTTTGTGTACCGAACGTTCGTGAGCTCAATCTCCCCGGAAAACGCCCGCGCGACGTCGATGGGTGCGAACATCGTCGTCGCGCACGCGAGGACGCACGCCGCAGCCGCGTTCGGAACGTTGACGTTGACATCGACATCCACTCGAGGAGTACCGACACGCGACACCGCTCGAACGCGCGTCACCCGGCGCGAACGCGCCCGCGACGTCGCGTTCGACGCGCGTCGAACGTTACGCAATAATTCGTGCGTTTCGATTCCTGCTCGTGACATCTCGCAGTGTCGTCGCGCCTTCGTCGTCGTCGGGCGGACCGCAGTCTGAGGGCCGTGGAGTCTTCTCGCGACCGTTGAGTCCCGCGGCACTTCACGACGACGAAATGTACCGCGCGTTGACGACACCGCCGGCGCGGACGTCCACCCGCGCGCGCGCGGGTGAACCCGATGGACGCACGCGATCGACCGACGCGCGATCGCGGGCGAATCTCGTTCGCGTGACGCCGTGCGTCGGGGAAGTCTTCCGCGCGGAGTGCCTCGGGGTCGTGTCGAGACCTTCGGGCGACGCCGAGGATGATGTCGACGTCGCGACGTCGCGGGACGACGCGGACGACTCGAGCGAGACGCGAGCGATGGCGCGACGGGTGTTCTTCGCGACGAACGCGTTGGGGGCGATGGCAGCGGCGACGACGACGATGGATGGGGTGGCGAACGCATTCGAGGAGGTGCCCAAGGATTACGCAAAGCTCGCGCGCGAGGTGGTGGAAACACTGAGCGCGTCGCTCGAGTACGAGGCGGCGAACGCGAACGCGTCGCCTGGGGAGCGGTTCAAGCTCGCGAAACCGGCAAAGGAGGCAGTTAAGGCGTACATTTCGTACGATAAAGGGGGTGGGTCGGTGAAAGGGTCGACTTCGTACGTAGATATTTCGGAAGCGTTGCGCGAGCTGAGCGCGTTTTACAAAACCAACGGGGCGACGGCGTTCATGGCGAGCGATACGAGGGAGAGAATTCTCGGCAAGCTGTACGAGGCGAGAGATTCTTTACCCCCGGCTGAACCGTCCATCATGGATAAGCTATTACAAATCGGAGTGAAAGCCGACTAGCGAAGACTTGTAGAGGAGCAAAGCGTGCACGACGACTCAACGCCCCACTTTCTAGCGCGCGAACGAACGATCCGAGGCGACGATGCCTGCCCCGGGCCCGAAGGATGGCCACGCATCGAAAGCGTCGAGAGATTTAGGAGGCATTCGCGGCCTAACGCGCGAGATTAAAAACGTCGCGGTCAAATCCAACGGGTTCAAAGGTGCGTCCAACGCGAGAGCGAGAGCTGGCGTGCGACTGGGAATGGGAAACGGCGCCAAGGCGGTCGCGGCTCGAGAAGCGCTTCGGGCTAAATTGCTCGCGAGAAGGCTCGCGCGGGCAAACGGGGACGTCGACGCGTCGACAGCGCGGACGAGCGGGTCGAAACGAAAGGCTGAGGACGTGGAAGAGGCGGACGAGGAAGACGCGGCGAAAACGCAGCCGCCAGAACAGAAGAAAGGAAGGGTGGATGATTCGATCGCGAGTGACGACGAGAAGGTGGGAAGAGGCACGGGGGAGGCGAAACGAGATGGAGACGAAGCGCTAGCGGCGAGCGGGTACGCGTGCGATGTTTGCGGGATTAAGTGTGGGACGATGAATAACTATCGTAGCCACACGAGCTCGAAAAGACACCGACTCGCGGCACAGCGTAAATTGGGACGGCAGATTCTCGCGGGTCTCAAGGCGAAGAGGGTGGAAACAGAGTGAAAGCGTGTTTGTATCGTGTATGTGTGTGTTCGAGAGGTGTGTAACAACAACAGTAACAAATTGTAAGCGTACTACCTGACTACTATGTGACGTCACTTTTTCTTTTTCTTTTTGGCGCTCTTGTCGCCGGCGGATTTCTTTCTCTTCTTCTCGGGCTTTTCAGGCGCGATGTCGGAGTCAGAATCACCTCCATCAACGTCTTCGTCGTCGCTCGCTTCGCGCATTTCGACGTCGGGCACGGCGCAGCCGAGGAGATTGCAAATGCGAGCGAAAGCCTTGCTCGCTTTTTGCGGAATCGCGGGAGGCTTGGACATTTGCTTCGCAATGGCGTCTGTGATGGCGTCGACATCGATGATTGACTTGATACTCGTGTCACCAAGAAGTCTGTCGAGAGACTCGATGCACACCGCAACCTGCTGGCAGGCGTCCGCGCGCGTGTTTTTGTTCTTATACGGCGCCGCGATGGCGGCGGCGAGCGACGCTGAAACAAGCTTGATGGATTTCTTCACGCTCTTCGCGAGTGAAGGGTATCTCTTCTTGCTCGACTGAATCACCGGGTTGACGAGCTTGAGCGCTTCGAGCCGTAAGAATTCACCGCGAGCGTTCGCTTTATCGGCATCGAGAGCGACCAATCCGAAGAGCTCGGGGAGGAGCGCCGCAGCGAGCGCCGGATGCTTGGCAAACATTTGCGAGAAGAAGGACGTCTTCAACTTGCTTCTCTTCGACTTGAACATCTCGAGCGCTTCGCGGAAGCATGCCACACTGTTCGAGCTCGCAACTTCTTCGCCCGTTGCGGGAGCCTTAGCGCCGGATTCATGCAAGACGACAGCTTCGAGAACTCTCAACAGGTATGCGGCGGCGGCGCTCGAGGCTCGATTGAACACCTTGGCCTCGCCCGCACCCTTGTTCGTCGCAACGATGATCGATTTGAGACCAGCCTGAAGAGACTCGGCGGTAACTTCATCGCCGATGAGTTCAGGAAGATCTCTGGCGTGCGAGATGTGCTTGCTAATGAGCGATGCGAGTCTCTCTGCGAGCTGCGTGCTCTGCGGATCCTGTTTGCCGAGCGCCTCGCGCGTAGCGTCCAAGAGCGTCACCGCGGCACCCGGCAAATATGCACTGCCCGGTTGTGCCTTGGCGTAGAGCTCGAAGAGCGAGATGACACGGAACTTAAAGTCGCGAGTCGCGCGCTTCAAGTTCTTCTTACGCATCAAGTCTTGCTGTCTGCTCTTGAAGGCTTCGGCAAGAAGCTTGTCGATGCGGAACATCGCGGCGTCATCCATATCTTCCGACTCAGAGTCGTCGTCATCATCATCATTAGTCGTTCCGAGAACCTTGCTCGCGGCTGCGCGCATGGCAGCAATCTCGGCTTCGTTGGCTTCGCCATGATCTTCCTCGCCTTCACTGTCGTCGTCGTCGCTGTCGTCGTCGCTGTCGTCGTCCTCTTCCTCTTCGCTATCCTCCGCTTCGCTGTCATCGCTATCATCCGCCTCGGTGAGCAAATCATCCTCCTCTTCGTCTTCATCCCCTTCATCCGTAACTTCCGGACCGGCGATGATGCGAAGCATGTCTTGGATGCCCTCCTTGGACACCCGACCGGACACCGCTTTGAAGGTATGCTCGACTACGTCTCTGAGTAAAGCGCTCGGTTGCGCGAGCAAACTAAAGAGAATATCCGTCAAGACATCGATAGCCTGCGGTTCTTCTTCGTCACCCTTCTTCGATCGCTTCTTCTTCTTCGCATCGATGAGTTCACCGACACAACGAGGTAAATCCTGGAGCGCCGGGGTGAATTCGCGCCAATCGCTTACCTGGAGCAAGGAGAGCACGCGAATGAGCGGCGTAACCTTTGCGGCGAGATCGTCTTCGCTCGCGTCGCACGCGTCGAGCGCCTTGAACAGCTCATCGCGAACCTCTTGGTACTCACCCGGAATGGCGTCAAACATCTCAATAGACTTGTCCTTTTCCAAATCGCGACAAAAGGTGACCGCTTCGGTGAGGAGATCCACGACTTCGACTTTGGACTCGTCATCCTTGTTTGCGGCGGAGCGTTGCGCGCGAATATTCGAGTTGATCATGGCCAAAAATCGCGTGGCACACGCGGTGCGCACAGACCCAGTCGGTTCGCCCAAAGGATTCTTACGTATAAAGTCTGGAACGCGCGACTTGGCCTTGGTAGCCTTACCTGAGAGCTTGTAGAAGGCGTGGAAGAGCATGAATTGCATGAGCTCGACGGTTTTCTCCTTTGGCAACATCGCCGAGAGCCCAGCCATTTGCTCTAGCGCCCAGAGACGACGTTTTTGTCCCGCGCCGTTCGCCAGAGCGCTCGCGAGCTCCTCTTCCGTACCTAAAACATCCGGGTCTTGCTCCGGTGTGGTCGTCACGACGTCGTACATGCTCTCCATGTATCGCGTCGCGTCATCCGCGTCGAGTCCCTTGACGAGATCCTGCACGGCGTTCGTCTTGGTCACATTGTCAAATCTCGTCGGCCCCTGGCGCTGCAAAGCCGCGATGACGGCAATCTTCTTCTCAGAGTCGGTCTTCGTATCGGAAGCGAAAGCGACGATGCGCGCGAGGCAGTCAACCGCGCACTCGTGCAAGTAATTATCTGGCGAGCTCAGGTTGTTCAAGAGACACTTGACGAAGTTGGCAGAGAAGAGCGCGGGAATTTCGTGTGCTTCCGCCTCGGACAGCATCGAGTCAAAGATGCGAAAGCCGAGGAAACGCTTGTGGTGAGACCCAGAGACGAAGAGGCCGTCTTCGCACACCGTTTCCCAGAGCTGCACGTTGCCGCCAACCTTTTTCGCCTCGCGAAGCATCATCTCCCAAGCGCTGTGCACCCGCGGATGCGTGTTCGCGCCCTCAGTCAACGCGTTCGAAATCTTTCGCAAGTGCGTCCGCGTGAACATCTCCGCCCAGTTGACGCCACCCTTTGACGCCTTTTTACCACCAGAGCTAGCCGTTTGCGGAACGCAACCAATCGTCTCGCGCATTTTCGCCGGTAACGCGTCGTACAACTCGCACGCCAACCATAACGTATCCGCGCCCGCTTCCGCCGAGCAATCCGCACTCAACCACTCACCCAATCCCTCCACGCGCTCCGCCACGCTGGCGAAAGTTTTAACACCGAGCGAATTCTTCACTTCAATCACGCACGCCGCCGCCGGTTCCGCCAAATACGCCTTTTCCTTGGCCAACGCGCGCGCTCTCTCCACGACGCTCGCTCCGCACTCGACTCGCTCCTCCTCGCCCACATCCTTTCGCGATTCCAACGCCCGCGCCACCGCCGCCGCACCGAACAACCGCCCGAGCAAGATATCCCTCGCCTCCATCCCTTTAGTCCCCTTCGTGATCGGCGCTAAATTCGCATCCAGCGCCCGCAACGCTTCCTTCGGGCTCGGTCCGCTCGGTTCGCACGCGAGCTCGCACAGCGCCAGCGCGAACCCCTGCCTCGCCCCTCCCCGTCCCGAACTCAACCCTCTCGTCAGCCTCCGAAGCGCGTATTCCTTCACCCCCTCGCTCGCGCGTCCATTCGTCTCCTCCTCGTCGTCTTCGTCGTCGTCTTCGTCGTCGTCGTCGTCCCTTCGTCGCTCTTCGCCTGGAGCGCCGCCGCCGCCAGACTTCCCACTCGCGTCGTCCCGTCGTCGGTGTTCGCCGCGCAGCGCCCCGACGAGCGCTTCGCACGCCCGTCGTCGCGCGTCACCGTCCTCCGACGCCAACGTCCAAAACTGCGAGAGGATTTCCGGCGCCACCTCGCGCGCCGTCGTCGTCGCCATCGTCGTCGTCGTCGCCGTCGTCGCGCACTGACGCGCACTGACGCGACCCAGAGCGACGGTTCGTTCGATCGATCGATCGGTCAGAATCGATCGACCGTTTTCGAGGTTCACGCCACCGCGATGATCGATCGATTCCACCCTCTGGTCGTCGTCGTTCCCGGTTGTTTTTTTTACGTTCGCGACATCGAATCGGGAACATCGATCGATCGATCGATCGGGCATTTCTTCGTTCGATGTTCCCGATCGCGCGTTTTCATCGATCGGATCGCACGGGTGCCCGAACGGGTGGGTGCCCGGACGGACGAAGAGACGACGAAGAGACGACGACGACGACGTCACTTTTAGAAGCGCGCGCGCGTGGACGTCGACGTGGACGTCGTCGAACGCGGAGACGAGACGAGAGACGCGAACGAGGCGGGGGAACGGAGAGGTATCCTCGCGACGACGACGACGGCGATCGGTCGATCGGTCAGTCGGTCGGGCGGCGAGACGAGAGACGGGGCGGCGATCGAGGGAGACATTCCCCAGGCTTCCATTGATTCATTCGTCCCATCGACGAAACGTTGTCGTGATTTGATTCGTCGACGACGATCGCGATGATGATGCGAAGAATCGCGCGAGCGGGCGCGGCGGCGCGAGGACGATGGGCGATGGCGCTCGCGGGCGGGGAAACGGCGACGGCGACGCGCGGGAAGTGGATGACGGACGCGGCGGCGGCGGCGGTCGGACGCGCGGGGTTCAGAGGGTACTCGAAGGGCGGGGACGTCATCGGGATCGATCTGGGAACGACCAACTCGTGCGTCGCGGTGATGGAAGGGAAGAACGCGCGGGTGATTGAAAACGCGGAAGGCGCGAGAACGACGCCGTCCATGGTTGCGTTCACGGATAAAGGTGAGAGGTTGGTGGGTCAGCCGGCGAAGCGTCAGGCGGTGACCAACCCGACGAATACGTTGTACGCGACGAAACGTCTCATTGGACGGACGTTTGACGATCCGCACACGCAAAAGGAGGCGAAACTCGTCCCGTATGACATTGTCAAGGCGTCTAACGGCGATGCGTGGGTGTCTGCGGGCGGAAAGCAGTACTCTCCCTCGCAAGTGGGCGCCTTTGTGTTGCAAAAGATGAAGGAGACGGCGGAGGCGTACTTGGGTCACGGCGTGTCCCAAGCTGTCGTCACGGTGCCGGCGTACTTCAACGACGCCCAGCGTCAAGCGACGAAGGATGCGGGTAAGATTGCTGGTCTCGACGTTTTGCGCATCATCAACGAGCCGACGGCTGCGGCGCTTTCCTACGGCGTCGACAAGAAGGAGGGCCTCGTCGCCGTGTACGATTTGGGCGGGGGCACCTTTGACGTCTCCATCCTCGAGATCTCTGGCGGTGTTTTCGAGGTCAAGGCGACGAACGGTGACACCTTCCTCGGTGGTGAGGATTTCGACACCGTTCTCCTCGATGAGATGGTGAACAACTTTAAGAAGGAGCAAGGCATCGATCTCAAGCAAGACAAGCTCGCCGTGCAGCGTCTTCGCGAAGCTGCCGAAAAGGCGAAGATTGAGCTTTCGTCCGCGCAAAGCACGGACATCAACTTGCCTTTCATCACCGCGGACGCCACGGGTCCGAAGCACATGGCGATGACGCTCACCCGCGCCAAGCTCGAAGACCTCGTCGGCAACCTTCTCGAGCGCACCAAGCAGCCGTGCAAGAACTGCTTGAAGGATGCCGGTATTAGCACGAGTGAAATCTCCGAGGTTTTGCTCGTCGGTGGTATGTCTCGCATGCCTAAGGTGCAATCCATCGTCAAGGAGCTCTTCGGTCGCGATCCGAGCAAGGGTGTGAACCCGGATGAGGTTGTCGCCATGGGCGCCGCCATCCAAGGGGGCGTGCTTCGCGGCGACGTCAAGGACATTTTGCTCTTGGACGTCACCCCGCTTTCCCTCGGTATCGAGACCCTCGGCGGGGTGTTTACGCGCTTGATTAGCCGTAACACCACCATCCCGACGAAGAAGAGCCAAACCTTCTCCACCGCGGCTGACAACCAAACCCAAGTCGGCATCAAGGTGTTGCAAGGGGAGCGCGAAATGGCGGCGGACAACAAGACGCTCGGCCAGTTTGACCTCGTCGGTATCCCGCCCGCCCCGCGTGGCGTGCCGCAAATCGAAGTCACCTTTGACATCGATGCGAACGGTATCGTCAACGTGAGCGCCAAGGATAAGGCGACCGGTAAGGAACAAAAGGTTACCATCCAATCCTCTGGCGGTTTGTCCGACTCGCAAGTCGAGCAAATGGTTCGCGACGCCGAAGCGCACGCAGAATCTGACAAGCAACGCAAGGAGCTCATCGAAGTCAGAAACGAAGCGGACACGCTCGTTTACAGTGCGGATAAGAACTTGAGCGAACACGGCGACAAGCTTCCGCAAGACGTCAAGGATGCGATTACCAATGCGCAAGCCGAGCTTCGAACGGCTGCTGAAGGCGAAGACGTCGCTGCGGTTCGTGAAGCCATCAACAACCTCCAACAGGCGGTCATGAAGATTGGTGAGGCGCTTAACGCCGGTGGTGCCGCATCCGAAGGTAACACGTATGAGGGCGAGGAGGTCAAGGGTGACGAAGAACAAAAGAAGGAGGACGAAGCCAAGTAAACGAGCGGCGCGCCCACGTCGCCCAAACAGACAAACGACTTTGATAATAAAAGCACACAAAAACACATTCTTCTTAACACTACTGTACGATGACTACGCTACATCCCCTTCTAAAATAACCTTTCAATCACTTCATCTCGCGCCCCGCGTCTACGGATCGAGCAACCGTGCGCGTTGCTCTCTGTTTCTATCTCTCTCCGCGCGTCTTGCCTTCAAGTGACAATACATGAACACCAAAAACGACGTCACCAGCGCTGTCATTCCCATGAAGAGCTCACCGGCAAACTTTGCCTGGTGTTCCCACTGACTCGGCCCGGCGTCCACGCCCCCCATGATGACCGACACTCGTCGCGCGCGAACCTTGTCGACGACGAATGGCGCGCACTCGGATTGGTGTTTCAGCGCTCAGACGTACAAACCTCATAGTTAGACCCGTTTTTAGGTATCAAATACGTTTCGACATTGTGTGTGAATTCACCCGTGGCATCCGCAGTGCACGCCTCGCGTGACGCATAGACGATGAGCGCAGCCGCGAACGCGCTCACGAACCTCGCCCGCGCGGCGGTCACGATCGGTGTCGGCGCCACGGCGGCGTCGCAGATGATTTACGACGGTACGTGTCGTGACACGAAGATGCGATTGAAAGAATTCCTTTCTGAGAGGGTTGGATTTCGTTCGACTTTCGTGCGTTCGGATCGCGCGCGCGAACCCACGCGCCGAGCGCGTGAGGGATGGTGTGAACCGACAAGTAATAATTGACGGATTGCGAGTCTGAACGCGACGCGAGCGATCGTTACGACGGTGAGAGGTTGAACAAAGACTAACGTTGGGGGCTCTCGTTTCTTTTTTCGCCAACGCGTAGTGGACGGCGGTGAAAGAGCGGTCATGTTTGATCGTTTCCGAGGTGTTTTGCCGTTGGTGAACGGGGAAGGGACGCACTTTATGGTTCCGTTCATTCAGAATCCGACGATTTACGACGTGCGCACTCGGGCCAAATCTTTGACTTCGGTGACGGGGACAAAGGATTTACAGCAGGTCAACCTGACGCTTCGCGTGTTGTGCCGACCGGATATCGAAAAGTTGCCGAAGATTCACGTCGAACTCGGACCGGATTACGATGATCGCGTGTTGCCGTCGATCGGTAACGAAGTTTTGAAGGCGACGGTGGCGCAATTCAACGCTGACCAATTGTTGACGCAGCGTCAACTTGTCAGCCAACACGTCAGCGAGGGTTTGCGAAAGCGGGCACAAGATTTCGGTATCATCTTGGATGATGTGGCGTTGACGCACTTGAGCTTCTCGAATGAGTACACAAAGGCTATTGAGGCCAAGCAAGTGAGTCAACAGGAGGCTGAGCGTGCGGCGTACGTGGTGAAGAGGTCTGAGCAAGAGCGTGAAGCCGCGATTATTCGGGCAGAGGGTGAATCTGAGTCTGCTCGTCTCATTTCTCAGGCGACGAAGTCTGCTGGTCCGGCGCTCGTGGAGTTGCGTCGTATCGAAGCCAGTAAGGAGATTGCGCAGACTCTTGCTAGAAGCCGCAACGTGATGTACTTGCCGGGTGGTGGAGCCAACATGTTGTTGGGCATCGGCCAGCAATGAACAACTTAGAAAAATTTTAACGTCTCACTTTAGTCCTTATCTCTGCTAATATGTGTGTTAAAAATGTATTGCTAGCGTGCGGGTGGGCGTCATTACGTCCCGAATCTGTGCCTGTAGAGCGGTTGCGCCATGGACTTGAGCACATCGGCCCAGGGACGCTCGACGAGAAGCGCCTTGTTTGCTCCGGCGTGACCAAGGAACAGACAAGGGTTGTCGAGTTTGACGACGCGTACGCCCCCAGGTGCATCGTTCGTAGCGTAGTTCTCCTCAGACATTCGCTCACGCTCGCGTCTCCTCTTCTTCTTTGACGTGGTTGTCGCGTCATCGTTGATCTTCGCACTCAAATCAATGCGAGCAATCGCCGTCGGCGTGTGTGCCAAGACCACGGATTTCTTTGACTTTGGATCGAAACTCAATCCACAAATTTGCCCAGGCAAGTCTCTCAGCGCGGCTGGGGCGTCGACGCCCGCTTCTGCAAGAGACGCACTCCACTTTGTCGGAGTGACACGATCGATGTCGTACGTGAACAGCGCGTTCGACGGTCCCGCGAGAGCCAAGACTCCAGACGGGCTGATGGACACGGCGGAAATTGGCGGCCAAACGGCGTGCGTCTTCGGCGGCGGAAGAGAGACGTGCAACTTCATAGTATCGAAGTTGTACACGTGCACCGCGCCACCGATGGTACCCGCCAAACCGTCAACCATTCTATCCGTCTCTTCGCCGCCACGAGCGGTGACGACGACGAGCCATTGGTTATCCGTGCTCACTTGAATGTGACTCACGATGGGAACGTCGAGATCGCTAGGCTTGACGTTGACTTCGTCAACTCGACGCCGGCGAACTGCTGCCGCGAGAGCTACAGCGGCTGCGCTCGCCTTTGGAAGGTGTGATTTGAGCACACTCGACACGACCCATTTGTCGAGATCGATGATGTGCGCCGCGCCCGAAGCGGTGACGGCGACTAGATGTTTTCCATCCGGCGCAAAGGCGAGCAGTTGCGCGGAAGTCACGCCTGCTGGGGGATCCTGGCGGCGTACGCTCCATGTGATTTCATCGCCCCCCTTCGGGGAACTAATCTCAAACAAGCGCAGGCTCATCACGTCGCTCACCGCGATCATCTTACCGTCTGGCGAAATGGCGGAGCACAAAACGTGTCGAGGCCCAGCCAACTGCGCTCGCAACACGTGCGCGGGCGCCGCGGCGAGCTTCATCATCCCCTCCTTCTTATCAGGTCGCTTGCGACTTTCCCCGAGTCTCCAGACGTCCAACCAGTTTTCGTGTTCGGCGAGCAACAGGGGTGGGTTCGGTCCGCTCGCACTTGTCATGGAGATTGGTGTGCGCTGCGGCACGCTCACCACTCGCACTGGATGGTGCTTTCTGAAAGATTCAGCATTGTAGGCGATGAGTTGCGCGTCGTTGCCCGCAGACAGTAGGATGCCGTCATCACTCGAGCTCGGCGCCGCGATCGCGAGCGCCTTGACGTCGTGAGTGTGCGGTCTCTTGCTCGAAGTGAACGCCCACTGATTGTAACCTTCCATCTTTTCAAGCGCGGCGTCGAGTTTTTCAAATTCAACAATTTGCGAATCGACGCCCGAGGCGAACACCTTGTTCCCACTCGGCGTCGAAGCAATTGTGAGAACATCCGCCTTGTGCTGTTGAAACCTGGAGAGTACGGTACCAAACTTGACATCCCAAAACGTCACCGCGCCGTCGGAATCTCCCGTCACGAGCGCGCCGTCTGGCAAAAAGTTGAGCGCCCACACGCAATTTTCATCCGACGCATTCAAAATCTCTGACGCCCGATGCGGGACATTACACACCGTGATTCTCCTCAGCTCGTTATAATTGACGCAATCCATCAAATGCGCCACGCCTCGCGACGACCCGCACGCCAAAATTTCCTCACTCGGATGCCACGCCAAACTCAACAACCTCCCTTGCACCCGCAAAAACGACCTCTTATGCGCCACCCCGCTCCCAACCCCGCTTCCATCCACCACGGTTACGATTCTCGCGCATCCATCGTCGCATGCGATGGCCACGCGCTGCGCTTCGCCTCTTCTTCGTCTCGACGCCGGCGCGCTCGACATGGCCCAAATCGCGCCCCCGTGCGAGTCGCACTCAGACTTTGGCTTCCCGCTCGACAAATCCCAGGCCCGCACGCGTCCATCGAGTCCGGCGCTCAGAAGTGTCACCCGTCGCGCCGCGTCTTTCCGTCCGCTCACGCTTCTGCGTCGTCGTCCGTCAGCCATAGCGTCGTCGTCATCATCGTCGTGGTCACCCATCGTACCATTTGCCCCGCCGCCAGCGCCTCGGTCCGCATCGACATCATCCTCCTCGTCGTCGAACGCCTCGCACCACGCCAACGCGCTCGTCGACGCCCCCGCGCGTCCGGGAATTTTCGCCACGCATCTCCAATCCCCGCCCTCGGCGTCGTACACCTCTATCGCCCCGGATTCTCGCGCGCACGCGACGAGCGCACCGCCGGGCGCCGCCTCGAGCGCCGTCACCCCGCTGGGCGTCCACGCGACGAATCGTCCGCGGTGGAGCTCGAGCATGGCCCGGATCGAATCCGTGGAGCACCGGCGCGACCGAGCGTCCCGTCGTCGATGTCCGATGGACGTCGTCCGATAGACGTCGTCCGATAGACGTCGTCGAGTGACGTCGGTCGTCGCGCGCGCCGTGCGCTTTTTTACTCGCACCGCACGCGCGAAAGCGCCCGATCGATGGAAAATCGATACGGATAGTCGATGAAAATGACCGATCGGAACTTTTGATCGATGGTTTTACCTTTGGTTTCGTTTCGATCTATCGATCGATGCAATCATCCAAGCGTGCGTTTTTCAAAAAACAACCGACACATGTGCCAGACGTATCTCACTGTATACACATACAATCAAAACACCCGCCAGCGCTGGACAGACAGACGGACGGACGAACGCGTTCGAACCGACGCCGCACTCGACGACGCGCGCCGATCGACGGGGCGAGGAGGAGACGCGGTGAGCGTTCGACGACGTGGATTTTAGGTTTCGTTCATCCGAGTGTGAAATCGAGATGGCGTCGGCCGTGTGCGCGGCGACGACGACGGGGTTGCGTGTGACGAGTGGTGGACGATGGGTGATGCCGCGTAAAGCGCCGGCGCGGTGTGGACGGCGCCGCGGACGAATGGCGACGACGACGAGGCGTGCGGTGACTCGAGAGGGACCTTTTCACGGCGAGGAGGCGAGGGAGACGTTGGCGACGCTGGCGGATGAAGTGCGACGAAACGTCGCAGAGGCGGACGCCGACTCGACAGCCGAGCGTCGAAAGGAAACGCGGCGCGCGGATGGTCATGGTGACGCTGGTTCGCAGCGAGAGGTAGTCAAACGCGAAGACGATGAATTGGTGTGGTCGACGATGCGTCTCGTCGCGGATGATGGATCGAGGGCGAGGTTGGTATACGCGGTACGCGACGGCGCGCTGACGTTGCGCGTGGACCGAGTCGAGTGCAGAGGAAGCGACGCGCGGGATTTGTTGTTGCACTGGGGCGTGCAAGAGCGCGCCGGTGGAGATTGGATATCGCCCTTTGATGCGTTGGAACGTGTGCCGAGTGGATCTCGTGCGCCGGATGGAAAGTCGTGCGAGAGCGGGTTCGATGACGCGAGAGACGGGACACAGTCGATTACGCTCGATCTTGCCAAACGAGGAGGCGACGTCCAAGCGGTGGTGTGTCTCGTGCGCACGCAGGATTGCAAGGTGTGGTTCAAGGATGAATGCGCGGGAGATGTTGTCTTAGACGTTCGCGATGCGGTGCGAGGGGTGGAGAAAAAGCCCGCACCCGTCGAGGTTCGCTCGGTTGAACCAGAGCCAAAGCCGACGGCGGCGCGCCGCGAATCTGTCTCTGGCGAGCCCACAAAGCCAATGGAGGATGAGCAGTTTGCCGCGCTCAGCCAATGGAGAGGACAAGAGGTCAAGCTGCAAAACTTTAAAGGAGGAAACGGCGACAGAAACCTACGTTGGAACACGGATAACCTCGCCGATGCGGCGCGACGAATCGTCGAGGGCGATCGAGACTCGTCGTCTTGGAGGCAAAAGTTGCAAATGGTGGAAAGGTTAATATGTGACAACGGCGCGGACGTCGATTCGCTCGCGTACGTGACTGTTTATTTGTTCTGGATTTCCGTCGGCGCGATTGCGTGCGTCGAAGATGGCACGCACTACCGTCCGAATCATCACGCCGGCTCTGCCGAGAGGATGTTTGGCGCCATTGAAGCAGCGGAACGATTTGCGGACGAGCTCACGCATCGCGGCGAGCATCACGGATCGAGAGAGCTTCGCGCGCTCATTCGTCGTTTACACCCGCGCTTACCGGCGTTCACGGCTGAGTTTACGCAGAGCGTGCCGTTGACGCGCATCCGCGACATTGCGCATGGCAAGGGTGATGAGCACGGCAAGTGTCGGGAGGTTCGCCAAGAGATTAAGCACACCATTCAGAACAAACTGCACAGATGCGCCGGTCCGGAAGATCTCGTCGCCACGGAAGCCATGCTCGCAAAACTTACCGCGCCCGGAACGGATTATCCGGAGGCTTTCGTGAATGAGTTTAAGATTTTCTACCGGGAACTCAAAGAGTTTTTCAACGCGTCGTCCGTCGCCGATCGCATTGAAAGAATTGCAAATGAACAAGGCGCGCCGCAACGCGCGTCCAGCTCGTCCAAGGCATTCTTGGATGCAAAAGCGAGAGTTGACGCGCTACCGTCTGTCGATTCAGTCGGAGATCAAGTGACCTTGAGCTCGCTGATTGAATGCTTGAAAACCATTCATTCCGCCCGCGTCGACATTGATGCCGCACTTCGTTCGGGTGGTGAACTTGAGAACGCGCAAGCGGCGACGCGACAGCAATGGCGTCTGGCAGAGGTGGGCATGGAAGACTACGCATTCGTGCTGTTGAGTAGATTATTAAACACGCTAGGTGCCGAAACCGAGCCCCCACGCACCGACGTCAGTGTGAGCGAGGTGAAGTTGACGCTCGAGGCGCTCGCTCTGACATCTCGCACAATGGCGTTGAGTACCGGCGGGGATCAGGAACTCGACGCCGTCGCCGCTGAGGCGGAAACACTCGCTCGCAATGGTTTACCCGCAGGCGAAGAAGGCGGTCTCCGCGTCCAAGCGATCGCCGAACGCGCGCGCCGGAGCGCTGTCGACTTCTGTTCGCTACTGGAATCTTTATTCGACGGGCGCGCAAACAGCTTGGGTAACGCCCTGGGTATCGATGACGGTTCCGTGAACGTGTTCACCGAAGGCCAGATTAGAGCGAGCGTCGTGTTTCAATCTGCAAAGCTCGCGACGCTTCTTCTTCGTGTTAGCCGGCAAATCACTGGCGCGGCGGGTTGGGATTGCGTTGTTCAAGGCACCGCTGTCGGCGAGCTCAAGTGCGTCGATCGACTCACACCCGAGGCGTGCGCTGGATTCGACAAACCCGTCGTGTTGCTCGTCGAAAGCGCGGATGGTGATGAGGAGGTTTCGACATGTGGTCCAAACGTGCGAGGCATCGTCTTATGTCATGCACTGCCCCATCTCAGCCATCTTGCTCTGCGGGCTCGTCAAGCACGCATACCGCTCATCGCCGTGGAGGACGACAAGTTGGTGGACTACGCGCGCGGGTTTGTGGGTCAAGAAGCGGTGAAACTCATCGCGGAAGCGTCTTCTATTACGCTCGATGTTACGACTGAAACGATGTCTACGACGAAGATGGGAGAAAAGACAGCTACCTCGAAGTCGACTCCGCAGCTCGTTGCAGATCTTTCCAAGGCGAGCAGCGTGATCGATCTCGTCGAGTTGCATGATATGGGTCTGAGCGCGTCAATGCGCATGGCTGGATCCAAATCTGCCATGTGTGCGCAGCTTAGCGCAATCGCTGCGCGCTCGGCGAAGGGCTACGAGTTCAAGGCGCCGGAAGGCGTCGCTCTCCCATTCGGCGCGATGGAAATCGCGTGCGCCGCCATGGGTAAGCTTGAACAACTCGAGACGATGATTGACAGACTCGCCGATGTCAACGAAGCGGCTGAGATGAAGGCTTCGTGTGATGCCATCCAGGACCTCATCAGATCTGTTCGACCGTCCGACGAGACTCTCGACGCGATATCGAACAAGTTTAGCTCTGGGGCTCGGGTGATGGTGCGAAGCAGCGCCAACGTAGAGGATTTGGAAGGCATGTCTGCCGCAGGACTGTACGATTCGATCGCTAACGTCGACGCCGGATCTAGAGACGCTCTCGGTGTCGCCATCGCTGAGGTTTGGGCTTCGTTGTTCACGACTCGCGCCGTCGCTTCTCGCGCATCGGCGGGCGTTCACCATTTAGGCGCTCACATGTGCGTCTTGGTGCAAGAAATGCTTGCCCCAGAGGTGAGTTTCGTGTTTCACACGAGCCACCCGCTGACGAACGACGGCAACTCGGCATACGCAGAGTTTGCGCTCGGACTCGGCGAAACGCTCGCCTCAGGCGCCGTTCGCGGCACCCCGTGTCGCGTGAGCATTGACAAGGCTACCAAGACTGCCACCGTCAACGCGTTTGCCTCCTTCGGCACGGCGCTCGTGCGCGACGACGATTCGCCGACTGGCATGAAATCTGTCGCCGCCGACTACGCGTCTCATTGGTTGAACAATGATTCCGCGAAACGCAACGACGTGGCGGTCAAAATGCTCGAAATCGGTCTCGTGTTGGAACGTGAACTGTCGCCAAATGGTTCGACGCTAGCGCAAGACATTGAAGGTTGCATCTTACCAGACGGCACCTTGTGCATCGTCCAGGCTCGTCCGCAGCCGTGATTAGCTCAAATCGCACGCACGCTATCTTTCTTAATATCTAGACAATACTAATACAAACGTCTCATCACTGTCTTTCTTCTACGAAATCAGCCAACCCTGCGGTGAGATGTTCACGCAAAAACGTTAACTCTCCCTCATCCAAATCCGCCCCCAACTTTTTCAGCGCCGTCAAAATCTCCACCCGTTCCGTCTTCCCACTCTCCGCACTCATCTTCCCCAGCACCACGTCTCGCTCAACCGCGCTCAACCGCTCTCGAAGCTGCCCCGGTTGTTTCAACGCGAACAACTTTAAAATTTCAGGCGTCTTAAACGCACTCTTAATCGCCGCCTGAGTCGCGCTCTTAATCACCTCGAGTTCGTGTGTCAGCGTCACGTCCCCGGACGCCATTCTCGCGAGCGATGATTTAAACGTTTCCAACTGCGCCAGCGTTTCCGCTCGCGTTTCCTCGTATTCATCGTCGTCAAACTCCTGGTGGTCGTTCCAAACATTCAACTGTCAGTCTCCGCATCTTTCAATTCGTCCGTCCCGACGGACGCGATATTTCGTCGAACGAGCCCGCACCTCTTTCGCCTCCTCGAGATCGGCGAGTTGGGTGAGCAATCGCGCGATTTGGTCCTCCGCGTTCGCGCGTAATCTCGCCGTTTCGGATGACATCTTTCGTTTCTTGTACTAGCTTTTTCGTTGCGTCGCACACTGAAGACTTGTTTGTTTCTCGACACTCTTCGTCGACGACGTCGTTCAGAATGGCGATGGCGATGACGATGGCGGCGGTGCGCGCGTGCGCGGGCTCGACGTTTCGCGGTGGGTGTGGGTGTGGAGACGGAATCGCGTCGACGTCAGCGTCGGGCTCGGCGTCGGCGTCGAGAAACATTATTAATCCATCGAGCAAAACGCTGACGCGCGTGTTTACGACGACGCTCGTGCGTCGCTCGACCGTCGTCGCGACGGCGACGGATGGCGGCGAGAAAACACCATCGCCGTCGAGTGAAATCACGCAAGTCGACCGGGGGTACATGCGTCGAGCGCTGGAACTCGCGGCGAGAGCGACAGGCGACGTCTACCCGAACCCTCTCGTCGGTTGCGTTGTCGTCGATGCGGACCGCGACGTCGTCGTCGGTGAGGGTTATCATCCGAAAGCGGGCGAACCGCACGCTGAGGTTTTCGCGCTTCGCGCCGCGGGACATCTCGCCCGCGGGGCGACGGCGTACGTGACGCTCGAGCCGTGTAATCACTTTGGTAGGACGCCTCCGTGCGCTCGCGCGCTCGTGGACGCCGGCATTGCTCGCGTCGTCGTCGGTTTTGTCGACCCAGATCCGCGCGTTTCGGGCGGGGGGATTCAAACGTTATTAAACGCTGGCATTGACGTCGTCGTCGGGTGCGAGGAGAGCGCGTGTCGGGAAATCAACGCCGAGTTTATCGATAGACAATTGAAGCTTCGGGGCGAGTGAATCATCAGTTACCCGAAATCCAACCGCCAGTCGTTTTTAAAAGAAGAGCTACTACTACTAGGTACACGCACGCACGCATCGTCGTTATCACACTCATCGCCTCCCACACTGTAACAGCGACCCAGCGGAGAGAAACAACCCAAACAACGCCGACGAACCCACCGTCGCGCGTCCAATGTGTCTCACTTTGAGCAACCCGGGAACCTTGTACGCGAACGCTTCGTACGTCCCGTACACCGCACCGACGGCGCCACCGACGGCGCCACCGAGCATTGCGCCCGTGGTGACTCTATTGATGCAGTGTTTGTCCATTGCGGCGCGATTCACGACGACAGACGACGACAGACTAGGCGCCAGACAGTGCCGATGTTCGTGAAATTTCACGCACCTTCGTTGCAGGTTGTTTACTTGGAGTGTTGAGTGCAGTGAAGTTAAGGGCAGCAAAGGGTGTAGTGATTAAAAGGATTGGCGTACAGCAAATTGTGTTGTTGTATCGCATCTACGGTGACTATAGTAATAATGATTGCGATATTATTGGTACATGACGCATCCCGAGCGTACAGCTCGACCAATGAAGCTCGTCTTGAACGGCGGGCGAACGGGTCGCTCGCTCGCGCTCTCGCGCGGACGAGCAAACGGCGTCGCAGCCATTGGTTCGGATTGAAAATTGCCAACCGAACGCTTGTTTTTCATGTGGGTTTTCATTCGAAAGAATAATGGTGTTTCCTGATATCTTTTCTTCGTGTGTGGTGATTGATTGGATCCACAACATTACCGGTTTTGCACCAAGGTGCACGCCGGACGATCGTTTTGATAGACGAGGTCTTCAAGCTCCTTCTTGGTGGCGGTGCTCGTCATCTTCTCGCTCCAGACGTAGAAGCAATGGTACTTGGAGCAGAGGATACCGTTGAAATCGCAGGCACCAGCCATGGTGTACGCACCGGCATCCGGGAACATGAGCCAATCACCGTTGGATAACTCTGGTAAAGGAATGTTGCGCATGACGCAATCGAGCGAGTCGCACGTCGGCCCGTACACGGTGGAAGAGATCTTCTGCTTTTCAAACTCATCTTGGTGAGAGAGCGGAGCCACCTTGTTTGGTTGCAAAAAGTATGTCGGCAAATCGAGACCGTCGTAAATGATACCGTTGAAGGAGCCGTACAAACCGTCCGTGATGTAATAATCCATGTGGCGTTCACCGGCGTCGTTGGTGCCTTCGCGCTTGCCGTACACCAAGCAAGCCATGGTGACTGGGGCTTGGGCAAAGTATCGACCGGGTTCGTCGATGATTTGCAATCCCGGGAAGGTGCCGTCGTCCGGGAAAATCTCGTCGAGCGCTTCACGCACGCGATCAAAGTTGGACGGAGCTTCAGTCACAGTGCCATCCGGGTTGAAGGAACCCGTGAACCCACCGCCGAGATCGAGCAAGTGCATGTGGAAACCCATGGACACGGCTTGATCAAAGATTTGGCGAGCGTAAGAAATTGCGTTGCGGTAGGCATCCGGGTTTCTCGAAGAAGAACCGACGTGGAAAGACACACCCGCCAAGTCCAAGTTGAGCAACGCAGCGACAGAGAGAAGTTCCGGCACCTTGTCGAGCGGCGCGCCGTACTTGGCGCCGAGCGGCAAACGAGCCATCGGATCATCCGCACGAATGCGCAACACAAGCTTAACCTTCACTTTGGAGGCAAGAATCTTATGAAGCTCAGAGACGGAATCAAAGGTGGTATACGGCACGTCATGCTCGGCGATGCAACGCAAGTCGCACGGGCGCTTCACCGGGTGAGCCAAGATGATTCTTTCGCTCGGCACACCTAGAGAGGTGACGAGCTCGACTTCGCCTTGAGAAGCGCAGTCAAAACCCGCGCCCAACGCGGCGAGCGTGGAGATGATGCCGCGGTCTGGCAAGCACTTGACAGCGTAGTGCGGTCGCACTCTCGGCAACTTGACGCGATGGTAATCAAACAGTGCCTTGACGGTAGCGAGGTCGACAATGCAAAAGTTTTCCTCCAAGGAGTGCTTTTCGACGAGATCAGTGGCTCGCTGGTGCACGTCAGCCATTCTTCTCGACGCAATCGCCTCGACGGCGAAGGCGCCGCAAACGCCTTCGAGCGTCAACGCCTTGGGGTGCTCGGGCACTGGAACCTCAACCTCCGGTTCGTTTTGCAACGAATCCTTAAAGCCAATGGTGTGCGCGAGACCTTTGACATAGACCCCGAGCGCGGTCGGCACGTGGTCAACCTCCGCCGCCGGCGCGAACGACTCAGAGAAGTCTTGCCCAGAGCCGTAGGTTGCCGCGCCCCGCGTGTTTCTTATGTTGTCCAGCGCCGCGACCAGATCCCGGTCTTGCACGCTGAACGACGCTCCAGAGCGCCTATAACGCGCTTGAAATCGTCTCGGCGCTTTGGCTTCGCGCGCCCCCTGCGTCATCGATACAAACCCCGCGATCGCTCGTCAGTCGTTTCGTCCAATCGTCACCCCTCTCTCGGAAAGCGCGTCAACAAGAACGACTAGCGAGCGCGCAACCGCGTACTCCCCACGCGCGCGTACGCCTCGCTCGACGCCCTTCACCGCCCACATCCGCGTCGAAACGGTGTCAAAATATTTTGTTTTCATCATTCTAAATCCTTCCGCATTCATCACGGCTCGCGCTCGCGTCACACCGGCGTCGAAGACGTCGTTTTACGCGTTTTCCGATGCTCGCAAACGAGAGCCGCCACGAAGGCAACAATCCGTCCCAACACTTTATGCTTCGCGTCGCGTCGCGACGTACCGTGGGCGCGTTCGCCTCACTGGAGGTTCGCTTAGTATCGATCACATTCGAGCTCGGGTATCGCACGTCCACGTCCATACCGCCCGGTGGCGGAGTGGTGCGACGCGTCTAGCACTGCGGACGCAAGCCCATCGGCATCGTGTTTCACGCGGCGAACCGACGCGTTTTTTCATCTCTACCGATATATAGGTAAACAGTAACGAACGAAGTGGGTGATGATAATTTTTGCTTTTTACAACTCGGGGGCACCTGTTCTCTGCGCCAGCGAACAACGGAAACTGTTATCTATCGACGCCTGCCGGATTCCAAATCCCCGGCGAGCGGACGCTCGAGACCGCTGCTGGAGCCGCCGGTGGGAGAGTCCTCGCCCCGGGCGCGGGCGGCGCAACAGGGAGGGAGTTCTTCTTCTTCGCCGGAACCGGCGCAGCAAGATGGGCGAACACCCGACGCGTCTGGGGCGCACCCGGCGCAGTCTTGCCTGTCGTTTGGAGAGGCGAAACTGCAGCACGCGGTGGTGTTCGCCACCACGGGGGCTTGGGAACCGAATACGATGTGGCCGAGCAGAAGGCCGACGATGACGGCGGAAAAGAGGGCGAAATGGTACGTCATCGAGACGAGCATGAGGAGATAGCCGGCTGTGATTTGGAAGCCGTAAATCATCGTGGCGTACACCCTAGACTTGGGTTCGGGGATGCTGTGGCAGTTGCAAAAGCCTGGATTCTGGAGCTTGCGTCGAATGGAAGCCAGGCCTTCGATGGAGGCGCCCAAGGCGACGGTGGCGAAAAAGCCCAGGGCGAACAACGCTGGAGTGTGCAGGGACCAGCTCTCAAAGAGGAGCGCCACGCACGGCGCGCTCGAGCCCGCGTTGACGTGGAATCCGTCCATGTACATTGTGGTGGGCGGGATATCTGTGTTACAGAAGCCCGTGTGTTCCTTCGTACCCGTTGCCGGACACTGAGCGCCGCACGAGGCACAGTGCGAGACGCCGTCCCACACGTTTCCGGTGGTCTGATCGACGCACTGCGCCGTGTCGTCGCACGCATCAGGCGCCTCGACGCACGCTAACCAGCAGTACACCTCACCGGCATTACACGTGTTGGAAGACGACAAGACGCGTCTGTTGGTGTCCACCGGGGTGAAATCCCTGGCGTCGTACACAGGCGAGGGACATGCCACCGCGGCCCATTTTTCATCCTCCGCGTCAGCACCCAGTCGCATCGCCGCCCGCGTCGCACCCGCGTGCCAAGTCCCGAACGACATGCCCGATTCCGGGTGCGCGTGCGAGCTCTCAGGAAGAACCATGCGACCGAACCACGCGCGGTCACCCGTGAGTCGCATCGCGTGTGTCGGCACCTTGATGAGCGCTTGCATCTCCGCGCTCAAACCGGGAACCCACACGCGCGCCGCCTCGCCGAGCATGACAATCATCCCATCGTCCGGCACATCCGGTTCGATGTCACCGATAAATAACCCTCGCGATCCACCCGCACCTGGTTTCTCGCCTCGCACGAGCGCCGGCGTCATCACGATGGCCACACCGACATCCGTGTGCGCGTGCTTACCCTCCAAATCCAAATCAACCGCGTTATCCTCCTCCTCAACCGTCGCCGCCGCCCCGTACGCGTGAAAGTGATCCAACGTCATGGATGACCTCGCGCTCGATTCATAAAACCCGCGCGTCGCGTTGTGAAACGCCGCATCCAACCGACGCAACGCCGCCAAAGCGACGACATCCGCCCCGTCGCGAATAGACTCCAAGTCCCCGCGCATCGCGTTCGCCCCCGCACTCCCCAACCCGGCGCACTCCGCTTCCATCTCCATCTTTAACCGCTCTTTCGCCTTGACCGCCACCGTCGTCCGAATCGCACCGTCGTGCGCGCGTTCCCACTCTTCGCTTCGCCACAACGTCGACTCGACGCCCTCAGCCTCGTCGGGGTCCTCCGCCCGTCGTCTCGCGCACGCCGAGAGCGCATCCAAGCCCCGTCGTCGCGCTTCGACGTAGGCGTGACTGATATCCCGCACCACCATCGCCCCCGCCGCGTCTTTTCCGATGAAGGCCCGTCGCACGACGTCGTCTGACTCTCCATCCATGAGCGCTCTCAGCGTCGTCATCGGCAACTCTTTCGCGAGCGCTCCCGACGCCATCGGAGCGACGACGCACGCGGCGACGACGACGACGACGCATCGCGCGACCGCACGACGGGCGTCGCGTCGACGGCGACGCATCGCGCGTATTTTATGCGATCTGAATTTCCCGCGCGACCGCGGGTTCCGTCGGCGTGCGTGTCTGGGGATAAAGTCCTGGAGGTCATTCCGTCCATCCGCGTTGGAGGAGTGGATACACTGGAGAGAGGATACACTGACGTCGTAGTCGTAGTCGTTACAACAGCGAGGCGATGGTACGGATATTGTGTACAAAAATGGGTGGACTCGATTGGTAGGGCGGAGACGGAGTAGATGCGGTTTCTAACCATCCATCCATCCGTCCGTCCGCGTGTCCTTCCGATTGATTGATTGACTGTCTGTCTGTCTTGACGCCATTCGTTGGTTCGACGCGGCGTGGAGCGGCGGGCGTCTCAGCGAGCCTCCGGGAAACTGCTGTCGGAGTCGACGACGTCGATGCCAGACGGGCCCTCTTGAGTAGTCTCTACTTCGGTGGTGGTGGTGGACGTGGTGATGGAGGATTTGTTGAGTTCCTCGGAAACCTTGTAGTACACCTGAGCGGTGCGAGACGGGGATAAGACGCGCATCTTGCACGCGCGAGACGGTTGCTCGTACGGGCCGACCCAGGATGGCGGACCGTCGGGTTCGGTGAAGTGATCGACGCCGAAGCCGCAGCGGGAAGAACCGCCGAAAGCTTGGGCGTCGGTGTCGAGGGCGAGTCTGTACTTGCCGGCTTCTGGGACACCGATTTCGAGGCCTTCGTAGGACTCGGTGGGGTGGAAGTTGAAGACGAAGACGAGCGGACCGCGCTCAAAGACGAGGAGCTTGCGTGCGTCGTCGGCGGTGCTCACGTGTTGATGGGCGGCGCCGATGTAATTGTACACGTCATCGAGCTCGAGCATCGACTTGTCGAAAGCCAAGAGGTCAGAGTAGCGGAGGTGGTCCGCGTCAGCCAAGTCCCAGCGTCTTCGGCAGAAATCATGGCTCCAGCCATTGCCTTCGCGGGGAAAGTCCACCCACTCGGGGTGGCCGAACTCGTTACCCATGAACGTGAGGTAGCCCTCGCCGCCGAGGGAAGCGGTGGCCAATCTAAGCATTTTATGGAGTGCGATGCCTCGATCAATCACGACGGATGGCTCGTTGAGCTTGGACATGCCGTCGTACATCTCCGAGTCCATGAGCCAAAAGGCGGTCGTCTTATCGCCGACGATGGATTGATCGTGAGACTCGACGTATCCAATCGCCTTTTCGGTGTAGCGTCGGTTACAGAGAGTGCTCACCATTTCGAACGGGCTCCAGTCCTCGTCACGGCGTTCCTTCAAGTACTTGACCCAAAAGTCTGGAATGGACATGGCGAGACGCGCGTCAAAGCCAATGCCACCCTTGGAGATGGGCAAGCAGAGCGTCGGCATGCCGCTGACGTCTTCGGCGATGACTTCAATCTCTGGGTAGAGCGAATGAAGCATGTCGTTGGCGAGCATGAGATACACCACTGCATCGACGTTGGTGGACATGGAGAAGTACTGATCGTACTCGCCGGAGAACTCCATTTGCAAACCGTGGTGGTGGTACAGCATGGAGGTGACGCCGTCAAAGCGGAAACCGTCGAATTGGTACTCATCCACCCAGTAGCGCAAGTTGGACATGAGGTAGCGCATGACTTCCCAGTTGTCGTACTTGTACAGTCTAGAGTCCCAGAGCCAGTGGTAACCGGCTTCACCCTCGCCAAAGTACGAGTCATCGGCGCGTTGGCCAAAGTCAAAGCCCGCGATGCCATCTTGGGTGTTACTGGATGCGTGAGAGTGGACGATGTCCAGGAGGACTCGCAAACCGAGCCCGTGCGCCTTGTCAACGAGGTACTTCAAGTCTTCAGGCGTGCCGCAACGAGAAGAAACGGCGAATGGATTCGTGACGTGATATCCGAACGAGCCGTAGTACGCGTGTTCCATCACCGCCATGAGTTGCACGGTGTTGTACCCACCCGCGGCAACGCGTGGCAGGACGTCATCGGCAAACTCGCGATACGACGCCACCTTGCCTTCGTTGGAGCTCATGCCGACATGCGCTTCGTAAATGCGCGACGCCTGCGGCTTCTTTGGCGCCTTGTTTTTGAACGAAAACTTTTCCTCCGGCGCCCAGTAGATACCGTCGTACGCCGCGCCCATGACGCCTTGTTCCACCGTCGCTCGGCGGCACCACGCCGGGATGCGATCGAGCTGCGCCCCGTCAGAAGTGAAAATTCTCACCTTCACCTTGGATCCGTGCTCGATCGCCCCCTTTGGAAGCTTCACTTCAAACGTTCCAAACTCATCTCGAGTCATCGGCGTCGCTTCAGCGTTCCATCCGTTGAAATCACCAATCAAAGCGACGTGCGCCGCCGCCGGAGCCCACTCACGAAACATAATCTCACCCGTGGATGAATCCGTGGTGAAACCGTATCGCTCGTACCCACGCGAGAACGCCTCGAGCGATCCTTCCGCAGATTCAATCGCCTTCTTCCTCTCCGCATAAGTCGCGTATCGATACGCCAGGTGATCGCCGTGCGGTTCGAGTTTCGGGTCCAGTTGCGTCGCCTCAGTTCCCGGTCGAAATCCACCACTTTCGTCAACCATCGCCGGCGTCGGCGATGGCGATTCTTCCATCGGCGTCGCCGCCTCGACGACGCCACCACCACCGCTAGCCATTTCCATGTCTTCCCAATCGCCTTCGCTCGCTCGCGCGATCGTCATCGTCGTCTTTGTCGTCGCGTTGAAGAAGCGTCGTTCCGTCGCCAGCGCTGTCCTTCGCGCCGATACTGATGAAGAAGATCCTTTCGCCAGAGTCGTCGTGCGTCCGTGAATGGTCGTCGCACGCATGGTAGGTTTTACGTGTGCTTTTGCTTGTCAACCGTGTGTGCGTCCACGCGCAGACGTCCCGAGCACAGACCCGCGCGTCGTCGTGTGCCGAACCGATCGCCAATTCAACCGTCAGCCGTTCCGGTTGCGCGCTTGACCGCGGTGCCGCTATTGTGGATGTTCTTTTGCTATCTTCGTGTTCTGTACTTTCTTGTGATAGTTCATATGTGACGTTAAGTATGAACACGCGTTGATCACAGTATTGTAGACCCGGAAGGAGGTTCTATTTCAGGGTTAGGGTTGTCCGAACCCTCGATCTTCGTACTATAAATGCTTGGGAAGGTATGTAAAGTTCTAAAAGACGTTGTATGTTTTGGAGAAGGTGCTCTGAGAACGCGCGAGACGCGCGGCGCGATAGCGCGACGGTCGACCGAGGGCGCGTCGGCGACGAGGCGCGAAACGCACCGCGAGGACGACGTTGACGACAGTGATGATGACGATGAGTACGCCGCGAGCGACGCGCGTGCGGTCGATGTGTGCGACGAGTCGAGGACCGCCGAGACGCGTTCAAATGACGAAGACGCCGACGGTGACGCGCGCGGCTTCGGTGTCGCGCGGTTCGACGATGACGGTGAGTATAGCGAAAAGCGGTCGTCGGGCGATGATGACGTCGACCCGCGCGGGGGCCTACGATGCGTTTCGGGCGGGTATGAGCGAGGACGACCGCGAGGCGATCGCCGAGGCGTGGGATAAGATTATGCGCTGGGCGCACTTTGTCGAATCAGCGAAGTCGAAGGACGAGAGCGTGCTTCGAAGGGCGAAAAAAGTTGCCATCATGGGTGGTGGAAGCTTTGGAACGGCGATGGGGACGCTCTTGGCGAGGAATAAGGAGGATTTAGATGTGGTTATTTTGATGAGAAACGCCGACGACGCCAAGGCGCTCAACGAGCAACACAGAAATGTCAAGTATTTGCCAATGTATGACCTTCCGAAACAGATTAGAGCGACAACGGATGCGGCCGATGCGTTATCAGAGTGTGATTTCATCATCCACGCCGTACCGGTGCAGCAGTCCAGACAGTTTTTGGAAGGGGTGAAGGATTTCATCGATCCAAAGACGCCGATGTTGTGCCTGAGCAAGGGGTTGGAAGTGGGCTCTTGCGAGCTCATGAGCGAAGTGATTCCCGGAGGGCTGGGTCGCAATCAACCCCTCGCCGTGCTCTCAGGCCCGACGTTTGCCGTCGAGCTCATGCAAGGGCTTCCGACGACCATCGTCGCGGCGAGTGACGATGAACAACTGGCCATTCAGGTGCAGCAACTCTTTGGCTCGTCGTGCTTGCGCGTTAACACGAGCACGGATGTCACTGGGGTTGAGCTCTCAGGTGCGATGAAGAACGTGCTTGCGATCGCTGCGGGTATCGTCGAAGGTCTTGAGCTCGGGAACAACGCGATGGCGGCGCTCGTCGCACAGGGGGTGGCTGAAATTCGTTGGCTTGCGGGTAAAATGGGCGCACGTTCAGAAACTTTGGCGGGGGTGAGCGGTACCGGCGACATCATGTTGACATGTTTCGTCAACTTGAGCCGTAACCGCACGGTTGGTGTGCGACTCGGGGCGGGTGAATCGTTGGAGGAAATTCTCGGTTCTATGAACCAGGTTGCGGAGGGTGTAGCCACCGCCGCCGCCGTGGTTCAGCTCGCGCGACGATACAGAGTTTCTCTTCCGGTGCTCACCGCCGTCGCGAGCATCCTTGACGGCGACATGGGAGCCAAGGAAGCGGTCGATAAGATTATGAACTTGCCGCAAGTGCCCGAAGTGTAGAATTTGATAATAAACATTCATTAATGCGATGCATGAATAAATTAGTCATCGTGACAGAGTCAAGAATCGTTAAAGGCTACGCGTCTTCGCGGAAAATCGTACACTATTTGTTTCTTACCGAGCAATCGAGCGCATATCATCCCGCAGCTGTGCTCGGAAAGACTGAAGCCCGGACCATATGCGAGGAGCGTATCAATCTCTTCGAATCGAACGCTTTCCCCGTTGGCACCTTTGTCAGCCAGCTCCAACCAGTCCATTGTGGTGCGATACGTCATGGTCGCTCCGGCGTCCTCGCCGTTTGCACCGCTCACTCCACGCACGCGACTGGAGATGCGTTTCTCCATCGGTCCAAGCATATTGGCCAATCCCAACGCTTCAACCGCTTTTGAGTGGAAGATGACGTCCGCGCCGCCTGCACCGCTGTCAATCATAAAAATGTTTGGCTGAGACTTTTGTGCGTCATCAACGCCAGAAAAGGTTGCGGCGATATGAGGTACGTTAGATACCAACCGTAAGTCCTGCCACGCCCAATTTTCGTCGACACTCGTGGAATCGCAGTAAATGTCGACACTCTTACCACCCTCCGAAACGGCCAAGATTGCGCTCTTGAACGCATCGAAACCGATGATGCCCGCAACTGGTTTCTTTGAGCCGCTCACGATGCCGTCGAGCGACATCTCCATAAACACGGGCTTGTCGAGAATCAGAGGACCGAGTCTGAGTTCTTTGCCACGACGAAACACGGCTGGAATACGTCCAGAGACACCCGAGACGTGAACTTCGCCGAAACCACGGAGACCGAGCGCTTTCGCGGCACGAGGGGTGATGACGAGACCGCTTGCGCCCGTGTCAAGAATAAATGGTCCCACCTTCTCGCCATCAATTACGGGCTCAACCAGCACGTGCGCCGACGATGCGTAGCTCGTTTCCACTTTTGACTCAGCTTGTGGATCGAATCTGATCATTGGCGACGGCGTTTGCGGTTTCTCAAAAATCGAGCGCCCCTCCTTCGATCGTCCAACCGACAACCCCTTCACGCGGTACACTTGCACCCCTCCATTCGTCCCGTAGAGCTTTGACACCGCCGGATACACCACGCCGCTCGCATCCACCGTCCATTCATCGTATTTCCACACGTCTTCGTCTCCACAGAGCGCGACGGCGTACTCTTTCGGAAGAAACGTGTCGGCGTCAAGCGTCAAACGACTCGTCACTTTTCCCGTTCGCAACTTCAATCCCAGCACGCACTCATCCACGTTTTCGCTCTCCATCATCTCCACGTCTAAATAATCCCCCAAACACTCCTCACTCACCCAATACCCAGACCTCACCCACGCCATCAGAGCCGCGGCTTCGGCGTCGTCTAAATCCAACGACTGCGCATGTCCGCTAAAATCCAACTCCCAACACTCCCCGCGTCGTCCTTTCGCCCGCCCACTCACGTAACACAGCTCTGCATTCATCGTCTCTTCCACGAACGCCTCTCCATCGACTCGCAGGTACCACTTGGCGGGCATTCCCAGGTGTTCGCCGTCGCCCCAGAGCGCGTGCGCGCTCTCAAAGTTTTCTCTCACGCGCTCCCTCGCCCGCGAGAGCGCGTCTTCGAGATCACCGCGCGACGCCGCGCGCGGCGTGACGCGACGTCGGGGCGTCCGGTGACACCCACGCCGTCGATGCGCGACGTCGCCGAGGGGTGCGACCGCCGTCGACGCGAGCATCGCCGCTGACTTTGAATCAGCCTGATTCACTGCGTGGGCGTCTCGCTCTGGCGTCGTCACTCGCTCTCGCGCGCGCGCGGTCGACGCCGAAAGTTTCCGTCCGCGTGGTCGTCTCGCGTCGACATGGACGTAGCCAATCTGATGTTTGCGTCGGTGAAAACAGAGCTCGACGGGGAGGACGCGCGAGTCGACGCGGGCGCGGGCGTCGTCGGTGGAGAATTGATGACGAGCGTTGGACTCGCGGAAGAGAAACCGACGACAACGACGACGACGACGACAACGACGGGAGCGGCGAACGAGGAGGGAGACGAACCCGCGCGTGGACCGGTGAGTAGTGAACGCGACGTCGCGCTTCGCGGTTTGATGCGGGTGAGGCTCGGGTTGGAACCGGGAAACAACGGTGGGTTCGCGAGCGAAGGCGACGGCGACACCGAGGCGTTGAAGCCGAAGGATGAAGGCGGCGAGGAAGAAAGGGCGACGGCGACAATGACGCAACGGCAACTCGTGGAGAGACGGTTAAAGCGCATGCGTGAGCTCAGAGCGCTGTATAGAAATCAGTACTTTGTGCTCTTGGAGGAACTCAGACGGAAGCACAGAAGGTTCGAGTTGGAAAGAGGTCACGGTGGGTCACGGGAGGCAGAGTCCGAGGCGAGCCTGGCGAGGGAGACCCTGGGCTTACCGAAGGCGTGCGTCGTCGATGGGTGCAACGCGCGACCGATGCCGTGCGCGCATCACTGTTTCACGCACATTACGCTCGATAAGGAACAGAAATTGTATCGAAGGGCGGCGCCGTAGACGCGTAGACGCTCGGTAGAAAACTTGTAATAGAGACGATAGCGTCGATGTAACACCAGTGCAGACAGTGAAAGTCAAACGGTACAACGAAGATAATACGTATCGTGTCGCTGTCGGTTCGGCAAGTTGAAAGAAGACGAACCGACGCTCGCCAAGATACTCAAGGCACTTACGTGCACGGTTTCAGCTGAGTTGCCATTGTTTGACTCGCGCTCGAATCACTCAGTGACGACGTGACGAAGACGATGGCGACGATGAGAAATCACGGCGTCACGTTGAAATCTTCTCCATTGGTTCGCACGGCGACTCTGCGAAGCCGCGCGTCGCGACGTCGTGTCGGTGGTGCGTTTCAACGCGACGTGACGTCGATGGCGTCGGAGTCTTCACAAACATCAGCATCTTCTTCGAGCGCGACAGCGCCGCGCGTCGTCGTTCTCGGCGGTGGGTTCGGTGGATTGTACACCGCCCTTCGTCTCGACTCTCTCGAGTGGCCCGAGGGTAAAAGACCAACGGTGACGGTGGTGGACAAGAGCGAAAACTTTGTCTTTAAACCGATGCTGTACGAGCTCGTCAACGAAACCATGGAACCGTGGGAGGTCGCGCCGTCGTTTAAGGACCTCTTGACGTCGACGAGGGTTGAATTCGCGCTCGGTACCGCGCAGGAATTTACCCCAGATGCGCTCGGGGCGATGGTAGACGGCACGCCGGTGAGCTCAGAGGGTGGCGTGTGCGCATTGAGCGACGGGAGAACGCTCGAGTACGATTATCTCGTCTTGGCGTTGGGAACGTCGACGAGCGATGGTGGAGTTCGAGGGGCGAAGGAGTGCGCGATCGCGTTGAACACGGCGAAAGATGCGATGAAAATCACAGATGCGTTGAAGGCGGCGGAGATGCGCGGAGATCGGGCGAGAGTAGCTGTCATCGGGGGCGGGTTGTCGGGCGTCGAGTTGGCCACCGTTGTAGCCGAGCGATTAAACACCAAGCGCGAGGGTTCTTCGGGTGGTGACGTCGATGTGATCACGCCGAGAGGTGAAGTGATGGCGACGGCGCCTCTCGGACAACGCGAGGCGGCGACGCGGGTATTGGAGAAGGCGCGGGTGAACGTTGTGAGTGGTCGGGTGATGGAATTGACTAAGTCGACTAGCGCAGAGGATGGCCGAGCATCCGCAACGGCGAGCGTGAAGATTGCATACGAGAACGGACGAGTGGACGAACGAGAGTACGATGTCGTGTGCTGGACGGTCGGACAGCGTGCGGAAACGCCCGCGGATTGGCCCGTGGCGACGACGAGCGCGAAGAAGATTAAGACGGATGCCACGCTTCGCGTCAATGGACACTCGAGAATTTACGCTGTCGGCGACGCTTCTTCGAGTTCGGCGGAAATCATGGAAGCCGACTGGAACGAATTACCATCGACGGCACAGGTTGCTTTTCAGCAAGCCGATTACGCGGCGTGGAACATTTGGGCGTCGATAAACGATAGAACGCCGCTTCCTTTCCGTTACCAACACCTTGGCGACATGATGGTGCTCGGCAGTCTCGACGCCGCCGTCGCCTTTCCTGTGGGCGATATCACCCTCGAAGGCCCCGCCGCGGCTGCTTTGAGACGATTGGCATACCTTTACAGAATGCCTACGAACGAACACCGCGTCAAGCTCGCGACAAAATGGATCAGTGACGGCGTTGAGAAGGCTCAGAGCGATCCCGTGGGCTTCTTTGACGATTTACGCAAGGCGCTTCCAAATCCGTTTGGAATTTAGTGGCAGTCTGAATAGCTAATCACAATGCTTAATGTGGTAGACCACGATGATGATACATTTTACAAACTAATTGCGAACTCTAAAGTTTACTAGACATGCGCATCACCCAATCGACAATCATCGGCTTGCGAGCGTAATCCGGACACAGCATCACCGTGTAGGCGAGTGTTTGATGTCTTCGCACTCGAATCGCTGGATCAGCGTGCGCGAGGATCGCATCCTGAACAACGTCTTGAATAGCCGGCACGTTTGGGAAATCAACAATGGTGACGAGTTGGAAGAGTAATCGCCGCAGCGGTTCGACGGGAGGGTCTTCGGGTCCTTGCGCTGGCGGTCCGTCGTCCATGGCGTTGATTTTGGCAGTCAACTCGTGCGCAAGTCGCAAGGCGAGCAAACTTCCAGGTTTACCAAACTTTGTTACGAGCCCGATTGCCGCGACGAGCGGTTCGAGCGGAGTCGACGCCGGATACCGCTCCAAAGATATGCGCAAGTACGGCGGGAAGAGCTGTTCGTGCAAGTCTGGAAAGGCATGGAAGATGGTGACGTATGTGACGTGCGCCGCTTTCACAATGTGACTCGAGTTGTGTGAGCAGCACGTGCGCACGAACGGCTCCGCCTTATCCAATACTACGTGCGCCGATAGCTTTGAGATGACGAACGGGAGCAGACGTAGCGTGAGGTGTAATCTACCGTTCGATGCTTCGTCCATCTCCACCGGAAGTTCGGGAATCGAATCCATGAACTCCAAAGCCAGAGGCGAGTCAGCTCCGGATGGTAAACCGTTGAAAAACGTAGCAAAGGAACCGATGACTTGCACGTACTCCACGCTCGTCGATCTCGCGAATTCCATTCGCGTCGCAACGAACAATGCATCAATAATACGTTGTTCTAAGTTCCCACGCACTGAGTGCTTGAGCAAAATGAGCGTAAAGTCGTAAATGTTTGCGCGCGCCGCGCGCACCAGCGACATGTCCAACGCGTCAACCCACGACTTGTAGTCGCGAGACAACTCGATATCCCGCGCGGCATCGTACACAGCCACCGCCGCGTCTTTCAACATTGCTAATGTTTCGCTCGCATCCATGTCGTCGTCGTGTCTGGATACCGCGTACGCGATAAAGCGCGCGTTCAAGAAGATTGGCGACGTGGTAAAATCGTGAAGAATTCTCGAAGCCTCCTGCGGTGGCACACTGCTAGATCGCATTCCCAGTATCATTCCGTGAAACATGGAGAATATCCGCAACGTCGCTCGCGCGACAATACTTTTAAAATGCCGCAGCGGTCCACTTTTTCCATCCATGTCTAAACACGTCGAAACGGTGGAAACAAAGGCGAAACACCGAGCCTCCAAAGGAGCGTCACGCTCCGTCGTTCTAATCCACTGTGTCAACGACTCGGCGGAACGTTCCATCGCGCGCGCGCTGATCGATCGCATCTCGTCATCTCGCATGGCAATGCTCGCGCGGTACACAGCGGCTAAAACGTACGCACCCCCAGCCGTGTCGTTATCCGCACATCTCCTCACCAATTCCAACGCCACCGATTTCTTTATCGCTCCGGCGGCAAAGACGGTTTCCAACACGCGTCTCAACGCCCCACCCGCAAACAAGCATTTACGTGATACGGCGTACTCGTGCGACGTATCCACCGTTTTCCAGGCGTCGAGAAGCGCGAACGCAGTCTCCAACCCTCCTCGTCCGTCCTCTAACAGCGAATACGCCAACGCGTATGCGAACCGAAGTGCCGTCGCGGGTGACTCAAACGTGACGGCGCCCGCTCCCGCTCCACCAGCATCTCGCGCCGTTGCCAAGGATTCACCGCTGCCAATCGAGCACAATGCGAGTAACGCCGACGTCACCGCATTGGGCGAGTCGACGACGTCTTCGTTTGACGCGCGGCGTACGCCCTCCAGGAAGGTTGAAACCAACCGAGTCGCACACCAGAGCGCGTGTGAGTTGGACCTTCCAACGTCTCCACGCGCGATTGACGCCAGCACGCGACACGCCGCCGCGCCCAACTCGACACCAGATGCGCGTATCGTTGCGTGTCGCGTTAGCGATGCCGTCGCGAGCTCGATGGCGTCGAGCGTGAGCTCTAACAGCGACGTAGACTCGATGACGAGCGTTAAAAATCGACCCGCTGCGAGTCTCTTAAACGCGCGTGCCGCCGCTCTCGGGTCTCTCGAAGCGACGGAAACGCGAGCGTCATCCATCGCAGCGATTACGTCGTCGCGAGTGACGTCTCGGCGGGCATCCGTCGCCGCGCCGGGAAGCAGCTCTAGGTGCATGGCGCAAGGCGCAGACTGGAGAGTTAGTTGGCTCAAAGCCGCCGCGTTGATTACAAATATCTACCGGTACATACTCATTCGAATTTCGATTGGAATCGTCACCCTGTTGTAGGCGCATCGGTGTTTCGATTGGCCCAAGCTCTGGAGCGCGCTTCTATGGCTCTTGCGACGACTGACGCAACGAGACGTTTGTCTTCGGCTCTGTTGCGACCGTAGATCCACGGATGCGCAATCATGTTGCGCGCCAGCATTCTCCCCCTCGGGTCCTTGTTCAATCCGAGAGTGACAAAATTGTCAAATTCGTCAGAGACGTCGAGCTCCGGACGCACGGTGGGAACCGGCTCTTTCACGACAATGTCGAGTAAATCCCAAAAGCTAAAGCGTCGCGCTTGATCTGGCGGGTTGTACGGAAACCTACCGAGGGCGCACTCGACAATCGTCAGCGCAAAACTCCACACGTCTGCCGTGTATTCGTATGGATGTCCTTGTATGCGCTCTGGCGACATGTACGTCACGGTTCCGACCCACGAATGACACTTGCTTGCGTCAACCAGATGTCCACTCACGCCGAAATCGCTCAGTTTCGCCTCTCCGCGAAGGTTCAGCAAAACGTTGAGGGGTTTTATGTCTCGATGTACGACGCTCAAGTTCGAGTGTAAGTAATGTAATCCATCCGCAAGCATCGCCGACACCGCCGCGAGAGACTGTTCGTCCCACTTTCCGAGGTATTGCGTCGCGTCGCTCATCGTCCCTCCGTCCATGTACTCCATCACTAAACTAACGCTCCCTTTATCGAAATACGCCCCTCGACTACGAACAATGTAATCACACGAACTCTTATGCAAAGTTCTTAACTCTGTGATTATCCTCTTCCGCGCGTCGTCGTCTCTTCCCAGAGATATGGTGATGTTCTTCACCGCCAACGCTTCATCCGTCTGTTTATGTTTCGCCAAGCGCACGACGCCTCCCGAACCCGTCCCAATCACCCCCACGATGTCCAAATCTTCTACACCCAAGATGAATTCATCCGTCGCCAACGACGTTTCACCTCCTTCTAAATCCATCACCGTCCCTTCTCTGCTCGTCTGCGCGTTCCCATCCGTCGCATCCGCCGCGCTTCGCGAGTCCCCGCCTTCGCCCGCCAACTCGCTCAAGTTTTGCGTAGACACCCCCAAGCCGTGTTTATTCAGCCGAAACTCATCCACCGTGAACGTTCCCGACGTGGATCTGTATTGATAACGCGCGTCAATCGTCAGTTCGGTGTTCCCTCTTCCTCTTCCTCGTCGTCGTCGCGGCATTGTCGTTTCGTTTACGTTTCGCGTCTCTTCCACTCGCACGCACATGTCTCCACGAACAGGCACTTCAGTCTGCATCGTCGGCGTCGTTCCATCGATCACGTCGACGCTGACGTCGTCGTCGTCCTTCGGAACGACGATTCTACAATTACTCCCCCTTCGCGCGTGCATCGGGCGGATCGGCGAGCGTCGACGACTGGCGGGAAAGACTAGTGAATGAACAAAGATGAAACGCGAAGTGACACTCGACTTCAGTGTTCGAATGACGCGGTCGTCACCGATGTCGACGTCGTCGAGAAAGACGCGCGACGCCGACGCCGATGCGGACGTGTCGTCGGACTCGATGTCGTTGTCGGTATCGGCACCGATCGCGTTCGCGACGCTGCGCGGGGGTAACGCGCAGACGGATGCGATGAAGACGTTTGAGAAGTGGAACGGCGCGTCGCGTTCGTTGAGCGTGGAGCAACGCGCCGTGGTGAAGATTCAGAACGCGATTCGACGGTTCATACGAAAGAGACGGGATGGTCGAGATCGGGATGCTGCGGCGAGAGTGATGCGGGAGGTGCGAGGGCGGGCGGTGAAGTGCGCGTTGCTCACGTTGGCGTGGTTTGCCACCGGGCTCGGGTTGGCGTTGTTTAACAAGCAGATTCTCGGGCAAAAGCGCGGTGGGTTCCCGGCGCCTTTGTTATTGACGGCGATACAGTTTGCCATGCAGTTTCTCTTTGCGAAGACGGCGATGAGAATGGGGGTGATTGAACAGGCAGAGCGGAAGAATGGAAGACGCGAACCGGTGCCGAACGATGTGTATTGGAAATCGTTAGCTCCTGTCGGTATCACGATGGGGTTAGACATTGCGCTGAGTAATCTGAGTTTGGTATTTATCACCGTGTCGGCGTATACGGTGGCGAAGACGAGCACAATTGTTTTTACTCTGCTGTTGGCGTTTATGTTTAGATTTGAACGTCCGACATGGTTCCTAGGAACCATTGTCACCATGGTCACCGTAGGACAAATCATGTCTGTCGAAGGGGACTCTCAGTTTAATCTCACCGGATTCGTTATCGTGATCATCGCGGCGTTGATGAGCGCTTTGCGTTGGACTCTCGCGCAACGTGTGATGCACAGAGATCCCAACGCGCCAGGGGATCACGCGGCTGGTATCAAGAGCTCGCATTTGGTGGACCATCCGGTGGTCTTCGTGTACTTGCTCATGCCTGTGATGTGCGTCACGGTGCTCATTTTTTCGTGCGTGAAAGAAAAGTGGTGGAACACGCTGCCGCACTCCAAGTGGATGGAGAGCCCGATCGAGGTGTTTGTTGAACTATTCATTTTCTCCATTGGCGCGCTCGCCGCGTTTTGCCTTACGTTGGCTGAATTCGAGCTTCTCAACGAGACGTCCGCGTTGACCATCATGATGATTGGCGTCGTCAAGGACATTCTCGCCATTGCGCTCGGGGTCATACTCTTCGGCGACAAGTTTGGTACGGAGAATTTCGCAGGGCTCGCGCTCTGCCTCGCCGGAGTCGTCGGGTATAACAAGTTCAAATTCGACATGATGAAACGGACCGCAATGTTAAGAATGGACGCCCCGAGTGAGGAAGACTCTGTACCACTCGTCGAGATGTCCTCCGCGACGAGCGATGGGCTTCTAGAGAAGAGACGCGCGCACGCGTGAAGGTATTTCCTTCTTAGAGCTAGCATAGACAGAATTGAAATCCTAGACTTTAGACTAAAATAGCGTCCACAGGCAGACAACGGTTGACTCCCTCCCAGCCATCCAACGCCTCGCGCCGCTCACTTTTTCAACGCGCTCTCAACCTCGCTAATGAGTGCTTTCGCCGCTGCGTACTCCTCGCTCTTCGCGACTTCCTCAATCGATCCGAAGTGATCCGCAGTCAAGAGCAACTCTTCGTATGCGTCCTGCAAACGCGTCGAGTTGTCGTTGACCATCATCTGGCTCTCCTTGAGCACGTTTTCCTACGACGCCAGGCGCGTGTCGGTCAGACGTGCGTCATCGCATCGCGATTAATCGAAGAGCACTATTCGCACGCGTCGTCATCGCGTCGTCGTCTTACGTACCTGTTGCGCGACACCCGCCGTGCCTTCCGTTTTCATCTTGTCCAACTTGGCTGATTCATTCACAACTTCCTCTGCGTACATCGCGCGTTCCTTGAACAACCGACGGAGCGAGCCGGTTTTGATTCGAATGCTCTTCACCGCGTCTGCCATGTTCGTCTTCGCGTGTCCGTTTCCGAGTATCCTCTTTTAATCTTCGCGCGAGTGAATGACGATTTACACACAAAAGTCAACGAACTCGGCGTCATTGTCACCCCCTCGCGGACCATGCTCGCGTCGCTCGACGACGACGAAACGCTCGGTTTGGAGGTTCAGAAACCGTATGCCTCGCTTCTCGTCGACGGAGAGAAGACGACGGATGTGCGCGGGTACGCCCTGGACGCTACGTGCGTCGGGAAGCGCGTCTACGTCGTTGAAACCTCTGGTGGAGTGGAGGGAGTTCCCGTGCTCGGAACTGGCGAAACGAACGTCGCGGAGGACGGCCGGGTGTCGTCCACCCCGGGGGGCGTCGCGAGAGTCATCGGATGGGTCGTTTTCGAAGCGTGCGTCGAGTACGAGGACGCCGAGGCGTTCCACGAGGATGCTGGGAGACATTTGGTGGATGCGACATCGAAGTACGCATTCGGCAACGGGCCGAATGGTGCGAGGTATTTCGGGTGGCGGGTGGCAGAGCGCGGTGCGGTGGGCGAAGGCGCGTTAGCGTTAGTGTCGTATAGGAGGATATTTAGGAGTTTACACGCCGTGCGGGTTCGCGGTGGCTAGAGAAGTGTTCATGTTGTATAAAATGTCAATCTAACTGCGTCTATTCGCTTGCCTCTTCGTCTTCATCTTCTTCGTCCTCACTCTCGCTGTGAATCTCGGGAAGTTCACCGTCGGAATCGTCTGAGAGTTCCATCGTAACTTTCGATTTCCCGCTTCCGAGACCGATGGGTTCGGGGTTCGTGTCCCACATGTCGGCGGATTTGGTGCTCGTCGTCGCCGTCGGCTCTGCTGAAAAGGAAATGAAATCCGACGGCGGTTCTGTCGCGACTGACTTCGCAAACGTTGGTGCCTTTGCCGCAGCGCTGAAGCCACCCACGGTAGTGGTAATTATGGGCGCTGTGAACGGTGCAGTCTTCGGTCCCTTGGGTTGAGGCACCGGTGGCGCGTGCGCCGGTTCGTCCATGTCTACGTCCTCGGCTGGCGGCGCCTCTGGTTCAGGAGTCCTCTCGCGAACCGGCTCGGGCTCGACCGACACTGGCGCTTCAGCTATTTTGTAATAATCACCCATGCTCGAGCGCAACGCATCCGCCGCGGTCGTCGCGTGCGCTCCGGGATCGGGGTGCGACGCGAACGTTGACCATTGCGGCGCGGACGATCCGCCAACGGGGTCCATGCGCTCAATCGGCGGCGCGATGGCCTGCGGCGCCAACGGCGGCGCAGACGGGTGTAAAAGAGCGTTGATCGCGAGCGATGCGAATGTGGCGTGTTTACACGTCGCCGGACTCTGCGCAGCCTTGGAAAACACGGCGACAGCGAGAGGTAAGTTTGGAGATCGAAACGGTCTCGGCGCGAGAACCGACGCAAGCAAAGCGTCAAACGCCGCTCGGCGTCTCTTTTCGCTCACATCGTCGAGCTTCTCAATCGGCATCGACAAGTCGCACACTTGTCCTATTGCTTGCGCGATAGTTGCGTCAATCTTTGAACGGATTCCCGGTGCGATCATGGCACCGCCACTCGCACACACGGCTGTGAGCGCGCCCAATGCGGCGGTTTGTAGCTCGATGGCATCCAACGCGGCGTCGCCCGCTACGGCGCCGCTCATGTCGTCGATTATCGCGAGAGTATTGAGATCGTCCAGTCCATCCGCGGTGGCTTGTCCCCACGCGCCGCCTTTTTTACGCTTTTTACCGCTCGCCTTGCTCTTCTCTGCACCGCTCGCGAGGGCGCTTCGTCCCACTCCGCAGGGCTTGGCATCCTGAATGACGTACGTCGCCACTGCGGACGAGAGTTCAGCGCCTACGTACGCGGATCCGAGCGCGTATGCCGCCGATGCGACGACATTGTGCGCTTGCGCACGCACGTGCATGCACTGACGAATAGGCTCGCCGTTCTCGACAACGCTCGCGGTCGGCGTGCCGCGACGAAGAACGCCTTCCAACGCGCGGGCGATTCTGCCGCCTTGCGGCACCGCCCTCGTTTGCGCCGCCACCAAAAGCGCGTCGAGAACGTTCAGCGCGGCGGTGTGCAATCTCGGGAGTGCGAGGACAATTTTAGATTCCACCGGCGCCGCAGTCAATCCCGGAACGGACGAAATCGCCGTGCCATCAACGGCGAGGACGCGAGAAACGAGCGTCGTCGTTGCGGCGCACGGAATCGGGATCGCACAATTGTAACGCAGTCGCAACATCTCCTCTAAACACTCGAGCAGCGATTCGATGGCGACAACGCTACCGCTCGGCCAATTGTTACTGTTGTAGTACGATTTCGGTGCACCCTCATTCTGCGGTGCGAGTGTCACTTCGAGCTGCCGCTTGAGCTCGCCATCTTCGGCGCCGTCAAAAGCGTCATTCATCGCCGCGTGTGCCGAATACGCCACGCGGCGCCAGTGCTCGCTCCATGCCCCAGAGTCGCCGGTGATGCGTGGTAAAGAAGCCAAACAAGAGATCGCCGCCGATCGAACCTCACCGCCCGATCGACCGCGCACCGCGTCGACGCACGCTGATTCCAACGCTTCGGCGTGAGGCCGCAACGCACTCGAATGCATCTTCGCGCACGTCGTCGCGAGCTCAAACCCCTCGATCAGCCCACGACGCATGAGTTTCATCATCCCCTTTGCCGCCGTCGACACACTCGTCGATGCCTCCTTTCGCACGCCCGGAACCTCCAACAACCCACCCGAGCGTTGGAGCGCCGCGCTCAACGCCTTCGCCGCCGCCCGCGTCGTCGACGACGACGCGTCCCCATCCGCGCTCGTGTCGTCCCCACCGCCACCCGCCTTTACCGTCTCAGCACACATCATCGTCCACTTCCCGTGCGCTCGCACGAACGCCCGCGTCGAACACGCCCCGACGACGTGTTCCAACGCTTCGTACGCCGCCGCTCGACGCCCATCCAACGCGCTCGCGCACGCCTCCTCCACCGCCTCCACGTACGCCGCAACCTCCTTTCCACGGCTCCGTTCCACCGCCGCGCTCAGCGCGTGATGCGCGTCAATCATCGCCGTCGTCTCCGCCACGCCTCCCGTCGTCCACTCCCCGTTTCCGTCGTCGACGCGTTCGTCGCGAGCGCCGCCGCCACCCGTCTCCATCGTCAACGCGTTCGCGATGCGTTCCGTCGCCCGTCGCAACGCCTCCGCCGCGTGCGCCGTCGCCCGGCGCGCATCCTCCGCCGTTCCCACGGGCCCCATCTCGCCCGTCGCCCGGTCGAAAACTCTCCGCGCTCGCGGCGCCACGCGCGCGAGAGTGTGGCGGACGGAACGCCGCCCGATTGGAGCGCGCGTTCGTTTCGTTCGTTTCGTTTTTCATCGATCAACATCCCGGCATCGATGAAAACCCCGATCGCGCGTGTCTACGGTAACCTTTCAAAGTACCGATCGTTTCCGTTTGAACCTCGAGCGCGAACGCGAGCGTCGAACGTCGTCGATCTTCACACCGCGACGCCATCGGACGAACGGACGGACGGACGAACGGACGGACGGACGGACGGACGGACGGATTGGCGACGAACGGACGGACCGAGGGGTTGATTGATCAACGCCAGACATTCGTCATGTCGTCCTCGCGCGATGCCCCGACGACGACGACGGGCGGCGCCGCGCCGGTGTACGTCAGCGCCCTTCCCTCGCGGTCGACGAGAGGGAAGCGCATGTCCGCCCTGCTCGAGGACGAAGACTCGGCGGACGAGGCGTTCTGGGGCCAAGACGCGTTCGCGGAGGAGAGCGGGGACGACGAGTACGAGAGCGAGAGCGAGGAGGTGGACGTGGTGGATGACGATTTTCACGACGATGAGTCGAGCGAGAGCGAGGGGGAGGTGTACGTGGCGAGGGAGCGGACGAGCAAGGCGTTGAAGGCGCCGGAACGGAAGAAACCGGCGACGACGACGGCGGCGGCGGGTGGAGGGGCGGCGGATAGACGACGCGGGACGGCGGCGGCAGCAGCGACTGGGGTTAGTGCTGGGATGAGCGGTGGAGCGGTGGTGAACGACGGCGCGGCGGCGGGTATGGGCGCGATGGGTACGGACGTAGTCGGCGAGTACGAGCCGCGCAAGACGAAGCGGTCGACGGCGCAGGCGATCTTACAGAAGAGCGAACAGATGCGGGCGGAGCGGGCGGCGAAACCGGCGCCGGAACGACAAAAGGTGGAGTACAGGCAGCTGACGCAGGAGGAATTACTCGAGGAGGCGAAGGAGACGGAGTATTGGAACTTGTTGGATTTGGAGCGGTTGCTCACGCTCGAGGCGGAGATGAAAAAGAAGCCGTCGACGGATAAGAAAAAGTACGAAGGGCCGTCGATCGTGCACAAGAGTTCGATCAAGGTGAACGGAGGTGTCACTGTGGTTGAGCTGGCGCGCGGGGCGGAGACGCCGACGCCTCTGCGTCAGGCCGCGCCGACGCCGCCAAAGCCAAACGTGTGCGTAATCACCGGTCAACCGGCAAAGTATAAGGATCCGCTCACGGGAATGCCTTATGCCACCATTGAAGCGTTTAAAGAGGTTCGAAAGCGTTATCCTCCGATTGAAAAGAAGCCGGACTTGGTTGAGGAACCGACGGCGGCGACGACGACGACGACGACGCAAGCGCCACAACCCATCATCGAGGTGAAGATTGAGCCTCCGGTGGTACAGCCAACCGTCAAGGGATTGAGAGGCAAACGGCGAGGCAAACCGTCTGCATCGAAACTATCGACACTTCCTTTTAAGACGCTCAAAGAAGAGCCCGTCGTAGCAGACGAAGTGATGACTGATGCGATTTAACAAATTTGAACGCGTCGTTTTTCGCATTCACAAATTTCTACGCCGAGGGCGTTATAGAACGCCATCGACGACTAGTCCATAGGTACAACATCTTGTTTTGATATATCATACACTTCATAGTCACGCACCGCTCACTCTCGCGACTGCACGCGGTTTAAATTGAGCTCCTCGAGCTGTGTTAATAGGTCGGTCATTTCCGAGAGAACGGCGTCCTGACGTCGCTTTATTCGAGACACCATTTCGAGCGTGTCGTTTCGTCGTTTCTTCGCAGCCGTCGAAGGCGAGTGCATTACCACAGAGCTTCGCATCACGCCTCGTTTTCGCATCGCATCGAGCTGGCCCGCCGTCACGTCTTCGTTCTCGTCATTTTCGTCAATGTTTTTGTTCAGTGGAATGTCGTCAGCGAGCTTGAAGCTCGACAGCGGCCGCATGGTGAGCGAATCATCGACGTGCGGCGACGTCCGAGCGCGATTCTGTAGCGTTATTGCGGGGAGAACTCTTCGCTTGCGGCTCGAGGCGTCTTTCGAGTTGTCGCACGAGCTCATATCGTTCGTCCGCAAGTCGCGATGTGAAGCTCTCAGCGTTGACATCGTGCAGATTTCCAATCGGTTAAAGACGTGTGCGCTGGTAGACGGATGAGGGTGGGAGAATGGTTAGCTCGCTATGATTATGAAATTTAATAACAACTCGCTGCGTTGGGTTTGACTATTGAAATAAATGGCGTCACCGGTGGCGACGATTATGTACGTGGTAGTCGCCAATGTTTGGCTATATCGACATGCCGGAAGTCATGCCACACATGATGAACTTGGCGAGCTTACCCTTGCCAGCATTCATGTAGCACTCCGCGAGACGCTGGTTCACCTTGGCAACGTCGACCTCGCCCGCGACGATTTGGTCGAGCAAGACTTCGCTCTCCTCGCGCGCGAGTTGTTCCGGAGTCTTTGGTCCATCAAACGCGGCGGCAGACGGACCTCGGCGGCTTTCGAGAACCTCCTTGATTTCACTGACAGTCATCCCCTTCCATCCCGCGAGTTCAGTCATCCGCGTCACCGCCTCGGCGCTACCAATCGTCGCCCAGGGCGTTTGAAGCGCGTGACGCGCCGCGTCTCGTGCCTCCTCGCCTCGGCCGAGCTTGGCGTACAAATCGCAAATGAAAACATGTGGCGCGCCCCACTCCCCAAACGTCGATTTATAGAGATCACACGTGATGAGCGCCGACTGTTCATCACCCTTGTTGAGATGACGCCGCACCAGCCCTTCCATGGACGACGGAAACTTGCCCACTTGCGTCGTGACGTACACGTCAAACTCCTTACCCGACGTCTTGTACGCCCCGTGGTTATGCAAGCTCACTCCGACTGACCCGGCCGCCGCCGCAACTTCCGTCTTTTGCTCATCTGACGTCGCTTCTTCCTCCACGATCGCCCGATGCACGTACTGACTCGCATTCTTCGCCAAGAGCGTCAAATGCACCCCGTCTCGCACCGACACCACCGGCGTCGAGTCCTCGCCGTCGTCCTCTCGCATCATCAACCCCACCACCACCTCACCACCACCAGCCTCGTCCGACGCCTTCACCCCGAGCGGGACGACGAGCGGGTGCAACCCACTCCTCGCGTTCGGCGCGCGCAGGGCGTACCCTTGCGCGACGAGCACGCGCAACAGCGCCGGCAGTTCCGCCGGCGCGCGTTTCGCCGCCGCGTCGCGAACGTACTCGGCGTGTCGTTCGCCGGTCGCCAAATCCCCATCGTTCGCCGCCGCGAAGCGCGTCTTCACGTCGCTTCGACGAGCGCCGCGCATCGCATCGCGCGTCGCGTTTCCACGCGTCGACGCCTTTCGGCGCGGCGTCGGAACCGCGGGTACCGCCGCGGGAACCGTCGCGAGCATCGGCATCTTGTGCGGACGCGTCGGCGCGTCCGCCTCGGGACCGACCCGACCATTTCGTCACATTTGACGGTTCGTGGCTCGCCATCGAAAATGAAAGTTTCGACGTGTCGATACGTGGATAGACTTCAAAGTACCGGTAACTGTTTATGCGTACAAAAAGTAAAAAATAAACATGCCAGGTGGTGACATTTTGTCTCGGGACGAACCGATGACGTCGTTTCGTTGACCGACCCCGACGCGGGGATACCGACGGCACACTCGGACGCGCGCGCGCGACCGGAACGGCGGGACGAGCAAGCAAAGGGTCTTCGTTGTCTCTTCACTCAGCAGTCTCACCTCGCGAGCAGTTTTTCTTCGATTGCGTAAACGCTGTCGATGTCACCGAAAGTGGAATCGTGCATTTGCTTCACCTGCGTGCCCACGGGTACGATTCAGGTTGTCTCTCAGTGCGGGAGATTTAAGCGGTTCGCGAGACCCGGATGCCAGCCGTTGAATTGTTGCATCGGGGAAGGTGTCGTGGGCGCTTTGTCGACGCGCATTCAGTCTCTGGATGTGAGCGTGGAGACAAAGACGAAGGACAACGTCTTCGTCGTCATCGTCGTGTCGACGCAGTACGCGGTGTTGCCAGAGGATGACAGAATGTACGACGCGTTTTACAAGTTGACGGATTCTCGGGCGCAGATTCGGTCGTACGTTTTCGATGTCGTGCGATCGACGGTGCCGAGAATCAAGTTGGACGACGTGTTCGAGAGCAAGGAGGAGATCGCGAGCAGCGTCAAGGAGATGTTGAGCAAGTCGATGAATGAGTTTGGGTACCAAATTATGAACACGTTGGTGACAGATATCTCTCCGGATGATCGCGTCAAGAAAGCGATGAATGAGATCAATGCGGCGCAGCGTGCGCGTGTCGCGGCGCAAGATCGCGCCGAAGCGGATAAGATTATGGTTGTCAAGGCGGCGGAAGCCGACGCCGAATCCAAGTTTTTGCAAGGTACCGGTATCGCGCGCCAACGTCAAGCCATCATTTCTGGTTTGCGCGAATCCGTCGTCGATTTCCAAGAGAAGATCGCCGGCATCACTGCCAAGGATGTTCTCGAAATGATGATGATGACGCAATATTTCGACACGATGAAGGAAGTCGGTACCCACGGCGGCAACTCGACGATTTTCGTTCCATCTGGTCCGGGTGCCGTCGCCGAAGCTACCGGGGCCATCAGGTCCGGCCTTCTTCAAGCGAACGCCGCTGCGGGCAATTTGTAAACGAATGGACGCGCGTTGCTTCGCGTCGAGATTTTGCATTTACCCCCCACAGTAGTTGTTTTTAGTTGTGTACCACGTTTTCCTGCATTTTTCAACCATGTTATTCACTCAAATTTTATCGATTGCAACTTACTTTTCTAAGATGAGGAGTCTAAGAACATCGGCGCCATGACGAGCGTGATGGTCGCGAGCATTTTGATGAGCACATGGATGCTCGGTCCGGCTGTATCTTTGAACGGATCACCCACGGTATCACCAGTCACCGAAGCCTTGTGAGCCTCGCTGCCCTTCCCTCCATGTGCGCCCGTCTCGACATACTTTTTCGCGTTGTCCCAAGCGCCGCCCGCCGTGTTCAGGAAGAGCGCCATGAGAATACCCGCAACCGTGGCAAACATGAGGAACGCAGCTACCGCTTTTGCGCCCATCAACTCTTGTCCGGTCGCCGCCCCAACGTTTTTAAACACAATCCCCACGAGGACGGGGCTCAGGACCGCCAGCGCGCCCGGACGAACCATTTCGCGAAGCGCGCTCGCCGCGACGATGGCGACGCATCGCGCGTAATCCGGTGTCTCCTCGCGGGTCATGATGCCTGGTTTCTCGGCGAACTGTCGTCTGACCTCACGAACAACCTCCTGGGCCGATCGCCCGACCGCAGTGATGGACCAGGCGGAGAACAAGTACACGAGCGCAGATCCGAGGAGTCCGCCGATGAACACTTCAGGAATGGCAATGTCCACCTGATCGAAAGGTTTGCCTGTGAAGGCGCTGACTTCATCCATGTACGCCGAGAAAAGTAAAAACGAAGCGAGCGCGGCGGATCCGATGGCGTAGCCCTTCGTCGTTGCCTTGGTGGTGTTTCCGACCGCGTCGAGTTCGTCGCAAATATCTCTGACGCTATCCGGTTGGTCTGACATCTCGACGATGCCGCCCGCGTTATCGGCAATGGGACCGAAAACATCCATGGTCAGAACGTACGCCGCCGTCGACAACATACCCATAGTTGCCACGGCTGTTCCAAACAAACCACCGATCGGTTGACCGTCAGAATTCGTGATGCCGCTCCAGTTGCCGCACCAGTACGCGCTGATTATCGCAATAGAAATGACAAGCACCGGAGCCGCAGTAGACTCCATGCCGACGCCAATACCAGCGATGATATTCGTACCGTGTCCAGTAGTGGATGCATCCGCGATGACGCGCACCGGTGCGAACTTGTAGTCGGTGTAATATTGCGCAATGAACACAAACGTGTACGCGCAGGCGATGCCGATCAATCCACACAGGTAAAACCACCACCACGCACCCGGATGCTTTGCGGATGCGAGCATGATGCGGCACGCAATGCCGAAACCGACGACGGCGAGCGAGATAGCGACATTGTATCCGCCCTTGAGCACCTTGTACGGGTCTTCACGTCGCGATGACGTTTCGCTCACAGACATGATTCCGACGGCGCTCACTATGCAATCCATCGCGTGGATGACGAGCGGGAACATGATAAAGCCCGTGGCGTCTTCGATTCCGGCGTTCTTTGCCATGGTTGCACCCAGGATCATCGCTGAGATGACCTCAGCGGCGATAGACTCAAACAAGTCTGCTCCACGAGCGGAGCAGTCGCCGACGTTATCGCCGACTAAATCGGCAATCACCGCTGGATTTCTCGGGTCATCCTCGGGGATGCCCTGCTCAACTTTGCCGACTAAATCGGCGCCGACGTCGGCCGCCTTTGTGTAAATACCCCCACCGAGCTGAGCGAACAACGCGACGAAGGAAGCTCCGAAACCGTAGCCTACCAAAGTCAACGGGATTTCATGCACGCTCATGCCTCCGGTGCTGCCGACGTTGAACATGTAAGAAAATACGCTGAAGAGGACAGTGACGCCCAAGACAGTCATACCGACGACAATAAGCGCTGCGAACCCACCGGCACGGAGCGCTACGGTTAACGCCTCGCGCGCACCCTTTCGCGCACTGCTCGCGACGCGGATGTTGGCGCGAACGCTCACCCACATCCCGACGTAACCACTCACGCCGCTGCAAAACGCTCCGCTGACGAAACTGACGGTGGTCAGCGTCGCCATCGTGAACGCCCCAACACCAGCTTGCTGCTGTTCGGGCGTCGTAGCTCTAAAGAGATAGACAAAGAAGATGGCCACCGCTGTGACGGACGCTAGGCGAGAAATCAATCCGTACTGCGTCGCGAAGAACCCATCCGCTCCGTCTCGAATGGCGTCGCTCACTACTCGCATGTCCGGCGAACCCTCATCCACGCTCAACGTCCACTGCGCAAGGTGCCCCGCGAACGCCAGGGACCCGATGCACGCGATGAACACCATCCCGGCGGTCCACGACGTCCGCGTTGCGAGCAAAAACAATACGAAACAAACCCCTCCGGCAACGTACGTCGCCCGCGTCGGATCCTTCGCCACCTGTCGCGCGAGCTGTGACATTGTGCTCGGTCGCGCCCCGAACGATCGCATCGATCCCGTCGGTCCATTCGCGCCGACACCCTTCGATCGATCGATCCCACCGTTGCCTCCTTCGATGTCGTGCATGTGTTCCGAAGATGACGTTCGCGAGTGCGTCGCAAAAGATCGGTTCCGCGGGATCGTCGACGACTGCGACGCAGACGTCGGGTACGGCTGCATGTACGTCGACGTCGACGTCAATCGTCGTGCGCCGTACGACGTTCGTCGGCGTCGTCGAATGTCGTGGATTAAAATTTCGCAACCAGTTTTTGACACAAAAACTGCAGAACGCGGCGCTCGCGCGGTCGCACGGTCTCTCGCTCGGCGGTGCGCGCCGCGTGCGCGCGGATTGACGCGCGCAATGGTACGGTTCAAGAACCGATACCTCGTCGTCGAGGTGAGCTTCAACGACGGACGGACGTTGGACGTCAAAGAGAGTGCGCTGTTGGAGCTGCTCAGAGAGAGCGTGCGGGAAAACTTTGGTGAAGTCGGCGCCGGGCTGACCATGGGGGCGCTGAGCGTCAAGTATGTCGACGCGTTGAGTGGACTGTGCGTTGTTCGATGCGATCGAGAGCGGATGAGAGAGGTGAGAGGGGCGATCACGGTGTTGGAGGGCGTCGGAGGGCGCAGGGCGACGTGGGACGTGAGGCACTGCGGCGGGACGCTAAAGTCGTCGAAAGAAGCGGTTGGGAAGCGAATGAGAGAGATTTTGGGTGCGTTGGCTGAGAGAGGTCGCATCAAACCAGCCGAGGTCGATGGGATCATGGCTTCGCAAAGGAAAGTGCTAGAAACGTTGACCAACTGACTCGGTGTATCATCAAACATGTAATTTTACATTTCGTATACTAGGTCAGAACAGCGACTGCGCGCGTTTCATCAAAGGGCATAGCCGGCGACGTATCACTTTCGTAACGCGTTCGCCCGCAGAGAGTATCCTCCGCGCTCGGTTCATCGAGTAAAAGGACCACGATGGTGGAGCCTCACCATCGGCTGTGTCACGTTGGTCTGCTCCTTTGTGCCGGCATTTTATCAATGCGTCACGCCATTCAACACTGGAATCGTGCGCCTTGGTGAGAGCTTCTCGCAGTAACTTGACCCTTTCCACGAGCAACGTGATCTCTTGACTCAACTCAGCAATCTTTTGTGTCTGAATTTCAATCACCCTGCGCGGGTTGAGATTCCGAGACACAAGCGTCGGAAACGCACTGTACGCGAGCGCATCCACCTGGTGCATGCGATTCGGTGAACCGCTCACGGCGTTGGCGAAAGAAAGAGCCGCCAAGCTCGCAACGACGGAGACGGCGATGACCACGACGACAACACCGCTGACGAGAAGGCCGTGGCTTTGCAGTGGCGACACCAAGAACGACGTCTGCTCGTCTGAGTCATCCGCATCCATGGCTTCGTCTCGTCGCTGGCTCGAAGACTTCCCTCCGCGCATCGCATCTTCGGCAAACCGTAACCAAGCGTCGGCGTCGGCGTCTTTTCGCTTCGGTGAAGGCGAATCAGAATCGCGAGATGCGCCATCTTGGTATTTCCGAGAGTCTAACGAATCGCTTTCCTGCGGCTCAACCTTCGGCCATCCGCGCGAGTTCAGACGAATGAGATCGCTTTCGAGCTGTTCCCACTCGTTTTCTTCATCTTTGACTGCGTTCTCAACCATTAAGCGTCGGAGCATCGATGATGAAGTCGCTACAAAGCGAGTCAGTTACTGACGTCGCCGAGCCAACGTGGAGTGCGTCATCCATGTTTCGCAGCGCAGCGTCAAGGGCGCACTGCGTGCCAACAGCTCGCATGCTTGAATTAAAAAGTAAATTCAAGTATCGGAAACGTACCAGAACAAGTCCGACGAAGATGCCTCAGCCCATTCCTCCCATGAACGTAGAGGCGTCGGGCGTATTCGAGCTGTTGAACGCCGCATCGCTAAAATCAAAACCGGGATTTTCCATCTGGAACCGCTCCAACATCATTCGCTTCGCGTCTGCATCGTTCTCGGGCGTCTCTCGCGCGGTGGCGTGCGCGATGAACGGCGCTGTCCACGCCTTGCCGCGGATGGTTTTTGCCAACGAAAAGTGCAGCTCCCCGTCATCCAAAGTCCAAACGCTATCGTCAGCCTTTATGCCGTGCTCGAAATCGTGCTCCAGGTACGGAGGAGTGTTAACGATGCCAACGCGCAAAGACTTGGGCGTGATCCTCACGTCGAGCTCTCTCGCGCGCGCTCCGGAAGGGACTTTAATGTAGACGTTCACTTCTTCAACAGTCTGGTCCCACTCATAGATGACGCGGCCTTGGTGCGAAAACACACGACGAGACGTGGGTGCGATTTTATCCATCGCGCGAGTGCCGCGCCCGGGCGTTGGCTGGACGAGGATTGACGCGAGCGCTGACGCGCGGCGTAATGACGACTCGTCGACGTGAGTTGATTATGCTGATTACTTCTCAACACAGGTTGGTTCAAGGTTAGACTGCCAACGGGCGAGCGCGATGCGGGAGATACACACTAGCTACCTACAGAAAACTACTTGTACAATTACAATACGCTACTATCACTAGACATGACCACTCCGGCGTGGAAGAGCGCGACTAGAATGCTACCGGCGAAGACCTTATCTCTCAGCGGCGGGTTGTGGCGGAGCGAGACTCTGATAAGCGGCAGCAGCGGAGCGTACATGATTGGCACAGAAAACTTGCGCAACATAGACGCGCGTCGCTCTTCGTTGAGCTTACGCATCTCGTCGGGCGTGAGGCTCTGCGTCATCTCGATACGTCCGTCGCCGAGTGAAGTCGCCCACAACTTCGGCACAACGCACAACACAACCGCCGTTCTACGCGTTTGTCGCCGCCCGACGCGCTTCGAAAGCGTCGTAGCTATCGCACGTAACGCGCGCCCAAGTAGACTTGAATCGGCTCAAAACATCTCCAGATGCATCGCGGGCGGCAAGTTCGTACGTTGTCTCTTCAAATATCTCGCTCACGCTCCTCTTTAAATATCCCAACTTGGTCTGAAAAAGCGCGTTGGACGCTACGTTGGCGAAACCAATCTTCGCGACAAACTTTGTGACACCGAGTTCGACGGCACCGTACGCCATAAACACTTCCATGGCTTCCATCGCCAACCCACGCCGTCTGAACCCGCTCTCAGCGATCATGCACTCTATCTCACACGCCGAGTCGTCGTCGTGGTCGTTGAAGAAAAGGTTGCAGTCTCCAATCATCTGCGAGCTCGCTGCGTCGCGAATGATGAATGTGCACTTTTGCGGATCCCTTGCCCACTCCTTCTGCATCTCCAACTCATCCTCCATCGACAAACGCTCGCTCGCCGTCGCCTCGAGGAGCGCTTCGCTCGCCATCCACGAGTTGTACTTTTCAACGTGTTCCTCTCGGTAAGGCACGAGTTGCACCTTGTCGGTGACGAGAATCAAGTCTGCGTTTTCCTTCATCGGAGTGAAGTCTCGTCGTGAATTTCCAGTCGCGGTCGCGCGTCGTTACGCAAAGTGTCGTCGCAGCAGTCGCGCGCTTCGTTGGGTGACGGTTTCATTTTCAAAGCCAACAGTCTGCTCGGAGCACGCAGCGCACGACGAGACGGCATCACGCGCGTCATCAACGCCTTCGTGGAGATGAACGGCCATTAGTTTTTTGATTAGTTACAACTCTTCTTACTTTTTGGTAAACGCGAACGCTCCGCGAACGGCGCTCGTCACCGAAGCGGGAACATATTGAGAAACTTCGCTCTCGCGATATGCGGCGACAAAGTCACGCAAAAGCGGAATCTCACCCTCGTCTTCGTCGCTCTTCGGTTCTGGAATGCGCATAACGGCGTGCACGGCAAAGAACACTGCCCCGACAAAGGCGGCTCCGAGGAAAACATCGACGACAAACTTGTAAAAGAAGACGACAAGCGCTGCCGTCACCGCCAACGACTGCGTTCTCGCGCTAAATGTCTTCCCACCAATATCAATCGGCGCTCTACGCACGCGCGTGATGTAATGATGTCCAACATACGCCCCGACAAACATCAACGCCGCGAACGGCGACATCAACGCGTTCCACGCCGCCAAAATCGCCGCCAAGCACAGATAGTTGTATCCAAAGTCTCTCGCATTCTTTCTCGCTCGCGTTGTCGCATCCCCGGCGCTCACCGGGCACGAAAACCGCACCACCGCGAACGACCGCCAATCCTTCGCTCGCATAAACGGTCCTCGTACCGCTCGCATCAGTCTCTTTGGCGCGTCTTCGAGTTTTTCCGGCGCGTCCAGCACGTGGTGTCCGTTCGACTCATCTTTTCCAACGGTTGCTGACGACCCGTTTCCACCGGCACCGCCGCTCATATTTGCCCGAATTCGTCGTCCTCGCCGCTGCTGCCGTCTTTAATATCAACCCTAGCGATGCGTATGCGTCGTCGTCGGCCGTCGTCGGCCGAACGCGCGTCGGCGTCTCACGCGTGCGTCATCTTGTAAATGCAACAAAAATCGCTTCAACCAACGGCACTGTCAGTCACGCAGACCGCGTTCACTAACTGATCGGATTGCGTTTCGGACGACGACACGCGATGGCGAGCAAAGCGAAACGAGTCAACACGAAGAATGGTGCCGATGCGTTGGCGATGAGCCCAAACGTGCGTGCGATGCGACAGCGCGCGACGATGAACGCGACGACGAACGCGTGAAACGAACGCGTGAAAGACAGACTTGAATCTCACGACTGGTGCGACTTGACGCCGACGACTGACGCTCGAGGGTGCGTGTGTACCGACCGCGCGAATAGGAACGGATATTGAAGAGTATTTATGAATTGTATGAACACGGACCGACGTCGGGGACGTCGGGGAACCAAACCGGGGTTGGGTTGTTGGACATCGCGAATGACCCACTGTTGCGTGTCAAGTGCTTCAAGCCAAGGAAAAAAGTGAGTGTGATGATCATCGGAAATCACTCGGCGGGGAAGAGCTCGTTTATTAATTGGTACATTGGTGAGAGCGTGCAGACGACGGGCGTGGCGATCGAAACCCGTGGGTTTACGTTTGTGACGAGCGGTAGAAAGAGAGAGACGCTTAAAGGGGACGCGACGTTTGCGTTTTATGACTACCTGGAAGGGTTGCAAAACGTCGAGGGTTTGAATGCAAACATTTTTACCGAAATTTCAACGTCCAAGGAAAAGAACTTTAGCTGCGTGGACATTGTGGACTCTCCCGGATTGGTGGATGGCGACATGTGCTACCCGTTTGAGGTCGGTAAAGTCATCACGTGGCTCGCCGACCACGTTGACTTGATTCTGTGCTTCTTCGATCCGATCGGACAGGCGCTGTGTAAGCGCACGATGAAGGTGGTCGAAGCTTTGAACGAGCAGCACGCGGATAAGTTGGCGTATTACATGTCCAAGGCGGATCAAGTGGAGAAGGAACACGACAGACAACGCGTGTTGATTCAGATTACTCAAAACTTGAGTTCTCGCATCAAAAACTCCCATGCATTCAAGTTGCCGACCATTTACTTGCCGCGCGACGATCTCACGGTGCCAATTCCTAACGCGATCGAAGAGGTCTGCGAAGACATCGATAGAGCGATCCGCTTGACGGTGCAGAAGAATCTCACCACGATGAAGGAGGATTGCTCGCGCATCGAGGAACGCATCGAGGAAGTCCTCAAGACGAATGAATGGAACAAGAAGGACAACCTGAAAAGGTCTCTCCGCGGTATTTCTCTGATGTTCCTCGGCTGGATATTCTTATTGCTCTCTATTTACATTGCGACGCTTGAAATTTGCGCGACGCCAGTCATCGCGCACGGTTTGCGGGCGCTCGCGCCCCGCGTGCCGCAAATTGAGAACTTGCTTCCGCCGGAAGGCTCCACGCGTTGGTCGGGCATCAAGCACGGCGGTGCGTACGCTCTAAGCGCGAGCCTCGTCACTTACTTTATCATTCAGTACGTCAAGTCTGTCGTGTGGCGTCTTCACACGCTTCTTACGAAGAAGGAGCTCGCGCGCTTGACGCAATATAGATCCTATGTCGAGGGCTTCCTCAACTTGCGAGGTCAGCTTTACAAGGATTACTTTGCAGCTCTCAGTAGCCTGGGATAGGCTTAGCATAGGTAGACAAATATAATCAGTTGCAATATAAAACACAAGCTTCTAAAGAATTCTAAGTACGGTAGTTTCTAACGGGTCACTCCGAATGCGACATCCGTCGACTGCGCGGCCACTGGAGCGCCACCAGTCAACGACACCAATCGATCGCAAAACTTGTCGTACACGCGAGAGACGACCCGGGTGGTTGAATCTTGGAGAACTTGGCGTTCTTCGGGGTCGAGCGCTTGTACGGCGGCAATCAAATCCTCGAAGCTCTGCTCCTCGGCTTCCTCGCCTTCGGGCGTGACTCGTCGAAGCGAATCTCTCGCGTTCGCGGCGAGGTTTTTCAACTGTGGACTGTTACCAACCGGTAGTTCGCCCGTGGCGACGATGCTCAAGAACAGTGCGGCGATGGCTTCTGGCTCTAAGAAGGCGTCACCGGTCAACACGGTTGCGGCATCCTTGCCGATTAATCCAGCAGCCAAGTCACCGAGAGAAATCGCGAAGAGCTCCTCCTCACGGCTTAATTTCGGAGCAGCCAAGTCGAGAACTTGACGTGGCGATGCCAAAGCCGGCGCGGGCGTCGCGCTGCCCTTCACTGGAAGGAGAACCGGGCCACTAACATCTTGCGGGTTCGGCAAAGAATCAGCGAACGGGAGCCAAGATGGCGGTTTCGGCAGTTGGGTAAACACTCGAGTGACGCCCTTGCGCAACGATTGTCGAAGCAGCAAGTCAGCCGCCGTTTCCGCTTCGCGTTCGAGAAGGTTACGCAGGCTCGCCGCTTGCGGTTGCAAGAGGTACTTCAACGACTGATCCAATGTTGCCGCATCTTCCGGAATAGTTTCGAGATCGACGAATACGTCTTCGCTCTTCGCGACGATGCCCATGGCGCTGTTCAACATCACCGCAAGTCGTTGACCTTGCAAAATGCTTCCACCACCCTGAGTGGACGCATACAGGACTTCTTGTAACGCGCGTTGCGCGGCTGGGCGATCTTCGCGTAAGAGCTTACGTGCGACAAACGGGTAAGCCTCCATTACTAACCGATAATCCGGGTTCCCAATCAAAGCAATGCCTTCGAGCGTGACAACTGCGCGGCCCAAAAGTGCGAAATACGGCGGAATGGAAAACGGAATATCATTCAAGACGGTGAGTAAATCTTGCGTCATCGCCTGGAAACCACCAGCGGTGGAGGACAATGACCCATCCATGTTATACATGCGCTTGAGCTCGGCTTCGTACTTTTTCGCGCCGCCACCCTTGACGTACGGGGAAAGTGCCTTGTCCATCAAAGGAACCACCTTGGCGCGGTCGCAGTCGTCTGGCAAGATCTTCAAGTTGATGAAATCGTCAACCAAGGATGGGTAATCTTTGTTTGCCAAGTGAATGATTGAGCTCACCATGGTGTCCATGTCTTCTTGCTGAATCGACGCCACCAAGCCGAAATCGAGAATGGCGAGCTTGCCCTTGGACGGATCGTTGAGCTTCATGAGGTTGCCCGGGTGTGGGTCGCTGTGGAAAAAACCAACTTGTAAAAGCTGCACCAAGAAGCACTCTTGGCCGATACCTACCAAATCTCTAATTTCATCCGGTGGACACTCGCTCAGCTTGATGCCATCGATCCACTCGGTGACGAGCACGCGTCTGCTGCAGAGCTCGTGCTTGACTTCAGGAACGTAAATGTCCTTGACCTTTTCTTGCTCCATCAAATCGCGCAACTTTTGCTGATTCGCCGCCTCATTGAGAAAATCAAGCTCAGTATAAAAGCCCACAGCCCACTCGTTGAGGAGACCAACATAGTCCGTGCGCTGTTGTGGTGCGAATCGCTCAATCAGGCCTTGGTACACTTCTGCCGCCCGCCGAAGAACGTACAAATCCTTGGACACGGTGTCGAGAATTTTCGGTCGCTGCACCTTGACCGCGACGTACTCATCCTTACCCTTGAGCTTGGCGCGGTAAACTTGCGCGAGCGACGCCGCAGCGACGGGAATTTCACTGATTTCGTCAAAGAATTCGCCGAGGGGGCCACCGAGCTCCTCTTCGATGGTTTGGATCGCCGTCGCCGTCTCAAAAGGCTTCACCGAGTCTTGCAACACTGCCAACTCATCGAGCGCCGCTTGCGGCAAAACATCCGGTCGCACGCTCATCATCTGACCCGCCTTGATGTACGTCGGTCCAAGCTTTTCAATGATGATGCGCGCATCCTTCGCCAGCGCTCTATCATTCTTTGATAACTCGGCTGAACCGCCAGTGATGGCCAACGTCGCCACCTTGGTCAAAAACGGCACCGAAAGGGACAAAAACTCCGCCCATCGTCTCTGCAACGCCCCACCTTGTTTATCCCAATACTTTTGAATCGCATCCTTGTTATACACGAGCGGCAATCCGTCCGCATCCACTTCGTTCGACGCGCTTCGCGCCACGTACGACTTATCCACGTCTGGCGCCTCCACCCCGCGCATCCGCACCGACTTGGACACCTCCAACGCCGCCGTTCCGGCAATCTCAGTCACCCGTTTCACATCCACCACGCCGGCCATTCTCGCGCGCGTCTTCATCGTGTACGCCCCCCGTCGTCCTCGTCTCGCTCCCGTCGTCCTCGTCGTGTTCGTCGAGCGAGACGCCGCCGCACCCATCGTCATCTTACTCGTTCGCGTCGGGCAAACCGCCGTTCCGCTGAACGCAATCCTGTTCCGCGCCCTAAGCGCCGCTGCGGTGCTCGCCCGCGTTGCTCGCACCACCGCATGGACGTCCGCGCGGTGCCACATCGTTCGCGCGTCAATGGTGTACGGGCGACGCACAATGACGTCACCGGTAGGATGGTTTTCGAGATGGTCGCAATAAACCACAGTCGTCGTCGCGTAGTGCGTTCTAGACGCCGTAACGCGCCGTCGGAAGTTACCAGAGATGACGACGATCGCGTGCGTCTCGCGCGCGTTCGCGGTCGTGGTCGCGACGACGGTGGTGCGCCGGGATTCATTCGTGGCGAGAATGCTCGAGTTTTCATCCGTGACAGACTCTTTGCGCCGAACGCTGGAGGGCGCACATCTGGAAACGGTGGAAAAGACGAGCGCGTACGATGGAAGCGCATTTCATGGGCATCCGGGGGTGTTGTGGGCGTTCAAGGGGACGCTGAGGGCGGATGGGACGGAGTCGTGGATGAGCGTTGCGGGCGTCGCGGCGCTGGATTTGGTCGCGGTTTGGTTTTTGCGCGAGCTCGCGAGGCGGTTCACGCGGGACGAAAGCAAAGTGTTTAGGTTGTGCGCGGTGTATGCGTTGAATCCAATCGGAATCATGGGGATTGTGGTGCGTTCGACGTCGGGCGTGTTGCGCGCATTGTTGTTCGCCAGCGTCGTCGCGGCGCTGGATGGTTACAACGTGGCGTGTGGAGCGGCTTTCGCGCTCGCGGTGCAGCTCAATCCACACTACATGGCGCTGTTACTATCGATAGGAATGATGTGCGTGTCGTCGGCCGATCGAGGATCGAAGTTTGGAAAGCTGATGCGGTTGGCGTTAGGCTTTGTAGGCGCATGCGCTGCGAGCGCGGCGATGATGGGCGACGACTTGGGAAAGTGGTGGAAAGCTGCGGTTGAGTTCAGCATTCTCAGTGAAGATCAAACGCCGAATTTGGGCTTGCATTGGTATCTGTTTACGACAATGTTTGACCATTTTCGCTCGTTTTACGTCGTCGCTCTGAATGTGATTCCTCTTGCGCTCTCAATTGGCGTTAGCATGCGCTTCGTCTCGAGGCCGCTTCTGTCGTTGACATTGTCGCTTATGATAGCTACAGTGTGTATGCCGTACCCAACTCTCCACGACTCCGTCACGTACGCGTGTTTACTATCCGTCATCGCTGCGAATGACAAAGGCAACCCGCTGTCGTACATGAAGTTTGGAGTCCTCATCGCTGGAGGCTTCCTGTATGCCGCGTTACTGAGTCCTCTGACGTGGTACATGTGGATTCACACGCGCGTCGCGAACGCTAACTTTTACTACGCGGTTACACTCGTGTACGCGTGCACGCAGATACTATTGATAAATCAAGTAGCTGGAAGCGCGCTGGCGTTTGATCGCCACCGCAAGCTTCAAAAGAAGGAATAGGCGGATGTACCAGTACCTTAGCCAAAATTAGATGATAGAGCAGTCGCGGGTAGGTGAAATGAGCGGATGAATAGATAATCGATTTTCATCATGGAATATTACTCTTTCAATATGAATGATGCTTGTGCGTAATGATTGCGCCTGAAAATAATTCGAAAAGGGTGTCACGCGTGAGCGCATTTAAAACGGCACGAATGGCTTGTCGATGATGCTCTTATGCTTTCCAAGCGTGTTGTGCGCGACCATAGAGCCAAGAGCATCGACGGCGAGACGAAGACCCATGAGGGACGTGATGTCCGCGTGATCGTAAGGTGGTGAAACTTCGACGACTTCCATACCGCAGAGACCTTCCGCCGCGACCAACCCAACAAGCTTGAGAGCTTCGCGCGGAAGAAGTCCACCCGGCTCCGGCCAGCCTGTGCCAGGGACGAAGGCCGCCTCGATACTATCGATATCGTACGATAAGTACACGGCGTCGCAACCGTCCCAGGCGCGCTCGAGAGCGATCTCAGCAATCTTTTCGATGCCGTACTTCTCAATGTCGTCCATCGTCATGATGTTCGTCTTGCGCTCAACCATGTTCGGCACGGCCGCACGTGGGACTTGCCAGCCACCGATACCGATTTGAACCAAGTTCTCCGGTCGAACATTGGGAAGGTTCGTCGCGTGGAAGTACGGAGTCGTGTGCATGCGCTCGTCGAGGTCCTTCTCTTGGATATCGGCGTGGCGATCGACGTGAATAATACCGATGCGCTTGGACGTCACGCTCGCGATGCCTCGCACGGTCGCGTATCCGATAGAGTGGTCACCACCGAGAATCAGCGGCATCGATCCAGTCGACGCAATGTGACCGACGGCGTTAGAAATTTGGTCAAATGTCTTTTCGATATTGGCTGGGATGGTGAACACGTCTCCCGCGTCGCAGAGCGTCATTTGCTCGCGAAGGTCCACGCCCGTCTCAAAGTTGTACGGCGTGTACAACGCAGAAATCTTCCGGATCCCTTGCGGACCGAATCGCGTACCCGGGCGATACGTCGCACCGCCATCGAACGGCACTCCAACCACCGTCACATCGTAATCACCAACCTTGCGCACGTCTTCCACGTACGGCGCCTTCATAAACGTATTGATACCGGCGAAGTGTGGCAACTCCCCTCTCGAGAACGTCGGGATCGTTTTATCCTCCAGGCTCGAAGATCCCTGCAGGCCAATCTCGAGGTTACGTTTCACTTCCGCGTCGTGTCGCGTCGTCGGAAGGCTCGCTTCTTTCACCGCAGCTTTCCACCCCTTCATGTCCATCATCCTCGGGTCTGGGTGGTGCGATCGCGTTTGCTGCGTCGCGGCGTTCAGCAGGGCGCCACTGGCACCACCACCCTCGACCGCGGACGTCAATCGCTGCGCCACCGGTCGCGCCAGGCGTTTAAAGACCCGCATGAGGAACGGATGCGCGAGCCGTGCGTCGCGCTCTGTCGCCGTCGCCGTCGTCCTCGTCGCGCACACGGAACGCACGAGTCAAAAGAGACCGAACAAGCTTTGACGACGATGACGGTACCTGTGTCGACCGACGCTTCGGGAAACGCGACGTTTCAGATTCTCGCGTACTGTAGTGTTGTTAAATCTATATATCTACGTCGAGTGATTCGGCGCGCGCAACCTTTTCCGTCGGCATCGATCGAGCGCGCGTCAGACGCGCGACGTCAGCGACGCGCGACGCCAGACGCCGAAGGATGAGCGGCGCGACGGAGGGGACGACGGCAGGAGGATGGACGCCGACTCGGGAGGCGTTGATGGATGCGGCGGCGGGATGGGTCGGCGGTGCGGCGTCGACGTTGGTGGTACAGCCGTGTGATACGGTGTTGACTCGGATGCAAGCGAGCGCGTTAGCGACGGCGACGACGACGACGACGACGACGACGAATTGGGGCGGCGGAGCGCGTGCGACGCTCGGTGGTGTCGTCTCGCGCGGTGGATACGGGGCGCTGTGGAGAGGATTCTCGGCGATGACGGCGGCGATTCCGGCTCAAAACGCGGCGCTCTTCGCGGGATACGGCGCGGGTGAGAGAGCGGCGAGGCAGCTCGCGGGACGAGGGGAAACCGATGCGACGGCCACTACTGGTCTCGCGTACGTTTTCGCGGGTGGAACAGTGGGTGGCGTGGCGCAAAGCTTCGTCGTGAGTCCGTTTGAGCTCGTCAAGGTTGCGCAGCAGCAAAGCGTCGAGCGCAGCGGATACGAAGCCGCCGCATCGCTGGCAAAGAGAGTCGGGTCTGTAGGGCTGCTCACGCGAGGTCTCGGCGCGACGCTTCTCCGGGATGGCATTCCGCACGGGGTTTGGTTTGTCGCGTACGAGTGGGCAAAGATGAACTGGACTGATCGATTCAACGTCGGCGGCGACTCGTCGCCTTCGCCCGTCGGTTCAATGACGTGCGGCGCGTTTGCGGGCTCCGTTGCCTGGGCTGTCGGCTATCCCTTTGACACCATTAAAACGCGCGTGCAGGCGAGCGCGGTACGCGGTGAAAGTCTGACCATTCGCGAGGCCGTATCTTCACTCGTCGCCGAGCGTGCCCTCTATCGAGGCTTCGGCCTCAAGTTGTTACGTACCATTCCCTCGAGCGCGGTGTGCTTCGTAGTTTACGAAGAGGCGATGCGCGCCATGGGCGGATGAGACTGCGTTCGACCGCTTCGACACAAAACAGTCCAAAAATATTATTCTATCATATATTACTCATCTATTGCAAATATCTCTAATAAGAAAGTACCGTCCAACTCATACGATTCATACGCGCACGCGGCGTAAAAGCCAGGTCATTCGTTCAGCCATTTTCCGCTCTGCAGCCACCGTCGCGTCGTGCTGCCTCGTCATGGATATCGGCGGCGCGAACGTCGCCGCGAAAGCCCCACCAGAGACGAGCGCACCCGCTGCGAGAGCATGCGAACACAACCCGCTCACAGCGTGTACGCGCGCATCGCTCATCCGATCTATAGGACTGAGCGACGAGTTGTACGCCTCAAACGCGGCGTCCCACGCCGTCCAGACGCCTCTCCACGTGGCCACGCTTCCTATCGCCAACGCGTAGGCGCCGAGGTAAAACCGCACACACGGCGTATTCACCGCGCTCGAACGTAACGCGTGCGTCGCCGTCGCAACCGTTGCAACGCCACCGATCCCGCACACTGCGCTCGACTTCACGACGTCGTCGGGGTACACCACGCTGTCCAACACGTACCAAGTCCCCCGCCAAAACGAAGCCACAGCGAGCGCCAACGCCGCATCCCCCGGCCGAATCATCGTTCGATCCTTCGATCCCTCGCCGCGCCTATCGACCCCACCGCCTCGTCGCCGTCGTCGTCTCGCGTCACGGTTCACGCGCGGCGCACCCAGTGTTCGATCGGTTTCATCTGTTTGCCTGATCGAATCAGTCCACTCGAACAGAGCAAGCACCCTGACTTCGCCGCTCGACCTTTCATCGCGCCCGCGACGCGCGTGTGCAACGAAGGCAACGCGCGCGCAAACCAAGAGACGTTTCGCGGTTCCCGAACCTTCGGGCGGGTTCCCGATCCCCAGCCGTTCGCTCGCTAAACATAAACAGTCGACAGATGTTTTTCAGTCGACAACGGGCGGTCGACGCGTCCCCTCGGCGCACGCGTCGACACGAAACGTCACAAATTATAACAGCGTTAATACTGTTTGTACATAGGTATTTGAAAGGTCGGGAGAAACGCGAAGGGGTCGATTGCTCACGACGCGGCGAACGGCGACGAACGACGACGCGCGGTACTCCGCGACGCGATCGACTTCAGCAACCGCTCCCAATCGGAGATTAAAGGCTGAGAGTACCGAAACGGATTTCGGTATCGCGTGCGTTTGGACTTTGAGCGTCGTACTTCGCGCGACGCAAGACTTTTCAGTATGCGTTTTCAAGCCATGCGAAACGCGCTCTTGTGCGCTGTGATCGCGTCTTTGGGAGCGCTCGTGAACGCAGATTGCTTTGCGAGCTCGACGCTTGAGACGGAATTTCAAGGCATCGTTGGCGCTTCGTCGCTTCCGACGGAAGGGTCGTGCTGCCAAAACGATATCTGCGCCATTCCGTGCCCGGCGGTGTTCCCAAAGGTTGCGAAAGGCTACGGTATCGCCGTCATTATCATCGTGTGTCTCTTCTGCTGCATCGGTGTCGCGACGTACTACGTCGTGAAGGACAAGTCTGAGAACTTCTTCGTTGCGGGTCGTTCTCTCCCGCTCTTTGTCATCGTGCTGACGTTGGCTTCGCAATCTATCGACTCTAACGCGTTGCTCGGCAACGCAGACTTGTCTTACAAGTACCACTTCTACGATGGTGCGGTGCTCCCGATCGGACTTGGCCTTTCGCTCATCATCAATGGTGTGTTCTTTGCGCATAAGATCAACGAAGAACAAGTGCTCACGCTCCCGGACATCTACGGTCGCCGGTACGGCATCTTGGGTGAGCTCGCCGCATCCATCTGCACCTGCGTCTCTTTCTTGTGCTTGCTCGCGGGTAACTTGGTCGGTATGGCTGCCATCCTCTCCTTCCTCTTTGAGATCAAAATGACCGCTGGTGTCTTCATTTCTGGCTCCATCATTTTGGTTTACACCGCTTGTGGTGGTCTTTACTCCGTCGCATACACCGACGTCATCCAATCTGCCGTCGGTATGCTTGGTTGCCTCTCTTGCGTCTTCTGGTTGATCAAGAACTCTGAGAAGTCCGCCCCGCCGCCGTCCATCGGCTTTGATGGATACGTCTATCCGGACAACGCGACCGCAGCGTTGTATGATGGTGTCCCGTGCACGAACCAACCGGGTTCCATGTGCTACAACACTGCGCTCCACTGCCCGGATGCGGACAACTGCGTTGCGGACAATGGTGCGTACCCGTTCGGTGACAAGCCGATCTTCGACAACCAAATGTCCGATCCGTGGGCTTTGACGCCGTTCCCGAACGCCATCTTCTTCAACTGGGCGACCATCTTTGTTCTCGGCTTCGGTAACCTCGCCGCGCTTGATTTCCAGGCCCGATGCATGGCTGCCAAGACCCCGAGCACCGCCCGTATCGGTTGCATCATCGCCGGCTGCATGACCTTCTTCGTCGGCATTCCATTCGCGTACATGGGTGCCATCACGCGATACTACTTCGGTCCGGATTCCATCTACGCCGAATTCGAAGCGGACTCGTGCAGCAAGATCCTCGACTTGCCGACGTGCGCCATGTGGAAGCCAGACTCGCAAGCCTTCTTGAAGCTTCTCGTCTCTGTCGCGCCCAAGTTTTTGGGTGGTTGGTGCCTATTGGGTATCGTTGCCGCATCCATGAGCACGTGCGACGGCGCTATTCTCGCGCTCGGCACCGTGTTCTCTCACAACATCGTTCGCAACATCCCGAAGCTCTTTGGTATGGCGTCTGAGTGGGTCACTGAGAAGAACTTGCTCATCCTCGCTCGCATCTCCACGGTTCCGTTCGCCTTCATCGCCATGATCATCGCGAGTTTCTATGAGAGCAGCAAACCGTCTGGAGCCACTGGCTACTTGCTCATCGTCGCCTTTGATGTCGTACTTGCTGGCTGCGTTGTGCCGCTTGTTGCCGCTCTTTATATGAAGAAGCCGAGTCCGACTGCCGGCTTCCTCTCCATCATTGCCGGTACGTCCTTGAGGATCATCCTCGAATTTTCCTTGAAGAAGGATGGTTTCCTCCTCTTGCCGTACGGTAAAGATGAATTCCTTGATTATGGCGCATCCAGCTCCTCTCTGTTCCCCAACTTCTTTGATCAGGCTGCCGCGGACAGGTGGGATCCGGACACCTGCGAACAAAAGCGATTCAAGGATTTCACTGGCGTCGACTCTCTTGTGTCACCGCTCTTCTCACTCTTGGTTTTCATCGCCGTCTCTCTCATCGAGTCCAAGCGCGGTCAACCGCTCAAGATTTTCCCGGAGCGTCTCATCCGTCCGAGAGCCAAGGCGTTTGACTCGGACGGACACGTGTCGTCCCCGCAGCCCGATGACACCGCTCATGGCGGTACCAAGGCCCTCGAAAAGGAGCTCAAGACACCGGTGTAGATCATCTATATTTATTACATGATTCTCGCAGACATCTGCGCGCGTGTTGTTTGCGCCAACTGGCGTTTGTAAATTCAACGACAGTCTCTTCAATTGAATATTACCACTCCACGTTTTACGAGCTCGACTCTCGCTGTTCGAGACTTAACCGCTATGCTTAACGCGTCGTGTCAATCCAGTTCGAGCGTCACCCTCTTATGCACTTTGAAATACACAACGTAGCCCGCGAAGACGTTGCAATCGCTCAATGTCAAGCCTAGTGGCTGTAATTGCATACCGCAGTGCACGAGTGAAATATCGTGCGGAGCCTCATCGAACATTCCCGCTAAATCCTCTACGACTTCACCCACAGTCGTCAAAGCGTTTCTATACGTATATTTTATCTCGCATGACGCGTCTCCGGGCTCTGCATCGAACGGTTTGAGCGTCAACGGCACTGGCTCGTCTGGCGCGTTCAACGGATCCGCTCGCTCCCTCCTAAGCATATTCAACGCCCGTTCCTCCGTATCGTCGATATCCAGGTCCACATCTTTCATCAACGATTCGAAGGATTCATGCATCGCTCGCATCTACCGCGAAACGCGAGAAAAAGCCCATCCAGCACGACGAGGTGTCAGTCGAAATGAACGCCATCCACTCTTCTACAAAAGTCAAACTTGACACACACGCGCGTCGCATCGCATCGTTGTCGCGTCACCGCACCGCATCGATCGCCTCTCGCGTGTGTCGCAACCCGAGCCGCCCATCGTAGTTTTTAAACCCGCTCTCGTCCGCGTACGTCCATCCCGACCGCGTCATCGCGTCGCGTCGCGTCACGCAGTAACGCATTTTAAGCGTTACTTTTTCGAATTTCAGCGACGAGTTGAAAAAGTAGGTCGTCTTCGCCTTCGTCGTCGTTTCGAGACGCGCGTGACGCCGGGTAAAGGACGACGCGACGCATCGACATGCGCGCGATGACGACGGCGTTGCCGCGTGCGTCCGCGGTGACGTCCGCGGCGACGCGAAAGGCGGTTTGGACGCCAGTGAGACTGCCGCCGCCGGTGGTGGTCACGCAGCCACTATTGGTTAAATCGACGACGAGGGTGGCGTCGTCCAGCGGTGGGATCTCGTCAACGGACGCGACGGGACCGTGGAACACGGCGCCACTGGCGATGACGGACGATTTGTACGCGTATTTACTGCGAAACACACGAGAGTGCGGGGTTTTGAGGGCGCTGAGAGAGGAAACGAGCGCGTTGCGAGGCGCAAGGATGCAGGTGGCGCCCGAACAAGGGGCGCTTTTGGGGATGATGGTGGAGCTCACGGACGCGAAGAGGGTGGTGGAAATCGGGACGTACACTGGATACAGTTCAATCGCGATGGCGCTCGCGATGAGAGAGGGTGGGAAGCTGTACGCGTGCGATAGGAGCGAGGAGTCGATGGAGGTGGCGAGGCGATACTGGAAGGAAGCGGGCGTGGAAGGGAAGATTGAGGAGCGAATCGGTGACGCCCGGGTAACCGTGTTGGATTTACTGCAGGAGTTTGGGGAGGATAGTTTCGATCTCGGTTTTATCGATGCGGATAAACGGGCATACAAGGAATATTACGAGGGATTGTTGAAATTGGTGCGACGCGGCGGGCTCATCATCGTCGACAACGTCTTGTGGTACGGGAAAGTGGCCGATCCGGAGGTTCAAGACAAGCAAACGGATGCGATTCGCGAGTTTAACGAATTTGTCACGAACGATGAGCGCGTGACGTACACTATGGTGCCCGTCGGTGATGGATTGAGCTTGTGCAGAAAACGTTGAGCCCTTCAGTAGACACGCCTAGATATGCTTTTTACACCTCATAAATTTTACAGAAAATAATCCGGAATCGCCCTCTTCGCCGGAGTCCCTCGAGCCTCTTGAGGCGCGGCGTCGAACACCTTGAAGTCGTGCGTCAGATTTTCATCCAGTTCTAAAATGGCTGCGACGTTGCCGCAGCGGTAGCAGTAGTTCGGTGCGCTCCACACCGTGACCAACTGCTGATTAAACATCCACTTGTACCCCTCCATCACGAGCTGGTGAGCTCGAGCAATCGAATTGATTCCATTCGAGTGCGTGAAAGACGAGCACACGTCGTCACCAAACAAATAACCCGCCCCTCTCGGTGACATACCCCACCCGCGGACGTCCTCTGGGTCGCTCCACAATAAATCGCACATCCCTCCTTCGTGAGGAACTTCTTGCTTACGATCGATCGCCCGAATCTGGTCAATCGAAGTGATGCTCGGCGACAGTCCACCGTGCACACAGAAAATCTTATTGTCTATCAGTGCCGACAGCGACAAGTAGTCGAACACGTCTGTACAATACCTCCACACGTTTACCGAGCCGTATTTACGCAAACATTCGTCGTAAAAACCGTACACCTGGGTAATCTGCCTACACTCGTGGTTACCTCTGATGAGATACATGCGATCCGGGTACCGCACTTTCAGCGCCAACAGGAGCAAAAACGTCTCCACGCTGTAAAACCCGCGATCAACAAAGTCTCCCATGAACAAGTAATTTGTATCCGGGCAGTCGCCTCCCACCTTGAACAGTTCCAACAAGTCGTAAAACTGTCCATGAATGTCCCCGCATATCGTCACCGGCGAGTCGATCGTCTGCACGTTAGACTCCTCCACCAAAATCTCGATCGCCATTTGACACAGCGTTTTAACATCCTCCTCTGCGAGTGGTTCGCACTTGCGCAACTGCGCGATCCACGCGTCGAGTTCGTGACTCATCTCGTCCTCTACGCACCTCGACGCGTCGACGATTCCGCTCGTCAAACCCCACGCGCGCGCACGAACACTTTCTAATCTACCGACCTAACGAAGAAGATCCACCGACCGACGAATCTTTGCGCAAACTTTGCGTCCGAACTAAGAAAACCGTCTCGAACGAAAAAAATGCGAAAAATCAAGTCGTTGATGAGTCGCTCGTCTCGCTCCGTCTCGCTTCCCCGTTCGCTCCGTCGACTCGGGTTCGGTATCCGATCCTCGATCCGTCGCGTGTAACTAACCCTCGATCGCGCGGTGCGTCGTCCTCCGCGGCGTGGTTTGACGACGGCGACGACGACGAGACCGACGCGTTCGGTGGTGCCTAGTCTGGTCATACTAGAAGCTCCAAACTACTAGCTGTTTCACTTTGGAAGAATCGGATTTTATCTTCCATTATGTTTTCCGTGTCCAAAATATGATACGAAGCCGGGTTCGTGAACCTCAAAGTGAGGTTTCCGCACACGACGACGCGACGCGACGCGACGACGACGACGCGTCCAACGATTTGATCAGTGCGCAAGGCTCTCCTTCGCGTCGATTCTGTGGAAGCGCATCTGAACGAACGCCGTCGTCGCACGCCGAGAATGTCTGCGACGACGGCGAGTGAAAAAGAGAACGATGTCGAGGCGTTGCAAGCCGTAATGGCGGCGATCCAAACCGGTACGGCGAAGGATGTGAGACAAGCTTCGACAGCGTTTGCGGCGGGTGCGTCGACGGTGAAAGAAGTACGGGATGGAGACGGACGGCGGTGCGTGCACGTGGCGGCGGCGAGAGGGGACGTGGAGGTGATCAAGTGTTTGGTGTGCGAACTCGGGTGCGAGACGGACGCACGCGACGAGGAAGGATTCACAGCGTTGATGACGGCGGCATCGATGGGAAATCTCGACGCGGTCAAGTGTTTCATCGAACTTGGGGCAGATGCAAAGGCGTTGACGAAATCTGGGGCTGGGGCGATGCATCAAATCGTCATGGGGGCGCATCAGAGCGGTATCGGCCGAGACGCAGAAAAGTGCGCCGAGGCTTTGCGAACGCTCACCAGCGGCAAGTATGGGTTGACGATCGAAGAGGCAATCGAGCAGCGGTGTGAAAGTGTTGGAACACCGTTGTTGGTTGCAGCGATGCGCGGTTGCTCAGGGATGCTCGAGACGCTGATTAGCCACGGGGCGAAGAGTTCGGTGTCGCTGCCGGGCGGCGTGACAGCGCTCGCTCTCGCATGCGCTTCGGGTGATTTGAAGAGCGTTCAGGTTTTGATCAGCGCCGGTGCGGACGTGAACGATGGTCCGGAAGGAAACATGACAGCGTTACATATCGCTGCCGCGCATCCATCGACCGAGTCGTGCTCGGCGAACATGGTTAAGGTTTTGCTCGACGCAGGTGCGGACGCGGACAAGGCGGATTCCGGCGGTATGAAGGCGATTCACGCGGCGGCGGCGACGAAGCGTCGAGCCGTTGTCGACGCGCTGCTTCCCATCACGAAACCCGATGACGCTGATGCGGGCGAGTGGACGACCGATGGCGTCATCTCTAGCGTCGCGGCGAAATTGCAAGCGATGCAGCGCGACGTGGGTGGTAAACCCGGATCGGCTTCCACGTCTGAACGATTCGCCGTCAAGGACAAGGCGGCGGCGGAAAAGACCAAACGCGCCGGCAACGAAGCCTTTGTCGCGGGTAAATTCGACGAAGCCGAAGCTCGATACACCGAGTCTCTCGAGCAAGACGGTTCTTGCGCCAAGACGTGGGCCAATCGAGCCGCCGCTCGACTAAAATTGAAAAAGTTCTCACAAGCGAGAGACGACGCTCGCGCCTCGCGAACGCTCGATCCGCTCTTCATCAAAGCGTGGTACCGCGAGGGCGAAGCCGCGCTCGAGATGGAAGAATATGAAGACTCTGCGCTCGCCTTTTTCGAAGGCTTACAAGTCGACGGAGATAACCCAGATTTGAAGCGCATGTTTGACGAGGCGATTTCACGAGGCCGAGCGGCGCATTCGGCAAAATAGTTTTCGACTGTATTAAAATAATTGATTCATCTCCAACAAAGCTACACATATGATACAAAAAAAACGTGGCAAAAGACAAACTATCAGACAGAAGTCGACGCACACACCTGCTGCCAGGATAGATCTGATTCGTCAGAGCCCGCGCTTGGTTCACGTTCAGTCGACTTGCCTTCAACCGCGGCGGAAACCTCTTCAGCACCGGACCCATTGACCATGAGCACCCTTCTATCGTTCAAAATTTCATCCAAAATCATCTGGTCCTCGTCCCCACCGCGGGCGAAAACTCCTGGTTCGTGATCGTGAATCACGTACGTGATCCCGTGCATCCGCGCCAACGCTGGCGTCGCCGACAACTGTGCGTGCGCCGCGAAACACATCGCGCACAACGAGTACTCGCGTCTCCCATCCTCCCCGCTCGCGCACTTCAAACACTCAAACGAATACCCCACCACGTGCAGCCCACAGCACGAACACTTACTCGGCTCCCCTCTTGGCGTTCTATCCACTTCTGCATCCGCGCGTCCAATGACTTGACACTCCGAATCCGCGAATCGAACGCTCCTCGTCGGCTTGCCGCTCGAGTTCGATGCCCGTCTCGCGCGCTTGACGCACGACCGCGTGGGACCCAACCTGCTATCGCTCGATCGCGGCGACGGCGTGCCCGTGAGCGATCCCGTAGACGACGAACGGACGATCGACGGCGATCGCGTCCGCGGGATCACCGGCGGGATCGCCGGCGGGGCAAAGTAGCCCGACGAACTCATGCAGTCAAAAGTGTCGTGTCAGCTCTGACTCGGATGCCGACACGCGACCGCCGACGGGAATGAAATGAATCGAGCGACGCGTCGGAATCGTCGCAACGCGTCCGAGTCTTTGTTTCGAACAAAAAAGGCGTGCGTATCCGCAGACGAGTGACGACGTGCCGTGCGAGCGTCGCGCCGATCGACGAACCGGTCGCCCGTCGGTGAATGTCGAGGTCGGGTGCGCTTTTCTGCTGACTGTGCAGGACGTGAACCGTCCGAACCGTCCGCGTCAGCAATCTAACCGAAAAATGAGGTTGGAAACGTAACGAAATAATCGACGTAAAGTACCGATCGGGTGTATTGATCGATGAAAATGTCGGTGGAAGTTTGTTTTCGTGTGTTTTGGATGCCGGCGGCAGATGCGCGACGCGCGGTGAAGACATCGACGACGACGACGACGACGACGACGCGGTGAAGACGCGGTGAACACGACGTGGGTCGTCGTCGTCGGGCGGGATGGGGTACATGGATGCGCTCGGGGCGCTTTCGGGTGATTCGGAAGATTCGGATTCCACCGGTGATGGGGATTCCACGAAGGAAAAGATTGAGACGACGACGTCGACAACGAGCGCGAAGAAACCGAAGAAGGAGATTGATTACGACGCGCTCAGGCGACAAGGTTTTCGCGGTGGACCGAGCGTGAGGCACGCGTCGACGCTCTCCGACGAAGGACCGACGAATTGGGGGAAAGGAAAGCCCGGCGGGACAACGCGCGAGGCGGAGCGCTACACTCGAGAGGAATCTGAGGCGACGCGGTGGGCGATTTCGACGGGTTTGGATGAGACGTGCGCCAAGGCGCTCAAGGCTGCAAAGGAGAAGAATGAGGAGCGAGAGCGGGAGCGCGAAGCGAACCGAGCAGCGATGCAAGAGAGAAAGGATAGACATCTCGCGGCGAAGCAAGCGCTTCGGGACGACGACAGAGCCAAGAGGGAGGCGGAAAAGGCGAGCAAGAGGCGACAGACGCCTTCGTCGTCGCGGCCGCAACTCGGTAGTGGTTTCAGCGCTCGAAAACGGCTAGCGATAGATTTATCCGAAGACAACGCACCCGCGAAGGAGAAGCCGAACGAAAAGAAGGATTGGGCGAGCGAGGAGAAGCGGTTGCTCGAGCAGGCTGGATCCGGGTTTGGCTTTGACTAGACATATAGACGACGATTGTGCCTTTTATTAGAATATATTGCTCATTGCTTTCGAGTGAACTGGCATGGATCAAACTTGAACGCGCCTTTGAGCTCTCTCGGGAGCGCCGTCGGCACGTCGAGAGGCGTCACCACAGTTCCTTTGCCGATGGCTACTTTCATACCGGTTTCCGAAGCGTGCACGACGCCGACAATGTCGCATTTTCGGCACACAGCGCGCGCGTTGACGTCAATCAACACGGCATGAGACGTGCCTCCCTTGATGTTGCACCCGATGACGTGCGCGTTCGCCTCGTCCCATAGCCAGAGTCCGCCAACGTTGGCGTCAATTTCGCAGTCATTCATAATCACTTTCGCCTTGTCTGAAACATCAACGCCTGGACCCTTGTTGTCTTGAATAATGCACTTGTTCATCACGACATTCGATTTTTCCATCGCAACGATGCCGTCTTCTTCGTTCGCTTGCACCACGCACTCGTGCATGATGACTCGAGACTCCTTCATCGCCAACACGCCTTGCAGCGTAGCCAAGGTAACGTTGCAATCAACAAACGTCGGATGCGACCTTCCGTAGGCTCGAATCGCGCTTTTATTGCCAACAATCTTGCAGTTGCGAAACGTCGGCGCAGACTTACCTCCGATCGCGACCCCATCTCCGCCGCTCGACTTGATGAGACAGTTTTCGATCAGCGGTTTGACTCGCGAGTCGCCCACAATGCGCGTCGTCTCGCAAAAGCCGGTAAAGTCAACGTCCAAGTTTTGAATCACACACGCTCTCTTGATGCGAAAAAGCGGGCTGTTATTTCTGCAATCAACCGTCGCGTCTCTCAGTGAGCCTTCGCCGCGGATCAACACGCGCTTTTCCACGTCGACGACGTATCCGCATCCGTTGTGCGTACCTCGCAAAAGGAGAATCCTGTCGCCGTCGTCCGCCTTCTCCATCGCCTCATGCAGCGTACGCGCGTGCACGGGCGCGCCTCTGGCTCGAATCACATCGCCACTCGCAAACACCGGATCTGGCTTTTCCTCCTCGAGCTCGTCGAACACCGCGCTCAGCGGTGCTTCACGTCCGAGCCATGCGTCTTCACCCGCACTACGAACGTAAATCAACTTGCCGTCGAACCCAGCCACTGAACCATTCTCCGCAGCGACAATCGCAATCTCATCCAGTAAATCCCGAAACGACTTGCTGTGATCATTCTCCTCGCGCAACAACAACTCCTCCCCTCGCCTCGCGTGCTCCACCGCGAGGGCGTACGACCCGAGACTCAGACACGCCTCGGCGAGCCGACGTCTCGGCTTGCTCCATTTCGGCGCCTCCTCCGCCGCCCTCTTCGCATCCATCAACGCCCCCTCGTGTTCCCCCATCACTTCCAGCGCCCGAGATCTATTACAATAAATCACCGCTCGCAATTGTGCGTCGTCTCCCGACCCATCCTCGCACGCATCCAGCGCCTCGCCGTACAACCCGTGCGCCAACGCCCAGTCCCCCTTCGCGAACGCCTCGTTCCCTCTCAACCGAAGCCTCGCCGCGCGTCTCGTCTCATCAACCGTCGACATGACGCTTCCAACACGGGGAGACCGATTCGACGGTGTTCGCGGCGCGATGTCCCGCGCGTCGTCGTCGCCATCGCCGTCGCCATCCATCGTCGTCCACCCGTCGCGTCAACCACTGGCAGCGCGCTCCAGCCGTTTTCACGATCATGCGTTACTTTCGACCTCGGCCGCGTCGAGTCACGCGTACATTGTCGAATCACGACCCGTCGAAAAGTAAGTGAGTCAAAACTCGTGAAACGAGCCCCTGACTGCGAAGATCTCGAAGATCGCGTGCGAAACCACCGTGTTTGGGAAAACCTAATACTTAAGTACTATCGATAGTATAATATGGAGTTCAATCGATACCCGCGTGTACGAAACACCCGCGTTTCGTGGCCCCGGATCGAACGCGTCGACCCCGGGCGTCGCGCGTGCGGCACCTCGTTCGGCACTCGTCGTCGGACCCGCGGGTGCGCGGGGTAGCCGGTGAGACTCGACCGACCGATCGCGGCGGCGGTGGTGGCGGCGGCGGTGACGACTGTGACGCGCGCGAGCTCGGCGTCGTAGGGTCTTTCGCTCGCTCGGACGGACGTTCGGACGGACGTTCGGACGGCTGAGGAGGAGAGCGCGCGAGTTAGTTTCTTTCGACGCATATCCAAACCATGCGGACGCAAAAGGATGCCGTTGGGACGTCGGCGTCGGCGTCGGCGTCGGCGTCGACCATGGGGAGACGGTGTGAGATGTGTCCGAAAGAAGATGCGAAAGCGGCGAGGTGGTTTTGCGGACACGATGAGGTGCGTCGAGATCGAGTTGGAGAGGAGCGAGGGCGGAGAGATATCCGAAGACTGTTTTGGTTTTTTTCGCTCGCTCGCAGTGTTCGACGCAGCCGTCGTCGCTCTTTTGAGGGTTTAAACTAGAATTTGGATGACTGACCATTGTGCTTCGAGTGTTCGTTGTCTTTTTATTAGGTGTATCTATGCGATGAGTGCGACGAGAGAGTGCACTCGGCGAACGCCATCGCTTCGAGGCACGAACGGGTGAGGATATCTACAGACGCGCCAGAGGCTGGGTTATCAGGGGAATCGGCGCCTAGAGTACACGCGTCGTCGAAGCGTGAGAGTGGTGGTGGATACGTTGGGGCGCAAGTGGCGGCGACGATAGGTTCGATTCGTGGCGCTGATGACGAAGGGGTTACGGATGACGTCTTCGGGTTGTACGACGAGTATATTTCAGGTATGCCGGCGACGACGTTTCCTATTGAAACCTTGGGTGGCGGATTTTGGGGCGACGACGCGTTGCATGTGGACGCGGTGCTGGATACGGATACTTTTTTAAGAGATGCGCCGATGGGTCGCTCGCCGTCGCCAGAGGTTGCAAACACGCGTACGAGGGATGGTACGAGTTCGCCGAGCACTGAGAGCAAGCCGGCGATGCTCACGCGAAGCGAGATCGAGGCTTTGCAAAAGTTGGGATCGAAAAAGCGCGGAGGTCAAGAAAGACTCGGTCCAATTTTGGATGATAGCGCAATTAAGTTTATTGAAGAAAACCCGGGGTACGGAAACTACGAGAGCTCGTCGAACGAGACGACTTTCGTCGCTGGTCAACTCGACGCGCTCGCGGGCAAGATGGGAACGTCTTCGGTCAAAACCGAACCCAGTCAGGTTACCATCAAGGTCGCGCCGAGCGATACCGCGAACGCGCCTCCACCCACCGAGGTACAAATTCCTCCCGGTGGATTTAATATTCCCATGAATCTGGCGCAAATCCAAGCCGGCGGCGCGACGTTCCCGGGTGCCGACACGTACTCTGGGTTGCCGCAGCCCCAGACGCGTCTGGAGAGACTGAAGCGTTGGAAGGAGAAGCGCAAAAATCGCAACTTTACCAAGGTTATTCGGTACCAATCTCGCAAGGCTTGCGCGGACAGTCGACCTCGAATCAAGGGTAAGTTTGTCAAGGTGATGTCTGTGCCCGATTTGAGCAAAATCCGCGACGAGTCAGGAGACGCAGATTCAGACAAGGAACTGGATAAGATTGACGAAGAGGAGGTGAGAGATACCGTCGGTGAATTGTGTCTCGACAAGGGCCTGCGCGCGCCGCCTTCGATGTCTCGATTGAAGAAGGGCCTCGCTTCGTCCGCCTCAATGCCTGATTTTTCGATGTACAATTCGTTTGACTGAGATGGGAATGGCGATTCCAAAGTCAAGCCACACATACACACGCAGCTCGACGCGCGCACCTGCTGGATTGTTTTCGATTTTTGTAATATGAATGAATAATGCGAATACGACACACTATCCACGTGTATATAATGTCACGCCCGGTCATTCACCCCCTTTACGCTTGAAAACGGCGTTTTCAAAACGCATCCAACCGCTCGAGGAGCGTTGCCACCACCAACTTCCTAAAGCGCCACTGGGAGACGCGCAGTTTCGAAGCCTCGCACATGTCGACGACAACGTTGAGCGCCGCCCCGACGGCGGTAGTGGCGAGAGGACACTCGAACATCCGTACGGCGCGTCGACGATGCGACCGAGCGCGAACGACGCGACGACGCGCGACGGAAGACGACGAATCACTGCCAGACGTGACGTTTGAGGGTAGCATTTTGCAAGACGTGCGAAAAGGCCAACAAGGATTCGCGACGCGCATGAGCGTGCAGCGCGGGGAAGAAGGCTCGGGAGAATCGTTTCCAGTCGTCGGTGACATTGTGCGTATTCAGTTTGGCGTGGAGACGTCGGAGGGAGAGGTGCTCCAAAACGCGGAAACCACGGAAGCCGTCACTTTTGAGGTCGGCGCGAGCGACGTCATGGGTAATCCGTTATTCAAGGCGTTCGATGAGGCGGTGCGAACGCTCCACGTGGGAGCGAGCGCAACCGTGAGCGCGAGCGGTGGGGAGTACGATCCGAACATGCTCTTTAGCGTGCCAGCTGACCATGCGGAAATCGCCAGGTTGAGAGGCGAGTGGGCGGATAAGGGAGGCTTGGTCGAAGGCATCACCGTCACACTCATCAACGGAGAGCCAGCCGTGGTTCGTGCGATCGACGAAACAAAGGTTGTGTTAGATGCCAACCATCCGTTCGCGGGGTCGGAGGTTCTCTTCAAGGTGAAGTTGCTCGGTGTCAACGAGGACTTGCCAGCGGTGGCTTGAGTGCGCGGCTCATTGTGAGTCGTTTCGTGCGCACGAAACCACGGCTCTGCTGCAATGAACGGCAATCGAGATGAGCGACATTGCAGCTTAGATTTCAGATAGATTTAATCATTATATTCAAACGCAACTTTCACTCCCAGTGTCCTAGGCCCCCTCGGCGTAGAAAAGCTGGCAACTAACTCCATAGAGGCGTCACACTCGCACCCATGGCTCGTCGAGCCTTCACCGCGCTTTCCGCTGGCGCCCGGCGTCTGACCGCCGGGAGTTACCCCGCTCGAGATGTTGCGATGGCGTGCGGCGGCGCGCGAGGTACGCGCGCAGATCCAGGTCGCATCGTTCACGACAAACCGACTGTTCTAACTTTCGAAACGATGCGTCGAACAACAAGTCGCACCGTCGGCGCTCGAGGCTTCGCGGCGGAGGCGCAAAGCGCTCCAAAGGTGCATCCAGATGGAATGCCGCGGTATCCGAACCTTACCGTGCCGGGCGCGCTCAGGTTGGCTGACTACGTCGGCACAAGTTCGTTCGCTATGACGGGGAGCTTGCTCGCGGCGTCGAGCGGTATGGATGCCTTCGGTTGTACGGCGATCGGGACGATCACAGCGGTCGGAGGAGGAACTATTCGAGACATGCTTCTAGGACAAGGTCGTCGGGCGTTCTGGATGGAGGAACAAGAGTATTTGTGGATCGCAGCGGGAACAGCGCTGGCGGTGTTTTTCGGTTGGGAAGAAGCGAAGAAGAAGTTTGGTTTCAAGGATGACGATTATTGGATTGAAGCCGGCGATGCGTTAGGAATCGGTGCGTTTTGCGTCATTGGGACGCAAAATGGAATTCGCGCTGGCGTCCCGTTGATCGCTCAGATGGTCTGCGGTATTATGACTTCAACGTTTGGAGGCATTGTCCGCGATATTCTTGTGCAAAGGCCTGCCCGCATTTTTCATTCTTACGCCGACATCTACGCAACCACGGCAGCGAGCGGTGCACTCGCGTATATACTCGCTCGGCAGGCTGGTTTACCACCGGCTCTCAGGATAATTTCCGGTTTCAGCGCGGGTATGGGCCTTCGCGTTGCGGCGGACACGTATGACATTCGCTTGCCTGTCTACGATAGCCCACTCTCAAAGCAAGTCGCAGCATCTAAAGGCGATAAGCGACATACTTAGTTTAATAGTACCGGTAGAACCAATGGGTATCATAAGTACAATATCTACTGCGGATTCACGAGTCCTTGTGTGCACTCGATTGCCTTCCATTCGCTTCGAGTAGCCTTATCCATTTCGTTGAACGCAGGATAGCCCTCCTTAACGAGGCATCGCTCGCCATTTCTAATATATGCATCTAACATTTTTCCTTTCGGCGTCTCGCTACCCGGCATTCGCTCCTCTGACCAGCTCAAGCCTTTCGACGTCAAGTATGACTTTTGCTCAGCGATGATGGCATCGTTGTTCAGCAACTGCGAGAAACTGTTCGTGTGACCCTTGTGATCAAACTTGTAGTTTTCAAAGAACGATTTTGAAAAGCTTTCGTACACGTCGACGTCGTCCTTGCCGTCGCGTAAGAGCTCACGCTGCATAGACAGCACGACTGACGCATCCTTATCGTAATCGTTCTTCACGAGTTCGAGCGCGCTCACTCGCCGCGACGCAATCGCGATTGTCGGCGCCACAAAGAACGCGAGCGCACGGCGTCTATTCGGTCGACGAGTCGCTGACACGACGTCGCAGCGGACCACGTTTGAGTAGCTCGCTAAGACTGGTGCCATGGCGGGCGCCGTTGTGAGGTTGGAGAAGATACTTCGGTTCGCGTCGCGCGCATGCTTATTAGCTAAACTAAAATCTATGTTTTTGATGTGTGCGTGAAAGGTAAAGTACGCTCATAGTTGAATCGATCGAACGAGATCGATCGCAGACGTCGGTGATGGTGCTTTCTTTGATCGCCTGGTTTTCGTCTTCTTGGGCTTCTCTGCGGGCTTCTCGCTTGAAGGTACAACCGCTTCGTCCAGGTGAGCGACGAGTGAACGTGTCACCTTTGGAGCTCGAAGCTTATCCATGGCCCTATTTTCACATTGTCTGATGCCTTCGAAACTCATGCCGAGTTTTTCAGCCACCTCTGACCTCGACATCGGCTCGCCGCTAAGCCCATATCTATACTTGATAACCAACGATTCCCTTGGCTTTAACGAATCAAGCGCAGATATGATCTCGTCCCTCAGGAAATCATTTTCCAGATCCTGAATTACTACGTCGCATTCGCCTCCCGCATTCGAGTCCGTGAACTCTATCTCTTCCCTTGATGTTGAGTAAACACTCGAATCCATGCTGAGGGGCATGCCCTTGAGCATTTTCAGATCCTTCAATTGCTCCAACTTTTCAATCGTCAGATTCGAGTCTGATGACGCGTCCAACACCTCTTCCATGGTTACTTCCCGACCAAGGCGTTGTTGAAGCTGATCCTTCACTCTGGAAGCCGCCTGATCCATGGACAGGAGGTACTCTGGAATTTTGATGAGTCGGCCGTTTACGTTGGCGCTTCGCATGCAGTCTCTCCAAATCCATGGGCTCGCATACGTACTAAACTTGTACCCTCGAGCAGGATCGAAAAGCTCGCTCGCCCGAATCAATCCAGTCACCCCCTCGTGGATCATGTCTTGTTTACTAAGTGAAACGCGATCGCTGGGTTTGCACTTCTCAAAGCAGCTCGCACCTATGGTAGCCACTAGACCCATGTTCGCTGAGACGAGTCTTTTTCGAGCATTTTTGCCAGCCTTGACGTCGGCGCGCATCACAGACACGTTATCATAACCCAGACTTGCTGCTAATCTAGCTTCAAACGCCCCTCTACTCTCCTTTGGCATCTTTTCTTGAGCGGCAAGCGCCTCTATGGCGTCCAGTTTAGAGACAAATTCAATCCTTTTGGCTCTATCCTCATCCTTGAGGCTTTCCTCGCCTCGCTCGATGCGAAGCAGCCTCTGAATAGCGTCACTGAGTTTCCTCTCATCATCCACCGTTAACAGTTTGAGATCCCCTTTGTTCATTCGTCTCATCCGTCTATTTTCTCTTGTCCAGCGCTCCGTCACAGGCGGTTTCCGCTCTGTGCCTCTCCCCCTCTTCTCCACGTCGTCGAGTCCAAACTTTTTCGGTTTGTCATGTGTCGTCGATTTCTTCCGTCTACGCGCCCTTGACGTTTTCGACCCATCGCCGTTCTCCGTTACTTCTGTTTCGGAGTCTCTCGGCACTTCTTTCACGACCCGCGTTCGGAAGGGTGCCCCCACCAAACCCGAAGCGACGTCACGGTCTCCCACATCCGCCGTCGTCGGCATCCCGACACCCGCGGACGTCGAGCTCAATGAAGACACCGTCTCTTCGTCCCCTCTCCCGGGCTCGATCGCGGCGATCGCGACGAGACGACGGGTCGGCACCAAACGCGGTGACTGACGCGTAACCTCGCGGCATCTTCTTCCCGAAAAGGACGCCGCGCTACCTCGCGCGACGTCCGTGCACGCGCACGAAAGGACCGCCGATAGCCCGGACGACCTCATCTCACCCCCGTGACAGCCCACGCGCGTCTCACTTCCTCCGCGCGTCGTAGTCTAAAGTTTCGGAAGTTCAACTTATCCACCGTCTTGTCTCAGGCAGTGAAGTCGAGCGGAGCGAATGAAATTAATGTTACTCCGTGCGCTCTAGATGTGACTAATTTCAAAGACTATCGTAAATATCGTTGGTACGAATATAACTGTTGATTCGCTTGCGCCAAGTGGACGAGGAAACGGACGGGTCGACGGTGGTGGCCACTGCGGCGGCGACGTTGAGCGCACTATCGGCAATGCGGTCGACGGGTGGGTACACCGCGCCAATGTCAAGCAGGTTTGATTCGACGGATTCAGCCAGAGATTCAGCGGCGGCGAGGAACATATCTTGTGAGATTTGTTTGGCGCCGCTAACGATCGCGCCGAGGGCGATGGGAGGGAAAATGAAGGCGTTGTTAGCGAATCCGGGGGCAAATGTCCTCGATCCGTACTTGACTGGTGCAAACTTTGTCCCGCTTGCAAAGATGGCGCGCCCATCACTCCAAGTATACGCCTGTTCCGCGGTACACTCTGCCTTTGAGGTTGGATTGGACAACGCAAAAATGATCGGTTGTCTATTGAGCGCGCTCATCTTCCTCACGACGGTTTCGCTAAAGGCACCTGGGACTGCCGCGGCGCCGACCAAGGTGGTCGGCTTGACGTAATCGACCACATCTTCGAGCTTTTTGAGTTCTGGCGCGTCTTGTGCAAACGGCCTTTTGTCTTCGCTCAGGGAATCAAACCTAGATTTCGTCACCAATCCCTTTGAATCGAAGAGCCAGATGCGCTTGCGCGCGTCGGCTTCGTCAATTCCACGTTTTACGAGGGCTCTGACAAAGAGCTCAGCGGCGCCACAGTTAGCCTGTCCCGCTCCAAAAAATAACACACGCTGATCTGTAATATTGCCGCTGTCGAGTGCTCGCACCGACGCCAATAGACCACTCACGGTAACCGCAGCGGTGCCTTGGATGTCGTCGTTATAGGTGACGACGTCGCTCCGCGCCTGAAATTTGCGCAGAACTCTGAATGCGTTTCTAGGGGCAAAGTCTTCCCAGTGAATGATCGTGTTAGGCCCATATCTATCCCTAATGGCAGCGACAGTCTCATCCAACAAGTCATCGTACGCACTGGATCGATCTCGTTCACTTTTAAGCCCTATGTACAGCGGATCGTCCAGCAACGTCTTGTTGTTTGTACCCGTGTCAATCTGAATAGGAAGCAACGAAGTAGGTGGTAATCCACACGCGGCGTAAACCATGCTCTTTCCTGCGCTAATCCCCATACCATTCGCACCTTGGTCACCCAGACCGAGGATTCGCTCGCCATCCGTGATGACGGCGATTTTCACGTCGTTCGCCGGCCAGTTTTGTACCAATCTGCGCACGCCGCCAGCGTCCTTCAAGCTCACCCACACACCGAGCGGCCGCTGCACGAGCGTCCCAAACTTGACGCACGCCTCACCGACTGTCGGGGTGTAGAGCAATGGAAGCAAATTCTCCGGGTCAGACCGCAAGAGTTTGTAAAAAGTCTTCTCATCTGTCAGTTGGAGCGCGACCAACTGCTTGTACGACTCAAAGCCATCTCTACACTGCTTCAACGCCTCCCGCGCCCGCAACACTTCTACGTCGTCATCCACCGCGTTCGACGGAAGAAGACCCTCTAATGCTCGGCCTCGTCGATCCGTCGTCGCGAGACCGTGATAATTACTCGCATCCCTCAGCGTCGCATAACCGGGCGCGCTCGCTCTGGGCGCAGGCGTCGGCGTCGACGCCGGCGTTCTATCCGCCGCTCGCATGCTCGCGCGCACCGGCGACGCCTTCACCTCCTGTGCAAAGGACGCTGACTTTGCGATGGAAGCACCCGCGGCGACGGCGGATAGAACGGCGCGTCGCGACGCCGGGCGCGACGCCGGGCGTCGATCCGTTTCGTCACCTGTCGTCACCTCTGAGACGTCATCACTCGCCGTCTTTCTTCGCATCGCATCGACGCGCGTCGGCGCGCGCGTGACGCATCGGGTGAGCGTTCGCACGCCAGCGATGCGCGTTGTTATCGTCGTCGTCGTCGTCGTCGTCGCGGTTTTCAGAGACATGTTCGAGTGGGGTGACGACTGGGGAGGCGTGTGACAAGTTGGACACGTTTTGAGAGGTGCGCGAGTTGACATATTTCATCGAATTTGATGGCGCACTTTAGCGGTCACCGTCGCGGCGATGGCGAGCCAGACGATCCAGAGGAGATATAGCATTGTGAGGTTGCCACTCACGGTACCTCTGACGTCGTAGTACGCGGTGATTCCCTCGAGGGAGACACCGTCGTCGGCGAGGAATACGGGCGGTTCGGCGCGCTTGAAATGATTGAGCACTTGCGCCTGCCAACCGTAACGCACGAAGAGCGTGGGTGGCCACCACGCCCACCCGGTCGGGACGTCTTCAGAGTGCAGAAGGAGTCCTGCGAATAATATTTGAAGGACGTTGTATACCGGTAAGATTGCGTTGGCGGCGTCGACGTCGCGGGCGACGGCGGCGCAGACGTACGCGACGGCGACGCCGCATTGTTGAATGCCGAAATACGTCAACCAGTCGATGAGAAAGCTTCCATCGAGCATGACGGAGTAGTGGACGATCAATGTTGCGGAGAGCGAGACGAAAAGTGCAATGAGCGCCTCCTCGATCACCTTGTACGCGATGTATGCCGGAAGTGGGTAACATCCGTCGTCGAGCTCGCGATACAAAAGCGGACGCTCCATCAGGATGGATGGCAAGTACGCGCCAGCTGCGAACGCAGGCAGCACGTTGTTCATGAAGAGCATGTTGCTGACGTTGATTTGTGAATCCAAATCAAGATGTTTTCCTTGGGCGTAGTACATCGTCGCCATTACGGTGGCAAATATGAGATGGCCCGCGCTTCGAGCGCCGACGAATTGGACGTCGCGATAGTTTCTCCAAGTTCTGTACTTGAGCAGCGTGTACACCGAGAATAGGATTTGCCATCGAGGTTGCTCATCCATAATCAAATGAGAGACGACATCGCCCGTGCGTCGCCTGTCGACGACTTCTCGCATGTACTTTCTGACTTCGTCTCGGGTACGCTTTTGATGAAAACTCGACTTGAATTCGAGCGCGAAATCCACCGTATTTTCAGCAGCCGTACCTATGAGAAAATCGGCAAAGTTATCGCTCGGATCAAAGTAGTACCCGAGGGAATAGAAGTAAGACTCGGCGCCTTCTTCACCGAACAGAGCCCCGGCGTAGGTGACGCTGCCACTCTTGAGCATGAGCAATCGGTCAAATTGCCTAAACGCCTCGGAACTCGGAGAATGAATCGTCGCGATGACTGTGACGCCGTCATCGTCTGCGAATTTTCGAACGACGCGCATCAAATCATACGATGTCTTTGAATCCAACCCGCTCGTCGGTTCGTCCAAGAAGAGAATCCGAGGTCGCGTCACGAGACTGATTCCGATGTTCACTCGTTTTGCTTGTCCTCCAGATACTCCGCGAGAGAGATTGTTCCCTACAATCGTATCCTTGCACGACCCGAGCATCAAATCTTCAATCAGCCGTTCGACGCGCTTCTCGAGCGCATCCAAGGTATCGCCCTCCTTCTTCTGAAGTTCAGACTGGTACATGAGCGTCTCGCGCACGGTGAGCGACGGAAGCAAGCAATCAAACTGCTCCACGTACGCCGCGCACGACTTGAGCGCCTCTTTACTCGCCGGTTCTTTACCCACGACGATTCTCCCAGTCAGCTCTCCTTGCGTTTTCCGTCCACTGATGACGTCCAATAGCGTTGTCTTCCCGGCCCCGGAGGGCCCCATCAGCGCCGACACGCTCCCGGGAGGAAACGCGCAGCTCACGTCGTTCAACAGCGTCAACCTCTTCTTCGAGTCGGAGCGATGGCGCACCTCGTACCGCACCTCATGCAACGCCACCGCCAACCGCACATCCGCGCCTCCAGCGCTATCATCAGTATCGTCATCATCACACCGCGTCGTCTTCACGAGCGACGCGTCTGCAACCAAACGCGCCGTCTTCGGCGGCGTTACCTCGTCATTCAACAACTCGATCGGCATCGTTCCCGACGCGTCGTCATCGGTGAACACGCCCGCATCCCCGCGTTCGATATCCACGTCTTCGACATCCACGCGGCGCGCATCGGGCGGTGCGCCGTCTCCCAACACCATCGCGCGCGATCGCTCCGTCGCCGTCTCCCGTCTCCCGTCTCCCGTCGCCGTCGTCGTCGTCGCGCGACGACGACCGAGACGCTCAAAAAACGCGACCGTTCGTCTCCCACGAGCGAACGACACGAACGAAAAACCGTTTCGTTTCGTTCATACTTGTAAATGAATTGATGGGTGTTTTACATGTTGTACTATAGACGTGTATAGCTATACAGTGTGTGTACATGTATCTGTCTGTGACCTGATGATGGATGGAATGAATGGTCGGGTTGGTTCTGGTTCGTTTTGAAACGACTTTTGAAGAGCGCGCGCGCGCGGACGATGCGGTTGAAACGTTCGTTGGACGGTAGAGACGGACGCGACGCCCGCGGGCGAGGGTAGAGACGACGACGACGACGACGACGATGGACGCGGCGAACGAAACGGCGCGGTTGATTCGTCGACTGGTCGTGGCGACGGCGACGAGAGCGCGCGATGACGACGGTGAGGACGTAGGAAAAGGGAACCGGTGGAATGAGAATCACGATGGGAACGGTGGTCAACAGACGTCGAGCGGGGATGGCGTCGACGCGGGGTGTCGATACGCGGCGCGGGTGTTGGGATCGACGCTCGGTGCGTCGACGGCGACGACGACGCGCGCGGGTGATGGCGAGGATGACGTCGGGACGGTGATCGCGCGGATATCTCGACGGGTGGGGAGGACGAAGGGGAAGGACGCGGGCGCGGCGGTGGCGGACGCGTGCGAGCGGTTGAGACGAGGGAGAGGGGCGCCGAAGAATGCGTGCGGGGTTTTGCGGGCGCTGCTCGCGGTTTCGGAAGACGCGGCGCGTGGTAATGATGATGACGCCACTACGAGCGGTGCGCGTGCGGCGGCGTTGGCTGGGATGTCTAGGTTGGATTTGGAAGGCAAGGCGAGAGCGCTCGCGCGGGAGGCGCGCGTCGGCCGAACCGGCGACGTTGACTCGGCGGGTGAGAGAGAGGTTGCGGTGAGGAAAGCGCTCGCAGGTGGTGTGGATGGTGCAATTGGGTTGCATTCTATCGGTAGACGCGCGGATGCGTACAGGTCGCTCGATGTAGAGAGCGCGTCGTCGGGGGAATGCGCCGAGTATGAATTGGTACGAGACGTCTTGTTTGCGTGTCAAGGCATCGACGGGGAACACATCAAGTTTTCACCCTCTGAGCAAGCGTACGTGATTTCACCAAACGTCAGAGTGTCGCCGGGGAGAAGGAACTTGGTAAAATGTCTCACGGAAACTGGATGGTTGTTTAAAAGAGTGACGGCGGCGCTCGGAGAAGTGAACTCGACTGGAATCGACGTCGTGGATGGAGACGGAAGTGTGCGCCAAGCGTTTCGAGCGGCGATTCAACGAGAACTCGCAGACTATTATAAGCTCATGGCGGTGCTGGAGGCGCAGGCGCAGATCCCAATCGTCGCGTACGTACCAGATGCGTCGCGAAACGATGGTCAGTTGCAGCGACACGGCGACAATTACTTGACGCTTCGAAGGCTTTTCGTCTGGCTCGCTGAGCCGCTCAAGACGATGCGAACGCTCGCCATTCTCATCGACGCCACGGCGAATAAACGCGGCGGCGCCATTTTGACGGCGCTTCATAAATTTTCAAAGCACGGTGATCCAGCATCTAACTCGCTCGTGCGCAGAATACTGAGCACGAGTGCGACGCCGTTCCTCGGTATGATTCACAGATGGACGGTGAGCGGAGAATTGGAAGATCCGTGCCGAGAATTCTTCGTCAACGTCGATCACGCCGTGCCTGATAAGGATTTATGGCGGCAAAAGTACGCCTTCGAGGAGGACATGTTGCCCCCGTTTATCAACCGCGAGAGAGGGAAGACTATTTTGCGTCTCGGAAAGAATATCAACTTTCTTCGACGTTGCTGCGACGACTCGAGTTGGACCGAGTATCGCGCCGACATTATGAACGCCGTGGAAAAAGCTGGTGGTTTAGATTACGAAAACCCAGAGGGATTGGACGCGCTAGTGCACGAGGCATCCAAGCGCGTGGATACAACCGTTCGTAAGGTTTTCTTCGAGCGCTACCGCTTCGGAGAGCACTGTTCCGCGCTCAAGAGGTATTTGCTGCTTGGTCAAGGAGATTTGCACGAATGCCTGATGGATCTCATGGGTCCCGAGCTCGATCGCGCGGCGAGTTCGCTGAGCGTCTTCAAGCTCGCGGGTACGCTCGAGCAAGCCGTGAGAAGCAGCAGCGCGCAAGACGACGAATCGGAATTCCTCGATCGTTTACGCGTGCGACTCATGCCCCATCTCAACGAAGAAATCGGTTGGGATGTCTTTACGTTGGAGTACGTCGTCAACCAGCCATTGACGACGGTGTTTACGGAGCACGCGATGAACAAGTATCTTCGCGTGTTCAATTTCCTCTGGCGTTTGAAGCGCGTCGAGCACGCGCTGTGTTCGACGTGGACGATGATGAAACCCACCGTGTCCAGCCTGTTGATGCGCGAGAACGAAGACGGTGCGTCGGGTGCCTTGCTCGGCGATATGCTTCAGGATTGCCACGCGTTGAGAGGCGAAATGCACAGCTTCATGTCAAACTTTCAGTACTACGTCATGTTTGAAGTTCTCGAAGTCTCCTGGGCCGATCTCGAAGAGAAATTTTCATCTGGTAAAGACTTGGACGAAATCATTGCCGCGCACGACGTCTTCTTGGACTCGGTCGTCCAAAAAGCGCTGCTCGGATCAAAGTCTCAGCTCGTGTTGCAGACGCTCTACTCGCTCTTTGAAGTCATGTTAACTTTTAGAGAAGTCGCCGGCGACCTCTTCGACATGGCGGCGGACGTCGTCGCAAAGAAGGCTGCGACGCGCGCGCGAATCGCCGAGCGCGAGAGCAACAAACAATGGGGCACATACCTCGGTGAGGACTCCACCAACAACGATTTCATCAATCAAGACGCCGCGCTCGAGCTTCGCCAGCGTCTGGGCAAATTACGCGACGACTACGTAAGAGCTTTGGATGGATTCCTCAATCTCCTTCCGTTGCAAACTCACGTCGACACGCAATTCTTACTCTTTCGGCTTGATTTCAACGAGTATTACGCCCAACGCGGCGTCGGTCCTGGGTTCGATCTCGCTCCGACTCAAAAGTTATCGTGAAAAAAAAAAGTGGAATGTAATAAGCACCGAAACAGCTACCTGGCACTTTGGAATCGAGTCAACAAGATGTAATCCTATCAGACGCCACACGAACACACGCGGCTTTTTTTAAAACGACGGCGAAACCAACATGGGAGGCGGTAACTCGAAACCACAAGGCGGCGCGAACGGCAAGGCGCGTTCCGTCATCATCATCTTCGGCCCGCCGGGCGCCGGTAAAGGTGCGATGCGTTCGCCGTGGAATGATCGAAGGGTGTCGAAACAGAGATACGACTGACCGACGCGAGGAAGGGGTTTATTTCTGCGCGCACGCACGATCGAAAAGACTAACGGACGAGGAATGATATCGATGCACGCGTAGGAACACAAGCGCCGAAGATTACCGAGGCGCTCGATATCCCGCAACTGTCGACGGGCGACATGCTCCGAGCCGCTGTCGCGGCTGGAACGGAAGTCGGCAAAAAAGCCAAGGCGGCGATGGACAGCGGTGGATTGGTGACGGATGATATCGTCGTCGGTATCATTCGCGATCGAATCGCGGAGAAGGATTGCGCCAAGGGGTTCATTCTCGATGGATTCCCGCGGACGATTGAGCAAGCGAAAAAGTTGGACCAAATGCTCGCCGAGCGCAAGGAAAAGGTTGACTGCGTCATCTCTCTCGAAGTGCCGGATTCGCTTCTCGAAGAGCGCATTTGCGGTCGATGGGTGCACAAGGCGAGTGGACGTTCCTACCACGTCAAGTTTAATCCGCCAAAGGCGATGAAGAAATCGGCATCCAAGGCGATTAAGAAGGGCAAGGCTCCGAAGGGCATGATCGATGACGTCACAGGCGAGCCGCTCGAACAGCGCAGCGACGATACCAAGGAAGCGCTCGTCAAGCGTCTCGAGGCATACCACGCGCAAACCAAGCCAATCCTCGAGCACTACAAGTCTGCCGTCACCGCCGTCGACGCGGCTCAAGACATGGACACCGTATGGAACTCGATTAGCGCCGCTTTGCCGAACAAGTAGACACTCACCTTTGTCAGTAATAGGACAACTACACGCAGTCTCAGTTTTACGTCGTTTGCGACGCGCGCGCGAGAAGGACGAGCGGAGAAAGCGTGGCGAATAAAAATGTGTTAGGGTTTACTTTTTCAATGATTGAATTGCCTTGAGTGTTACATGAGTGAACTCATCAACATGAACGTTCGATGTGCCTGTCTTGTTCCCTGTTTCCAATACGTGTCGGTTGGAGCTACGCCGAAGCCGTCCTGGAATCGTACTTATTTACTACCCTCGAATCGTTTTCAGTTGATGGACACAGGGCGATCGTAAATCCAAGAGAAGGTTTCGGTCGCGGCTGGCTTCTTGGCCGCCTTCTTCTCGGCAAAGGCAACCAACTTGCGAATGCGCGTCGGTTGCTTCATGAGGTACTCTTGTGCAGCGGCGGCTTCACCACTCAAGCCGGTGATGTTGGCAATGTCCCAGCGCTTGTTGAGGTGATCCATGATGTCGGCGTAATCGTGACCGGTGTACACACCGGTGCGTTCGGCGACAGCGGCGAAATCGGTAAAGAGATCACGGCCAGTGCGCTTGGCGTGCACGCCGTCGCACATCATGTGCGCCGGCATGGTGATTTGCTTCTCCATCATGTCCGCATACGCAAGCACAGCTCCGTCCGGATCGCGCTTTAAGACTTCGTCAATGATGCGCTGGTACGCAATCTCGTGGCGACCTTCGTCGGCGGCGATGATACCGCACATCTTGGCAAAGTCTTCGTCGCCCGCCTCTTTGGCAAGACGCGCCGTGTTCCCATGGGAAATCTTGGTGGCGCGCTCCTGGAAAGACGTGTACACAAAGCCGAGGTACGGGTTGTTATCCGTTTTCGGGTTCATGCCACTACCAATCAACTTTTGAATGGTGGTTTCGACCGTCTTCATGTTCACTTTACCGGTGCACCACAAGTACTTGTTCATGAGGTCGCCGTGACGGTTTTCCTCGGCGGTCCACTTGCGCGTCCACTGAGCCCACGGCGTGTCGTCCGCGCCAGACATATCCTTGGTACCTTCGAGCGTGTTCAACATGTTCATGTACGTGGGGAGCGCCTCTTCGGTGATCATATCACCGACGAGCACGACGAAGAGATCATCCGGAATGTTCTCGGCGCGCTTGCGAATCTCCGCGACCTGTTCATTCGTTTCAAAAGAAAAAAAAACTCAGTCATTCATTCATTCGTTTCGTTCGATCGTTCGTTCATCCGCCTCCCCGCGCTTCCATCGCGTCATCATCCGCGCGTTTCCTCCGTAAACACCCCACTCCTTGGGCGACGCACGACCCGTCCATTCGCATACCAAACCCGAACCCCTTCTCTCTCGCGTCCGCGCGCGCCCAGACGAGAAGGATAAGCATCCTCTTCGGATCTCGTTTCCCTCGCGTTCAGTCGCGTCGCGTCGCGTCGCGTCGCGTCGTCCCCGCGTACCTGATCCAAGAAATCATCCCGCGACGGATCCGGCAGCCAATCTTGCGGCTGCCAGTTCGTGTCCGGGTCCTTCAACAGTCCCATCAACTCCCCGCCCGCGAACGATCCCATGTCCTCGATCACTTCCCGGCGCTTTTCGCTCAAGCCTCGCATGGCGCTCTCGGCGCCGCCGTCGACGATGATTCTCGGTCCCGCCACCGCGCGCGCCCGCGCGGTGGTCCCCCGGTGCCCCGGGAGGACGACGCGCGACGACGACGCCGGCGTTCGCCCGCGCGTCGTCACCGCGGACGGGAGCGACGAGGACGCGACCACGTGCGGCATGACGTTTTCACTCCGAACTCGCGCTCGCGCGGCTGGCTGTGACGGTGGCGTGGCGGCACCCACGACGGACGCTCGACGACGGACTCGATGATGTCGTGTCCATGGTGCCGCGTATAAAGACGGGTCACCACCCGTCATCGAACGTCGAACGCGACGAAGGTGAGGTCACGTTGGATTTTTTATTCCGCGCACGAGTACCATCATAGGTCTTTCTTCGTCTTCTCTACGCAGATACACGGGTTCGCTGGAAAGGGAATCGGGGAATCGGGGAATCGGGGAATCGGGGAATTCACGTCTTCACGCGATGGATGGATGGACGGTATTTCTTGAGTTTCGACTCGTGGGATTTTTATTAGTGTACCATCAAAGAAAGCACTGCTAGGTACCGTCGGCGTGTTGTACGAGACCCACGCGCACCGACGACGTCGGGCGCCACCCGCACGCCTCGGGCGAGACGCGATCTCGACGCGAGATTCCCGGCCATTCTCGGGGGATTCTCGGCGATCGAGCGCGGGGAGTGCACCGACTGACCCGCGAGAACGCGACGCGAAAGCGAACGCGAGGGAACGCGCGGGCGACTTGGACGTCGACGTCGACTTTGTGCGCGTGAGTAAACGCGCGAAACTCAACTCGTGCCCCCGGTGCGGTGGAAATCGGCGTCGGTCAAGAGGTCAATTATAAAAATGTCGGCTGAAGGAGAAGCGGAGGAACGCGTCGTGGACGAGGAAGAAGAACGCGTCATCGACGAAGATAACCCCCGAAGAAGTCGAGGAAACGCTGGTGATGAAGACGATGCGGAACGGGAGGAAGCGCCGAGAGGAGACGAGGGCGGAAACGGCGAACAGACGAGGGAAGGACCGCACCCGAGAGATCTGCCGGGCGTGACGGTGCTCGTGAGAAACGTGTCGTTCGATGCGCGGAGAGAGGACATCGAGGATGCGTTCTCGGCGTTCGGTAACGTGATTGACGTGCACATGCCGAAGGATTACGCGACGCGACGACCGAAGGGGTTGGCGTTCGTCAAGTACGCGGTGCAATCCGAGGCGGACGAAGCGGTGGAAAAGGGTACGAACATGTCCATTCTCGGTCGGGAGGTTCGATGCGAAATCGCGACGGCGCAACGCAAGTCTGCGGATGAATACGCGCGCGATCGACCACCAAGACGTGATTTCGATGATCGACGCCGTTACGATGACCGACCGCGGCATGATGATCGAGGACGCGGTGGCTACGACGACCGATCACGATACGACGACCGCGGACGCGGTGGCTATGACGATCGACGATACGACGACCGTGGACGCGGTGGTTACGACGATCGTCGTCCGCCGAGACGGGATTATGATCGCAGAGACGACAGACCGTACGCGCCGCGCCCGAGAGGTGTGTGCTACGCGTGGCGGGAAGGAAAGTGCGATCGCGGCGACTCGTGCCGCTTTGCGCACTCTGAAGACGCATCCGCCGGCGACTTTAGACGCGATGATCGACGCGGCGATCGACCGCCTCAAGTGTGCTTCGACTGGCAACGCGGCCAATGCACGCGCGGTGACTCTTGCCGCTTCGTGCACGAGGGTGAACAACGCGCTTAATCAGTGTTAGTCGAGACGTGTTTTGACCAACTTTTGAGAAACACGGTGACAATTTTACGAGAGAGTAGACGATGACGATAAAGAACGGCGAAATCAATCATGGATTCGACGACGAAAGTCAGACGATGCACAGTAGGATGATGTGGAGGAAACGTTTTCAGCTATCTGCAATTTTGCTTAAAATCTAATGTGTGTGAAGATCGCGTTTTGCGAGTGGTGCAGCGCTCTCCGGAGGAGAGCGTTTTGACCCATGCGTTTCATGGTGCTGGAACTCAATTTTGCGCGCAGCAGTTGTATGCACTCCCTGTATCGTGTCTGTTTTCGCTCAAGAATTCGAATGAATGCAGTGTATGCTAGATACTCAATGTGTTCGTTGGACATGTTCCCTTCGCTACCGCAATTTTTACGAGCAGACGAGCACTGGCGCTGAATCAAAATTTTCCCAAAGCGAACGGCGCGCTCGACGGCGTCGCACAAAACCTCTGGCGAAACATGATTACACCCTGGAACCTTACTTCCGGCGACAATGTAGCAGTGCGTTTTCATCGCAGCCATCGTAAAGAGTTGGAACACATTCGTTCGCACAGTGAGCCTCGAATTTATGCTTTCATCAAAGAATATTGCAGCGCATTTGGGCTTGAGGAAACCGCAAATGCGCTCTGACAAATCGACCCACAGTTTGCGTCCGATGGGAAGATTCATAGCTTCTCGTACGTTCTCGCCAGCGTATCGAGAATAGTCAACCATTATCTCTAGAGTTAGACAATCGATTAATAGACCACACCACGGAATGTAGCGGCGTCCATTTTCGCACTTGAACGTCTTCTCGAGTGTTTCGCTCTCCTCGTTAGCAAAGCTGCAAGACGTCTTTGCCAAGTTGAGCGAGCACCCGTATGCTTCAAAGCTATTTTTACACGCCTCCATGAACTGTATCGCTTGTCGCTTGTCTGTGGTGACGATGAGTATGTCATCCATCCACCTACACACCGCGGAGCGCTCGCCGCAGAATCGAGTCAAGAGCTTGTGTTTGTGTTCCAAGTGACCATAAAACAGACTGCACAAGAGCGGAGATATTATCGACCCCTGAGGTATGCCAACTTTTTGCAAAAAGAACTTTCCACGTGCAGAAACAATGTTCTCCCGCAGGTGCGCTCTGAGGAGCGGGATGAGAGCTTGACTGGAGACATCGCTCGAAAATCCAGCGTCTACAATCACCGCATTGGGACCTTCGTCTTGCAGTATCGCCGCGCTGCCAGTATCGCCGCGTCGCTGAGCGTCTGGCAACAAGGGACCGGGTAATGCGGTCGAACCAACTTGTGACGGTACAGAGGAAATCATCTTTTTGTACTTTGCCCTTCCATTGTGCTTCACCACCGCATAGCGCAGCGTCTGATACGAAGCTTTTGAGACGAGATTCACGGCAATGCGCTCAAGCGCTTCCAGCGGTAGGTTGTCAAACGCACCCTTGATGTCGGTCGCGATGATGTATGCGGGGGACTTGCGCCCTATGAGTCTCTCTCGACGTATCGTTCGTAGCACCGGCGCGAGCCGATTCAACGCAGACCTATAGTCGCCAACTGTCGCGCCCATGACGTCCTGATCCGAAAGCGCCTCGTGCTGGAGAACGTCAAAGACTTCGTGCAGGCGCCCGTTGATCGCATGGAATGATTTCGTGCGTTGTCCAGTCTTGCCAAATCTAACGATACATTTTGTAGGCTTGTTCAACGTCGCCAGCGGCCGCAATCCGGTACTCTTGGGTAGGAATCGCATGTTTGAAAATCCCAAATTTGCCGCGCTCGTACGGCACAACATTTCATTGACAATCTTGACGTCCAAGCGCTCAAAAGAGGTATTCTCCAAGGATTGCAGAGTGGCGGAAACTAGTCTGGCCCAGATGCCTTTGCGATAAAAGAATATCCTATTCTTGTGGTTTTGGGTATCAGTGACGTAGAAGTGCGCGCGTATCAGAGGGAACACGAGATCATTTATAAGCCAGGTGATCCATTTGCATACCATTTTTCGCTGACTCGCTTCCACCTGTCCTGCATTTCCTGCGTTCGTACGTTGTGCCTTGAAGCACTGAAAGTCAGCCGTCCGAACGCCTTGCATGACTTCATGAAGTGTGAACCGTTCGTACCTTCGCATCGATAGTATTCGTCGTATCGAACCTTGTAGTGATGTTTGAGTGCGACGAGAGCCTAACAGCTCTGGTGGAACTATGTACTCGATGCACGACCAAACGAACATGGCTACCCTACGAACAGGCGTATAGGACGATAACAGTGACTCCTCACTCATGCGTTGGATTCTCGACTTTGGAACGAGCAAACTCTGCGGCATTGGAGCGTATCGATTCAAGAATTTTGAGAACGGGCACCGCCGTGCACGCTCCAGTGCGCCGCCCAAAGCTGGTACCATTTTTTGGCGATACTTGCGTGGGATTCTCGCCGTGCTGAAAGTGCGCCCAAATGACCGTTTGCTCAGCTTCTCGGACGTCACCTTGGCCACTTGCTTGGGCTTGAATATCGCATGGAACAACCTTCGCGATGCGCGGATGCCATTTCCATTCAATCGGAGTGGATGTGATGCCGGAAGTCCTGGCTTCTTCGCAAAACTTGAACGGAACATGAAGCTGTTTCGATCGAATATTCTATCGCCCATCTTGATGTTATTATCGCGAGAAGCGTGTTTCGATCTCTTCACCGTATTAGACGGAGGAGGAGGACTTGCGGCTGTTTCCTCGCGTTTCGCCTTCGTGGCCGAACGCTTCCGAAACCAACTCGGTTTACGGTATGCGCGCTTCGTTTTCGAAACATGCTCTTTAAACGGGGTGACTGGTTGGTTTTGAGAAGCTCTGTAAATCTCGCTCAGCCCGATGACCTCCTTGACGTCGTATGTGGAGATAAATGGATTCGCGGTGATTGGTCTCGCCTCGTACTTTGATTCCTCCAGCACCGAATCGTCAGCTTCACCAGCGCGCTCATCTGCTTCTATTTCATTCGCCGTCTTCGACGAGTCTTCACCCTTCCCAAGGTTTCTGCTCTTGTTTGTCGCCATGGATTTTACCAATCGGGTCGTACGCCTGGAATCATGGACGGGATAACCGCAAATTTGAAGCAACGGACTATCCGGTTGTCCACCCACCCTGATGAACAAACTACAATACAAAACAATGTACAACATCATGTTATCTCCTATCCTGGAACACAACGTCTCCCACACCGGCGAAAGAAACGCTTCATGTGCGCTCGTGCGGCATCTGACGCTGACTGAGCTCGATCCATCGAGGTAATCGACCCGTCCGCGAGTGCTATCGCTCGATCGCAGCATGCCTTTACATAATACGTTACGAGGGTTGGCTGACGCCCGAAACAAATGCTCAATTGAGATACGCAACGTGTCCTTCACGCTCCGGTTGCTATCGCTTTCACCAGGAAGCTTAGTGATTGGACATTGTGCCTTGAAAGCCGGTGCGGAATCGCTCACGAACGCATACGTGTGCCGCAAGAGAGTGTCGCTGTATGCGTGGTCATCACCGTGGTGGCGCAACACGGGCTGCTGAATACCGTTCGCATCGCATATCGACTCAATTAAATCCTATCGCGCGAACGAGCAATGTCACGTCAATCTGCGAAGTCCCGAAACGCTCATAATTTCCTCTGTCACGATTGAAACGAAACTTGGCACCGGCGACTCCCAACAAACTTACCTCGAGCGTGCGCACGTGATCGTGCACGGCGGTGAGCACCAGAGGCGCCGCGCGCAGCCGCGACGCGGGTTCCTTGCGCGCGTCGTTCACGCGGCGTCGTTTCCGTCGTTCACGCCGACTCGCGTCACCCGCGAGGCTGCTCTCATCACCACCACCCCGGCTCAGCTCTGTTTGAAAGTTCGAACCCGGCTCGTCGTCCAGGCGACGACGTTTCGCCGTCGACGCCGCGGACATGACGTTGAGATCACACTATCCACACCTCGCCTTCGCCTGGTAGCGTCGAGAGAATCTTACCATCGCCGTCTCGCGTCTCGCAGTGGCGTGTAGCGCTCGTTCTTTGCATCGCAACTGTTTTCAGATGTTCGTCACATGGCTGCGCTCGTGCGAGCTGCCGCGGCAGCTGCGGCGACGTCGGTCGCGATCTGTGGCGTCGTCGTCGGGTACGGATACGCGCTCGGACCGTCCATTCCGTGCCAGCGTTGCGAACGCGTAACGGCAGAGTCTCGTAACGAAGCGTACGAGCGAGAGTCGTCGAGCTTTGATTCGAGCGTCGCGGCGCACGAATACTGGAGCGGAATAGAGGGTATACGGGCGAGACTCGTCTATGAACGCGCGGAGGGGCGTGTGTTGGAAGTTGCGGCTGGAACAGGACGTAACTTGCGCTACTACGACCCGAAGAAGGTTCGGGAGCTTTTGTGCGTGGAAGCGAGCGACGGCATGGTTCGCGTGTGTCAAGACAAATTGAACACGTCGGCCGGGACCGTGGTCGATGCTAAAGTGGTACGAGGGGACGTAGAATCGCTATCAAGCGTACGGACGGCGTCTATGGATACCGTGGTCGATACGTTTGGTTTGTGTTCCTACGAAGATCCTGTTCGAGCGTTGCGCGAAATGGCTCGTGTATGCAAACCGCAGGGCGCTGTTTTGTTGTTAGAGCACGGTAGGAGCTCTTACACTTGGTTGAGTAATATTCTAGACAGCACCGCGGACGCACACGCCGATAGATGGGGTTGTTACTGGAACAGAGACATCATGGCGATGGTTGAAGATGCTGGACTCAAAATCGTCGATGCCCAGAAGCACCATCTCGGCACAACATTCGTCATCGTTGCGAAGCCAAAATAGAAATTGTCATAGCCAATGTTAGATGTATTTATAGCTGCTTCATTTTATTACTATCATTAAACTACACGGGTGAAAATGATGGTTCAAGACTGCAAAACGAGCGTACATGAGTAGCGAGAAGGCGTTTGCCTATCAATAGTATCCTGCAGTGAAGATGGATCGGAAGCCACCCAATACTGCGATGACAAAGAAATAGGTCACGCTTCCCGTGAACATGTACGAATCAAATCTATCTAAAAGCCCACCATGACCTGGGATGAGGTTGCCGCTATCCTTCATCTTTGCGTTTCTCTTTATCACGCTCTCTAGCAAGTCTCCGAAAACCGAAGTGAAGAACACCGTCACACCCAAGAAACACCCCTGCGTCACAGTACCTGGCCAGCCCATGACTCGGAAGAGAAATGCGCACATACCTACCGTGGCCAAAAGGCCGCCGATGGCGCCTTCAACCGTCTTGTTCGGGCTCACTGAGATTAGCTTATTCTTACCAAACGTCTTGCCGGCGGCGTATGCACCAACGTCAGAGCTGACGACTGACAAAACAATGGTTATTGTTGCGACGAGGCCGAGACTCCATATGCCTGGACCACCGAGCCACGCAGGCCAAAGATGGAGGAGGCTCCCCGGCGCATCCAAAGGCACTCCACTCATTCCGCGCAACTTGACCCAAAACGTCGGCAGAAATCCGCAGTAGATAAGCCCAAAGAGCGAAGAAGTAAACTCGTTAAAGTGAGATTCCTCGTTCCAGATGAGCGCGGCGCAAATCGCAGTGAATGAGAACACCGTGGCGAGGATGATGGATGTCATCTTCCCACCCGTCGCATGCAACAGGATCGGAAGAGATGCGCACGCCAGCGTGCACAACTGTATGCACCACTTTGGCGGCGGATACGGAAGTTCCTTGTTCATTTCGCACACCATGGTGAAAAACTCGACGCACGCGGCGCCATTAAATACTGCCATGGCCAACGCCCACGGCCAACCGCCCGCAAAGATCACCACGGCTCCGATGGCGCCCATGGCCAACGCGCTCGTCGTGCGCTTGAACAGGTTGCCGCCCGACTTTTTCTTTGGAGGATCGCTCACCTCACCTCCGTCCGACGCGGCATCCACAACCGCTGCAGAATGCGCTCGAACATTCCTCCTACCCAAACCATTGACGCCTCGCATCGATACCGCCGCGGAAACGAGTCCATCGAGTGAAGTCCTTAGCGCGTACGAAACGTCTCCGCTAGGTCCCCCCTCGGCATTCGCGCTCGTCCGGCGCCCTCCGCCGGCAACGACGACGCGCGCGCGATCGTATCTCACGGATGCACGATGACGCTTAACTCCACTCGTAAACTTACCGCAACGATCCCATCGCGCGCCGCGCATCGCCGCTTGCGGCGCACTGCGTCGACAACACTGCATCCTCGTCACGGTGTCCCCGACACGTCCGCTCGCGCCTTCCGGCGCCCACGCCGTCGTCGCGACGATGCTCATGTCCACTCGAACGACGGAGAGTCGATGTGAGACCGAGGTGGGTGTCCTTTCGTCCGACTCACGGCTCGCGGCTCGCGTGTCGGTCGACGACGAGTGACGACGCCGCGGCGCCGCGGCGGTCAACAACCTGAACCGGGCGCACAAAAATCTGAGATAAACAATTCATCGTTTTCTAAAACCCCGTAATAACACGTCTATTTGTTTATCTGAGAAATTATATCCATTTTCAAAGGGTATGGGTAAGAGGAGCACGGATACAGAAACGCATAACAATGGTTTTCATACTATCTTTCTGTACCCTGAATAAACTAGGGTTAGGCGTTTTGTCTTCAAAATTTTTCCTTCGACCGACGTCTCGCGACTTTCTTCGCGCGATCGCGCGCGGTGTCGCCCCCGGTGGTCTCGCGCCTGCGCCCGCGGGCGTCCGTTCCCGCAGTGTGGCGCGGCGCATCGTCGGTCGACTCGCCCGTGACTTAGAACGCGCTCGCGGGTCGAGCGTCGGTCGCGCGAGAGGCGAGGGCCAAAGGGAAGCGAACGAAAGGTTCGCGCGCGAGGGCACTCTTTGAGAGAGAGGACGCGAGCCGGAGAGAGTGTGGGAGAGGTTCGCTCAAGAGGGGGGGTGTTTTTTGAGTCTTGACTCGTGGTGACTTGAACGAAATGGACGCAAATCGGGGAAATCAAGGTGGAAACGGCGTCAAAGCGAACGGCGCGAACGCCAATCAGCACCGTTGGAGGACTTGGCAGAGTGATGATGATATTCCGCAGCGGAAACAACTCATTCAACACATGTAAGTCGCTCGCGTGAGCGCGCGGAGCGCGAAAACTTTCGTGATCTTGGCATCGGGGTTTAGGGCTTGTTTTGTCTCAACTGTGCGCGACGCGGCGTTGCACGACGCAAATTGGATGACTGACGACGGTTTTTTCGATCGCAGACTGAACGTTTTCAGGACACGGAAACCAGGGTTGACTGATGAATGGAAACACAAGCTTCCGGATTTCGTTCTCCGATTGGAGGAGGCTGTGTATCGCGGGGCGCGAAGCAAGGTGCGCATTTCAATTTGCGACAAACGTGAACGTCGAGCGCGTCATCGACGAGCGCTTTTCACAGAATTTGGCTTTGGTCTTGAACGACATGAATTAGTCACTAACGAGCTTACGTTTCTGCTTTTTAACACGATACAGGAGGAGTACTGCGATCAGGCGACTCTTGAGGCGCGTTTGCAAGCGGTTGCTCGCATTATGATAGCGAAACAAGCTGGACGGCCGGGAGGCGCAGGCGGACCTGCTCATCAACAGATTGGCGTTTTATTCGGCAATGGAAACGTGCAGAGAACCATGCAACGACCCGCGGCGGCGATACCGCCGCAGCAGCAAATGATAGGGAGTAACGGTCTGTTGCCGAATGGCGCTCCGATTCTACGTGGAGCCGCAGCAGCGCAAGGTTCTCAGTACATGGGTGCTTCGAGTCAAATGATGGCCGGCGTGCCACCTGGCACGATGATCCCGACGCCGGGAGCGGGCGGTACTGGGGTGGCGGCGGCGCAAGCGGCGCAAAAGAATGCGAATCCTGCGCCAGCTGCAGCAGCGAAAGGTAAAGGCAAGGCTGCAGCAAAGCCAAAGAAGTTGACGAAGGCGCAGCAAGCCGCGATGGCTGCTCAACAAGCCAAAATGATGCAGCAAGCCAAATTGGTGCAGCAAGCTAAATTAGCACAGCTGCGAGGTTTGACTGGGGCGGACGGACAACCATTGACGCCGGAGCAGATTCGTAGGATGTACATAGTCAAGCAACAGAGATGGCTGATGGCGCTTCGCCACGCGGCGAAGTGTCCATTGCCTCCAGAGCAGTGTCCCGACGAAGGTTGTGACGTTGCCAAGCAGCTCTGGCGTCACGTGTTAAGATGTACCAAGGACGGATGTGATTACCCTCGTTGCGACATTTCGCGTTCGATTCTCAAGCACCACCAGTATTGCAAGGAGCCAAAATGTGAAATTTGCGCTCCAGTCAGAACGGAGATGCTCAAGCAGCGCCACGCGGCGCAAGCCCAAATGGGCCGAGCCAACAAACGCATGAAGCTTGATGATGACGCAAATAAAGGGCAGCTGATGGTGAAGGGTTCGAGTGGATTGAACTCTCAGCGCAAGCCAGGAGGCGAGGGCACATCTTTGATGGAATGCTTCACTCCCGAAGAAATTCGCACGCACTTGGCTGCCCTCCGTCTTGCCGATAAGGAGAAGGTTCCGGGTCAAGGTCAAGTGAGTGCGAGACAGCTGCAAAAGGAGGCCGATCGTGCGGTCGCAAACGCGACGGAGAGCGCGTGTCGCGCGTGTGGTGTGGAGAGGCTGACTTTCGAGCCGCCGCCTCTTTACTGCTTCAGTTGCGTTGGTCGCATCAAGCGAGGTCAAGTGTTTCATCACGTGCCTACGACAAGTGGTGAAGCAAGACGTGACGCGTGGTGTAACCCGTGCTTCAACGCCATTCAGGGTTTCGTCGAAGTTGAGGGACAACGCTTTCCGAAGCAGAGTCTCGTCAAGAAGAAGAACGATGACGATCTTGAAGAACCGTGGGTGCAGTGTGATTACTGTAACGACTGGTATCATCAAATCTGTGTGCTCTTCAACGGTCGCCGCAACGAAGGCGGTGAAGCCCCATTCACGTGTCCGAGCTGTATTCTGTCCCAATTGGACAAGGGCGAACGCAAAGTCACTGAAGAACGCCCATCGTCGCAGCAACCGGCGAGTTCGTTGCCAAAGACAAAAATGTCCACCTTCTTGGAGGAACGTCTCGCGGAGAAGCTCAGTACGGAGCGAGAGGAACGCGCCAAACAGCTTGGTGTACCCATTGAGAATGTGCCCACGGCTGAACACTTGACGATCCGCGTGGTCTCCCAGACCATGAAACAAATGGACACAAAGAGTCATTACTTGACACATTTCAAAGACCAGGGTATTCCGGCACACTTTCCATACCGCTCGCGAGTCATTCTGCTCTTCCAGAAGCACGAGGCTGCTGATGTGTGTCTTATGGCTATTTATGTCCAAGAGTATGACGAAGACTGCCCCGAACCGAATCGACGACGAGTGTACCTCTCGTATTTGGACTCGGTCAAGTACTTCCGGCCCGACAATGTGACGGTGGCGACCGGTGAAAACTATGCGCTTCGTACGTACGTCTACCACAACATTCTCATCGCCTACTTGGATTTCGTCAAGCAGCGAGGATTTACTTCATGCTTCATCTGGGCGTGCCCGCCATTCCAAGGCGATGATTACATCTTATACTGCCACCCGAAGGTGCAGAAAACTCCGAAGGCGGACAAGCTCAGAGAGTGGTACTTGAAGATGCTCCGTTCGGCACAAAACGACAAGATTGTTCTTTCAACTTCGAATGTGTACGATGAATTCCGACTCGGAAATCAAAACCACGACATTCGCTGCGCCACAGAATATCCTTACTTTGATGGCGATTACTTCTCTGGTGTTGTCGAGGATTGGATTCCCTCTATTTTGAAGGAGCTCGAAGAGGCCAAGAAGGCTGAGGCAAAGGCCAAGGCGTCGAACATCAAGATTAGTGCTCGTAAGGCCGCCAAGGCCAAGGCTGGGACGATTTCTGCAGACGCTGAGCTTAACAAAGAAGTCATGAAGAAGCTCGGGAGTACAATCAGCAATATGCGACACGACTTCATCTTGGCGCATCTCGCGCATCAGTGCTTGAGCTGCCGAAAGTACATCGCCGGCGCCAAGCGTTACTTTGCCACTGAAGGAACTCCTCTGGTTCTTTGCGAAGAATGCAAAGAATTTGAGGATGCTTTGCCGGTCAATGAGAAGCGCTTTGCTGGTAGAACTCTCCAAAGCGAAAAGTGTGAGGCATTACCGACAGTCGACAAGGAAGAGAAAGAAGCAGAAGAGACCCTTGCGAGCGAATTCTTCGATACGAGACAAGCTTTCTTATCGCTGTGCCAAGGCAACCATTTCCAGTTTGATTCTTTGCGTCGCGCAAAGCACACCACGATGATGGTTCTTTATCATCTCAACAACCCGTCCGAGCCGGCTTTCGTCGCCTCGTGTAATGTGTGTTCACGAGAGCTTGAGCCTGGAAAGGGCTGGCGATGCGATACTTGTCCAGACTTTGATATTTGCGATAGCTGCCGCGTGCGCGTCGGTCACCAGCACGCACTGCAACGCCAAGGAAGAACCATTGGTGATCGCACAGCTCTCTCACAGGCTGAACGCGAGAGCAGAGCGGCTCAAATTCAACGCACCATGGAGCTTTTGGTACACGCGTGCTCTTGCCGCGAAAAGCAGTGCGACAACAGCAACTGTCCAAAGCTTAAAACATTACTTCAACACGCCTTCACCTGCCAAATCAAGAACGCGGGTGGCTGTCAACTCTGCAGAAAGACGTGGACTTTGCTGCAGATTCACAGCAAGCAGTGCATGGACGACAACTGCAAGGTTCCAAAGTGCAAGGACCTAAAGGCGTACCAAAGACGCCACCAAGAGCAAATCGAAGAGAGACGCCGAGAACACTACCGTTTGTACATGAACTCCAACCGATAATCGGCACCGCGGTGTTTCTCGGGGCTCGTTTAGAAAAAAATAGCAAAAAGACGACTGTAAAAAAGCTCGACATCACCACACGAAAATACTCCACTCGACGACGACCGACCCATGTCGAGCGAAGACGCGGACGACGCCATGGTAGCGCCGAAAAAGCTTCGCCTCCACGATGCCGCCGGGACATCGCGCGCGGGCGTGGACGGTGACGCGGTCGCCGCCGGCGACGACGCGGATGAGTTCACCGACGAAGAGACTTCTGACGAAGACGTCGCCAACGAATTCAACGGTTTGGAGCTTCTACGCGCTGGACGACTGGGGGAGCGGGTCGTCGCGTATGAAAGGTCGACCACGCACGATGCGGCGACGTTCTCTAACAGACCCGGCCCACGCGGGGCGGGCGCGTTGCTCGACGAGTTGGAATCTGCGAAAAGGAATCCAACCATGGCTGCTTTTTTGCGCATGGGCGGACACGACCAAGGTGGCGCACTCGCAACGAAGAGAAGGAAAGGAAGGCAGAGGAAGAGCGCGAGATCGAAGCAAGTGTCAGAGGCACACGATTTAATGAGTGATGCCACGATTCTGTACGCGCGGGGTGAGTACGAGGAAGCCATACAAGCTTTGCACGGCGCGATAGTAAAGATTCCAAACTCAAGTGAGCCGTACGAGCAGTTGGCGCTTGTATACGAAGAAACGAAACAATTGGATAAAGCTCTCGATTGTTATTCATTAGCTACCGCGGTGAAAAGGGGTGTAGATCAATCTATGTGGTATCGTATGGCTTCGCTCGCCGTGACGGTGGGGAACAAGGAATACGCGCTACACTGTCTTGCGAGAGCGGCTCGCTTGGATCCCAGCAACTATGAAAATAAACTTGATCAAGCCACTCTGTACAGGGACCTCGGCGACGACAAAAAGGCTCTAGATCAGCTCGAGTGGATCTTGCGAGACGATCTTTCCAAGCTAGATGGGGGAGTAATTCGCGACTCTACCGTCACGCTGGCGAAAGTATGTTACGGTTTGGGCTTGCACGAAAAGGCGGAACTCGCTCTGCAGCGCATGGTGGATGTACACATTGAGCATATAGACGCGACGGTGGTGAATATTTTGATTGAGCTGAAGATGGAATCTCACAAGTATGGCGAAGCACTAGGCGTTGTCGAACTAACTCGGGGTCGCATTGAAGAGGATGGCAAACTCCCGCTGGACATCTCTGTCAAAGTTGGTCAATGTTTGTTGTACGAAGGACGCACGAACGAAGGAATGGAGTACGTTGACGAACTACTGTCGCATGATGTAGCGGAGTTTGACGACTTGTTCTTCGACTGCGGCAACACGTGCATGGAGATTGGGTTGGCAGCGAAAGCTGAAGAATTATTCACTCCTTTGCTCACTTTGGACGATCACGACAATTCTGATATGTGGCAAAGAATCGCAAAGTGTATAAAACAAATAAAAGGTTCTCAAGGCGTGGTAGACTTTTACAACAAATTGTACGAGCAATACCCACACGATGGTCTCGTCGTAACCTCTCTCGCTGACGCTCTTTCACAGCAGACAACAAACGCTTCCATGCTCAGGCGAGCGCGAGAGTTGATCGCAAATCTGGAAGAAACTGAAATAGAAAAGTATGGGCTTTTCCTTCGAGTCACGGCGCTGCAAAGAAAGCTGTTGAACGAAGAAGAGCTCACCGTGATCATACCTTCGGTATTCAAGCTATTAGAAGAGTTATCAGAGCAGAGACATCAACGAAAACTTCAACGCGCAGGACAGGCGGATGACACCTTTGTGGATGACCACGTGAGAATTTCAGATGACGCCGTGTTCGCGAGCATCATTAGCGGTGCTGAAGTTGCGTTAAGACTCGGAAGAATAGACGACGCGTCAGCAATCGTAAACCAGGCGTTGTCTTTCTCGGCTGGTAGCGTGCTGACACGAGAACAGACGGCATCTCTGCGTTATCTCAAGGCGCTGGTATCATACATGACGGGCGATTTACAAGATGCCTCAGCAAATTGTCGAAACGTCTTGGAAGTGTTTCCTGGGTCAGTGACGGTTTGGAACATGCTAATGCACATGGCTGTAAACTACCCACGCGCGCTCAGCGTAGGTTCTTCGAAACTGGCGAAAAAGTTGGTTTCCCAGAGTTTGGATCAACCGGCGCACGCCCGTCTAGTGCCGCTCATGGCGAGCGGTCACGTGCACACATGGAACAAGAAGTGGTCGATCGCAATGCATGACTTTCTTACTGCGCTGACGTTAGCGCCAAACGATCACGAAGTGACGCTCACTGCAGCGATTTCACTACTTCACATGGCGACTCGAAACTCAAATGAACAACAGAGACATTCTTGGGCACTACGAGCCATCGTGCTCCTCGAGCGCAGCGCAGAGTTAAACTCGGCGTATCCGCAGCGAGGACTTTACAATTTAGCGCGTGGGTTACATCACCTGGGATGGTCTCACCTCGCGCGTCCAATCTATGAGCGTTGCCTTGAGATTGCATCCGACGAAAACGACGACGGAACAGTTAATGTCTCGCGCGAGGCTGCGTACAACCTGTCGTTGATTTACCGCAAGGCAAAGGCACACGGCCTCGCGCGCGCAGTCCTGAGAAAGTACCTCACGGTTTAGATTACGAGAAACGAAATTAGCTCACTAGCATCGGCAATAATGGTAATACAACAATAATGGCAGTACTCGCGCCGGAAGAAGATTACTCTTGCGACTTTCTGAAGAGCCCAGCAATCCTAGACGCCAACACGCTCGTCGACGATGGAACCCTTCTCAACGTGGGCACGGGCGCCACCGCCCGAGCCTGCAATTGTGCCCTAATCGTGCTCAGCTCGGCTTCGAGCTGTTGAATTTTCTGCGCCTGTTCCGCAATTATGCTACAAAGTTTCGCCACGTGCTCCGACTGTGCCGCCGCGTCCTCCATACCGACATCGCCGCCCGTCGCTCGCGGCGACACCGCACCGATCATACTTCCAAACATATCTATCCCAGAGTCTGGCGGTTTCGTCGTCGCCAACGCGATCGATTCCAACCGCGGGCTTTTCATCGACGAAAGCGGTCGCGGCGTCGGCGGTTGGGCGCCAAACTTGCGATTATTCATTATGTACGAGCTCGTATTCTTCGGCGCCCCCGGCGTCGAGCGCTTCGATTTTGGCGTCGATCGTTTCGTCGACGACTTTGGCTTTTGTACCCCATTACTCGCGCTGCGTTTTGTCGCGCTCTTCGGTGTTTTCGGCGGTGTTTTCACCGGTGTCTTCTTCTTACTCGCACCGACGGTGCTCGCTTTCTTTCCCCTCGTCGGTGTCGCTTTCGGCGTCGCTTCGAAGAGCGCCTCTTTCGCCGCGCGCACCGACGCGCGATTGGACGCCGGGACTTTACGTTTCTTGTTGTTCGTCGTCGTCTTGCTCTTCTTCGTCATCGTCGTACAGCGCGGAGAGGCGAACAGTGAGGACTGGACTGGATTGACTGACGCTAAAGAGTGGAAATGACACTCACAAATGTTGAGGCGCCCACAGAGCGACGCATCCATCGGCGAATCCGACCAACGCGCACTCGTCGTGCTCAGTGGTTTCTATGCTAGTGATTGGTACGTTTGATACGTTGATTTGCGCGACGATGGAAAGATTGTGCGTGGCGCGCACGGTGATGTCGCCCTGACGATTACCGAAGAGAACGTGACGCTCGTTTCTCGTCGCACGACAGGCGTCAAACGCGTCGTGACGGTTGGACGTTTTGGCGATAGTGGCGCCGTTGATGTCGTGCACGGATATGAAACCGCTTGATGCGCACGCACACACGATGCGTGCTGACTCAGAAAGTATTTTGATCCAAGAAGGAACGGTTCCTAATGGAGTGCTCTCGAGGGAACGGATGATGCGACCGTCTCGCACGTCGTGGAGAAGCAACGTTCCATCCGAGCTCCCGCTTGCTACGAGGTTGAGCTGAGCGCTCACGCTGACGCAAGTGACGGTTTCGTCGTGGCCGAAACAGATATTTCGAGGCTCTGCTTTGAGTCCGCGCGTCGCCTTGTTGAAGACCCAACCAGACTGTGGGACTTCGATTTGCCAGATGGCGAGTGTCGTATCGCGGCTTCCCGTGACGAGTATGACGTTGCGCGACGCAGGCGGTGTGACATCCCAGCTTTTGGAAAGCACCTGCTCGCATAGGTCGATACATGTCGTCACATCGCGGTGAGCGACGATGCGCTGCAGTTCTCGTCCACCATCCACGTCATAAAGTCGCATACTCCTATCCCAGTGTCCGACGCTCACTAATACTTCCGCGTTTGCGGCGAGTCGCAGTACGTTTGGCGTCGCCAAAGCGTCAACTTCCGACTCTTCAATCAAATAAATCGTGTCGACATCCGGTTCGAGCGTACACACGCTTCCGTGCCGTAGAACGTCGGCGGTGGTGTCGACTCGCCGCAATTTATGACTAGACACCGATCGATCACCATTCACCGTAACCACGCGAGAGTCGTGCACCGAAACGAGAACAGGAGCGCGCGCACTTGAAGAACGACTTCGAACGTGATCAGACGCGACATGCGTAGAGAGTCGTAGACTCTCAGTGCTGAGAGAAATTGTATCGTCAAGCGCATTCCTTTCCAGCCGCATCGGATGTGATCGTCTAAATATCTGAGTCGGAGTTTGCCCAAAATTTGTAATTTGCGTTTCGATTGACTTGCGTTCGTCTTCATTCGAGATGTTGTCCAGATCAACAGCGCCCTCGTAAGTAAGATAGTAAAATACGTTGTACTTTTCGACCGCCTCTCGGCCCTTCTGAGCGCTGCCAAAGATCAAGTCGATCCAAAGATGAAGATGTCGACTGACGTGTTCCGATTCGAGCGCTTCCCGCATTACGCGCAAAAATTCATGCCTCGAGCCATTGGCCCACTGCGGGAGAACGACATCACCGATTTCCGTACCATCCTGTCTGTTTCCAAGACGCAGCTGGTTCATGTTGCAAAGGAACTCTGAAGAGTAGTAAAACTCTGGAATGAGCTCCTTGACGTCAGCGGATGATGTCATGCAAGCCTCAAACGTCTCAGCGATTGAGTGGAAAAGCCTATCTGCGCGATCAAACCTCCCACCCTGCAAATCCCGCGAAAGCTTCGTGAATGGCTCTAATCGAAGCAAAAAGTACAAAACTATCGGTGATGATGAGTAATGACTGCCGTAAAAGAACGGAGGAGTGTCTGGATCATCGAGAAGCGCGTTGTATCTCTCCACGAAGGTGTGCAAGCGCTCATCGTTGAGGGCGCCCACGGGCTTACCGAGATCCCTATACACGCTAGAGTCGTTCAAATCGATTGTTGGCGAACGATAATCCTTGAGTACCCAAGGAAAGACTGGATACTGACTTAAATCATGCAACGTGCGTCCCGCAAAGATATTCAAAGCCATGAGATAATCAAAGTTACTTATCCGTCGCTGCCGCCAAAGTTCTTTGGCTTGTTCGGCTGCTTCCATCTTCGCACGCCTGTTCATCAGTATTGCGCCCGAAGCAGATGCTATTCGACTTGCGGCAAATCTCGCAGTCTTCTTGGTCTCAAAAGTGAAGAATGCGCTCGAGCGATCTGTGCAATGCATCTCGAACGCTTTGTGCTGTAAGCGGTAGCGCATGTGGTGCACTTGCGCTATTTCGTTGAGAGCCCATCTCCAGAAGCGCTTTCCTTCCTTGACATCTTCGACAGAGCGATCTGCTGCAAACACGATGGCATCTCGACTGATGTTTAGCTTCCCGGCAATCGAGCGCGTCAATGTGACGAGAGTTGTCGGTGCGCTGAAGATGACTTTCGATGAGTTGTGCATGGCATTTTCCTTATCTGAAGCAAGCTTCTCTGCGAACTCTTCGGAGAAGTCATCCACGTCGGTGTACTCGTTGTCTGATGCGATACGCCACTTCTGAGCCATACCTACGAGCCGTACGGTTGGGGTATGCTCAACGTCTACTTGAGACGCCGTCTCGCCTTTTTGATTGTCTGCATATTGCACGAACTTGAAATCTCTCTTCAAGCGCGCGCGTCTCATCGAAGGATCCGATGACTTGTCCAGCTTCCAATGAGTTTCAGACGCGTCATCAGACTTAGCCCAGACACCACGGCTTCCTTGTAAGCTACGTACCAAAGTGGACCATCGATTTGCGACTAGATCTAGCCTTTCTTCAAGCGTGAGGCGCTGGATGGCTCTGCGTCCACGTTCACGCTCACAAACTGGTTGTATCTTGGATCTACGCGTCTCCAAAAGCGAGTACTCGGCTTCTTTCTGACGTTTTTCGTCACTAGTTCGAGAAGATAAAAAGTCTTCGCTGATCTTGGTTCTGTGTTCCTTGAGACGGCGCGATTCTTTGACCTCTTGAGCAGCTGCAGCGGCGACCTTCTGTTCTGAAATCAAATCGCGCCCTTCGAGATGAGCGCACTCCTCCATAGTAGCACACCCAGTGAGTAATAATCGACCAACCTCCGATGCGAGTCGCACCATGTTTGACACAATCCCGACGCGCGCTTCGCTTGATGTCTCTGAGTGCTTTTGCAACTCAACAAAACGAAGCAAATCACCCAAAAATAAATGTGCCCGGTTGCACAACGACGAGTTGTCAAGCACTTTACCATCTTCGTCTACGGGCGCTGGAGCCAAAAAGGATGGCAGTAATCCTAAACACGTATTCATAGCCGATTCAAAGTCTTCCGACGCTCCAACGCGCACATACAACAATATCAATCTGAAGCCGAGACGTTGGCAGCTGACCCGCAGCTTTTCCGTCGATGCGACATTGTCTGTGTTCTCACTTGATCCCGAAAATGGCAGGTCTCTTATAATACTCTTCGCTCGTCGATGAATTCTCCTCGCAACATTTTTATTCTGTTCGTCTTCGGGAGATGTCGATTCGTCGACCTCGTGTCCTGGTGGCGAGATGGCGTCAAGCAGGTGCCACAAGGTTTTGTAAAATCGCCATGACACTTGCTTGATCGAGGTGGCATCTACTGGGGCGTTTGGCACTCCGAGCATGGAAGCATCGGGTGCTGTGTCGGTCAATATAGAATCAAACGTACCAATGAGATTGGCTAAATTTCGTCGGCATCGCGGTGATTCGAACCCGTGAACTTCTGACCACTCATCACCTTCAGAGTTGGAACCAGGTAGAATGAGCGTCAGAAGGTCCGATAGCAGTTCCTGCGAGAGATCAGAATCATCCTTCAACACGCCGCGCTTGATCAGGATATCGACAACCCCCAGTGTTTCTGACACGTGCTTGTGCCCATCGTCCATGTGAAGAACAGCATGATATAGCATTGCTGTAATCAATCTGCGCGCCAAAGTTTGTTCTTCATCCTGAGGATTATTGCTTTCGCTAAAAATTGGAAGAATCCATGTTTGCCATCCTCTCTGCTCCAAGACAGCCTGTGCATTCACACCTGCGCCTTCTACGAGCTGCAAGAGCAGCTCCAGCACGCTAAGTCGCGTCTCGTCATCATCACACGTGCTCATGAGGCGCAACAGCACACCAGCGGCTCCGGCGTTGACTATGCCGGGAACGCCGGCGCTCTCCGCTGCTTCCGATCCAGATTTCTGCTCGCGGGAAGCCTTTGAAAAGAGTTTCTCTGCAACGATACGAACGCTAGACTTTTTATCTTGTCGAAGTTTCTCTGCCACCTTGTCCGCAGGTAATGCTTGGCCACCCAGTAAAAGCTCGAATAGTGCTGAGCGCGATTCTGCAACGTCTTCAGGAAACTGCTCGAGCGACGAGGCGACGGCGGTGAAGAATCCAACTTCGAAGTCTTGACTTGTCGTTGACGTAAACTTGCCTCCTAATGTCGCAGTAAGCGCACCAGCTGCTGCGCCGAACGCGGCTGACAAATGTAAGCCGTCTCTCGAGCTGGATTCAGTCTCTAGTGGAGGCATCAGATTCGCCAGCCAGAGCAGCGCAAATGAGCGGACTCGTTTTGCGCTTCTTCGTAACGGCGCGAGAACCAATAAGGGACCACCTAATTTCGTGAATGCATCGAAGAGCTGACCATACATTCGATCGTTCGGTTGCATACAATTCACCAACCATCGAAGGATGTCGCCGACAAGCTCTTCGTCACTGCACTCTTCCACAAGATGCACGACGGCTTCGCACGTTTCCTCGATGACTTGTTGTGAGGCGTTCAGCATGAGTTGGTAGCACACGTCGAGTAGAACTCTGCGTCGTCTGGACCCGCGCGTACCGGGGGAATATTCAAGAGCGTCAAGGACGTCGCATGTCGTCAAATGAGTGCGCAGACCTGCGGTGTGCCTCGTTGCCAGATCCAACAGGTAGCTCCCGTGAGCGTCCTGCGTCTCGTCATCGGCTAGAGACCAAAGGTGTAAGTCAACGACAATGCGAGCCGAGTGAGACTCGTGCTCGGCACCAGCGGTGCGGCGAAGTCTATCCAACGCGTACACAAGCTCAGGACTCATGCGTTCTTTGGGCCGTTCTCGTAAGAGATGAGCGATGATACCGTAGCCATCCCGAAGCGACAAGGTAACTTGGGTCAATCGACTTCCTTCGAGTAAAGCGACGAGTAAGTCGACGCCCTTGAGCACAATTTCATGCTGACGCGCGTCCTCGATGTAGGGCATGATGTTAGAAAATATTGGAAGTACCACTTGGACCCCTCCTAGACAGTGCACGGCGTCTTTGACAGACTTCGTCACACACACTTTGGTGCTGCCGATGAGATCACACACTGTTTGAACATCCTGTTTGCTCGTACTCGTGAGTCGACCCGCGACGTCAATCGCGCTGATGCTTAGTATCCGGCTTTCAGATAAATGTTCTCTCAACTCGCGCGCCTCAACAGCGTTCGAGGTGATGATAGATGACGCGCCGTCGGACTGCAATTCAGTCGATTTGAAGTGCCCAACACACTCTGCACCAAATGCGTACAGCAACGCGACGCCAGATTGAGTCAGTGTGTCCTGAAAAATCTGAACCGAACCAAGCTGTCCAAAGAAAGGAGAAACCTTCGAGCGTTGGTCTAAAATGCTAACGTCGAACGTCACTGTAGCGATGCGGCAATACGACATGACCTCGCTCGATTTCATTGGAAGACGTAAAGGTAATTGGCTGATCATGTCTGCACCCAAATATATGCGCATCGTTGGTTGAGACATTCGCGACGGGGTGTGACTGATTGTCAGCATGACCCACTCTTGCTCTTTAATACTTACGCCAACTGACGCAGTATCAACTGACCCGTCTCCTCCGCGCATGCCAATCGTAAGATTATCAGAGCTTAGCTCAGTTAGAACGCCGCTGCCAGTTCCGGAGAGCATCGAAAATAACGGCATCGGCGCGCCGCCATTAGGAAACTTCTCCACCCTCAACCACAGCGAAAGTGTATAGCCACCGCGGTTGGACAGATTAGGTTGTCGGTTGATATGGATTCCACACCCAGGACCAGTCAAGTCAAAGAAGGTTGATGGCCCATCGCGTTTTGCGCATCGTTGTAGCAACGTCAAAAGCTCAATCCGATCATTTGTCAAAATGTGATCACTTTGAAGCAGTCGCAACATTTGTCGCGCATGACGCGTAGAAATTGAGAAAGAACTGCACGCATGGATTGCCCCTAATATGATTGCACGATTAGTGACATCGGTCACGTACCACTGAAGCAAAAAGTCAAGCATTTCCGCGGCATCTGCTGTCGCTTTTGATGTCACTGATGTTGATAGAAGTTCCAGTGAATAACGCAAAAACCGACTTCTAACATCCCCGCTGCTACCTTCGTTGTCCAGTAGCCTACACAGTAGCCTGAGTGCATCTGGATTCCTTAAAGCAACACTAGTGTTTGCGTCTACATCGTCACCTTGACGTGCACTCGTGACTAAATTCATCATGGCATCAAGAAGCTCAAGCGACACCATATCTTTGCCTCTCGCACATTGAATGGCATCTAAAAATGTATCATAACCGACTGCCCGTGAGAAAGTTTCTAACGCGCCAGGTGAGTCGTGAAGTACAGCCTGTATAGTCGCAATAACTTCTAGCGCGATCGGTTCTCCCGCGTCACCGTCACATAGTGCTACAATCTGTACTAATTCGGCGCCATCCTCCTTCGAGATCCAATCTCGCATGACGAGACCAGAACCGTTCGCATTGTTGAGCATACCACGTAGATTCTTCAACATTCTCAACAACAATTCCGAATCCGTCGCTCTAGCCCGCGGTAAGGCTTGGATGTATCTTCTAGCCAGTGTGCTCCACGCGTCACGATGCAGGGTATTGATGTGTGGCGAGGGCGCGTGAATTCGCAATGTCAATAAGGACGTCACGGCATCCATGGCAAATTGACACGTAGACCTCTGCCACATTAACTCGTTGAAGATTAAGTCTACCAAACCGTCATTGTTCAGTGCCGACGCAGCGAGTACATCCGAACTTCGCAAGCAAGCTGTTAGAGTGTTTAACATCTCTCCCAAAGCAATCGCCTCCTCCGTCGCACTATCGTCACATGTGAAAGATACATTATCTATCCCCCAGCATTTCACTTGCGCATTCAAAGCACCGGCAAGTCGACCTGGCGCTTCAACTTCCGACAAGGCTTTTGCCGCGTAATGCGCATCGGACGACAGCAGCAACTGCACGACGCGACAAAACCGTATTACCGATGAATGTTCTATCGCTCTCGCTGTGATGGCCCCAACCAAGACGTTGCATTCATTCACACAATCATCTATTCCACCAGCACAACGGGCTGATCGAAGTAGTAGAGAAGCAGTTCGTGTCTGCACTTCATAATAGAGCGGAATGTGTTTGTCCATCCGACTTGATGCTGTCGCTGAAGATAATTGACCAAAAGAATCAGAATCAAGCAAAACGTCCCAGACACGTGCCTGACGCATCACACGGTGAATGTCGACGCCGTTATCCATACGTTCATTGATAAAGTTGATCACTCGTGTACGGAGTTGCAAACACTGCGACTCATCATCGAACGGCATGAACGAATTCCTGCACGCGTCAATGACTGCAGAAAGGATCGACCTTGGAAGAGTGCCGTCGCCCTGTGTCGTACAGTGCATGTCTAAAACAGATCCCAAGCGGACCAGTATCAGAGTAAGCAGATTCTCTGGATCAACGTCCGCACTAACATGATTCGGTTCTCCTATAGCATTTAGAGAGTCTGATAAACTCTTTTGAACATTATTTACGGCGGCATTGTCTAAACTCAACGTCTGCGCGCGCCGAATGAGAGTTGCTAGTCTCAAGAATATCCCTATCGCCTGAGCTCTTTCAATCATAACCAAATCGCGTTCCATGACGAGAAACGAAATATCGAGTGACATTAGCGCAGAAGTGAACATTAATTCGTCAATCTCGGTGCAGACTTCTCGTGGGTAGACGCCTTCGAAGAAGATGTCGAGACCACCTGCACTTGCGAGACTTTTATGAATAGTAACTTCTCCGTGAATGGCACATTTCATGGCACTCATCGCTGCATGCTCAATCTTCATGACATCCTCGCGCTGCTCGTTTCTCACTTTAGACAGCAAAAGTCTTTCAACTCGAAGCGTCTCAGTTAGACACAAGAGCGCGCCCGCTTCGTTGAGCGATCGAAGTGCCCATCCCGCATCCTCCGTCAAGTACACGCCGAAAATATGAACGATATGTCCAATCATACGCTGAAGCAGCTGCAAAATCGCATCAACTTCCTTGCTAGTATCATCTTCAACCAATCCTATTCCTGGGCTTATCGCCAAGATTTTCTGCGTGCAGGCTTTGCAAGCGCTTGCGAGCGCTTTACCAAGCCCGCACTGGTCCATGAGCGCGCGATCGTGACGAGAACGAGCCATGGATTCGATCGCGCGAAATGTCTCCAGTCCAATGCTCGCTCGCCGGCGCGCCTGTTCTTCGGCGTCGGCACACACTTTTGTCAACTCCTCCAACCTGACGGGAAGAGTCGCCACGTCTGCGACAGCCGCGAGTACTACGTCTCGAGGGTGACCTCGCGCGCACCCCACGTCAGACGACGTGTTAGCTTCGTCATACACCGGTCTCCATTGTTCCCTATTCGTCGCGAGCGCATCAAAGAATGCGTTCAATGCGTCGCGTCGTCCCGAACCACTTTGGACTTCTCCGGCCGCCAACTGCCAAAGGAAAATCAACTCTTCATCCGTTTTCGCGTCGAACGCGACCTCGACGGTTCTAGGAATGGAGACGCGAGATCGTTCGAGCGAACTCGCGGTTGCGTGACTCACAGAGCGTTCGCCCGACGACGCCAACGCTTCCGCCGTCTCTTCTCGTCCCGAAGGCGAGGACGGATTATTGCCCGAGGCTATACGACGAATGAAATTCATAGTCGCTCGTTGTACCGATCCCTCGCTCCGGTCACCCGGACGATCACTGAACCCTCCAAGCGTCGTTCTATGGGGCGTTTCTCGCGACTGTGAGCAGGCGCGAGTCGCGCACGCGCCGCGCTTTAAAGTCACGACTGCTAACTGTGGGAGTCTTTTCAACAGTTGGCTATTTCGTGAGCATCAGTGTTGTAAATGAACATTTCAATCAGGTAGCATCGTCTACGCGAGTATTCGGGTCGGTGTCTTCCGTTGTGGCGTCCTCAACTGAAATTGTACGCTTTTCGCTCGCCTGCTGATGGGAATCGCCTACTCCTTTCTCGTCGCTTGCGCCTTGGGTGTAGTATCGCACAAAATCGACAAACGACATTTCGTCGGTTCCCGGCTCTGCAAGGACATGCATCGCCACATTCGCATCCATATCGCTGATGTTTTCGTTTCCGATTGACTGAAGAAGTTGCTTGAGCTCGGTTGTGCTCAAAACACCGGTTGCATCGGCGTCCCATTCAGAGTAGATCGCCGCAAGCGTCATGGCCTCCGATTTTGAAAGCCCATATGTGCTCGCATCAAAGCCTTTCTTATCGACCGCCTCCGAGTACTCAAAAAATGCAGCCAAATTGTGTAACGTCGATTTCGTCTGTGAGGTCATGACTTTCGCTTCCTCGTGTAAGGCTTGTCGTAGTTCTCTCAATCGAGACATTACGCGAACGAGGGTGCCTGCTGTGCGAATCGATGTCGATGTTTTATGTTCATCACCTCCGAGACGCTGAAGCGCGGCTACAAAACGCTGCAAGTTGCACGTCTCGAAAGAAATGACCGAGTAAACGTACACACCCGTCACTATGAGGTGCGCAAACGCTTCGACGCTGAAGATCGCTCCTCCAACTGTCACCATCGCGAGCATCAACGCCTCGGCACCGAAAGGCTTCATCGCGATGTCCACGTAACTCGTCAGTCCAATTGTAAAGAGTGTGATTGCCATAGCAGTGTTGAAAAGTGTCGACAGTGATTCAAGTAAGATGAGACCCAACCCCCTCTTTGCGACGATGCGACGAAGGTCTTTCGGAGATTGAACGCCAAGTTCGCAAAATCCCTGCGCGACTACAGTGGCTGCCTCCTCATTGAGCCCAGCTTTGAGAACTCTCGTCATCTCTTTGACGGCGTCTCTGTAATCGTGAATTTGCGGTTCTGATTTGCTATCGGCGTGATGACATTGAGATTCAGATTGCTGGAGAGTCTTCTTTTCATCCAGAAGATGGTCGGTGCAGCGCAGCCTCTTGTCAAACATTTCTCGTTGAGTTGAGACTTTTCGAAAACGTGTGAAACGGGCAGTGTGTGCACCTGTCCGAGCGCGACTAGGTAGATTGCGCTGATGTGCTCGCCCGAAGAGTGGGTTCGAAGCGACAGAGGCGTACATGTGCGCGTCGAGAAGTGAAAACACAAGCCTCTGTCAAACATTTCCATTTCTCGACGCTTACAACAACATACACAGTTCTTGGATGCGTCGTACTTCTCAATGTTATGCGTTGCGGAAGACTGAGGTTATGAAACGCTCGGACGCGTGCGAAGTTTTAGTATCAACGATTAATATTTTCTTTATTTCTGTAAGCGGGACGCTATAGGTGCCCCTTGCTAATGCCAGATGGCGTTCTCGAATGAACTCGTCGCCTGCGAGTGTCGTCCAGCCTCGTATTTTGACTGCTCGTCTCGGAATCATTCCGCCTTGATACACGTATCTTGATCATACGGCGCGAAGATCAACCCACTACCCATGTCGGTTCGATCGAGCTGAATTTGATACGGCGCGTACTGACCGGTCGGCCAGGACGGCGCGCGATACCAGTGTGCGACGACTGCGCCAGCCGCCCAACCATCTGGCCCCGGTCCAATCCTACACTTCACGCGCGCGCCAACCTCGAATCGAAGCTTGACGTCTGGAATCGGACCCGGCTCTTGAGGTTCCGGCTCTGGCGGCCACGGTGTCGGCTTACCGGCGTACCAGTCCTCAATCACGTCATCCGGAGGCATCTGGCTGTCAATGTCGCCTTCTTCGACCTCATGAATTTCACAAGGAATGCCGAAAACCGTCCCGCAAGCCTCGCGGTAGATGATCCGCACGACAGAGTCGATCGGAGCGCAGTTCGGGTCGCCGCACTGCACCTCCGAGACGTCCACGACGCAGTCTCGACTCGTCAGGTGTTCGCTAGGAAGGCGGGACTCGACCCAGCCCTTCACGCGAGCCGTGGCCTCGCGTTTCGTCTTCGCCAACGCGTCTTCCTCCGCGTTCGGCAGCTTGAATGGACCTCCACGCATCATTTTTGCGATCCGACTCGCTTCACGGCGCGCGACCGGGGTTCGCACGCGCGACAGTGAGGCGCCATCAGCCCTTCGCAGTCGGCAGGCGCATTCGTTTCGATCTTTTAACACGTTTATTGAGTTGTGAACTGTGAAAATCAAAGGGACTATCGTCGAGAGTCTCTCAGGAAGCCGCTGGAAACCTGCCGAACTCGTCAGAGGCGCGCGCGAGACGTGGTATCGTCGCTCAGCGCGCTGTTTCGGAGAAAAGGAAGACTCGCGACGAAGGATTCTGTGGTCGATCCCGCGTCATGTCGTTCGTAAACAGACTGTTCTCGTACGTTTTTAACGAGCTCATGGTGAACGCGCTCGCCAACTCTAAGACGTTTCAGCGCTTCGCCGTTCGAAGTGACGCGATGATGAAGGAAGCGGCGAGCGGGGACGCGATGAAGATGATGAAGGAGGGGCAAGAGTACGCCAAGCGAAGCGCGGAGGAGGTGAGGAAGAGCGTGTTTGAAGAGATGAGTGGTAGAGGGAAGGGAGGGGGCGGAGGCACCTGATGAGACGGGCTCGTGCTGCGGGAGCTCGCGCAGATTTCTCCGTTGTGTAACAATAATACAGATTTGATTTAAAACATCATAACTATCGTGTCGTCCTAACTCGGTCGACCGTGGTACATGAGTTTTTGCGAAGCCGTGTACGGAACGCGGAACCCACAATTTCTCAGCACGACGCCTTGCATAGCGATGGAACCGGGAGCCGTCACGCGCGTCGGCTCTTGTTTCGCGTAGACATTCTTGCCGATTGGCAGTCCTTCGCAATCGATAGTGGTGCGCTCGTTGTTCTCTGCCCAAAGCTGGATCACTCGTCCATTCGCACGGAGCTGACGATTACCCGGTCCAAAGTAAGTCCCATCCTTCAGAATGCAACGGTCTCGATTCACCGTGTAGGCGTAGCCACCACCACCGTCGCGTTTTGCCCGAGTTTTCCCTCCGGCAAACTTTGCAATTTGCGTCGATACTCGTTCAGGCACGCTTGGATTTGCCTCACCGTTACTTGACACGTAATAATCTCGTACTTCTGTCAGCGCCGCGTCGATACATTTCTGAATCGTCGCATACGGCCTCGCCGCTGTTCCTAGGCCCGTCGCATCGCTTCCCGAAGGAGAAACGTAAATATCACCGTACAAAAAGTAGAGACATGACTTTGAGGGGAAACCGGGATCTGCATTGCCTGGAACGCCAAGATACTCGTCCGAGGTGCCAGACACGACCCATCCCGTGCCTTTGTCCAGATTATGCCCCTCGAGCGTCGTGCCGTCGTAGTAATCCAACGGTGGATTGTTGGAAATCGCGCAGTCATTCAGGTTTCCAGTTTCTCTACTCCAAATCCAATAACCCTTGAAAGTAGCCGTGTTATCCCGGTAACCTACGTGCGTCGGATCTGCAGCTGCGTTGCCCTCGACGGGTACGCCGAACTTCTCGTAATTGTTACTCACTTGCACCAAGTCTTGATGCGCCGGCTTAATTGACCCGTCGCTTCCCGCTTCTCCTAATGGCGCAAACATTGGTCCTCTATCTTCGGGGCTGTTTGCGCTGTAACCTAATCCTGACTCGACGGCGAAAAGCCGCCTTCCATACGATGCGCCGGGTACGCCGTCCACGGCGGTGACGTCGTACGGAGCGTCCGTGATATTGTACAAGTCGTTCGTCCAAGAACCGTGAGCAATCTGAGGGTCGAGTTCTGACTCGCCTTTACCCTGCATCGTGTAGTCACCAATGTTTGGAGGGTCGTTCGCCGACGTGAAGAGTTCAGCTGCCTGCACGAGCACGAAAGGCTTTTGCGGCGAAATGGTAACATCTGGCGCTGAAGAGTATTTGCCGCCAAACAACACTCTCACTTCGACGACTTTCTTCGTGTAACAACCGTATTCTGGAAAGCAGTTATCTAACGGCCCGAGGATGGCGACCGCCCTCGCGTGCTCTTGTCCCGAGAGACATCCAGATCCGCCTCCGCTGCATGAAAACGTGATATCCGGCGCCACGGTGTATCCAGAGCCCCCGTTCGTCAACGTTACGGTGTTGACCGCACCGTTAGAGAGCGTCGCCATCGCAGCTGCCCCTGTGCCTTGGTTGTAGGAGTGACCAGCGTTCGTGATCGTCACGCCTGTGATGACACCGTTCGTCAAAGTCGCTGTCGCAGTCGCTTCGGCGCCGCCGCCGCCGATGAATGTGAGACGAGGCGGAGATCCGTACCCGCGACCACCATCAGTGATCGTCACCGAACTAGATATACCATCGTTCGAAAATGCTACGTCAATGATGGCGCAGCATCCTAAGGCGCCAGATACTAAATTGGATCCCGCAGGATACTGACGCTGCTGCGAAGCCGGTCCAAACTCAGGAGTGATACAGCGAATCTCCGTTGACGACACCCATCGAACGCGCCCACCTTTCACACCGACAACATGCGAGACATCGTCACTCTCCCAAAGGTTCTTACCACTTTCCTTGATCCCACCAAATTTACACTTGAGATACTTGCTCGGTAAAAAGTTTGTACCCCTGACTATGACCTCTGTGTTTCCATCAAATGGCCCGCGAGCGCCCCACACAGAGTTTTGAGCGGTACTTATGCTAGTCACAGTCGGCCTCGGATCCGCGTACGCGAAAGTCACGTGCGTCGTGTCGTAACTGATACCATTATTTGACACGTACAGCTTGCACGTGGTGCTTGGAATGGGGTCACCTTCCGGCACGGGCATCGCAGGCGTCTCGCACTCCACGGACGTGTAGCTCAACCACTTGGCGGGTTGCGTCTTAGAAAAGCTCTCCGAGGCTGAAATGCTAGAATCTTGGTCAATATCAATGTCGCAAACCATTTTGCACGTGATCTTAGACCCTGGATAGAACGTCCCGCGCACCTTGGGACTGTTAAACACCGCAGTTGGATCTGGGAAATCTGGATTTGGCGTTCCCGAACCATCTGTTGGCCCCGTGTACACTGCCGACGCGGCGAGCGTATTGCTTCCTAAATCTAAACCTCGCGCCTCGATACGAACGATAGTCCCACCAATGTAAGGACCGGTACTATTGCTTCCAAGCCACGTTTCGCGGTAATTGCTCGGATTCTCATTCGTGTGACCACCGCTGTCGTAAAATCCAGCCAAGGAGTCGTCGTACACGTACGCCAGAAACGTTCCGGCGCCCTTCGTGAACACGTTCGGCATCGCGCTGAACGATTCTCCATCATTCGCGACTGTAATCTGCGTCCAACCTATACCTTGTCGCGCCGGCGTGACGACAGTGATCATCGAATCAGAGTGCCACGTCGCCTTTGTCTCTGTGATTTCTGTTCCGCGCGCGAATCGAACAGTCAACCTCGGCGAGTTTAGAAAACCGCCGCCGTAAATCGCCAGCGTCGTTCCTCCATCCTTGTGTCCTTTCGGTGGTTCCAACCATCGTATCTACGTTCGCGTCATAATTATTCGTCATCTCCGTCAGTCATCGTTCCGTTTCAACACTACGCGACTGTTCCAAAGCTTCGCTGAGCTCCTCTACACGCGCGCGTCGCCGCCGCCGAAGTCACAACAAACGCACCTGCGGCGCCTTCATCGCCACGAATCTCTGCGCATCCACGACGACACTCATCACCGCAATCACCACCGCGATCATCACGCACGTACGCCCCCGTCGCGCGCGTCGTCCACGCATCCACGTCCGTCGTCCACGCATCGAGGCCGCGGCCTCGCACCCTTCATCGACATCACCACCCACGTCTCGACGACACCGTCCCGACGTACACATCGATTCAACACCCCGAGCGTCGAACCCGTCGTCTCCCACACCCATCGCCGTTTCCGTCGGACCTATCCCGCGCGTCGACGTCGACGCCGATCGCCGACGACGGCGTGTGTCGTTCGCGTCGTCAGTCAGCGAGTCAGTCTTTACCGTTGCACCTTTCGATCCTCGTCGATGAAACACCCGCGTGTGGATCCGTGCGTTACTTTTTTTAACCGATTCAAGCCAGTGGAACGCGAAGCGCGACTCGACGACGACGACGAAGAAGAAGAAGAAGAAGAAGAAGAAGAGGACGGTATTCACCGACGCGAGCGCGGTGTTACGCGGTCGATTCAACGTGGACACTCCATTCGTACCGACCG
>Ga0255778_10000022_pt1 | contig 141302 bp, 119 predicted proteins | sample 071ome_31_FD_179976 | JGI IMG/M metagenome (GOLD analysis project Ga0255778, IMG submission 179976) | Coastal salt marsh microbial communities from the Groves Creek Marsh, Skidaway Island, Georgia - 071405CT metaG (version 2) | ecosystem: Environmental > Aquatic > Marine > Intertidal zone >...
TCCTAAAATAATCGGCATTGCTGCATCCCTCTTACTCCTATTCGGCCTCACACAAATTTTTGTGAACCAGGATACCATGTATAAAAACAAGTACACCGAGATCGAAGATCCCAAAGAGGGCTTGGAATTCACCCTTGAGACACTTGGTTTTGCCAGCACAAAAATGAATAATGCCATTAAGCCGGTTTCACATATCAAAGAACTGGAAACGGCACTGCAGTCTATGTCTCACATCAAAGAATTGGAAAAAACAGCTGTATTTAACTTTAATAAATAATTTAATTAAACAAGACAAAACTTTTAAAAAATGAAAAAGATATTATTTGCAATAGCACTCATGGTCATCGGCCAGACATTGACAGCACAAAATGATGCCATCACCAAATACTTTGACCAGTACAAGGACGACAGTAATTTCACAATCGTCAACATCAGTCCAAAACTTTTTGAAATGATTGCCAACATGGCTCAGGAAGAGATCGATGATGATGAGGTCCTCGAAATGATTAAAGAAATGAAAGGTCTTAAAGTCCTTAAAACAGAGGTAGAGCCAATGAAATACTACAACGAAGCCATCTCAAAGATTGATACAAAATCTTATGAAGAGCTGGTAACTGTAAGGGATGAAGACCAAAACGTTAAGATTCTATCTAAAGATGAAGAGGGTGGTAAAATCGTAAACGAAATGCTCATCATTGTAGGAGCTGAAGACGAGTTTGTACTGGTATCCATAGTAGGTAAGCTGCACATGAGCAAGTTGGTCAAGTTGGCTAAGAACATGGATATCGACGGCATGGAGCACCTTGAAAACCTGGATAGGGAGTAATTACAATTATTGAATGCGAACCGCTGGAATCAAATAGTAAAAATTTTCGAATACTATGTCAGCTTTAATTGCGGTCAGAATATCAGCACTAATATTTATCGCGTGGATGGTCAGTCCTGTAACACTCCCATTCCAGGACACCAAACCGGATAAGTTCATCAATTACATCAAAAAAGATCCATCCTCGATAGCATTAACCATACCGGGATGGTTTATCAAGATGGTTGGAAATCTAGCGGCGCGCACCGATATGGATGACTCTGAAGCTGTAATCATCAAAGAGCTTACCGGACATATCAAGAAGCTCAGATTTGTGGTCGCTGAAAAACTGCCTGAAGGCATTGAAGACAAATTCGCTAAGCTGAAAGACCATCTGGCGAAAGAGAGTTATGAGCCCTTGGTCAATGTAAGAGATCAAAAAACTAAAGTACAGCTATGGGCAAAATTCGATGGTAAGATCATCAAACGCATGGTGATCTCTGTTCTCAACGATGACGATTCATCTGTCTTTTTCAATATCAAGTCTGAACTAGATTTCGATAAATTGAAGAAAATGGATTTTTACAAAGAGATGAAGAATGGTTCGATAGTTAGTATTCCATCTGCTCCAAGTCCAGCTCAACTTGTCCCCTGATAAGATCTTCAAATGTTTCGCGTTCACGAATCAGCAGGTCCTTTCCTTTATGAATAAGCACTTCTGCAGGCCTGAAACGGGAATTATAATTTGACGACATCGAGTAACAATACGCTCCGGCATTTTTGAACATGAGGATATCATCCTTGCGAACCAGTGATATTTTTCTGTCTACGCCGAAAGTATCTGTTTCGCAGATATAACCCACTACCGAATAGATTTTATGCTGACCATCCGGGTTGGTAATATTTACAATTTCATGATAGGCATCGTAAAACATAGGTCTGATCAGGTGGTTCATCCCCGAGTCCACACCGATAAATGTGGTTGCCGGTGTTTGCTTTACAAGATTGACCTTGCACAAAAAGTAGCCGGCATTACTGACCATGTATTTACCGGGCTCGAATTTAAGATCCAGTTTCCTCTTCCTTGAATGGCAGAATTCATTGAACATGACGCTGAACTTTTCTCCAAATTCTGGCATATTGGTCTCAAGCCCGCCCTCTTTATAGGCGACCTTAAAACCTGAACCGAAGTCGACGAACTTTACAGAGTCAAATTTATCTACAACGTCAAGGATAACTTCCGCAGCATGAATAAATATATCCGAGTCCAGGATATCAGAGCCCGTATGCACATGTATGCCTTCTACATCTATATTGAAACTCTTGACGATACGCTCCAGAAGGGGTACCTGGTGGATTGAAATGCCAAATTTAGATCCGATATGCCCCACAGATATTTTCCTGTTGCCCCCACCCATTAGGTGAGGATTTATTCTGATGCATACGGGTATGTGCGGATATGTGGATCCAAAATACTCCAGCATCTCAAGGTTGTCAATATTTATCTTGACGCCCAGCGTTACGGCTTCATCGTATTCCGATTCAGAGATATTGTTGGGTGTAAACAATATGTCGTGAGGCTGAAATCCAGCCTTAAGCCCCAGTTTTACTTCCTGAACTGAAACACAGTCCAGTCCCGCCCCATAACTTTTGAAGCATTTAAGAATGCTTATGTTTGAAAGGGCCTTGCACGCATAATGAACTTTAAGTGACTCCACATCAAATGCACTGGTGAAGTTCCGATAGTTCTCCTCCATTTTAGAGCTATCGTAAACATATAGTGGGGCTCCATATTTTTCGATAAGATCTGCCAATCCTATACCCTGTAATTCCTGCATGACATAAAATTTGAACGCCAAAATTAGTGCTATTTGCTTAATCCTACTCAGACTTGATACAATTGACAAAATTTTATCATATTGTATTTATTATTGCAATAAAATAGACAGGCCTTTGATCTCAAAAAGAAGCATACAGCAAGTTCTTGACACCGCCAGGGCTGAAGACATCGTTGAAGACTATGTCAGCCTCAAAAGACGCGGGTCAAACCTTATCGGCCTCTGCCCTTTTCATGATGAAAAAACGCCTTCATTTACAGTTTCCCCTTCAAAGAATATTTATAAATGTTTTGGCTGCGGTAAAGGTGGTGGCCCGGTTCAGTTTTTAATGGAACATGACCAGATGTCTTTTCCTGAGGCGGTACGCGTATTGGCCAAGAGATACAATATAGAGCTCGAAGAAGAAAGAAGAGAGGACCAGGAGGCCTGGGAAGAACAAAAGAGGCAGGAAGAAAGCTACATGATCATCAATGAATTTGCCTCCGATTTTTTTAAAAAACAGTTATTCGACACGCAGGATGGCAAAGCCATAGCACTCAGTTACTTTAAAGAACGTGGCTTCCTTGAATCAACCATAAAGGATTTTGACCTGGGTTATGCCCCCGACTCAGGGAAAGTGCTCACCGAGAAAGCAGAAAAAGCTCAATACAATAGCTCCTATCTGAAAGAGATTGGCCTTAGCTCCGAAAAAGGCTACGATTTTTTCCGCAACAGGGTTATGTTCCCCATACATTCTGTATCAGGAAAAGTGATTGCCTTTGCCGGGAGGACAATGAGTACGTCCAAGAAGCAACCCAAATACATCAACTCTCCGGAAAGCATCATCTACAACAAACGCAGAGTGCTCTATGCCATCCACCTTGCGAAATCAGAAATCCGCAAGAAGGATAATTGCTATATCGTAGAAGGTTATACCGATGTCATAAGCCTGCATCAAAATGGTGTAAGGAATGTAGTAGCTTCATCGGGAACCGCACTGACGAGCGAACAAGTTCGTTTGGTAAAAAGACATACGGACAATATTACATTCCTTTATGATGGAGATGCTGCCGGCGTAAAAGCTGCTATGCGTGGTCTCGATATTGTGCTTCAGAATGATATGAATGTCATGCTGGTATTGTTGCCGGAATCTGAAGACCCTGATTCCTATATCCGACGGGTGGGCACTGAAGCTTTCGAGCAATACATTGCAGAGAATGCCAAAGACTTCATCTATTTTAAAATGGCGCTGCTGCTCGAAGAAGCCGGCAATAATCCGGTAAAGAAAGCTGAGCTCATCAAGGATATCATTAAGTCCATTGCCAATGTCAGAGAACCCATCAAACGTTCTCTCTATATAAAAGAATGCAGCCAAAGCCTTGAAATCCATGAGGAACTCCTCATCAGGGAGGTCAATAAAATCATACGCGAAGAAATACGCCAAAAGCGTTTGGAGAAAGAACGCGAGGAGCGTGTCGCTCTCGGAGAACAAGCCTTTCGTTCTGCTGAAACACCCGTAGAACAAGCTCGTCAATACCAGCCAAGTCCAAAGCTTTCAAGAAAGACACATGTCTACCAGGAAAAAGATCTTGCACGTATTATTGTATGTGCCGGAGACAAGCTAATATCGACAGAAGATGAAGAAAAAATAAGGGTTGCGGACTTTATATATTCTAATATCCTGGATGTCATCGACCATTTTGATGAAGCTATGTACAGGAAAATCATTGAAGAGGGATTCAAAGTCTCTGAATCGGAAAATCACGGGCAATCCGGTATTTCCAATTACTTTATTAATCATGAGGATCCAATGGTAAGGGAATTCGCTATTGACTGCAACAGCTCACCCTACGTATTTGCCAATTGGGAAAGCAAGGACGTCTACCTGCAAACTCAAAAGATGCCCGAGGAAAACTTTTATAGAGATAGCCTGCAATCCATACTGCGCTTTAAACTCAAGAAAATTTCCAAAGTCATCGAAGAACTTAAAAAGAGATCTGAAAACACCCTACAGGACCCCAAACAAACAGAAAACATTCTCAGGGCTTACCAGACTCTGAGTGAACAACGAAAACATATAGCTAACGATTTGGGAACAGTCGTTCCTTAATTATACTGCTTTATCGATACAATTAAGATCTTCAAAAGCTTTAATCAGGCGCTTTTTGAAGCTACCCTCTCCTGCTCTAAGCCATTGTCTTGGATCGTACACCTTCTTATTAGGTTTGTCATTGCCTTCAGGATTACCGATTTGAGTTTGCATGTATCCTCTCTTATCTTCATAATAATCCCTGACACCTGTCCAGAAAGCCCACTGGAGGTCGGTATCAATATTCATTTTAACCACACCATAGTCGATAGCTTCCCTGATTTCTTCTGTTGATGAGCCTGAGCCACCGTGGAAGACAAACTTGATAGCCTGATCTGTGGTCAAGCCTAATTTATTTTTAAGATACTCTTGGGAGTTTTTAAGGATTTTAGGAGTTAATTCAACATTGCCCGGCTTGTAAACACCATGAACATTTCCAAAAGCCGCAGCAATGGTAAATCGATCTGATATTTCCATCAATTTCTCATAAGCGTAAGCCACCTCTTCAGGCTGCGTATACAATTTCGCATTGTCGATATCCGTATTGTCAACACCGTCCTCTTCACCTCCTGTGACACCCAACTCTATTTCCAGAGAGATGCCAAGATCCCTCATACGCTTCATATATTCGCACGATATCTCTATGTTTTCCTCTAGAGATTCCTCGGATAAATCCAGCATATGGGAAGAGTAAAGGGGATATTTGTTTTTCTCGTAATGGCGCTCGCTGGCATCCAACAAACCAGAAACCCATGGCAACAATTTCTTTGCACAGTGGTCTGTGTGTAATATAACTGTTACACCGTAGGCTTCTGCGACAGTATGTATATGCTGTGCGCCTGAGATACCACCTAATATGGCAGCCTGCTGATTTTCATTGTTTATTGACTTGCCGGCAAAAAACTGTGCACCACCATTTGAAAACTGAATAATAATTGGTGAATTTATATCCCTGGCAGTTTCAAGACAGGCGTTCACTGAGTTAGTTCCGACTACATTGACTGCAGGAAGTGCAAAATTATTTTCATTGGCGTAATCTAGCAGTGCAGTCACCTCATCACCATGCAATACCCCTTTTCTGAATTTACTCATGTTTTTCGTTTAATAGTTTAAATAATTTCTTTGGCTGCCAAATATCTTTCTGCATCCAAAGCTGCCATACAACCTGTTCCGGCAGCGGTTACTGCCTGTCGGTAAACATTATCCTGTGCATCACCGCTCGCAAATACACCAGGAATCTTGGTCGTTGTGTTATCGGCTCCAGTGATCAGGTAGCCGGATTGATCCATATCAAGCCAATCCTCGAATATATCTGTGTTTGGTTTGTGGCCAATAGCTACGAAAAAGGCCTTGGCATCTATAACCGATTCTTCCTTGGTCACATTATTAATGACACGCGCTCCCGTAACTTCTTCATCACCCAATACTTCCAGGGTCTCTGTATTCCAGTGCACCGTAAGGTTCTTAGTGTTCAATACCCTATTCTGCATAATCTTTGAAGCCCTCATCTCATCACGCCTCACCAACAAGTGTACGTGACTGCAAAGCTTGGCAAGATAGGTTGCTTCCTCAGCTGCCGTATCTCCTCCTCCTACGACAATAGTATCCATACCCCGAAAGAAGAATCCATCACAAACCGCGCAAGCGGAAACACCTTTATTCATCAGAAGTTTTTCAGACTCTAGTCCCAACCATTTGGCGCTGGCCCCTGTAGATATAATTATGGTATGTGCCTGAAACTCCTCACCAGACTCCGTCGTCACTTTGTGGACAGGTCCCGTAAAGTCAACTTTAGCGATCATATCCGATCGAATATCTGTTCCGAATCGTTCTGCCTGCTTCTGGAAATCTGCCATCATCTGAGGTCCTAATACGCCCTCAGGGTAGCCTGGATAATTCTCTACATCATTGGTGATCATCAACTGGCCTCCCGGCTCTTTACCTGTAAACAATAGTGGTTTCAAGCCTGCCCGTGCTGCATAAATCGCTGCAGTATAACCTGCAGGTCCCGAGCCAACAATAATGCATAATCTGATGTCCTCTGCCATTCTCAAATTTTGGTTACAAATATACTTTTTTAACGCAAATGGCCCTCCCGGGTTTCCATTTGTTTACTTATTAGTGTTGAAAGAAAGAATCCTATTTTCTCTATCCTTGATTTTGCAGGCAGTAGCCCTTTTCAGAGCTTCCTGTTTTTGGACATTTAGAATATACCACTCTCTCTCTCGTTGTTTTTATAATTGCCCAATATCTGCGCAGCAGCGGGGTTGCCATCCTTGTTCTATCCAGCACACAACTCCACTAATTGGTGAAGTTATGCTGCAACTTTGAAGAATAGAGGGAGCAACTCATAATGATAAAATAGTATAGCGGTTTTATTTATTGTCGATGTATCTCATCCCTTCATCACCATTGCTAAGAATCACATCAACTCTCACTTCCGACCCATTTTCATTTTCAAAAAAACAGTTTCATCTTTGCTGACAGATACTGTAGTTCCTCCTTTAGGTGCTAAACCGAAACTTTGAGTTACTTTATCAGACTTTTTAACTACAGCCTTAATTACAACTGTCAAATTTGATTTGTTGACCAACTCCGCAGAATAGTTTTTATTGTTGCTAAAAATGGGAAGGCGATAAAATTGATTCAATAAAATGTTATTTTGATCTAACGGACATAATGGAAGAGTCTGCGCGTTATCATGATAAAATGTCGCAATAGAGTAAACCTTTCGAAGCGAAGTTTTTTTACATTTATATTAAATATTACAAGTATTATAAACCACAAGTAAATTAAAATGAAAAAAATATTAATCCTATTATTTATGCTGGGTTTAGCGGAAGCAAATGCCCAATATTATTACATCATGTATGTTTCAGTTGAAGCGGAACATGCACAAGAATTTGAACGGAAAGAAATGGATTACTGGTCAAAAGTCGCAAAATCAAATATTGATAAAGGAAAGCAAAATTTGTGGGGTCTATTTAGAAAAGTTGGTACTGCAGGAAATAATGAAGTTAACTATGCTTTTGTAAACGGTTTTCCTTCTCTTGCGGATATGACAAACCAGGAATGGGATCCTTCTGCACTTGGAGGTATAGATCCAGCTGACGCATCTTCACCTTATACAGTCTATGAAGTCCATAATTATAAAATATTGCAAAGTATTCCTGGAGAAGCAAGCAAATATTCGGTGTGGAACTATGGCCGACCAAAAAATCTAAATGGGTTTATCAGTGAAAACCGAGATTTATGGATGCCTCAGCACAAAGCAAATATAGAAAATGGATCAACTGGGATGACAAATTGGGGTATGGGCTATAAACTCTATCCAGCAGGTCAAGATGAGTCTACGGTGATGACTTGGGATGGATATGATAAATTAGAAGATGCGTTTAAAGCATTTGATGGGTCAGATTGGACTCCTCCTGAAAATTCAAAAATGAGTGAGTACGACCCTGATGGATTTCGATTAAGAGTTATATGGGAACGTTTAATGTCAGTTCAATAAACAATAATCATTTATATAACAAAGCCCTCCCAAGTGGAGGGTTTTTCTTTTACAATCATATTCATTAAATATCAAGAATTATTAACCATAAGTAAATTAAAATGAAAAAAACTATTCTTTGCTTAAGCATATTCTATGGGCTAATCTCTTGTGAACAGCCCAGTGGAAATCACCCAGATTTTGAGAAAAACGTAGAAATTGCGAAAAAATTCATAAAACTTCACGAGGTAGAAGATTACAAGACTCAAGAAAGTCTCCTTCATAATGATTTACTGTGGCAACCTCCTGTCTATGGGGCTCCTCAGTATGGAAAGAAAGAACATGTGGAGGCAATGAAAATGTATCAAACTATGTTTGACGACATCACTTATGAAGCACGAAATTGGCTTCCTGGGGTTAATGCCGAAACCGGTAAATTAGATGGAAGTGTTAGAACCTATGGCACGTGGAAAGGCACACACACTGAAAGTGGGAAATCATTTAGTCTAACTTCCTACCATACGATGGATTTTAAAGAAGGTAAAATTATTGCAGGGGGAGACTATTTTGACTTTGGTGGTTTAATGGCCTCATTCATACCCCAACAAGAAAGTAGTGACTCAGAATAATTTCTTATTCTAGACAAGCTTTCCCTTTAATCTCGTTTGACTTGTTCGCTAATAAGTGTCCTTTGATGGATCGAGTTATGCTGCAACTTTGAATAATAGGGGGAGCAACTCATAATGACAAAACCCTTATACTGTAGCGGTTTTTTTATATTGTAATTTGAAATTTAAACATTTATTTAGTGATTGGCAAGGTGCCATCGTAATACATATAGGTCACATATGAAAATACAGATAATGTTTAGGTTACTTTTTCTTTTTACACCAATAGTCTTATCTGCTCAGATTTCAAGTTCTTTTGAACCCAAAAAGATTATTATCCAAGACAATGTCGAAAGATATCTATTTGATTACACTCAAACAGATGAATTAGGGTTTAATAAAATGCATGCACCTGTTAACTGGACTGAACCAATAATTGAAGCTGCATTTGAAATTCGCGGAATTGTATTAAGTGGCACGCTCGGTTTAGAATTTAAAGAAGGAATTCAGTTAATTGAGACGGATCGAGGTTTTATAATTCCAAAAGGAAAAAGAGTGCGAATTTTTAATGGTGGTAAGAACGAACTTATTTTAATCGAAATTCTTCAACCTGCCTACGATTTAAAAAGAGTAAAGCAATTTAATAGTTTTGATTAGTTGTGCCGTAACTTCTGACAACAGGGGAGTGGATGTGATTTCAATAGCACTTTGAGGAATCAAGACCAGTAACAAAGAGCGACTGTATAAAGAAGCCATTCAGTATGCTCGAAACAAGAATTGTATCGTGAAAGCGGCCCCAGGCAACTCTTCAGCGGATGCCTATAATTATGTCCCCGCTTCCATTCCAGGCTTAATAGCGCTTGGCTCTATCAACAAGCAAAGGCAAAAAGAGTAAATTCAGTAATTACCTCAAGAAATTAGATATGGGTATCTATACCCCGGGTCAAGTGATTGTTTCGACCTATGCTGATAACAGCCACAAGACATTGATCGGTGCTTCCATCTCGGCCCTAATGATCGCTGGATTTGCAGTTTTACTGAAATCAATGAATCCTCAGATGAAATCAGAAGAGTTTTATAAAATCATGGATGATTCCTCAAGTCCTGGGGAAGATACGGGACTTTTCACGCCACTTAGAGCCCTGGATACGTATTTTCAGCGACACCAGGAATAAGCATAAGTTTTTCAATCAACTGATCAGCATCTAAATGCGCATTTACTGTATAATCAGATTTTTGATAGCATGCCTGACGCTCTGATAAATGCCTGTTTACAAATTCGAAGAGCGTAGCTTTATCATTGAGATGGGACAAAAGCGGTCTTTTATGTTTTTCTTGCCAGAGTCGATCAACAAGTACGTCAATACTGGCTTCAAGGTATATTAAAATGCCTGTGGCTTTCATCAACCCTAAGCCCTCGTTATAGCAAGGCATACCTCCTCCGGTGGAAATGATAGATGGAGGATGAGCAACAAGCTCTTCTAAAAACTGTTTTTCCAAATTCCTGAAACCAGCTTCCCCGACTTTAGAGAAGATTTCAGTGATGGTCATTCCCGCTCTGGCTTCAATGGTATCATCCGTATCAATACAGTCTTTATCCAATATCTGGGCTAGTCTTCCACCCAGCATCGATTTACCTGAACCCATATAGCCCAGAAGGAAAATATGCTTCTTTTTCTTTTGTTGCGATATCTTATTTTTGTCACTCACGATTGTCATATATAGGACGCAAACTTGAAAATAAAGTTTTGATTATTTTTGAAGCCTAATCTCAAGCAATGAATCTACTGATCGTATTACAATCACAACAATCCGGCATACCAAGTTTGGTATTTTTTGCCTCTATTTTTATAATCATGTACTTTTTCTTTATCCGTCCGCAGGTAAAGAAACAAAAAGCTCAAAATGCTTTTACTACCGAAATGGGAAAAGGAGATGAAGTCGTCACCGGATCCGGGATTATCGGGAAGATTACAAAAATTGAGGCCAATGTAGTACACCTTCAGATAGACCAAAAAACTTTTATAAAAGTTCTGAAAGGTGCTATTTCAAAAGAGATGACTGACAGCTATAGAGCTGCTGAGTCAAAGAGTAATTCTGATTCCTAGGGGATTTCTATTAACGCAGTAAACTTACATTTCCTTTACGGATAAAAGTCTGGCCATCTACGCAGCTGCCGCTTAGTGCGTAGGAATAGGCGCCCATTGGTAATGGTTCATCATTGTATGTACCATCCCAACCAATTGAAATGTCTGTGGTTCTGAACACTTCCTTACCCCAACGATCAACAATAACAAGTTCCATATCTCTGATGAACTTGCTCCTCACATAAAGGATATCGTTGACATTATCGCCATTGGGTGAAAAGGCATTCGGTATGAAGACATCTGATTCGTCGCAACGCGGAGGAACCACGCGTATCGTTATAGTATCAGAAATACCCACACAACCAAACTCATCTTCACATTCTACGAATAGCGTGATATCTTCTTCAGGACTTAGAATAATTGGACTTCCACTCATGCCATTGCTCCAGTTGTAATCACAATTAGGGTCGAGCGGATCAATACTTATCGTTATCTCCTGCCCCAGACATACAAATGGCAAGCCACTTGAATCTATATTCATATCCGGTATAGATATCTGTGGGTCCGGATTGCTGACTTCAATATTATAGCTGTATACAGAATCCAATCCTGAGTCCGTATCTGTAACGAGGACCATAACGGTTTTAGACTCTGTCGCAATAATAGTCACTTTTGGAGTTCCCTGACCATCAACAATACAATCTTCTGGGCTCCATAAGTAGCTAAAATCTTCAGGATCACATTCATCATCAAGAACAACACAAAGTTGCAGTTCTTCACCCACGCAAACCGCTTCCCTGTCCGGTCCGGAAATCATTAAACTATCAAGACAATCTTCAGGATCGCGCTCCGGGATCAATACCAGTGTATCTCTGTCAGAACACCCGAATTCATCTTCAATTTTTACAAGGACAAGTAGAGTATCCCCCATAACGTCGAATCCATCAAGTGGATTGCCTGTCCCGATTTTTGTACCATCCTCAAGACACCAACTTACATTATCATCATCATTACCATTGGTCTCAGCCTCTAAGGTGACCAATGAATCGGGATCATAATAAATGGTATCCGCAAAAACATCTATACTCAAAACATCAACAAGGATTTCCATACTGATAGGGTCAGCAGGACATATATCACTGCTATCACTCAAGGTAACCAGATATGTTCCTGCAGTCGCGTAGTCATGCTCCACCATCGAACCTTGTCCTGTATTGCCATCACCGAAATCCCAATAAGCATCATCACCCAAATTATTTGGAGATTCATCAAACATAACCGTAAGTGATCCACAAGAATCTATGCTGTAAGAGAATGGTGACAGAGTATCTGCTGTACCAATTTCAAAATGAATTGTATCTACGGCACTGCAGCCGGACTCATTTTCCGTACACAATATGAGGAAGAAATCTTCTGTCGTCCCCTCAGGAATACCAATCACTGGCGAGTCGGTATTCTCAGCTGAAATAAGCTGACCATTTCCACCTTTCCATAGATAATCAATGATCTGATCAGGGTTGTTATTTGTCACAGTAAAAAATGCAGTATCTCCCGCGCATATCTCGAATGGATCATCATAACTCAGGCTTAGGGTGTCCAGTTGAATTTCGAGGCTATCAAGCCCATAGACACAATCGCCATAATTTTCGATGGTCTGTACATATACGATACCATTAAAGAACACACCACCAAAAGTGTCTATACTGACACCAGTTCCTATAATGTTTTCGAAATCTATATCTACCGCCCACTCGTAATTCACACTGGAATCAGGATTAAGGATATAGAGGTCTAGAGAATCATTACAGAAGCCAGAATTATTATTTCCAATTTCAATTGGCAACTCATCGACATAATCATTAGAATTAATGCCATCGTTATCTATAGTATCGGTTTCAGTAGACAGGACCAATCCATTATTAAATGTAAGGCTTAAAACGAAAGGAATATCCTCCCCTAATGGAATCGTTTTACTTACCGGATTACCAATACAGCTATCGCCATTAATTACCCATAGGTGCTCAACAATATATAGACACTCAGGCACTTCGGTAAGATCAATGAAGGTAAAAATACCAGAATCACCAAAGCATTCAACAGGAACAATGTCAAAATTCAGTTCCGGTGTATTGATTTCCGGAAGAATGTCTTCCTGGATAAGATCTGATGTATCCGAAATCATACAAGCGTTTTCAAAGGATACATTCTGAATGATTTCAATTACGGGTGAAGTGATATAAAGAGAATCCACCGGATCAGCCAAAGTATAAACGGTATCCCCATCGGTTATAATGAACTCCGTGGCATAATCGATTTCAGAATCAGTTATATCCATTAGGCTGATAGCTATACCATCTTCAAAACATTCAATAAGATCAACTTTGTAATCGGGTTTCGGAAGGTAATCGCGTACTACCCTTTCATCTTCATAAAAGTCATTACACCCGTTCTCATATTCTACAAAGTAGCTGATCGAAAGCAGATCATCAAGGGCAAGCCATAAATCAACAGGGAAAGAATCGTATTCAATGCCGTTGATCAGAATTTCTTCACCCACAAGAGCTATACCCGGATCAATCAATAGATTGATATTCGCAGTGTCATCTTCACAGGAAAGTATGTCAACAAATGGTTCAATCTCAGGACGGAATTGCGATGCATCAAAAAACATACTGTACTCTTGCTCGCAACCGTTAGCATAAATCAATTCTAATTTGATCAGATTCCCTGAATCGCCAAGCAATAACCTGATGGTAGAATCCGAACTTTCTTCTTCCTGGTCAACAAACCATATATAGCTTTCAATTTCAAAATCACCAGATTCCGTCAGTATGATGATTATCGAATCACCAGAACATTCAGAGCTGATTTCTATTTCAGGTTCAGGGGCGAATTGAGCCAGATAAAGAAGTTCAGTTTCCAGTTCACATCCGTTCTCAAGGACTACAAATAAATTGACACGTAAGCTGTCCCCTTCCATGATGGCACGCGTAATTCTTGGATCATTGACATCTGTGCCAGATACTGAGTTTACGGACCAGTTGTAGGATTCGATATTTCCTCCAAATGCACCTCCTGTCAGTTCAGCAGAGAAATGAACATCCAGGGACTCCCCTTCTTCAGGGCAATCCATATCATTGCCTGTTGACGAAATTATGCCTAAAACGGGCAATAAATCTGAGGCATTGATAATTTCAGTATAGCTATCCCTACAATCATTATCAAATGAGATATCCAAAGAGACTTCCGTGTCAAAAGCACTGATTCCCAAAAGCAAAGTATCATCGGTATAGGTCTGTGTCAGGCCATTATCAACTATTGTCCAGTTAAGCTCCCTGACATTCAAATTGTGAGAAGAATAAGAACTGGAGAATTCAAACAGAAGCCCATCATCCAGACACTCAACCAGCTTGTATCCAAAAGCTACATCAGGAAACAGGTCACTTATAACAAATGACCTTATTGTATCAGCAAAACATTGTGAGTTGAACCTCACGGCCAATTCTATGTCTATTTCGTTCAAACCTTCTACATCAAAAACTATACTGCTGCCACTTCCGGCATCCTGGCCATTTACGCTCCATGTCCACTGCACGGGAACAGAAGATCCGACAGGATCAAAAGATGCGTCTGTTATTCTAAGCAAGTTGGCTGAATCGCAGGATTCAATACCAATTACAAAATCTGCTACAACATCAGGATTTCCAATGACGACATTTTCAGTTGCTCTAGCTGTACAGCCATCTGAAATACGTGTACCTTCCAGAGTAACATCATAAGATCCGAATTCAGGGAAATCAAATTCAAAACTATTATCTGATGTGATATGTATTGTGTCTCCTGAGTTATTCGTGATGATCCATCGGTAGCTGTCTGCACCTGTGCTGTTATTGAAAAATCCGGCTGTTAAGTCGCCATCACAATCGATGCCGTCAACAGAAAAATCTATAACAACAGGTTCTACACATACCCTTACATTATATTCAAAATCCCTTCTAACAGTGGACAGTAATTCACCATTCCGGTATTCTTCTACGCATATCCCAACAAGGTAAGTACCCACCTGATCAGGCATAGCTGTCAACTCACCTGTCGCCGCATTAATACTCATAGGCGGATTACCGCCTATCATATTGCTCAAGCCATAAGGACCTGTCCATACGACCGTTGGATATGGTGGATGAGAAGGTGTGAATGGTCTTGGATTTTCTCTTGTAGCTCCCTTTGAAGGAGTACACAATTTATAAACCAACTGATCACCATCGGGATCGGTGGCGGAATGATCAAAGCTTAAAGGTTCATTGACACATACATATACATCAGGCCAATTGTTGAATTCCGGCTGACCGTTGCACTGCGTGAGCACATCAACAGGTAGGGCTACATGATAGGTAGCTCCTGTTTCGAGAGGCTCTTCGATATTAACCAATATCGAATTACGACAACATCTTTGGTAAGCCAATCGGTAACCTATCTCATTAAATGGAAGGAAGAATGTATCCCGATATACAGATTCATGAACGCAAACCGGGGTTCCTAAGACGCTGCAGTCAAAAACTTGTGAATTGGTGATTGTATCCTCATCCATAAATGGAATCTCATATCGACCCAGGGTACCTAAATGGATTTGCAAAGATCCAAAAATGTCGAATACCCCAATAATTGCAGGATCGTCAAAGGGAGAGTCACCATCCCCATTCTCACAATCCCTTCTTATCGTTAATGTGATCTCATAGAGATCATTGCCAAGGCATCGGTAGGTCATGTCACCACCTACTATGTGGGTAGCTTTTAGGTTCTGCGGAATAAGCCCAATAGCCAGAAGCAAAACCAGCAAGCTATTGATAACGATATGTTTATAATTCAGCATGTCCCGATTTAATCGTTTTTATTTAATACCCGTACTCTCACAATTTCAGCCTTCCTTTCCCTTGACGCATCTACACTATATATTGAAGATCTTCTATCCTGGTATGAATCAGAGACATTGTCTGGCGCTGTCTCTTCACCAAAGGAAACTTCAACAACCTGCAACATGCCAGAATCAATATATTGCTCCAAGACACTATTTTCAAATTGTCTGATCTCATTTTTAATGGTCCAAATACGTCTCTGCCCTATGGCCAGGTTATATTTATTCTGAGCACGCGGGCTAGCATATCCTTTTAAGGATATTTCAATTTTATCTCCCGCCTCAAGTCTTTGTTTTAATTTTCCGATAAACAGCAGAAGCATCTCATAGCCCTGTTTTACATTCTTATCAAAGAATCTCTCTACCTCATCTTCTGCTTCAATAGCAAGTTTCTCACTCAATGTAAAGCTTAGCTGTTCTTTAAATTCATCCTTTTTAGAAACATATTCATCATAGGTTTCCGAATAGGATTTATCCGTATAGAGCTTGTTTGATCTCCTGTCTGGACGATCGTTATCAAAATAAACGCATACAGGAAGGTATTCATTGAGCTCAATCGGCCGCAAGAAGACATCCTGGCGGATAATTCCATTTATAATTAAAAGATTATTGACAGGCTCAATCACACGTTCATAACCCGTTTTATCTGCAATGATTTCATAATTGTAACCTGCATTAATATCAAAGCTGAAGTCATTTCCTGACTCATTGAATTCTAGCTTTGGCAATGCATCCCGATCGAGATTATTCACTGTAACTAGTACTCCCGGCAAAGGATCCCTGGTAATATCGTCATAGGCATAAACATCAAGTTTTACCGCAAGAGGCGTTAGATATATTTTCTTATCTATTGGTTCCAGCTGGTTGATTTTTATACTGGTTTCATCGGTCTGGAAACCTTCTTTCTCAGTGATGATGGTGTATTCCCTGCGGTATCGCACCGTAAAATTATGTTCGTTTTCCGTAGGACTCAGGCTTTCAAACACCACTTCATCTGTCAATGGATCAATAATGATAACACGCGTTCCATTCAGTGGATTTCGGGTCAATTCATTATAGCTAAGAATCTTTAGCTCTACTGGTTTGTCTTCAATCTCCGCCCTGTAAATATCAAAGCAACATGCCTCGTAGCTGTCATCAAGATATAAGGATCCTATCCTGTTGGAAGAAAAGTATGCTTCCGTGCCTTCTGAATTGAGGACATAATACACATCATCAAAACTGCTGTTAATAAGAGCTTCTTCATTGACTGGGTCCTCAAAAGTCCCATTGACTTTGACTGAACTATATACATCATATCCTCCCATACCCAATCGACCATCTGTACTGAAATATAAAGTACTCGTCGGGCTGTGATAAAAAGGACTTATTTCATTCTCAATTGTATTGACTGACTCAAGATTAATGGGATCACTATATCCGTTTGAATTGATTATCGAGTACCAAATATCGAGCTTACCTTTTCCTCCTTCCCTGTCCGAAACAAAATAAAGTACTTCCTTATCCAGTCGCAGGTCATAGGCAATGGAAGGTTGCGTGTTTGTACTGAGCGAGTCATTGATCGCAGAGGGTAGTTTCTGCGCTGCTCCCCATTTTCCCGATTCATCTATCACTCTTTTATAGATATCACACCTCAGCTCAACACCCTGGCTGTATTCGCAAATTGTATAATAAACAGAAGAAGCATCATGACTGAATGCCATATTGGCAAAGTGCTGACCTCCCTGGTGGAATTCTTCATCAAGGGGTTCATTGGTGCCAGCCTCTTCGTAGCGAAGTATTTTACTAAACAATCTGTTGACCAATTGCGATTTCTCTTCCTTTTCAAAGCGCAATGAAGAATAAAAAAGGCTGCTGCCATTCTTAACTGCGGCAAATTCCGAATAAGCTGTGTTGATACTATCATTGAGCCTTTCAACATTAAGACCTTCGCGTGGATTTAAAATCCTGTCCTGAGCCCACTCTACCGCTGCAATTTCCTTCTCGGCCCTTGCTGTATAATATGGATCATCGCCTTCGCTTTCAGATAAATAAAGCTGAAAGTGGGTCCTTGCCAAATCATACTTGCCTAGATTCTGTTGCGTTAGCCCTAGATAAAAGGATGCGAGTGGATGCAGTTGATCTGCATCATGATCCAAGATGTATTGGAATGAAGACTCTGCCCGTGTATAGGCTTTCAGTTTGAACGAGGCTTGTGCATATAAGTAATGTACGTCAACATTGGTCGTATCAAACTCTAGGGCCGATTGAAAATAATAGCAGGCATTGTAATAATCACTGTCCTCCATTGCTTCTGCCCCGGCATTCAGGAATGCTTTAAGTGACTGGCCATGCAGAGCCGAAGTCGCCAGTAAAAAAATCGATATAGTCCTTATAAATAATTTCATACCGCGAATCAGAAGATGGGACAAATCTTAAACCTGCCCTCTGGCTTTACATTTTTAATGATATATCTTAAATGAATCTCAGGTCCCTTACCTGGAGACCCAATATCATTGATACCAAATTGAGAATTATCAATATCGTAGCTCGCCGCTACAAACAACTGGTTCATCTGGAACCCTGCCTTGATAAAATAGACTTCCGCCGTAGTCTTATAACCACCTCCTACCCTGAACTGGTAGTTCTTACCCCTTTGGTTATTCAGATAAAAATTAACATAAGACCCAAAAAGAAATTGTCTGAATACCGTTTGCCATTTATGCATAACATCAAACTGGATATCTGCATTATCCGCAATCTGCATTTCAAGTATTCCATAGAGAGACAATCTCATGGGTAATGATTCCGTGACACCATTCAGAAAATTATCTTGGGGATTTGTAATGTGAAATGCTCCAAACCCAAAATCCACATGAGTCCTTTCTGTTTTCTGCCAGCGGTAGTTTAATCCAATTCCTGTCTCCAGATAATTGAAAGATTCAAAATTGAATGTTTCACCACTTGGCAGACTTTGATTAAAACTACCGGTTTGCGTGTCAAACTGTGAATCCCATGTCAGCGCCACAGGGTCAAAGGCCCGATTGGCGTATCCTATCAAAACACCAAGGCTGATGATATTACTTTTATTCAGAATCCTCGAGTATGATCCGGATACATTCAAATTGATAAGACGTAAATTGCTGTCTCCCTGCCTGTCATAATTGAACACACCACCTATCGCGAAAAAGTCTTTGTTGGAATTTTTATTGTAGATCTTCCTGTCGTAAAAACCTGTAAATGTCAGGTAAGGCACAGGAATATTACGCGCCTGATCCCTGAATGAAGTTATGATGCGGTGATCACCGTTAAATATGCCAGTCAATCCCGGATTGACCATCACAGGCTGATTGTAGAATTGACTGTACGAAAGATCCTGTGCCAGCATAGACGAAGTCAACATGAACAGCATTAAGGCGGCACAGCTGAGGAAAACCCGGCTTATGTGTGTAATGTTTTGGGACATTAATTATTTTTGTAATATATAAACAACAGAGAATCAATAATATATTGATTTTCAATGTCTTATGTACATGATTAGAGCAAAAACTGTGCTAATAATTCTCTAATTATCTGCAGTTCAAATATTTTTTATAGTTGATCAATTTTAGGCACAGTAAATTCTCCTGCATCGATGTATTGTTGGTGAATTAAAAATGCGCTTAAATCTTAAGTCTATTAAATTGCTAATCATTTGATGGATATAATTTTTATCTATATAATTGAATTTTTCAGGACATTTAAATGAATAATTTGTGAGAAGAGTCGTCGCCTTGACCGGAGCCGGAATAAGTGCAGAAAGTGGCCTTAAAACCTTCAGAGACTCTGGTGGCCTATGGGAGGGCTATGATGTAAATACGGTAGCCACGCCCGAAGCTTGGCACCGAGACATGAAACTGGTCCTGGATTTCTACAACATGCGCCGTTCTCAACTAAAAACAGCTCAACCGAACCAGGCACACAGGCTCATCGCTGATCTCCAGGAGTATTATCATGTGGACGTTGTCACTCAAAATGTGGACGACTTGCATGAAAGAGCAGGAAGCAAAAACGTCTTGCACCTGCATGGAGAATTAAAAAAGGTACGGTCTGCCAATAATGAAGATCTTGTATATGATTGGACTGATGATTTGAATCTTGGTGATTTATGTGAAGATGGTTATCAGCTAAGGCCCCATATTGTGTGGTTTGGAGAGGCTGTTCCACTGCTTCCACGAGCTGCAGAACTTATTGCCGGCTGTGATGTACTAATTATAGTAGGTACCAGCCTGCAAGTATATCCTGCCGCCAGTCTTGTAGCTTATGCTTCCAGGGCCGAGGTCTATTATATAGATCCAAACCCGAATATCAATTATGAATTAAGCGGCATGGATTTTCATGCTATCGCGGAGCCTGCAACGATAGGAATGGAAAGACTGCTCAATTTCCTAAAAACAAAGGCCTAAATTGGTGATTCAGTAACAGTGTAAAGGTATTTAGGCTTATATTTATGCTATTAAGCTGTGTGGCTTGATATTTGCTATTTGATTGATGGATTAACTTCTTTTAGCTAAAAATGCATTAATGCAGTTCTATCAGTGGCTGGTACCCGTATTATCATTATTTTTAATCTACAGGCTGATAAGCCAGTATAAGAATAATAAGAGACTTCTTGTTGGCACTCTTCTATGGGTTTTATTTTGGGTCTTTATAGCTTTACTCGGTATATTTCCTGACTTTATTTCGTTTAGTATAGCTGATTATCTTGGATTCAAGAACAACATATATGCAGTCATATTTGTGGCATTGGGCTTCTTGTTTCTTATGACCTATTATCAATCTGCCACCATTGAAAACCTCGAAAACCAGCTTACAGATCTTGTAAGAAAGATGGCCATGGATAAGCAGAAAGAACTAGAAAAACAGAAAGAAGAAAGCGAAAAAGCCACTGCAAAGGATAAAGGGCAAGATGATCCTAATATCACACGCAAGCAAACCGTAAATTGATCCGCGTACTTTTCATCCTCGAAAATTACTACCCCAATATTGGAGGTGTTGAGACACTTTTCAAATCCCTTGCAGAATCACTGGTCAAAAAAGGATTCAAAGTCCAGATTCTTACCAATCGTTTTGACAAATCATTACTCGAGCATGAAATCCATGAAGGAGTTGAGATCATACGATTACCTCTTAGAAACAGATACCTTTTCAGCTTTTTGGCCGGCTTGAAGGCCATACCATATGCCAGGCAAAACGACATAGTGCATACCACATCTTACAATGCGGCATTACCCGCTTTCATTGCTTTTCTCTTTACAGGCAAAAAAACCGTAATCACTTTTCATGAAGTCTGGGGGCGCTTATGGTTTAAATTACCATTCATGAATCGCTTTGCCCTTTTCCTGCATTACTGTTTCGAACAGTTTATTCTCCGCCTCCCCTATCAAAAATTCATAGCTGTATCTCAATCCACAAAAACCAGATTGATTGAAAGTGGCATTAAAGAGTCCAAAATCGAGATGATCTATAACGGTATAGATTATTCTCAATTCTCAATACCCGAAAAAAAACCACACAAGAGATTCAGGTTTTGTTATTTTGGAAGACTTGGAATATCCAAAGGATTAGACCTTCTTCTGGACGCTACGGCACTGATAAATAACAAAAATATTGATTTTGAATTACTCCTGATTCTGCCGAAGGAGCCAGCAGCATTTCTGGATACAATTCTCAAGATCATCGAAAAAAAGAATATCACAGACAGGATCATTATCAAACAGGAATTGCCTTTTCAAGAATTACTGGAAAATGTTTCCGCTTCTGATGCCGTAGTCATTCCATCATATAGCGAAGGATTTTGTTTTACCGCTGTGGAAACCATGGCATTAGGCGTTCCAATTATAAGTTCAGGTCAGGGTGCTTTACACGAAGTAGTTGGAGGAAAACATCTCCAAATGAAATCTCTTAGTGCTGAAGCTCTCGCTGAATGCATGCTCAAAGCCATTGACAGTGAATGGTCCATGAAAGAAGCGCAACGCTTCGATCTTGAAGAATCCACTCAAGCCTATATCCGAATGTATGAGTCCTTGATATAGAAATGTCATGGATTAATCCAAAGCAACAAGCCTATTAAAGTATTTCGAGTATCTTTTGCCAAATTTATTTAAGATGCCTGTATTACAAATTGATAATCTGAGCAAGAATTATGGTCGATTAAAGGCCCTTAACAAACTCAGCCTGACCGTCGAAAAAGGTCAAATAATGGGAATATTAGGCCCAAACGGCAGCGGTAAAACCACTACCCTTGGAATCATACTTGGGATTCTCAAAGCCAGCGGTGGCGATTACAGCTGGTTTGACGGCACTATGGGGCATAACTACAGACTGAACATTGGATCTATACTCGAAACCCCCAATTTTTATCCTTATCTCGATGCAGATGACAATCTTGAAATTGTAAGACAGATCAAAAAAGTAGACGATCGCAATTTCGACGATTTACTGGATCTGGTAAAACTGTCTGGAAGACGAAAGTCAAAATTCAAAACATACTCATTAGGAATGAAACAGCGCCTGGCTATTGCTGCCACAATGATAGGCGATCCAGATGTTGTCATATTCGATGAACCGACCAATGGCCTTGACCCTCAGGGGATTTCAGAAGTCAGAAACACATTGACTGAAATCGCATCCCGGGGAAAAACGGTCATTATGGCCAGTCATATATTGGCTGAGGTAGAGAAAATATGCTCGCATGTAGCCATTATTAAGAATGGCAAGTTGCTGGCTACCGGCCCCGTAGGGTCCATACTCTCCTCAGATATCTTCCTTGAATTGAAAAGTGATGATACAGATAAACTCATGGGATTCCTGAGATCAAATCAATCCATCAAGAAAATAGAGCTGAAAGACGGCGTGATCGAATGCACCGCCTCAGAAAATCTCAATCCTGCAGAGCTGAATGCTTCAGCATTCAGTCATGGCATCCAACTTTCTCATCTCGTCAGCCGCAAGCGCAAACTTGAGGAAGAATTTCTTGAAATCACCCGTTAAAGAAAAACTTATGTTCCGACTTATAAAACTTGAATGGACCAAATTCAGAAAAAATACGGTCATTCAGCTATTAATACTTTTCTTTTTCCTCTTTTTCCCGGCATGTCTTTACTTCGGTACACTGATCCCTGAGTTGCCTTCATTCCTTCCGTCGAAAGAAAGTTTCTTTCAATTTCCGGATATATGGGATTACCTGGGCTATGCTGGTAACTGGATTGCTTTCTTTTTCATCGGCGTAGCATCCGTATATCTCTTAACTATAGAAGTCAGCAACAAAACCATGAGGCAATCCATCATCAATGGCTTGACGCGTAATGAGTTCTTTCTGAGCAAGCTGCTTAGTATTATTATCATTAGTGCCATAGCCAGCGCATTTTATGCTGTCCTGGGACTTATTATCGGCTTAATCCATACTGAAGGCTTTGACCTGGTTGCTGCCTTTGACAATGACTGGGCAATAGCCCGATTCTTTCTTATGTGCCTATCATATACAAGCTTTGCACTTATGCTAGCCTATATTTTCAGAAAATCAGGCCTAGCGGTTTTCTTTTATATTTCTTATGTCATTATTATAGAGCCCCTTCTTCGCTATTTCATAATCGAACGGGTAGAGGAAGCTTCATTTACACGGTATTTCCCAATGAATGCGTGTGAAGATTTAATGCCTTTGCCGGTGATGCGATATGCCAATGCCATTCCTGATAATATTGATTTTGCATTCCTTCTTGAATATAAAGAAGCAGTAACTGCAACAATTATTTATCTTGCCCTTTTTATTTCATTAAGCTACTTCCTGTTCAAAAAAAGGGACATTTAGAATGAAGAAATCTGTTTTGGTTTCAGGATCTTCGGGTCAAGTTGGCACCTGCCTTCTGGAATTGTCTGAGTCCAGTACCCAGTTTGAATTTGACTATATGACACGCAAGGAGCTCGACCTTTCCTCGCAAGAATCCATAAAAAGTGTCCTGCATAAGCCTTACGATTATATAATCAATGCAGGAGCATATACAAGGGTAGATCAGGCGGAACAGGAAGAAGAACTGTGCATGGCCATCAATGCTGAGGCCTTGAAGCATCTAGCTCAATACGCGCCTGCAAATAGTTGTATAATCCACTTTTCCACAGACTATGTCTATAATATTGATCCCGGTCGCCCTTTATTAGAAACTGATGATACCAAGCCTCGCTCTGTGTATGGCAAATCCAAATTAAAAGGTGAAGAGTACCTAAGGACATCGAAAAAAGAACATATAATCATCAGAACTTCATGGGTATATGCCGCGCATGGACATAATTTTGTAAAATCGATGCTGCGCCTGGGTAAGGAAAGAGAGGAATTGGGTATCGTATCCGATCAATTGGGTACACCAAGTTATGCACCGGATATTGCCTATGCTGTACTTGACATAATAGGCAAACTTGAATCAAACAATTTTGACAGGCAAAGCAGTTTCGGAACCTATAATTTCAGTAATGAAGGGCAAACCAATTGGGCAGATTTTGCACGAAGCATTTTCCTGAAATCAGATATCGATTGCCGCGTTAATAATATCTCGACAGAAGGTTTTAATGCTCCAGCCCCCAGGCCCCTTTGGAGTGTCATGTCAAAGGATAAAATAAAGAGCCAATTTGACCTTAAAATACCGCATTGGAAAGATGCTCTTGATCGATGTCTGAAAATACTGGGCGAGAGTTAATACCATCGAATTACAGAACACTGTCGTGTTCAGTTATGTTATTCCATTGTGAATTAGGTATTTTTATTGGTATTAAGAGCTTTGAGCGTGTTGCAGCATTTCAAAAGAGTAATACTTGTATTAGTTGTTTGCCTCTCGGCATATTCGAATTTATTCGGAACACATAACAGGTCCGGAGAAATCACATATGTGCAGTTAGGACCATTAACTATACGTGCGACCATCACTACATATACAAAAGCCAGTTCTACTGCTGCAGATAGAGACAGCCTTCTGCTGAATTGGGGTGACGGAACTTCTCAAAACGTTGCCAGATCCAATGGATCGGGAGATATCATTCCAGGTGAAGACATAAAAGTTAATTATTACACCGCAGAACATACCTATCCTGGAAGAGCTACCTATACACTTTCGTTTGAAGATCCCAACAGGGTAAATAACATTGTCAACGTTAATTTTCCTAATTCTGTGGATGTACCGTTTTTTGTCTCGACAACATTTACGCTCATAAATACACAATTCCAGGGGTTCAACAACAGTGTCATACTCCTTCAGCCCCCGATTGATTTTGCCTGCTTGAATCAACGTTTTGTCCATAATCCAAATGCCTACGATATTGATGGAGACAGCCTCTCGTACGAACTGGTGGTACCACTGCAATCGGAAGGAACTCAAGTCCCGGCATACCAATATCCTGACCAGGTTTCGGCAGGTCCCGGGAATACAATCTTCCTTGATCCTGAAACCGGAGATTTTATTTGGGATTCGCCAAAACAGGCTGGCGAGTACAATATTGCCATCAAAATCAATGAATACAGAAACGGAGTTCTTCTTAACAGTGTAATCAGAGATATGCAGATTAGGGTGCAGAGTTGTCAAAGCTTGCCACCCCTTTTGGAAGTTGAGGAAGAAATATGTGTTGTCGCCGGCGAAACCATAGATATACCAGTATTCACCGATGATCCGGACCAGGATCAACAGGTTCGGATCAATGCAACCGGAGGACCATTCCTGGTAGACTTTTCAAAGGCTTTACTCACCAACGAAGGTGAATTCGCTGACACGCCTTACAGTTCAAGGTTTATCTGGGAAACCAAATGTGAACATATAAGCAATAATTTTTACCAGGTTGTATTCAGAGCACAGGATAACAGCATCAATAATCTGTCAGGCCTCGCTGTGCTGAAAACCCTCAAAATAAAAGTAGTAGGACCTCACCCAGAAGACCTGCAGGCTGAAGCAGACCTGAGCTCTGTCAATCTGAGTTGGGAACTCCCCTATCAATGCGAAGAAACACAAAATGACTATTTTATTGGATTCAGCGTATGGAGAAAACTAAACACCAATCCGTTTGAAATGGACACCTGTGAAGCAGGACTCGACGGAAGGGGATATTCTATAGTCGAATTCCTCACAGACGAATCCTCGGATAGCAGGTACCGATTTACAGATACAGATGTTGAAAAAGGAAAAATTTATTGTTACCGGGTCTTGGCAAATTTTGCCAAACAAACAATCTCGGCAAATCCATTCAATATAGTCGAAAGCCTGGCATCTGAAGAAGTATGTATTCAACTGCAACAAGATATACCGCTTCTAACAAAAGTAAGCGTTGAACAAACCTCTGTTAACACTGGAGAAGTAGATCTGAAGTGGATCAAACCTAAGGTCGGGGATTTTGATACACTGCAATATCCCGGTCCTTATCGGTACCAGCTATTAAGGTCTGATGATGGCGTACAGTTTGAAGAGATTTCGGGCGCATCCTTCGAATCCATAAACTTTGCAGATCCTGTGACATTGAATTTCACAGATACGGGATTAAATACTCAAAATATCCAATACTATTACCAGGTAAATTTTTATGCTGCAAATTCCTATTATTCATCATCTCCTGAAAGCTCGACAGTATTTCTGGAAATAGCCTCATCCGACAAGCTCAACGCTCTGCGCTGGCAGTCCGAAACCTCCTGGGAAAACTACAGCTATTCAATATACAGGAACAATCCAACAACAAGTCAATTTAAACTGCTTGATAGCACGACTCTCTCAAATTACTTTGACAGGATGGTCTCCAATGATACGAATTACTGTTACAGGATTGAGTCCCGTGGAACTTATGGTCTGGAAGGAACACCTCAAAACATATTCAATTTTTCTCAGGAGACTTGCGGAATGCCCATAGATACTGTTGGGCCATGTACACCGGTTCTATCCGTCAGCAACCCTTGTTCAGAGGGCCTCAGTGATGTTCCAGAAGAAGATCTTTTAAACTATCTCAATTGGACTAGATCAGATTTTACCTGTGAAGACAGCGGTGATATCGAATTTTACAACATATATTTTTCCAACTCCGTAAACAATGAAGTCGAGTTGATTGAGCAGCTCGAAAGTTCAATAAATAGCTATGAACATCTCCCTGATGAAGGTATCAATGGATGTTATCGAATCAGTGCTGTTGATAGCCTGGGCAATGAAGGGCCTATAAGTGATTTTATTTGTGTTGACAACTGTCCGATTTACATCTTACCCAATACCTTTACACCAAATGGCGATGAAGCTAATGAGTTTTTCGTCCCAAGGGAGAATCGCTTTGTAGCGGAAGTTCAATTCATCGTCTATAACCGTTGGGGCAATAAAGTTTTCGAAAGCACTGATCCTGAGATAAACTGGAATGGACAGGATTTTTCAGGACGCGATCTGGACCAGGGGTCATACTATTACACCTGCAGAGTCTTTGATATTGATAATGATGGTTTGCTTAACCAGGTAGATCAGCTCAGCGGCTATATTCAGCTGTTCAGATAAATAATTACAGCATGTTTTCAGGTATTATAGAAAAAACAACTCATTTGATTGGCCTTGAAGAATCAGGGACAAATAAGATATTCTCATTTGAAAACGTATACCCCGAAGATATCTACATAGATCAAAGCATAAGTCATAATGGTGTATGCCTGACTGTCATCGAATTTGATGATAAGATTTATAAGGTAGAAGCGATACAAGAGACATTGGCGCTGACCAATCTTGATTCTGCCAAACCCGGAGACCTTATAAACCTGGAAAGAAGTATGATGGCGCATTCACGGATGGATGGCCACATGGTTCAGGGACACGTTGATGGCGTAGCTGAAGTCAAAAAGATAAGTGAAATGGATGGCAGCTGGATAGTACAATTAGAAATCCCGGCAGACAAGGTAAATCTGGTCATCCAAAAGGGTTCTATCGCACTGAACGGCATAAGCCTTACTCTTAAATCCGTCCATGAAAGAATGGTTGAAGTGGCTATCATCCCGTACACCTATCAGATGACCAACATCCACCAATGGAAACTCGGTGACTATATCAATGTCGAATATGACATAATGGGTAAGTATATAATAGCTTATATGGAAAAAATAAATGCCCGATAAGAAATCTCCTACCGGGCATTTTTATATTACTTACTGATTATGCTTATTCTTCAGTAGTCTCTACCAGTTGCTCCTCACCTTCTGAGCCATTGGTTAGAGGTTTTGCGGTAACTATAAAGTCTCTGAAAGCTCTTGTACCTGTACCAGCTGGGATATTCTTACCGGCTATTACATTTTCTTTCAGTCCTAATAGATCATCACGCTTAGCTCCAATGGCCGCAGTACTCAATACTTTGGTAGTCTCCTGGAATGAAGCAGCAGAAATCCAAGATTGAACACCAAGTGAAGACTTGGTAATACCTTGAAGCAATGGTTTGGAGGTTGCAGGAATTGCATCTCGGAATTTAACCAACTCCTTGTCATTTCTCTTAAGGTATGAATTCTCTTCCCTGATCTCTCGTATGGTAACCAATTGCCCAGGTCTCAAATTGGAAGAATCACCTGCTTCATCAACTACCTTCTTGTCGAAAACAGCGTCATTAGTTTGAAGGAAGTCATATCTTTCAACGGCTTCGCCTTCAAGGAAGTGCGTATCTCCCGGATCTTCTATTTCTACTCGACGCATCATCTGACGAGAAATAACCTCAATATGTTTATCGTTGATGCCGATACCTTGTGAACGATATACTTCCTGAATACCATTAACCAGGTACTGCTGTACAGCATATGGTCCCATAATATTCAAGATATCGAACGGCGAAGTAGCACCATCAGAAAGTTTTGTACCAGCTCTTACGAAGTCTCCATCCTGGACAAGCATCAATTTACCTTTTTTGATAAGGTATTTGGTTTTTTGTCCGGTCTTTTCATCAGTAACAAAAACCTCCTGGTTACCTCTCTTCACTTTACCAAATGAAACGATACCATCAATCTGTGATACAACAGCTGGATTGGATGGGTTCCTCGCTTCAAATAATTCAGTAACCCTTGGAAGACCACCGGTAATATCCTGGATCTGTCCCTGCTTTCTTGGAATCTTGGCTACTTTTTGACCCGACTTCACTTCCTCTCCGTTTTGAACGGTTAGGTAAGCGCCGACAGGCATATTGTAAGATTTAAGTTCTTCACCTGAAGGAGATATGATTTTGATCATCGGAATGACCTTTTTGTTTTTAGACTCGACGATAACAATATCCTCGTTACCTGTCTGGTCATCTCGTTCCTTTCTGAAAGACATACCCTCTTCGAGATCTTCAAATTTAACGATACCATCAAATTCAGATATAATCAATGCGTTGAATGGATCCCATTGTGAAATAAGGTCTCCTTTCTTGATCTTTTGCTTGTCCTTGATATGGATTACAGATCCGTACTGAATGTAGAATGTTGTAAGCAATTTCTTAGAAGAAGGATCAACAAGTCTAACCTCACCTGATCTTGACAAGACAACATTTTGCTTGACACCATTCTCTTCAAACTGAGTAAACTCAACATTATCGAATTGCGCTACACCATCGTGCTTGGAAACAAGTTCAGACTCCGTCTTGGAAACTGAAGCAATACCACCCACGTGGAAGGTTCTCAATGTAAGCTGTGTGCCCGGTTCACCAATACTTTGAGCTGCGATAATACCTACGGCATCCCCGATCTCGGCCAGCCTGTTGGTAGCCAGGTTTTTACCATAACACTTCGCACACACGCCGGATTTTTCTTCACATGTCAGAACAGACCTTATCTTGACACTTTCGATACCAGAAGCCTCTATCTTGTCGGCCATTTTATGATCAATATAATCACCAGCTTCAATCATTAGCTCATCAGTCTCTGGATGGTACACGTCATTCAAAATGTATCTACCCTCAATCCTGTCAGCCAAAGGCTCGACAATCTTATCGTTTTCCACAAGCGCTGTCATCTTGATACCTCTTAAAGTATCACAATCGTATGATGATATAATAACATCCTGGGCTACATCAACAAGTCTCCTTGTAAGGTAACCCGCATCCGCTGTTTTAAGGGCTGTATCGGCAAGACCTTTACGAGCACCGTGTGTGGAGATAAAGTAATCCTGTACGGACAAACCTTCAAGGAAGTTGGAAAGGATCGGATTTTCAATAATCGCTCCTCCGGTATCGCCTGATTTACGTGGTTTTGCCATCAATCCCCTTAATCCACACAGCTGCTTAATCTGTTGTTTAGAACCCCTTGCACCGGAGTCAAGCATCATATATACTGAGTTAAACCCAGACTTATGCTCCTGAAGCTCCTTCATAAGGTTTTCAGTAATCTTATTATCGGCATAGGTCCATTTATCGATGATCTGATTATAACGCTCATTTGGCGTAATAAGACCCATGTTGTAATTCTCCCAAACCTCATCAACTTCATCCTGAGCTTCAAGCAAAGTAGATTCTTTGATAGTAGGGTTAATAAGATCTCCAAGGTTAAAAGATAATCCCGCTTTGAATGACCAATAGAATCCCATAGTCTTGATTTCGTCAAGGAAATTAGCTGTAGTTGGGAAATCAGTCCTTGTAATAAAATCAGAAATTACCTTTTTAAGGTTCTTCTTTGTAAGCAATACATTAATGAATGGTACAGTGTTAGGCGTCTTCTGGTTGAAAACTACTCTACCCACAGTTGTTTCAATAATCTGCTTTACTATGTTACCCTCTTCATCTTCTGCATTGGCTCTCACCTTGATGCCTTCATGAAGATCAAGCTTGTTTTCATTGTAAGCAATCAAGACTTCTTCAGCAGAATAGAAGATCTTATCTTTTCCATTACTTCCAATCTTCAATTCAGGGTGTTCTTTGGTCAGGTAATACAGACCAAGTACCATATCCTGAGAAGGAAGTGTAATAGGTGATCCATTCTGTGGGTTCAACATGTTATGAGATGAAAGCATCAATACTTGTGCTTCAAGTATTGCGCCCTGGCTCAATGGCACGTGTACCGCCATCTGGTCACCATCGAAATCCGCGTTGAACGCGCCGGTCACCAACGGGTGAAGTTGAATCGCTTTACCCTCTACCAGTTTTGGCTGGAAAGCCTGGATAGAAAGTCTGTGTAGTGTTGGAGCCCGGTTAAGCATTACCGGATGCCCTTTCAACACATTTTCAAGAATCTCCCAAATAACAGGGTCTTTTCTGTCAACCAGTTTTTTAGCCGACTTCACCGTCTTTACAATACCTCTTTCAATTAACTTTCGGATAACGAAAGGTTTGAAGAGCTCTGCCGCCATTCCTTTAGGAAGACCGCACTCATGCAATTTAAGTTCAGGACCTACTACGATAACAGAACGACCAGAATAGTCTACCCTTTTACCAAGTAGGTTCTGTCGAAAACGTCCCTGTTTACCTTTTAGAATATCACTCAATGATTTAAGAGATCTACCTCCTTCCGCTTTTACAGCATTCGATTTTCTTGAATTATCGAATAGTGAATCAACAGCTTCCTGTAGCATCCTTTTCTCGTTTCTGAGGATAACTTCAGGAGCTTTGATTTCGAGAAGCCTCTTAAGTCTGTTATTTCTTATGATCACCCTCCTATACAAGTCGTTCAAGTCGGAACTCGCAAATCGTCCGCCATCGAGAGGTACAAGAGGCCTGAGCTCAGGTGGTATTACAGGAAGATATTTAATGATAGCCCATTCAGGCTTGTTTTCAATACGTGTAAGCCCATCTCTGAACGCTTCAACTACTCGAAGTCTTTTAAGAGCTTCGGATTTTCTCTGCTGTGATGTTTCATTGGCAGCCTGGTGTCTAAGCTCGTATGACAAGCTGTCAAGGTCGAGACCTTCCAAGAGATCGAAGACTGCTTCTGCACCCATCTTGGCTATGAACTTCTGTGGATCTGAATCATCAAGTTGCTGATTACCTTCAGGAAGTGTATCCAGAATCTCGAAGTACTCCTCTTCTGTGAACAAATCCATTTTTGCAATCTCACCATCCTTTATACCCGGTTGAATCACAGCATACCTTTCGTAATAAATTATGGATTCAAGCTTCTTGGATGATAGACCCAGGAGGTAACCAATTTTATTTGGTAATGATTTGAAGAACCAGATGTGTACTACTGGAACAACAAGTTTGATGTGTCCCATTCTCTCTCTCCTGACCTTCTTTTCAGTCACCTCAACACCACACCTGTCACAAACAATACCCTTGTAACGGATTCTTTTGTACTTGCCGCAGTAGCACTCATAATCCTTTACGGGCCCGAAAATTCTCTCACAGAACAAACCATCCCTTTCAGGCTTGTAGGTTCTGTAGTTGATCGTTTCGGGCTTTAGAACCTCACCATAGGATCTCTCAAGGATTTCATCCGGTGAAGTCAGGCAAATAGTAATTGAATCGAAATTCTTACTGTCTGCATCGTTCATTCTTTTGAAAGGCATAATCTAAAATTTATAGAGATAAAAATTTTATTAAAACACAATTACTATAAAGTACTAGTCGAATTTGACATCAAGAGCCAAACCTCTCAACTCATGAATCAATACGTTGAATGATTCAGGAATACCTGGTTCAGGCAGGTTCTCACCCTTAACGATAGCTTCGTAAGCTTTTGCCCTACCAATGATATCATCGGACTTGATAGTCAACAATTCTCTCAATATATGTGATGCTCCAAATGCTTCAAGTGCCCAAACCTCCATCTCACCAAAACGCTGACCACCAAACTGGGCTTTACCACCCAATGGCTGCTGTGTAATAAGTGAGTATGGCCCAATGGATCTGGCGTGCATCTTATCATCGACCATGTGGCTCAGTTTCAACATATAGATGATACCAACAGTAGCCTCCTGGTGGAATCTGTCTCCTGTCTCACCGTCATACAGATAAGTTTGACCCAAAGAAGGAAGATCCGCTTTCTTCACAAATTGATCGATCTCGTCAAGGCTGGCTCCATCGAAAATTGGTGTAGCAAATTTGACACCCAACTTCTGTCCGGCCCAACCAAGAACAGTTTCGAAAATCTGTCCGAGATTCATCCTTGAAGGTACACCCAGTGGGTTAAGAACGATATCTACCGGAGTACCATCCTCAAGAAATGGCATATCCTCCTGTCTAACGATCTTGGATACGATACCCTTGTTACCGTGACGACCTGCAAGCTTGTCCCCCACTTTAAGCTTACGCTTTTTAGCAAGATAAACTTTAGCAAGCTTTAATACACCTGCTGGCAACTCGTCACCAATAGAAATATTAAACTTCTCTCTCTTGTAACGTCCGACTTCTTCGTTGAACTTGATAGTATAGTTATGAAGCAGTGTTGCTACTAACTTATTGGTAGAATCTGCTTTAGTCCAGTTCGAAAAGTCTACTTGAGAATAATCAAGATCCTTCAAAGTTTTAGTTGTAAACTTCGCACCTTTAGCCACCAAAGGTTCATTATAAATACTCTTGACACCTTCAGACACTTTACCTTTCAGGATCACAAGTAATTTATCAATAAGCTTGGTACGTAACTCGTTAAGCGCTACGGCGTGAGAATCTTCGAGTTTGGACAAAAGCTCTTTTTCCTGAACCTTCTGGAATTTATCCTTCTTGGCTCTGGCAAAAAGTTTTTTGTCAATGATAACACCTTTAGTAGATGGTGGTGCTTTTAATGAAGCATCCTTAACGTCGCCCGCCTTGTCACCGAAGATGGCTCTTAGAAGCTTCTCTTCCGGTGTAGGATCAGACTCACCTTTAGGTGTGATCTTACCGATAAGAATATCTCCTTCTTTTACCCAAGCCCCCAACCTTATGATACCATTCTCATCAAGATCTTTGGTAGCTTCTTCGCTGACGTTAGGAATGTCGTTTGTCAATTCCTCTTCACCAAGTTTTGTATCCCTGACCTCCAACTCGTAGGAGACGATGTGGATAGATGTGAATACGTCCTCACGAACAACCCTTTCAGAAAGCACGATGGCATCCTCGAAGTTGTACCCTTTCCAAGGCATAAAGGATACCAGAAGGTTTTGACCTAGAGCCAATTCACCTTTCTCTGTAGCGTAACCGTCACTTAAGAGGGTCCCCTTCTCAACCCTCTCACCTTTGCTTACTATAGGCTTCAGGTTGATTGTTGATCCCTGGTTGGTTCTCTTAAATTTAGATAGATTGTATGTTTTAACGTTGCTTTCGAAAGAGACAAGTTCCTCTTCTTTGGATCTGTCGTATTCGATTACAATTTTTTCCGCATCTACGTACTGGACCTTACCTTTACCTTCTGCGTTGATAAGGATTCTAGAATCCTCAGCAACTCTCTTTTCAATTCCTGTACCTACGATAGGAGATTTTGGCTTGACAAGCGGAACAGCCTGTCGCTGCATGTTGGATCCCATCAATGCCCTGTTGGCGTCATCGTTTTCAAGGAATGGAATCAAAGAAGCAGACACACCAACAATCTGGTTAGGTGCCACATCCATATATTCGATTTCTTCCGGCATCAATACCGGAAAGTCACCGTGTTCTCTACATTTAATCCTGTCACTCAGAAACGCGCCTTTTTCTGACACAGCAGCGTTGGCCTGCGCAATTTTCTTGTAATCCTCACCTTCGGCTGAAAGATATTCGATCTCAGTCTTCAAATCTACCTTTCCTTTATTGACCTTCCTGTATGGTGTCTCAAGGAATCCCATCTTATTAACCTTGGCGAATACACAGAGTGTCGAGATCAGGCCAATGTTAGGTCCTTCCGGAGTCTCAATGGTACATAGTCTACCGTAGTGAGAATAGTGAACGTCCCTTACCTCGAAACCAGCTCTTTCTCTCGAGAGACCTCCTGGTCCCAGGGCTGAAATCCTTCTCTTGTGAGTGATTTCAGAAAGAGGATTTGTCTGGTCAAGGAACTGTGATAACTGACTGGTGCCGAAGAATGAATTGATCACTGATGAAAGTGTTCGAGCGTTAATAAGATCGATCGGCGTAAAGACCTCATTATCCCTTACGTTCATTCTTTCACGGATTGTTCTCGCCATCCTGGCAAGACCAACACCGAACTGAGCGTACAACTGCTCACCTACGGTTCTCACCCTCCTGTTGCTAAGGTGATCAATATCATCCAGCTCGGCCTTCTGGTTGATTAGGTCAACAATATACTTGATGATTTCAATGATATCGTCCTTAGTAAGTACAAGTGTTTTAAGGTCTATGTCAAGATTAAGTTTTCTGTTGATCTTATATCGACCTACCTCACCAAGGTTATATCTCTTATCCGAAAAGAACAATTTATCAATAATACCACGCGCCGTTTCTTCATCCGGTGGATCTGTTCCTCTTAGTTGTCTGTATATCTGTGTAACGGCTTCAAGTTCAGAACTCGCAGGATCTTTCTGCAGTGTCTGATAGATGATGCTGTAGTCTTTGGCATCCTCCCCTTCTTTATCCTTTTGAAGGATGATTGAATCGATTTCTGATTCAAGGATGAGATTGATATTTTCTTCATCAAGGGTATCGTCCCTTTCCATGATGATCTCATTCCTCTCGATGGTAACCACCTCACCGGTATCTTCATCTACGAAGTCTTCATTCCACTTTTTCAAGACACGGGCGGCCAATTTCCTACCGATTGCTTTCTTGAGGCTTCGTTTATCCGCCTTGATTTCTTCAGATAAACCGAAAATCTCAAGGATTTCCTTATCTGAATCGTAACCGATAGCTCTCAATAATGTGGTAACAGGGAATTTCTTCTTCCTGTCGATGTATGCAAACATCACATTATTGATATCCGTAGTAAATTCCATCCAGGCTCCTTTGAAAGGAATTACTCTTGCGGAGTAAATTTTAGAACCATTTGGGTGGAAGTTCAGACTAAAAAATACTCCTGGTGACCTGTGCAGCTGAGATACCACAACCCTTTCGGCTCCATTTATGACAAATGTACCTTTAGGCGTCATATACGGAATATTGCCCAGGAATACATCCTGAACAATAGTCTGAAAATCTACGTGTTCCTCATCATTACACGACAATCTGAGTTTGGCTTTAAGGGGAACACTATAGGTTAAACCCCTTTCCATACATTCCTCGATGCTGTAACGTGGAGGATCAATAAAATAATCTAAAAATTCCAGGACGAAAATGTTACGTGCATCTGTAATAGGAAAGTTTTCCTGAAACACGCTGAAAAGTCCTTCATTACCCCGGTTTTCGGGTGTTGTTTCTAACTGGAAGAACTCCTGGAATGATTTAATTTGAATTTCCAATAAATCAGGATAAGCATCTGTAGATTTTGCTTTTCCAAAGAAATGCCTCTGATTTTTGTTCGGTGCGACTACACTTGCTTGAGCCATTTAAATGTATTTAAAACAACAGGAAATAATAATTAAAGGAGGACCTGTTTGTATATAAACAGGTTTAGCCTAGCCATTGCGTTCAATGACTAAGCTTCCTTATACTTTAAGCAATTAGAACAATATTTGTTCATCTACTGGTAGGACGTTTATTTTAATTCAACGTCGGCACCAGCAGCTTCTAAAGCAGATTTAATGCTTTCTGCTTCTTCTTTAGATACACCTTCCTTAACTGGAGCTGGTGCACCATCAACAAGTTCTTTTGCTTCTTTTAGTCCAAGACCTAATAGATTTTTAACCTCTTTAACAACTGCAAGCTTGGCTGCGCCAGCTGAGTTCAACATTACTGTGAATTCAGATTGCTCTCCACCACCAGCTTCTCCACCGCCAGCAGCAGGGCCAGCAGCAACTGCAACAGCAGCAGCAGCAGGTTCAATACCGTAGTCTTCCTTTAAAATGTCTGCCAATTCATTAACCTCTTTTACTGTTAGGTTAACCAGTTGGTCCGCAATTGACTTTAAGTCTGCCATGATTTAAATTTTAATATTTTTAATAATTACATCAATAAATAAAGATGCGATTAGCTTGGAAGCCAAATTTATTCAGCTCTCTCCTGTAGCGCTTTAACAAGACCTGCAATTGTTGAACTACCTGACTTAAGCGCAGATACAACGTTTTTAGCAGGCGATTGCAGAAGCAATACAATATCGCCAAGAAGTTCTTCCTTAGATTTTAGTGAAGCCAACTCTGAAAGGGCTTCATCACCAAGGTAAACGGATGACTCGATAAAAGCCGCCTTCAAAAGTGGCTTATCGAATGATTCTCTGAACTCCTTGATCAGCTTGGCTGGTGAATTGGCTACTTCTGTAAACATCAATGAAGAAGGTCCTTTAAGGGCACCATAAATTTCCTCATATCCTGATTCTTCACCTCCAGCAGCTTCAAGAGCTTTCTGTATCAGGGTATTTTTGACGACACGCATCTCTACGCCTTTCTCAAAACAAAGACCCCTGAACTTATTAATTTCCTCTACGGTCAATTCCGAAGAGTCTGCTATATAGAAATAGGGTGATACTTTGAACTTCTCGCTCAATTCCTGGATCACCACTGATTTTTCTTCTCTAGTCATTTTTAGGCTTTTTTAAAATGAACTTAAATTTTGGTTTCAACTTTGATACCCGGACTCATCGTAGAAGCTACGCTGATCGACTTAAGGTAATTACCCTTTGCCGAGGCAGGACGTAAACGCTGGATCGTTGTCAACAACTCCTTAGCGTTCTCAGTCAACTTTTCAGGACTGAAAGACACGCGACCTACTGTGCTGTGGATAATTCCGTATTTGTCAACCCGGAAGGCGATTTTACCACCCTTTACGTCTTTTACTGCGTCACCTACATTAGGTGTAACAGTACCTGACTTAGGGTTTGGCATCAAGCCACGAGGACCTAGAATACGTCCTACACGACCCAACTGTGCCATTACATTAGGAGCAGCGATGATCACATCTACATCTGTCCATCCTTGCTGGATTTTTGTGATATACTCATCAAGCCCTACGTAGTCAGCACCAGCAGCCTTGGCTTCTTCTTCCTTGTCTGGTGTACAAAGTACTAGAACCGATTTAGATTTTCCTGTACCGTGGGGAAGAGTTACGGTACCCCTGATAGCCTGGTCAGCCTTTCGTGGATCCACACCCAAGCGGATGTGCAAGTCAACGGATGCATCGAATTTTGCGGTGTTGACTTCCTTTACCAGGCTCATAGCCTCGTCGAGCAGATATAATTTATCCTGATCGACTTTGGCATTTGCAACTTTTCTCTTTTTAGTAAGTTTTGCCATAATTAAAGGTTTTAGCGTTCGCTATTATACGAACTCCCTTGTTAAAAAAAATTAATTTATGCTTCCCATGGGGGCGTACCTTTGACGACTATCCCCATGCTTCTGGCTGTCCCAGCAACCATTTTCATTCCTGATTCAACGGTAAATGCGTTGAGGTCTGGCATTTTATCTTCAGCGATCGCTTTTACTTGGTCCCAAGTAACGGAGCCCACTTTGTCACGATTGGATTCTGAAGATCCCTTTTTCAATTTAGCAGCTTCCATCAACTGTACAGCAGCAGGTGGAGTCTTAATGATAAAGTCGAATGACTTGTCTGCATAGACAGTCACTACAACCGGCAAGACCTTTCCTCTTTGGTCTTCTGTCTTTGCGTTGAAACGCTTACAGAATTCCATGATGTTAACACCTTTAGCACCCAATGCAGGGCCTACTGGTGGAGAAGGGTTTGCTGATCCTCCCCTGACCTGTAGTTTGATAAAGCCTTCTACTTCCTTCGCCATAACAAATTATCTTAAATGACTTATTGTTTTTCTACTTGTATAAAATTCAGTTCGACCTCTGTTCCACGGCCGAATATCTTAACGATGACTTTCAACTTTTTCTTTTCTTCGTTGACTTCCTTGATTTCACCAACGAAATCATTGAAAGGGCCATCTATTATCTTCACTGTCTCACCAACGATGAATGGCTCAAGCATGGATTCGCCCACTTCTTGAGACTCATCGACTTTACCCAGCATTCTGTTGGCCTCAGACTGGCGCATAGGAATCGGGTTCGATTTTCCAAGAAAATGAATCACATTAGGCACATTGGCTATGGTTGTGATCATCTCTCCTGTAAACTTAGATGGCAGAGCTTCTATAAGTATATAACCTGGAAGAATGTTTCTTTCAAGGATAACTTTCTTACCGTTTCTAATTTTATACACTTTCTCTGTAGGAACAAGAACCTGGGTCACAAAATCATTCCACTTCTTTCTCTGCAGCTCAAGCTCGATATATTCCTTTATTTTCTTCTCTTTTCCGCTTATTACGCGAAGAGAGTACCATCTAGTTTCTTCTGACATGAGAAATATTATCTCAGATTAAATAAAATTCAACTCGTATATCCTTGTTAGCACCCCTTTGGATACTACATCCATCAAGAATATGACCAAGGACAAGATTATTGTCGCGATAATAACAAGCCTTGAACTGCTGAACAGGCTTGGCCACGTTGGCCATGTAACCTTGTGAATCAGCTCGTTGTAGCTTTCTTTGATATATAGAATAAGATCGTTCATATTCTTTCGTCTTTTAATTGCAGGGGAGACAGGAATCGAACCCGCAGCCTACGGTTTTGGAGACCGTCGCTCTACCAATTGAGCTACTCCCCTATGGGTCGAATACATAACTGCTATAATGCAGAAAATTAAGCACTCAAATTAATGAGTGCTTAATTCATGATATCAATTTGTTAAGAGTCAAATAACTTCTTATTCGAGTATTTCAGTTACCTGACCTGCACCTACTGTTCTACCTCCTTCTCTGATCGCAAATCTCAATCCTTTTTCCATCGCAATAGTATTAAGCAAGCTCACCTCAAGTGATACATTATCACCCGGCATTACCATCTCAACACCATCTGGGAGTTTTACATCCCCAGTAACGTCAGTAGTTCTAAAATAAAACTGAGGTCTGTATCCGTTGAAGAATGGGGTGTGTCTTCCACCTTCATCTTTACCAAGAACGTATACCTCACACTTGAATTTCTTGTGTGGGTTTACTGAGCCTGGCTTAACGATAACCATACCTCTTTTAATATCAGTTTTATCAATACCTCTAAGAAGAAGGCCTGCGTTATCACCAGCCTCACCTCTTTCCAGGATTTTACGGAACATCTCAACACCTGTGATAGTGGACGTTAATGGCTTTTCACCATCTTTCATCATACCTACGATCTCTACTGGATCTCCAGTGTTGATTACTCCTCTTTCAATTCTTCCTGTCGCAACAGTACCTCTACCTGTGATAGAGAATACATCCTCGATAGGCATAAGGAAGTCTTTGTCTACTTCTCTTGTTGGCTCAGGAATCTCAGCATCAACAGCAGCCATCAAATCCATGATTTGTTGCTTACCTGCTGCATCGCCTTCAAGAGCCTTAAGAGCAGAACCCTGAATAATGCTGGCGTTATCACCATCGAATTCATACTGGCTCAATAATTCTCTTACCTCCATTTCAACAAGCTCAAGCATTTCAGGATCATCAACAAGGTCAACCTTGTTCATGAATACTACGATTTTAGGTACACCTACCTGTCTACAAAGTAGGATGTGTTCTCTTGTTTGAGGCATAGGGCCATCCGTTGCCGCTACCACAAGGATAGCACCATCCATTTGAGCCGCACCCGTAACCATGTTTTTAACATAATCGGCGTGACCTGGACAGTCAACGTGCGCATAGTGCCTGTTAGCAGTCTCGTACTCAACGTGAGCTGTATTAATTGTGATACCCCTTTCTTTTTCTTCAGGAGCACCATCGATTGAATCGTAGTCCATCTTTTGTGAGAGACCTTGCTCTGCTAATGTATAAGTAATAGCAGCAGTCAAAGTTGTTTTTCCGTGGTCGACGTGACCAATAGTCCCGATGTTAACGTGGGGCTTGGTACGTTGAAAGGTTTCTTTAGCCATTATAAAAGAATTTTAAAAAGTTATTTTACTAAAACAAATTATATCCTCGTTTATCAATAGAGCCAATGACTGGACTTGAACCAGCGACCCCCTCCTTACCATGGAGGTGCTCTACCAGCTGAGCTACATTGGCAATACTGCCGTTGTAAAAAAGAGCGGAAGACGAGACTCGAACCCGCGACCCTCAGCTTGGAAGGCTGATGCTCTACCAACTGAGCTACTTCCGCATTGTTGTTCTGTTAGTGGGGGTGGTAGGATTCGAACCTACTCAGCCTAAGCAACAGATTTACAGTCTGCCCCGTCTCTCCAACTTCGGCGCACCCCCTGCTTTTTTTAACAGATACAGAGCCGGTGGAGGGATTCGAACCCCCGACCCGCTGATTACAAATCAGCTGCTCTGGCCAACTGAGCTACACCGGCAAGATTGTCAATTTGGCAACGCTTTCTCTAAAGCGAACGCAAAAATAGATATTTTTCAATTATATGTAAACACAGAATTGAAAAATATTTTAAGTTTTTTGATGTGATCTCGGATGGGCCGTTTTATAGATCATTTTTAACTTTTCAACAGAGTTGTGGGTATAAATCTGCGTAGCCGCCAGACTGGCGTGTCCAAGCAGTTCTTTGACGGCATTTAACTGCGCACCGCCATCCATTAAATGTGTGGCAAAACTGTGTCGCAAAACATGCGGTGATCTCTTTTTCTTGCTGGTTACCGATGTAAGGTAGCGGCATACCATATTATACAGCCATTTCGGGTACAATTTCTTCCCTTTATCATTTAAAAACAGAAAGTCCTCCTTGCCCTCACAAAAAAGACTGTCCCTGTCCTCTTTCCACTTGTCAAGCTTATCGAGTAATTCCTTTGAGAGAGGAATATATCTTTCTTTATTACCCTTACCCAGGACTTTAATACGTGATAATGCTTTATCAATGCTTGAGTCTTTAAGCTCCATCAATTCAGACCGACGTATTCCAGTAGAATAAAACAGCTCTATGATCAACCTGTTTCTGAATTCGAAAACATCCCCCATATCAATAGTGTCAAAAAGGCGCTCCAATTGCTCACTGCGTACTGTTTCAGGCAGAGTCTTCGCAATTTTAGGGAGTTGTATTTTCAACATTGGACTTGCGTCGATAAGACCTGTTTGTTTAAAATAATGAAACAAACGTCGAAGACTGGACAGCTTACGCGCAATGGTGCGGCTTGTTATTCCGATATCCACGAGATCAACCATCCAGGATCGTATATCATGATGCCTAATTCCAGACCATTCCCTTTCGCCATACGTGCCGATCAAAAAATCAATGAACTGTTCAATATCAGATCTGTAAGCATTAAGAGTATGCGATGAATATCTTTTTTCATATTCCAGATGATTGAAAAAAGAAGTGCAACTGTCTATGTGTACTAAAGTGTTCACGCTATGCAGAATAATACAATTTAAATGGTCTTTGTAACTAAAAGCTCTGTTGAGATAATCTCCAAAAAGCAGATGCCCTCTGACAGTCCCCCTATATTACTGCAAAAATCATTCTCAAATACAATGGAATACCACAGAATGAATGAAAATGAGAAACAAGCCTGTAAACCACATTCTCATTTCGACTTGATTGAATTGTATGAGGGACATTTACAGAAATAGTCTCTTCGTTGATGTACATTATAGCATCTCCGTTCTTCATATCTGATATCTATAATTAGTCAATATTATGAAACGAACTCTACTCCTGGTCAATATTTTATACAATCAGCGTTAACAATTATCTGATATGTAAAGGCAACTTAGCAAAAAATAAATAATTATAGAAGCTGCATTTTACTCGTTAACCGCAGGACCGTGTAGAGCAAATAAATCTCTGATTCTTCGGAAGACAACAGACAAAATTTCATAAATATCGCTTACAAGATGTAAAGGATTAGTCACAGTCAAGCTGCTGTGGAGTCAATCTTGGGAAATTATCCAGAAGGGGGTGACTGAGGTTGGATCGAATGACCAGGGCATCAGGATATGTCTCCTTAATTTCAGACCATCTCAAGACTTCCCAACTGCCTTCATCATGTCTTTTGAGTTGAGTTCCATGTAAATCACCTGATATAGCTTTGTCTATGAGAGGCCACCAGAGACTTTCGGTATCTCTATCCCATAACACAAATCCATCTCTACCATCCCTGATCTCAGGTTCATAATATGTATATCCTGACAAAGCAAAAGTCAGTGTATTATCACAATAAACTCTGGAATATACAGCTGCAAAGTCAGCCAACACGCAATAAGTTACCATAAGGGGTTGTCCATCACTGATCTCGTTGATGACTTCATAACGGATCATATCCTCGAATGGATAAACCTTGGTAGAATTGACTGAATATAAAACGAGACATTCTTGGGTTTCACCATATTTGTTAGAGACATCTGCTAATGTCTCGTATTGAGGCTTTGTTAAAGCAGGAAAGGATTCGCGACCCAGACAGTAACCCAGATTGCATTCATTCAATTCCCAATCAGTGATATTGAAATGCCAGCTGCTATCTTCTCCGGCCCACAAATAACTCTGGTCATCTATTTCATAGATATAGCCTATATCCCTGTAGTAAGAATCGCATGGCTCCCAATCCAAATTGCGATCCATACCCTCTTCTTCCATTACCGGAACTGTTTGTTCAAGATCATCAGAACAGGAAAATATGAAAAAACACAAAAAGATCAGACCTACCAGTCTCATTTACAGTGATTTTGATGCAATTTAATATATAACAGGCGAAATCCCATATTGCTTAAGATGCCGAACAAGAGCAATCTAATGAGGCGGAGTAAACAGCTGGACTTCTTCATCTATGCTGAGTCCATAGATAAGGGCTTTATTAGCCTGAGCTTCATCAAAAACAGGCACATCAAAAGGCAAGAAACTGTCCCTGGCCATATAGCTATCAAATTTGGGTGTTCTGTAGTCCAGGTCAAAGCCCTGGTTCTCACTGAGAACTGTGTACGCGTCCTCAGCATTCATCCATGTGCTCCAGTCCGTCATAATAAAACTCACCACCTCCAGCTCTTTACCTATCATGGAGCCAACGACGGCTCTATTTAACAATTGGGACCAAAAGCTGCCCGTCTCCCGGTCAAACAACAAGATATTATTCATATAGACCTGACCACTGACGCCAAAACTTCTGTCCTGGCCATCAATTCTTCGCCTGTGGACCGAAGGAGATCCGGTATATGGCGCGTATGATATTACGACAGGTACTTCCCCTATTATGTCATTCACAATTTCATGATGGTCCAGAATTTTCACTGGGTATATTTTTGTCTCTCCATTGAGAGAAACGACAATTACTTTATCATCCTCTCTCAAGAAATCATAGCTCAACAATGCTTCCTTGAAACTTATCATGTCAAATAATGGATTGTCAATGGATGGAATTGCATCAAACTTGGCGCCCTCGTTCACAAATTCTGTGGAAATATTCCAGGCTGGATCATTTATTTGATAGCTGGCATTTTCTTTAACAATACCATTGAATGTGTAGCTTGGAAAGAGGTTAATCCAACTAAACCAATAGGCCAAGGTGCCGGTTGCCGGATTGAGTTTAGAGCCGCTGTAAGGGCCGCTAATGCATTCTCCAAAGACATTCCACAATCCCCCCTGTTCATCTTCCATGACAACAGGAAAGGCTTCACGAGAGGCTTTAAAAGCATAGCTCTCGGATTTGCCATCTAGTTCAAACGCTATTATAAACGGCAAAGTGCTGCTCTCAATCTTCAAAAAACGCTGTGATTTGAATTGGAATGTATCCAGCGTATATAATGACTGAACTGGAGCATTATTACTATCTATAAATTCATCTTCCGGCGAGCAAGCCACCGCAAGAGTAATTGCAAGGATGAGTGATATGATGAATTTAGATATTGGCATAATAAAAGGAGCCTAAACCCTTTTGCGGGCTTAGGCTCCTAAAATTTATTAACAAATCAGTTTTTAGTTAACATCCCACCAAAGCTTCGTACTCATATCATCGATATTAGAAGTAGCGGCGCTTAGGGAACTACCATTATTTGTTTCTTCAGAAACCGGATAAGGTAATCTTACTGGAATAACCGGATTACTGGCAGCAGCAGGAACTGAAAGCTGCGGATAATCCAATCTTCTCCACTCAGACCATGCCTGAGGGCCGTTCATATAGAAAGCAACCCATTTGGCAGTACCAATTGATTCTTTCCAATTTCCTGCATCATATGGATTTGCAGCCAAGAAAGCTGAAGCATCAGAAAAGCCCCAGTATTCCATAGAAGCAGCTACACCCATATCATAGTAAGCAGCAGCATCACCAGAAAGGAAACCTCTCTCAACAGCCTCAGCTTTCAAGAAAGCAACTTCAGCAAAGTCCATTACAACGTGAGGAGCAGTAGCTGATCTTACAGCATCTGCTGGCCTTGAAGTTGTACTCTTAAGCGCAAAGGCCTCTGCATCTGTCAAACCGTATGGCATACCATTGTATTCACCCGAAGGTGTAAGGGCAGCATAAGCTTCCAATCTAGGATCGCCAGTAGCTTTTAGGTGATCAATAAGAACATCTGTTACAGCAAAATCATCCCTGTTGTTCAAAGTGTTATCTCTGTACAATGGGTTAGATAAATCTGGTGCAGAATCAAATACGAATAATGCGTTATCAGCAGTGCTTTCCATGACGCCGGCGTTATTAGCAGCCTGAACATACATTGAAGCTGTAGCAGCATCAACATCAGCGATACGCATAGCCATTCTCATCATCAAAGACGCGCCCAATGTCTTCCAAGCAGCTACATCACCACCATAGATAATGTCACCGCTATCAAAAGAACCTGTTGAAGCATCCATACTTGAAACGGCTGCATTCAAACGAGATAAAAGATCCATGTAGATAGACTGTTGTGAATCATACTTAGGATTAGGAAATTCAGCATTGATGGCTTCGCTGTAAGGAATATCACCCCATGCATCAGTTGCTGCATGGAAGGCATCAACCATAAGAATTTCAATAACTCCCAATTGATTGGCTTTACGAGATGCAGGCACGTTTTCATCGGCTTCAATAATAGCTTTTGCAGCGACCAACTCATTCAATACACTGGCGTAAAAAGCTGTCCAGGTTCCATCAAATGTATTTCTGTCTGCTAGGTATCTAGACTCTTCTGCATACTCATTCTGAGCCCAATGCTGAACCATCAACATAGTCCATTCGCCATTATAGACTCTGGAATGCATCCTGTCATAAAGGCTAAACTGTGCTTGAGTAACTAGGTTTGCTGCAGGAACCGCTGTAGGATTATTAGGATCCACATTCAGATCCAAAACATCATCACAGCCGGTGAAACCTACACCTATTATAACGGTCATTAAGACCCAAAATTTATTTATTACTTTTTTCATGTTTTACTAATTTTTGAATCCTACAATTTAAATGAAACACTTACACCAACTGATCTTACTGGAGGAACCTGAGCATTTTCAAGTCCTTGTCTGTTACCAGAACCAGTAATAACCTGTGGGTCAATAAATGGTACATCTGAAGCAAGAATTGCAAGATTCCTTGCGATAATGCTGATATTCAGATCTCTGATTCCTGACTTGGAAATAGCTGAGTTAGGAACCTGGTATCCAAAGCTAAGTTCTCTCAATTTGACGAAGTCAGTAGAGTATACATTAGGTGCAGCTCTTCTCCAGAAAGTCTGATAGTATGTTTGAGGATCAACTGGAATGTCATTAACAGTTCCATCTTCCTTAACACCGTCTAGGATCATACCATTTTCACGGATATTAGTCTGACCGTTGTATTCAACAGTCTCCGGGTGCATACCTGAATACTTGGACCACTGAAGCGAAGTAGAGTGCATGATACCTCCAAACTGGAAGTCAACCAAACCACTCAGGCTGAAGCCTTTGTAAGTAACGCCTGTACGAACACCACCGATCCATTCAGCCAATGCTGAACCAAGGTATACCCTGTCCGCAGTGAACTGGTAATTACCGTTTTCATCAACCAGTCTGTTACCGTTGTCATCGTATACGTAGTCCTGACCATAGAGAGCCATGTAAGTCTGACCTTGCTGTACTCTCAAGTCAGCTGCCCATGTAGCTCCCATGTTGATTGACTCAACACCGTCAGCAAGTGCAACGACTTCATTGCTCAACTTAGATACATTCAGACCGATATCCCATGAGAAATTCTCAGTCTGAACTGGTGTAACTGAAAGTTGCAATTCTATACCCGAGTTCTGCATTTCACCTGAATTCAGGATTCTAGATGTATATCCAGTAGCTGAAGAAGAAGGTACTGAGAATATCTGATCCTTAGTATTTCTAGTAAAGTAAGCGAGGTCAACGCCTAACCTGTTACCGAAGAATCTGGCATCAACACCAAACTCTATTTCTGTTGTTCCTTCAGGCTTCAAGAACGGGTTGTTCTGTGAATTTGGAACACCATATCTTGGGAATGCTCCAAAGTTTGGCACTTGTGGACTAAACACATCAAGCAATAGATATGGTTGTGCATCGTTACCTGCTTTAGCATATGAAGCACGTACTTTCAAGAAAGATAGAGAGCTGGAAGCTGGCATCTTCTCAGAAAGAATAGCACTCACAGTAGCTGATGGATAGAAGTAACTGTTTTCACCTTCTGGTAAAGTAGATGACCAGTCATTTCTAGCTGCGATATCCAAGTATAACCAGTTATCAAATCCGAATGAAGCGGATCCCATAACACTGTTGATTCCCCAATTGAATTCATTGGTTGTAATTGTTGGAGAAGCAGCTGAGTTACTGATGTTATAGAATCCTTCCAAACTCAAACCACCGGCTGTAGAAGCCAATGTAGACCTTCGTAGCTGACGCATCCTGTTTGTTCCAACAAAAGCGTTCAATGACAATCTGTCGTTCAACTGCTTGCTATAGTTCAATCTTGCTTCCAAGTTCGTTTCATTGAATCGAATTTCTCTTTCCTGATATAGAGAAGTTTCAACAGAAGCTATTGGAATACCAGCAATATCTGATGTTTGGTAAAAGTCAGTACCTGCTCTACCTGAAAGAGTCAATCCTTCAGCGAGGTCAATAGTCATAGTAGCACCTCCAATAAACCTGTTCCTAGTATCTTCTTGTAGATAATTATCTCTGACCCAATATGGATTATCGAAGAAGTTAGGAGAATCATCGAATTCAATCAAGTTGCCATCACCATCAACGATAGGCCCAACTGCATTCCATGTCTGCTGACTACCATCTACCTTATACGCATTTTTCAATCTTTCTACATCCAGCTGTGTCTGCCACCACTGAGTAAAAGCTTGTAGAGGGTTACCGTTGTTATAACCGGTAATATTTCTATTCTTAGCTTCTGTATTAATGTAAGAACCTTTAATACCTACATTAATTCTCTTGTGAATGTCATAGTCACTCTTGAAAGTGAAAGTATTTCTATTCAGCTGAGCGTTTGGAATAGTACCGTTGCTTTCAAGGTTGGTATAACCTACTCTGAATCCACCGAGATCATTTCCTCCTGTTAAAGCAACAGAAGTAGTTCTTGTTGTACCAGTTTCAAAGAAGTTTTCATAACCATTAGCCGGAGCTACCCAAGGACGTGTTTCCTTGTATGTATCAGGATTGTCTGGATCCCATGAATCCCAGTGTCTTACCAATACATTTGGATCATATCTAGGACCCCATGCACCATCCTTAGAGTAAGCAGGAGTCAGGTATGTAACACCATCCTGAGTAACTTCATAAAATCCTGAATCCGTAGGAGCAGTATCACCACCACCATATTGTTGCTGGTGAGGAATGAGGTTACGAACATTTTCAAATGTCAGTTGATTGCTTACTTCGACGCCCAAACCGCGTTGTCCTCTACCCCCTTTTGTAGTAATCTGGATTACACCGTTAGCACCCCTTTGACCATAAAGAGCTGTTGCGGCAGCGCCCTTAAGAACAGTCACAGATTCAACACTCTCAGGATCGATATCCTGAGCAGCATTACCGTAATCGTAAGCAATGGCTCCACCAAATCCTCTTTGCTGACTTGAGTTGGAAAGGTTACCATTGTCTACTGGTATACCGTCAATTACGAATAGCGGCTCATTATTACCCAAGAATGAGTTAGCACCACGAATTGTAATTCTTGATGATCCACCCAGGGTTGATGGGCTACCTGCAATCTGGACACCGGCAACGCGACCTTGCAAAGAGTTTACGATATTGACCTCTTTTGCATTAGTAATGGCGTCACCATCTACTTTTGTTACAGCATACCCGAGAGACTTTTCGTCTCTTTCAATACCCAAGGCCGTTACAACAACCTCTGAAAGTAATTCACCCTCTGACATAGTAACATTCGCAACTTCAAGTCCAGTAATGTCGAGTTCTGTCGTAGAAAATCCTGTATAGGAAAACACCAAAGTGTTGTTTCCTGAAGGCACCTCTAGAGAGAAACTACCATCAATGTCCGTTATAGTACCAATTGTGGTACCTTTTACCAGGACGTTTGCACCAATAATGGCTACTCCGCTGTCATCCTGGACCATTCCCGTAACTGTTCGCTGTGCGAACGTAAACGAAACGGCAAAGAACATAAGTGAAAAAAATAGAAAGAATTTTTTCATAACATGTGATTAGTTGATTAGAGAATAATATTATTAATGTTCGGAGACAACTATAACCAAATGCTCAAAAGCGGCGATTCATTGAGCTTATCTTCATTAAGACATCTGTTATCGATGCTCCGATTTGTCTATTTAAGTACCTAATGTATGAAAATATTTGAAAAAAATGTCTTCATTATTAACAAATAATTAGCATTATGGTAACAAAGCTTTAATATTATCCGCATTTACAAATATCATAACCTTCTGACAATCAGTATTTAATTTAAGTCGAGGCAACTTGAATCCTTTGAAAATTGAATAAATAGTGGTTTGAGGAATTAAAGCCTTACAAAGTCGACTCAAAATGCGCAAGAAAACGGGCAAAATCAGCATCATCCTTGAGCTTGATAGATTTTTCTTTTATGTAGTTTTTAACCCTGGTTTTAGTGAATATATGGTAGAAGTCTTTTTCTCTTTTTTTGACCTCCGTGATTTCGTCATTATGCCAAAGAAGGTATTTGTGCGTATTTATAATTTGGGTGCTTGCAGTTTCCTGGCTTAAAGCCTTTTGTTTGATTGGCCTTTGACTCGATTCCATCCTTTCAAAACACTTGATCTTCTCGCCGTCATATATGACCATGGCATAGCCTGGAAGACCTAATGGGCTTATATTTCTATATTCTTCACCATCTATGACTGCTTTCACATAGAAATACCTGTTGAGCTCCATGACCACCTCTTCAGATTTCTTTGAGAGCATAACATGATTCAAGGCATCGTAATTGAGTTCGATATCTTGATACTCCTGACCTTTATTATCAATCAGTATACCTTTCTTAAAATCATCGAAGAGAAACGGACTGCCCAATATGCCACGACTTCGCTCCTGAAGGGTCATATCCGTTCCATAGGGCGGATGTTGTATTTCCTGCGCGATTAGACTTACAGTCAGATGGAAGAGAACACATATTAAGGCTATTCTAGCAGCTTGTGACAACACACTCAACATAGGTTTTTAATTCATTTAAGATCCAATTATTACGTGGTCCGTAAGAAATTCATTTAATCAGCATGGTCCTTGTTTTCTATCCCTCAATAGAATTAGCTGGTCACGGCATCTAATCTGTTCAATATTAATAGATTATGCGCATAATAGGCTCCTGAACCGGTAATTTTTAGACTAATCAAGTGTTGATTCAAAATGTGCCAGAAAGATGGCCAAGTCATCATCATTTTTCAACTTAATGGAATTATCCTTTAAATAGGCTTTTACGGCAGACTTTGAGAATAATTCATAGAAGTCCTTATCCTTCCTTTTGACCTCACTGATTTTATCATTATACCAAAGCAGGTTCTTATAGGTACTCACTATTTTATACTTGGAGCTGACCTGGCTGTAGGTCTGTCGATCAGTGGTTTGTTTTACAGCCTCCAAGCTTTCAAAGCATTTAATCTTCTCGCCGTCATATAACACCCTGGCGTAGCCTTCGATACCATAAGGACTCATATTCCTGAACTCCTGGCCGTCAATGACAGCTGTCACATAATAAAACTTATTCAGTGAAAGCATTATGTCCTCTGATTGCTTGGAGAGCATGACATGATTCAAGGCATCATAGTTAAGCTCAATATTGTTGATCTCCCGGCCATTATTATCTATCAAGGTACCTGATTTGAATTCCTTGAATATCAATGGACTTCCCTGGATACCACGATTGAATTCCTGTATGGATATATCGCTGCCATCCAATTGCGTTTGCAATGCCTGTGATTGAGCTATTACAGGTAAGTGAAGAATTATTGGAATAGCTACAATTCTAATGGGATATGATAATAGTTTTAGCATAAGTGTTTTCTTTATTTTCAATCAATATAATATGGGGGCCAGAAGCATTAGCTCCTAAGGGAATCGTTGTGACACCCTTACTTGAAATATCTGTTCGAGACCAAACTAAAGAACCGGAATAAGTCAAAATGGAAAGCTTCACCTGCCCTAGGTCTTCCAGCCATTGCAAATTAATTATATCCTTAGCGGGGTTGTTGAGCCTGATGAAAGCACTTGCACTCTTGTCAAGATCTATGATACTGGTTCCGAGGTCGAGTATTTCGGATCTTCGGTTGCAAGCGCCATTGAATGTTAATACCCAATAAATACCCGGAGCACCATTATAGAGATATACCCTATCGGTCTCACCTTCAATTTTCCGGCCATAACTATACCATTGATAGGATTCAGCCAGTTTAAGACTAGCAAGCTGCGTTGGGTTCTGAATGATCCTGTTCTCCTCAATGTCTGAAGCCTGAACAATGATCTCATCCTCCCAGCTGTTTTTATTGCCGGAAGCATCTTCGATAGTGAGCCCCAACAAATATGTTCCTGCCGCGTCAAACACGTACTCCATCTCCTCATCGCCCCACACTTCTACCCCATTTACCGTCCATTGCCTATGGGTCACGTTGCCATCAGAGATATCCTGAAAGAGGCTTAAGGCGCCTTCACATAAATAGTCAGCATTAAATTCTGCAAACAGAAGATCTTCACATTTGCCATCAAACCACCCTTCGGAATCCGTTATAGTAGAATTGTCTCCTACGCTTACCGCAGAGTTCCCAATCAGGTCAACATTCAGAATATCCAGATTATCAAAGCAAAACTTTCCTCTTACAGCTATATCAAAGTAGGCCTTTCCTCCTCCACAGTGCAGTCCCGTTATATTGTCAGTATCATTGGCCATAATTAAATTATCACATGTTACTTGAATATCATTTGACAAAATCAGTGAGCTCATACCATTCAATTCAAGATCCTGAACATCAATATTTGTGTACACATTGAAGCTCGAATTATTCAAGAGCATTCTGGAAATACCAGATTCTGCGATAAGGTCAATTATAGAATTATTCGATTCCAGCGTAAGAGTATGCTCAACATTAGATAAATTGATATCGGCACGGGTCGCGTTGTTGACTATAAGCCTGTTTGTCCCCATCTCATCCAAAACCACCGAAGGCATCAGCTGGAATTTAATTCCGGGCATGAGGACCACCTCTGCAAGACTTAACTCGCCAGCCAGTGCTATGCTGTCTGCCTCCAGGGTGGAATTGCTGATATCCAACCGGCCATCATACATTCTAAAATCAGAAACAGCAATGCTGTTATTCAGAATTTCCCAAGTGGCCTGGTTTGAGGCCGCAATCTCAATTGAGACATTCTCAAAATTTGTCATATCAAGATTTAGCGTATTGCTATTCGACGAGCTAACACCTTCCAGAACGATCTTTCCATTTCTAACAGTAAATTTATCCGAGCCTAAAAGAGTAGTCCCGGAAATATTGAGGGTGTTTCCGGCGAGGTCGAGTACAAATTCATTCTCTGTAAAGGCTACGAGGCCTGCTACGGAAAAATCAGTGTCCATTATCAATACGTCACCATTGCCAGCTACTGAATTATCATCAATAATTATCTTGCTATTTGTTGCGGGGGTTGACCCTGTTGACGAAGCTCCTGAGTTATTAGCCCAGTTTGAGCCATTGGACCAATTCCCCGACCCATTGACCCAATAAAGGTTTTCAATACCTTCATTTTCTGATTCGTATTCCAGGACAAGGCTGAAGTTTTGAGAAAGCCCAAAGAGTTGTCCTTTATGAGAAATACGTAAAGTGTAAGGCCTGGCATCTGGGTTGTCGAATTCTATCTTCTCAACATTATCCCTGAAATTATTTCCTTTCGTGGCTGCAGCTGGAGGATTGGCAGGATCAAGGATCCATGGAAGACTTTCATTGCCGCTGCCATCCGTGATGACTATATCGAGGTCATTGACAAGCATAAGATCCTCAGGGTCCAGTGATCTGACGGGCACCGTTCCAGCCCTGTCCGTCCATGCAATTGTTGCAGTAATCTTTTTACCCTGGAGTGGGGACAACAGAATCTCAAAAGTTTCACCGTCATTAAGTGTAGCTTCAATAATTTGCCTGTTCCGCCCATCTTCATTCAGGATAAAATCAACGGCTTTATCCGCACTGATCATTCCCCATCCAAAACTGTAATCAGGGCCGGGTGAATTTCCTGTTTCGTGAGCCGTGTGAATCAGAAGCGCCTTCAAACTGGCTGAAGTGAGGTACCTGTTGTTATAAAGATGGTAAGCTTCATTGACAAGAGCTACCACACCAGCGGCACTGGGTGAAGCCATGGATGTACCGCTGGAACTCCCATAGGCCTGGTCAGAAGCATTGGAAGCAGAAAACAGGTTGACGCCAGGAGCTACAAGGTCCGGTTTGATCCGTCCGTCGTCCACAGGTCCCCAGGAGCTGAAGCTGCTCATTATCACGTCATTAGGGCCTGTATATCCCGCATTCAACTTATTGACAGCCCCGATGGTAAATACGTTTTTGGCAGTAGAAAATCCGGTAATGCAATCATAAGGCCCGTCAGGCGGAAAGGTACCATCACCAGAATCACCTCGTTCATTACCCGCTGATGTTACAACAGAATAATAAGGTGCATTAAATGCTATACCATCAAAGGCAGCTGCCTCTCCATCATAATATCCAAAGCGGTAATCTTCTTCGGTAGATATTCCCGGGTCACCAAACCAATTGGTTCCATTCCAGCCTCCTGGCACACCATAAGAGTGATTGGAAACCATAAGTTGATTGATCATCACTTCATCTATCATTTCTTCAGTATCCTGAAACCAATCAAATGCCCTGGCTTCTCCACGATAACAAAATCCACGGACCGATGGATTGATACCCCCTGCTATGATGGTTCCAGTGACATGGGTACTGTGAAAACTGAATTCGGAAGCCGCATCGCTGTTAAGCAGTCTTCCTCCAAACTCAATGTGGCTGGCCAGAGGCAATCCCCTGTCCCAGACAGCAATAGTTGCATTTGCTCCTGCAAGGTCTAGACCAAACCGGCCTCCCGGTCTTAATTCGTATACACCACATGAACGGGCTGATCCATCATTATGGGTTGTGTAATAGACAGGCTTGCCATCTAGGATATCTACAATTGACATCTCATTGGCCCCCTCTACTTTTGACCTTTTCAGAACTGGATTATTTTCCAGATATTTTTTAATTCTGAGTTCTTTTTCTTTTCGCTTTTCTACCAATTCCTTTTTCAACTCGATCAGTTGGGATGCATTGATCTGATACTCAAAGTCCTGAGCATTTGACACGACTGCACACAGTAGTATAAAGACACTTAAGGATACCCGCATGGTTTGGTTTGTATTTGCATAAAAATAAAGCTTTAAAGAAAATGCATTTCTTTTGGAGGCCTTAAAAAAACAAAAAGGGTCGTGCTCAAAAACACGACCCTTTTTTTATTATGCGTTTTGTCTTACAGACTTAAACTTGGCCAATCCGAACCATCAGCCTTTGTCAAGGTTACTGTCCCGAATTCAGGATAGGTATTTTCATACTTAAAGGTGAAATTAGGACCTCCAGATTCAATAATTTCAGTCATGGACCAGGTGTCACCATAGTTATCTGTTCCGGATAATGATATAACACCGCAGTTTTCTCTGAATCTCAAAGAACCCGTTGGAGGATCTATACCATATGCTCCTGGCCATGATCCAAAAGAGAAATCATCTACAACATATACACCAGGTGTATTATCGAAGATTCTGAACTCGTCTTCTCCTGTGAATGTCTCACCGGCGAAATTATCAAAGTTTGTAAAATTGACAGAAGTGCTAAGGTCTGCATCACATGTAACCTGTATGGTGTAGTCCCCTCTTACATAATTATCATTAAGGGCTACATCGGCACTTGTCAGACGTACAACCAAGCTAAGTACCTCACCAGGGTTGATATTATCATCAATGATACTGATAGGTACGCTGCCTTCGTTTGAATTAGCTGGTATGGAACCAGAATTAGCATCAACGACGTAATGTAAATTTTCAATGGCTGTTGAAGCTGTATCTACAACCTCGAAACTGAAGTTTACCGGTGTAGACTTTTGTGCACCAACGAGTCTCACTATAAACCCGCTTGGCGTATTGACTCCATCATTGATTCGTGGATAAGCAGCATCAAATACTGCAGGAAGCTGAATGAACTCTCCTGTAAAGGTTACCTGTTCATTCTTAGCACACGAGTCCAAAAGGACGATCAAGGATAGAGCGAAAAGACTATATAATAATTTTCTCATTGTCATGATTTTATATTCATTCTATTAATAACCTGGGTTTTGTTGTTCCCTGATAACCGCGTTAGCATTTCTTTCAACTTCCGGAATTGGCAATGTGAACTTATATGCATTTGTATTATCAAAAGCAGGATATTCACTTGAACCAGCACAAGAGTTATTTATATCACAATCCAATGCGTCGCGATCGATTCTTCTGTTGGCTCTCTCGCCCAATCTCTTCAAGTCAAGGTATCTGTGACCTTCGAAACAAAACTCGAGTCTCCTCTCATCCAGGATAGCTCCAAAAGCTTGTTCAGCATTGGAGAAATTCATCATTGGTGTGTTTTCACCCAATCTGGCATCACGAATCTCTTTGATGAATGAAGCAGCAGCAGCCAGGTCACCCTGAGCAGCAGCAGCTTCAGCTTCAATAAGTACCATTTCAGAAGATCTGAAAACTTTCAGGTCGTTCATCAAAGGTTGACCATCTGAACCCGGATACTTTCTGATTACAAGAATATCATCATTTCTGAAATTAGGATTGGAAGCATAATTCGGATCGATTACAGAGGAAGGATCAATATTTCTTTCCAATCTGATATCATTGGCATCAAACTGATTGTACAGAGCTCTGCCCATTTCAAAGTAAGGAGAACCTGACAATGTAGCATTTACAAATGCATACAAAGCACCAGCCCAGCCACCACCACCGGTAGCCTGACCATCATAGCTATCACCTACTGATCTTTCGAGTTTGAAGATAACTTCAGTATTATCCGTATCTTCATACATATTGAAATACTGAGTTTTATCAGCTAAAGGATATTTATCAGACAATGACTTTGCAAGTGTTGCAGCTGTCGCATAATCCTGACGGTAGGCTGCTAATCTTGCTTGAACCGCCGTTACAAAATCTGTATTCATGAAAGTAATATCACTATTATCACCATCCAACAGATTCGCTGCACTGCTCAAATCATTATTGATAAGATTGACTACTTCTGCAACTGTGTTCCTTCCAGGTGTCGCGTCTACATCCGGAACATAATCCACAGCAGGGACACAAAGACCATTATCATCCGTGTAGTCAACAGTGTAATAGGTGAATAAAACAAAATGAGCCCATGCCCTGATCGCATACGCCTGACCAAGAATATTGTTGTATTCTGCCTGCTCGGAAGCATCAGGGGTAATCTCCTGAGCTGCTTCAATAAGCCTTGTTGAAGCATTGATAGCATCGTATTGATCTACCCATATAGCGCCCGGAGCACCACTGGTAGAGTTCAGAATATATCCATACCGACCATCGCCTAATCCCTGACCACCATTATCAAATCCAATGGATATTTCATCTGTAAATGTTGATGCGAATGTGATCATATCGGTGATGTCGAGCTCATTATAAGCTCCTAGAAGACCTAATTGTAAGTCTTCTACCGATTGGTAGGCAGCATCAGCATTAAATCGACCCGGCTGAGTGATATCGATGGCATCATCACAAGAGAAAATCGCCATTGACAAAAATGCCAGGAAATATATTTTTAAATTTTTCATGATTTAATCTTCTTTTAATTCAATTAATTAGAACTCAATCTCCAGACCAGCTGAGATAATTTTAGGCGTCGGATAGTTACGCGATCCTGACGCTATTGAACTTTCGGCATCGTAACCTCTCCATCCTGTCCATGTCAATAGGTTTTCAGCGTTGGCGTAAACTCTCAAACTGTTTATTCCCGCTGTTAACAGCTTTTTAGGAAATGTATATCCAGCTCTGATAAACCTTAGTCTGACATAGTCAGCACTCTGTAAGAACCTGTCCGAATCAGAATCAAGAGCAAGGTTTGAAGCTGTAAGTGAAGGAATATCAGTTATCTGACCTTCAGTTTCCCAGGCTCTCAAAAGATCACGAGACATTCTGAACTGACCAATAGATGTTGGATCAACAACATCAGCATAGTCATAATCAAACCTGTATACACCTTTTGTATAATTGAACTGGGTTTCAAGATAAGCTCCTTTATAAGAGACATTCACACCAAATCCTCCAAAGTAATCCGGGTAAACCGTCTTACCTGTCTCTACTCTATCTGTATCCGGACTCGGGTTTTCAGTCAGGTTGCCTTCAGCATCAAGGAATAATAGGTTACCATTAGCTGGGTTAACACCTGCATAGGTATAAACATAAATCTCATTAAGAGTACCACCTTCCTGAGTAATAAAGTCACCACTCAGAATTCGTCCATCTGGTGTAGGCAAGTCGATGACATCAATTTTATTATAGTTTGTATTGAAGAACAGCTCTACATTCCAGCCATTGGAATTGCTGATCAAATCGTAGGCAATATTGAAATCATAACCGGAGTTTTTGATCGATCCAATATTTGCATTCAATGATGTTACAGAGTTAATGGCTGATACCGGACGAGACTGGAATAAGTCGATAGTAGTCTTATCATAGTAATCGAAGCTACCACGAAGTCTGCCACGGAATACTTCGAAGTCCAATCCAATATTCCACTGATCCACTGTCTCCCATCTTAAGGTAGTGTTACCAATTTGTGAAAGGAATAAAGAGTTAGCACCTCCATAACCAGAACCAGTAGCAAAGAAGTTTTCAGTCAGGTCAGGACCACCAAAGTAGTTAAGGAATCCTCCTGCATCTACAATTCTCTGATTTCCTGTTTTACCCCACGATCCTCTCAGTTTTAAGAGCTCGAAAGGCAGGCTTTCCATAAACGCTTCCTGATCGATATTCCATCGTCCTGATAGTGAGTAGAATGTTCCCCATCTGTTGGATTCAGCGAATCGGTAAGAGGCATCTCTACGAATTGTTGCACCGAAGCCGAAACGGCCATTGTAATCATAATCCAAAGATGAAAAATAAGAGAACAAGCCTCCATACAGCTTTTCAGCAGAAACATTATCTACAAAGAAATCATTAGCCGCATTATCATCTACGAAGCCGGAACCGTCTCCAGGGAAGAATGTTCTAGGATCCAGGCCTTCCTGGAAGAATGAAAAGGCGTCATAATAAGTTCGGAAGTATTCTGAGTGGATACCTACTTCAATACTGTGGACATTATTGAATGTCTTGTTGTAGTTCAATGAATTCAACCAGTTGTAGGTAAATGTTCTTGTGTTTCCTTGTTGCTGGAATCCAGGGGTATTATTACCTGTCTGAGCGAAAAGCAAGGCATTGAAAGAAGTAGGTCCTTCAGCTCTTACAAGATTCTGATCTGTGAAGTCTCCTCCAAATGTTGATGAAATCGTCAAATCATCTGTAATGCTGTAACTGGCCTGTAAGCTACCTAAAGCTTTTATTTCTTTTTCATATCGTGTATAGGTCAAAAGCCTGTCATACATAAATAAAGGCGTATTGGCAAAGCTCAGAGGACTCAGAAGAGAGCTTCCGTCCGCATATTCATCAATAGATATATATGGTACAGACATGTAGGCACCCAGGATAAAGTTCCTGTTGATCGCCCCTGACCCAATACTGTTAGGCTCGTCACTGTTTGAATAGTTCAAAGAAGTGTTCAGATTCAATGAGAACTTTTCATTAGGGCTTTTCATACCGATGTTTGACCTCAAATTGTACCTTTTCAAACCACTGGTTTCAAGAATACCTTGCTGATCCATATAACCAAAGTTTACATAGGCATTGAATAGCTCTCCACCTGAACTGATAGACAGGTTATGGTTTTGAGTGATCGGGTTTCGGAAGAAGAAATCCAACCAGTCTGTACCTACTACACGGCTGATAGAATCCTCCGTAATGGTAGAACCTCTACCAGAACCATAAGCCGCTTCAAGTCTCAGTGATTCCTGAGCATCCAAAAGTTGATAATCATCAGACTGTCTTGAAGATCTACCCACCTGAACATTATATCTTACTTTAAGTCCAGAGTTGAATGATCCTGTCTTTGTCTTCATTACAATTACACCGTTCGCACCCCTGTTACCATAGATCGCAGTTGCACCAGCATCCTTTAGAACCGAGATAGACTCAATTTCATTCGGGTTGATTGAACGGAAGTTATCTTCATCTACAGGTGTACCGTCAATTATGAATAATGGCTCCGTATTACCATTGATAGAGGATATACCTCTCAACTGGATGGTACTGTTAGCCCCTGGCTGACCACTTGAAGTGGTAATGTTCAATCCGGCAACCTGACCTTGGAGTGTCTGTACAACAGAAGCGTTAGGTCGGGATTCGATGGTTTGGGCGGTGACTACCTGTGTTGCCACATTTGACTTAGGCTTGACTTGGCTTTTGTACCCAACAACAAGAACTTCATCAATGAGCTGCGCATTCTGCTCAAGGATAACGTTGATGACTCGATCGGTACCAATTTCCAATTCTTTTGTAATGTAACCGGTATAGCTGAATACCAAGATATCCGAGCCATCAGGTATTTCCAATGAGTAGCTGCCGTCAATATCAGCTATGGTACCTATAGTTGTACCTTTCACTAGGACGTTAGCTCCAATCAGGGGAATACCTTCTTCATCATTGATAACACCAGTTATGGTTTTTTGAGCAGACAAGCTCATCAATGTAACTGTTGAAAAAATCAACAGGGCAAAGATTTTTTTCATACTGATTTGTATTTAGTGATTAAATTCTAATCTAGTGGATCGTTCTATGCGGCTAAAATAGAAAGAATTAGAACTTAACAAATGATTAAGTACTAGAATTTTATTCTCCAGTCTATCGATTTGTCGGATTTATCTATTCATTGTGTCCGTTAGTCCGTTAAGACTCGCTTAACATTAGACTGAAAGTTGCAAAATTGGCTGACACAGCCAAAACGAGAGGGTCGAATCATTCTGTATTCCTTTCATTCTTTTCGATTGATCTGGTGGAGGTACATTTGAATGGCGTTCTGAATTCCATAATACAAAGCATCGCACACAATGGCATGACCAATACTTACTTCAAGTACGCGTGGAACCTCTTGTATATAATAATGTAGATTATCAAGGTTAAGATCATGACCTGCATTAACACCAAGGCCTTGATTTATAGCTTCCTTTGCTGCCAATACATGATTTTTAACGGCAGCTGATTTATCTGTAAGGTACATTTTGGCATATCCTCCGGTATAAAACTCAACCCTGTCTGTTCCGGTCTGAGCGGCGTAATCGACATCTCTGGGATCCGGATTCAAAAACAATGACACTCTTATGTTTTCAGAATGGAAAGCCTGGATAACATTATGTAAAAATGACTTGTGCTTTTGAGTATCCCAGCCTTCGGAACTGGTTAAAACACCTGGCGGGTCAGGCACCAATGTCACCTGCGTCGGTTTCACTTCCAATACTTTTTCAACAAAATTATCTGATGGATATCCCTCAATATTAAACTCTGTCGTAACAGCCTCTTTAAGGGGCATCAAATCACTGTATCGAATATGCCTTTCATCAGGACGCGGGTGTACCGTAATTCCTTGTGCGCCAAATTCCTCGCAATCAAGCGCAAATTTTAAGAGGTTTGGCATGTTTTCTCCTCTCGAGTTTCGAATCAGGGCAACTTTATTGATATTTACACTTAATCGGGTCATGTTTTCTCGTAATTGATCTGAAAATTTTGCAATATAATACGATTCATATATGTCCTCAGGTTTACGGCAAAGGGTTATCACTGCAATATGTATAGGGATACCTATACTCTTCCTTGTATTTTACTCGGATACCACACGCGTGTCTTTCCTTCTGCTCGTCGGTGTACTTGCCAGCCATGAATACCTGAAACTGTTTTATCCAAAACTGATAAAAAGCCCATCAGGTTTAATTTCTTTTCTTATTTCAGTCGCTTTACTGTTTTATGCAACCCAGCAGCTCGACATATTTTTCATACCCTTGCTGGCAGTAAGTATATTTAGCAGCGTGGTTTTGTTGTATGATTTGTTTTATAATGAATCCAGCATCCAGGAAAAAATGCCCGCCCTATGGAATATATTGTATGTGGTATTGCCTTTGGTATTGATCATTAATCTGAATCATGAGAGCACTTTCTCTATGATTCTCATCAGTACTTTACTAATGATATGGATCAGCGATATCTCTGCATATTTTGTTGGCCGTACGATTGGCAAGCGGAAGCTTTTTCCTAGGGTATCTCCTGGCAAGACATGGGAGGGCTTTTGGGGAGCTGGCCTTATAACAGTACTTTTCAGTTACGCTTTCTTCAGCTATTTCGGCATATATGATGTAAGGCAGTGGGCCCTCATTGCCATATCCGTTTGGCTGTTTGGATCCCTTGGTGATCTGGTAGAATCAAAATTCAAGCGATCTCTTAACATCAAAGATTCAGGCAACATCATGCCGGGTCATGGTGGAATTTTGGATCGATTCGATGCATTCATATTTTGTCTACCCTTTGTTGTATCATTGAGCTTAGTTTTTAATTGATTGAATATGCGTTTTCATAAAGAAGGATACCCAACACTGCTATTGGTAATCATTATTGCAGCGGCTTTAATCTATCTTGGATATAAAAGTCAGATTAGCCTCGTCTATTATCTGTCTGGTGCCGTATCCCTGTTTTTACTTATCATAGTGCTCCAGTTTTTCAGGGACCCTGTACGCCAATTGCCAGAATCCTCTGATTCGCTTGTGTACAGTCCGGCAGATGGGAAAATAGTTGTTATTGAAAAGGTCTTTGAAAAAGAATATCTAAAGCAGGAGTGCTGGCAGGTTTCCGTATTTATGTCTCCATTGAATGTTCATATAAACAGGAATCCGGTCAATGGAAAAGTGGAATACACCAAGTATCATCCAGGTGACTACTTGGTAGCCTGGCATCCAAAATCCTCAGAACTTAATGAGCGATTTACAAGCGTATACAGTACACATACGGGCCAGAAAATATTGGTCAGACAGATAGCTGGTGCCCTTGCCAGACGTATTGAAAATTACCTCGAAGATGGACAAGAAGTAAGGCAAGGTGAAGAAATGGGATTCATCAAGTTTGGGTCCAGAGCAGATATATTCCTACCCCTTGATGCAAACATCAAAGTTGAGATGGGTCAGCATGTCAAGAGCCCCCTTGATATAATTGCAGATCTTTAGGCCGGGAAATGCTCGGCTACGATATCGTGGATCACATCCACCCACCTGGGATCATCATTAAGGCTGGGTACCAGATCTAATTTCTCTCCTCCCATTTCAATAAATTCTTCATTGTATTCGTCACCAATCTCTATAGTAGTCTCTAGGCAGTCAGCCGTGAATGAAGGAGAGAATACCAAAACCTTCTTGATACCTTTCTCAATCAGTTCTTCAAGAACATCCGGGGTAAATGGCTCTGTCCATTTATCTGGTCCAAGCCGTGATTGAAAGGCCACTGAAAACCTGTCTTCAGATATTCCCAGTTTTGCAGCCAGTTTTCTGGAGGTATCAAAACATTGTGCCGAATAGCAGGACTTATTCAGTTCCGTAATGGAAGAGCAACAATTTTCTTTCTTCAGACAATAATTATTGCAATCGGATTTATACAGCTGCCTTTGGGGAACACCATGATAGGAAAACAAAAAGTGTTCATAATAGTCAATGCCCATATGCCGTGCATTGTCTGCATATAGATCCAGCATGGCATCATTATCATGGTATGAACTGATAACACTCAGCTCGGGGATTACGGGCCAGGCAGCGATGACCCTCATGGCTTCTTCCAGGGCTGAACCTGTTGAAGCAGATGCATACTGGGGAAACATCGGAAATACAATTATCCTTTCAACATTTTGGGTCCTCATTTTATTGAGCATATCGGGAACGGATGGATTCTGATACCGCATAGCCAGGAGTACCAAAAAGTCATCTCCTAACTTTTCCTGAAGCTGCTCCTCTATTCTGTACCCGTAATATTTTAATGGCGAACCATTTTCAGTCCATAATTCCTTGTAGGCTTTTGCCGACTTAGGCGCCCTGAAAGGAGCAATAATTCCCTGTACCAGGAGAGACCTTAATACAGGGTTGATGTCGATCACTCTGTAATCCAGCAGAAACTGCTTAAGGTACCTACGCACAGCTGGTACAGATGGGTCATCTGGCGTACCAAGGTTTAGCAATAATATTCCTGTCCGGGGCATAATAATGATTTATATGGATTTAGAAACGCCGCAGGATTGAATATGTTTGCTGAGATCATAGCGAATTGCAAATATCAATCTTATTTTTGACCGTCGTTGATAATTTGATCATTTATAAACAACCCTCTTAAGGCATGAGTAAACCAAGAATATTAGTCACTAATGATGATGGCATTGTTGCGCCCGGAATTAAAGCACTTGTCGATATCGCGCGTAAAATTGGTGAACCTATCGTTGTTGCCCCTGATTCGCCGCAATCAGGTCAAGGCCATGCCATAACCATTACTGAACCCATAAGACTGCGTAAGGTGGATGCCTTTGACGGCATTGAAGCCTACGAGTGTACGGGTACGCCTGTTGATTGTGTAAAGCTGGCTAAAAACGTCTTACTTAAAAATGAAACAATCGATCTCTGTGTCTCCGGCATAAATCATGGATCCAATGCCTCCATTAATATCATCTATAGCGGGACCATGTCAGCTGCCATGGAAGCAAGCCTTGAAGGCATTCGCTCTATCGGCTTCTCCCTGCTGGATTACTCTTTTGAAGCCGATTTTACAGCCGCAAAATTCTATGCTGAAAAAATAATGCGCCATATGCTTGAATACAAGTCCGATCCACAACTCCTGTTGAATGTAAATATCCCAAAATTAAGTCTCAACGAGATCAAAGGGGTACGCGTCTGTGAGCAAGGCCGCGGGATATGGGAGGAGGCATTCCAGGAATCTACAGATCCCAGGGGCGAAAAATACTATTGGCTCACCGGTCGTTTTAATTCTGAATCCAAAACTGAAAATTCTGATCTATATGCTTTAAGTCAGGGCTATGTATCCATAGTACCTTCACATTTTGATCTGACCAATTATAAAGTTCTGGATAGCATCAAACACTTCGAACAATGATGAATTTTTTCAGGCAGAACAATAACCTATTGATGGGAATCCTGCTGGGAGCTACTATTCCTGTTATCGGCTATGTGGGTATTGAATTATTATTTGAGAGTCTAACCGAGATTGGCTTTATGGATGAGCTTACAGAATCCACTGTAACGAAACGAAAACGGACAATGGCATTAATCGCTCTTTGTTTTAATATCCTTACGGTACAGTTTTTTAAAGGGAGACAGTTCAACAGGATATTAAATGGCATTGTCAGCGCTACCCTGTTATATGCCGTAGCCTGGCTGTTGATTTTCAAAATATTGTAGATGAAATATTATATCATCGCAGGCGAACCCTCGGGTGATATATATGGTGCTGCACTCATGCAGGCACTCAAGAACATCGACAAAGATGCTAATTTCAGGTTTTGGGGTTCTGGCGAAATGAAGTCTGTAAGTGATACGTGCGATGTATCTATTGAGGAAACATCATTCATGGGACTAGTAGAAGTGCTGAAAAATTCAGGAAAAATCATTTCTCTTTTTTCAAAGGCAAAAAATTATATCAGTCAGTATCAGCCAGACATGCTTATATTAATCGACTACCCGGGATTTAATCTCAGAATGGCCAAGTGGGCAAAGAAAAATAAGTTTCGGGTCGCCTATTATATTTCGCCTCAAATCTGGGCATGGAGAAAATACCGGTATAGAGCCATCAGAGATTATACCGATCTGTTTTTCCCAATTCTTCCCTTTGAAAGGAAAATATACAGGGAACTTGATGTACGATTTACTTACTGCGGGCATCCATTGCTTGAACGTATTCCGCATAGTCAATCAAAAAAAGAGATTCATAAAATACATACTGTAGGTATATTTCCTGGTAGCCGTCTACAGGAAATACGAAAAAACATTAGCGTATTATCGAAGTTTGTTAGAGCAAACCCTGCCTATAATTTCAGAGTCTCAGTCATGCCTCATATTGAGCTCAATGAATATGCCCCCCTTTTGGCTTGTCCAGGAATAAAACAGGAAACGAATACAGCTGAGATGGTCAAATCCTGTGATCTTGCTATTGCTTGCAGCGGAACACTAAGTCTGGAACTGGCCCTGTACAATGTTCCCCAGATCATCATTTACAAGACCAATACTGTCAGTTATATGATCGCCAGGAGAATGGTTAAGATAAAATACATATCCCTGGTGAATCTTATCCTGGGTGAAGGCCTTGTAGACGAACTGATACAGGACAAGCTAAATCTTAACAATCTGCAAGCCGCTTTTAATACGTTGTCTCTCAATGAAAATCTGAAGAGACAGTACAAAGGGTATGATAAAATAAGGGCCTTATTGGGTACTGACAGCTGCTCTCAATGCGTAGCCAGGCACATTCACGAATATCTGAAAGGGCGTCCTACTTAATGCCTTTAGCGCCCTGTTCCTTCAAAAGTTTCTTGACTTCTTCTAGCGTAAATTTTTCTTTGGCCTCCTCAGTAGTATATCTTTCACCATCATCCTTTTTACCAATCTTAAAGGATTTTTTCTTGTATCGGATAAAAGGGCCCCATCTCCCATTTTCCAGGGCGATATTTTCCTCTGGCCACTGAAAAATATATCGATTAGCTTCTTTTTCAACTTTGGCTTCAATCAATTCAAATATTTCCTCCTGGGTTATGGTATCCGGATTTATCCGTCTTGGAATATTGATGTATAGATCATTCCACTTGAGGAAAGGACCAAAACGACCTTTGCCTTTGGTGACTTCGTTCCCTTTATAGCTGGCAACAGGGGCATCCTGTTTCAACTTTTCCTCTACAAGTTCCTGAGCTCTTTCAAGCGTGAGTTCAAGAGGATCTTCACCTCTGGGAATAGAAACAAATTTTTCCTTGTATTTTATATACGGGCCATAGCGTCCGGAATTAACAACCAGGTCCTCACCATTATACTGACCTACAGTCAATGGCAACTTGAACAAGTCCATGGCTTCTTCATAGCTGATCGTCTCGATGGATTGTCCCGCTTTCAGGCTGGCAAACCTTGGCTTTTCGTCTTCGCCTACCTCTTCTCTTGTTCCAATCTGTACAACAGGTCCGAAGCGTGTCATTTGGGTTAATACTGTATAGCCGGACTCAGGATCCTTACCAAGGTCACGCCTCCCTTTAACACGAGATGCTTCCTCGATGGTTTTTTCTACGGTTGAGTGAAAAGGACCATAAAAATCCTCCAGCATCTCCTTCCAGTTTTCGGCTCCTTTAGCGATTTCATCGAGCTTGTCTTCGATGTCTGCCGTAAAGCTGTACGTCATGATGTCTTCAAAATGCTCGTCCAGGAAATCAACCACAAGCATCCCAAGGTCAGACGGATACAGGCGGTTTGAGGTGGATCCGGTGATCTCTGTTTCAATTTTATCTGTCAATTCACTATTGACCAGAGTTAGAACATGGTACTTTCTTTCAACACCAATTCGACTCTCCTTAGTGACATATCCCCTGCCCTTTTCCATAATCTTTGTAATGGTCGGCGCGTAGGTGGAAGGTCGGCCAATGCCCAGTTCTTCAAGTTTTTTAACCAAACTGGCTTCTGTATAGCGTGCTGGAGGTCTTGTAAACCTCTCTATTGCCTGGATATTATCCAGCTTTAGTTTTTGCCCTACATGCAATGGAGGCAATATTGATTTTGTTTCGTCTTCTGCATCGTCATCATCACTGGATTCAATATATACCTTTAAGAAACCTTCAAACTTCAATACTTCTCCTTGCGCCTGAAAAATTTCCCCTGTCGTCGTCTGAATGTCTACGGTGGTTTTTTCCAATCTGGCATCTGCCATTTGCGAAGCTATGGTTCGCTTCCAAATCAAATCATATAGTTTTTGCATATCCGAATCACCGGATATGGCCGATAATTTTATATCGGTCGGCCTTATAGCTTCGTGCGCTTCCTGGGCAGATGCATTCTTATTCTTATACTTTCTGACCTGAGCATATTCATCGCCATACTGGCTCTTAATTTCTTCATTGATAGTGCCGAGTGCCAAATCACTTAAACTGATGGAATCGGTTCTCATATAGGTGATATAACCAGCCTCATAGAGCTTTTGTGCAGCGCTCATGGTCCGGTTTACGGCAAAATAGAGTTTCCGTGAAGCTTCTTGCTGCAGCGTTGAAGTAGTAAATGGCGCAGCAGGCTTTCTTTTAGCAGGCCTAACATTAATATTATTAATAGTATAATCGGAAGGCTTCAGGGATTCAAGCAATGCTCGCGCCTCCTCGAATGTTTCAAGGCGCCTAGAAAGTTCTGCCTTTAGCTCGACTTCCCTGCCCTGATCATTCATTACCTTGAATAGAGCAAGAACCTTATAAAAAGACCTGGATTCGTGATTGTTTATTTCTCTTTCTCTCTCAACGATCAATTTAACCGCGACAGACTGTACCCTACCTGCAGACAATTTGCCTTTTATCTTTCTCCAAAGGATTTCTGACAACTCAAAGCCTACGAGTCTGTCAAGAATTCTTCTCGCCTGTTGAGCATTAACAAGGTTTTTATCTACATGCCTGGGATTCATGACCGCTTTCTCAATAGCCGGTTTTGTAATCTCCCTGAATACTATGCGCTTGGTAGTATCTGCATCAAGGCCAAGCACTTCACACAAATGCCATGAGATGGCTTCTCCTTCACGATCCTCATCCGTCGCGAGCCACACTTCAGCGGCTTGCTTGGCAGAGTCTTTTAGTTCCTTGACAACTCTCTTCTTTTCATCAGACACCACATATTTCGGCTCAAAACCATTCTCCTTATCAATACCCTTCGCTCCCTTATCAAGGTCACGAATATGGCCGTAGGATGACTTGACTATGAAATCATTGCCTAGATATTTATTGATTGTTTTGGCCTTGGCCGGAGACTCTACTATGAGTAATTTCTTTCCCATTATTCAGTCAAATTGTATTTAAATCACAGGTTTTCCAGACTGCAAATGTAGAATTATCATTTTATTGAAGATTAAAAGAACCGAAAAAACTCAGTTTTTATCGTTTATATACACCTCATTTATTTCTTTCATTCTTGCCTCTTTCAGTTCAGCAATGATATTTTCTTTTTGCAATTCCAGTTGATTTAAATGTCTGTGCAATGTTCTTAAAATGTATTGTGCCATGTCATCAGGATGCAATAAGCCCTCCTGTTTTAAATAGTGAGAAAGTCTTGATCCGTCGTAAAAATTCCAATTAAGAATCATCCATCGCCCGATACCAAAATGCAGTTTTTTACAAACTTCTTTTTCTTCCGCTTTGGCAAAGCCGTCAAGCTTATTGCCATCGGTAAGTTCGATGATACGCTTGTGAGCCTCGCTCAAATCTCTGGGGATGTATGCCCCGTTTAATCGACTAAGCTGGATATTGATTGCATACAGGGAATCATATTCTTCAGGGGTGGACACAGGATCCTGAGCCTTTATCTCAAATGAACTGATTAATAATGCTAGCAGGATGTATAAGGTAAACTTCATTTTAAACTATTCGATTAAATAATAACTAAATTAATTTCAATTATGATTTAATGCATATGTGCAGAGTGCTAAAAGCCGAGTAACAAGAACTACGGAAGATTCTGATATCTTCTTTTTACTCTGCATAGCATTAAACTGAAGCCATTTATCAGCTGTTCTTTTATTAGTTTATAATCGCTTAAGTTTGCACAAAAAATACCCTAATGCAAAAAGTTTATATCCTTTCAGCAGTCAGAACTCCCATTGGAAGTTTTGGTGGTGTTTTAGCTAATGTCTCAGCGACAAAACTGGGTGCTGCAGCTATAAAAGGAGCCTTGGAGAAAGCGGCAGTTCAGGCCGATAAGGTAGGGGAAGTATTCATGGGAAATGTAGTCTCTGCTAACCTGGGACAGGCTCCTGCACGTCAGGCAGCCATATTCGCCGGCATTCCGAATACAGTGCCTTGTACCACCATCAACAAGGTATGCTCTTCTGGAGCAAAAGCAATTATGCTGGGCGCTCAAAGTATTATGCTTGGCCAAAAAGATATTGTAGTAGCTGGCGGAATGGAGAACATGTCTCAGATTCCCTACTATATACCGAATGCACGATACGGCTATAAATTCGGCTCTGCCGAGTTGGTTGATGGACTGCAAAAAGACGGTCTGACAGATGTATATAATAATTGTATCATGGGATTGTGTGCTGATAAGACCGCTGAAAAATATAATATCAGTCGGGAGCAGCAAGATGAGTTTGCGATTCAATCCTACAGACGCTCGGCGCAATCCACCCAGGATGGCATTTTCGCCAAGGAGATCGTGCCGGTAAGCATCCCACAAAGGAAGGGAGATGATTTGATTGTAAGCGAAGATGAAGAATACAAAAAAGTCATTTTTGAAAAGCTGCCGAATTTAAGACCTGCCTTTTCAAAGGAAGGTACTGTAACGGCTGCCAATGCCTCTACGATTAATGACGGTGCGTCAGCATTGGTTTTGGCGAGCGAATCAGCTGTCAAAGAGTTGGGGCTTACACCCCTTGCTGAAATAGTGGATTTCAGTGATGCGGCACACGAACCCGAATGGTTCACTACAGCTCCTGTTAAAGCAAGCGATATTCTGTTGAAGAAAAATAATATGACCGTCGATGATGTTGACTATTTTGAGGTCAATGAAGCTTTTAGCGTCGTACCCTTGGTATATAATAAAATGTTGAATACCTCAGATGAGAAGGTAAACGTCCATGGCGGATCCGTTTCCCTGGGACATCCACTGGGAGCCTCCGGAGCCAGGATTGTTACAACGCTGGTCAATGTACTCCATTCAAAAGATGGTTCATATGGCATGGCAGCCATTTGCAACGGTGGTGGTGGCGCTTCAGCAATTTTACTGAAAAAGCTATAGTTCGAAATCAAGAATATATTTTGAGATGCGCTTAAGAGATTTATTGTTGTGTTCAGCCCTGGTGGTCCTGGCATCCTGTAGACAGGAGAAGCTGGATAAGCCGGCCCAGTCCGGGCAGGTTTTTGAATCATTGATTCCATCAAAAACAGGTATCAGTTTCAGGAACGATATCGTGGAAGATAAAAACCTAAACATATACACCTATGGCTATTTGTACAACGGCAGTGGATCGGCCATAGGTGATATCAACAACGACGGATTACCTGATCTATATTTCAGCTCTACCCAGGGACAGGACAAACTGTATCTCAACAAAGGCAATTTTGAATTTGAAGATATATCCACTAGCTCAGGAATAAATAAATACTCGGGATATAAGACAGGTGTCAATATGATCGACATAAACCAGGACGGGTGGTTAGACATTTATGTTTGTCGTGATGGCTGGTCCCAAAATCCTGAGGATTTGCGCAATCTTCTATTTATCAATCAAAAAGACGGCAGCTTCATTGAAAAAGCCGCCGAATACGGCATAGACAGTGCGGATCGCAGTGTGCAGGCAGCTTTCTTCGACTATGACAAGGATGGAGACCTCGATTTATTTCTGGCCAATCAACCGGGGGTATTCAATATTCCTATTGGTCAGATGATTCAATTATTTGCCAATCCACGTATTGAAAAATCAGATAGATTGCTGAGAAACGATAGCGGACGGTTTACAGATGTTACCATTGAAGCGGGTATCTTAAATTTCACCTATGGCCTGGGCCTTGTTACGGCAGATTTCAATGATGATGGCTGGACAGATATTTATGTAACCAGCGATTTTGAACCCCGCGATGTGTATTATGTCAATCAGAAAGACGGCAGCTTTCGTGAATCCCTGATGGATCACTTCAATCATTGCAGCTATTTTTCAATGGGTGTCGATTACACGGACATAAACAATGACGGTCACCTCGACCTTTTTGTCGGAGAGATGCTGGCAGAAGACAATCTGAGACAGAAAACCAATATGGCTCCGATGAATATGCAACGCTTTGCCAATATGGCATCAAACGGCATGTATTTTCAATATATGAGAAATAGCTTCAGCATTAATAATGGTCATGGCGACTTCTCAGATATTGCACCTTATGCGGGTATTGATAAATCGGACTGGAGCTGGGCTTCAGTTTTTGGAGACTATGATAATGATGGAGATGACGACCTGCTGGTGGTCAATGGTTATTTGAGAGACACTCAGGATAAGGATACTAGCAAAAAAGCCAATAAGCTGGCAAAAGAAACGGATAACAGACTCACATTTGATCAAATCAGTCAGCTTCTCAAGAGCACACCCCTGAAAAACTATGCTTTTAGAAATGACGGAAAATCAAAATTTTCAAAAGTTTCTGATAATTGGGGTTTTAATCATACGGGTTTTTCGAACGGTATGTCCATAGGTGATCTTGATATGGATGGTGACCTGGATGTTGTTGTTAATAACATAAATGACGTGGCAACCGTTTACCGCAACAATACCAATACGGACAACTACATCGCCTTTACATTGAAAGGCCCATCTGGAAATCCCGGAGGACTTAACACCATACTGGAATTGCAAACGACAAAGGGCCTTAGATACAAGGAATTTCATACAGTCAGAGGCTTCCAATCGGCGATGCATCCTATAATTCACTTTGGCCTCGATCAAGATGAACTTCCGCAGAGTTTGTCTGTGGAATGGGCTGATGGCTCAAAAAAAACAATTGGAGATATAAAGGCCGGTAGATACCAGGAAATCACTTACGAGGGAAGTTCAAAAACTTTTGCTGAAAAAGAAATTCTGCCCTTCCAGCATGCAGATCTCTTTAATTATCAGCATTATGAGAATTTCAATGATGATTATGCCATCCAGGTTCTCCTACCCCACTTACTATCCCAATATGGACCGGCGTTAGCAAAATCTGACATCAACAAAGATGGCAGAGAAGATATTTTTGTTGGTGGAGCCGCAGGACAATCCTCCGGGCTTTATGTTCAAAATGCTGATGGTACATTTAGTTTAATGAATTCAAATGTCTGGGAGCAAGATGCAGGCTATGAAGATGTTATCGCGTACTTCTTTGATTACGATAATGATGGATTCGAGGACTTGATTGTAGGTTCAGGGAGTTATGAATTTGGGCCTGAAAGTCCCTTTAACACATGTAGACTTTACCAGAATAATGGCCGGGGTGAGTTTATAAAAAAGAACATACTACCTACAATAAATACCGCCTGTGGCACCATTTCAGGAGGAGATTACGATGCTGATGGTGACATCGACTTATTCATTGGCTCTCGCTTCGTATTTGGCAAATACCCTATGGCACCAAGAGCCTACATTCTTCGTAATGATGGTCCTGCCTTCACAGATGTGACAAAGGACCTGTGTCCTGAGCTGTTTGATCATGCTGGAATGTATACGCATTCCGAATGGATAGATATTGATGACGACAATCAATTAGATCTCATTCTGGCAGGAGAATGGACGGAAGTGGAGCTTTTACTCAACAAAAAAGACAGATTTGAAAAAACACGCCTTAATGCTGATTCTGGCATGAGGGGATGGTGGAATGTCGTCAGGTCTGCAGATTTTGATGGAGATGGGCTCACCGATATTTTTGTGGGCAACCTTGGAGAAAATTATAAATACAAAGCCAGCAAGGAAGAGCCTTTTGAAGTTTATAGCGGCGACTTCAATAATGACGGTAAGTATGATATTGTCCTGGGCTATTACAATGATAACACCATATACCCTGTACGGGGCTTTCAGTGTTCTTCAGAACAAATTCCGGATCTTAAAAATGAAATTTCTAGTTACGCAGAATTCGGAGCTTCCAATCTTTACAGCATCTATGGTGAATCCATTAAAACCGCGCTCAATTACAAAGCGGATAATTTCTCTTCTGGTATATTTTGGAACGATGGTGAGGGTCAGTTTGCATTCTCACGCATCGATTACAGACTGCAGTTATCGCCTGTCCAGGATATTGAAATTATCGATTACAATAAGGATGGCAAAAATGATATAATTGGCGTGGGCAATTGGTTTGTTGCTGAAATCGAAACACCCAGAGCCGATAGTGGTCAGGGCTTTATACTTCTGAATAATGGCAACCGTGAATTCGAATTTGTCAGCAGCGACCGTACCGGTTTTATCGCCAATAAGGATGCAAGAAAAATAGAAATAGTATCACTAAAAGCTAACAATAAAAAAGCCGTCATTGTTGGAAACAATAACGGCTCAGTTCAATCTTTTATCTTTGAATAATCTGACTTAGAGTCTCTAGATTACTAACGAATCTTTTCAAGAATACCATTTCTGTCAAGCACAAGTTCAGCATCTTTAAATCCACGATTCTTGGCAATTAGCATGGCCTTTGTAGCCTGATCACGGCTGTCAAATCCACTTAATACAAAAATTGACCATTGTTCTTTTGTCCACTGTTCGATAATACCAACATCTTTAACAGCATCTACATCAAACCAAACAGGGTCTTGATAGGAGGCTAGCCTTACCTTGTAATTAACCCCGGTTGTGGAAGTGGATCTTATCTTTTCTATATCATAGGCATTGGCAGTTGCTTCCGATACTTCTATAAGTTCCATCTTGGCCGTATTGAGAACTTCACATGTTATAAATGCATCATTGTAACCCATGGCACGAACCTTATTAAGAATTTCCTTGGCTTCTGACTCATCTATAAAATAACCGAGCTTGAGTTTGATCCCATTCGTATACTTAATCTTATAAATACTTCCAAATTGCCTTAGCGGCATGTAATTATCGACATTATTGCCGTCATTTCTAAAAAGAGCAGCCAGCTGAATGAAACAGACTGTTTCCTTTCTAAGAATCAAATCTCCAAGAGCAATTCTTTTGGCGTCTGTGAGGTCAAGTCCTGCAGCAATCGTAGATGCTTCCTCTGAAAAATGAGAAGGATAAAGGGCTTCGAAATCAACAGATTTCATATCAGACTCATTCTTATTTAAAAGTGTGGAACTGATAGTCATACGCGTTTCGAAATCCTCTGCCGTTCTGGTATAGTCCAAACCAGCCAGAGATGTCAATTTTTCTGGATCTGAATATTCCTCTATGATTGATTCTTCTTCCATCTTTACTGCGGTAGCAATGGCTTCTGTGTTCGAGGCATCGATAAAATCCTTATTGATATTTACTTCTGCTGGCACGACATCTTCATAACTAAGTTCGTGGATAAGGTCTTCTTCGGAGCTTGTATTAATCTGGTATATGTCATAGGAGCCCTTACCGCCTAATCTGTTTGAAGTCAGATAATAGCTAGGCTTTTCTGCATGTTTGATGAAATAAAAATCATCTTCTGGTGAATTAATGCCATTTCCCATGTTGGCAGGTACCTGCCATACTCCTGATTTGATATAAGAACTGAATACATCCTGACCTCCCAAGCCTTTATGATAGTCACTGGAAAAGTAAAGTGTCTTACCATCAAAAAACGGGGTCACTTCATTACCTGGTGAATTGACTCGAGGTCCTAGATTTTCAGGATAGGTCCATGTTCCGTTTCGCAGGTAACTGACATAAATGTCAAAACCACCATAACCACCTGGCCTGTTGGAGGCGAAATACAGTATGTCTCCAAAAGGATTTAGAGTACCAAAACCTGAGGCGTATCCCACCTCATTGTAAGGGTACGCTTTAATCTTGCTAAAACTGCCATCCGGCTTGGTTTCCGCCAAAAACAAACTCAGCTCAAGATCATTGGTGAATATTTGTTGCTCACCATCTCTGAAATTGTTCTTTGTAATAGCACAAAGGGGAGCATTGAATGCATAATGCACAGGCCCCATATCAAAACTTTCCTCCTTGTCAGAGAGGAGAAGGTCCACATCATCGTCAGTGGAGTGACTCTCCAGGTCAGAAATAAACATTTGTGGTCCATCGGGACTTATGTGACTTTTATTCAGTTTGTCTATATCACGTATGAAGTCGTCCCGAAATGATGCATAAACCAGTTTATTCTTATAGATGGCAGGGCCAAATTCTGTATTCCTTGAAGAAGCTTCATACAGATTCAATTCAAAGTCGATCTCTTCTGATAACAAAGCTTTTGCAAAATCACAGGATTCTGAATAGTGCTCTGCAAGTATGGCATCCTTTTCTCGATAGGCATCAAAATGTTCTTTCGCCCGGTCATACTGTCCCATTTTCTTAAGCAGCTGGCCATAATTGAAATCATAGCTTTCCGGCAGAGAATTAAACTTCTCCATCTTCCTGTACCAAATGGCAGCGTCGACATTTTGATTCATTAGACGAAAGGATTCCGCAATCACATAATGACAATCCACACAATCCGGATTGGTATCCAGGGCCTTTTTGGCATTTTCTATAGCCAGGTCAAAAGCCTTAAGCTCAAACTGACGTTTTGCTTTTACAAGTGATTTTTGCGAAAACAATGCGGATTGGCACATGAACAGGCCAATTATTACAAGAAGGCAATGTTGTAGTTTTCCTTGCATGACTAGACAATTTTTCATACACATTATAAATAACAAATATATGAAATATATTGTCTTATAGTGAAATATATATAAATATATTCTCTTATATATAAAACGGGTAATTACTCCTTACAACTTCTTCGCAAAGCGACTCATAGCGAACACCAAGACTGTAAATACAAAAAAGACAACAATGACAATCGTGGTATGAGGGTCTCCAACATACTCTGAAGGCAAAACATTGGTTTCTTCCAGTACTTTCAGTTCTTCATGTCCCAAAGAGGCAAGATGATCGGCTGTATTAAAGGCAATGGTTTCCCCTGTTTCTTTATTAAGCAGGGTAAGGGGATTGCGCCATGGCCATATCTTATTCAAAGATCCAATCATAAAGCCTGTCATGGCAATGACTGTGGTATCATGAAATATCTCGAAAGCAGCTGATACCAGCCTGGAGAAAACCACAAGTCCGGCAATACAACCCAATGCAAAAAAGCTCAGTATTTTAAATTCATCGTATCCCGGGTCACTAAGGAAGTTTTTTAGTGTAGGAATAATAAGCGTATACAAGCCAAGCAGCAATAGAATAAAACTGCCAGAGATGCCGGGCAGGACCAAGGCTACGATAGCGACCATACCTCCAAAAAAGATATATAAATAATTCTCGGAGGCTGAAACAGGAGTAAGACGCGTAATCATATATGCAAGCAGCAGAGCCACAATAAAAACCGGAATAAGCTTCCAGGAAGGACTTTTAAGACTCCTAATCATGTATGGAATCGATGCGAGAATCAAAGCAAAAAAGGCAGCCCACAGGACTTCTGGATAGGTTTCAAGCATATGTGAGATGAAAAATATTCCAATCAATATACCAGCTACCATACCGATCATAAGCCAAATAAGGAAGCCCGGATTAATTTTTTCAACAGCTTTTTTGAACTGGCCTTTCTTGATCATTGTCAACATTTCAATATCGAAGGCCTTGATGCAGTTTATAAGTTCATGGTATATGCCTGTAATGAATGCTATGGTGCCTCCTGACACACCTGGAATAACCTCAGCGATACCCATTCCGGTCCCTTTAAGTATCAAGCTGATTTTTGAAAGATTCATTCTTTGCGATTTCGGCCAAATATACTACCTGTTTGATAATGCCCGGCCTTGGGAAGTATATAATCTCTAAGGCTCTCAGTATTCAAGAACGGGCTGGCCAGCGTCCAGCCAGGCGGAATACCAGAAATCTGCTACTGTTTTTATGGATGCTCTCATTCTAGACTCTACCATTCCATTCAATGCTCTGTGATAGGCTTGTGAATATTCCCGGCAAGGCATCTTTGCCGTAGATCCCGATCGTTCTCTAAAGCAATAGATCTGATCTTCATTGTAGCTGGACTTTAGCTCTCTCTCAGCTGCAAGAAGGATTTTGAGATGTGTATGGCTTTCAAGGACGGTATCCCAAATACGCTGGTGTTTATCATAAATGTATTCCGCCTGGCCTGCCATGAAATCATATTCAGAATCTGCAAATAACTCTGGCAATGTGCTTTCCCAAAAAGCATGAATACCATCTTGGTTGGTAAGTTGTCCGTTGTAGTTTTCCGTCGTGTGCAAGGGTACATGTGCATCGGCAATATAATGCCCAAGATCGGCACTTATCTTAAGAATTCTTTCCTTATCTACTGCTTGGAAGGCTAAAACAAGCCTGTGGTAATAGGACTCCAGAAAATAAGGCAACACACCATAGTTGACAAAAGTATTTTCAAAGCCGAAATGGCATTCCTGGCAATTGATCTTGATACCCAATGAATCCAACGAAAAATCGGCATCAATATCTACCCTTGCATCATAAGGGTTTTCATACAGGTATTTGAAATAGAATTTTTGCCTTAAAGTATCCGCTATACTTATTAAAATTGTATCCTCTCCCCTGACGGCTATCAAGCGTCCATATTTCATCACAGCAAGGGACAGATCCCTTGGTATCGTATCAAAGGGTTGTTCTTCCCAGTGATCAAGGTCAATATAGTGGCGGGAAAACTCATTTTTCAGAACATATCTTCTTTTATCAGGATCGACGGCATGTTCAGAAAGGTAATCTATATTTTTTTTGTAAAAGCCAAACATCTCCTCCGGAAGACTGAATACAGCCATGTAATTTATCTTCCTATGCGCAAAAAAGCCCCATTCAGTTTTTAAGTAATGCACAGGGAGCAAAATAAAACCAAGAAGAAGGCTTAGATAATATCCATTCAATTCATAAAGTATTCCACAGGTCTGAAGTATTTGCCGACCATTCTGTGCTGCACGATGTAGCTTTCACCCGATTCGTCAAACACAAAATATCTTTCGACTTTCCTAGTGTCTATGACAGAACGGGTATTAATGGAATCAACAATGAGGTCAATCATGGGATAAAAGCTCCAGTTTTTTTTGGTGTCACCGGATTTGATCTCCATTTCGGCGAAAGCCAGACGACTCTTAATAGAATCCGCGTTGATCTCTCCCGTTCGTATAGCTTCCGAAACAAGGCGTGTATAGTCCTTCATATAACTGTCCACGGTCTTGAGATTGACATCTGTTTGAAGTGATTGAATTTTATCGAGTACTTCTAAGGTATAGCCTGATGCATTACGTGTTATTTTAAAACTGTTTTTCCGGTCTTTTGGGTAGATAATTTTGAGGGCATCAATTTCTTGAGCCACGTAATCGAATACAGCTTTATCCCTCAAATCTCTAAGCGGCATATTAAAATAGTTGCGCAATCCCCCATCGGCTGCATCGATATGCATAGCGTATGGCTGTCTGGCTCCTCGTTGCAAACAAAAACTCGATACTTCCTTGCTGTCATTCGAAGCCATAATAAAATCAGAGATGATGCCTCCGTCTTTATCATAAGCCTTAATCTCAATGCCTACTTCATCCAACTCACCCATAATTTTGGGTACCATAGTAACTGGCGGGATGTAGCGAATCTTCATATTCTTGAGTACAGCCAGCATGTTTTTAACAACATAAAGATCCGCTTTATATTTTTTGTTCAGCCGCCAGTTATCTTCAGAAATCCTCTCCAGGTGTACCATCGGATAACCGGGGTTTTTTACCGTTATAAAAGAAATATTAGAAACATCTTCAAGCATGAAAGCACGGTCTTCAACTTTTATAGATGCTGAGCCGTTTTCTTTTTCGGGCAGGAAAAAATACAAACCGGCCAATAGTGAAACCAAAATCAATAATATAGATATCTTGCGCATATTCTTTTCTTCATAAACTTCAACAAAGGTCACAAATTGCTGAGATCAATACCTAGTTTATCAGAGAATAAATCAAAACAATTATTCCAAATGACTTTTTGTCCACTCTTAAGATCGCAATAAATGCATTGGAAAGACAGATATAAACTGGTGATTTTTGACTGTGATGGAACTCTTGTAGACAGCGAACGCATATCCAATCGATTAATAGCGGATATGATGAATGAGTTGGGTATTTCTATGAATGAGGAAAAATCATTAAATCTTTTCAAGGGGACACACTTTGGAAAGATACTGGACTATATTGATTCTTCATTGGGTAAGAGCCTTGATTTTGATTTTGAGAAAGAATACCGGAGAAGGTGCCGAATCAGTTTTGAAACAGAGCTTAAAGAAATTAAGGGAGCACGCCGGTTTATTCAAAATCTGACTGTTCCTGTATGCGTTGCGTCCAACGGTCCGCAGGATAAAATGGAAAGCTCACTCAATGTGACGGGTCTCATGAGTATCATAGGTCGGGAGAATGTTTTTTCTGCTTACGATATTGGTAAATTCAAACCTGATCCGGGACTTTTTATCTATGCAGCCAATAATTTTTCTGTGCAAAATTCTGAAGCCCTGGTTATAGAAGATACAGTGCCTGGTATAGAGGCGGCCTTGGCTGCACGCATGGATGTATGGGCTATTTTACACGAAGGAATCAACGACGAGATATTGGATTTTAGAATCCCCGTTTTCAGGGATTTCGATGAAATCAAAATTTAAGAATAAAGAAAAAATAAAATTCAAGGCCTTTTGTACTTTTGTGGTCAATTTTGAAATTAAAAAATTAGAAATGGCAAAAAGAAAATCAGGAAAAACAAGAATTGCAATCAATGGATTCGGTCGTATTGGAAGACTAACATTCAGAAACCTCATGAATAACAGAAAAATTGAGGTGGTTGCTATCAACGATCTTACAGACAATAAGACCCTGGCTCACCTTCTAAAATATGATACAGCTCATGGACCTTTTGAAGGAACTGTAAAAGCGACTGATGAACATATCATTGTAGGCAGAAAAAAAATTCTTGCTACCGCTATCAGAAACCCTGCAGACTTGCCATGGAAAAAAAATAAAGTTGACGTCGTACTGGAATGTACAGGTATTTTCAGAACTCACGAACAAGCATCTCTTCACCTGCAAGCAGGAGCTAAGAAAGTTATCCTTTCAGCACCGGCGAAAGGCGATGGCATCAAGACTATTGTACTGGGTGTGAATGATGCCAACATCAAAAGAACAGACAAGATTTTGAGCAATGCTTCATGCACAACTAACTGTCTCGCTCCTTTGGTAAAGGTAATCCAGGAAAACTGGGGCATGGTTCAGGGATCAATGACTACTATTCACGCTTATACGGGTGACCAGAATATCCAGGATGCGCCTCACAGTGATCTAAGAAGAGCACGTGCAGCAGCCCTGAATATAGTGCCAACCTCAACGGGTGCAGCTGATGCTGTCAATGAAGTAATTGATGGTATTGCAGGAAAAATGTTTGCCATGGCCTTGAGAGTGCCTGTCATTACAGGTTCATTGGTTGAATTGAATGTCATTCTTGAAAAAGAAGTAGATGTAAACAAAGTAAACAATACCTTCAAAAAATACTCCAGAGGTGCGCTGAAAGGTATTTTACAATACTGCGAGGATGAAATCGTATCTTCTGATATCGTTAGAAATCCTCACTCATCAATTTTTGATTCTAAACTCACTCAGGTAAAAGGTAATCTTGTAAAGATTGTTTCCTGGTATGACAACGAAGCAGGTTATTCAGCGCGTCTGGCTGAACTTGCAACACGAGTTTAATAAAACAAACACAAATCCCCTGCTTTTTTAAGAGCAGGGGATTTTTTTATAAGGATATATTCAAAAGCAAATCAATCATGATCAGGAACCTGCAAGGCAAGAAAGTTCTAATGAGGGTGGATTTCAATGTTCCTCTTAACAGTAACAATGAGATTACTGATGATACGCGCATTATAAAAGCATTACCAACAATACTCCACGTTTTACACGAAGGCGGTTCCGTGATCCTGTTGTCCCACCTGGGAAGACCATTGAAAAAACTGAATTCCGATGGCAGTATAAATAAGGAAAAGTTCAGTTTAAAGCATCTGAGATCCAGGCTGAGTGATCTTTTGGAAAGGGAGGTTAAGTTTGCTGACGATACGGTGGGCCCTAATGCTTTTGACCTGGCCAACAGTCTCAAGAGTGGCGAAGTCCTCCTCTTGGAGAACACACGCTTCTTTAAGGAAGAATCTGCAGGAGATATCGAGTTTGCTGCAAAGCTTGCTAAGCTTGCCGATTGCTATATCAATGATGCTTTCGGGACTGCGCACAGGGCACATGCCTCGACAACAACCGTAGCCCGTTTCTTTGAACCTGAGGATCGATGCTTTGGCTACCTGATAGAAAAAGAGATCAAATATGCAGACAGGGTTCTGCATTCTCCCGAGAGGCCTTTTACAGCCATCCTGGGCGGAGCTAAAGTGAGTGATAAGATCCAGTTGATTGACAGACTTATAGAAATAGCCAACCACATACTGATAGGAGGTGGCATGAGTTATACATTCATAAAAGCGATGGGTGGGAAGATTGGCAACTCACTGGTAGAAGATGAGCAATTGGACCTGGCCCTTGAACTGCTGGCGAAAGCTAAAGAAATGAATGTGGATCTCATCATACCAGAAGACACAATAGCAGGAGATGCATTTTCTGAAAACGCTGAATCCCAAATCTTCGACAGCTACAGGATAGAAGATGGCTGGATGGGTCTTGATATTGGAGAAAAAGCTATTGGAAAATACCGTCAGCTCATTATGAGTTCCAGAACCATTTTATGGAATGGTCCACTCGGTGTATTTGAATTTCCAAAATTTGCAAATGGGACCATGGCGGTTGCTAAGGCTGTTGCTGATGCCACTTCAAAAGGTGCATTCTCATTAATCGGTGGTGGTGATTCCGTTTCGGCTATCAACAAATCCGGTCTTTCCGACAGGGTAAGTTTCATTTCTACGGGGGGTGGTGCAATGCTAGAATACCTGGAAGGAAAACCATTACCCGGCATCAAGGCCATCCTGGATAAATCATAGACAGTCTACAGAAAGCGACTCTAGCAGATCCTTTGAATTGACAAGATTAATATCACAAAACATTAAGCCTGTCCTACAGAATCAGAAAGCTCCTGATTCCAGCCCGTTTTGGGCTTTCGTCGCTTGGCTCATCTTTAATCGCTTGATAAGCTAATTTAATGACAGACCCTTGAGGTATAGAAGGGTAATTTCTCTTGAACAAGCCTGGCTTGGTGTACTTGATTTCCCCGTTAGAGTATTCAACAAATACCTTTTGTTTGTCAGGCTAGCTATACCGATGGCCCTTTGAGCAGTGCCAAAGTGTTAATTACGGTATTGTAAACTGAAATGTTATAATTGCCTGGTATTTGTGCGGAAACAGATGAAGAAAAAAATCAATATAAAAAGATTGCTTTGCATAAATTATGAAAGAGCAAAAGGCTTCAAATTGTACAGAATTGTGCTAGGCTTAGATATAATAATTCAGAATGTATTTGGGAATAAGATGCTGCTGCTTTATAGCAAATAATTATTTGCATATTTACCCCTAAATTGATGCCTTTGAAAAGATACATTCTTCATACTCTTATCCTGGTTTGTTCTTTACCCCTGACAAATATAGATGCCCAGGAAGCCCGATCAGAAAATTTTATGGGTCTTGGATCCAGTTATGGCCTTGATATTGCAGCTGGAGATCTTTCAGACAGATTCGGGCAAAGCTTTCACGCCGGACTTTCACTGGAGCTGTTTAGAATAAAATGGAATGGTCTGTTCAGCTTGGAAGCTTCTATAAACTTTGGAGACAATGTCAAACAGGATGTCCTATCTGCCTATCGCTTGGAAAATGGCTCAATATTGGGAAATAATGGGAGCTATGCAGATGTATTTTTGAGACAGCGCGGTGCCTACCTGGGCATTATGGCTAATAAAATCATCTTTTCTGTCCCCGATAACCCACATGCCGGATTTGCCCTCGGCTTAGGCCTTGGCTACTTGCAGCATAACATCAGGTTCCAGGTCGACAGCAGCAATGCACCCCAGTTTGAAGGCGATTATGCCAAAGGATACGACAGAAACAGTGCCGGTATCGCCAGTAAACAGGCGATTAGCTACCTGCACATCGGCAAGAACAAAGCTGTTAACTTCGAAATTGCATTGTATGTCACAGAAGGCTTTACAACTAACCGCAGGGCATTTAACTTTGATACAGCGCAGTCGGATTCAGAATCACGACTTGACATTCTTATAGGTCTCGATGTGAAATGGATTCTGCCGATAAAGGACCAGCAAGCTGCTGGTGAGATTTTTTATTGAAACCTATGTACTTTGCTTATTCCATAGTCATCAGCATTTATTCAGCACTCATCTGTCTGGCTGGCTTTTTCATTGATAAAGCCCGGTTGTGGTGCCGAGGCAAAAAGGGTCAATACATCCAGTTAAAAGCAAATCTTCAAGCCTGGAAAGACCGGGATATCTTATGGATCCATGCAGCTTCTTACGGAGAATTTGAGATGAGCTGGCCTTTGATTGAAAAGATAAAGACTAACAATCCTGATGCAGCATTCCTTGTCAGTTTTTACTCCCCATCCGGCTTTGAAAATATTGCATTGGATCCGGATGATTTTATCAAAATTTATCTTCCCGTAGACCTGCTATTTATTCAAAAGAATTATTTGAAATTGGTCAGGCCGAAAGCAGTATTTTTTATAAAATATGAGTACTGGTATAATATGCTGCGTGCTTTAACCAATTTAAGAATTCCGTACTACTACGTAGGCATGCACTTGCAGGAAAACAGTTATATCCTGAAACCTTTATTTTCGGGGTTTAAAAAGCTGATTGCGGGTGCTGATCAGATTTTTGCACATTCCATGGAGTCTAAAGAAATCCTGGAGCGCCACGGGTTTAATAATGTAGAGTTATTTGGAGATATGAGGATCCAAAAGGCTGAACAAAATCTTGAATCCGAAAGCCGGATTATCGAATGGCCTTTTAAAGGGAATAAGAGTATTATCTATGGGAGTGTCAGCCAATTCGAATTGGCGCCTATACTCAAAACGGTCAAAAAGTTAAAGGATTACAATCATATCATTGCGCCTCATGATGTTGAAGAGATTTTTTTCGAAAGAATAAGAGCAGAAGGCATTGAATTTTCCAGGATTTCAAAAACACATAAGGCAAGCAATAATGTCATGGTAATTGATAATTATGGAGAATTGAAATTCCTCTATAGCCAGGCTGATGTTGCTTATATAGGAGGTGGCTTTGAGAAAGGTCCTCACAACATACTGGAAGCTTTAATCCACAAGGTACCAGTCATTATAGGACCCAATATCGATAAGTATCCTCTGGCCAGAGAATGCCATAAATTGAATTTTACTGATATTGCTGATACCCCTGATATGGTATCCAAGTTATTGAAAAACTACCTGCGAGGTAAAAATACCTTAAATGAGTCAGCCCTTTCTGACTACCTGGAATCAAAAAGGGCAAAAATGGATCTGGTAGAAAAACTCCTGGAAAAGCTGTGATAAAAAAATCTCAAAACATAGTTGTAGTCGGAGATTCCATGCTTGATGCCTATGTCATAGCAGAAATACTTGGGGTATCGCCGGAAGCGCCGGTACCACTATGTCGTCAATTGAATGAAGAAAACCGTCTTGGTGGGGCGGCCAACGTAGCCATGAATCTGAATTCTATGGGTGCCAGGCCACACCTGATAAGCGTTTCAGGGGATGACTTGCATGGTAAAATATTACTGGACTTATTGAAAACCAAAGGTATTAAGGCCGATATCATAAAGGATTCTAAAAGACCGACAAGCCTAAAAACACGTCTTGTCGATACCTCTTACAAACAGCAATTCAGATGGGACCGGGAGAGTACACAACCTGTTTCCCCAGCCATTGAAAAGAAACTTCTGGATATCCTGGATAAGAGCATTACTAAAAGAAAGTCGGATGCTGTAATCATTCAGGATTACAATAAGGGTGTGTTGACAAAGAAGCTAATCAAAGCCATACAAAAAAAATGTCAGCAGAATAAGATACCCCTTCTGGTAGACCCCAAACACGATCATTTTGAACTGCTTTCAGACTGTGATATATTCAAACCGAACCTGAAAGAATGTCGAAGCTATCTCAAAGAAACTGGTCTTCGTTCCGATTCAGTTTGTAAGAAAATATCAGAACAATTAAAGGCTTCAAAATCAATGGTAATTACTTTGGGCGATAAAGGACTTTTCTATAAAGACCAGGATTCCAGGGGAAAAATTCCGGCGTATAAATTGAAGGCTGCCGATGTCTCCGGAGCTGGCGATACAGTGATCGCTGCATTAGCGATTTCGATGCTGGAAGGGCAAGACCTTAGGACGATGGCAGAGTTCGCAAATAAAGCCGGAGCCCTGAGTTGCTCAAAAGATGGAGTTTCTTCTGTTAGCGTTAAGGAAATAAGGCGATTCAAGGCCAATAAGTGATAAGGAAAATTATAAAATAGAAGTCTTTTATATTGTCCTGCACGACAGCAGTTATTGAAATAGATTTCTTATTTTTACGAGGCTTAGTCAAAACCTATAACTGCTTCGCATCAAGTGAAGCTAAAATCTTTAAAACTAAATTATTTGATATGAACTTCAATTTTACTCGAATTGGTCTTTTGATGACCTTGGTTTTTGCCATAGGCAGCGTGCAAGCACAGACTGTGAATGCCCTGCGCATAGATTCCCCCGCTGAGGTGGCTGGTGAATATAGAATAAACCTGGCACAAGACTGGGGACAGCAACTTAGCTCAGAGTTGGCTGGTACCGGTACTTTTGTAAATGATGGTGAAGGAACCACTACGGATGCCTGTGATGGCACAATAGGAAATATAACGGGAAAAATAGCTTTTATCGACAGGGGTTCTTGTGAATTCGGTCTCAAAGCTTTGAACGCTGAAAATGCGGGAGCTATAGCTGTAGTAATTTGTAATAATGTTGATGATGGTACAGCACCTGGACTTGGAGCCGGTGCAGTTGGTGACCAGGTAAGCATTCCGGTAGCCGGTATGACCTTCCAGGATTGCCAGACGATCAGAACTGTAGCTGAAACTATGGACGTAGAAGCAGTATTCACTTTCGCAGATTGCTTGACGCCTACTTATGGTCCTGATGTTGTTTGGGGTAATGTTCCTGGACAGGGAGATTTTGAAGATGGTCTTAATGACTGGATCGTTGCCTGCCAGGGTGATACCTGCTGGGGATGGTCATCAGATGAGACAGTGCTTCAAAATGGATCTTTTGCAACAGGTGTTGGTATCGCCGTTCCTACTATCTGTAACGGATCTATGGTTTTTGACTCAGACCGTCACGACAACTTAGGTGGTGGAGCTGGCGCAATCGGTACTGGTGAATGTGTTGCTCCTTGTGAGGGATCACTTATCAGCCCAACAATTGACCTTACTCAATATGATCTAGATGGTCTTTTTGTTGAATTTGATCAGCAAACGCGTCAATTTCAATCAACTTATCAGTTGATCCTGAGTAAAAATGGTGGTGTTACATGGCCTGACACTATTGACCTGAATACAGACCTACAGGTTAATTCACCGCACGTAGCAAATACTCAAAGAATACCAGCTGAAGGATATCAAGATGCTCAGAGTATTACCATGCAATTCAGATATGTGGGTAATTACTACTACTGGGTTATTGATGATGTAAGACTGGTAAACGAAGCTACTGCAGATATGAACCTGCGTACTGACTTCTTTGCAGTCGCACCTACTTACAGAACACCTGTAAACCAGGCTGCTCCAATGCCTTTCCTTATTGACATTGACAACCTTGGTAACATCCCTGCAGAGGATGTAGCTGTAACAGTTGAAATTTTCAATGAATTGGGTGAGACTGTATTTGAATCAACCAATACAAATTATGCTGTTCAGCCTCCGGGAGAATTCCTAAACGAGAACAGCGTATTCCCTGAAACTTTTACGCCGACAGAAGTTGGTCCTTACCAGGGACGATATATGATCAGCACATCATCGGGAGATAACAACCCTGACAATGATGCGGTAGACTTTTTCTTTGAAGTGACAGAAAACATTCTTTCACCACTTCCGCCGGAGGAAGATTTTGCTAATCCTCTAGCTGGTATATTTAGTGGAGCCCGATTTATTAACCCAACCGATCAGTTCTTTGTATCTAACTACGCAACAGGTTATATATTCTACTTGCCAAATGGTGATAATCACACTTTAAGCAATGTTAGATTTGGTATTCATGAATTACCTGTGGAAACACAAGCCACTGTGGATGTATATCTCTACCAATGGTTATACCGGGATGAAGACAACTCAGGAAACTTTGTTGTATCTCCTGATGACACAGAACTAATCGGTGTTAATACACAGCAGATCCTGACTTTTGGAGGTGCTGTCAGGGTTGGTACTTCTCAAGTACCTGATATCCGTAAAATAGACATACCTATGGGACAAGCTGGCCCGGATGGTTTCCCTCTATTGGATAACAATAACAACCCGGTTCCGATTGATCTTGCCAACAACAGAAACTATGTAATGGTCATTGCTTGTAGGTCAGGTGATGGGTTACCACTTAACCTTATAGGAACTAACCCGACGGCAAACATACAGACACGTTCATTCCTTCACGGTGCAACGAACCTGGCATACGATTCACTGGGCCTTGACATCGTTGTAGGTGGATTCCTGGAAGATATCACTTCAGACACAGGACCTACGCAAATGCTAGATTTCGAAATCGATTCGCAGCTTACAGGAGCAGGAGGAACAGCTAACTTTGGTGTCCTGTATGATTTCAGGGTATTGCTTGCAGAAATGACCATTGTGGAGAAAACATCAAGCACAGAAGACCTGAACCTGGTTCAGAATATAGATGTTTATCCTAACCCTGTTTCTGACTTTGTTTTTGTAGACCTGAAACTTGATGAAATGTCTGAGCGTGTAAATGTTGAACTCGTTAATGCAAGGGGACAAAGAGTACTTTCTCAAAACTTCAACAATGTTTTCAAGCAAAGGCTTGAAGTAAATGTCAGTGATATAAGCAATGGCATATACATGATGAATGTTAGAACTGATGCCGGTTTAAGTGCAAAGAAACTGGTTATCCAGCATTAAGAATATGGAATAAGGTATCAGTTATTCAATCATAAAAAGAAAGGCCGCATTGAAATTCAATGCGGCCTTTCTTTCTTTTCGTTTATTTGATAATCCTAAGCTTTAAGGCTTGCGATTCTTTCTTTCAAAGCTTCAATCCTTGCCAGGGCATCAGATTGCTTCTTCTTCTCTTTTTCTACTACCACCGCAGGTGCATTATTCACGAAACGCTCATTTGAAAGTTTCTTATCCACAGAATTGAGAAAGCCTTGCTGATATTTCAATTCCTCTTCCAGTTTGACCAGTTCTTCTTCAACATTAAGTTCAATCTCAAATTCTGCAAAAAACTTGGTCTTACCTGATATAAAGGTGAAGCCCCTACTCTCTTCATCATCTGATTTCAATCTGAACTCACTGACATAAGCCAACTTCCTGATGACATCAGAGAACCCAGATCGTGACATAGCCCTGTCTATTTCATTATTCGATGTAAAGAGTACTTTCGCCTCTTCTTTAGGCTTGAGTTGGTTTTTATTTCTTACATCTCTGATGTTTGATACCACAGACATTAACAGTTCGAAATCAGAAAGTAAATCAGAATCCGGTGCTTTAGACATTTGCGGGTAATTCTGTGTCGCACACATCTGATTGCCGGAACGCCCGTCTCTTAGCAATTGATAGACTTCCTCCGTGATGAATGGCATAAAGGGATGCAGGAGACTGCAGAGCTGCTCATACAGGGTCTTACATTCTTCTAATGTTACCGAATCGATCATACCATCAGAAGGTTTAATAATTTCGAGGTACCACGAAAAGAAATCGTTCCAGATAAAACTGTAAAGATTCATCAGGCAGTCAGATATCCTGAATTGACTGTATTGCGCATCAAGCCCCTCTATCAGATTTTCGATCTTATTCTGCATCCATAAGGCTGCAAAAGCATTTTCTTTAGCCTGCTGCTTGTTTTGATCAAGTTTCCATCCCTTAATCAAGCGGGCCGCATTCCATATTTTATTGCAGAAGTTTCTACCATTCTCCACCAATTTCATATCAAAAAGCAGGTCACCTCCAGCCGGTGAACAGGAAAGCATTCCAAAGCGAACAGAATCCGCACCATATTCATCAATAAGTTTAAGTGCATCCGGAGAATTTCCTAGAGACTTACTCATTTTACGTCTCTGGCTGTCTCTGACCATACCCGTAAAATAGACATGACTGAAGGGTCGCTTGCCCTCCCATTCATATCCCGCCATGATCATGCGCGCCACCCAGAGGAAAATGATATCCCATCCTGTAACGAGCACGGAAGTAGGATAATAGTAATCCAGTTCATCCCTTTTATTAAACCCGTCGAATACTGAAATAGGCCATAGCCAGGATGAAAACCAGGTATCAAGAACATCCTCATCCTGTCTCAATTGTTCAGCCTTTAGCTCAGGAAAGTCATTCAAAGCCTGTTCATAGGCTTCTTCCTTAGTTGCTGCAACATATATATTATCTTCATAATAGTAGGCCGGAATACGGTGTCCCCACCATAGTTGCCTTGAAATACACCAGTCTCTGATGTTGTTCATCCAGTGCTTATAGGTATTGATGTATTTTTCAGGGTGGAACTTTATTTCACCCGACTCCACTGCTTTTAAGGCCGGCTCAGCAAGGCTTTTCATATCGACGTACCACTGAAGAGACAATTTAGGTTCAACGACACAATTCGTCCTTTCAGAACGTCCTACATTATTGCGTATATCTTCAGTCTTAACCAGAAGATCCTGATTCTTGAGTTCGGCAACAATGGCTTTGCGCGCTTCAAACCTGTCCATTCCAATGAATATTTCCGCAGTTTCAGAAAGGCTGCCATCATCATTGAATATATCGATAACTTCAAGATTATGCTTTATACCAAGTTCATAATCATTGGGATCATGAGCAGGCGTCACCTTCAAGGCACCTGTACCAAACTCCATATCCACATACTCATCTCGAATGAGTGGTATACTCCTGTTTAGGAGAGGTACCAGTAATCTTGTATCGTTTAAATGGGTGTATTTTTCATCACCCGGATGGACAGCAACTGCAGTATCACCCAGAAGTGTCTCTGGTCTGGTGGTAGCTATGGTGATATAATCATCCGAAGACTCAAAGCGGTACTTGATGTAATACAGCTTGGAATTCTCTTCTTTATACAGGACTTCTTCATTTGACAACACCGTTTTCGCTTCAGGATCCCAATTAACCATCCTGAGTCCCCTGTAAAGTTTCCCGGCATTATACAGGTCAATGAATGCTTTTATAACAGCATCATAGCGGGTTTCATCCATTGTGAACGCTGTACGGTCCCAATCGGAAGAGGCTCCCAATCTCTTGAGTTGCTGCAAAATAATACCACCATAATTATCTGTCCAATCCCAGGCATGCTTTAAAAACTCATCCCTGCTCAGGTCGGACTTCTTGATGCCTTTCTCACGCAGCTGACGCACTACCTTGGCCTCTGTAGCAATGGATGCGTGATCCATTCCTGGCACCCAACATGCATTCATCCCTTGCATCCTGGCCTTTCGAATAAGAACATCTTGTATCGTATTATTGAGCATATGCCCCATATGAAGAACACCGGTCACATTGGGTGGCGGAATCAATATTGTAAATGACTCCCTGCCATCAGGCTTGGAATTGAACAAACCACTGGACTCCCAGGTGCTGTACCATTTCTTTTCTACATCTTCAGGATTATATCTTGAACCTAAACTCATCAGGTATTTCTTTTTCTATAAAAGTTTACAAAATTAAAGGAGATTCTAAGCTATTTGCCATTAGTATGGTAATATTTAGCAGGAATATCAAAAAACCGGATTCAACCCAATTGATATAATATGATTATTCCATTAGATTATACACCAAAAATCGTACAAAATTCATCATATTGATGGAGATGAAACTCTAAATAGGATAATGTTGGCTGAATCACAAATCATAGAACGGTGTAAAATATCTGATCCAGTGGCTCAAAAGCTGCTTTATGCCAAGTACAAGGGATTGTTTCATGCCATTTGCATAAGGTACCTTACTGATCCGATGGAAGCCGAAGATGCCCTGGTTGAAGCGTTTTACAAAATATTCACCAAAATAAACGGATATTCTGGTGGAGGCAGTTTTGAGGGTTGGATGAAACGAATCCTTGTAAACGAATGTCTGATGAAAATCAGGAAGTCAAACAACTTTCGTTTACATGTCGATATTGAGAACGCTTACGACTTAGGCAATGAAGCAGATGTGATTTCAAAATTGAGTTTTGATGAACTCATATCTCTGATGAATGAATTACCTAAAGGATATAAGACTGTATTTAATCTTTATGTCCTTGAAGGATACAAACACAGAGAAATTGCCGAACTGCTTGATATTAGCATCAATACAAGTAAATCACAACTTATACTTGCAAAAAAAAGAATGCAGGAGTTGATTAAAAAAAAACATGATTTAAAGATTTCCTGACCATGGAAGATAAAAATAATTACCGTTCAATTCGAGATGCTTCTGATCGCTACAGCATAGAACCTGATGAAAGGCTTTGGGATAGAGTTGAAGCCAAGTTGCGTACACATGAACATAAGAAAAGATTACGGGTTCGCAAGATTTGGCGCAGCATAAGTGGTATTGCTGCAGCTGTCTTGCTGGCTGTGGTAGTTACAAGTATTTTCCATCTTGATACTTACAATGCAGAACCCCTGGCTAAGGGGCAGCTTGAAGCCCTGGAAGACTTACCTGCAAGCAGTGACTATTTTTACTCTGTAAATAATGCCAGAAAACTTAGGAAAACATTCTCCTACCAGGAAGACTTTGAAGGTTGATTATTTGAATGGACTTCGTTGAGTCCAGTCCAGCTTTGGCACAACCCTGTCCAAAATCATTGGCATAATCTTATTGATAAGACCATTTTCGTGTCTCAAGTAAATAAACATATCATGGGGCTCTGCGCCCACTGAACTCTTGATCTCCAGAGCCGTCCTTGAGAGGTTTAAAAACTTAACTTTTGTATCAATCGCCTTTTTTATCAAGCCTAACAGAATATTGAAATATATCTGGTAGTCTGAATTGCGCTCAACATCATAACCGATAAAGTGAGCATCTCCGTATTCCCCATTTATGACATAGGTATAAAATCCTAGTATCTCACCATCTCTGAATATTCCAGTAATCCTGATCTTATCAAAAAAGCACTCTTTGAGGCCAATAAAATATTTAGGATGCAAATAGAACAAACTGAAGGTCGCCCTTTTCGCCGTAGCTTCATATAAGGCATACATCTCGTCATTGTATTGTTCCAGCATTTCAAGGTCCATCTCACGATAATCCAGTGATTCGGCCTGCCTCATTACTTTCTTGTACTTGACTCTGTACTTAGATTTTACAGCCTTCAGGAAGTCATCAAATTGTTTCCATTGAGGGTCCAGGGCCATGATCATATCAGGCTGGACTTTAAACTCATAAAAGCCCGGAACAGAAAAGCTTATTTCCTTATGCACACCTTCCCTGTAAAAGTCTTTGCACAGAATGGCTTTGATTGGTAAAGAATATTCTTCTTTGAAATAAGATTTGACATGTGAAAAAACGTGATTCAAAAGATGATTTGTCAGTTCAAACTCACTCTTTGTTCCAAAAGCATATTCACCTGTCAATAATACGTTACCAAATATCAGAAGATTTTGATTTATCAGTTTAAAGAGCTGTTTTGTAAATGCAAGATTGATTTTTTTCAGGAAATTATTTGAGTGGGTATGGAGTCTGAAGTCTTTGGCCAGCTCTATACGTTTCATCTGAAAATACAGGGCCGTAACTGGCTTATCCTCAAAATAAATGATAGCATAAACGTATTTATACCCCAGGGGGCCTTTCCGTTCCAATAAGGAAAGGTAGTCAGGATCAGCATAGATGTTGCGATGAGACAAAACTCTCCAATCATCCTTTATTTCAGCAATACTGGGTGAAATTTGCAGGGTGCAATTATATTTCTCTAATGTCACACGTCTGGATTCCACTATTGACCGGTATTGTTTCTGTTTATTTCCAAAAGTGCTTTATAGGTGTTTTGCCACTCAAAATTCCGACAAGAATTCTCCGGACTTTGCATGATAAACCAATTCTCAATCATAGACTGCAAACTCATGTTATTATTAAGAAAGTCGTTGTAATTACTACTGAGCATAGGATTTTGTTCATCAGATGGCGTCGAAATAATGTACTTATACCGCATCGTATCTCTAGTGAAGCTCAATAATGCCAGGGGTTCTATGTCGATACGACTGCCTTTGCGAAGCCCCTTTGATAAAATTATCGCGTTGGGTCCTGAGGACTTATCCGTTAAAATACGTCCTATGTTAAAAAAACTGGTAACCGGCACTCTGTCAAAGCCAGGATAGATGTCACCAGCACTTAAAAAAACAGCTGCTCTAGTCTTACCCCCTGTTGTTTCCGTCCTTGCCTCCTGTTTCTTTTGGCAAGAAGTTATAGCTATGATGAAAATCAGAAATACAGCTCTCATCGCAGAACATGAAGGATATATAAAATATATGGAGGATCGTATCACGCAGACAGCTACTTTTAAGCATGGTAAAATAATTAAATAAATACAATGTCTTTATAAAAACAGTTATTGGAAACTTATCTTCATAATTTGCACAAAATTAATATCATGAGTGACTCATATTTTAAGCCTGAAGACCTGCAGAAGTTTGGAAACATTACAGAATTTCAGGAAGAATACGGCAATAAGTTTTTTGAATGGTATGGTTCAGTTTTTAAGGAAGGTGCGCTAACGGTAAGAGAAAAATCTTTGATTGCGCTGGCTGTAGCCCACGTAGTTCAATGCCCTTATTGTATTGATGCCTATTCCACAAACTGTCTGCAAAAAGGAGCAGATGAAGAACAGATGATGGAAGCTGTGCATGTGGCTGCTGCCATCAAAAGTGGCGCTACACTGGTCAACAGTGTACAGATGATGAATCACGTCAAGAGCAAATTGATGTAATGGGTGTAAAGCAAAGGACAAAAAGTCTAAAAGCTCGGAACAACAAATTATTCGACAGTTTTTATCAACTGGAAGTGCTTAATAACCATCATGGGCATTCTGCAGACATTCCAGATTTCAGTAACAGGATTGCAGAGGCCGGATTCGAAGATGGCCTGAATATCCAATCCCTGGATACCTTTCAAATCAACATAGGAAAACTATGCAATCAGGCATGTGCACATTGTCATGTAGATGCCGGACCCGATAAGAAAGTGGAAAATATGGACAGGGCCACTCTTGAAACCTGTCTTAGTATCATACGTGATCATGATTTTAAAAATGTAGACATTACGGGAGGAGCACCTGAAATGAATCCGCATTTCAGATGGTTTGTACAGGAATGTTTCAAGCTGGGCAAAAACATCATGGTTCGATGCAACCTTACTATTATTATGGCGCATGAAAAATATCATGACCTGCCCGCTTTTTATGCCGCCCATAAAGTCAATGTTATTTCTTCTCTTCCCTATTTCACCAAGTCACGCACAGATTCACAAAGAGGTGATGGAGTATTCAATGATTCTATAAAAGCGCTACAACTGCTCAATGAGGTGGGCTATGGCATAGAGGGTACCGAGCTTAGATTGGACCTGGTCTATAATCCTTCTGGAGCCTTTCTTCCAGCACCCCAAAACGAACTTGAAGGCGAATTCAAGCGTCAGCTCAAGAGGAGATATGGTATTCAATTTAATTCTCTTTTCGTTATAACGAATCTCCCTATAAGTCGTTTTCTGGATTACTTGATTGAAACTGATAATTACGACAAGTATATGCAAGAATTATCATCAGCTTTCAATCCGGGCACCCTTGAAGGCTTGATGTGCCGGTCTACTCTATCCATCAGCTGGGATGGCTACATCTATGACTGCGATTTTAACCAGATGTTGGATTTAAAATCCCAGATCAGGGAAAATCACATTTCTGATTTCAATGCGGAAGCCCTTTTAAACAGAAAAGTTGTTCTTAACCAGCATTGCTATGGTTGTACAGCAGGAGCCGGAAGCAGTTGTGGCGGAGAGATAGTCCATAAATTTTTACAAGGTATATAATTCATGAAAGTATAAGTCGGTTATATATTTGCGCCAAAGTATTGAATCTACCATGAGAATCTTAGTATTTATATCCAGCCTATTTATTATAGCCTGTTCAAGCTCAAAAGACATTTCCGAACTCGGCCCTGAAGATGTGTTGATCAGTATGGAAAAAGAAGCATGTTTTGGCTCCTGCCCTGTCTATACTTTTAAAATATACACAGGTGGTTATTGCACTTTTGAAGGAAAACAGGACAGCTACAAAATGGGTACACACAGCCTGACACTGTCAAAAGAAAAGTATAAAGAGGTAAAGAAAGCATTTGAAAATGCGGATTTTTTCCAATATCAGGACTTTTATGAAAGCAACATACCTGATTTACCTACTGTAAAAATCAGCTACAGAAAAAAAGATCAAATTAAAAGTGTGACCGGCAAGAGAGAAAGACCGGATGCCGTGCATAAACTGCAGTTTATCCTGGAAGAAATTGCCGAATCAAAGACAGGCTGGAAAATTATAGATGGAAGCGTCCAGGAGGAAACCACACAATACGATAAATCACAGATTGTTATCCAACTTATCGATGGGGCTCAACTGTCCAGATGGTTCGAATATGCCAGGAAAAATTATGGTATCCGTATTCTCAAACAAATCGATGGCTCATATGACCGTTGGCTTGTTTCATACAATATGAAAGAATACTCCCCTGAAGAGATACTAGATATCCTCAGAAAGGACGAAAATGTATCTTCTGCAGAGTTCAAATTGATCAACCCCTAGTTTAAAACTGTAAACTACTTGTCATTATCGACTGATAATCAGTGCTTAATATTTAAATGACAAGTTTTTTACAAATTTTCCTATAGTACCATAGAGGTATAAATGCTTTTATTTGTCTTATAGTTGCTGACTCTCATTTTAATGAGGGCAATGCGCCTTTTTACATAAGAACAATTGTGCAATTGTGCAGAGCAGAAAAGTGTGGATTTTTAAAACTGTTCAAGTTAAACCTGAGATTGATACTTGCTATGGCATTTGTATGCCTGGCCATAAGTGATATCGACGCCCAAATCAAAATCGGAAATATCCCTGAAAACATTGACGATGAGTCTCTGCTGCAACTTGAAGGTTCAGATAAAGCACTAGTCATTCCTCATCTGACAACCAGCCAGTGAGATAATATTCCTACCCTACTGAAAGCTGCAGTCAATTATAATTCTTGATGATGAGTGCATTCAAACCAATGCTAATAAACCAGAATGGATCTGTGCTGGTCGAAAGGGTGCTGGTGTAGGCAGTATTATAACTACAGTCCTCGGCAAAAGAATTGGTACTTATGTTGATGAAAATGGTCTGAACACAGACATTTTTGAATCCGTAAGCAGCCTGGTAGAGAACGCTTATGCATCCTTTCTTTGCCTATACAAAGGTGGCCTCACTTATTGATAAGGGCACGACATCATCACTTAAAAATATTAATATTAAAGTATTGATCAAAAGATAATTATACATTATAAATATTTATAATGTAAATTTGTCTGATGCGTTTAAAAGTAATACTTATATTCTTGAGCCTTGGCTACTCTTCCTGCCTGCTTGCCCAAATGCACATTGATTTTGAATCACTGGATAGTATTGTCGTTGAAGTCGATGAGAATGCCCAGGCATTCTACATGCATAAAATGCTGCAAGGCGAAACGGCCTATAGCCTGGCCAAATATTTCAAGGTTAATTTCCGCGACCTCCTGATTCTTAACGGGATTGAAGAAAATGAGATTCTACCACTTGGAACGCAACTTAAAATTCCACTTAATCTGGATCATTTAATCCGTTCGAGTGAGCGCAATCAAGCCAATGATATACCTGTAATATATCAAGTAAAAAAGCTGGAAACTCTCTTTAAAATATCGCAAGTATATTTCGATCAGCCAATTGAAAATCTGGTTGTGAGGAACAAGATTAGAAAATTATCTCTTAGAACAGGGGAAGAACTTTTAGTTGGATGGTGGCCATGTGCTCAGCAAATCAGCACACAGAATACAACTATAGTATCAAAGAATGATTCCGTACAAATAAAGGAATTCAAAAAAGAAAAGGACAATAGTGCAAACAACAATATTCCAAAAGCGGTAATTGTTAATAATGAAAAACCATCAGCTGAGTCGCTGCAATTGGAAAACACTGAGGAAGATTCGATAATGCGGGTGATAGAACCTGTCATTATCAATCGGAGCGGAATCGCCCTATGGGATAAGGCTGACAGTAATACCGAATCACTATTGGTCCTACACAAAAGAGCGCAAACGGGATCCGTTATCAAACTGCAAAACCCTGTTACAGATCTTGTTGTCGTCGCCCAGGTTGTCGGTCCAATCCCTGAAAATGTCTATACCGATGATATAGATGCAATCGTTTCAAGATCTGTAGCCCAAAAGCTTGGTGCTTTAGATACGCGATTCCAGGTCCTCATGACCTATTACGAGTGATCTAATTCAGCAAATCTCACAGATTATACATGCCAAGCAAGACAGCACTTTGCATGTTTTCCCCTATCTTTACAGCGAAATATACTTCTATGATTTATAACAATATCCTGGAAACAATAGGCAATACTCCCCTGGTCAGGATAAACAAGATATGTAAAGATGTTCCCGGACTTGTTTTAGGAAAAATGGAAAACTTCAATCCTGGAAACTCCATAAAAGACAGAATGGCCATCAAGATGGTTGAGGACGCTGAAAAAGAGGGGCGTCTAAAACCTGGAGGGACCATAATTGAATGTACATCAGGTAATACCGGAATGGGCCTTGCACTTGCAGCCTGTGTAAAAGCTTATAATTGCATCTTCACTACTTCGGACAAGCAATCGAAAGAAAAGATTGATATCCTGAGAGCCCTGGGAGCTGAAGTCATAGTATGTCCTACCAATGTCCCGGCAGATGACCCTAGGTCCTATTACAGCGTCGCTGAAAAATTAAGCAGTGAAACGCCCAATTCAGTTTGGTGCAATCAATACGACAACCTATCCAATCGGGAAGCCCATTACTATTCGACAGGACCAGAAATATGGGAACAAACCGAAGGTAAGATCACACACCTTATCGTTGGTGTAGGTACTGGAGGCACCATTTCAGGAACAGGAAAATATCTAAAGGAACAAAATCCCAATATTAAAATCTGGGGGATTGATACCTATGGCAGTGCATTGAAAAAATATCACGAAACGGGTGAGTTTGATGAGGAAGAAATATATCCTTATATAACCGAGGGTATTGGAGAAGATATCATACCTGCAAATATTGATTTTGATATAATAGACCATTTTGAAAAGGTTAGCGATAAAGATGGCGCAGTCATGACACGGCGTCTGGCAAGGGAGGAAGGCCTTCTTCTGGGTTACAGTGCCGGATCAGCCATGGCGGGACTATTGCAACTTAAAGATAGGCTTGATGACAACTCCATGGCCGTGCTTATATTTCACGATTCCGGCACCCGATATATCAATAAAGTATATAATGATGAGTGGATGAAGCAAAATCGATTTATTTAAAAAGTAAGCTATGAAAAAAATTGGATCTGTATTGGCATTTGTAAGCCTATTCATCATTGCATGCTCTGACCCCTGCAGTGATATAGATTGTGGCGCTAACGGTACTTGCATCGAAGGTGTGTGTAATTGCGATGAAGCTTACACAGGTGTAAATTGTGAAACAGAAATCCGGGCGAAGTATCTCGGTATTTTCGAGGGAGACTTCAGTGCTTGCCTCGGCGGTTTAGTCCCGCCTGATCAGATTCCGGATGGTTTGGGTACGGCAAGTGCGACAGTCACTAGCGACCCTGATAATATTTGGCATGTAATAATCTCAACACCGTTTAATACTGGTATGGATAATACAATCAGTGTCAATCCAGAATCTGGCAGCTTCAACCTGCCAGCAATAACACAAACACTCGAATTGGAACAGATTCCATTCCCGATTACTATAACCGTCACAGGTAATGGCGAATTCCTTAGTGAAGATCAGCTTCGACTTAATTTTACAATTATTATTCCTTTGGTTCAATCCATCGAGTGTACCATTGATATGAATAAGCAATAAATGGCAACAAAGAATATAAATCTGGAATTCAGCAAGAATGAAGATGCCATGAAACTGGCGGTTTCAAAACTGAATCACAGACTTGTGAAGATAGCACTTGGCGGAGGACAAAAAAGACTGGATAAATTAAAAGCCCAAGGCAAAATGTCAGCCCGAGAACGTATAGACTATCTGGTTGATGATGACAGTTTTCTAGAACTTGGAGCTTTTGCAGCTCATAATATGTATCAAGATCAAGGAGGAGCTCCAGCAGCCGGAGTAGTAGTGGGTCTGGCACGTATTCACGGCAGGGATTGCGTTATTGTGGCCAATGATGCGACAGTGAAGGCCGGAGCCTGGTTTCCCATGACCGGTAAAAAAAATCTGAGGGCACAGGAAATAGCTATGGAGAATCATCTGCCGATCATTTACCTCGTCGACTCAGCAGGCGTTTATCTGCCAATGCAAGATGAAATTTTTCCCGACAAGGAACATTTTGGCCGTATTTTCAGAAATAATGCCGTCATGTCAAGTAAAGGGATCCCCCAAATAGCAGCCATCATGGGATCTTGTGTAGCCGGAGGTGCTTACCTGCCGATTATGTCCGATGAATCCATTATTGTCGATGGCACCGGCTCTATATTCCTTGCCGGTCCATACCTCGTAAAAGCTGCCATCGGTGAAGAAGTGGATAAAGAAACTCTTGGTGGTGCCAGCACACAAACAGAAATATCCGGTGTATGTGATTATAAAGCTGCCAACGATCAGGATGCCCTGGATAAGATCAAGGATATCATTTCTAAAATGGGTCCTCTTGGAAATATTCAAATTGACAAACAAGAGGCTGTCGACCCGGAAAGGCCTGCGGATGATTTACTTGGCCTATTCCCTTCTGCTGGTAATAAACCCTATGACACCATGGAGTTGCTGAAATGTATTGCCGATAAGGGAAGTATGACCTTCTATAAAGCAGATTACGGGAAGACCATAGTGACAGCCTATGCACGCATTGACGGCTGGTCAGTAGGGATAGTCGCCAATAACCGCCTTGTCAGTAAAAATGCAAAAGGAGAAATGCAATTTGGTGGCGTTATCTACTCCGATTCTGCCGATAAAGCTTCTCGCTTTATTATGAATTGCAATCAAAAGAAGATTCCACTGATATTCCTGCATGATGTGACTGGCTTTATGGTAGGTAAGCGATCAGAACATGGCGGCATCATAAAAGATGGAGCCAAAATGGTTAATGCCGTTTCCAACAGCACTGTTCCTAAAATATCTGTGGTATTGGGAAATTCTTATGGTGCAGGCAATTATGCCATGTGTGGCAAAGCCTATGACCCCCGTTTTATTGTGGCCTGGCCGACTGCGAAGATAGCTGTTATGGGTGGTGAACAAGCGGCTAAAGTAATGACACAAATAGAGATCTCTGCCAGAAAGAGAAAAGGTGAAGAGTTGGATGCAAACATCGAAAAGGAGATCTTTAAAAAGATCAAATCAAAATACGACGATGAAACCAGTGTTTACTATGCTGCTTCACGTCTGTGGGTTGATTCAATTATAGATCCCAGAGAAACCAGGGAATTTATATCGCGGGCATTGAGTGCTTGTTCAAAAGCACCGGTTGAAAAATTTAACCTTGGTGTGATCCAAACATAAGATATGGATCTGGTAATAAAAACAATGGAAGGCCTGGAGGAAGTTCTTGCCAAAGAACTCGAAAACCTGCAACTTCTCAACATAAAGGTATTGAAGAGAGCGGTAAGCTGTGAAGGCAGCTGGGCTCAACTGTATAAATGCAACTACCAATTAAGAACAGCCTTGAGGGTATTACTCCCTATAATGGAAACACAATTGGAAACCCAGGATGATCTTTACGATGCCGTCTACTCCATTAATTGGAAAGACTTTGTTCCTCCCAAAAAATCCATTGCTATAAATGGCACTATATCCGGGGAATTATTCAAACACAGCCAATACCCTGTTTTCAGGGCAAAAGATGCCATTGTAGACAACTTACGTGATGCGTATGGTGATCGTACCCGTGTCGACACAAGAAGGCCAGATATACTTATTGACCTTTATATCAGCGATAACAGAATGAAGCTTTCTCTCGATAGCTCAGGGAGGTCCCTCCATCTTAGAAATTATAAGTACAGGCAATACAAAGCTCCTCTCAATGAAGTCCTCGCTTCAGGCATCATCCAGCTTGCCGAATGGGATGGGCAGAAAAGATTCCATGACCCCATGTCAGGATCTGGCACTTTTATCACAGAGGCTTTGATGATAGCAGCCAACATTCCGGCCGGCATGTTCAACCCAAGCTTTTCATTTGAAAACTGGCATGAATTTCATCCGGACATATGGAAAGTAGTCAAGGAATCTGCAGATGCAGCTATCGTTCATCCGGAATGCGAATTGTTGGCCAGCGATATTCACCCGTTGGCAGTACGTGACACCAAGAAGAATCTTCAGAAATTTCCATTCCGGGAAAAAGTGCATGTCTTTTCCAGGGATTTTTTCACCCTGCCTGGACAAGAAGAAACCGTTCTGTTCATGAATCCACCTTACAATAGAAGGATCGAACTCGACGATATCAATCTGTTTTATAAAAAATTGGGAGATCAGCTTAAAATGAGCTGGTCGGGATCAGAAGCCTGGATAATAAGCGGTAATGCTGAAGCCATGAAAAATCTTGGACTCAGACCGAGCCGAAGGATTGCACTTAACCACGGCGGTATGGACGCCAAACTCTATAAATTTGAAATGTATGAAGGAACCAAGAAGGCGAAATACCAGGTTTAAAAAAATTCAACTTCTTTCAATTCTTTTAATTTGCTCTTCAGGCATCATGGCACAGCATGTAATACCCGGGGAGAGAGAGGAAAAAGGCAACCATTCTATCCTGCTTCAGAGTTTCAATAAATTCAACCAAGAAAACCGATTGAATAATGCTGACATGTCATGGGAAAAATATAATTATTACAATGCCTTCATGGGCTCCTTTTGTAAGTTAGAACATCAGGGCAGCAAGGCCTCAGGAATGGCAATAAGAATGCGTCTCGGGAGTCTGAATACTGTCAATGCCATGGAAATGAAACTACCTGCCTGGCGCACATCCATGCTCGAAGAAAAAAGGCATTAAATCAGTTTATACAAATCCGATACGCCTATATAGCTTTCAGATGTAAAACCCTCACCGTATTCAACAGATATACGACGTCCAAAATCAACTGCCCTACCCTTAAGGTGATCCATGAATTGCTTGGATGAAATAGGAGTTTCCTCCTCCCTGGAATTGGGGTCATAGAATTGAGATTTAAAACAGGCTATCATTTCAAATTTCCTGTCGAGATATCCTGAAATATCAATCACTATATCAGGTTCTATGTAATTATCCTGAATATAATGATAGACTTTTTTGGGTCGCCAGTGCTGTTGATCTTTGCCTTGATAGCTGGTTTTTATCTTGGAAAGACCCGCCAAAAAACAACTTTCACTGGTCAGGAGTGCTGCACGTCCATGATCCGGATGGCGATCACGAATGGCATTGGCAAGTACTATATCCGGTCTGTATTGGCGAATCTTTCGAATAATGGCCATTTTGGATTCATCATCATTTACAAAAAAACCATCCCTCAATCCAAGGTTGTCTCTTATTTCTATACCGGCATAGGCCCGCGCTGCTTCTGCTTCCCGGAGTCTTAATTCCGCGGTCCCTCTTGTGCCGAGTTCACCTTTAGTAAGATCAAGAATACCTGCCTTATACCCTATGTCCACGTGCTTAAGTAATGTCGCTCCGCAGCTCAGTTCCACATCATCCGGATGCACGCCAATTGCCAATATATCCAGTTTTATATCTACCATCTTATTAAGGCACTTCCCCATGTAAATCCACTTCCAAATGCAGCAAGGCACACAAGATCACCTTCATTCACCTTACCCTCTTCCCAGGCTTCTGTCAAAGCTATAGGAATAGAGGCCGCTGTCGTGTTACCATATTTCTGTATGTTGTTATAGACCTGGTCATCACGCAAGCCAAAGCTTTTTTGTACAAACTGACTGATTCGTAGGTTGGCCTGGTGAGGCACAAGCAGAGAAATCTCATCTCCTGACAATCCCGTCTTTGCAAGGGCTTCTTTGATTACTCTGGCGAAACGGACCACTGCATTCTTGAAAACAAGCTGGCCGTTCATATTCGGAAATATCATACCCTCATCCATCATTTTTTGAGTGACAAAGAGTCCTCCCGGCGTATCTTCACCTGGAAAACCATATTTTTCTGTATCACCGAAATACCCTCCATGGGCTCCGGGACTTATAAAAGCCAATTCCTCTGCATGCGTACCGTCAGAATGTAAATGCGTTGTCAGAATACCTTTAGAATCATCTTCTTCGGGCTGTATGACAGCTGCTCCAGCCCCATCACCAAATATTACAGTCACGTTTCGACCCCTGGTGGTATAATCCAATCCCATCGAATGCTTTTCAGAGCCTACGAGAAGAATGTTTTTATACATACCTGACTTTATAAACTGATCTGCTACTGATAAACCGTATACGAATCCAGAACACTGATTACGAATATCCAGGGCACCAATCTCAGTTTTTGTTATTCCCAACTCACGCTGCAACAAAACACCACACCCCGGAAAATAATAATCCGGGCTTAAAGTAGCGAAGATGATGAAATCGATATCTTCCTTGCTTATTCCCGCTCGCTCAATGGCAATCTCAGAGGCGATCTTAGCCATAGATGTTGTCGATTCACTATGCTTAGAGGCATACCTTCTTTCTTGTATCCCTGTCCGTTCCTGAATCCATTCATCCGAGGTATCCATATATTGTGTTAAATCGTTGTTTGTAACAACATTCTCTGGAACATAATAACCAAGACCCGCAATTTTTGAATTCATCTCTGTCAGATTAAATTATAAATAGTATCAAGCAATTTTTTTGATAAAATTTGCAGCACAATTTAAGATTTGAAATATTAAAGCCTAAATTTCACATTCGTTTTTTAATCTAGATGGGAGCATAATCCGCTATTGAAGCAGATATACATAAAATGTACACACTCAAACAAGAACTGCAGCAACTTGCCTATAAATTTCTTGACCCTTTTGTCAAGCTTCTCATCAAGATAGGTGTAACACCAAACATGGTCACAATGTTTGGTTTTATCCTGACCTTTGCATCCACAGTTGTTTTAATATATGGAGCTGAGATAGGAGACCGTGATAATCATAAATTCATTGGTTATGCAGGCATCATTATCTTGCTTGCCGGAGCTATGGATATGGTTGATGGCAGACTAGCCAGAATTAATAACCAAGCCAGACCTTTTGGAGCTTTGTTTGATTCAGTCATTGACCGGTACAGCGAATTGGTTATGTTTTTCGGGTTCTGCTACTATACCGTTACGCAAAACTACCTGTTGACTTCCATCTTCTGCTTTATTTCTATGATTGGTTCTATCATGGTCAGCTATACGAGGGCCCGTGCTGAAGGGCTTGGCATAAACGCCAGTGTTGGACTGATGCAGCGGCCTGAACGGATTGTGCTGGTAGCATTTGCAAGCATAGCCACCAGTATTGTATCAGGGATTATAGGGGGTGGTTATCGACTGGAAGTGCCTTGGCTTCCACAGCCTCTTTTTGAAACCATATCTATTTTCAGTTGGGCTATATTTTTCTTGGCTGTTTCGGCCAATATGACAGCTTTGCGCAGGCTTTTCTATGCAAAAAATGTCATGACTTAATGAAACTGAAGGCCTGACCCACAATTTTGGTCACTGAATTCACCCTAATTTAAAACGATTATCATCCAGACTTGGATAACAGTTTTTTATATTTGGTTTTCAATTGCCCCGACCAGAATTATTATGCTGACAGAATTCGACAGATCACAGTTTGCCATTCACGGAGAGGTGGGATTACCTGAATATTACCCTACTCCAAAGAATATTGACAAACTGCTCTTCTACATTCAGCGAAACCTGAACATGAATACTGTTGTTTATACCCTGAATGACAATAGGGATGGTTTTGTTGACGAATCCTATCCCATGCAGGTGTTTTGGATAAAATACACAGATGGAGGCATCAAGCAACAACTGAATACCATTCAGAAAAGGGCATTCGGTTACAGCTCCAAAAAAATCAATAATGACACTTTCGAGTTCAGAATGGAGTCCTATCTAAAAATGCGCTTTTTTATTGCACACATGGAAGATGAGAGTTACAGTGTAATTACAAAGATAAATGGCCAGGATGCGAGATTGCACAATATCTATGTGTTTGCCAATGAATTTGGCATCTTTCCAAAAGTCGAATATATAGAGCTGTTTGGCTACAATCTATCGAATGATTTTCCTAGTTATCAAAAAATTCTGATCTGATAGATCATGGCTTCATTCGTAGATTTTGAACGATTTTCCAAATCATGGCTTGTAGCGTTTGCTGTAATCACCGTGGTCTATTGGATATGGTTTGGCCTTCTGGTAGGCTTTCAGACTTCAGATCTGAACTTATACCTGCTGATACTTTTCTTGTTCTTCTTCAATAAAAGCAGCCGGCAAATCTTTGTCCTCTTCAGTCCATTTTTTATATATCTTATTTTCTACAGCTCCTTACGGGCATTAGGAAGAATTAATCCATTAAATATTCATATTGAGGACCTTTACAAACTCGAAGTCCAGCTTTTTGGAATCAATCATGAAGGAACAAGGATCAGTGTCAATGAATATTTTATGGAACATGCACATGCCTTGCTGGATTTATTTGCGGGATCTTTTTACATCACCTGGGTGCCCTTTCCCATATTCTTTGCCTTTATAGTCTTCTTTTCAAAAAAGCCTAAGATTGCTTTTGATTTCTGGATCGCCTTCTTCATTGCTAATATTTTTGGCTTTTTGGGTTACATCATTTATCCTGCAGCCCCACCCTGGTATTATTTTGAATATGGCAATGAATTGATCAATACGGTTCCGTGCAACGCAGCCGGTCTCGCGAGGTTTGATGATATGCTCGGAATAAATATGTACAGGGCCATGTACTCGCAAGGAACAAATACCTTTGGAGCCATACCCTCCATGCATGCCGCTTTCCCTTTACTCCTCGTATATTATTCATTGAAATTCAAAAACCACTGGCTAACAGCACTTTTCACTCTGAGCCTTATCGGAATATGGTTCGGAGCCGTGTATTCAGCCCATCATTATGTAATAGATATGATTTTGGGAATTGTTTGCGGGATTCTGGGTTTAATTATCACAGAATTACTGGTAAATCGTAAATTTGTACCTTATTGGTACAAGAGTGCCCTTAATTTTATTAGATAGAATTAAATAGATAGCCATGCTTAAAAGCAAAATGAAGGCTTACGATATCCCTCAGAAGGTTCAGCAAATGGGCTTATACCCATACTTCAGGACCATAGAATCAGAGCAGGATACCGTTGTCAAGATTAATGGACAAGATGTCCTTATGTTTGGGTCTAACTCATACCTGGGCCTGACCAATCACCCTAAGTTGAAGGAGGCATCCAAACAAGCAATCGATAAATATGGGTCTGGATGTGCCGGTTCGCGCTTTTTAAATGGTACCCTGGACATACACCTTAAATTGGAGGAGGAATTAGCTGATTTTGTTGGAAAGGATGCCGCCCTCGTATTCAGCACCGGATTCCAGGTTAATCTTGGTGTAATTTCCTCTCTGCCGGGAAGACATGATTATATTATTATCGATGATCTCGACCATGCATGTATCATAGATGGTTCCAGACTTTCTTTTGCTAAAGTTCTGAAATATCGACACAACGATATGGAGTCCCTCGAAAAGGTGCTTTCAAAATGTGAAGCGGACAAGATCAAACTGATAGCCGTAGATGGTGTATTCAGTATGGAGGGTGATTTGGCGAATTTGCCTGAAATCGTACGCTTGTCTAAAAAGTACAATGCCAATATATTTCTTGACGATGCCCATGGTTTGGGTGTTATGGGGCAGAATGGACGAGGTACATGTGATCATTTCGGTTTAACGGATGATGTTGACCTCATTATGGGTACTTTCAGTAAATCACTGGCATCGATTGGTGGTTTCGTGGCTTCAGATCACGATACAATCAATTACCTGAAACACAATGCGAGATCATTAATTTTCAGCGCCAGTATAGCGCCTGCCAACGCTGCCAGTGTTCTTGCGGCTCTCGATATAATGCGTGAAGAACCAGAACGAATGGAAAGGCTTTGGGATAATACTGGTTTTGCGATGAAGCTTCTTAAAGACTATGGTTTTGATACAGGTCATACTGAAACGCCTATCATACCAATTATGATCAGGGATGATTTCAAAACCTTCAAATTGACCAAGATGCTTCTTGACCAGGGCGTTTTTGTAAATCCTGTTGTTTCTCCTGCTGTTCCGAGTACTTCATCGCTTATCAGATATTCATTGATGTCTACGCATACGAAAGATCAGATCCAGGAGTCGATCGACAAAATCTACACTATCGCAAAAACCATAGGCGTATTCGACGGTGCAGGTTCTCAAGAACTTAAGGTAAGATAATCACTGACCACCAGCCTGATATAAAGGCAGGAATCAAGTCAATAAATCATTCATTATGGCTCTCGAAATTCGTGAAGCAGCCAGCAAAGCTGAAATCAGACAATTTATAGATTTCGCTCATGAGCTGTATAAGGACGACCCCAATTATGTTCCTGAACTTTATATTGCTCAAAAGGAAATGTTTGACAAAGGCAAATATCCTTTTTATGAATATGGAGATGCCAAGTGTTTCCTGGCTTATGAAGGCCGTGAAATTGTGGGACGCATAGCTGCAATTAAAAACCACAGGTATAATGAATTTCACAATTCCAATGTCGGCTTCTTTGGTTTTTTTGAATTCATTGAGTCAGAAGAAGTGGCCAGAGCCCTGCTGCAGGCAGCCCAGGACTGGCTAAGTGGTGAAAATTATGACTACCTCATGGGGCCCACAAATTTTACAACCAATGAAACAGCAGGTTTTCTTGTTGAAGGATTTGAAGAGCCTCCAAAAATCATGATGACCTACAATGCTCCATTTTATAACAGGATTTTAAAAAGTATCGGGTTGGAAAAAGAAATGGATCTCTATGCGTACATGATCTATTCTTTTGAAGCATCAGATAAGTCCATCAAGATGTCACAGCTTATTGAAGAGAGGCTTAAAAGGTCTGGCGTCAGCATCCGAAAAATATCCCTTAAAAACTTTAAAGAAGAAGTAGCCCACATAAAAAAAGTATATAATGCAGCATGGGAAGATAACTGGGGCTTTGTTCCTTTCACCGAAAAGGAATTTGAACACCTGGCGGATGGCCTCAAGATGCTTGCAGATGAGGATTTCGCTTACATTGCCGAACAAGATGGCGAACCCATCGGCTTCTCTATATCGCTGCCAAACATCAATGAAATCACTATTAACTTCAAAAAAGGAAGACTCTTTCCCTTTAATATTTTCAAATTGCTTTTGGGAAAGAAAAAGGCAAAAAGCGTTCGAGTCCTGGCCACTGGAATTTTGAAAGAATATCGTAAAAAAGGTATTGAGGCCATATTCTTTGCACGAAATATTTTGGAGGCAAGAAAAAGGAATTTGATTGGTGGTGAAGCATCATGGATTCTCGAAAGCAATCAGGACATGGTGACCTCTGCTGAAAAACTTAACGGAATTAAATACAAGACCTACCGCATCTACAAATACCCCTTGCCAAAATCGAATGAGCAATAAGATACTAATAACGGGCAGCAATGGCTTTGTAGGCAGCTTCCTTGTCGAAGAGGCTATAGCAAGAGGCTTTAATGTCTTTGCCGGAGTCAGGAAAAGCAGTAATATCTGCCACCTCATAGATCCAAGGATTAATTTTTTGCATTACGACTTCGATAATGAAGATAAGCTGCGTGCTCAGCTGAGATCACATAATTTTCAGTACATCATCCATTCTGCAGGAATCACAAGCAGTCTGGACAGGGATATGTATTTCAAGATCAATGCAGCTTACGTAAGGAAATTCTGTCGCATTCTACTTGAAGAAGAGGTGGTTCCGAGTAAATTTGTCCTTATCAGCAGTCTCGCCTCATACGGAGCAGCCGACTTTCAATTCAAACAAGTACTCGACAGCGATGCTGTCCCCCATCCTACCACCTGGTATGGTGAATCAAAATTACAGGCCGAGCAATTCGTAGAATCCTATACACAGATACCCAGTCTTATATTCAGACCAACAGCTGTGTACGGGCCAAGGGATATGGATATGTTGGAGGTCTATAAAGCCATAAATAGAGGCCTCGAAGTTACTATAGGCATGTACGAACAACTGCAAAGCTTTATTTATGTAAAAGACCTGGCCAGAGTCATCATGGATGGCGTGGAAAGCCATCTTGTCAATCGTTCCTACTTCGTATCAGATGGCAATGTATATCCTGCAAGTCAGCTGAATAACATCGTCAAAGAGTTGCTCGATGTTAAAACAATAAAACTAAAGATTCCAATAGCTCTAATGAAGGGCATAGCTGCAATAAGTGAGTTTTCCGGTCGTTTAAGGGGGCAAAGCCCAATTCTCAATAGAAACAAAGTAAAGGAGTATTTTGTAAGGTCTTTTGCCGTAGATACGCAAGACTTAAAAAAAGATTTTAACTTCGCAGCCCAATACGACCTCAAGAGAGGTATGGAAGAAACGATAAATTGGTATAAACAACATAAATTACTTTAAACAAATGGCAAAAAAACAGACAAATAACACTGTAACGGTAGAGCCTGCAAAGGGAAAACTCGGAATATTGCTGCCTGGTATGGGCGCTGTTGCAACGACCTTTATAGCAGGGGTTCTTGCAGTAAATAAAGGTCTGGCTCAACCAATCGGATCTCTTTCTCAAATGGGACGGTTGAGATTAGGAAAACGAACAGGAAAAGTAAATAAACCGCTTATCAATGAAGTTGTAGAGCTTCAGGATTTGAAAAAAGTAGCTTTTGGTGGCTGGGATATTTTTAAAGATAATATGTATGAGGCTGCTGTCCACGCCGGTGTTCTGGATATCAACCTACTGAATAAATTGAAAGCGCCTCTTTCAAAGATCAAGCCGATGAAAGCTGTTTTTGACAAGAATTATGTCAAGAAACTTAACGGCACGCATGTTAAAAAGTCAAAAACAAAAATGGCTTTGGCTAAAGCGGTGATGAACGATATCAAAAAATTTAAGGCCGATAACAAATGTGACAGGCTTGTGATGGTTTGGTGTGGTTCTACTGAAATCTATATCGAAGAATCTAGAGTTCATAAATCGTTAGCTGCCTTCGAGAAAGGACTTCAAAACAACTCAAAGGATATTGCACCGAGCATGGTTTACGCTTATGCTGCTATTAAGATGGGTATTCCATATGCGAACGGTGCCCCTAACCTGAGCTGCGATATCCCTGCATTAGTAGAATTGGCTAAAATGACAAATACGCCGATTGCAGGAAAGGACTTCAAAACTGGTCAAACACTGATGAAAACCATTTTGGCTCCTGGCTTGAAAGCGCGGGCACTGGCTATTGATGGATGGTTCTCAACTAATATCCTGGGCAATAGGGATGGTGAAGTGCTTGACGATCCTGACAACTTCAAAACAAAAGAAGTATCCAAACTGGGTGTACTGGAACAAATTCTTGAACCAGAATTGTATCCTGAATTATACAAGGACTTCTACCACAAGGTTAGGATAAATTATTACCCGCCAAGAGGTGACAACAAAGAAGGATGGGATAATATTGACATATCCGGTTGGCTCAACTACCCAATGCAAATAAAGATTGATTTCCTTTGCAGGGATTCTATCCTGGCAGCGCCCATTGTTCTGGATCTGGCCATATTCCTTGATCTTGCAAAAAGATCATCAATGAACGGCATCCAAGAATGGTTGTCATTCTACCTTAAATCGCCACAGGCACCTCAGGGAAGAATGCCTATACACGATATATTCAAACAACTGCATAAACTTGAAAACACGCTCCGTTACCTTGGAGGTCATGATTTGATTCATCACCTTGGTCTGGATTATGAATAAAATCTTTCACAAAACAGTAAGCACTGTTTTTGGATTAGGAATGGCTCCTTTTGCACCTGGTACTTTTGGTGCGCTGGGAGCCGTTCTTTTTTTATACATCCTTAAACTTACAGATACACACCTGGGTATAACTGTTTACAGTGCCTTAATTGTAGCATTGACTTTATTGGGAACCTGGTCTACATCGCATGTCATCAAAGAATGGGGTGATGACCCTTCCAGGGTAGTTGTCGATGAATTTGTAGGTCTTCTCATAGCTATTTACTTGCTCCCGCTTAGCCATATGAATATTTGGGGAGCTTTTATACTATTTCGATTCTTTGATATTCTCAAACCACTCGGAATACGTTACCTGGATACCCGCATTAAAGGTGCCTGGGGTGTCATGCTCGATGATGCTCTTGCCGGTATCTACAGCTTTCTGGTTTTGTATGCTATCCATACTTTCTTTTAAATCCAAGCCTTATCAGCCATAAAGTCCCATTTATCATCTCTTTTTTAAGGTCGCAAATAACGGCTATCACAGCGACAGCCGTTGATATGCTCAGCTTGTTTGTATTGACTGAATATGTGGGTATTTACTATGTGTATTCAGCCGGAATTGCAAGCGCACTTGGTGCCATAACAAGCTTTCTTGCACTCAGATATTGGGCATTCAAACGCACAGAGAAAAAAATCATAGGGCAAGCCGTCAAATACGTCATGGTAAGCGGACTTGTTCTCCTTTTGAATATGGGCGGGATCTTCATTCTTACAGATATAGCTGGATTCCAGTACATGATATCAAAGATTATCATTGCCAGTTTTATTGGAATCTTTATAAGTTTTCCCCTGTTCAGATATTGGGTATATCGCTGATCATCAGAATGGCAAGTTATTGAGATCAACATTGCCTCCTGAAAGTATAATCCCTATGCGGTGAGACTTAAATTTCTCCTTTGCGCGAAGTACCGCCGCCAATGGTACGGCACACGAGGGTTCGATAATTATTTTCATGCGTTCCCATATCAAACGCATAGCTGAAATTATCTCTTCCTCCTCTACCCTGATAATGTCGCCAACATGGCTTTTTATAATTGGAAAATTGACATCACCCAAATGTGTCCTCAAACCATCAGCAATAGTGTTTGCAGAGCTGTTGTATTCAATTTTTCCAGACTTCAGCGACCTGTAAGCATCGTCGGCCTCCAAAGGTTCAGCGCCAACAATACGGCAGTCGGGCAGTAACTCATTCACAGCCAGGACTGTTCCGGCCAACAATCCACCGCCACCAACAGGTGTCAGAATAAAATCGAGTGCAGAATTATCCTGTATTAATTCATATGCAGCTGTTCCCTGCCCATGTATGACTTCTATCTGATTGGAGGGATGTAAAAGCCATGCGCCTGTTTCTTGCTGGATTCGCGAGGCTTCGGCTTCGCGTGCCTCTATCGTGGATTCGCACAGCGTTATTTGACCACCATAGGACGCCACTGCATTTTTCTTCACCTGGGGTGCATTTTCAGGCATAACTATATAAGCTGGGATACCCAGTAATTGTGCAGACAGGGCTACTGCCTGTGCCATATTGCCTGAAGAATGTGTAAGTATGCCTTTGGATCTCTGGGACTCGGAAAGTGACAAAGCAGCATTGATGGCACCCCTCATTTTAAAGGCACCCATCCGTTGAAAATTCTCACATTTAAAATAAATGTCACATCCCGCCATTGTATTGATAAGTCTGGAACTCATCACGGGCGTTCTGTGAATATAATTCTTGATCCTGGCGTGCGCCTGTCCTATCGCAGATGAATTATTGCCAATCATTCTTTATTCCTCATGGTCAAAATAGAGCTTATAAAACTTGCGGCCATTGGCGTCTGTGCCGCGTTCAATCATGTTCCTGTTGCCGTGGACATAGATATGGAAATTCTTATCAAGCTTAATAACTGATCGAAATACCTTATTCTGCTTTTTAACGGCCGCCTGAGAAACTCTGAAATTATCATCACTTTCCCAGTTGCTTTCAGACTGGAACAACTTGAATTCTTCCTTGAAATCTGCCTGTTTCCCAAAAAGTGAGTCCAGGTAGGATTCTTCATCAAATTGCTTATTGCTATCAAAATAGTGTTTCGAATTACTCATCAGTTGAGCTTCATCCTGCTTCTCCAATTCATACTTCGGCTTGAGTCGCTCATCGATAAATGAACGCGTAGCCTGGATATAGACTTTTGTATTATGATAATCATTGAGCTCCTTCTTGACGTCCAGAAAGAGTTGTTTCCAATACAAGGCTTCTTCCCTAGAGTTAATTTTATCTGCCACACACAGTTTAAAACCTTCCCCACGCTTCGTATTAAATATGATACAGGCCTTATCCATCTTCTTGGGATATATGCCTTTTTTCAAACGGAACTCAATCGCATCATTGTTTCGATGTACATCGATAAAGCTTTCCTTCGATTCCGACTTAAGCACAACAAGAGCTGAAACGAGTTCGTCTTCAATCAATACATCCCGTATATGAGCCACTATGAGTTCTCCTTTCCTGATATTTGGATGCGTGGACTGGCTTTGAAGATGACGTGCTATTTCTTTGGATACATGATGACACATGGATGGGTCATCAAAGATTTGCCCGGCCAAGCTGTACATCCTGTTGGAATCCCCCTCAAAATGATCAAAGCTGTAAAATTCAGGCTCCTTGAAAGCACCAAAAAAGAACCTCAGGAATACATCCTGAAGCATTTCATCTTCAAGAATTACAGGTTCTTTGGTAATGAGAAATTCTGCTTCATGCTGAGCTCCTGGAACACTGTGCACAGACAAAGACCTCAGGCTTGCCTGGTGATAATTTATCATTAAGATTTTTTTTAAGCCGGAATGTGATTTCCTGGTTGAATCAAAAGATTCAATTACTCATCCTCATCGAAGAATACAACTTTCTCAAGCATAGGAAGCTCGATAAGTTCTCTTTCTTCTTTTGAAATACTCATCATTCCCAGGAATCCACCAGAAGATTTCGCAACATGTTTGGCAAAGGACTTATAGGATTTATACAATTCCCCCGCAAGATCATCATTCCAAGAACTGAGGATCGGATTGACAGTTTTAATATTCTCTGTCAAAATACGCGCACGCTCTTTATTATCCTTGGGAAGGGTGTCAAGAAGCGTTTCAAGCTCGTCCTGAAAGTCTTTACCCACTTCCTGATAAAAATGCATCAAATCGTTTGGAAGACTATAACTTCTTATATCAGCTAACTTCTCCGCCCAAGCTGTTTCTTCTTTTTCTATTTTACCGTCAGCACCGGCTAGGAGTAGAGTAATCCAGCTAATTGCTTTTTTTAGCGTTTCGAATTGCTCCTGCGTTAAATCTTCGAATCCCTGAACCATTGTTTAATTTCACTTTTTTTTGATGACCTAAATTATTCTGCAAAGATACTCTAAAAATTGAGTCTAAGACCCATTGAAGGGATGATTGGCAATTGATCTACCCTCTCAAATCGAACCCTGTCAAAATAAAAGATATTATCCCTGTCATAGCTGTTTGAAACACTGGCGACCATCTCAAGATTTGCATAAGTTGAAAAAGTAATGGTCTTTTGCAAAGATAGGTCAAGACGATGATAATATGGTAGTCTGCCACCATTCCTTACATCGGAATATATGATTCCTACATCGTCAGGATTAGCCGTCAAATAATCAGAACCCGGCCCTTCCCTGAGATCCAGCTGATTATAAAATGCCTGCGTTTTGGTAAAAGGAAATCCTGATCCAAAATTCCAACGGGCACTTGCCTGCCAGCTGTTGTCCCGACCAAAGCTTTTACTTGTCAGGAAATTGACATTATGCCTTCTGTCAAATATGGTAGGATATTCCTGCTCCCCATCAAAGCGATTCACAAATCCATAGGTATAGGTCGCCCACAGATACCATCCCTGGAATTCATATTTTGCAGAAACATCAACACCATAAGCCTCTCCTTCTTCCGTCGTATAATCGGATTGCCTGAGACTTGTTTTATTCCTGTTGACAACAATCAATTGAGGGAAGTCCTTTATGTACCCCTCTATGTTTACTTTCAGATTAGGACCAAGGTCTTGTTCTATCCCCAGGACTGCATGTCTCGACTTTTGAAGTTTGGAAGTAACCCTGTCTCCATTTATATCATCAAACTGGCTTTCAGGCCCCGACAAAAATCCGTTGAACAGATTGACTACATCCCTCTCATTGGAAGTACTGATCAGGTTTTGAGTATAAATTCCAGCTGCCGCTTTCAGGCGGGTTTTTTCACTTATATTCCATTTCAAACCAAATCTAGGCTCAAGAGAAAATTCACCCAATGAAGCATAGTATTGAAAACGGATACCTGGCTCAATAACAAGCTTTTCAGATGTTTTCCTGAGCTTCATAAAACCTGACATTTCTGTCGTATTCTGAAATTGATTAAGTCGCAAGCCAAAAGGATTGGTAAAGTCAAATTCAGTTCGAATACTCTTTATATCGAGGCCATACTTGAGCACATAAGCATTGGAGAAATAATTGAAATTAAGGCCTAGCACATACTCCTTAATAAGACTGCGTCTCGGGCTTTCGTCCGCTTCCTGTATGGATGTTTCATACTGAGTAAATCCAACAAGGCCATTGAGTGTGATAGGACTCGTAGATGGCAGCAGGTCAAAATTAAATCCACCCCCACTGTTGCTCCAGTCAATGTCAGCCACAAGTGGGTTGGCATAACTGTCGTCAAAGTTGAAGGCAAATACATTAAACTTGCTACCATTCTCTGTTACGAATGATAATTTTCCGTAGCTGTCGTTAAACTTAAAAGGCAATCCGATACTGTCGTTGACGCTGGCGTAGGGATATAAATCGGGTGATGTCCTGTCAATAATGGATCGCTTGCTTGTCAAAGTAAAAGAAACGCTACCGCCATCATTTTTAAGTTTTGCTATCGGCCCTTCAAAAAGTGCTTTAACCATAAAGGGACTTGCCGACAATTGCCCTCCCAGGTGCTTCTTATTACCCTCTCTCGTTTTGATATCAACGATGGCCGAAATTCTTCCACCATGCTCTGCATTAAACGCTCCTGTGAGAACGTCTACATTTCGAATTAACTCTGTTTCAAATGTCGAATAGAAGCCTATAGAGTGGAATGGATTATAAATGGTCAAGCCATCCAGAAGAATTTTATTTTGTACCGGGCTTCCTCCCCTGACATACAGTTGACCACCCTGGTCTCCTGTAGATATTATACCAGGAAGAACCTGCAGATACTGAAGTATATCGGCATCACCACCGGTAGAAGGCAGGGCCTTAATCTGTCGCTGACTGACATTGAGCTGTGAGATTCTTACCTCTGACTTTGCCTGCTCGCGTTCTGCTGAAATACTGACTGTTCCGATATTAACACCACCCTGTTCGAGGTTAACGGTATAATAATTAATCCTATAGGCATCGAAGACGACAGGAAATTCTTGTTCCTCATAACCTATATAACTGATTTTCAAAGTATAATTGCCGGGACTAAGACCGGCAATTGTAAATAAGCCATTATCATCAGTAGTTGTCCCTATGGTTTCTTCTACAAGAATAACATTGGCAAATATGACGGGTTCTCCTGATTTAGCATCGTAAACATGTCCTCGTATGGAAGCTTCCTGCGCTATCGCCAAGGCCGGAAGCAGTATAACAAGAATACTGTAAATATATCTTTTGAATGATTTCATAGTGGTCAACTCAGAATTTGATAGTATTTTAACCCGAGCTGCAGCTCGGGTTAAAATATCCGCCAAATGTAATTATAATAGCTAAGAGCGCGGCTATTTTTTAAACTCCATCAAGACATTTGGAAAAACATTGCTCATGAAACTAAATAAGCGAAAAACTCTGGGAATTTTAGCTATCGCTGTATTCATCATCATACAGCTCTTCGGCATTGATGAAACCTTGCCTCCGGTTGTAGAAACTGAGAATTTTTATAACGACAAATCGGTTCCAGAAGATGTCAGGGCACTGCTCAGAAATGCCTGCCGTGACTGCCATTCAAATGAAACTGAATATCCGTGGTACATTAATATACAGCCTCTGGGATGGTGGTTGAAAGGACACATTGAAAACGGAAGGGAGCAACTCAATTTTTCGAAATGGAACAGTTATGATGACAAGCGTAAAGCAAGAAAAGTAAATGAGTGCATAGAGGTCATGGAGCAGCGCCGAATGCCCTACAAGTCCTATACCTGGATACATAAAAAAGCCCAACTCAGCGACGATGATTATGAGCGCTTGATAGCCTACTTCGAATCCGTAAAATAGTTGGTTTTCCAGTCGGACTTTACAGCATCTCTTTCTGCGAGGAATGGGAATTTCGTCCTGAATTCTTTGAGTTTTTCTATTTCCAGGCGGCAGGTAAATAACTGCTCATTTCGTTTTTCTTCTGAGATGAGAGAACCGTCGTATGCATAAAGGTAGCTGTGGCCACCGTAAGCATTGCGCCAGGCATCCTGCCCGTAACAGTTGCATCCCAATACATAGGATTGATTTTCGATAGCTCTCGCCTTCAAGAGGCTTTGCCATGCATCTATCCGGGCATCCGGCCAGTTGGCTGAGTAGATCAAAACATCGTAATCTTCATAATTACGCGCCCATACCGGAAAACGCAGGTCATAACAGATATTTAAACAAAATCGCCAGCCTTTATAACTCACTACAAGCTTGGAATCTCCTGCAGTGAAACTCCTGTCTTCACCGGAAAACGCAAAAAGATGCCTTTTATCATAATGAGCCAACACCGACCCTTCAGCTACAAAATAGAGTCTGTTATATATTTTATCGTCCTCCTTGACGATAACAGATCCGACAATAGCCTTGGCATACTTTAGACTCCACTCCTTCATAAGTCTTAAAGCTTCATTTGCATGGCTATGATATAAGTCGGCTTTCATCGTAAATCCGGTATTCCACATTTCGGGCAGCACGATCAGGTCTGCGGAACCGGATTGGCCGATCAAATGATTGAAATGCTCAAGGTTAAACTTAGGCTTATGCCATTCTATTTTTGCCTGTAATAACTGGACGGTAATATCTGAAATCTCCTTCATGGTTAAAAATCGGTAAAATATCGCTTGGCATTCCTGTGAAAATTAGATGGCATTGTTCGCCCATCTATATAATTGGAGGGTTGTTCATTATAGGCATCACTATACAAATCAAGTTCCCACCTTGGATTATTGCGTTCTCCGCGGCAGGTCGAATGCAGTAAAACAAAATCATTATGAGCAAGGCTTGGATTATAGAAAAGAAATTTCACATTGGTTTGCTGCGTCTCTTCCAGGTAGTTATAAATCCATATTTCGTAGGGTGGTGCCGTTGGCTCATCCTCTTCAAAAACGATATCATCGGGCTTACCATATTTAAGAAAATAATACCCTCTGTGTGACTCAAAGCCAAAGCCTACATTGGTGGCATAGCTGTTATCTACGGCTCTAGCCACATCCATATACTCCTCATAGACCTGCTGCATTTTTTCCAGTGAGAATCCTGACCAGAAGTTGTACAGGAAATACCTCTTAGGTTTCAATTCATCACTCGCTACTATATAGTTCAGAATTTCGGTCATATTATTCCCTACCCTTGGGAATATAGCCTTTAGACTGTAATTGAGTTCGTCGCGGGTCATGAATTGGAAGAATGAGCTTTCAAAACTGACATCTGTCCCCATGCTGTTCCGGTAATCCGTAAGGGGATTATAAACCGAAAAACTTCTACTGGCACTGCAGATGACCTCCCTGCTTTTCTTATTCAATTCAAGGTGGAGAATGTAATTGCCACTTGCAAAATCAGCCATAGGAAAATCTATAAGTAGAAATTGGGTACTGTCAGAATGGATTTTTTTGTACCCGGTTCTCGAATACTTGTCCAGGCCAGTGGCTTTCTTATTCTCTATAAAATATTTGATCAGCATGACATCATCATAGTCTTCTGCCAGACCATACAATTCTGTATAAAATATCAAATTCCCTGTCTCTGGGTCTACAAGGTCAAATTCAAGCGGCTCATAACTGAAGCTGCTTTTAGTGAAGGGTAGATCAGAGCTCTCAGATTTAACATTTGAAAGCAGCAGAATATCAGAAAACCTAAGGCAGGTTTCTTCTCCGGCCACTGTGATTCGCTTAGAAATTGTAAGGGTATCACTTATGTTATTGAGGTCTAGGTATTGCAATTCCAACTCATAATTGCCTTGACTGACGCCAAAGCGCTTCATATCCCAAAAATCCATGGGTCCAGAGTCTTCCGGACTGTTGATATGGTATTTTTCGGCCAATATAGGATTGCCATCCTGTTTGATGATACAAAGCAGCTCTATTCGGGCAAAGAGTTTGTCCGGTGTATCAGGCAGGCCCGCCCATTGAATTTCTGACAATTTAAATTTGCTGTAGATTTCAAGATAGTAGGAATGATCTGTTCTGAATACAGCTGTTGTCAGGCTGACTTCGAAAGCAAACACTGGACCGAGTCCAAAAAGCAATGCCAGAGTAAAGAATGTTTTCCTAATCATTTTCCTCCATTTTCTTAACTGCGATAAACTTGAAGTCAAAGTTTTTGATCTCGGTTTTAAAAATCAAGGTATCTGGAGCCTTCCTGGAGACATGAAACACACTTTTAGCCTTGTCCAGCAAAACAATCTTTTCCCCATCATAGCTGTAAGGGTAAGAACTTGTATCGGGAAGGAAATTGGTCGAAAAAAGGCTGTCACGAATGTAAAACTCTGATTTTTCAAGAGATAAGGCGGGCCTGTTATTTCTGGATGCTTCCATGACTACCCAGGTGGCTTCAAGATTTTCAGCCATCACATGACCCAATCCACTGCTGTCATTCCTGCATGAAAACAGACCTAGCCAAACTAAAAACAATATGATCAAGCTTCTCATCATTTACTGCACTTTCCATCTACAAACAAAAATAGAAAGCTTTGTTTATAATTAAATTTACACTTCCATCTAATCAATATCATTCATTTAAACAGGAAAATGAAAAAAACAGTATTTATCACCGGCGTCTCTACAGGTATTGGAAGAGCATTTCTGGAAAAACTGGTCATGGAAGGATATCATGTTATCGGCACGGTGCGAAAGGAAGCGGATAAGCTTGAATTAGAAAGACAATTTGGCGAAAAGGCCAGGATCCTGATCTGCGATATTACCGACAATGCTCAATTTGATCAGGCTGTTGAACAAATGGCCCAATACATGGAAGGAGAACCTCTGTATGCTCTGATAAATAATGCGGGAATTGCCGTTCCAGGCCCCATGCATCTTATCACAGATGCAGAATTTGAAAAACAAATGGATGTTAATCTGATGGCAACGCGACGCGTCACAAATCTATTGATTCCATCCCTCAGGCAATGGGGTTTGATAAAACCAAAAATCATATTCATCAGTTCAATATCTGGTGTATTTGCAGCTCCATTCAATGGCGCCTATTGTGTGTCAAAACACGCTCTTGAATGCCTGGTAGATATTTACAGGCGGGAACTAAGATACCTTGGCATAGATGTCATCAGCATACAACCAGGACCTTTAAAAACAGAAATATGGCGAAAAGCGAAAGGCTCATTCGATCGTTTCAAAGTAGGTGCCTTTGCCAGTATTGCTGAAAAGGCTGATAAAATGATTCAGCACACAGAAAAGAGTGCTCTTGATCTGAAAGTAATGACTGATCTGATCATCAAAATCCTAGGTGCACCAAAAAAGAAGAACAGGTATATGGTACACCGCAATGCCTTATTATTAAAACTGATGGTAAATGTCTTACCCTCAAGCTTGCTGGACAAAATTATTTGGAGTAACCTGGATAAAAAAGATGCGAAAAGCTACAGACCTGTCTAGGACTATCGGCGCTGCTTTTCTTTTATTTTAGCTTTCTTACCGACTAGATTTCGTAGGTAGTAAAGTTTAGCTCTTCTGACCTTACCTTTCTTCAACACTTCTATGCTGTCGATGATAGGTGAAGCAAAAGGGAATATCCTTTCTACCCCAACACCATTGGAAATTTTCCTTACGGTAAAAGTCTTTGTAGAACCCTCGCCATTTATTTGAATAACATTACCCTTGAAAGTTTGGATCCTTTCTTTGGCGCCTTCAATGATTTTGTAACTAACAGCAATATTGTCCCCGGGAGAGAATGACGGGTATTCCTTTTTTTCAGTCAGTTGATCGTGTACATAGTTTATCAAATCCATGGCTGTAATCTTTTTTCAAAATTAGTCCGCAAAGATAATCCAATTAGCTTTTATATGCACAAATATTTTCAAGTTTTTTAAAAATACCCGCTTTATTAATAACATGTTGAATTTCAAGACTTTAGTCATGTATACATGCTAGCGCAGAAGTGTAAGATGGCCTTCCAGAACCTTGCGCTCCCCTCGAGGATCCCTGTAACTTACTTTATAGACATAAACGCCCTGAGGTGATGCCTGTCCGGTATTATTGAGTAAACCATTCCATCCTATGTTCGGATCCGATGATTCAAAAACCAGTTGCCCCCATCGGTTAAATATATTCATTGAGTAATCTGAAATAGCCTGTATATAGCCCTTACCCTTAAAATCATCATTATCGCCATCATTATTTGGTGTAAAGGCATTCGGCATAAACAATGTAGTCAAAGGACGGATTTCTACAATTTTACTGATGGTGTCCGGACAATTTGTAACGGGGTGAAATACCGTCAGCACAACCTCATAGAAACCGGTATCCGGAAAAGCAAAATTGGGATTCCTGTTGAATGAATTACTTAAGCCGTCAAAGTCCCATTGCCATGCACCGGCATTTTGAGAAAGATCTGTAAAGGAAACAGTTTCGGTAAAATTATTCGGCTCTTCTGGGCTGAAACTGAAATCAGCGGTGGGCCCTTCAAGGATTCGTATCCAGGAATCAAACGATCGGCTTGTGGTACAGCCTACCGGTGAAGTGATATCAACAGACACGGAATAGACACCGGGTTCATCATAATTATGCGTAGGACTCACTGCATCCCCAAAATTGCCATCCCCGAAGTCCCAAACAATATCATAGGTAGAATCTACGGGTGTAGACAGATTGTTAAAAAATATCTCGGCGGGAGAACAGCCAACAAAACTTGTGGGCTCAATGATGATGACTTGCGGAACAGGGAAATAGTCAACTGTTTTCTCAATCACATCGACACACTCGTTATTGTCTTCCACCCTCAGCCTTACCATATTATTACCGGGGGATTCAAATTCATAGGCTGGATTCTGGAAACCGGAATCTGACTCCGAATTAAAATCCCATTCCCAGCTTTCGATCCTATCCGCACCGGTGACGGATAGGTCGGTAAACAAGACAGGACCCGCTACACAGGTATCATACTTAAATTCAAAGTCAGCTTCGATGGATGGATATATATTCACAAAGAAGCAAGCTGTATCAGAACACTCTGTACCTTCATTCAGGATCATAACTCCCTGATACTGCCCTACTCCAGGGAATGTAATTGACAAGTCTCTTACTTCAGGACCACCATTAACATCATCCAATACCGTACCGTCAGGAGTAAAAAAGGTCCAGTGGTATGCAAAGATATTGGACGGTATACGACTGTCATTTTCTATGAATATGGTGTTCTCTCCACAGGAGTTGATTTCGAAGGTCTGACAATCATCATTCGTAGTATTATCATTGATGACTTCGTAATCAAAAGATGCAACCACCTGGGGTGTACATTCCACAACATTGAACTGAAAATCTCTCCGTATACGGCTCATAAATATATTGTTGCGGTATTCTTCAGCGCAGACACCCACCACATATTGTCCCTGAAATGTCGGCTCACCCCTTATCAGACCTGTGACATTATTGATATCCACACTGGGATTACCGGCAAGGGGTTGAAGGCTTGTGAAGGGCGGCTGAAAAACGACTTCATCAAAGGGAGGTCCACAAATTACGGGGTTTGGCATAACGCAATCACAACATCCGAGCATACCACCTGTTTGAGCATCTACTACGCCACCTGCAGCAAGAGGTGCACAAAAGCTGTATCGTATGATGTCGCCATCAATATCGGTAGCTGAATGATCAAACTCCAAGCGCTGATTGGCACATATAAATATGGGAGGAAACTCATTAAAGCGTGGACTGCTGTTTGCTGAAGCCATCGCCGCACCAGAGATCTCTATTGAAAAGACAGCACCCGTGTCGCCCGGGTCAAAGATATTGGTGATCGAATTGTTCCTGCAACATCTCTGATAGGCAATCATGTATGCCGTATTTATCACATCAAAAGTATATTCAAAACTGTATTGCGTTTCTTCCACACCGATATCTGTAGGTTCCTCGACACAGGGGTCATCGGTGCGTGGCACATCATTGACCGGTCCTGGTGGAATGCCAACATCATCTATATAAACCCAGCTGCCGTTGAGGTTTTTTCTGAATATCCCGAAAGTGGCCAGAGCATCAAATGGAGCCCCTTCTCCAAACTTATCCCTGTACATATTGAATTCAAGTCGATAAGTAACACGAGTACTGTCTGCATTGTATCTCAAAAAAGTGTAGTATACATCACCACCGACAATATGGGCAGCTTCCAATTCAATCGAAGAGGCCACCAATAGGCTTGTCAGCACAAAAAAGTATTTGAATATTCTATTCGGTTTTATCATCTAACAGTGACACATATTTTATTTCGCAATTCAAATGTACTTTAATTCAGAATATCATCGTTGATACCCCAAGTTAACAGAATCTGAATACAAACAAGCATATTGAAATAACGTCAGTCCGCTGCAATTGTTATATGAAATACTACCTCGACGATTTATATGCCGTAAAAGACATTATTAACAATAAGCAAGTACTGCTTTCGGCTACCGACACCATATGGAGCCTGGTCTGTGATGCCATGTCTGAAAAAGCCTATGCGGCCATGCAAAAAATTAAAAATCCCATAAACCCATCGGATCATGAACTCATGGTGAACTCCATTTCTCAGCTCAAGAAATATATACATGATATCCACCCCAGGATAGAAACGCTGTTGCTTTATCATGAAAAACCGCTCAGCGTTTATTATCGGCCTGCTCATTTTTTTCCTAGGCATCTTAAGCCCAGTGCCGGCAAGTTGGCTTTCAGGATAACAAAAGATCCTATGCTATCTGAATTGATAGACCTGCTTGATAGACCATTGCTTACGGTACCGGCAGTCAGCAAGGCAAATCTTATTCCATGTAGCTACGAGGATATAGACGAAGACATAATTGACAAGTGCAAGTACATTTTTCAGACCGGACGCCATTTGCAACAGAGCATGCAAGCTCCTGTGCTGGTCAGCTTTAACCAGCAAGGTGATTTAATCTTCCATCGTGAGTAAAGCGAGGGTTGTTTTTTTATTTTCTATAAAGTCGATGGATCTCGCAATATAGGGATCTGAATCCGCCAGGTATTTCTGATAAGCCAACGGACCCTCAGTTAATCTTTGATAGCGGGCTCGGATATATTCGTCAAGGTCAATTTTGCAATGCATTTCCAATACCCCAGCATCTTCTTCAAAATAATCAGCCACAAAGTCGTTTAAATCTTTTGAATTGAGCAGTTGCGGTTCCAAATTGCTTGACCCTGTTTCTTTCATCTTATGCAATAAATAGTAGTCGATATATTCTGAATAGTTATAGCAAAAATCATTGTAAGGGTCTTCTATAAAAATATCAGGAACTATACCTCCCCCACCAGCTACATTCCTTTCCAGCAACATTGTCTTAAAAGCATTGGTATCCGCCTCAAAATTCTGGTTGATGTTATCATAGGACTTCTGAATAAGGCGCCCGCTTGGTGTATAGTACTTGGCGACAGTCAGTCTTAAAGCACCACCGTTTCTGAGCGGAAATATTTCCTGCACCAGGCCTTTCCCGAAACTGGGTTGACCTATTATAACACCGCGGTCCCAATCCTGTATTGCACCAGCCAATATTTCACTGCCCGATGCAGAATATTCGTTAATGAGAACCACTATTTTCCCAATATCATAGAAATTCTTTCCAGTTGAATGGTATTCGGACCTCTTTCTATTCAGCCCCTTGGTGTAGCAGAGAAGCTTGTTCTTTTCCTTGAAAAGCTGGCTTAGAATTTTTACAGCCTCCGGCAAATAGCCCCCTGGATTATCCCGAAGATCTATGACCAGATTCAAGGTCTGGTTTTCAACAGCCATAGATTCAACAGAACGCATAAATTGCTCGTAGGTATTCGCGCTGAAACGACTTAGTTTAATGTATCCTATTTCCTCATCCAAAGCGAATGAAATATCTGCAGATGCCACCTCTATTTCATCCGGTTCTATACTCAGCTCATGAACTTCTGATTCAGCTAATGAAATGAGTTGCATATGCAATGCAGAGGCATCCAAATCGCGGAAATAGTTACGCACTTTTGTATAGCTGCTCCTGTCACCAACCACCGTATCCCCATTCATTGTAATGATAGCATCACCAATACGAATCCCAGCCAGGTCAGCAGGGCTATCCTCTATAACCCGCATAATATAGAATGTGTCATTCAGCTCTATAGTCTCAATTCCGATACCATTATACCGGCCTTCCATTTTTTCATTATGATCAACGAGTTCGTCTGAAGTGATATAACTCGAATGCGGATCCAGCTGACGGAGTATGTGCCTGATAGCGTCTATAGCTATAAGGTCCTGATCAAGACTGTCTACATAATTGGTTTCGACAAAACGTAATATTTCCTCAATTCTGCCATCACGATTGATAAGGGTCTGAGGTTTATAATCTATCCGAATAAGCGAATAATCATTGTTATTAAAATTCATATTGTAGCCCGCAATAAGTCCTATAGCTGCTGCCAGAGCAACTAACAAAGGTTCATAAACTCTTATTTTACCGGATTTTAAGTTTTCAGGCATGAAGCGATTCTCTGGTTCAAAAATAAGCTTTAATTCAAAAGCAACTCTCTAAACAACATGAAGAACAAGCCTTGATGACAATATTGTTCAGGAATTAATGAGATTATTCCCTTAATATTATGAATCGAGTATATTTGCCGCTCGTTGAAATTATTCATTTTAGGAAATTGAGCACATGAAAAAGAGCTTTATACCTGACGACATCGATTTAAAAATACTTTCCATTTTAATGCATGATGCCAAGAAAACCTACGCGGAAATTGGCAAAGAGCTTTTTATCTCCGGAGGAACGGTTCACGTAAGGATCAAAAAACTCATGGAGGCTAAGGTTATACTCAACTCCCAACTCAAAGTAGACTATTCCAAACTGGGATATGACATCACTGCATTCCTGGGCATTTACCTTGAAAAAAGTAAGTTTTACGAAGAGGTATCAAGCAACCTTGGAACAATACCTGAAATCCTGGAAGTGCACTATACGACAGGCGTATACAGTATTTTTGCGAAAATAATCTGCAGGGACACAGATCATCTTAGAAGTATCATAAGTGATAAGATACAACAGATCAATGGGATCCAGCGGACAGAGACTTTCATAAGCCTTCACAACAGTCAGCTTCGCCCGCTTCGACTGGTTACGGAATAAAAACCAAGAAAACAGCCCGGTGAAATTCACCGGGCTGTTATTTTTTAGCCTAAATAATGTTTGAGCAATTTGCTCCTTGAGGCAGACCTCAATTTATTGATAGCTTTATCTTTTATCTGTCTGACTCTCTCACGAGTCAATCCAAACCTGTCTCCAATATCTTCGAGCGACATAGGATGCTCTATGCCAATCCCAAAGTATAGTTTGATGACATCACATTGTCTCTCGGTAAGCGTATTCAGAGATCTCTCAATTTCCCTTCTCAGAGATTCGGCATACTCCAGTTTGGTATCCGTACCGGGGGTTCCGTCATTCTCAAGGACATCAAGTAAAGAGTTGTCTTCCCCATCAACGAATGGCGCATCCATGGATACATGCCTGGCAGCTACGCCTAATGTAGTCTCAACCTCATCAGAACTGATTTCCAGCAGGTCAGCCAATTCTTCAGAAGAAGGCTCTCTCTCATATTCCTGTTCAAGTTCTGAGAATGCCCTGTTTATTTTATTCAAAGAGCCTACCTTATTCAGTGGTAGCCTTACAATCCTTGATTGTTCAGCAAGAGCTTGCAGTATTGACTGTCTTATCCACCAGACGGCATATGAAATAAACTTGAATCCTCTTGTTTCATCGAAACGCTGAGCTGCTTTGATCAAACCGAGGTTGCCTTCGTTAATAAGGTCACTCAAGCTGAGACCCTGATTCTGATATTGCTTGGCTACCGATACCACGAATCGGAGATTCGCTTTGGTCAGTTTTTCGAGCGCTTCCTGGTCTCCCTCCTTGATCTTTTTTGCTAAGTCTACTTCTTCTTCCGGTGTGAGCAAGTCAACCTTGCCTATTTCTTGTAAGTATTTTTCTAGTGATTGGCTTTCGCGGTTGGTTATGGATTTGGTGATTTTAAGTTGCCTCATCTGCTATTGTTAAATCATTCTAATCGAAAAAACTCCAAAATTGCATTGGCAAAAGTATTATTATCCTCAATCAAACGCAAATACAATTTTGCCTCTCCCACAAAATAGAAGACTTCCTGTATGCTGGTCTATTGCAGTAAAAAATAAACTAAAAAATTTTTAAAAACAATAATTTAATATATATTTTGCCGGTTTTCAAATCACTGCATATATATCAAAAACAAAGCTGAATGAGTCGAGTGAAAATAGAGATGGAGTTTATTTTTAAAGCTTCACCGGGCATATTATACCAGTTTCTTACCCAACCGGAAAATCTTGTACGCTGGTTTTGTGATGCAGTGGATATAAAAGATGACGTATATACCTTCAGCTGGGAGGGCGCTGACCAGGAGGCTTTCCTGATCGATGACATTGAAGAGGAACGCCTTCGTTTCAAATGGGAAGATGATGACGAACCACAGGAATACTTTGAATTCAGAATGTATAAATCGGACATTACCCAACAGACCATTCTCGAGATAATAGATTTTTGCGATGATGATGAAGTGGATGAGCAAAGAGATCTTTGGGCCTCCCAGATTTCTCAACTGCAAATCGTTTGCGGAGGATAAGCTTATCATGTGATGAACATAAGACATCCCGACTTTGCCAGCCTCTTGTTAAGGATCGGATTTGGTTCTTTTATGGCCTTTAGCCATGGCTACATTAAGATTATAAAATTGATATCCGGAGGAGAAGTCTCCTTCCCTTCCCTTTTTGGAATGCCCGCCGTCATGGGTCTGGTATGAGCCAGCTTCGCAGAATTCTTTGCTTGCCTTTTTATAATAATAGGCTTTAAAACACGGCTGTTCTGTATCCCTGTAATCATTACCATGGCCATAGCTGCATTCTATTCGCATGCCGGCCATGCCTGGTTTATGCAATCAACAGATGGCCCTTCCAAAGAGCCGGCCATGCTTTTTTTGTTTGCATTTATAAGCATATACATCCTGGGGCCCGGTAAGTACTCCCTGGATGATAAGCTTTCCTTTGGTATAATCTGATTAATATACTGGTTTACGATCGAAATGATGCTGGGCTTCGATGGTCCGAATCGTTCCTGACTTGGATCGCATAACCAAAGAATGCGTGACAGCACCCCATGACTTGAATTGTACGCCTTTAAGCAAGGAGCCATCGGTAACACCAGTCGCCACAAACATAACCGGACCACTCGCCAGTTCATTCATAGTAAAGACTTTGTCGATGTCTTCGATACCCATTTTCTTTGCTCTTTCCACATCCTCATCATTTCTAGGCACTAGTACACCTTGAAAATCACCTTTTATACAACGCATAGCCGCAGCGGCTATCACACCTTCAGGGGCGCCTCCAATACCTAACAGCATATCAATACCTGTATCCGGTAGAGCTGTAGCTATAGCAGCGGAGACATCACCGTCACCAATCAGATGAATACGGGCGCCTGTTTCACGCACCTCTCTGATCAGATCTTCGTGACGCGGTCTGTCAAGGATTATGACGGTAAGGTCAGATAGACTGCACAACTTTCTTTGCGCCAGTCGTTTAAGGTTGTTTGTTGGTGTATCATTGATATCGATTGCACCAACGCCCTGCGGGCCTACGGCAATTTTTTTCATGTAGATATCCGGTGCATGCAGGAGTTTATCCTTCTGACCAATGGCCATTACTGAAATCGCATTATGACCTCCATTGGCACATATGGTTGTTCCCTCCAGGGGATCTAAAGCAATTTCCAGCTGAGGACCTTCGCCAGCACCAACCTTTTCACCGATATACAGCATAGGAGCTTCATCGCGCTCGCCTTCACCAATAACTACGGTCGCTTCGCATGATACCGTATCCAGCATTTTTCTCATGGCATCTACAGCCGCCTGGTCAGCTGACTTCTCGTCTCCGCGTCCCATCCACCGCGCAGAAGCGATGGCTGCCAATTCTGTTACACGTACAAATTCGAGGGCTAAATTTCTATTCATTTTGATTATTGCTTAGGGTTCACGGCAAAGGTAATCATTTTGCCAAAGCAGCAATTGTGATGATATCAAAAAAGAAAAGGCGACACATGTGGTCGCCTTTTCTTTTTCCTCGAAAAAAATTTTTTAAACCGATTCAGCAATTTTTTCAAAATTATCCTCAACAAACTTCTTACCATCCCATTTTCCTAACCAATCACAATTTTCCGGTTGCGTCTTCAGATAATTCCTGTAGGCATCTACCGCTTTTTTCTTATCTATCCTTTTGATGGTGATATTGTTATTATATCCTTTTTTAATATTGAAGTAATAAATACCCTTACCAAATTCAAATTTCTTCGTTCGTGGTCTTGCCATCTTAGATCATTTAGTTAATAAATAGAGAGAGGGAATCCGTTTGAATGCCTATGAAATACTTTTCGTACATTTTAGTGAAATACAATACATGATATGCGCGATTCACCGCTCACTGTCATTTGAAACGAAAAAAGTTAACATTTAGTTCATATTTACTGAAAAATATTTATAAATATTACTAAATTAATAATATATAATACATTGAATATGTGGCGTATAAGATTATACCTCAAGAATTTTTTGCCCGGCATCTATATATTAAGTCTTATTGTCTTTCTAATATGCAGCATGAATACCTCGGTTTATTCCCAGATAAACCCTGAAATATCAGCTCTGTTAAGTCAGCAACAGAAGCTCTGGAATAAGGGTGACATTCCCGGATTCATGGAATTTTACAAAAAAGACGACAACACCAGTTTTGTGTCATCCAAAGGCGTCAATTATGGATGGAATCAAATTCTGGACAGATATAAGATGGCTTACCAAGACAAGGAAAGCATGGGGAACCTTGAATTCAAAGTCATTGAGTTTAAAGCTCTTGGTGAAAGCAACTACCTCGTTCTGGGTCAATACATCCTGCGATATGACGATGACGAAGCTTCAGGATATTTCAGTCTTGTATGGGAGCGTCATCAAGACCAGTGGCGCATCATTTCTGACCACACCAGTGCAAGCGTTAAGAAGAATTAAAAAGTACGGGCTATACTATTAATGTCTTCTTAAGTCTCTGCATGTTTATCAAATTTTAAATATGTTGACAGAAATTGCATGTCCCATGAATAAACTTCTATCGATACTCGCGTTATTAGCTCTGGTCTCTTGCAGTGATCGCGAAGCTGTTTTTATTCCTGCTTGCATCGACCAGGAAATTCCTATTTTCGGCCAAGCGGCATGTCCGGGTTTCGGTGATCTTACCATCTGGGCTTTTGATGGTCAGGATGTATTTTGCTTCAATGAAGGATCTTGCTACAGCGACTCCCAGGCCTTCATATACGATGCCAATTGCAATCTGCTTTGCATCCTGGGCGGCTTCTCTGGCAATACCCTTTGTTTGGGACTCGATTGGTCCAGAAATGCTGAATACCTCGAGTTGGTTTACGTCTACTGACACTTCATGAGCTCTTTCGCAGGGCGAAGAGCTTAAAACTGAATTTAAAAGCTTCCGGGTATCCTACAGTGAGGCTTACATCCTGATGACTTACTGGATGTTTGAACTCCATTTTATTGGCATGCAGAAGCATTGTGCCCATTCCCCATTTATGTTTCCAAATCCTGTTCTGCTTGTTACAGCCATGCGGTCTGTCTCCTATGATAGGATGCAAAATATGCGCCATATGACGTCTTAATTGATGCATTCTGCCTGTCTCCGGTCTGAGTTCAACCAGACTATATCTGGATGTCATGAATGCTCCAGACGGTTCATCTATTTCATATCTTTCCAGCGTCCTGTAATGTGTAATGGCTTCATGTACTTTTCCATCATCCGCTTTAAGGTCGTAATCAATAAGCCCGGCATCTTCTGTATACCCTCTGACAATGGCGTGATAATACTTTTTCACTAGGCGATCTCTGAATAAACTATAGTAGGTGTCGAGCACTTCTTTTCGTAAACAGAACATCAATAAGCCTGATGTCTTTCTGTCGAGCCGATGAACTGGATAGACATGCGTGCCGAGCTGATTCCTAAGGAGCTGCACAGCAAACTCCCGGGCATCCCTGGCAATATCAGACCTATGGACCAGGAGGCCCGAAGGTTTATCTATAATGACAATGTCATCATCCCTGTAATGTATTGGCAAGGACAAAGCCGAATCATGATTCAGACTTCAGACCATAAGTTAACTGGCCTGAAAAATTGTGCGGAAACTCCTCGATATGCGGAAAACCCAAACGAATATCCTTTCCATTGTGCGGGATTTCCGCTGTCTTGAAAACATAATCCCAAATGGCGAGTGTGAGGCCAAAATTAATGCCGTATTCTCTTCCTTTGGGAAGATCATAGGCATGATGCCATATATGCATTTCCGGACTGTTGAATAGCTTCTTCATGACAGGGCCCAGGCCAAATATGCCAAGAGCAAAGAGTCCTGCGAAGCTGACCGCTTTTACAACAAAGCTTGCATCATTCAGAATATTTATATCCAGGAGTCCATTGGTCATCACGATAGCTATGATGAGTCCTACGATACCTCCGGTAATTTTTCCACTTATAGATATATTCGAGTGGTTATAATGTCCCCAGGCCAGAGTAAATATGTGTATGACAAAAAAATCATAAAGTCCTATGCCCAACAGAGCAAGAGGAATATACTCCAAACTGCGATAGACTATATTTTCCATCCAATGGAATCGTAAATGCGCTGCAAACCCCATCTCTTCAACAGAATGATGCACCTTATGGAAATTCCATAACCAGTCTACCCTATGCAAAAGGCGGTGAACCCACCACTGTATAAAATCCCTAACAACAAAACCGATTAAAAGAATAGCCCACATCGGAAACGAATTCATCGGATTATTGGCCTGCAAATCAAAACCACCAGTCAGTGATTTAATACCATTGTTAAAAAGATTGACAACAACATCGGATGCCGCATTATATATAATCAGTGAGAAAAGAAAGAAATTAAAAAACATATAAAATGCATCAAGCCAGAAATCCTTGCGGAAAACAGGCTGCTTTTTTCTCCATGGAATTACAATTTCAAGGAAGAAGAAAAACAGTGAAACTGCAATAAGCCAATAAAAATAATTGTGGATTGAAGGGTGTGTGATTTCATACCACAAATAAGAGCCATAGGATTTATAACCATTGATAAAAATGTCCAAGTATTCTTTCATAACAAATATTATCTTATAAAAATACCAGCGAAAAACTGAAACTATGTAACTGCAGTTACCTAGCTATAAATCAACACCATGCACATAGATTAGTTGATGAAAAGGCCTGAATATCGCAGCAATATTATAGCTACAGCCAGGATAAGTGCCAGTGCCTGGTAACGGTAATTTTTATACCATGGCATGCTGCTCAGTTCAGCAGTCTCTCTATCAAACTGATCTCGGGTCCATACCACTTTTGCAAGTTCTGCCTCCTCTTTATGTTCACCAAATTTGCTGAATATAAAGATGAAAACACAACAAATTATAAAGTGGTAAAAGGCTATATAAAGGAAATTGCCAAGATCCATGTCGATCGAAAGAGCCTGGTTAAGTATCACTCCAACAGTCATGGTGGCTCCTACGGCAATACCTGCCAAAGCACCTGTATTATTGGCTCGTTTGGTAAAAAGTCCCATGACGAACAATGCCACTATTGGAGGGCTGAACCAGGCCAGAGTCATTTGCAGATAATCCCAAAGCTTCTCAAATTTACCGATTTGCGGTGCCCAGACTATAGCAATTATCATGACGATAGCCGTAATGATACGCCCCACCTTCATTAATTTTTTTGAATCCCAATCCGGCTTGAATTTGGTTATAAAGTCCATCGTCAGCAGTGTCGAAACAGAGTTAAGACCTGAATCCAGACTGGACATCATGGCAGCAATCAAGCCAGCCAGGACAATACCCAATAAGCCCGTAGGTAGTAAATCAAGTAGCATCGTTGGATAGATCAAATCCATCTCCTGCATATCCGGATAAAGCACCCTTGCAAAGGCACCAGGGAATATCATAATGAACAAGATGAACAACTTTAGGAAACCTGCGAAAATGGCACCCCATTGTCCTTGCCGCGTATCACGTGAAGCCAGTGTGCGCTGCGTTATATATTGATTGGTGCCCCAGAAATAAAAACCTATAAGCAAGACCCCTGTAAAGACAGATGGCCAGGGCAAACCAGGATCATCGGCTGGTTTTAGTATATGAAAATGGGCACTTTCGGTTACAGCCCGTACAGGCTCCCAACCACCTGCTGCCTGGAAGGCAAACCAGCTTATCAGCGCAGACCCCAGAATCAGGATAACGGCCTGGACCGCATCCGTGTACATAACCGAACTCAATCCACCTGTTATGGTGTACAATCCCGCTATCAAAGCCAGTATGACAATGATTTGCCATAACGCAAACTGCGGAAAAATGAGATTAATCACTATGCCTCCTGCATACAGAGTTGCAGCAATATCTACAAGAATATTGAGTATAATAGCAATTACGGAGGCGTAAGCCCTGACACTGTATGAAAACCTCCTTTCGAGGTATTCTGGAATAGTAAAAATTTTATTTTGCAAATAGAAAGGGAGGAAGAACACTGCAAAAATGATGAGCACAAGGACCGCCATCCACTCATAGGAAAAAACTGAAAACCCGTCTTTAAATCCTGAACCTGCCAATCCCACAAGACTATTACTTGACATATTGGATGCAAAGAGAGAAAAGCCTATAATTGGCCAAGTCAAGTTACGCCCTGCCAGAAAGTAATCTTCTGCATTCTCGTGCTTCTTGCTGAAGTAAAAACCAAGCATGATCACACCGATCAGGTAAATTAAAATGATCGATATGTCAATGGTGTGTAGCTTAAAATCCATGATCCTTTGTATTAGTTGATTTAGCTGATTTAAAGCGTATATGTTTCAATATTTGAAACTATATAGTGGCCCACTGCCTTTCCCTGTCGTACCCCGTCTTCAATAGCCGGCATGTAATGGATTCCACCGTAGAGTCGACTTATTGCCGCCTCAGAGGAGGCCTCCTCAAATGAGCTGAATTCTCTCAATGGTAAGCCATACTTAACTTCAACATCATCGACAAAATGAAACCCATCGCCCAAAACAGCAGTTAAAGCAACCGCAGCAGCATTAGAAATTACGCTGTGACCACTGGTATGTTCCGGAAATGGCGGTGTCTGCAATATGGGTTGCCAGTCCGCATCCATATACTGATTAATGACGGTTTCAGGCCTTATCAGATTCGACCTGTATTTTTCATCCCAACAACTGATAAAGCCATCGAACAAAGCAACAGCTGTCAGAGTGATAATCTCTGCGGTTTTCATCATACCACTCTTTGAACTTCGAGCCGCAATACTTGCAATACCCATCCAGTGACCACCGGGTGTGATCTTTTTGGTAGCAATCATAACATGACCCGTCTGATTCATTACGTAAGGGTTGCAGTCCCAGAAGCTGGCAATGAGTCGATGCTCTTCGGTTGCATTATTTACAGCCGTATAAACCTCTTCTGTGACCTTATAAAAATCACTCCCCTTCTCCATGCTGAATTCAGGAGGAGGTGCCGGTTTGAATTGATCGGCTGATTGGATTACCATTGGCCTAATTGCTCGCCAATGAGGCTCAATACCCTCCATATAGGCAGGGGGTGTTGGTTTCCAATGACTTTCGCCAGACATGATGGGATGCTTGGGCATAGACCTTGACTCCTTATAGTTATCCTTGTCCGCCCACTGAAGAATATGCCTGGAAACCATCTTGGCATAGCTTCTGGAGTTCTCTTTAACTTTTCCCGGAATATCAAGCGTATCAAGATGCTTTTCAAGATCAGATCGAAATGCCTCCATCTTATCTTCGGAAAAGATCAGGACCTGCCCCACTTCATTAAAAGCATGGATGGCAGCCAGGGAATAGGATATCCTTTGATCGGGTACAGGGATGGAATCAAGGCCGTTCAACTGACCCGTCAGCGAATTAAAACTGCTGTCTCCGAGGGCCAGAATTTCATAGGCGGCCACACAGGGATATACATATACCCTGCTGGCAACTGGTGGAGAAAAAATATCGTGCACAATTATATCGGTAAGATTCTCCAGAGACTCTATTAAAAGTTCAGAATCCTTTAATTCCAGACTAGCCTGGTCTTCATACTTATTGCCACAACTCTGAATGAATAAAAATCCACAAAGCATGAATAAAAGGGCTGTATTGATACTAATCTTTCTCATATCCTGTACAATCTGCACTCCCAGGCCTTCAATTGCCTGCTGTCGCTGTTTTTGTAATTACTTAATAGAATCTGGCATTGCTCTATAGCTGAATATTCAAACATTGCAAGATTGTCACTGTGGTTAAGAACTATCAAGAGCTTTTCATTTTCAGCTTCGCGTGTATAAACATACACATTGCTGTCACTTTGATTTAGCTCTTGCCACTTTCCATATTTAAGCGCAGTGGACTTTTTTCTTATCTCCAGTAGTGCTTTATAAAAATAATAAACCGAATCGGGATCCTCCTTTGCATTCAACACATTTATTTCCCTGAAATTTGGATTCACGGCAATCCACGGATCAGAACTACTGAAGCCCCCATGTGCTGTCGCATCCCATTGCATTGGTGTTCTGACATTGTCTCGACCATACTGATTGGCCAGTTCAATAAATTCCTGATCAGACATGCCTTCACCGCTGAATTCTTTATAAAAATTGATTGTTTCGATATCCCTAAACTGATCGATCGAGTTAAACTGCACATTCGTCATGGCTATTTCACTGCCCTGGTAAATGCACGGTGTTCCTTTCAATGTAAGTACCATCATGGCCAGCATTTTGGCACTTTCGATCCTGAAAGTGTGATCATTGCCAAATCGTGAAACCATCCGTGGGAAATCATGATTATCCAGAAAAACACTTATCCACCCTTGCTCACCCATTGCATCATCCCAATCCCGGATTATCATTTTAATATCATCCCAGTTGTACGGTACAGGATCAAATCGTCCGCGGGGGCCGAAGCCAAGGAACATATGTTCCAGGTGGAATATCATATTCAACTCAGCTCTGTCAGCACCTACGTAGTCCAGGCCAACATCTTTTGTAATACCGGGACCTTCACCCACCGTCATAACATCATATCGGGCCAGGACTTTAGCATACATTTCCTGGATGAATTCATGTACCCTGGGACCGTTAGCATAGGTCGTTTCAACCAGCTGCCCGAAACTTTTAAAATTTGCATAGGCAAAATCCTGTCGTTTTGAAATGAGAGAAATCACATCCATCCTGAAACCATCAATACCTTTATCAAGCCAGAAAAGCATGATATCGTATAGCTTTCTTCTTAATTCCGGATTCTCCCAGTTAAGGTCAGGTTGTTTTTTTGTAAAAAGATGCAGGTAATACTCATCAGTTTGCTGGTCATACTCCCATGCAGAACCGCCAAAAAAAGACAACCAATTATTCGGAGGGAGTCCATCATTGCCTTCTTTCCAGATATAATAATCCCTGAAAGCGTTGTCTTTCGACTCTCTCGATTGCTCAAACCACTCATGTTCATCTGAGCTGTGATTAAGCACAATATCCATAACCAAACGCATTCCTCTTTCTTTCAAGCCTTTGAGAAAATGATCAAAGTCGTCCATCGTACCGAACTCCGGCTCTATTTCATAATAGTTGCTGATATCGTATCCATTATCATCATTGGGTGTCTTGTAAACAGGTCCAAGCCATATGATATCAACACCAAGATCTTTCAAGTAGTCAAGCCTTGAAATAATACCAGGTATATCACCTATTCCATCTCCGTTAGAATCCTGGAAAGATCTTGGATAAATCTGATAAATAACTTCCTCTTTCCACCACTTTTTTTGCACGAGCATAAATTATTTAAGAGTTATAAATAAACGATTCACTTAATAAAATCCAATTAAACTTAATCCAGTAATGTGATTGCGCCTGAAAACACTTCAATCTCATTATCCAGAAAGCGTATACTGGCTTGCCACATATAGACTCCGGCCTCCGCCCAGGAGTTGCCACTCCAACCATCCCAGGAACCATTTTCAGCTTCCATTATAAAAGACGATTCTTCAAATGCTTCATTACCCCACCTGTCAACGATTCTGATTTGCTCTACAAAAGCGAAGTCAGGCGATTGAAGGAAGAACAGTCCATTTATGCCGGAATCGTTTGGATTAAAAATATTTGGCGCATATATTTTACGCGTCTTGTCAACTTTTACAAATAAATCTATAGAATCACGGCATTGACCATTCGAGGCTCGTAAGGTATATATGTTATCAAAATATGGCCTAACAAAGGGCTCAAGACAAATTTGACAGGAAATCGTACTGTCCTGTGGATCATACCACTCCAGCTCACTGATGCCGTTTTCCGAATATATATGCGGGAAAAATTGTAAACTGTCTCCAAGGTGGACTTCATAATTTATTGTACTGATTTCTATATCGATATCAGGACCATAGTTTACATCAAAAAATACGTATGAGACCTCGCAGCCGCTAAAAACCTGCAATTCAAATAATCCTTCTTTATCCACTTCAAATTCTGCCTCATCAGTACCATTAAACCATAAAAATTCTGTTCCGTAAGGCCTACCATCCAATATGATACTTTCTCCTTTACACAGAACACGATCAACAAGAGTTGAATCTGAATCTACTCCTAAAACTACCACATCAGTACTATCAAGCTGAGGCGTATTTGGAAAATCAGAGAGCCTGAAATTGCCTAAATCTGTAGGGAAGTTTCTAATACGTGCCTGGTTTCTGTAGGTAGCTGGATCAACATCGGCTATATATGCTTGAATAATCAAGGTGTCCAATCCATCAGGAATAATCATATTTTCAATATGAATGGCTCTCTCATCCAGACTCAGATTCAAATTACCCCGGTAGGGGTTCTTCGCAAAATCAACAAACCGAAACCCTTCCGGCAATGTGTCTATGAAATCTATCTCTGCATATTCATTACCGGTTTCATTATGAATAATAAAATAAAAATAGGACTCACTGCATGGGTATATCGTATCAGGATTTATAATATGATTCATCTCAATATTATAAGGGCATGAGGCAATAGTAACCTCAAAGACTACAGTGGTCGTACTGCAACCGCCTTGAGCTTCCAATGTGTAAATGCCTGATTCATCAACCTGTAGTAATGCTTGGGTAGAACCATTCTCCCACTGGACATTGCTACCATAAATGGAAGCATCCAATTCCGCTTCCTGGTCGCGACAAAAGAATGCACTGACAAAAATGCTGTCAGCATCGATCCTCTTGATTTCCAATTTTGTTTTATCATTTGGGATAATTGTGACGGGATTATCGGATTTAACATCGACTCCCAAAAAAACAGGCAAGCCTTTCATTTCAAGCCAGGATTCATAAAATCCTTCAAAAACATCTTCCACTTCCACGAAGGCTTTAAATTGAGCGCCTCCCTGCTCAAGCTTCAGGTTTTTTATATCTATCTGATAACTGCTAACACTAAAATTACCATCGACATTTCCTTCCTGTACTCTATCAATTCTTAGCCCTGAAGGGAAATAGGCTTTAAGATCGAGATCATCCAGCACCATGCCACTGCTATTGGATATATTGCAATCGTATTCGACAATATTGCACGGAAAACTGAATTTAGGATTTACTTCAAATCGAATATCTGAACGATATGGACAATTGGCAAAATCGCGGATATAACTTTCAGGCCCTGTTGACAATCTGATTTCCTTTTGCTGAATACGATCTATTTTAAATAATGCAGATGCTACACCAAATGCCGTAGAACCGAAGGCATATAAATCACCAAACGAATCAAAATAAACCCCTTGAAAGGCATTGCCCTGGCCTACAGGAGCCGCGACGCCCTCTAGCTTTAAACTCTCAACATCGAAGGAGAAAATATTTTCATCAAGCTGATTGTATCCGTATAGTAAACCACTTACAGGATCAATGGTATAGTCACTGGCATAAATAGCCCCTGTTATATTGATGGTTTCCACTTTGTAATTATCTCTGAGGTCAACAATCGCTATTGACCGATCCAATTCATTTGATGATCCGACTGTTACCAATTTGCCATCTTTATCAAAAACGAGTGTTTCATATCTCAAGCCGGCAGTCAAGGACAAGGTGACCTGAAAATCTATCTCGCCTGCCGGATCAATCGTATACAATTCCCAGGATTCAGCATTCAGTCCATAAAGAAGTCCGTCTTCCCTATTAAATGCTATGGCATCAATCAATCCGCCTGTATCATCTATGAAACTTTGAATCTGAATGGAACTATTCGCAGGGTTAATACGCATGGTGACCAAACGCTCGGTACCTTCTTCCAGCATCCAAAGGTCGGTAGTACACTCAAACCTGTTCTGAGCATATGACGTATCAACAACACAAAAAATCAAACCCGGTAACAGTATTATACTTGCAAGGCATCGGTATATGTCCAGGCGCTTCAATTATCTCTCAATTATATAGGTAGCTTCATCCGGTCCAGCTCCTGATATTACAAGTTTTTTCCATGATTTTGGGATTGAAGACTTCAACTGGATCAAGCCTTCGTCCCTCACAACAAGACCGCCAAATCCAGATATGACAGCTTGCAACATACCCCCTGCCCCTGTCGCAAAGTAGGGGTTTGTTCCACCGGCTGTTTCAGCCAACACTCCAAATGGAGGCTCTTCATTCAATCGATATGAATTAAGAAAAACTTCCTCTGCTTTCTCAATGCGTCCCAAACGGTTATTCAATATAGATATGATCGCTGCCCCCATCGCCGGACCTTTTGAACTGAGCCTCGGCGTATAATACTCAAGATCTATCTGAATTTGATCATTACTAGTTACAAACTCCAATGGATAGGATAATAAGTTGACATCAGCTTGTTTTATCTCTTCCCCTTCATAGGTGGCGTGCTCCCTGATCACTCCGTCTTCAAACTTCAGAATTGGTATATTATCAGCTACATGCATCCAGTCTGGATTGGCATCTAAACCAAGAATTTCAGCCGCCTGTGCAGCATACTGCAATGAGAGAATAGCCACTGCATTTGTGAAAGCATTATCATCTATATTTTCAGCCCATTCATCAGCCGCTACAACATTCTTAATATGATAATTTCCGGGGCCTTCCCTTTCAACCCGGCTAGCCCAGAATGTTGCAATCTCACTCAATACAGGATAGGCTCTCTCAGCAAGAAAATGCTTATCTCCGGTCAATTGGTAATACTTCCAGAATGCCCAGGC
>Ga0255778_10000027_pt1 | contig 135676 bp, 157 predicted proteins | sample 071ome_31_FD_179976 | JGI IMG/M metagenome (GOLD analysis project Ga0255778, IMG submission 179976) | Coastal salt marsh microbial communities from the Groves Creek Marsh, Skidaway Island, Georgia - 071405CT metaG (version 2) | ecosystem: Environmental > Aquatic > Marine > Intertidal zone >...
ACTTCTCGTCGATGACTAGGGGTTGATTGATATAAGTGAGAGAGGAACCGAAAGGTTCCTCATTTTTTTTGTCTTATTGTGAGCACAATAGGGCATAAGCAATGTGTTTTGACACCTTATGCTCGCCGGGCTCATAGACGCCGTAGTAAGTATTAGCAGTCTTGGAAATAGAGACCTCTACTTCTTCGTCGCCTAGCAATTCCTTTTGCAAATCGAGAACCCATGACATATCAGTTAGGTGCTGGATGCTTGGGACTTTGCAACATACCATGCCTGAGCCACCGTGTAGTGAGCCAGGAATTCGGAGGACTCTAGCCTTATCCGCAGTTACTCTCCTGTCCACAAATGCAGCATGGCGAAGTCGTGTGCGAGCTAAAGCGAAGGAAAGGAGCCGCTTTGCTTCGGCGTCTTTCATTTGACGAATGTTTCCCCCTTTGAGAATTGAGTCACGATTCTCATTACACGCTGCCCTAAACCCTTCTATCACTTTTTGTGATGGAAGGGTTTTTTTTGTGCCTTTGCGCTTTTTATCTTCATACCAAGGGGTGTAAAGACTTAGAATTTTAGTGAAGCTTTCCATGTCAGCATTAGCGGCCTTTAGCAAATATTCAATGGATTGATTGAAGCGATAACCCCAACCTGATTCGTATGCCTTCAAGTGCCAAGTGTTTGCCCCATGAAGGTGTGCGTTGATTCTTAGGAAGTCCATAGTATTGAAGTCATAACCGGCTACATAGTTGATTAATGATTTTCTTACTGCCTCGTCGCTTGATGCTTTGTCAGAAAACAATCCGTGGCTAGTATTGACTCTTATGTGAAATCCTTTCTTGCCTGAAAAGGTAATCTCAAAGTCGGAGTAATCAAAGCCGAAGTCCTTTACTAAAATAGTGGCCAAATTGACTGTTGACTTGGCTGCTGCGCCTAGGTTTTCTCTTGGTGTTCGAGTTTCAGCACCTGGAATGTCCCCGTAGTCAATATCAAAGGCTAGTGTTTGGGCCCTCCTATCCTTTGCGTTTACATTGGCTCTTTCGTTTAGCGTCCCACACGAAGGGCAGGGCACTGACTGCTTGTTGGAAGAATAGGACTCTCCACATTCTTGACAGTCTATTGTCTTAATGTCAATGTCTTTTGGTGGTCGATAAGACGGGTCTAGATATTGAGAAAGACTCGCATAGATGGCCTTTGGAGCTCTTTTCTTTGCAAAATCAATAATGCTGTCAGTACTGTTGTGTGACTGATGGCGAATCATGCGCCCATCCCAAGTCAAAAATGCAAATTCCCGACGAGGGACATTGTCGATTGACAACTCCGCCTTCCCGTAATACTCGCGGCATAACGCCAGCAAATTCTCTTTCCTAAGCATAGCTAAGCCTCTTTAGAGAGCCGTATAAACTATGGCCTCAAGCACTTGCCTTTTGCAATTCTTGAAGGTCCTTCAATTCAGAAATGATTGAAGAGGCCACCGTCTTGTCAATAGGGAGACATTCAGGGTCGTCTTTCTTGGTAATTTTTCCGAGGTCCTCTTCGGGGACACCACTTTTCTCAGAAAGCCATGCAACATCCCCTTTGTGACCAAGGTCGCTCAACAAGTACATGATGAGGCCTTTTTGTGCAGGTGAGCACTGACCATTACCGCCAAATGACTTTGGCGTTGCTGAGTTAGCTGGTGGCTGGTTTACTGATTCTGCTGCTTGAACCCAAGCTGGCTTGTCAGATGCTTCTTCATCGGAAGACTTGTGATAAAGGTCGAGGCCGATGCCTAGATGGGTAGCGGCTCGCTTTAGTGCATCGGTAAAGGCTGCTTTCCATGCTTGACCAAAGTCGTTGCGGATAGATGAGGTTCCGAATTCTTCGATTCGACCCCAAGTTTCGCTAAGAAGCGCTCCATTCTTGTGGTTTTCATAAAGCGGGTATTCAACTGAAATGTGCAGAATTAGACTGCCGTTTTCGACTACATGGTTCAACACTTGGTATCGCATAGCGCCGTTGAAAACATTCAACATGGTTCGCTTGACATATTCTCCTGTGACATAGGACATTTCGAATCCACCGCCGGAGCGGGTAAGAATGTCTTCTTCAGGGGTCGGTTGTGTTAGGGCTTCAATTTGTGCCTCGTTGAGGCCGATTTTGTGGGTACTCATTTTGATACTCTCCGGTAATCAAATGTAGGGAAAAGTCCCTATTAAAGCTTCCTAAGACGCTTTTCGGATAAACTGAAAGTAAAGTCATTCGTTGTCAAAACCCCAGTTTTTTCCGGACTTACGGAGCCCTCCATGTTGGGGGTGGCGCTTCCCAGTGCTGAGGAATCCCGTGACAGCTTGAACGATGGCGTCGCGCTTAGGTGCTTCGCCCTCATTTACATCTGACCAGTGGTTGCGAATGCCTTCGACTAAGTCTTCCATAGTGAATTGTGATTTGTCTGTAATTGCGTAAAAGGTGTTTAGGGCATTCCAAATTGAATCGTCACGGTTTACCTGTTGCATGGTTTTACCACCTTCTGCGGCGGAAGGTGAAACATCCATGAGGGTCTTTGACATAATGTCAATAGCGAAGTCAGCATGTTCCTTAGTCACTGTTGTACTGAAAGAAATCTTGGCAGCAGCGCAGGCTAGGCGACCAATCGAGTTAATTCGTCGGTTGCTTACGCTATCGCCATCACTTCGGTTTAGTCGGCTTTGCACCTGTTCCTTTGCTATGTATTCGATAATGTCGTTAGGAATGCGCACTTCCGCAAATTCTCTAGCGATTGAAAAGAAGCACTGCATGAAGCGAAGATTGAGAATTTCACTGTCGGGGTTGTCTTCTCTAAAGTCGCCGTTGAGATTTTTTAGTGCTGCTATTGCTCGTAAGGTTTCTTCATCCTCTGACTGAAGGCTGTCCATCATTACAATTGGCACATCCAACCTTGACATTGTCGATTCTTTCATCCCTGCTTGTTGGGCAAAGGTCAAGTGGCTACTTGGGTCAAATTTGGTATTGTTCCCTTTCTTTGGGTTTGCAGCAATCAAGACCGGTGTCTTTGTAACGACTTTGCCTCCATCAACGAAAGTCAAAGGAACCCATTGAAGCTCAAGAGCCGTGTTTAACTCGTTGGTCAAATCCCGGCCACCGGAGTCTAAGAAGTGGGCTTCGTCGATTACTGCGATTCCTCCTGGGCCAACAGAAGCCAAAATTCCCGGAACAATGACTTTCCTATCTCCGCTTGAAAACAATTCTGATTTGTTGGACATGCCTCCAATCATACCTGGGATTGATGCTCGCTCTCCTGAAATATACTTGGAGGCTGGTGAAAGAGAGAGTGCATAATTTGACATGACGGTCTTTCCGGTGCCTGGGTCACCAAAAAGAGCGACATGAATATCACCTCTTTGTGCTAGTGAAGAACCACCAACCTGTTGAAGAATTAGGGCATGCTTGACATAATCGCGCCCAATAATTTGAGGGGCAAAGCTACGAGTCAATTCTGACATACGGTCTTTGAAGTTGCGGGCACTAGCCCATTCAAACACCATTTCTCGCTCTTCGGGTAGTACTTCAACATCAGTCCGAACAGAATTAGACTCAATACCAGTTACTACGAGATAGACTTCGCGGTTTCGGTCTCGCTTTGAAGTCTTATTCATTGGTCGAGAGCGAACATAGCCAACGAGAATGACTTCTTCTCCCCCGGTAATCATGTCTGCTAATTCTTGTTGAAATTCGACTAACACGGCAGGCGAGTCGCTGGTGGCGACCTGGGCACTTTGGATAAGGGCACGGCGAATGGTGATGGTTTTAGATTCCGGTGGTTCCATGAGGGTCCAACCGTTGTGGCCTTGGACTGAACAGGATAGTGGCATTAGCAAATCGTCATCATATGGGTTTTGAGAAACCATTTGAATTTCCGGCTCTTCACAGCGACTGCACTTGAAGGCTGCCTCGATAAACTGTGTTTTCTTAGGGGAGAGCATAGTAATCTGTCCGTGTACTCGAACCAAGCGCCCCAATTCGTTTGCACTTAGGGCTTGGTCGACTGTCCTATCTCGGTCACAATGAACACCAAGAACCTGAACGGAAGGCTGGCGGTAGTGTCGGTTTAGCTGGCGCTCAGTCCATGCTTGGTCAATTTGTGGGAGATAGTCGGGCAGCAAGTCCTGTAAAATGACCAAGACTGCATCTAAATCGTAAACGAGGTAAGAGGCAAGGTTGCGATAGTAATTGCAAAACTCACCCCATGACTGATAGCCGCACCCGGCATCACCGGAAAATCGCTCATTGAATACTCGCAATTCTGCTTCGGGAATGTCGGAAAACCCAGGGAGATTGTAACCAAGGGCGATAGCCTCGGTATCAAATGAAATTGGTGAAGGAGTAATGTCCTCTCCTAATTGTGTCCGTAGTGAAAACATGCTGCGTCGTCGGGCTTCGACTGCACTATCCCAGCGGTAATGTCCTTCTCTTTGCATGCGCTCGGAGCTAGACGCCGCTGATTCGTCGATTGCGTCATGTGTCAAACCCCACTCGGAAAATAGTCCTCCATGAAAACAAAGCCAGGCGTGTACTGAACGCTTCATTTCTCTAACTCGGTTTGCTACCAAAGCGTCATTCTCATCCTCAAGAACAAGGTCGCCAAGGTCAATATCGGGTTCTTCAATGTCCCAAACCGGGATTCCGTCGTTAGTCATTCTTCATCACTCCTGTATTTGTCTTTACGCTAATTTTGCCGTTGTGGACTGTGTATACCTTCAATGAAGGAGTAGCTTCACTTTGAGTCCTAATTTCTTCTTCGACTACTTTACACCACTCGATTAGGGACTCCTGTGAAACATCCGTGTAGCCAATGTTTTGAAGGGTGGAAATGAACCCTGGAATCTTAGTAAAGCCCACCTTTAGGACCTGCTCTTTGGTCAGTACTTGAGACACGAATTGTCGGGCTGTTTCAAGAGGTTCATTAACTATGCTACGGGACGCAACTGCTTTGACGACTTCTTCATTAAGCAGCTTCTCAAACCTCCGTGTTTTATCTCGGAATACTTTGTGAGCCTGCCCCTTGCCGTCTTTTTTCCATCCTTTACCACTATCGCTGATGGCGCCCTCTTCTAAGAGTGGCTTTAGAATAGAACGGCGGAAAGTCGAAGCATCCATGTCGGGCAACACATGGACACGAGTCAGATAGCCGTTGTCACGGATGAATTTTCGACACATGTCAAGTGAAGTATTATGATTTTGATTACTCCGGGAGGGGAAGACCATCTCCATGAAAGTGGAACGAGTGTAGCCCCAACTACTACAATTGAGGCCGACCGATTCAAAGAAAATACGGCGCTCTTGGCTACTCATGTTGTTCAAGTACACAATCAAATCAATCATCGCATCATCCGGTTCTTCTCGGCTCATAAATTACAAACCAAACAGAGTACCTTATGAACTTTCGCAAGGGTGGAAAATGGTTTTCCACTCTTTCAGGCAAAAGGGTGGAAAAAGGGTGGAAAATTGTTGTAAAAGGGTGGAAAAAAGGGTGGAAAAAAGGGTGGAAACATAACTTTCCACTCTTTTTGAGTACTGAGTATATAAAGAAAGGCTCAAAAATCTAGAATATACACCCCCCTTGGTACAAATTAGAAAAAAGGGTGGAAAATTTTTCTTGCCACCCTTTCAAAAAAGGGTGGAAAAAGGGTGGAAAATAAAAACCGCAATACTGCGAGCTATATTTCCGACTTCGAAAAAGGGTGGAAAAAGGGTGGTACCAGTCTTTTTTCCACCCTTTTAGTAAGCTAATCGTTATACTGCTTAGCTATGAGTAAAGGGTGGAAAGTTGTTTTCCACCGATTGCCTTGCGTGTGCGCGCGCGCGAAAGAAAATTATTTTACAGACTTTCAGATTCTGACATGTGACTATTTTGTAGCCATATATTTCTCATACTTCGATTCACCTTCTTCTTCGCTACCGAAGTAAAAGAAAGTCCTAAACTTGTTTGCTTTGAATGTCTTGACACCACACTTTTCGAGTAGGGCGTACACTTTCTTGCGGTCAGCATCAGAAATGTTATCCCTAAGCACCTCCTTCTTTTTCATTTCCTGATTTAGGATGCCTCCATAGGATTCTATGTAGGTAATTATCTCGCTAGCATCAAGATGGTTGGGGTCGGTGTCGTTTAGTACTCCATATTGCAAATCTGTACCTTCACTGGGCAAGTCTAGAGGTTCCTCAACTTCTTCACCTTCTTTAGCTTTCATTGGCGCAGGTGCTACGAAACCTTTCACGCTAACAACATCATCCATAGTGAGGGGCTCGATAGGTTGGGGTTTTCGACCCAACAGCTCTTCAGGGCTCATCAAGTCAAATGCATTGGTAAATTCTTTCGAGGGCGCCTCGCTCAAGTCAACTCTAACTTCCGCCAACTGCTGTTCCAATGCGCGGACCCTTGTCATTAGTGCCTCAATAGTACCGTAAAGCTCGGACTGAACATCATTAATTTTCTTTTCTAAATCGCTCAACTGCGTATCATTATTTGGGGTACTCCCAAAATTATTACCTAAGTTACGGAATATCTTACCAATGTCTTCCATGGTACTACCACGCTAAGTAGTGAGGAAAAAGGTTATGCGAGTCAGGCCTCTAGCAGTGAACATGCCAGTCAAGCTTTTTGCCTTAACTGACGAAAACGAAAGTAAGCAGGCTATGTCTCTTTTAGAACAGGAAAAAATAGACTATGAATTAATTGAACCCGATACTACTCTAATGGGCTACCAAGTAATGTTTGCAGTAACAGGGACTCATCGCACCCCTGTTCTATGTGTTGATGGGCGAGCGTATAGGAGGTTAGAGGGTGTCCAATCCTTTTTTGCAACCAGGTGAATGCTTCATAGAGCTACCTGACAGTGAGTGCGGGGCATTTAATGACCGTGTTTCGTATTCACCACCCGAATATACATGCAGAGATTGTGGATATGTGTTACTTGTCGAAACCGACATTGAAGGCGACACCGATAGTGACTTCCAACCGGGTGAAAAAGATGGGACCGACGGAGAAGGAGAAGATGACGAAGCATCCAGTGATACAGGCCCAGTTGACGAGCCCTTAGTTGACGACACACCGGAAGAAGCTATGACTCGCGATACTCAAAAACAACTACGACAAATAATAGCCGAATTAGAAGAAAGTGACTTGCCCACGGACTTCTTTACTAGTTTTTTCATTGATAACTTCGACGAAGTCGTTCAGTTTTACATGCTATTTACCAAATACGGGCCCTTCCCAGTAATATATCGCCCTGATAAAAAGAAAGAGGTCTTGGTGCAGACTTCATGTGCTTACATGATGTTAGAACGAAAGTTAGTCCGTTTCCAAGTACTAGCTAAAGCAACTGGTTATAGCGAGCAGGGCTTGATACGACGGGCCTTGTTTTTCATTGAAACATACAAGGGAGAAGACTTTGGCAAGGGTGCATTCATGATTCCAAGTTATTCAAAGGCCCTCAAAGTACCAAGAAGCTTCAACGACCCCATGGAAAAAATGTGGCTGGAGCTATCTCATCCTCGCGGAGCACTAAGAGACCGTGTGGTAGCATTCATCGTAGCCTATGCAAAACTGTCAGACCCTGACATAAAAATTTCACTACAAGGCGCTGCTGCAGCAACTGGGGTCACGAGAGGTACACTTTCACCTAAAGTCAAAGAGTACCGTGACATTATCACTGCATACCTAAACCAATGAGAAGTATTATCTTCACCATGATGTAGTAGTTGTATCATGGACCTAACATGGACCCAATTTCGTCGAGCGCACAAAGGAACACCCCAAGCTGAAATTTCAGAATTGTGGGGACAGTACAAAGAGGGTAGCTACAAGCCAGAAAGCAGTGCTGATGAAGACCCCTATGAAGACTTCAATGAAGCATACAATATTGCTTACGGCGGAAAAGTAGCTTCTGACGAAGAGAAGTCGGCTGCTGTCAAAACTCTCAATGGACTTGTTGAACAGACAAGCCCATTTACAAATTATCGAGCAGGTGATTCCGATGGTTGGACCCTGTGGCTTGGACCAACTAACAATGCAATCCTCGAAAACCACACTCAAAATGTAGCCTTTACCATTACTCGTGCATGGTGGCAAATGTTTGGAGTTGGTGCAGTGCGCGTTGACACCCAAGTATTCGATGAACAAGAACAAGTCATCAAAGTTAAAGAAAAGTTTGCACGAAGTAAGAGGCTCTTTACCCGCTATCCACTAATTGGTAGTGAAGTCAAGTTTTCTAAAAATATGAATGACGCACCGGTTTATTGAGGGAGTCAACTTGAACGAAGCTGACCTAATTGCACGACTAACTGCTTTAGAAGCAGCAGCGAAGCCTCCCCAAAAGCTACCTTCCTTTTGGGTCATTCACGACCCTGCCTTTGTCAAAATTTGGTGCCCAAAGTCTTCTTGCCCTAATTTGGGTCGAAAGCTAGAAGTTGAAACACTCAAAATTAAAGCATCCGAAGCTCAAGGGCTAACCGAATCAGGGGAAGTTGAAGAATTGGGAAACAGTGATGACATTATCGAATCCAAGTTGATTGTTGACAAAGGCCCGAACAAGGCACAACACCCATTAGGTGTGATTGCGGCATTCGCAACAGAAGCAGAAGCATTAGTTTTTACTAAGAATTATTACAAAGTCAATCAAGAGCGCTTTTCAAAAATGGACAATCCACCCGCTTTGGAGTTAATTGAAATCCAGCTCACCGCGTAAGCATAATAAGACTCCGTGCGTTCCAAAAGAACCCCGGTGTATTACTATGTCCGATGTACGAAAAACTAAGCAAGCAAGAACCTTCAGAATAATCATTGAATTCCTAGAAAGAGAGCATACAGCATCTTTTACAGAAATCAAAGACTATGTCAATTCAAGGCTCAAGTATGGCGTGACTAAAGGACGCCTTAACAATATTTTAGGCAAATACCCTGAGTTTGTAAAAGTAGGCCAAGTAAATAGAGGCTACAATGTCAGCGAATGGGCTTTAGCCGACTAAAACAGCTCATCTAACCCGTCAAAGTCAAAGTCGCTTGGCTCGACTTCTTCAATTTCTTCAGGCATCTCGGTTTCAACTTCTTCCACGAGACCCTGATGTATCAATGCCTCTTTTTCTAAAATATAACCTTGGTCAAGCTTAAGACGCTGCGTTTTCAATTTGAAAGTTTCACCACTCATTTTAGTCATGTACTTTAGAGTAGCAGCAGTAGCCTTGTTCGCACCTAGCAAGTACCAATAAAGAAACCTAACAGCTATGTGGACAAGTAGTGGATAATTCAGCATGTCAGCATCTTTGTGGTTGAAAATATACATCCCCTTAACCTCGCTTTCCATCTGAAGAACCACATCAGCTGGAATATCTGCAAACATTCCCATTTTTTGCATACGCCTTAGAGCTTCCACATACCCGACAGTCGAAGAGGTAAGCCTAACCGCTTTTGGTTGGTGCCGTTCCCTATCAGGATGTTCGTCTGTAACATCACCATACATGTCTTGGAATATTTCTAGAAACTGAGCAGAACGAATTCGCTTCCAAGACTTTGTTTTACCCCTTCCACTTTCTTCTTCCAAGTCCAAAATGTCATCTTCTTCTGTTTCTTCATCTCCAGTGAATAACTTGCGAAACTTTCGCTGCCCTCCCTTTTTGCGTTTCATCGTAATTCCGCCATGTGTCAAAATGACATTTGTGTTCCGTACTACGATTCGATGACGAAGTTAAACATATGCATTTGCAAAAGTAAGCTCAATTTATGCCCAGGAGTGTAAAGTGCATAAATACAAATCCATTTTACGACTTTCCTATCATGTAAAATGAAACCGACCAGTCATTTTCTTTATGTTCATGGTGAAACTCTCGTATGTTCATGCAGGCAACAACTGATACTGTAATTGTACGCGGACCCGACGGTGAGCCAATCACTTTGAACAATGTAATTACTCTAGACACAGACTTCGGTTTGATGATTAAAGGCGAAGATAAGGTTGAGATTTATACCTGGGAAAATGTCCTCTACCGGTGTTGGACTGACTTGAAAGCTCGTGAAGCAGTTTGGGCAGAAGCTCTTGCAGAAATTATTGCTGACGCTTTCGACGACGAGTGGGATGATGAGTTTGAAGATGAAGAAGAGGAACCCGTCAAGCCCAAAGTCAAGAAAGAAGAGCCAAAGGCAGAAGAAGCAAGTGACAAAGATGACCCAAATGTTAATCCTTACAGCCAATGAGGTGTTTAATTGCAACCCGAAGATTACATTCCTCCAAACCTCGATGCGTTACTAACTACGCACCAAAAGAGCATGGAGGCTGCATACTTAGCTCTAAAGGCTAACCCCTATCGGGCCGATGAACACATTAACACAATGCGTAAAGAAATTATCTCAACGCTAGTCACACTTATGGAAGCCAATATCCCAGTGGCTATCCCCAAGAAAGAGCGCACACTTACTGATATTTTACAAGAAGCAGCCGCCGAATCTGCATCTATGCTTGGGTCTAATGCAGTAGCGAAAGGTGTGTCCTTTTTCCGCGATGTTAAAGAAAACATTCACAAGTCCAAGAACGCTATCCCAAGTGACGCTGAGGAAATTGTGATTTACGAAGATGAAGAAACTGGGGAGCTTTTCTTCATTGACACAGATGGAAACGAAGTAGTCTGTGATGAAAACGGCTTCCCACTCGAAGAGGATGATAACGATGATGAATGAAATGGTAGTCAAGCACCTTAAAAATTTGAAAGACGGATATGCTAACCGAATGGACCAACTGCTACAAATGAAAGAGCAGCTAGAGAACCAGGTCGAACAAGCAACAGCCAATCTAGAGTTGCTCCAACAAGAAGTTGACCTTGTTAAGGAAAACCTCGATGAAGTCAATCAGATGATAGGCGAAGATGAGGAGGAGTGAACATGGAAGACATAGATATGGACATGGGCAATAGTGACGGCCCCCAAAGTGAATGGGACCGACTTAGCTCGCAAGAACGGAAAGAATTGCTTCGAGCAGTTTTTGACGACAGTGAGTGGTATGATGGACCACCTTACCACGAAGGAGGTATGTACCACCCAGCACTAGGAGAAATTTCTTCAAAGCTTGGGTGTACCACTAGCGACATTAAGATGTATTACGCTGCTTGGCTCCAAGCTAAAGGGTTTAGCAAAGAGCAAATTCAAGAGGCACTAAAAAGCGTACCAAAAACCAATGCCTTTTCAGATGTTGCCCCAGTAGTCTCTCCACTCCCCGACTCAATCAAAGTCGAGCCATCTAACGCATACAAACAACAAATGCAAAAAATGGAGTCCGAGGCCTTTTCAGACCCCAGTGTGGACAACGGAATGTTTTCTGTACAAGGTATGCCGACCCCAAGTGGTGGCGACTCAGTCTCTAACTCTATGAGTGCCATGATGCAGTTTATGATGATGCAACAGCAAATTGCTGCTCGACAACAACATCAGCAACAAATGATGATGATGGAACAGCGCCGTCTTGACCAGCAAAGAGAATCCGAGCTTCGTCGCGAACAACAGGCCCGTGACCAACAATTCTCCATGCAACAAATGAGCTTTATGCGAGAAATGCTACGCACCAAAGACAATGATGGCTTCTTCGACTCCGACATGAAGGGTATCTTCAAACAAAAGATGGTCGAAAATCTTCTAGATGGCGGAAGCTCTAACGAAAGTGCTCTTGAACGAGTAGCCGGGCGACTTCTGCAACCCGAAATTTTGGGCGCAGTAGCTACTGGCGCTAGCGCAGCATTGGCTAAGAATCAGCCAGTCCGCCCTGCTGGGTATGATAGCCCCAACTACGACCCATATGCAGGTACGCCTGTAAACACACCACCGCCCTTGCCACCAAGCCAACCAGTACCGTTCCAGGAGCCACAATTATCTACACCACCATCTAATGACATGTTCTTCGGAGAAAGCGAAGAAGAAGAAGATGGCAATAACTACGAAGAAGAAATTTTGGAAATGCAACCAAAACCTGACGAGTTTAAGGTAGCAATCATGGAACAGTTGAAAGCACAAATGGGTAGTGAATTGGAAGACCCTAAGAAGCTCCAAGCAGTACAACAACAGGTTTCAATTGCTGTTGACAATGTAATGGTTGAACATTCAAACTACACAGTTGAGCAGAAACTAGAAGAAATTTCAAAGCGACTGGCATTCATTCGCTCAATTCGCGATATTGCACAAGGCCTGGAAAAGGCCATGCTAGAGGTACAGAACGGAACACCGGAAGGGGTTGTCCGTTCATACATCATTAGTCAGCTTAAGCAAAACCCGGTGTTTTGGGAAATCTTTTCACAAAACAACTACACTGAGTTAATGGGACTTATCCAACCGTATGTCGAAACAGGCGGAGTCAAGTTTGACTATCAATTCCTTAGCCGTCCTGAAGTAGCAGACTTTTGCTCGCAAATCATTAGTGAAATCCACGCACAATAGGTGATTGAATGTCTTGGGAAATGGAAGAAATGACCATAGAAGACGCCAAAGAAAAGTTTGGTAAAACAAATTGGCCAGGGTGGGTTTATGCCCTCCTATTCTTCCTCCCCGCAACTACAACCTTTGGAATCATGTATTTTGCAGTGCAAATGGATGCTCTCTTCTCCGGGATAGTTGCATTAGCAATTATGAATGGGTCGATTAACTCAGTGATTGCTTATATTACTATTAGGCTTGATGACAAGAGTAGTGAATCACTACAACACCTAGAATTCATCAATAAAGAAATGGACAAGCTTGAAAGTACTTTAGAAGACGCCAATCAAAAAGTCGCAGGTTTTACTTCCGACCTAGAGGAGGCAAAGGATATTTTCCGCAAAGTCGGTGTCGACCTTACGGAGTTAGACCTTGATAGCGTAGCCGAAGTGGTTGAAAAGCTAAAAGAAAATAAAGAAGGACTTGGGGAAGTACTAGACAATCTCAAGCACATAGAAGTCAGCGAATATATCGACCAAGCAAAGCGAATCAACTGGAAGCAACTCCTTTCTGCCGCAGAAGAAATTATGGGCTTCATCCAAGCAAGGAGTGAAGAAAAAATCCCTGAGCCACTAAAATTAGACACCTCCAACATAACCATCTCCGAAGTGCCTAGCTTACCCGAAGAAGAAGAGGACTTGGAGTGGGTCCAGTACGCTACGCCAAACTTAGAAGGTAATTATTCATTGATGGACGAAGAAGAAGAAGAGCCAGTCAGGGAAATTAAAATTCCAAAACCAACACCCAGGCTGAAGCGAGATAAAAAGCGACTAACTAGAGATTCAGCTCCTCGACCTTCACTACGGCGAGATTGACATAAGGAGCTTCTCCTTGAGGCACGATTACTTTATCCATTAGCACCTTTACAATTTCTGAGTCCCGGTGGTATACGATACCTTCCATAGCATCGATTACGCCCTTGTATAAGTTGTCTAAGTCAGGGCGCTTCATGTGCCACATCATTGGTTTAGGGTTCTTACGGTGCTGGCTTTTTGGTAGTGGAAAGCCAAATCGAATTTTAACCATTAACGGACCATCTAACGGAGTATCTAAGCCATGTTCTTTCATAGCTTTCTGTGCATAATCAGCCACGAAGGCCTTCCATGTCCTACTTTTTGGGGGGTCATATGCACGAGCAAACCCTCCTCGACTACTTAGCCGAGGCCTGCCCTGAGCAATTGGTTCAGCTGGTATGCTAATTAGTACCTTAACCATGCATAGGCACTTTTCCCGCTGACCTTAATACTTGGGTCACAATTAAGACATATGGTAGTATGGCCTTACTATGGCCGACCGTATTCTGCGTGTTCGATACGGAGACAATGTTTCTCCTGAACAGCGTTTCAAGTCGGTAGTCAAGTATTTGGTTGAGCTTATCGAAGATGGATTGCGTGATGAATATGTTCGTCAAAAAGCAATAAGCATTCTAAACCAAGCAGGCATTCATAGAGGACATAATGAGTTAGCTGAAATAAAGGCTATCGTCAAATGGGTGCAAAATAATGTTCGCTATGTCAAAGACCCTATCAATGTTGAGTACTTCATGACTGCGAGGCGACTAATCAAAGATGTTGAGGAAGGTCGGAGCGCAGCTGACTGTGATGATTTCGTAATCCTCGCTGGGGCACTATTGGGCTCTATTGGCTACCCAAGTGGTGCATTGATATGCGATTCAAATAATGATGGCGTGTTCAACCATGTCATGCTCCTAACACGAACCACTGCACCAACTAAGGAATTTGGCTCTAAATGGATTCCCTGTGAGCTCATTTTCCCAAGCTTCAAATTAGGACAATCAGTAAAAATTAGCTCTGTGTACCCTTTAATTGCTGACCCCGGCAGCACTAGGGTGCCAGTAATGAAAAGACAAATCGCCGGACTTTCAGGAGTACCGACGCATTCATTTGGTAGTGGCGCTTCCCCTGGTTTAGGCGCACTTACGCCGCGACCTATTGTATGGGCAAAACAGCTAGGTTTTTTAGGAGGAAGAAAGTAATGCATAAGCCATTCATGGGAGTTAACGCGGATAGCGAAGATGGCCCAATCTTTGTACAAACAATGAATCAATCAGATAGTGGAAAACTAGTTTCCAACCTAGGTAATACTGATATGAAAGACTTCAAAACGGGGACTTCAGCTATGGAAATTGTCAACTCCCCGTCCGTAAGGAAAGAATTTAGCCTGGGTAGTGGCCCATCAGCGTCCACTAGCCCCGGTTCACCCACTCCAGCAACAAGAGTTGCACCTATTAAGTCCAAAAGAATGGGCGCTATTGATATGCGTAGCGGAGAATTTTGGGGAGTAGTAGGTCTTGGCTTTGCTGCTGGAATACTAGGAAAACACCTGTTTGACACATATGTGAAGTGATATTATGAGAACAAACCATCAATTAGCAAAACTCAAAGCCCATTCCCTAGGGAATATTGCCATTTTTGGCGACACCTATGAAAATGGAATCTTCTCGAAAATTAGTACCTTTGGGGGCGTACCAAAAGCCATCAAAGCACGGCGCGCCCAATCAGGCCGAGGTGTGGCGCTGGTATCAAGGAGTGATTCATTGAAGGATAATTTCCTGGTACCGACTCCTAGGTCCTCAGTTTCTCCTTCACGCGCAGCTCGCTCTTACGCTATGCCTGCGTCCGCTGACCTCTTTGACGCAGATTTCGCAGAAAGTGATTCAACTCTAGTCGGTAAAGCACTTCTAACATACACGGAATGGGATGCGGGAAACCCACCACCTCGTACTGAGCAAGAGCTAATTGGTCGCCAAAATGCGTATGATGCTTACAAGTCAGCATGGAAAAGTGCTAACTCAACCAGCTCCACTCTTGGTAGCGGCCCTGCTAGTGCGGCTTACTTCGGTAGCGACCCTTCATTTGTCCGTAAAGAAGGAGGAATCATGAATTCTGTTACGACCTTTGGTAATGCAGATGCAGATGCAGAAGAGCATAGCCATGTCCCTCAGTATCTTGCTGGTAGCGGTGGTACTGTACTTGCTCTTTTAGCCGGTTATTTTGCCCTGAAGTGGACCCGTCGTATCTGAGGTGCTCAGGTTGCTCGGCCAGGGACAATCAAGTGACCAGGCTCCGACCTGGCAAGACCCAGCGTACAAGCTGCGTCCGTCGACTCAATTTAGTTCCTATCTGAAGCAAAACACGGCTTTCCTCCTCAAGATGTATGATAAGGCATACAATGAGTACTTGGAAGCCGAAAAGCAGGTAGTAATCGCCCAAGGAAAGGTGGACCAGGCAAATATCCGTATTGCGCAGCTTGCAAAGGAAAAACAAGACATTTACGGTCAGCGTTCACAATACAAAGTAGCTTACGAGAAGGAACTGAGTAATTCTTACGCTCTCCAGCAAAACCTAACAACGGCTACGCAGCAAAGGGACGAGCTCCGAAACCGCCTCCAAAATGCCGGGCTAGCTACAAATGTAGACCTCAGCATGGTAATGATGGACTACGAGGCAGCAAAGTCTCAGCGAGATAATGCACAAGCAGCCCTCAGAGCCCTTCAAAACGAACATAACGATGCACTAAAACAGCTTAGCGAAGTCGATAATCGGATTAATGCCGCAGTTGCTGCCAATAATAAAATGCACAGCAAAGAAAGTCCAATGGAGAGCTACTCAAAAATGCAAATGAAGACTCTCAAAAGTATGGGGATTGGCTCTATTAGTAATCGCCAAAGTTTCGGGCTAGCAGGCCTTACTATGTTACTAGGTATTACTGCTATTATCGGGAGGGTTGAATAATGATTCGAAGCTTACAAGAGGTTGACACACTCAACATGACTATCAAAAAAGTTGACCTGCAAATTACAAAAATGCAGCGAGCAATTCGACGAAACCTCGTCCCCAATGTAGGTATCGCGCGAAAGCAACTAGAGATGTTGGTTCGCCAAAACAATGAACGAAAGGCGTACCTACACTATAACCGTGGTCAAATTGAAGCTCTTTATCAAAGTACAGGAGGGCGTTTTACTCCTCTCCGCAACTCATTCATTACCCCTGATGGCCCTAAGTATAAGGGCGATAAGCGTAAACCATTCGTGTCAATCAATGACATGAAAGTAAAAACACCACAAACTCCAGCTTTAGCTCCACCACCTTCGCAGATTAAGAAGCAGTTACCACCGCCACCCGAAGTTATTGTAACCCCTCGCCCCATTAGTGTTCCTTCTGTCATTGAAAATAAACAAGCCCTCAATCGAGCCGCAGACAACCTCCGCCAAGAGCAGCTTGCCATTCAACAACGGGTTACACAAGCTGTAAAACAGAAAAAAGACGCTATCCGCGATGCGGAGTTAACAAAACAAGGCAAAGTTGACTTAGTAATGAAGCGTCGTCAATCAGAAAAAAGGAGGCGACTCAATGAGCAGCGCCGACGACAACAACAAACAGGGCAACAAAGGCTAAACGATATGGTCTCAAATGCCCAAACTGCAGTACAAAGAGCCCAGCAACAAGCACAACGAATAGCAACTGACAAAGCATCACGCCGTCAAAGCACTCCAGTTAGCCCACCAGTATCGAGAAATCTACTGCAAGCCCAGCAACAAGCCCAGCAACAAGCACAAATTCTTTCTCAGTCTGATAAAAAGCGTACTCAGAACATCAACCAAGCTATTCGCAGTAAGAGCGAGGTAAATGAGAAAGCTATGAAGGAGCAATTTACTGAAGATTCCCGACAAGCAAAGCCACAAAAGGTTGGACCATCCGAAGAATTTAATCAATTTTTGAAACAAGCAAGTCAGTTGTATAGCAGTATCATGGAAGAAATTCAACAAGCTAAGGCAGGTAAGGGCTCATTTGGAGTCCATTACGAAAACCTAGGCACAAAGAGGGGGGACTTTTGGGTAAACAAAGGTCAGGCATTTGTGACGCAACTTTACAATGATGTGAAAAACGATTTAACCCGCTGGGAACAAGGAGCTCTTAGTGCGGGAGTTGCCGTTAGCACTGACTCCCGTAGCCAAGCCAAAAGGAAAATGTCTATGCAAGAATTCGAAATGTACATTGAAAGTAAATACATGCCAAAAGTCGAAGAATTCATGAACAAACTAGGGGAAGAAAGTAGGCAAGCATTCAATCAAAGAAAAGCAGCTAGCCAACCAAAACAAACAAAGGTTGCCCTCAAAGAGTCTCTAGATGTAGGGCGACAGCGTATTTTGTCCGCTGCCGACAAAGCTCGTTCTCGCGGACGCCCAGTACAAACTGAGCAGCAGGGTCGCCAAAGCCAATCAGCACTTTTAGGCAGTTTATTCCCTGCACTGCGTAGCAGCATGCAGGGGGTACTTCGTAAATGAGACCAGCTGCACTTCAACGACGCAATTCTGCATTCGTCCGCTCTTCCGGCTTAGGGGAAATGCACAATACCCCTGTCATTGAGTCAGTCTCCATTAGGCGTGGTAATGTAAAACCAAGCGTAATCGTAAAAGATGGTACTATTTTCAAGCAAAAGCTTGCCTATCGCAAGTATGACCCAATTACCTTTGATGCCAAGGTAAGGGGCACTGGTTACTTTTACGGCACAGTAAACCATAATGGCCTAGAGCGCTTAATTTTCATTACCCCAGCCCAACCCAAAATTAGTTACACAATAGAGCTGGAACTCCCTCTTGAAGGTCTAAACTTCCACATTTCCCCTACCATTCCTACTACTCTTGACCCCACTTACTTAGATAGTGCTTCGAGAAATCTTCTAAAAAACAACCCAGCATCTTACTCAACTCTTGGCTTTTTTCCAACTGAACCTATGTTAGCTCAAAAAGACAGTGATACATGGAGTGGTAAGATTTCCGAGCATAGCTGGAAGTATGGCCGCAGTGGTACAGCAGTAACTAAGGGGCAAGATGTAAACTGGCAACCAAATTATGACGGTGGCTGGCTAGGCGCAGCTTCTGTGTACAAATATGACCCTAAAATTGGATGGGAATGCGTTCAGCAAAATATTGCATACTTGCAGGTAGGCCAACCACATTGTATTGTAGGACAGTTAGTAGGTTATCGAGATACATACGGAGTAGGAGGCGAATACCACTATTATACCAACAGTGGCGGCGAAGCTTGGTCAGGAGGAGCTACTCTTCGAGGAGACAGAATCCGACTAATGAACCACTCTTATCGTAACTACTATGGAGTAAAAGACCACGGAAAAAGGGCTGGAAAGAACAATTTCAAAATTCAGTCTTACCACGACTATGTAAATGGAGGCGAAGTACCACTCAATTTCACTAGTGGTTACTGGTTCCCAACCTCCGACCACCCCGATGGGGTCGATTCTGACCAATTTTGTGCTAAAGTTGAGTGGTGGAACCCGGAGACTAATGTTTGGAGTACACCATCAATTTACCCACCCTGGGAAAGCAAAATAAATGGCAAAGGTCAGTTTGCGTTTTACTTCCGATTTCCTCGTCAACTAACAGAACAAGACGAATATTTTGAAAAGACTCCACAATGGAAAATTGACCAAACATGGCACTGCTACCCTTACCAAAACTCTGATTCAGGCTCAGACAACTTCCGAGGAGTTGAATACGCACGAATAGGGCGACCTAACACCCCTGATGGCAAGTCAATTGCTATTGAAAAAAATGGTTACAAGCTAGTTTCAAGAGACACTAGTCCAGACTATGTAATAATGATAGCGCCCGAATCAAAGTCACAAGATGGCGACTATGAAGCCCATGAGAACCAAAAAAAGTGCTACATACCAGTAAGTGGTAATGTTACATACCAAGCCGTTGACCCACACGCTTACAGTTACTCCGCTAACCCTGATATTCTCAAAGCATACTGGAAAAATGGTTCCTTCAAGCCAGGTGGCACCTTTATGCTAATGGGCCGAGCATGTGATTGGTTCCCGGCATACTGGATTTCAACAGATTCACTAAAAACAAAAGGAAAGACACCGATGGACCTGAACAAAGCACAGTTTGACTTGATTCGAGGAAGCCATAATCCTAACGACTACAGTGCCGACAAAATTTCATCAATAAAGTTTTTCAAGGCAACCGACATTGACGACCCCAAAAAGGTTTCACAATTTCAAAGCGCATGGGACGAATGCTTCCCAGGTGTCCCATTTACCAGGCCAATGTTAGTAGCGATGATTCGAGGCGACCAACTCCCTGAGCTAGAAGGCATAAAGTATGAACGACTGCCTGGGTTTATTGAAGACGACCCTCTCCGTTATGAAGTGGATTATGAAGGTGTCAAATACCGCCACCCTTACAGCCTTGCTCTTTGTAAAATCCCCGAAGGTTGGTGGGGCCCTACTATTTCAGAAGATAGTAATGTAAGCAGTGTCTATATTGGTGGACAGAATCACTATTACTATATTTTTGAGGAATATGTCGACCTAGCAGAAGAAATTGCTGCACAAAAAGCTCTTGAAGAAGCTGGGCTAAACGCAGCGGAGCAGTTTGCAGCATCCGAGTTAGAGAATGAAATGAAAGATATTACATTCGACGCCTACAAAGCACACAATGATACAGTCAAAGAATCAGTCAACGCAGAAGTACCTAAAGAAGGAAGCTGGTTATTCCGCCGCGAGCCAGTAACACTACGACACCGTTATGTCTCACTTCTTGGTTCTGCCGGCACAGTTACGGATGTTACAGACCGATATAGCGCAGACCAAATTACAAGCCTTGATGGCTTGAGTGCTAAGAATACTCGCCAATATGGGTTTACCGACCTCTACTTAGTTAACGGTCCTTCAAAAGGTCCTTCAACCGTAATTATGCCCCCAAAGGAACCAACAGGAAAGACACCACTCAAAGTAAGCAATACATCAGGCTTTGGAAACAGTGAACGCCAAGCACTAAAGGCAAGAGCACTAGGGAATGGAAACCCAATGAAATATAGTACCGAAGCTGAGCAAGACAGCAACAAACCCTCATTTGAAGCTGACCAAATGGGAAGCGCCTTTGATGTAGTGTTAGGCGTAGAAGAAGGAACAGTAGCAGATGTAGCTACTACTGTTGGATGGGCATTAGCTGGATTAGCTACTGTTGGAGTACTCTTAAAAATAAAACCAACTCTCGACCGAATTGCAACCGCCGCTTCGGATAAAAGGGCAGCAAAGTATCGAGAACAAACTGCCCAAGCAGAAACAATATCTGCAATAAGAAAACTGAGAGAGTGATAACATGTTGGACCAACCAAGCTTTGAACGAGAAATTAACGCATATTTGTTAGATGTTGATGCTGTGCTTAAGTCAAAAGGACTTTTTCACGACAAAGGCAGTGCAAAGTTGAATTTAATCCAACAGGAAGTTGACATGACCTTAGACAAACTTAGGGCCATGCAGCGAGAACGAAAGCTATCGAGAGTTTCAGCCGGAGGACTTTCTAGCGACAGCATTAAGCGAGTGACAGTATTATCAGACCAAGTTCTTGATGGTGCTAATGTGCCATTCGGTGCAATCTTTGGTAGTGCCAGCAACGATTCAATTTTCACAGTACCTGAGTGGAAAACCGCATTTACCAGCGTATCAGCAGCCGTTTCTAACTTTACCAACACCTACGGAGTTTTAATTTCAAACATGGACAAAACATCGAGGACAAAAATCGACCAAGCACTAGCAACAATCATTGATAATGCACAAGTAGCATTTGAAAAAGACCAGTCTGCTTCAGGCGCAAGTCGTTACCTAACCGCAGCTATGCAGACCATCAACAACCTGGAAGCCAGCGCACAAACACAACAGGCACAATCAGCCGCAGGTATGCTAGAATTGGTAGTCAAAGAAAAAGACCAAGAGCGCATCCGACTTCTTTCGTCTATGAAAATTATTGAGCGGAGCCTAACTCCTGAGCAAATCACCGTAGTAAATGACGCTAACCGTCGAGTACTAGAGAAACTTGAAGACATTCTAAAGTCACAGACCAGCTATGACGCAGCTATCCGAAATAAAAAGCTTCAACTAGTCGATAGCGACCTTGAGATTATGCGAATAACAATTCAAAATCAAAACTTTGCAAGTAGGCTCGGAAAGGCATTACCACCTCCCCGTAATAGTGCTAGCAAGCTTGGCTATCTAAACAAGTACAAAATGATTGAAGATTTTCGCTACGCCCCCGCAAGTAATCTTGGCGGGGGCCTCGGAGTTTCATTCAAGCACATCGATAATATGCAAGAAGCATCTCCTTACGAAATCTTAGCAACAGTAAAACACAATGCTGGAGTAATTAAGTCACAAGGAGCTATTTCAGTCGACGAGCGTCCAATTTTTATGCGCCAAGTTAATTCACTAACTAAAGAAGCGTTTGGCAATAACATTGTGACCCTAACACAAGCCAAAAAACATTACCACTCTCTTCTAAAGTATACTAATGTCGGCAACCTAACTCTAAAGCAGATAGAGGATAAGCACCCTAAGGGTACTAAAAAAACACATATCGAAGCGATGCATAAAAACATGCAAGAAGGCATGGAATTTGGACCAGCTCATGACAAAGCCGTCGAAGACGGGTTTCCCGCTGGTAACTTAAGTGGAATACTTACTTTTGACAATCCAACTCTAGCAGCGCCAAATATCGTTAGGCTTGCTGGCTCCTTAGTGCTTTACTTGGTAATTCCAGCAACAGCAATTTACTTGGTTGGTAACCGTATAGCGGCTAAAAGGAACCCATTGAATAGGTTAATGGGTGAAGAGGAGTGAATAACCGATGAGTCTATTACGAAAAGCGTACTGCGTGAAACATAGGGGGGCGTGAAAATGGTATTGAATGTTAGTGGAAGCGAAGAATTTGACGACGAAGAAGATACGACTGAAGAAAGTGGCGTCTTTTATGGTGATGAAGAAAACTTCATTGATAGTGATATGAGTGACCTACACATGACACAAGGACCTGCACTAGCTAACCCACGAATCACTAACTTGTTTAGCACTCAACGCAGTTGGCGCGTATTGCGTCTTCCAGGAGGAAGAGCTGGTGAAGAGGGAGCAGGTGGACTTCGCGGGTTCACTAACTTCATGCTACAAATCATCCCAGGATGGCGTGGTCAAACCATTCGCGACAGCCCATTCCGCCAAATGGTAACTGCTCGTATGTGGCAGCAATACATCAACAACATGGAACCAATTGACGATGCTCTTGAATTGCAAGCACCTTACAGCCCCGAAGAATTGCTTTCACTTCGTATGTTTTGTGAAGAGTGGACAAATGACCCAGGCCATATTCAGTTTACACGGCGCTTAAGCACACACCCCAGTACTAACAATTCAGATGCCGTACTGAAAGGAAACATGGTTTATGACATTTGTACCGGGCAAATCCAACTACGCACTGCTCGCGGTGGCCGTGGCGATGGGAACATTCCAATCCGTCTTGCTCACGACATTCTTACTTCAATTCCCTTTACTGTTTACAACTTTTACACACTCAATAGCGTTCATGCACAAGAAGGGGCGGCAGTTTACGAAGGCTTCCTTAACCGCTATGTTCGTCTTTCCTCGACCGAAGTTGCTATGGTTGAAGAAATTGAAAATGGTATTCGTGGCGGTGGCCGTGGATATGCCACTATGTCAACCAACATTACAGGCGACCCAATCGAAGCATTTGCACTTATGCAACAAGTAATCGAAGCCATGGAGCTAGGCGATACTCTTACCGTAAGGGCTCACATAAATGCTCTTCTTAGCCCACCATACAATTACAAGTCAATGGCACAACAAATTGATGTTGGAGGTACTCATGGTGGCCGCTTTGTTACCGGAGACCAAGTCCGCTATCATCAATTTAATGCCGGTAACTTAACGACTAATGCCACAACCAACAACAATACTCCAATGCGCTTGATGTACAGGCAAGGGCGTAATACCGCTGGCGAGTTGGTTATGTGGCCTGACAACCAACCAAGAACAGCCGCTGACGGCCATCCGCCACTTGGCTTTTACATGGAAGTCAATCAAAATGGAATCGGCGTTGCAAATGTTTGGGAAGTCTTCCAGGTTGGCTCCAACAAGCACATCCGAGTTGCTGATTACGATTCACAGGCTCGTGCTATTAGTGAGATGGTTGGAGGATTCAATAACCAAGACCGCCAACGACGAGATGACCGAGCGCCAGGAGGAGCCCCTGACCGCGATGCTGCTGACCGTCGCCGTGGTGTTCGTGGTGGAGGCCCACGAGTCAACCCAACACGCTCTAATAAGGGGCATGCTTATTACCCCTATCCACCAGAAGATTTTGCAGGCAAGCCATCCCTTGGGCTATTTGGTAAGGCAGTGGAAATAGAACCAGTACCAAAAACCGAAAAAGGCAAATTCGCTATCGTATATACAGAGAACAATTACGACTGGTTTAACTTCTTTTTAGTAATGGGGTTAGGTACTAAAACAAAGGCCTGGCTCAAGAAGAATGAAGATGATTGGGCCCAACAAATCTTCGATGACCTCTTACCTTATGTTGAAGGTTACAAGAAAGTTTTACCTAAGAGAGCCGCAGAAGTACGCGAGGCCTTCCTTGAAGGTGGACACAAGAGCCCTGGTGAAATCATAATTTTCAAGGATAGTGCTATTATGTCCTACGACAATACCATCATTAACGCAAATGTAGCTGAGAAGCTAATTAACAAGGGTCTTGATTTGCTCGATGAAATGCGAGATACTCGCAGCAACCCTGATTGTACGCTTCCTAATGGAATGACTCACACCTTTTCAGTACCCTCATCTTTCAAAGTCGATGTTCGCCGCTTTGGCTCTTCGACTAGCATGGGGCGTGGGAAATTTATCTATGTGCAGGTTCTTCCTAAGACTCAAGTTGAGTTTACTGGGAAATATAGGGGTAGCAAAAAGCAAACCCAATACTGGGAGCAAGGCGGAACCAAAACTGGCGACAAGACTGGTCTAAACAAAGTGTACCCAGGTGGAATTAGTGGCGATGGCTATTTCATTAAAACGGCTTTGCATAAGCGAACCGGTGTTGAAGTACCTTGGCTAGTAGGACTCCCACGAAAGGACTTCCAAGCATTTACTGATAGTGAAGGCCGTAGGACAATTCGACCAAAGCGACGCAAGGCAGAAGCAGACCCGGCTTGGGAGAGGTTTACTCGATACTACGGAATCCCAACATACAAAGGCGGGACCAAAGGCAAGCAAAACCTATTCGCCATCAAGAGTAGCGACGGAGGCCGCTTCTATGATGAGCTTAGGTCAAAACCAACTAAGAGGTGATTAAGTGGCATATATCGATGACTTTCTAGCAAACAAGACACGACGCAAAGTTGTAGTAACCGGAATTATTGCAGGCGGAGCCGCTTTAGCAGCAGGCTTTGGTCGAGCAATAGATAAGAAATTTCCAGGCTACAAGCGTAGTAGTGATACTTCCTACCTCTTTATGCGCGGTGCTTTGATTGGCGGGATTCTTTCACTCCCAGCAGCTGCTTATGCGGCCAACATGGGAGTCAACATTAATGCCTTTGGTACTGCCCAGCGCCCAATGTGGCACGATTCAACACCAGCGACACCCGAAGGACACATGGTGTTCAAAAACGAAGTTGATGGAACATCTTATTTCCTACCATCCCCTCCGAAGAATAAGTGAGGGGTGGCGACATGCATATGCACTCAGTACCAAACAGCCTTTTGGGAGCTTCGCTAGGCGATGCTCACAAGTGGGTTCGCTCACAAATGGTACTCTCTAACCCACACAAGCCTATGGCCGATTATACCCTTACAAATGAAAATGGTACTACTATCAGTCTAAGTGACCTCACTAAGGGCAAAGCAAGCCATGTGACGATTAACGCCGCAGGTTCGGTTCGCTCTAATCCAGCAGCCCCAGGTGAACTTGTGGGTTTTATGGAAATACCCAAGCCTATGCATTCAAGTCGTCTTACAGCCCTTACCCAAGATGATATTACCCCGGCGCTTTACGATGCTATGGTAAATCAATATGGGTTGTTTAGTGCAATTCAAACGCTTTCTATTCTTCTTACTCGTCCGGTTTCTCCTTCCCTCCACCACAGTCAAAAAACAATCAACCTCATTCGGGCTCGTCGAGGCGACTCTTTGATGCCACTCCACCAATACTTGCCCTCACCGCAGAAGAAAGAGCGCAAGCGTGATGAAAATAAAAAGAAAGACAACCGTAACACGCGCCGTAACCCAGCACCAGCTGATGTAGTAACAGCAGCAGATAGCCTCAATCTAGCACCGGGTAATGTTGTACTTTCAGCTCAGCAGCTCAATCGCGCTGGTGGACTTGGGCTAAACCTAGACCGAACCACTAATGATATTCGTCGAGAAGTTGACAAAATGCTTGATGACGCAGAAGACGCCTTTGAAGAAAATGAACATGGTGCTCTAATTTCAGTAGCCAATAAAATGTCACTCAAGTATGAAAACAGTGCTGAAATCTTTGATAATTTCGCACAGCAAGTTTTAGCCCCTTACCTCATTACTAGCACTGCGAATGTAAACGCGCTAAAGTACATCAATGAATACATCCTTCCAGCTATGAGGGCAGTTATTGAAGATAAGCGTGGTAGCAGTGATAAGCAATTACGAAAACTCGACCGCCAGTACAAGCACATCGTTTCAAAGCTAGCAACAGACCCAAGGGACTTCTATATGGGTAGTGAGTTTGCCTTGATAGCACACCCTGGTTTTCTATTCCCCCGTGCAGGTCTAGCACTTATGCCAGTCCCAACTTCAACTAGAGACATGGCTTTCCGTGCCTTTGAACAAGCAGGTACGCCACCAACATATGACCCAGCCACGGGCTTTGTAGCCACTATTGCCCCATCTGACCGTGCCGGAGTAGCATACATTGGCCGAGAAACAATTCAAAGGATGGGGCGAAGGACATTCGGTCAAGGACGAAATATGCTCAATGTAAATCGAGTTATTGATAGTTTGATTGATGTAATTGAGCGCTTTGGTGAAACTGATAGTAGCGGCTTCAATGTACTAGTTAGAGATACTCGAACAATGGCTTCTATAGCGGCTAACGCAGGTGAACAACTCTATCAGCGTATTGCCGGTATGCCAGTCTTTTACTTTGCAGACTTACCGGGCATTCGTCCTATTCCCACTAACTGGCCTCAAGGACTTATTCTCGCTATGATGGAAGTGCTCGCACAAAACCGAGACCGAATTACTGGACTTGGTGGTGGGGCCTTTAATGCTGCGGAATTTATGACTCCTAGTGGAATTAACCTTGCTACTGGTGGTTCCTTCGGAACATATGATAATTACGCCGCTTGGACCGCTGAGCGTAATCGGTTAGCAGGACTGCCCAATGCTGACCTAGCCGCCGGTGGTGCTGAAAATGAAAATGCTTTGAGGCTACTTGGCTCTCTAACTGATGTAGCAAGGCAAAGTGGGATAATGCTACGACAAACGATAGCTGGCTTTGCTAACCCCCAGGGACCCTTTGGGGATGTTCCCAACGACATAGCTGCTATTCGAGGGCTATATGGCGGTGCCTCACCTGAAGCACGGTCCCAATTCAAGTATCAAAATGGCTTAGCACCTGGTATTGCTGTCGCCGCCGGTGGGCGACTGATTGGAGCCTATACAACACTAGCGGATTATCTTCAAAATGTTGTCAATGCTAACTTAGCAGACGGAGTTAACGCACCAATGAGTGGAGGCCACCCCCGACCAGGGTATGCAATTGATATTGCCCGCGTCATCAATGTACTCGACCCTGCAAGCCCCTACATGGCAGCAATAAGCGCTCAATTTGTAAATGCTCAGCCACTTACTGCACAAAATACCTCTGATTCACCTTCAGTTTACCAAATTATGCTAGATGCAGTTGAGTTGTCTATGCGGAAGTACAACTACAATCCAAGCAAAGATGATATTTACTTCACTGTTGTCCTACTTTACTATTCCCTTCGCAATATGGGATTAGATGCCGAAGTTACTGGGTTTATGTCACGAATCTCCAATATTTTACAACAGGCTCGTCGTCGCGCTCTCAATGACTTCCTCGCAGATGTAGTAGCAGCGTTCCCGGCACCACCGCTGGGTGGAGCACCCATCGCACCTGCCGCTATGAATAATTACCTTGCACTCAAGTTTGCTTATGACGCCTTCAACGACCCTACCTCAGATGCATTCAGGGCATTGACAGGAGTCAGGGTGAACCCAGCACCAGCGGCGGACTTAGTAGGAGAAGCGCAAATCAAGAACATCCGAGAAAGCCTAAAGGCTTCAATTGACATGTATGAAAATGCCCTTAAGCGTACAGGCCAAGACTCTAACGCAGAAGCTGTTGTTGACGCACTTCGAGAACTGGTTATGCCCCAAATCCTCAAGCAGATGAATGAAAACCCACATGCGTACTTTACCTATGTAGGGGCATCCGATACCCCAACGGAAAAAATTATTGAAACAGTTGATACCCTTTATGGCCAGTGTGACACTGCCATTTCGGAGCACATTGATTCTTTAGGAAACTTAGCCAATGTACTGCAAGGAACGCTTCCCGGAGACCTATCAGACAATCTTCTGACAGCACTAACAGAACTACAAGAATCAAGTGAAAAGCTTGACTTACTTGACAAGACAGCCACAGCTCTTGATGATTTTATGAAATTCTTGCCTAAGAGCGTAACTAAAATTGAAAGAGCCTATGTTACTGCTATGAAGAGCTTTATGACTATTATTGCTGACGATATTCAGTTCGACAGTGAAACTACTAGTAACATGATTAAAGAAGTGAAGCAACATAAAGATGACCTTAACGCTGGTACTAAGATTGCCTATCCAGTAATTTCAACTCTAATTGATGAATTGAAAGAAATGCAAGATGTTGTTCGTGCTTATGACGAATCACTAGAGGCATATGACAATTATAACGCTGCAAGCACTAATGCAGGTGAGCGTTACCCTAACGCACCTACTGCCGACCGCCGTAGTGTCCCAGTCTGGAGCCACCGCCAACGAGACCTGATTAAGGCGTATACTTCTTTACTACCAATGGTTTCCAGCTTTTGTAATTCAACACTTACCACTGACTACATTAAGAGAGAAGTGGCTTCAAAAGCTGACATTCCAATACGCATAGCCTCAACTGGCCTCAACGAACCCAATCCATTTGACTCGTTTATTCGGGGGCGCCGGTCCACTCCTTCTGCTCAAGCGTTTTACTTTGGAGAAGATTTGAAGATAACTGGTCGCCAGCGTAGGGCTTACCTCGCTTTATTCGAAAGTGGGGATAACAAAGGGCGCCTACTTCTTGATATTCTCTCAGAAATCGCTGATGATGTAGGCTTTGTCGAACAGCGAGATTTCCTAAGCGCACTTGACAGGCGAATTAGGAACGAGGTTGACTCAGTTTACGCTAAGTATAAGACTCGAACCAAGATGGGTAAAGGTACAAAGTTACTCGCTGCAGATACTATCGCACTAGCTAAGGGTACTGGAAACTTACTGAAATTTGGTGGCAGGAGCCTAGTTGCAGGTACAGGTGCTATTCTAGGCGCGGGTGGTCAGGCTATTGTTGAAGGTACTAAAGCCGGTATAGGCTCAGTTAAAGGAATAGGCGCGGCAGCTGGTGGCGCTGTTGCTGGAACCGGGGCCGCATTAGGTGGCCTGTTTATTGGTACTGGTCTTGCACTTGGTGCCGCCTTAATATCAGGAGGAATAACTGCCGCAGGTCTAGCTGGAAGTTTAGGCATTAGTGCAATAGTAAGTACAGCCGCCTATTTCCAAAGTCGACGCGACTTAAAGAGAGCAATAATGCAAGACCCAGATTTTGTTCAAGGTAAAATAGATATTCTTACAGCTAAGCAACAAGAAAGGCTATCTAAGATGCAAGTAGCACAAGATGAACGAGAGCGAAGAGCCTTACAACTTCAGGCCGATATGGCTTACTTAGGCGCTCAGCGTCTAAGGTTCGCGGCTAAAGCAGCAGAAGCAGAACAGCGTCTTCAAGAAGCCGAAGCAGCCGCAGCAGAAGCAGAATTAGACCGCATAGAGTTTGAGATAGCCCAAAAAGCAGAAGAAATGAAAGAAGCCCGTTTGCTTCGTGAAGAAAATTTGGCTACTGAAAGAATGGAAGCAGAAGACCGAATAGAGCGAGCAAAACTAGAACGAAGAGCTGCACAAGTTGAAAGAGCTGCTGACTATGACAAGCTAAATGTCGACCTAGCTATGGCTAAAAAGCAGCGCCAAAACTTCATAAGTTCTATTGGAGGAAGGAATAAAGCCGAAAGTGATAATAGGAGAATGACTGGAGAAATGGCCCAAGTATATTCATCTGAGACTCCAGCACAATACTTACAACGCCTTGACCAAGATATTTTGACTATTGAAACTAAACTAAAAAGACTTCAAGGGGTGGTTTAGTGAAAGAATGCCAGCACTGTAACACGCACAACCCCCCGCAGGCATCTAACTGTCGCGTATGCAACCTTAACTTGCCGCGTAGTAATCAGCCTTCTATTATGCACACAACTGGGCGCCCAAAGATGGCAGTGTTTGACTTAGACTGGACTCTTTTCGACATTTCTCGCCGTGAACGAGCGGCTAATCGCCAAGGACTAAAGGCCGGTAGTGATGCTTGGTATGACTTCCAAAACCAAAACAAATTCATTCTAAAAGACAGCCCTATTCCTGGGACACTTGCATTTGTCAGAGCACTCGCAGACGACGGCTATACAATTGCATATCTTTCAGGTCGACCAAACAGTGTTCTTGCAGCTACTAAAGAAAGCCTACAACAAAATGGCTATCCAATCGATGCTCTTGAACGAGATTTAGTTTACCTGTTCAATGGAAAACCGTCCAAGAAAAATATCACAAGCTTCAAGAAAAGCATTCTGACACATCTCAAAAACACTTTTGACATACATTTCTTTTTTGACGATACCGCAGAATTCCGGGAAGCAGCAAAATCGCTGTTCATTCCAGGCGTTTACCCGTCAATATCTTCGTATACCGGAAACGAGGAACGCACTTCCGACAAGACGGCTTCAAAAAAAACAAGAAGTAATCCAGGCGCACTAATTAATCCACCCCCAATGCCTCGTAAGAAGCGCAATAAAGCGGGTAACATGGTCAAGGAGCCCATTAAGAATTACATGAGTCGTTTTATGGCTGACCCAAAGATGAATGAAGAATTCCCCGATAGCTCACAGCGCTTTGCTGTCGGCCTTTCTTATGCTCGCAAATTTTACGGTGATGCTGCCGTTGACAAGGCATACCCACCACGAAGCAACCCAAGTGACGATATAGAGGTACTAGACCTAGACCCCATTCCCATGTTGAGCAAAACTGCTCAAGCAAACTTAAGGAAAGCCGCCACTATGCTTGAGATGCAGCCTGAAGATTTGGACTTAGATGTTCCGGGCGACCAGTACAGCATGCAGCTATTGGCGGCAGTAAAGCGAGAAATCCAAAACCCCCCTGTTACGGGCCAGGATGCTACAAGGGCCCTAGAAATACACCACATGAATACTCACAAAGTCAAGTCTCACGACTTCACAAGGGAGGAACTCCAGCCATTTAGTCTACCCATTAACATTCTTACGAAAATGAAATCCTACCTACACGGAAGTCGCGAATACGCGGGTTTCTTTGACATGGATAAGAGAGAGCTACTTGTAGGGACAGGTTTTGGAATAGGCAGCGTAGGAGTTGGCGAATCAGTAGCGAGGTACTGTATGGAGAAAAATGTACCACTAATGTTTCACACTCACCCAACTCGTAAGAATAAATATCTAGGGATGGACTTCGATTGGCAATTTCCTTCTGCACCTGACTACATGTTTGTTCAGTGGTTTAGTATCTATGGGGGCGTAGGCATGCACTGTGTAGTAAACAAGTTTGGTATTCACATTTTAAGGCCTTATGTCAAGCCTAGGTCAAAGCTAGCAAAGCTTTTGGCACTACCAAAGAGCAAGTTTACCAAAGCAAAGGGCAAAGAGGCAGCCGAGTTGTTCAATGCGGATATAAGAGCATTAAACAGAAAGTTGAGAAACGGGTCTTTTTTTAGGGAGTACCTAGAAAGCCTCGGCTTAGACGAATTTCAAATGTTTGACCTTGAGCAAGGGGCTGATATTCAAAACGCCTATATCAACTCAATATGGAAGTCATTAGCGATGAAGCATGACTTCTTTGCGTTCCCTATTGCTGGAGTCAAGTGGACAAAGAGAGACGAAAAAGGGTTATCAGGAAAATACTCATCAGTCCGTGCAAACCCAGGAAATGTGTCAGAAGCCAAAGAGATGTATAAGCAATTCCACCAAAAGAACCCTAGTAATGTTCAAAAGAAGAAGGTGGACTTTGGAGATACTTGGGTAGGACTTGGTAAGGCATGGTCTATTGGTTATCGGTCAGGTAAAGAAACTGGTAACGAGAGTCAAAAGTATATTCATAACTTCGGAGTTGATGAAGAAAGTGGAAAGCAATTCAAAGAGCCTGACTTGTATTATGTAAAGAATAAGGACGGCTCTCAAATGATGGTCATTATGGGTGGCGACTGGTACATTGATGTTGATGAAGAAGGTGAAATGTCCTGGATTTACATTTGAGGTGTTACTATGTCAAACAGGAATAGTACCATCGACGAGCAAATAGAAAAGAGGCTCGGTATCTCTATCAAAACTTGGGATAGAATAGAGCTAACTTCTTTGGGGCTTCTTGTCCTTATCACTCTTCGTGAAACTATGGATGTTGTAGGTACAAATGGCGTATTTGGCTACGGCAAAAGCAAAAGGCTTCAACGCTACTCTCGCCTAGGATTTGAAAGAGATACATGGAGTAACATCAATGTAATTAGCACTCTTTTGGGTGCTGGCCTTCTTTTCAAGGGAGCAATCGACGCAGTCGAAACAAAGACAACCTTGCTACGACAGGCTACTAAGCCACGAACCACCTTCAAAGGGGCAAACATTCAAGGGTTCAACCGTAACAGGATTATTTGAGGGATAGTATGACACGAATTTATTCTCCCGGCACTCGTGGCTACCTCAATGTAACTACTGGTGTTGGTCGCCTTCTCTTAGTAATGACAGGTGTATACTTAATTTTCAAACCAAAAGAAGTAGTTGCACAAAGTAACCCTTATGCCCAATACATGGAGAAGACCGAAATTACTTACTATTCCCCAATTAGCACTGAAGGAGTAGTTACTAAAGAAATCAAAGACGGAGACACAGTTCAAGGAGCGCGAGACCAAATTCAAGTTAGCTATCATATTACCGGGACTGACTTCGGGAAAGCCGTCATCAAATATGGTGACACTGAGAAAGTGATTGAAAGCCCACAGTCATTTCCAGTCAGCTTTACCATCTCAAAGCCAACTGTAATTGCGGAGCTTGAAAAGAACAACTACCTACAAGTTCAAATTTCAGTAACCCCTGCGTCTGCTCAAGCGGAAGCGCATACTATGAGCTTCCGCTATGAGGGTGCATAAAATGACCTTTGAACGAGCAGCAACACCTTTTGGGCAAGGTCGCTCTCGTGAAGCTATTGATTTTGGCCGCAGGGCCACTCAAAAATTACTCCCATGGATTAGAGAACACTATGAACTTTATACATCAGACCAAGCTAATTTTACTCCAGGTGGTCTTTTCAACTACCATCTAAGAGGAGATTACGCGCTTCAATTGACTACCAATAACCCCGATTATGAGCCTACGGGTCTTTATTCAGCGAACCCCGGAAGGCTAGTTTTAGAAGCATCACCAGTCCAAGTAGTGTTTAATTTCCCCGCATCAATCGACTTAGCTAACCGGCTACAAACTTTTGCAAATACCCATGCTTTTGGCGGTGGTGGGCTTGTCGATAGAAGGTTCGGCGTAATGGGTGCATCTGATACCGTAGCAGCCCCTCAACCTGAGCATTTTTTTGCCCGTGAAGTAGCAAATGGTTCTATTTTAACCGAGTTTTTATTTGCCGAGCAAGCAACTTTAGCATATCGACTATTACCTTACGAAAAGGACTTCCACACTAAAGTTAGAAATTTTTTGGTAAATGAATCAATGCATTTTATCGAGAATATTCGCCTACTTACCAACGGCAGGGGGAATAACCAATTCGAGCATATTGCTCATGGCTTTAACTTAGATTTGGCACTTCTTGGGCCAGAGCTAGATAGGTTATTTGTAGCCGCTCCTAACACTTTAGGAACAATCAACATGCCAGGAGGTATTCCTAACATTAACTTTGCAGCTCCACCACTTAATGCATTTGCTACTTGGACCGACCTTTGGGCAGACCCTACTACACCGAAACCAACATTCGTACTTCCAATTTGCTATGTCATAGATGCTACCACAGAATACATTAATCTAAACGCTGCTGTTGCTAAAGGGGTCCACCCTGATACTGACGCTGTTCTTTGGCCGGTTTATCAAGACCTACTTAGAGAAGCTATTATCGCTTCTTACCAAATTGGTGGCTACTATACAATAAACCCAGGAGCACCTGGACCAGCACCTGGAGCAGTAAATCCATCACACTTAGTACTAGATAACACAAATCACTTTACCGCATACTATCGTCAGCAGCATGGCGGTGCTTATTTTCTATGTAGCCAAAAAGCTGATAATTTCAATCCCAATAATGTGCGAAATAGGCTTGGCAACTTCTTTGACACTTACTTTAACTTGGTTAATACTCCATTTCCGGTTGGTACCATTGTTCAGTTTAATATCCACAACAATAACGCAGTAAACGAAGCCAATACTAATCAAGTTACTCCGCCTATCCCAAGAGCTAATTTAGTGGCACATATAACTGGGCCTAACAACAACTTGTTTAGGATTACAGGGACGAACCCACCAATACGACAGCGCAATCGCCCCAATATTCGCAGGTATCAAATGGAGTCCGTCGACGATACTGGCGCTACTAGAGGACTAGAGTTACAGAATATTCGCGAGTTTTGGAGAACAGACCAGGGGGAGATTCCATCCATTTTCATGCATCGCCCAGCTAACTTTGGTGTTAATGACCAGTCTATTCACACCCCATTAAACCTCGTTGGTCGAACTTTGCTTAGTAGCTGTTATTATATTTTCAATATAGGCGCATACTACTCAGCTAGAAGAGATATGAGGAAATTGACCAAAAGAGATGCTCCTGGCCACTATCCTCCTTTGAATGAAGCTATGCAAGCTGGGGTTGCTAATAACGCCGCGCGAAATGGTCACCAGCCAAATCACGAGTTTGGTGTACTAGACTTGTATTCAGAATTACGCGCTGACCTGATGGCAGATTACCTAGCAGCTATGTATGACAACCTGAAAGGAAGTTATCGCGACCAATTCGAAGCTTTCTATACAGGAGACTTCCACTCTAATGAGTTGGATTATTACACATCAGCGGTTTCTAATTACATTGACCCTCAAGTTATGCCTGAAGATGCTAATAGAGAGCAAGTACTAGTTGGACCAAGGTTGACTACTAGGCTCCCCCAGGAAACCACCTTAGTCGAGAGACAAAGAGCAGTCTATCCAGCTAACCACCCTGATGTGTTGGCCGGACTAGCAACAGCGGGAGACCCACTACCTGTTCAATCCCACAGGCAGGTTCAAAACTTCCGTAGCGCTGACCCTGAGTTAGTTTATTATCAAATGGATAGCCCACTGCTAAGGGAAATTCTCCGCGAGTTGAACGAGGCATTTTACCAATGGTATGTTACGCTAGCCGAAGACTTAGACCGAGGTGCGCGAAATCTTCTTCGCGCAGGTAATTTAGAAGCAGACGACCCCACGCAACGAGCTTTACTAGTTCGTACTGGAAGAAGGGGAGACCCTGGCACTGACCGCCGACCGATTAGGCCTACTAAACTAATTTTAGATTCTATGTGGCCTCTTCTTACAACACGGGCAACTAACGCAGTTGAGTCGGGTGAAGTACCAGCTCATAACATGCTAAGGCGAATAGCAGTAGCACTAACCCAACATAGGACTCAAACCTCAATGGCAATACCAGCAGTGCCTATTTCTTTATCATCAGTTAATTTTGGGGAGCTACTTCGCTCACCCACTCAATACGCCCTCCCACCTAGTACTTCTGCTGAGGATGTTAAAGTGTTCTTAGACTATCTATCAAACACTTATTACAACGATTACGGTTTAATTGGCTTGCTAGCAGCTAATATTGAAACAGAGCGAACCGAGCTATATACCCAAGACCAACTTATTGCTGCATTCAAAAAGCAATACAAGTCATTCCGCGATACTCTTGTCTTAAATCGCTTCCACTTTTCTGCAACTGCCGAAGTTATCCTAGCCTTTAGGCGTATGATTGCTACTGACCCTAATGCAAGAGCAATCGAAGCAGCCACACTAACTACATCACCTCCTGGAGACCCAGTGGAGCAGGCTGCCCCAGCTACCCCGATTCCTGAACCAATGAGGAGGATTTGATATGGAGTTAGGCCCTCTTTTGGAAGAGTTCGAGCGTTATGCCAAAAACTCGTATATTGCTAACATTAAGTTGGGTGTACCCGATATTAAGGAGTTTCTTTTGCAATTCTTTACTCGTCGTACCTTTTTCATTAATGGAATAATGTATTACGGGGCTTCAAGCAAGCTAGATGGAGAACCACGATTTGTATTTACAGAACCCGACTATACTACTGATGATTACATAGAAGCAGTCTTACCCGAATTAATTCAGCTTTACACCAACGCTTACGGGGCTCCTAGCGATACTCCATTCTCTAAAGAGTGGTCGCCCAAACCATTCAAAGCCGAAACTGAGCGTGAAAAGCAACAGGCCGCTATTATGAAAGAGCGCATCATGGAGTACAACCAGCGAACCTTACCTTTTCGCCTAAGTAAAACAATGTACCACCCTATTTCGACTGTTTGGTTTAGTAGCTCTTCAGGGACAGTCGGTACGAAAGGAAAGGTTGGTGAAGTAACTATTACTTCGCAAGAAGAAATTGAAGAATTTATTGACTCCACCTCGTTTTACAGTTTAGTGGGTGGAAAAGATGCCTCACTAAGAGACCTATGGTTTGAAGCTCTCAATGATGAAAAGAGCAACCCTAAGTTTGGTTGGTTTGATATTGACAACCCCGCAGACCTAAGTGAAAAGGAGCACAAAGAAGTAGTTTCTAAGATTAGCAAAATGCTAAGCGAAGCTGACCGCAAGCATATTATCATGTTTACTGGGCGTAATTACCAAATTTGGTTTGCCCCTAAGAAAGGCGAGCGTTTTGATTACGCTATGGATGTAAAGACCATAGTTGAAGGGTATGGTGCAAAGGCAGGTGCCCTTGTAGGAAACGGCACTGCTTATCGAAATAAAGCAGTAGCAAATGGCAAAATTTGGGTGGACACCGGCGTTTACAAGAAAAATCAAAAACTTGGTTTCTTTTTCGGTATGCACTTTAAACCAGGCCGCCTTGAGGACTCAACTGGCTTAGTACGAGTTCCAGTAAAGCGAAGCGAGCTAAGTGCATTTGACCCCTTAGTGGACGCTCACCCTGAAAATGTATTACTTCGCTTTGACGAATTGAAGGCTCGTGTTGATATGTTTTGTCAAGAAGTGGAGCTAGGCGAAGGCTTCCCATACAAAGACAGGGGCTACCCCTGCTATCGTTCTGCACGAGGCAATAATGATACTAAGAACCCACTAGCAAAGCGTCTAGAAGAATGGAAGAAACCAAAAATGAAAGAATTTTCAAAAAGTGTTGCGGGTGAAGAAGTCTTACAGCACGAGTCTATTACAGTCATGCCTAAGCTAGATGGCTGGCTCGGAGGTATGGCCTTCAACATTTCAGGTGGCTTCAAAGTAAACGGGCAAGACCTAGACGGTTTGCAAGAAATTGAAGGCATGATTCAGTCTATTCAAACAGAAAAGCAAAGAGCCCTAATGTGTACTAAAGGTGGAATCTTTAGTTGGGACAGCTACCTAACACATGCATTTGAAAACGCATGCCGTAGTATTGGAGTAACCGAGGCTATTGTAACAGGTGAAATTGTCACTTACAATGACCTAGGCAAAGTAGCGGGAAGGGAAGGGGTTGCTAGTGTCCTAAACCGCCAAGAAGCAGAACCGGTAAATAAAGTCTCGACACATGATACTCACGATTTCCGCAAACTGAAGTTTGTAATTCATGATGTTCTCTCGCTAGATGGTAGTGATGTAAGTCGAGATATTCCAATTGCACAGCGACTAGCACTATTTTCCGAAGTAAGTAATGACCGCATTTCTGTAATTCCACACGAGGTAGTAACTGAAGACCTTTTTACTAACTTTGAAGCACTATGGAAAAAACATGTCCAAGAAGAACAAAATGAAGGCTTAGTTGTATACGGTGGAGGAAAGAGGTACAAAATTAAGCGTCGTTATACCCTTGACGCAGCCATTATTGGGATTGATACTGATGCGAAGCACTGGCAAGACCAAAAAGAAATGCTATCAACAGTAATCGTCGCAGTTTCAAAGAATACGGGAAAGGGCCCGACATTTTTTGCCTTTCAGCGAATTGGTAATTTCCGACTGCCTGACGAAGTGCGCAAAGATTTGTTTCACAAGGTTTTAGGAGACCGTAAGAACGAAGAGTGGAGTAGGAACAGTTTTGCTAATGTTTTACCATACGAAAATAAGCAAAACCCAAACATTTACTGGGTGGACCCAAAAGTAGTAGTTGAAATTGAATATGAATCGCTTGGTAACGAAACCAAGCCAGCATTCATGTTTTACCGAGAACAGGTGCAAAAAAGCACAGCAGACTCACGAAGTCTAGAAAGAGGCTACCGTCTATCACCTATTGTAAAACCAGCCGCTAGTCGTAGGCTAAAAGGACCACCAGTTATCTTATCTGAAAGAATGGATAAGAGTACTTTCAACCCAGTTGACATTTCTCATGAGCAAGCTGAAGGTGCTGGGGGTTTGCAAATTTCGTCAAAAGTGACGAAAATAGCTTCAGAAGAATTGGAGAACCCGTCAAAGATTAAAGTGACACATGTCAGAACGAATCCTATGTATGGTTACGCTCGTGGCCCCCGGTGGATTGCAGGCGGAGGAATGTCCGAATCTTCTCCTACCGAAGCATTCCGACTAGGTACGCATAAGGGCCCAGGCCATATTTCCTTCGATGATGTAAAGCTAACAATGGAACAAGAATTTATCGAACCACTACGAGATGTTCCAGGAGCCACTACACGAGGAAAATCAGGGTGGCAGCCAAACTACAAACCAATTTGGGACCAAGCTCGACAGCACCCACAAACAGGAGTTAACTTCTATCCTGAAATGACTGGGATGGCCTTTTCTTCTGCTGACGCTATCTTTGATGAACGGGGCCCTAACATTCCTGGTGGGCGCAAGGGAATTATTGAATCACAATCTTCTAAGTATAGTCTTAAACGCCTACTAAGTGATGAGTACCATCATGGTGGTGAGCAACTTGAAGAAGATGCTAAGCAATTAGGGAGGGCACTAGGCAAAGAGCTTCTTCACGCTCCTAAAGCTAGTAATGACGCCAGCGACATGCTGTACCAATTAGTCGAAAAGGACATTTCAGAAGCTGATAAAATTAAAGAAATCGACTCAAAGATGGGTAGCAAGAATTTTTCATCTTCAAAAGGTTTCAGCAAATTAGAAAGAAGCCCAGTGAGGTCAAACCCGGCTTCTTCAAATTCTAGGTGGAATCAGCGCACTAAAGAATACCGCAAAGAATACCAAGAGTGGCTAAAAGAACCCGAACCTAAGCAAAGCTGGAAAGCCCATGCTCTCAAAAGGTACGAAGCATGGGAAATTCCACTACTCGAAAAAGGCAGGCAGTTTATGGACGCTGAGGATAACTTCCTCTATTCCGATTCCGAAGAAGCAATAATACATGGTCGCTTCCCATCACTTGACGGGGAAGACGAAGGCCACATTTTTTCGGTCATTACCTTAGGAGATGATGATGATGAGTTCGAGAGTTGAAATTATTCTCGACAACACACCATTTCCAGGTGCAGGTCAACAAATTGGCGGCTACGAGGTAATAGAGTCAATGCTTGACATAGATGGTAAAAACTGGGCAGTGTACTTGAAAGGTAAGTTAAACCAAGCCCAAGCTAAATTGGCCTTGAAAGACCTCACAAACAAGCACCATGTACTCCCAGTACAGGATGAATTTAGTTTGGTTTCTTTCAAGTCCAAAGGAATGCTGCATGCCCGCACTAATCCGCCTGGGGATGTTACAGTAGTTAGAGGACATATGTACTATGCCCGCCCTAATCCAATTACTACTTCAGACTTTCATAATGAAATGAATGAAATGCTAATAGATAACCCTGAGAAGCACTTCACAAGGTATACGGTAAAGACTACTGAGCAACTTCACGACCGCTTGTGGAAAGGAGTAAGCTATGCCGGTGAATCCTATGGGTGGAAAAGGGGTGACGACCTTTGGCACCGTCGCGCCTCTTTCATTATGCCTAAAATTAAAATTAACAAAGCACTGGAAGGTGCTACGATGTTTTACCATACACACCCAGCAAAAGACGAGCCAAGTTTGACTTCTGCTGACGATATTCAGTTTTACTTAGACTTGCACTTTGCTTGGGGGATAAAGAGCTTTTACACTATTATGAAGCATAAGCTCGACCACTTTACTATAACTAGTAAAGCAGGTGGGAAAGAAAAATACCTCCGAATGGAGGAAGAGGCATTCATAGATACTGTTGATGGTATGATTGAAGAAGGAGAAAAAGTGGCCAAAAAGGAGGTGGGGAACGATAGGCCTGAGATTGAATTTCAAAACAGAATTACCAAAGAAATGGTTGACCTGTTCAATAAGAAGTTCAAATCAATTGCAAAGATTTCCTTTCGTCCCAAGGCCAAGAACCCAGCCAGCAAACTTGCTCGAAAACCTTCCAACAACCCCATCGCCGCACTCGTTAACCCAGCACCAAATCCACCAATCAAAGTCGACGATAGGTTCGTGGCAAAGGCTCTAGATGAGCTAAAGGGACTAGACTATGCTCATGAGCATTACGGGGCTGATGAATATGGTCATACAATGTATGTGTACTGGTGGCTTAAGCATCATCTAGCTCCTACTACTCAATTTCCTAAAGGGCGCCTTTGGAAACTAAATGAATACGGTATGGATAGTGACACGCGCAAAAAGTTGAGAGCCTACCTATCGCAACCAGTACTTGGTAATTACAACTACATGGATATTGTTTACCTGTTAGCTCTTTACCACGACATAGCTAAGCTCCGAGAAAAAGGAGTCAAAGAAACTGGCTGGGAAATAGGAGCAGAAATGTTCCGTAATGAGATTGGCCCTGAAATTGGTCTGCCCTCTAAGCTAACTGAAGATATTGCATTTTTACTTGACACTGATGTAGGGCGTAAAGGAATCACTGACAAAGACTTCTTGACTCAAGCAGGGGACTACTACGGCGCTAGTAAGCTACTCCATATGGCTGACATGATTACCCACCACCCAACTATGTACAAAGGTGGAGATAGCATGAAGCAAGAGCTGATGGTAAATTTCATTGACCAGCTAAGAGATTTCCTTGACCACCACTATGTTATTCCCAACCCACCTCCACAAGTGGCTACGCTAAAGTGGGTGGCCGATTACGGAATTAGTGACCTTTATTATGAAGAAGTTGACGAGTTACTAGGCGTGTTCCACCAAAGCGTAGTACCTGATAATGACGGTAAAACAAAAAGCGCAGAAGACCGAAGCTCAGGCGGTCACCTTTACCGCCTGCGGTTTAATTCATCACTAGTACCAGGACTTACACGCTATTATGCTGGTAATCTTGCATTAAGCTCAAGCAAGCTAGTAATAGATGTAGGCGCCCCTGTTCCTGATGACTTAGGAAAGGCAGATGCTAACTTGATTTACCGAGCAGTAGGAGAGCGATTGAAAGAATCATACCCCGAATTAGTAATCGAAGAAGTCGAACCGGAGTCACTAGTAAACCCCCGACACGCAAATAAAATTCAAGTGATTTCTATTAGTGGCCCTTCAGGTGGTGGAAAGAGTACAGTACTTCGCTACTTGAATAAACACATTCCTGATTCAAGCACCCCACCTACTTTCACTACTCGCCCCAAGCGCCCAACAGATGGTGCTGACCGAAGGTTTGTTTCAAAGACTACTTTCAAGAAGATGATAGAACAAGGGCAGTTTGTTGAATATACCGTAAGTGGCGCTGGACACTACTATGGTAGGAGGTTCAAAGACTTCTATGGCAAGGTTGCTATCATCGAAGTTTCTCTAGACGGCAAGAAGCACTACGAAAGTCGTTTTGCAAATGTGTTTAGTGTATATCTAGACCCTGACCCATCTATTACAGAAGAGGAACGAGCAAAGGCAATTTACAAGCGCGGAGGACTAACTAAAGAAGAAGCTAAGCGTCGTGCAAAGATAGCAACAGAAACAGTTGAGCGTTCTAAGAAAATGCAATTCGATTTGCGCGTTACAATGATGAAAGGTAAGTATGAAGATGGCGCTAAGAAGGTTCTATCAGAAATACCACTAGTCAATCCAGCATCTACATTCATGCTTTTAGAAGAGCCATTCCGACCAGCACAACTAGACTTAGATGGGAACCTTTTACCATTGACCCCACTTCAGTTAAACCGAAACGCACAAATTCGAACATACAATACACGACAGCAAGACGCCTATAATGCAGGCACCCATATTCCTTGGACAATGGCACATAGAAGTGATTTTCCAGTGAACGCTATTTTACCCCCAGCATGGTTTCACGACTTAGTGAAAGGAGTAAAGTATGGATTAGTGCCTGCTAACATAGTTAATACAGTTGCCCCCATTGAATCATGGGGTAATCCTTCAAAGAAAGAGCTATTCGATTGGTTCGAAGACTGGGTTAAACTAGTCAACATGAAGAACAAGGAACTCAAAACTTTCCTTGACTCAGACTGGGGCAAAGTAGCAGGGCTTTCACCTCAAGAAGCAAAGGACTGGAACAACATCAAGAGTGGCAGAGTCAGTGGTCGTCGCATTCTCAAAATGCGTAAAAAATTAGGCCTAACTGGCCCAAAGGACTACATTGACCCTAACAAACCTAGAATCCTAGAAGACTACTATGAGAAAGCACTCAACAACTGGACTGGTCCAAGTGACGATATGCAGAAGGGTGAAACTGACTGGGACTGGTGTAAGCGTCAAGTACGATTCAACAAGCGCTTCATGGGTGATGTATTCGGTGAACGCAAAGGGCCACTTGTCAGAAAACAAAAGACACAAAATCAACCTTCCCGTCGTTTGCTTTCTCTTTGGGTTTGGGGCCACGACCCCTGGCGCTACGCACGAAAGGTCGAGAAGCGCGAGCGAATGCCTAAGTGTCCTAGTGTACCTTGGGTAGGAATGACCGAGAAGCGCAAGTGGGGAGTAATCGAAGTCATTCCTGGGCCTAAGAACAAACCAAAGAAGAACCCAGCATGGCCCGAAGAGTGGCAGAGTAATCCGTATGTGACCCTCATTGAGCCCTGGACAGGCATGGAGGTCATGATTGATGAAGAGATAGCTCCACTTATTCAGGCGATGTGGGGCAAAGATATTCAGACCATTAACAGCAATCAAGCGACAAGTAGTTGGGGCTACATTGCCGTTAAAGGTAGCTTTGACAAAATTAAAGCTGTGGTACCTGAAATGGAGCTTCATCAACCAGCCATGCAAGTAGAAGTTGACCACGGAGTTCAGACAGCATTGACAGAGAAAGCAAAAAATGACTTTAGGAGCAAAGGCTACATCGCTTTGGTCAATGTAAAGAAAGGAGCCTTCTCAGAACATCCAATTATGGGGCCCATGTGGGACACTGACTATCTCATACTCTTCACAAAGGAAGGACAAAATGCACTTCACACTGCTTTCGGTATTCCACTACCTAACCCTATGGTACGAGTCAAGAAAGACGAGTATCGCTCTTACTTCATGGATGAAGAAGGAAATGATTTGACTTCTATTCCATTTGAAAGCGTCAGCTTCACCGCAGGCCAAAATGTAGCTAACTTTGGAGAACCCATGACAAGGAAAGAGGCATTAACTGAGCGGGAGGGAACCTGGTGGAGAGTGAATGTTTCCGCATACAAAGGCCGAAAACCAATTATTGAAGTGGCTCCAATTAAGCATTTTACAAGCCCTGGAGAATATAATAGGTTCGTGACCAGGGGGCGTACCTTTTACAAAAATTTCTCTATGGAGGGACCAGTGTTCCCTACAATGCTTACTCACATGGCACAAGAGCCATCAGCTATCTTGATAGTACAAGGGGACTTGAAGAGTTTTGGCGAAGAAGAATTAAGGTCTGACATTACTGATTGGAAAGGAGTCAGTAAAGGTGAAGGCAAGCTTCCTGTTTACGAAAGCGGCGAAATAGTCGCAGTGGATTCTGAGCAACTGATGGTTACTTTCACTCCTGTTAAAAACGAGCTAAGGGTAGAGGCACACATCGTAAATCACACCAAGAATGTTAGTGAACAAGTCTCTGTGCTAAGGTTGGAAGATAGGGGAGACCATTACTGGCTTCACGAAATTCAGGTTTCGCCAGAACACCGAGGACAAAATTGGTTTAGGTGGGGGGTAGAAACAATGTTGTTCAACTTGGTCGACCGAATCCCTGACTACCCTAACAAAAAGCCTGTCCGTACACTAGCACGAGTAGTCGAAGGTATTCCACAAAAAGAGCTAGTTAGAGTCCTTGAAGAAACTGGGTTCAAGAAGATAGAAGAAGTTGATGGCGGGGTTTTGATGGAATTCGATTACCACTTATTCGAAGAGGTCTTTGCTAACCCATCCCACACTCCTTCTCGCTCTAATCCACCAACGCCCCATGACGGGGACGCTATCATCACAGTAAATGAAGTACCCTGGGGCACACAAATAATTGCAGAATGTCCATTTGATGGAACAAAGTGGGCAGTGGACTCATCAATGGAAGATGCTTGTAACCATATTTACCCTGAATGTGGCCATGTTCTAAGAATCAATCCTGACAAGCCATGTTGCTGTGAAAACTCAGAACATCCACCAACACACCCCGACCACTGGCCCAATACTCGTGATAACCCCCCCATCATTCCGATTCACCATGCCTACCATGCTACCCCAACGCGTAATGTGCCATCAATCATGAAAGAGGGGCTCCGTTTGTCTCACTATGAAAGAACAAAAATCGAGCCCGCCGTGTATCTGACCTATACCGAAACGCAGGGGCGAAAGATGGCAAAATGGAGGGAAGAGAAGAGCGGGGAAGAGCACACTGTTCTCAAAATCGACCTCGCCACCTTCACGAATGAGGATGTTGGTGCGGAGCCTTGGGAGTATGATTCTTTCCCGGTGTTAGACCAACGAATGAAGGAAAACATCACAAACACAAACCAACTGATGATAACCCGACCTATCCCCCCTGAGTTTATCGAGGTCTTGGAGAGAGTAAACCCTCGTACAAAGAAGGGTCGTAAGTTTCCTAGTAAGTACCTCAAAGGTCTAACCGCTACGGAGAAAGCTATTGCCAAATACGAAATAGACAAAGGCTACGAATACAGCATGGATGACCCTGAAGCATACAAGTTTTGGAAGTCTGACATTAAAGCAAAGGCGAGGGGCATGGAAATTCTCCCCTCTAAGTGGCGAAACAAGTTTGCTCGCAAGTATGGACCTCTCAAAGACGGCTATGACTTCCTAGACAGAATGAGTAAAACAACGGGCATTAAGAGAAAATACCTGAAGAAAATCCAAGACAAGGGCCTAGCAGCATGGAGAATTGGACACCGACCTGGAGTAACTCAAATGCAGTGGGCTAGAGGAAGAGTGTATGCATTCGTAATGGCGGCACCTTCATCAACAGCTCCAGGTAAGCCTGACCATAAACTGGCAGTGGAAGCAGGGGTGAGATGATGGAAGCACGAGAGTACCCAAGCTATACCGTAATAGGTGTTAGTGGAAATATTGCTATTGCTACCTTATCCCATAACGAATGGGTTGAATTTGTAAACGGCCAGCTAAATGCCGAAAACCGAGAATGGTATTCAACGCCTACAATGCGCCAAGTGCATAATTTTACTGGGAGAGGTTATTTTCCAAGAGGGATTACGCTCGGTGATGAAAGTGGCGCTTTAATTGTAATAGATGGCACCTATGCTAATGATGAGCGTCTTCTTGCTCATGAGTACGGTCATGCTCTTGGACTTGGTCATACTTCTTATCCTACTACAATGAACCCAGTTAGTCACATGAGACTGTTTGATTCAGAAGGCCTCATTCCTAAATTTAGGCAAGCATTCCCTGAACTAGCACAGGCAGTAAGAGAAAGGAAACCAATACAAATTCCCACTGCACTGCTCACAGGTGCCTTTTTGTTTTTCTTTCTCAAGGGCTAAGCTTTTCTTCGTCGCGTACCTGCGAGTATCATGGTAGCTAAGCGGTTGCTCGATAATATCAGTCGGCGCCATACAGCAATCGTTGGACAAACTCGTTCAGGTAAGACATATGCTACTAGGTTCATTCTAAAGAAACTCCAAGCTCAAGGAATACATACTATCTTCTTTGACCCTAAGCACGATGACGATTATGCTGACTTAGGGGTAATCTGCTACACCCCTATGCAAGTATATGCAAAGCTGCTTTCTAAAACATCTGCAATTGTTTACCGACCAAACCCGGAAAAGAACAAGAGGTTTGAAGAACTGACACGCGTCATTAACTTGACATTTGAAGTCTCAAAAACAAGGGGCTACCAAAGAATAAAGAGAGTCTTTGCTATTGACGAAGTACAATTAATGGTAAAGAAAGGTGGAAACGATGGAATTGAAAGGCTATGGACAGTAGGAGCAGGTCAAGGAATCTTAGGGCTAGCGATTACTCAGCGTATTCAGTTACTAAACGAAACAATTTGGTCTCAGTCAGAAAACAAGATTCTCTTCAAAGTCGAAGACCGACCTGAATACCTTCGTTCACGCAATCTTGACCATTATGCGGAGTTACTTCCCTTTTTCCAGGCTCCTGAAAATAGGTACTGGTTTTACGCCACCGTAGGTGACGGCGTTTGGAAAAAGCACCCTCCTGTTGGGGAAAAGGAAGAAAATACCGACAGAAAGAATAACCTAAGGCGGCTACGCTTATCACGATGGCAGTCTTAATTACCATCCCGCATGGTTCCACCCCCAATGGTGATGGAGAACATAATAGCGACATAGGAGCATTAGAATTCCTTTCTTACTTAGAAGAAGCACTAAATGATATAGACATTCCTTTTACCACTCTTATAGGAAAAACAAACCGAGATATTCTAGACCTCAACAGACTTCGCGCCCATTCACATCCATGGGTAAAAGAAGTAAGGAAAGAAATGTTAAAGGCAGAAATTCACATAGATTTGCATTCATTTCCATTTTATGAAGAGCCAACTAAAACTAGTACAGGCTATTCACTAGATGTATGGGGGCGATTTGATGTTGTATTGTTTAATACACCTGAGATTACAGACCAAGTGTTCCTAAAGACTATTGAAGCTGAACTAGAAGAAATGAGTATAAGGACAGGAGAAGAGCAGGGTGGCTTTGAGAATTACATTAGCAATATGGCTACTGTACTATTTGACCTTCCTTCATTAGTAATAGAAATTAACGAGGCGGCTGGCCAAAATTATCCCCAGGTGGCCTCGTCCCTGGCGGTGGGAATATTGAACCACCTTGAGTACCTTTCCGAGCCGCTTCCTCTAGACGACGAGCCTCTTCCTGTTGAATACGCATAATATGAGCTACATGTTGCCTAAGTAACTGCAAAGCCCAAGCTACTGCATGGCTTCGACTTTGAAACACCCTATGCTGAATCCCTTGGTCCATGAAGTTAATATCGTTCATGTCCAGGGTAATAGAAATTGCCTGCTTCCTCAGCTTATCGCGCTCAGGGTGCCGGGCCATTAGTAAGGGGCATTATGTCTATGGTTATGATACTTGGGATAGTAAAGTAAAGTATCTATCTATGTGATTCTATCATATACTATCACAGGGGCCTTTATACCCTAGTGCTCGATGCCCCTAACACAGGTGGCGGAAATGGCTCTCCAAGAATTGGTGATTGTCAATCCTAAAAGGAAAAGTCGTCGAGCCGCCACAACCAAAAGAAAAAAGGTGAATACAATGGCTCGTCGAAGAACAACCCGAAGAAAAACTGCCCCAAAGCGTCGCGCAACCACTCGTCGACGCACGACCACAAAGCGCCGCGCTGCGCCAAAGCGCCGTCGTACTACTCGTCGCAAGACGACTACTCGACGCCGCGCTGCACCAAAGCGCCGTCGTACTACTCGTCGCAAGACGACTCGACGCCGTGCTGCACCAAAGCGTCGCCGCACGACCCGTCGCAAGTCAACGACCCGTCGTCGTCGTAGCCCAGCTCGTCGCCGCAAGACGACCCGCCGTCGTCGTCGTAGCCCAGCTCGCCGCAAGACGACCCGCCGTCGCCGCCGCAGCCCAGCTCGCCGCAAGACGACCCGTCGCCGTCGCCGCAGCCCAGCTCGTCGCCGCACGACCCGTCGCCGCACGACCCGTCGTCGTTCCACCACTCGCTCTCGTAAGATGAGCATGAAAGGAATGTACAACTTCATCATGAACAACATGACTGCTTTCGAGGCTATCGCTGCTCTCGGTGTCGGTCTTGTTGCTGGTCTCAAGCTCCCTGCTCTTGCTGAGAAAGCTGTTGCTAAAGTCATGGGTCGTACCATCACTCTTACTGAGGGATGGAAAGGACCTCTTGTCGGTGCTGCCCTCGCTGGTGCTCTTGGCTACTCGCTCTATGGAATGAAGCTTGTCAACTTCAATGTCGCGTCCACCATCGCTCTTGCTGGTGCAACCGTCGGTATGTTGAACCTTGCTAACACTTACCTTAACCTCCCACTTCCAGGTGTGGCTCTTATGAACCCATCCGGTAGTGCTGGTTTCGGCTTCTTGGCTGGCTCTAACACGCTTCACGACAATGTCAGTGCTTTCGGCTACCTTGGCGAAGCCCCATTCGAACCTTTCGGTATGACTGATGGCTCCCACGGTTACCATGACATGGGCCGCGTCGTCAATGTTTTCTGAGGTGAGCGTGTGAACGCTTACCGTAGCAACTTTGGCGCTGCACATGACCCATACATGGATGGCTCAGGCGGCATTCTCGATGGCGACAACAAAGTGATGAACACCCTCAACAGAGGAGTCTATGCGGGCTTCGATGTTGGCCACATCGCTCTTGCTGTTGCCGGGCTTGTTGTCTTCATGAAGCTCCGCAAGTGAAACTAGGCTAAGCCTAGTGGCGTTGGCGATACCAATAGAGCGTAAGCTCTAGAGGCCTCCTAGTGCCTTGCCGATTGCTTTATGACTTGAGACTTATTGGGAGCACTGATAGCGATGCCGGAATATACACCCCCTGGTTCAAGTGGCACCATTGATGGAACACTTACCAGTAATCGTATTCCGTTTGCATCCGACAGTGACACGCTGACAGATGATGCCGACTTTACCTATGACTCAACAAATGACTTACTACAAGTCACTAAGACTCTCACGCAGGTCGTCGTTGATGTTCATAACGCGACAGGCAGTGCGATTGCGGCTGGAACGCCAGTCTATGTGACGGGAAGCGTAACTGCAAACAAGCCCAATGTTGAGCCATCTGATGCCGATAATGCAAGCACGATGCCCTCAGCAGGTATTGTCACAAATCAAATTGGCGCGGGTTCCGCTGGCTATATGGCAATTAGCGGAGTAATCAATGGTATTTCATTATCAGTCATCACGGATGTTTCTCCTTCTGCGGGCGATACTCTTTATGTTTCCACGACCACTGGAGAACTCACGGTCACAAAGCCAACAGGGGCAACCTCACAAATCCAGAATGTCGGTCGAATTATCAGCACCAACGGCGGAAATTTCAGAATGACGGTCAATAACATTGGCCGAACAAACGATGTTCCTAACCAATTTCAAATGCGAAGCGCACTAGTGGTAACTGATAATTCTAACCCAGGCGCTTCTGCTGCGGATTCAGGTAAATACTTCTATCGAACATCAGGTGCAACATTTACCCTACCTGCTGATTCTTATATTGGTGAACAATATGTGTTGCTTAACAACACTGGAAGTGCGGTAACTATTGCTTCGACAGGTGGTGACACTATTATTGGTTCCACTTCTATCGATGACGACAAAGCAGCAACTATTGTTTGCGTTGCAGCAAATACTTGGTTTGTAGTAGGTTGATACTATGCTACCTACAATGGTTGGTTGCGCTCAACAAGGGTCAGGCTCTCCTCTAGCAGCAACGGTTAGTACACCAAGCGACTTACTAATACCAGTCTTTGCGGATTCTTCCCCAGGAACGACTTCAGCAGCAGGCGAGATAAGCTCGACTGTTACGGCCAGTGGGGGAACCCCACCCTATGTTTACTCATGGTCTCTTTCTGAGGAAGGCGATGATGAGGATGGCTTTGACATAGCAAGTCAAGGTAGCCCAACAAATCAGACCACCTACAACACTGCTACCATTTCCACCACATTTACCAATCCAAGCCCAGCTCCACCACCTGCCCCACCGCCATCTCCCCCACCTGCGGCGGCAACATACAGGGTCACATGTCAAGTGACAGACCAAAATGGTGCAGGCGATACGGTGTCTGCTTACCAAGACTTTACGGTAGAGGCTGTTCCAGCATGATGTTACTTTATAGCTGAGTAAAGTAAGCCACCATAATCTTTGAATACACCGAGCTCGTGCTTTGGCTCGCCTGGGAGGAACGAGGATAAACAGGTGCTTCCAGGTGGGTCTCTTTCCTTCTCACCCCTCCACACCTGCCTCACCCTTTATCTTTATAGTCAGACTGAAACTCATACAGTTTCATGGCAAGCGTACTAGCCCAACTTGAAGAAATTGCAGAACAACTAAATGAACTCGCAGCTGACGCAGCAAAAGTCGACAAAGGACAGAAAGCTGCTGGCACTCGTGTGCGTAAGGGATTGCAAGATGTTAAGAAAGCATGCGACTCCCTTCGAAAGCATATCTTGACCCTTCGAGAGTGAGATTATTGACTGATGGTCTTTATCACATAGTGATAGGTGACACCGTCAGCGACCTTATTCTCAAAGTCAACCATATGATGGAAAGTGGCTGGGTCCCGCAAGGTGGTGTTTACAAAGAGCAAGGTAGGCACATACCTCTCACCGCTATTGTATGGTATCAAGCCATGATTCGACCACTAATAACAAATCAAGCCCTTGTAGTGTAGCTTGGATAACACTCTGGCCTGCGGAGCCGGTACCCCAGGTTCAAATCCTGGCAGGGGCGCCAACCTACAATAGTAGCGTAAGCGCATTTCCTAATAGACCAACTGCAATTAGTACTTGAGTAATATACCACCTTCGGTCGATTTTATCCACCGTTTCTTTTGTCATCTGTTTGACTTCTTCTCGAATAAGGTCAATCTTTTCATTAACGCTATCACTTAACTCGACCTTCATGGTCATTCCTTCGGCAATAAACCGAGCTGCATCAGCCATATTCATTAAAATGTCACATCCGGTCGTGAAGTGTTAAGTCGATTTAGTTTGGCTACCACATCTTCTTCTAAGAGCGTAAGCTTACCCTTAGTATACTGAATGAGGATAGAACGAATGTAAGTGGCTAAAGCCAGGCCGTTCTCATCTGCTAGCAACTTTAGTTTTTCAAAAACCTCTTCATCCATGCGAATTTGGACTTGCTGGTTCTTGCTCATAGTAACAACCATGCTTTCATGGCGACCTTAATGGTTTCTAGTGGTAGTCGTTTGAAAAGAATAAAAATACAAAATTATACGAAGTAAAGAAAAGTAATGATAGTGATATTATTTGCTACTCAAGTAAATCCACCCCTTTAAGAGGGGTAGCCTCTTAGACCTAATCAACCGCAACACAAGAAACGCGGGGATAACAAAAAACAATGGAGATGAACAAACATGGAACTACGACCATATTATGACCGACCAATTAGCACGATTGATGCATATGTTACCGAGATTCTCGGTGCAGTTGCTGCGAACTTCCGCCACTGGGGCGAATACAAGTATGTGTGGCCTAAGCAAGGCTACGGTAAGGGTGTTCTCCGCGCTGACCAATTCTCACTCTTGGGAACCTTCGGACAGTGGCTCGTTCCTTCGTCCGGCTCGTCCGGTAACCCCAACTCAGTGACTGTTGACTCCTACGGCTGGGCTCAGCGTGTTTTGGACTTCAAGACCCTTGAGGAATTCTACTACCTCATCATGGGAATCCAATACCCTGTTTCTCCCCTCCTGATTACGGAACACCAATGGCGCATCTCAGGTGTGGAAACGCCTGTCATCGACCAGCAGCTCTTTGAAGTGCTAGAAGAACCATTCGTTTGGTATGAAATGCCCGTGATTGTCGAGCCAGAGAAAACAATCGTCTGTGCTCACCGCGTCGTCGGTGGACTTGCAAACTACGGTAACTCGACCATCGCTGGTGCTGAGAAGTGGCGTGTGATTGGTTCAGTCATTGGACAACACCACGAATTGATTCAGCAGCGTCAAAGCATTGGGGAGCTTAGCTGATTCCCTTACGGGACTCAGAAATTCTACTACGGAGGTGAAAAGATATGGCAACAATTGCAGGAATGGACCTGGGATATGGTTCACAAGTCAAACTAGTCCGCACCAACTACCTCGTTATCCGTGTGGGTAACGGTGTAACTGCTGCTACCACTATCAACCTTACCGCAGCTGCAAACTTCTTGAGCATTGTTCAGAACAAATTCCACGGCCAAGTGTGCCGCCCTGACTACATCGTAGTTACTGGTAGCACCGCCGCTGCTGGTTCTTATGCCTTGACCAACGCAGATTTGCACCCGAATGTTATCGCTAACACGAGCACACTACCAAGCGCCGCAAATACTGCTGCTGCTGCACCTGGTCCTGTGCCTCTTGCAGGCCCAAGCCAAAGCGCTCTAGCACAAGCAAGCGGTCTTCCAGCAGAAGCCAACACTGCTGCTGAGAACCTTGGTAACCCGAAAATCCAGGCTATCCTGAATGTCGGTGTTATCGAGTTTACTGCTAACACTCTTGCTGCTGGTCTAGTTGTCGAAGGTGTAGGTACTGCTGCTGACGCATCACAATTGGCTCACGCTAACTTGCTTCTTGATGCTGCTGCTGACATTGACACCAATGGTGACGCAATCCGCTTGGCTGACCTTGATGCTGCATTCACTGATGCTCTTGGTGCTATTACTGCGGCAAATGTTGTCGACATGACTGATGCTAACTTGCTTGCTTCCTTCGTTGAAGTCGGTAATGCTAGCGGTACTACTGCTACGGAGCTCACTGATGTTTCCATCGGTGCTAACTCTTGTGCTCTTGTCAGTGCTGTCGCATTGGTTACAGTCTGAGACCAGCAACGGTTTGAAGGTGACTTGCTTACCCCCATGAGCGTAAGCTCTAGGGATAGTACAGGAAGCTCGATTGCTAACCTCAGTGCATACGCGTTTGAAGCAAAACAGTAACTAGAGGCTAAACACCCCTAGTAGCGTAAGCTCTAGCCGATAGGCACTAAGCATAAGCGAGCAGTACCCTATCCAAAGGGGTTATATCCTTGTCTAGCCTGGGAGTAACTAGGTCCGCCCGAAGGCGAGCCACCACCACACACAAACAAAGGTGAAAATTATGACGAATGCAAACCAAACAAACAGGCCAGGAAACTTGTTCGGTACCCCCTTCGGTGCCGGATATGGAAATAACGGAATAGAATACGCCCTTAAGCCAGGGTACATTGTTAAGGCACGAAATAACTTCTATGTTATTGAAGCTCGTGAAGCCTTGACGGTTGACCTTTTCTTTAGCGAAACACACTCGCTTTCTGCCAGTGGTAACCTCATCACTAGCGCACCGCTTGTTCGCTACGGTCAAAACTCAATCACCGCTTTGATGAGCCCCAACCACGGTGGGACTGTCGTCACCGGTGATTTCACTTCTTCCGTCTTGAGCCCTTCGTTTGACTCAGGCTACATCAAGTTTGACGATTTGGAACCTTCATTTGGGCACTTGTATCAACTTTGTCCAACTTTGCCCTTCCAACCCAAGTTTATTGACGCAAATGGTGAATTCCTGATTGATGATGCTGCTACTGGGACCGCTACTGAGCTTCCTTCAAATGGCGGTAGTCCAGTTGGGTTCGAAATTCAAGGAGGTACTGCTAGCGTAATTACCGCACCTGTTGGTACTGTTTCCGCAAAGCTGTACATCAAGCACCCCGTTGGTTCTCCAATCAATGTGCTAGACCAAGCCCCTGAAGGTGATTCAGGTTCCGCCGCTGTCGGTTCTCTTCTCGGTCTTAGCGGTTTCTTGGACTATACTATGAGCCCAATTGAAAACCCTAACTGGAATTACTCCTTGTTCATCGAGCATGGAGAGAATAACCTTCCTAGCTTCAAGTTGTGCAACGACTCAGAAGAGTACATCCTCGATGGCCGTGTGCGCTTGACTGGCTGGAAGTATTCCATCGCTGAGTTGAGCATGAGCCAGTTGTCAGAATTGCAGTCTAAAGGAAAGGTTACTTACGCAGTAATTAACCCACAGGGAATCCCAACCTCTAGTAGCTTGAGCGGCCCCTTCCTAAAGTGAGGAGGCCTTTAAATGTCTGACGAGCAGTTTGTGTACTTGGGGAATCTAACCTCCGAAGTGTCACGAAAGGCATCTATTGTTCGTGAAGATAAGCGAACAGTTACAGTTCGTCAGTCAGGGTTGAGCCTAACTTCCAAAGGAGCCGGTAGCACTCTTAGGTTAGTTGACCAAAAAGGAAAGGGTCGACTGCTAAGCATTAAGATTGTTACTGACAACCCATATGCTCAATTGGTTCTTGAGATTGATGACTGGCGTAATGAGGGAGAAACTGCGGCTGAGCTACTCTATGGTGGAACCGGCAAACAAGACTACGGCTTGTATGCTATGGGCGGAGGCAACCCTGCTACGGGATATACACTAATGTACACCCCTATGGGCGGAGAGGCATTCGATGGCAAACTCCGTATTTTCTTGCGCAACCGACTGCCTACTACAAATGCAGTCTATGGTAACGCAGACCGAGTTAGTTTTGGAGGAAACCTACCTATCCCAGTAAACAATGGTCATTCCGGTGGAGATTCTTTTTCAGCCCCTGCCCTTGCTAATGAATCTCTTACTGATATTGCAAACGCTATGGCTACTCCTCACTTTGGAAAGCCTTACATTTCTAGCCGAATCAATTCAGCCGCACTTGGAGCTACCACTAAGGTTGGTATTGACCACCCGTATGTAGGACAAGCAGGGAAGCCAACATTCACTAACGCAAGCCTTTCATTTGCTATGAATGGTGCAGGGACACTAGACACAGTACATACTGCATTTATAGGCCCCCGTACTGCAAGTGGTGGAAATTCATTCAGCCAAGTAATTTACTTTACTAATATTGCTGATGATGCACTAGGAGTAGTAACTCACAACTTCGCTTCGGGCCAAAAGCTGTTTATTAGAGATGGGGGCACCATTTACTTTGCAGGCGAGGTCACTAATGTCGACCTGACTTCCGGTGATAACCTAACTGCTACTGGAACAGATTTACCAAGTGGTACATTTGGTGAAGTACTCACTGGCGCCTCGCAGGTTAAAGCATTACAAGTTACAGTTTCCCCAGGAATTGAAACCCCACCAGGCCCTATTACCTCATCTTATACCGGCAGCACTCCTGATGGCTTCGGTACTGTTGTTAGTGCTGCTGAAACAGACCCAGTTATTGCTATCAAGTCTATTGAAATCAAATACCAATTGGAGGTAAGTTACGATGGCTAAATTCAAACACCCAGTAGTACAATGGGCGCACGAACACCCAGTCTTGTTTGCTCTTTTTGGCACGACTATTTTCTTTTACATGCCTGCTAGGCTAATTGGTAAAACAATTCGCACTGCTAAATACGGAGACCCATCACTAGGCAATCTCCCAGGGTTAATGTCCGAAGAAGAAAGAAGTCGCTTTACAGGGACAGGAGTTTCAAACATTCATCAGCTTGGTGCTATTCCAGCTCCTTCTGATGGCCCAATTACTGGTGGTGCTTTGTTCCGTGCTATTCACGAAGAAATGTGCGATAGAGCAGAAAAAGGAGAAATTCCACGAGAACATGTTCAATACTTTACCACTGCTAAGTACAACAAACTAATGAACGACGGTCAATACAATATTGTAATCAAGACTGCACCCGGCCCCGACCAAGGGTATAATTCAGGTGACTTCTATCGTGACTCTCGACATAATCAGAAGATTTACCCATCTAAGTCCCCATACAATCCTGATAAGTCACAACGCGACCACCGTGAAGGAGGGAGTATTGCACCACCTTATGCTGGTAAACTATACAGTGAACACTCTTCTTCTCCTGGCTCTTTTGCTGTTAGTTCTTCAATGAAAGACCTTCTTGGAGAAAACAGTGTCTTTGCTGGCCTAGGTGCATTAGAAAAACTAAGGTGATTAAATGAAAATGCATAGCGACTTAGGAAAGATGTATCGCCGTAACTACATGGTGAAGTCTCAACTTAACTCGCTGGAAGCAAAGAGTCGTGCATTGAATGAAAAGATTGGCGACCAAACAAAAATAGACGAGTGGGCGGAGTCTTACATCACTCGTGCTGACGCACAAATAGATGATGTTCACGACTACATGAACTTCCGCAATATTGCTAGCCTAGGGCATGTGCGTATGAGACCTCAAGTCACAATGGCCCTACCAGCCCCTAAGCTTCCTGTATATGGCCAAGAGCGAGTCCCAGCTGACGAAGTACCAACCCTGCAACCCGAAAGCTTGCCTCCTGGAACCACCGAGCTTCTCAACACCCTTTGGAAACAGTACAGAAGTGGTATGCTTGCAGACTCCAACAACGACTCAGAAGTAGTGTCTCTATTAGGCCAAATAGAAGCCTATATCCGAAAGGAGAAACTCACAAGAGATAGTATTGACAAAGACCAACATAAGTCTGTTATTGGGCCACTTATTCAGCGAATAGCTCAGCGTATTAGCGAACTGGAAGGAGTTGACAACTTAGGTTGGACAGAAGCCCTTCCTCAAGTCGGTTTGTGGAATACATTTGGCTCCGTATTGACATTGGGACTTATGGGTGCTACCTATGGAGTTATTTCCTATGATGAATACCAAAATAAAGGAAACATGTGGGCTATGTGGAAGCCTCGTCTAGAAAATGCCGCCTTTTATGCAGGTATCGGGGCTCTAATTGCAGTAGGTTATCAGGGAGTAGTAGGAACAGGACAATGGACAGGTGGTTACTGATGCTTCCTAGCAGAAAAGAAATGATGAGCTATTGGTTTGAACATCCTATTGCAGGCAGTTTGATTGCATTTGGTATGGTTGAAGGCATAAAAACTGTATGGGAATCTCTAGTGAATCCTAAAGGAAGTAGCCCATTCAGTACTTACTCCGATGTAAGAAGTGGCTATATTCTAGATGAGCTAGGACACGGCGGCCAAGCTGCTAATTTAGTCGAAGCCGAGCTTCATCACGCTCAGCACTACAACAATCACAAACCTGCCGTTTCACTAGGCTCCACTTCGACAACAACTTCCACTTCTTCTGCTCACGGGGGAACGGAGAAGGTTCCAACTGGTTCAACATGGGACAAGCATAACTTTGCTGGAGAAAGGCCTGTTATGTTTGGTGGACCAAAGCACAAGGGTTCAGTACTAATGGGGCCTCCTTCTATGCGTCGTCGCATCTCTTTGAACTCAATTACTCTAGGAGGCCTCTCTAAGGCCCCTCAAGAGCTTGGAAAGGAAGAAGAAGCCCTACCTACTAGTGAACACTTTGGCTTGCTAGGAATGATGCCTGAGCAGTCAGATGATGCAACAGACAACCCATGGGTGTGAAGATAATGAAAAACCGACAGAATATAGTAATATGGCCTTTGCTTGGTGTGGCTGCCTTGGCAATCGCCTTTGGAAATTCCCGTAAAGGAACATACACTAGTGATACAATATGGAACCAAGTAACAACAGGGCCATATGGGCCACGCCCAGGTATGACAAAGGGTACAGTTGACATCGTCTTCCCGTATCAACAACTCCAAGCAAATAGCACTTACAAGCAAGAAGTTGCTGAATTTGAAGACAACCCAAACCGAGTACTTCCCCTCTATCTTGTCAGGGACTTGTTTGCCGCCCACCCAAATATTAACTGGAGGCAGTCCTACTTGGACGAACTGACTAAGGCTCTCCAAATTTTCAAGTACGGTTATGTCTTCAAAGATGAGCGCCATCTAGTCGAGTACATTATGGGGATGGCTCTAATTGGAAATACCGACAAGTGGCAGCATTACTTTAGGAGCTACAACGACTTCCCGATTGACTACGCTAACGATGACCTAGGAAGAAACCCTGCTCCTTCTATGGTAGATAGCACTAAGTCGCGTCTACGAACCAACTAGCGGTAAGGTGTGATTATGGAAAGCACAATGGATATGGCTAAGCATGCTGCTATCATCGGGCTAGCAGCCTTCCTTTACATGGGCGTCTTCGGCCACGGACTGCCAAACAAACTAAGAGGACCATTTTTTAACAGGTGATATTATGAACCCACATAACAGCCTAAGCCACTTCGAATTCACAGAATTGAACAATCTTGTTCTAAAGAACGGGGGAAGCGTTGCAGCTCCTCGTAGCAAGCGTAATGTCCCATATACTGCACCGCGAGACCTACCACACAATTGGTTTGGTGGTACCTCTCTTCATAATGGTACTGCAACCTTAGATTTGCCCCCTCACATGTTTGGTAAAATTACTAGCGAAGAAGGACTAGTCCTAGCTGGTAGCGCACCAATCATTATCGGTACAACCGCTGCTTTGTTTGCAGTCGGGGGGATATTTGAAGCTTGGAGCCAGGAGTTTTTCATTGGAAACAAGCGTAGCATTACCTACAAGCAAGTAGCAATTCGCAACGGCATCCTTGGAGCCGTTTTCGGAGCTATCGGAGTAGCATCTCTTGGTGCCGCGATGGCACGAAGTTAGATTTACTCAGGCTTTGCGAGGCCGCCGGAAGAGATAGTAAGCAAGTCGCACTGCTTCTTCATCGCAGCGATACCGTCTTCAATTCCAACATTGGGGATAATACGAGTCAAGCTGGTCTTAACTCCATCATACACAATTTCCATCGTCACAGTTGTTTCGTTCATTTCTTTTGCCATTTTCAATCACCTTTTTTTGTTTTTTTGGGTTTTTTCCGGAAGCGAGGCATCTTTTGTTCATCCTTGTTGGGTTTCCATGTAATCGTACTTGGGTCCGACTTGGCTATGCCTTCCTCCGGCTTGTTACTATGTATCTTGCGCTTGGCTTTATATGTTTTGGCTCGAAGCTTAGCTTTAGGGTCATATTTCTCTTGTCCTTTCCTAAGCCCAACCGCATGCTCATTCGACCAACCAATAGCATGCTGAAGCTCAGCAGAACGATGCATAGGGCGGTCTAAGCCATCTCCCATGATTTCATCCCAGGGCCTACCCAGGCAGGGAACCGAGCCAGCAGTTTTCTTCCAGCTACATGACATACACTCAACCGTACCTTGATGTGTCCAAAGTTGTGTTTGACCAGTGATAGAAGTCCTTGCTGATTCAACAGCACCTATTCGCCAAAAGAAGCGAATCTCAAGGTGGCCACAAGAAGGACAAAAGAATGGGTTTTTAGTCCCAGGGATGAAAACCTGGTCGCCATCGTCGTTAATTTTGCCCTCTTTAATATCCTCACATACAGGACAACGCTTGCTTAAGTCCCACTCTTTGCCTTTTACTCTTTCATCATGTGCCATTATTCATTCCCCTCTAGTGTAAAGCCAAAACCAGCGTCAATTGGGTTATTAGCCATTGAGTTTAGCATAATCTCCATCCAAGCAGCCATAGATAGGTAAGCAAGTGACTTACTAGCTCCTCGAAAACTGAATGCAGTACCGTTACCAGCTCCCACTGCTATAAGTACATCTTCCACACCTATTTCAGATAGTCGCTGACGACAATCGTCTATGATAGCCATAGCTGCTTCACTAGTCACTCTTCTTCACCACCAATTAGTGCATTACGGATTTTATTGACAATAGTAAACTCATCATCTGTTAAGTCTTTGTCAAAGCCATAGTAATTCCAAGACTTGAGAAACTTCTTGATGCGAGTCATATACGAAGTTGGCTCAGAAATCCAGGTTTCTTTGTGCTTATTCATGAATTTGACTGCCTTTTCTTTTTTATTCAACCAACAACGGTGGCACATACATGTCTTTTGGCTGTGAAGCCGGTAGCGAATCACTACTGTTTCTTCCTCTTCTTCGTCAACCTTTTTCTTACGATGTTGATATTCTTCCAGCTCCTCTTCCCATACTTCTTCGTATTCTTCATATTCTGCTGTTTCTAAGACATGGCTTCGTGTACCACACCCACAGTTGACACAAGGAACATAACCACCCTTAACATCGGGTCGCTCAACTATTCGCATATTACCTATTGAGATTCACTATGAACATAAATGAGAGGTCCTTTCAAAAAGAAAGGGCTATTAGCAGGTACAGCCTGAGCCATTACATGGCCGATGAAACGACTATTACCGCACCAAGCACCAAGACCGCTCAAAAGGTCCCAATTGGCGCAGAAGTCACTCCTGGAGAGTCCTCCGGAAAACTCCGAGTCTTTGATAGCGGTGTTGATGATTTTCCTAGCACAGGTTCGCTAGGATTTGCCGCTGTTTACCTTAACACCGCCAATACACGCTCTCTTGCTAGCCTTCTAGGTTCTGAATCGGGGGCATTTCCTCAAAACTTCAAAGCAAAGCGTTCTATTACACTTTTAGCTGATAGCGCCAACACTGCCCCTGTTTATGTAGGGGACATTAATACGAGTGCAAATGCTACTGGGAATGCTGCGATTGGTTTTCCGCTAACCGCAGGTGCAAGTATTACTCTTGAGATTACTAACCCAGCTAAGATTTACCTTGATGTTCATGTTACTGGTCAAACTATCTATTGGATTGCTGTATGAGGTGAAGCCTCATGCCAAACGCAAACCCCGCACCTACTTTAGTAACTCCCGAAAGTAAAGTAACCGGCACATTCGACAGCAGTGGTGCTTTATCTATCCGTTTAGCGAGCAACACTGACGGTGGCTTCGTTCCAAACGATATAGTTACCTTGAGTGGCTGTACCCAGCAAAACGGTAGTCATGAGATTCAAACTACTGGTGTTGATGGCACAGGTGTGTATCTTGTTACTACTACGCCATACGGAGGGACCGATGGCTCAGGTGGAAAACTTTCGGGTCCAAGAGTAGCACTCCTAAAATTACGACCTGACACAGAAAGCAATATTGATATTGTTGAAGATACTACTGAAGCTAATACCTTTCTTATTCAATCTCGCTCAAGTGGTGGCGGTGGCGGTGGCGTAACTCTAGACGGAGCCTATGACTTTGGGGGTGCTGGTGGTGGCCGCCAAATTAATGCTGATAGTGGTCCAGTTACCATAGCTGGTAGCGGTGCTAATGCAGCTTTGTCAGTTAACCATGCTGATAATCAGACAACGACAGTTATCTCCGGTGATGCTTCATCAAAAACGAATCCTACTCTTAGTGTAACGGCGGCCAACCATGATAATGACAATGTTCCGGCTTTACAAGTTGCAACTGGAAGAGCTGGTACGGCTGCAACAAAATTCGAAGTACGAGAAACGGGGGCCTTTGTAACTGGAGAAACTTCAACAGCACAACTGCAAGTAGAGTCTTCAAATGCAGCAGTTAACGCACAGGTCAGCCTAAAAAGCAATTCTAATACCTCGACAATAGTGTCTAACCCTGCTGGCGCTCTTACAATCACAGGGGCTGATACTGCTGCACTCACTGGTACAACTTCCGCCACAGTTGGAGCAAGTGACGGAGATTTGTCTTTAAGTGCCACCAAGACTGTTTCCCCAACTGCTAATGTTGTTGTAAACGCAGATGGCTTTTCTGTTGGAGCAGCACCAACTACAATGAATACCAATGGAGCTGCCATAGGAGGCCCGCATACGAGCGTTATCGAGCGCTCACTTGTAGTGGGGCAAGGAAATACAGCTACTGATGATTCTTTAGCAGTAGGAGAAAACTGTACTGCTGCTGTCAATTCAGTTGCAATAGGAAATGCAGCTGATACTAGCGGTTACGGTGGTGGTAGTGTACTTTGTTTAGCTGCGAATAATAACATACCCTTAAGCGCTTCTCCTAATACACTCGTCTTAGATTCAGGGAACAACCCACCAGGTGGTTCTGTTGCAATAGCGCCTGGAACCCCACCAGGGGGCGGAGTGGGGAATGTATATTCTGACGCAGGTACATTTTACAGTGGCAATGCCGACTACGCCGAGATGTTTGAGTGGGATGATGGAAATACAAATTCTGCGGACCGGAGAGGATTCTTTGTTTCTTTAGTTAATGGGAACAAAATTGAAATTGGAAACTCCGATGTTATAGGAGTTGTTTCAGTCCGACCAGTAGTAGTCGGTGACGCTAACGAATTGAGCTGGCAAGGAAAGTACGACACTGATGAATTTGGAGCCCTTCAATACGACTTGATAGACGGAGTACAGGTTCCGCGCATTAGCTCAAGCTATAACCCGACTCAAACTTACACTCCTCGAAGAGCAAGAAAAGAATGGAGCTCGATTGGTTTAGTAGGAAAACTCTATGTCAGGTCAGCTCAAGCATTAAACGCTGGGAGTAAGTGTAGTGCCAATTCTTCGGGTTATGCTGTAAGTGGAAATGACTATCGCATTCTAAGAGTAATTAGGCAAGCTACATCGACTAACTATGGGATTATTGAAATTTTAATGAAGTGATATTATGGCGTTGCAAATGCAGAAATCGTTCCCCAAATATGGGTTTAGTGCCCCAAATGCATATTTGAAAATTGGTAATATGCAGGTTAATTCATACCCTGGAGGATGGAATGTATCTTTTGAATTGAAGATGTACTTTAGCTCAACTGCAAAAGCAAACGGGAACGCACCAATAGAAATAAGCAGGCATGTAATGAATTATGCTACTAACAGTGCTAATCAAGACCAATACAATATTGTCAAGGCAGCCTATGAGTATTTGAAAACTCTAAACGAATTTTCTGGCGCTTCTGATGTGTAATCGCCGTTTCCTTTATCTTCACCCCCAAGCTGATTAGCTATTATGACAGTAACTGATGCGACGCAACAGACAAGCCAAAGTGCATTGTCTATGAACATTGAACACGCACAAGTAGTAGCCAATACAGTTAGGAGTACACTTGGCCCGAAAGGACTAGACAAAATGCTTACCGATGCTGGTGGCCGTGTTACCATTACTAATGACGGTGCTACTATTCTTCGTAATGTAAACTGGGTCTCACCAATTGCTAAGAAGATTGTTGAGGTTGCTCGTACCCAAGAAGAGCAGTGCTACGATGGGACGACTACGGCAATTATTTTGACTGCTGAGTTGCTCAAGAAAGCAGAATTACTTCTTGAAAGCGGTGTTCATCCAACTACTATTGTTGAAGGTTATAGGACAGCAGCTTTGAAGAGTAAGGACTTCCTTACTGAGATGGTAATTGACCCTGATGAAGAAATGCTTCTTGCTATTGCAAAGACCGCTATGACCGGTAAAAGTGCAGAAGGTGAAAGGGATTTGTTGGCCAAACTTTGCTTAGAAGTCGTCGAAGCATCACGCCCTGAAGCAGTTCATATTATGACACGAACCGGCTCTCCTATTTCCGAATCATTTTCTCCTAACGGTATTGTCATCGGGCGACAAAAGTTTCATTCTGCTATGCCCACCGAGCTGACACATGTCAAAGTTGCACTTCTTGACGGCGGATTGGAATTGGAAGCCTTTGGGCAAGGAGTAAATTTGAACCTTGGCTCATATAGCGAGTCACTAGAATACCAAAAGGGCCGAAAAGAAGCCCTAAAGTCAATGGCTGACCATTTCATTAACTTGGGTGCAAACCTAGTCCTGGTAACGAAAAATATTGACCCATGGATTGCGGAGTACTTTGCTCGCCAAGGCGTTTTAGCTGCTCGTCGATGCGCTGCCTCTAACTTAGAAGCAGTTGCCCAAGCCACTGACGGTTTGATTGTATCAGGCTATGAAGATTTAGAAGAAAGCGACCTAGGTACTGCCGGTCGCCTTGAAGAGATTCTCCAAGAAGGCCAGCCACCATTTATGTTGCTTCACGATACTCCTAACAATGATGCCTCTTCTCTTGTTATTTGTGCGCCTACTGAAGAAGTAGCCAATGAAATCCGCCGAGCGATGGATGATGCTATGGGAGTAGTGTGGGTTGCTAAGAATGAAGGCAAAATTGTTCCTGGCGGTAGCGCTCCTCAAGTTGAAATGGCTAACCGGCTACGGACTTACGCTGCTTCTGTCGGTGGGCGTGAATCTTTGGCTGTCGAAGCGTTTGCTGATTCACTAGAAATTGTTCCTAGGACTCTTGCTGAAAATGCGGGCCTATCTCCTATTGACACCCTAATGGAGCTTAGGAAAGCACATAGCAACTCAGATGGAAAGACTTCTAGTATGAGTTATGGGCTCAATGTATATACCGGGGAAGTTGTTGATATGCTCAAAGAGGGCGTGATTGAGCCCGAAAAGGTAGTCAGGCAGGCTATGGAGTCTGCTACTGAAACAGCAGTAATGGTTCTTCGCATTGATGATATTATTAGTGCAAAAGAACCCGAAATAGAAGATTTAGTGTGAGATGATAAAAATGCAAAGCGGAATACCAATCGGAACAAACCCTATTCTTGAAACTCTAATGTTCGGGAATGGGCAACAAGAAATGACAGATGAAATGCAAGAATATCGTGAAAGGCAAAAGGAGTCGGAGTTGCGACTCCTTGGAACCATGCTCTTTCAATCTATTTTGCTAGCATTTTGTATTCTATTGTATGTAAACTGGAGTTGGAGCCATTTTGATAGCTCCTATGAGTCTGCTATCTTCTATGGCTTTGCAGGGTTTTCAGTACAAGCAGCATTTTACTTCATTTACCGTGCAGTCTTTGAAGACTCTAGCGACCATCGCCGCCAACTAAAGCGTATGCGCACTAAGAACCGCCAACGCATGGCTCACCTAAAATTCCAGCAAGAAAAGTCTCAGCTAGAAGCAGTACTCAACCAGCAAATGGGTATTTATCAAGCAAACCTAAATCAGGCTATGGCTGATAGTGTGATAACCCCAAAAGAATCGGAGGTGCTGGCGGGAAACTTGAGCGACATTCAAAACCTAATGGCTCAATTACAAGTGCTTCAACAAATGCAACAAACCCCGCAACAAACTCAACCAGTCCAACGCCAGCCAGTGACAGCCGAATCCTTGGGAATCGACCGCCACCGAATCATGGGTATTCCAGTTGGACCGAAGCTGACTTTGGACTCTTCTTTACCGAAATCATCACCCGACTCGACCGTCTTGAATCTCACACCTCAAGGGACTCAAGACCAAATAGTAGTCGAAGAAGCAGCTCAGTTGGAACAAGCAGCAGAAACACTTCAGTGAGGTGTATAGGAACCACTGCCAAAGGCGGGTTATGTTCAAGAATGGTAAAGGAAGGAGAAAGGTGTTGGCAACACAGGTGAGGGTATGGGCGTAATTTTCCGCGATGACTATGATGACCAGCAAGAGTCACTAATGAAAAGTATTGCAATCGGCAATACATGGCAATATCGAATTTTTAAAATTAAAGCACTTGTATGGGGTACTATTGCTTCCCTCACCACAGGTGGAGTCGCCTTACTTGTGGACTATGCAGTTTACAAGACAACAGACTATGCAAATATAATGTCTTGGCTATTGGGGTGATTTTTTGGTTGATGCTTTTAGTGCTGGCGTAATTGTCGTAGCACATGGCTTTTGGAAAGTCGTTGATTACGCAGGGCGTTTTGTTACTCATAATGTTGGGATTTATGGCGCAACACAAGCTGGTAAAACAACCCTAGACCAGCAGCTAATGACCGAAGGCTATGTTGAACCATTAGATGAAAGGCATCGCACCCATCACAAAAAGAAATGGCTTTCTAGGCACTATCAATTGCCTAGCACCACGGCAAAAAGAGTAAGGTCAGAAGGACTATCCAAAACCGTTGTTTCTCGTGATATTGGTGGCCATACACAATACATGCCAATGTGGATTCAAGATATGTACCGACGGCGGGTGCAAACACTCGTAGTAGTCATAGACCATCGGCATTTACAAGACCGAAATAATACTGATAATCAATTAGCGGTAGGATATATTGTCGATTATCTAGCAAATGGGAGAAAGCCAAAGGGAATCGGGCTAATTGCCCGAATTAAAGCTAGAAAATGGCGACCAAAAAGAATTCTAATACTTGCAAACAAAGCAGACTTATGGCTAGACGAAGATGGTTACTCTCAATGGGAAAGAGGGCTAATTTCTGAGCACAGTATTTTTGAGCCATTTAAAGAAAGCTTATATCAACTCCAAAAGCTGCAGATACCAGTAAGGGTGGACGCTATGTCGGCAACCGTAGGCTGGAATGTCGAAGATGCTTTAATGAGGGGGTTTAACGACTTATGAATAGTGAAGAACGAATGACACAACTTATGGGACAGCTACCGCAGAACCGTGGTCTTGATTGGGACGCCGTTATGCCAGTAATTGAATTTACTTTTAGTACACACCCTGACCCTGTAAAGGCTCGAAAGCAGAACATCAAAAAGGCGCTAAAGACGCTCAAACCTACTAAGCGAATCACTGGTTTCTTTGGCTATAAGTTTGCTAACGCACCTTTCCGTTGTGTAATTACTGGAGTGGATTGTCGCAATATGGACTATGGGGATTTGTTCAATCAATATTTCCGTGACCCTAGTACAATGCAGCCACGACCCTTTAGGCCCTGGACCGGAGTCATGGATGGAAAAGGCCGTCAATTGAATGGGACATACTGCCCACAAGCCATGCAGCTCTATCATTTGCTTCAAGAATGGATTGAACAAGAAGAAGCTGAAAACGAGCGTGGCTTCTTCAAAGCTATGAAAAAGAAGGGGGTCAGCTTTGTACCAATTAAGAAATCTCCAAAGAAACAAGAGTCGCCACTTATTGTAAAGTGGACTCCCGCATTCATTGAGGCTCAGCGTGATGGACTACCTATTATTCATTACAAGAACCCCATGACAGGTGAAAACGACATTACCATGATTGTTTTTGATAACCGATTACTAGCTAATACCATGCCTCAGAACACTACCTTGGGTAGTAACATGAGTGTTGAGCAATACTACAAGATGATTGAACAGGCAGCCCAGCAAGAAGAAAGTAACCCTCAATAACACTAAAAACATTCAAGTGTAATTAGTGCTTGCCCTTACTTATGGGGCTATTTAACTCAAACACCGGCAACTCCCTGACACCTGCGGGACTCGGTGCTGGACCTAGTGACGCACAAAAACAACTATTTGCTAATGCAGCTCAAGACTCAGGCCTAGCAGCTATGGGCATGGGTATGGTCGACCAAATGACTGGCGGCATGCAAAATGAAGACCAAGTGAAGCTACTTTACCAACTAATGGCAGCTCACCCTAATCAGGTTTCCCTGTTCCTCCTTAGCTACCCTAATTTTTTAGCCGAGCTGATTAACACTATTGCCCTTGTAGTCAAGAAAGAAGTATTTACGCTTCTCAACTCGGACATGTTCCCAGGTATCAAGGCACAAGTTGATTCGCCTAACTACGCAGCTTACAGCTCAATTACTCAAGAAAATATCGACGCTCAGCTTGCTAAGGTCGTTCCTCCTCAGCAACTTCAAATGGAAGTTCAACAAAATGACATGATGGCTATGAATCTCATGAATGGTCACCAACAGCACATGATGATGAATAACCAACAACAAATGTACCAGCAACAAATGTACCAACAACAAATGATGCAACAGCAAATGCCACAACGCCAAGGAATGGGGACTGCACTAGCAGGCTTTGGTTCTTCTCTAATTCGTGGAAGTCTAGGTTTACCCCCTGCGCAACAGCAGACTACGGGGCAACCAATGATGGGGCAACCCATGACCGGCTATCCTCAACAATATTGAGGGTGGTCAAATGAGAGAGCTTGCTGACTATCAAGCGATGCCTAAGCGGGTAAGTCCGCTAATGCAAGAGATAGAAAGCACAAAGGCTCTCCAAGATGAACAGATTACTCTAGCATATGCGGAAAAGGAATTACTTCTTTACTACATTAGCGGGGGTAATGTAACGCCCACGAAAACTAATGTAGTGGACAAAGTTAGGGCTGAAGACCAAGACCTTAGAGGCTGGTTTACAGAAACTTATGGAGATTATTTTAATCACCTTACTAGCGCAGTTGAAAATGGAAAAGCCCACAAAATTAGAGTTACACAAATAATTTCTGACTTCAATACAAATGACTATGGATTCACACTTAGAGCCGGAGCTGTAAACACATACCATATTGGGAAAATTGTCACTCATGCTAACAAAGTATATACTCATCGAAAAGAGGCGATAAATTACTCGACAAAACTTGCTACATCTTGTTCTAAACTACTTTTTAGTGGAGAGCCGCCCAATAATAATGTATTTGACATTCTTCACTCATCTATTCGTAATTGGTACGAAATTCAAGGTATTACGATTAGTCTCCCATTTGAAAAGTTATTGTCCAGTGGAAAAATAACCAGTGGAGATAAGCACATCAGCTATATTGCTACTGTTATTCTTTCACTATTTGACATGCACAAGTTTGCTATGGCTCCGGATAACTGGCACAACTTTGTATTGCCAAAGGCTGATGTAAACGGCTATACACCTGAAAACATCGCCAACATGCTCAATGCTATTGATGGAGTTGGAGAGCTAACTGCTAGTAACATTAACAACGAGCAGAGCAAAATGCAACAGGAGCTTAGAACTTTGCTAACTACCGTAGAAGAAGCAAAGAGCAAAGGCTGGCACGAACCACCCAAAGTGACCCAGGATTTGCTGAATAGTCTTCAAGAGACTTACAACAAGTGGATAGCCAATAGCAGTTTTGCAACACAAGAGGTAAAAGACAAATGGGCCACGGCTATGAATAATATTGAGGTCGGCGGTACTTTACCAAGAGGACTATGGTATCACGAAGCCGTTGAACAAGCAACCTCCTTCTTTGGAGGAAATAAAAGAATCGTTAAAACTGATGACCTTTACATCAATTATGATACATACATCAACTATTTTTCTAACTATGAACGAAAAAAATTGGAATTTGAGGCATTACAAACTCAACGAGAGGCAGCTATGGAAAGTGATGATATAGCTAACTTTCACAAACTAACAGCTATTGACATTTTGACTGCCTTGCCCGATGAAGAAGACGGTGTAGTAACCACATATAAGTCCAAGTGGGTTAGTTATGTCTATGCTCGTGTAAAGGCAGCTTATGGCTTATCCTATCAGACCTACAAGTTTGAATTAGGAAAAAATCTAGATGGCTCGCCAAAATATGCACAGTTTCCAGCTTTATATATCCCAAGTAGGTATGCTCAAAACATTACTAATAATGACTATGTTGACATTTCTAAAATCATTTACTTTTACGGAAAGGCCCTGATGGGTGTTTCACCGACAGCTTATTGGACTTCTAACTTGTCCTACCGACTGTTTATTCGACAAGAAGGAAATGATAATACTGGAGTTTATTCAGTTGGTTACTTGTATGAAGCTAACATGAAAACTGGCGGAATTAAAAGTGACTATACTGTTATTGGTAAGGTTTCAGGAGAGATTGAATCAGCTATGGCGCTCTTAGGAGCTTTCTTACCTGATGTTCCATTATACAAGCCAGGCGAAAACCCACGGCTTACTGGCGAGCTAAAGTCATCCTATGAAGCACAAGTAAGTGACAACCCAGCGCTCAAAAGCTGGATTACTAACCCTAACAAGGGGCAGTTTAACTATGCCTATGTAACTAACAGCTCTTGGGACCCAGTATACCACTTAAATCCTAAATTACAAACTAGAAGTGCCACATATCTATTAGGTACACGAGGTGGAAAGTGGTATGAAAAAGTTTCAAACTCTAACCCAGCTATTGGAAATACACATACAGATTGGCTTAGAGCCACAACTTACAGCGGCTCAAAATTCAAAGGAATAAGCACATTCAAGCCTTCGCTGAAAACGCTTCGCTATGACCCCCTAGGTTCTTATCTTGACAGTCCTGAATTTTACAGCGCAAGAAACGCTGCGCAAGCAACTAAGCTGTTCCTTGTAGCATACCCATCAAGGGCCACTGAAAAGATTGTTGAGTTTATGAATTCTGTACCTAGCCGAATAGCAGACTTACTAAACCAGGCTACTAATATTGCAAACAGCCCTTGGTATGAAAGGGGGTCAGCAGTAGCACAGTGGCGAAAGGCAACGCTCTTTGGTGGCTGGAATGCCATTGAAAGCAACTGGGCAGAAATTCCAAGAAAAAAATATGACCGCGTTCCAGGTTCTAGAAGTACCAATGAAACCTTTTACGACAAAAGGGCGTTCCTCGATATTATAGAGCCAATGGCTACTTTCCTATTTGACCGTACAGAATCTTTGTTCATTAAAGACCCCGCCACTCTTATTGAACGAGCTTATGCAAAGCTATTGCAAAGTAAGCCAGCACTACCAAAGGATGTTAAGAGTGGCCTTCACTACTACAACATTACAAACTGCTATGATGTAACTGACTTCGGTGATGTTTACCATGACTATATGGCACTTCTTGGAGCTATTACTTACTTTAACTCATACCACATGCTTCTTGATACTGGCACTGTAAGAACATACCCTGAATGGTGCAAGCCTTTCAAAGGCAGAATTGATGCACTCGTTACCAGTGTCATTGGTAACGCCAGCCAGGTTATTATCTATGATACTGTCATTAATGATACCGAAGATGTTTCCAGTGTGCATCAAGTGTTGAATTCTCTTGGCACTCATGAAGGCATGACAGAAATGCCAGTCTTTGATATTCCCGAATTCCATGTCAAGTGGGTTTCAAGGGGACCTACTTCAAAAATCATAGACAATCCATTTGCAGGTGGAATCCCTCAGGTTCCAGTAGGAGGTCTTGAAGCTCAAGCTTTCCCAGGACTAAACAATACCTATGGAGATGTATTTTACGAAGCTATCACTAATACAGCGGTTCTCCAACCAGTATTCCGCCAGCAAATCACAAACATGTACATGTACTCTACTCTTAGGATTCCTGTCAACACCCGTGGAGTAAGCTCTAAAATTTACGGCATGCGCCCAGGGGCTACTTACTCATTCGACAGCCAAGCCGTATCTTCAGGCAAAATCAGAAACCTAAAAAGCGGTGGCTCCGGACAAGTGACATATACGGGACTAGCTGCTGGTAGTGGCTTAATCTTTATTGGCCTTATAGGAGCAACCATGCTACGGAACATAAACAACGAAAGAGCATTTTCTGACCAGCGGTGGAAAATTGAATGAAAGAAACTACTAAGATGAGTGACCCATTGGAGTGATATAATGCTGCATGACAAGTATATGAAAAATGGCCCTCAGGCCGGTTCAGGCTTTATTTTGCCTAAGTCAGGCAAAACTTTGCAGTGGTGGCTAGGTGCTGGACTAGTTTATGCTGGACTTGGCGCCCCTGGCGCTGGCAAAGTTATTAGAGAAATTGCAGCAATTATCGACAAGCCCCAATATTTTGCTAAAGTAGTATCTATGGGTGTAGGCGGCGTCTTAGTATTAAGTGCGTCGAGTTGATAATCATGAGAAATGCGAAAGAAGTTAAGGTAGTACATAGGTGGAGAGCAGACGATTTTGATGGGGAAATACCACTAAGCGGAGATGATGAAATGCTAGGTACTGCTATGAAAATGGCTAATGGAGTAGGTCAACTTTCAGGCATTGTCGAAGACTCTAAGCCTGCTATTCAAACTGCTGCGTGGCTTTCGTTTTATGGTGGCGGAGGTCTTGTAGCTGGAAACACACTAGCTGCGTACTTAATCAGTGACAGTACTATTGACGCAGATGTGGACTTAAAGCGTATGTCCTACCGACTTGGCTATTTGGCAGTTAGCGGTGTTGGTAACTGGTGGGCTAATGGAGTACCTTCAGGAGCAGGTGAATGGACTCGTGCAGTAGGAGTAGGCAGCGGAAGCTTCATTTTTTCTGTTAGGAGAGCACTTCAAAAGGGCTCCGTGAAAAATAAAATGCTATACGCTGGATTAGCAAGCTATGGTGTAGCAGCAATTTCATATGGATGGAGTCGTAGTAAGTGGGGTAAGTAGTATGACGCAACATGAATATTTACTAAACCAATACAAGCCTCCTATTGGGGCTGAGCTTCCATATCCGGTTGACTCTCAGTTTCTAAATACAGTAAATGACCCATGGGAATTTCAGCCTGGCTACAATAAAACTGAACCAACTCCTACTGATAAAACTCTATGGGCACAAAGCGGCAACGATGTAGCGGCATACAAGACAGCATTCGTTAAGAAGTATGGTGCATTTAAGCTTCCTTTCATCGAGTCAACCATGATGGTCTCTCCTATCGAATGGAAGACTGGTTATAGCGACGAGACCTCACAAGCCCTTACTCAGCTTGGACTAATGCAAGGAGAGGCAATAAAAATCAAAGATTCTATTGGAGTAATCAATAGCTCGATTCAACAGCTAGAGGGCCTTCTGTATGGGGTTCAGAAGGACCTAGTAAGTAAAAGAAGGCTTAGAAAAAACCGAGAATACATTGACTTGGCGCTAAAGGAAGCTCCTGAGATTGTCACTACTCTTGATAGTGATATTGATTCCTTAGAGAGTCTAGAGCTAGCTTATGGAAACCAACTGGCTCAACTCAAGGTCGATGCAAGGGTGCTAAACCAAGAGCTCAGTAGGATTCTCAATCAATACATGGACAACGCAGCCAAGCTGAATATCAATGACAACTTTGCTGCCGAATTGAAGAAGGCCAGCGGTAGTGGGACAATAAGAGGAGCTGTGTTTGGTAGCTTGGGTGGTGTACTTGCTACTGGAGCTTTGGTATTTTTGATTGCTCAATCTCGCCGCTCTCCCCGAAGAGTACGAAGTACTGCACGAGGAGCAAATGGCTTGTTCCTCAGAGCACCTAGGCCCTGAAGCGACCTTCGTGTGTCTTGATGATATTACGCACCTTTTGGTTAGAAAGGTTGACTCGTTGAGCAATCAAGGAGATAGGAAGGTCATTACCCTTCATAGTGAAAATTTGCTGAACAATAGGCCACTGCTCATTAGCGACTAAGTTTCGATTTTCGTCATAGGTCATACCAAATGGTGGCCGACCTCCTTTCTTTTGTTTCATTCCTACTCTAATGGATTTTGAACGAAGTCGTGAATAGTACTTAGATGAGTCTGCTATAACTTTGAGAGTTGCAATATTAATTTCTTCATAGTCCATAGTCGCAACAGCAATTGGGATTTTTTTAGTACCTAGGATTGCTAATTGGTCAGCAAGAATCGCACCTTTTCCGTGCCATTTTGCTATGTCATGAAAAATGACACCTGTCAGATTGTTATTATGGGCTAAAACCATCAAGTCATCCCAAGATTTCCCCTTTCCATATCCTTCGGAAAACAATTTCAACTCTTCTGTCCACCCGATGCTTCGAGCCTTTTCAATGCAAACTGGTAGCATTTCATCAACATCACCTGGGGCATCATGCGGCTTCCACAAAAATACTGCTTTCATCAAATATCACCTATCTGTACTTTCCAATAGTAAAAAAGAGCAACCATAGCTAAAATTACGAACATGATAAACTGAGTCACATGGTCTAGTAAGTAATTGTAGCCACTAACATAGATATAGTCCCAACCCAAGCCTTCTGTTGATGTTACGAAAGAAATTAGCCCAGCGATTGTGAGCAACCAAAAGAAAATAGAACGAATCATGTGGGTGTCCCATCCAAAATAAGGGTCCCACACCATTCTTATTTTCCTCCAAAGTGAGCTTTACATTCGTCTTTAAAATCACAAAGATGACCACACCAACCGTAGTTAGTTGGTTCCCTGCAAGGCCACGGCTTGAAGCCCTTGTAGTCATTGTGAAGGTCCGTATCACGGACAAATGAGCGAAGCTGGTTGACGAGCGCATCATACTGGACCTGTGTCCTTACAGTCTTGGCACGGTAAGGAACCGATGCTTTAGGATTGTTCTTACGAACCCCGCTACCAGTAAAAATTTCTTCTTTAGGGATGACGATGTAGTCAAATTCAGTTGGTTTGCCGGTCAAATAGCCGTAAGCAGTGGCTTGTACTTGTCCATCAGCCTTGTCATCGGACCAGCCCCAACGAGGGTTAGGGTTAGAAGTCTTTAGGTCAGCTAACTTTGCAACAGGGCCATTTACATCAATTACCCAATCAATATAGCCACGAACATAGGTTTCAGGACCGCCTTCAGGCCCCCAATCAACTTGGCGGATAGCATCAACTTCGGTTTCAGTAACGGTCTTTGGGTCGAAGCCATCAATAGTACCGCCATCTTTTACCGTGTCATAGAATCCTTGAAACCAATGCATTGACTCTTCAAGAGCCTGCTGCTTTTGGTTATCAGTCATCTCATAGCCTTTCTTACTAAGAACAATTCCTTGAGCCCTGTCGATTTGGTCATCCCAAGCCATTTCAGCCATTAACTGATAATATTCGACTTCTCTAACTGTCCCCTTTGCCAAGTCGTTTAGCAAATGCTCAACGCCAGCGTGTACGGCGGTTCCTTGAGGTAGCCAAACTTTGCCAGCTTTCTTAATACCGAGAACATAGCGAAACCAAAAGGCCGCTGAACACTTAGACCATAGACTAAGTTTTGAAGGGCTGATGTGATTCTTTTCCCAGCGTAGCCCGTCTGCTCGCTTAAACAAATCAGCCATTCAGCTCACCCGTCTGACTGCTCGCAAGCGTGTAGCCAATTGTAGTCAAGCCTTTGATTTGACCAGCAAACTCCGCCAATTCTTTCTTAGTGCTAAAGGCGATTGTCGAAACAATAGCCCCGTTTTTTACGATGTGTAGTAACTTCATATTCATACGGTTTCCTCATATCTGCCAGCTTCGCGCAGAATATAAAGGTACCCTTTCTATTGCTTATGTTGGTTGCAATACTGCTCTCCGGCCTTAGGGGTGCGGCCACATTGTCGACCACTTTTGTTAAGCCCCTGACAGCGGGACTCGTCATAGACTAGCTCATCGCTCTCATAGGTGTACACTTCAGGCTCTTCTTCAGCCATCACTTCTTCGATTACATCCTCTTGCTCTTCAGGAGTCAATTCAACGGGTTCTTCAGGAGCATTGTCTGTGAAAATTTCCGCTTCAGGCACTCCATCCATTTCTGCGAACCCATCAAGAAAATCAGTTGCTACCTCATCGTCGGGGTATTCAAAGACTTCATCGTTTGTTAATGTGGAAGTCATAATAGGGTCGTCAGATGGGAATGCAATTTCCTCTAGGGCTGTGATTAGATTACGGGCGTAGTGCCAAAATAAAACAACATACAAACCTAAGAGGGCAAGAATGCCTGTTAAGACTTCTTCGTTTTCAAACAAGTTTCATCCTCTCCTCTTGTTGGTTTTCTAAAGTTGACAAAAAAGCGTCAAGAATGCCAGGAGCAATTTCTCCATTCATGTATTGGCGACTCCTCTTTGTCAAGTCCTTTAGTATTATACGATAGTGGTTGCACCACCATTCCAATTGTTTCTTTTCAAATTCTTTCAATTCATTCATTAATAGCCCTCCATTTCTTTTATTTCTTCTCTTATTTCTTTGTGTTCTGCTTTCATATCTTCGATTTCCTCGCGCAATTCTTCTAAGCTATCCCGTTCAGCCAATAAAGCGGCTTTGCGACGGGTATATTCATCTATCTTTGCTCTAATTTTAGACGAAAGGGTCCACTCTTTTGAGCGTAGCCCGGACAAAGTTACCTTAGGCATGTGATAAACTAGCTTCATGGTGAATATAAAACTAATTTCAGCAGTCAGCGTATAGCGTTTCCATCAATTCCTTATCTCGGTCTGCATAAAAAATTTCATGCTCGCAACCATAGCAAATGGTTTTGTTACCGCGCATGACTAAGAAGTCTTGATTACTTTCATCGCAAAGCTCGCACTTCGACACCGACTCACTTCCTGTTAGACAGAAATTGCATTCGTGCTTCGCCCTGCTCAATGGTCGCTTGTGGCGGCGGAAGCATGGGCATAAAGTCATTCAAAGTTAGGGCTTTAATAGCGGGGTTGGGCAGTTTTGATTGCATGGAGTTAACGCTAACTGAGGGAAGCTTATCAACATTACTACTGACTCCGATTCTCCCATTCAAACCTCTTATTGGCCATTTTCGATGCATCGGAAGCATGTTTCTTTCGACGACTTATATAGTGCTTAATTGCTAAATCTCGGCAAGGAAAGCATACGGCATATACGCCGAATACACTGGCCGCCCCACCGCAAATATCACATGGCTTTGTTCCCATGTTCCGACTTAGCTTCACTTTGAACAAGAAGGAATCGGTCAGATTATATCTTAGATACTCTTAGCTCAGTTTTGCGAAATATAGAATTCTGGAGAGTTTATTTCTGAATATTCCTACTAGTTTACTATCTGACATATGTCAGTTTGAAAAACAACGCACCTTTATTTTTTAGTGGACAATTATTTTTTCTCAAATTTATTTTTAGACTACTAAAAACGCTATACTGAACTTTGTATCAAATGTAAAAATTATTTTAATTTTAAGAATACTGACCTCGCCCCCCTTGGCGAGCTAAGTAAAAAAAGTAAAACTAAACATTAAACTAATGCAGTGTTGCGTTTTTTTCTTATTCTTCTTCTAATAAAACGCCCACCACTCGATAAACTGATGACGGATAACGCTTGTTTATGCCTTTACTGAACCTTAAGTCCACAATTTCGATGAAATTTTCTTTCCTTAAGCGGTTCAAAGCCCCAGTAACAGTTTGCACAGTAATATTCCAGCGATAGTACGACCACATTTCTTTTTTGACATGTGGCAGCAAGTCACGAGCAGTAAAAGTTTCATTTCCTTTCTTTATAACTGCATTCTTCGCAGCTTTGTACACTCGGCGTCGCTGGGCTAGAATATATTCTGAATCAGGCATTTTACTCACCCATATGGTAACCACAGTACTTTTTCGAGCCAAACTTTCTCCAGTGCTTACAAGGCTTTTGTCCATATACACCAAATTTACTAGAAGCATGACACTTGTATTCTTCCGGTGGTTTTGTATTACGCCTGCAATAAGCACACACTGGATAGAAGCCTTTTTGCTCATACGAGCTTCTTAGGACATTGAATCGCTTATCACAAATTAAACATAGAAACTTCATTTACTCACTGTCCCAGCTTTCCCAGTTATTGGTTACTGGCTCGTGCGTTTCTTCTTCGGGATATTTGTCAGCCGTATATTGCTTAGTAATCTGAGTCAAGACTAAGGTATTCAATCGCCCTATGGCGTTTGCCTTAGCGTTAATACGAATGACTACCCAAAAGGTAGCTAGAGAAATCAAAGCTGAAAAAAGACCCCAATCAATCATGGGTCAACCTCCAAATAACAATCGAGACACTTGATATTGGTTACTACGACTGCCTTTGCGCGTTGCTCATCACGGCTAAATGGTGAAAGGGTCCAATGGTTGCGAACCCCTGTGAATTTGACCGCGTAATTACAAATGCGCTCAGACGCCCCCATAATACAATCAATACGGACTCTTCGTTCTAGGTTAGTGCAAATACAACCTCTTTCGATAATGCATTCCTTACACATAACACGCTCTTCTGTATCGTTTTCAACTTCGCCATCACAGTCTTTGCACATAAACAAAGCACAATTCTTAGAAGTGCAATCTCCGATTAAGTGTTGGCCTTCATAGCCAGCATAATGAGGACACCAACAATCGCAGCTATCGCTTGAGTTATGGCCGCAGACTAGCTTTGGGTCATGATAGTCGTCATAAGACGACCAGCTCCAGTTGTCAGGATAATTTCTCATTTGAATATCTCCTTATGTCCACAGGTGTCGCAACCTAGCACCGAGCCTTTGTAGCTAACCCTAGAAGCATAGCTACCACCCTGCTTTATTTTTATCGCTTGAAGTTTTCCGTTGGAACAAGCAGGGCACTTTACAGTCATCGCATCGCCTCCTCAGACCCCCGTCAAGTGTTTCAGATTGGCCAGGCATTTGAAGCAGTGAACCTCTTTGGTGAAGTTATCACAACCCTCTGTTGCACATGGTGTAGAAATTGCACCGCACATCACTCTTCCTCCTCAATCACCTTCTAGCTTCAAGTTATCATAGAGGTAGCCCGCGAGCTCGTCACAGCGCTCTTTGATAGTAGCCGTAGTCCAGGCGATATGTCGCTTAGCGGTAATCTCTTTGTTTATTTTCAAGTCCGATTCTGCAAACACAGGCGCCTTGATAGCCCACCCTTTGTTGCCGATAGACATGTTTGACTTATCCAAAAGCAGTGTTAGGTTTCCGAGGTTGTTGAGCTTCGAGTTGTGTTCATCCCAATTGATGTGGCTCCAAGCTTGTTCATTTGCATAGGCCTTTGGGGTGATGTGTTCGACATGGTTCATGTCGTTAGCGCTTAGTCCCGGAGACTTATAGCCTTCGATTTTCCTTAGCAAAAATCGTGCCTGGTGGGTATTCAAGTCGTTTCGGTGGCGGAGGTTGTTTAGGAAAGTGTCTTTGCTGGCACTCTTGAAGGTTCGAGCCCTTTGCTTGATTGCTTGTACAGCGTCATTAGCGTTGCCGCTGGTCCACATCAAGTGAGCCCAGCGAACATACTCCGTCTTTAGGCCGTTAGCATCTTCCATACCAGCAAGCTTCGCATGGATATGAACAAACTCGATACAGGAGTAAAGCACCTTGCGGTGTGTCCTTCCTAGTACGGTATTGCTACCGGTGGCTTTCCAGGCAGCTAAGAGAGGAGCGAATTGATTTGATACGCGCATCTCAACAAGGTCGTTGTGACGGCCATCACCTGCTCGCTTATACTTCCATTCAGACCATTCTTCACTAAAGTGGTCTAGCTCTTTGAAAATTTTCTCCCCAACATTAGAAGAACGGCTGAGGGGAGAAAGCATCTCTTCCCAGTGTGAAATGAGCCCTGACGAGGAAATCATCCTTCCTGTCTTTGCCTTGTAATAGTCGCCAAGCATGTAGCCGATTTCTTGTGGTTTCTGCTGGCAACGAGTATCAAAGTTGCCCCATAGCCCCATGAACCGAGCTTCGTCGATTCCACGAGCAGTGAAAAACTCCATTAATGCTACTTTGACTAGGTCGGAAGCATCCAAATCCTTACCACGGCTGTTATGGGCCTTGAACATAATGAATGCCTCATTGAGTGAATCACAAGTAACCGAAGAAACATGTGAGTGGGCAAGCATATCCAGGTACCACCTCACGGCTTTCCTCTTTGCCTTCTCTTCATCATTATGGGGAGCTATCTCAGCTTGATACGCCTCTTCGATTGCTGCTAGTAGCCAGCGGTAACTTTTGTGAAGCCGGGGAAGACTTGGTCCCATAGCGTTACATTCAAAGTCAGGGTTGACTATCTCCATCAGTGAGGTTTCATCAAGTGCGTTAGACGAATGAATGAAGGGGCGTTGCTCATGACGGTCCCAAAGAAGCTCCCGCGCATCTCTCCAATCGTCTTCCATTCCGTGGGTCTTGAAAAAATCTCTAAAGGCAGCTATCAAGGCAACGAAGGTAAGTGTCCTTTGCTGACCATCAATGAGGTCTAGCCGGTTTCCATTTGCATAAAGAATAGAGTTACCAAAATAGTGAACCCGTTGTGGGTTGTTATTCTTCATATGAAATACATGCTCGGTGAGGTCGCTCCATAGCGCCATTACTTCGTCATTACCCCAATCATAGCGGCGTTGAAAGCTAGGAATGTACAATGACTTCCTTTCAATGAATTCCTTGATAGTGTTGCCCTTCGGGTCTTGTGGTGCGGTTCGTGTCATTGTGAAGCCTCCTTTGGTTTCAAACAATCATCACATCGTTGCTGGGTTCCTTTTATTGTCGGTTGCGTGTATTTCTTTAGGCTCACATAGGTACCGCATTCGCGACACCATCGGCCAACTTCTGTTTTTATCTTCATTTTTATTCCTCCTCTTCGTTTAGAGAATCAAGGTCCCAGGGCTCGTGAGTATTGAGCCTAATGGGAAGGTAAGGTTCCTCAAAGGCATTAGCCATCATGCCAAACAGGAAAAGGATAATGACAAGCATGCAAAACAATTCTAAACTCATTGAATACGCCTCCATTCGATAGGGCTTGAAGTGCCGTGCTTTACAAAGCATGGACTGACTTTGAGAATAAAATTCATGCCTTGTACATTAGGCAGGTGCTTAAGATTTCGATATGTACCTTCGCTTTGGCGACCGCCTATCCTTTGAATAGGGCCATTAGTATCGGCTATTCGCCTAATAATTTCACGAGCTGTTACTATCTCGTCTAACTTGACTACTTCAAGCGCCCAAGGGATATACATTTCAGCAAGTCGCTGTGAGCGAGTTGGTCGTCGTGATTGTCCCATATGCAGCGATAAATAAGAGTAGGGTATAAACATTCCTTTCAGTAAGGGTAGGTTTTTGAAACCATGCATACAAGTAATGGCGTTATCGGGTACTGAATAGAACCCCGTAGGAAAGGTGTATCATCGAGGTTTCTAATATCGGGGGGCCTCAACGATACACTTATACTCGCCCTGAAGCAGTAAATACACCATGGAAACCCCCCATTATAGGGAGAAAATCGCCATTATTGCTCGTACAAGCACCCTGAAGCAAGAGAAGGGGCTGGAATCTCAGCTTGTAGCACTCAACTATGCCCTCGAAGCCGGGCTTTACCAAGAATACGACCTAATCACCCCTCCACCGCTAGGAAAGGATGGAGAACGAAAAGGTACCTTTTGGGAAAGGTACCCTTCCATTGAGGACAGCGATTTGAAAACCATGTTTGGGCATGGGGGCCAAGCTTGGTGTGTTGAGGATGTGTCAGGTTCTGTTTTCCATGCTCACCCTATCTATCTTGCTTGTCTTGACTATTGTAGGGAGAACAATATTCCTAATATTCTGTTTGAGCACTCTGACCGCCACTCTCGTGACACTGAAATGATTCTATCAGAAATTCGTCAGCGAAAGGCGGAGGGCATTTACTTCCATTACCTAAACTTCGGAGGTATGGACTTGTCCACCCCGGCTGGAAGGATGATGCTTACTATGGGGGCTGCCTTTGCAGAATACTACCGTAATGATTTGAAATCAAAAACGATTCGTGGTATGAAGAACCTTGAGGAAAAAGGCATTTGGGCGGGGTCTCCACCATATGGGCTACGAGTCATCACCCAAAAAGAGGACAAAGAAAACTATGGGAAGCTGCTTTACAACCCAGCAGAAATGCGTTTTATTCTGGCGCTCTATGACCGCATTCTTCAACGACCAGGCATTTCTTATCGCCAGTTATCAAAGTGGGCTAATGACGATGGGTGGCGGACACGACGAGGTAAAAACTGGACAGCTATGGGAATTCGGCGCATTATGACTTTCATGCTACCCTGGAAAGAAAATGGGGAAGATGATGATAACTGCGGGAAGTACTTCCTAAAAGAAATGAGGGAAAACCCAAACCTAGATGGAGATAACTCTTAAGGGAATGTAGGAGGTACAAGTGTTATGTGGGTTCATAGTGATGGAGTAGCACGAGATGTTGAAAGTGACTTCAAGGAAGCTTTGTTTCCTGGGGCCGCGTGTCTTATTCGCTCAGTGTTTGATGAATATGAAGCATACGAAGCTGAAAGTGTTTTTTCTGTTGATTTAATCAACCAAGCAAGCTTAGCTCAAAGAGCTATCTTTGCAGGGGAAGCCTTTCTAATGTTATTTGACCCTGCATGTGTTATTTCACCTCGCGCTATGCATGAAGCCTTTGCTACTGAGTTTCTAATGCATACACTTTCACATATAGCCTGTGAAATTGAAGATGAGGTATTTGAGCTTCGCAAAGACATGTATCGAGTTATTGACAAGCACTTTACTCATAATCTGCGTTCTTGGAATTGTGAGGACTTAGAAGAATGGCAAGAAGCATTTGGCTGGATTGCCGAAATACTTGTTGGTAATCAAGACTTTGAATATGGCTCTATGTTGGGTCGCTTAGATGACTTAGGTGCTTCATTTATTGGAAAACTCTTTGCAGACTTGAACCAAAAGAACGACTTGTACTTTGAAGCACATGAAAGTAAGCATATCGAGGCAAATATGACCCAAATAGTTCAAAAATGCGCTAAAATCATTGATTTTATTGAAAAGTACCAAAAAAGTGGAAATTTCCGCGCTCACCCCTAGGTGGAAGGGGTAAAAACGAAAAAGTTGAAGGGGTAAAAATGAAGCTAGACGCAAACACTCAAAAAATGATAAACGATTGGTGGCGAGAACATGGGGACAAGATGCACAAGCCACTTTGGGGAGCCATTCGACTATCCTCGGCTAACACCCGTGAGCATAATCTCCGGGTCTGTCAAATTTGTTGCACATTGTTGGAGCAAGGTATTCCGTTTGCGACCGAAGTCCGATTGAATAATGGGGTTCGCCCTGACATAGTCGCCCCAACTCATGTACTACCAATAATTGAAGTGCTTTGGTCTGAAACAAAGAAAGACTTCTTGGAAAAGAAGGCGAGCAAATACCCATCGTCTTTACAAAGGAAATGGATTCTTCATGATGCTAAAGAGGACTACAATGAGACTAGCATTTTTTGAGGTGAGATAATGTCAAATCTAAACAACAAGCAATATCGAAATACTCGGAGGGACTATTATTATGATTCTCCGCAACAACAAGAAGAAGAAGTACGCTGGGGCTTACGACGAGCTGGAAGCTGGCCATCAGACTGGGCTCCACGAAGGACTTGTGAAATGTGCAAAAAGGAATTTAGGACTGATAATGAAGAAGGGTTTAGCAACTTCTTAGTGGATGTTTGTGCATTCTGTATTCAAAAGTTAGTCAAGAAAGAAAGGAGCCGGGTTAAGAACACTGATGTGCATATTGGCCGTCGAATTGACGAAATTCAAACCCAATAGGTTTATCTTCACTACTAATAGTGGTTTAATCATGGCGAAGGAAGTACGCTACACATATACGGGAAAGGAAGTCGGTGGACTTCGAAAAATGGTAAGTGATGTTGTTGTTGTTGAAGAACAATGGATTAACGCAGCAAATCAGTTTTTTGCAAACGGCTATGCTCCCTTGCTTAAGTTTCCCAAAGCCTTGATTCGTCAAGAATGTGGAGAAGAATTGACCGATGCACAAGCTTGGATGCTTCTTCACCACCTCACTAACTCCGGTGTTCCTCTCGCTCTCCGTGATACCGAGGAAGACGAGAAGTCCCGCCCTGCTAAAGTCGCAGGCGCAGTGGCCGGAGTCGCTCTTGGAACCCTCGATACTGCCGTAAGTACCGTTACAACTCCGGTCTCTAAAGCAGCTCAAGCTTTGAAGAAAAATGAGCCTGAAGAGACCGAATCGCCAGATTTGGAGTAATGTTCATAAGGTACTCTGATTAGTCTCAATTTATGAGCGAATGTTGGAAGGTCCCTTTTTGGGAATACCAAGTGATGGCTGCGGGCCTCAAAGAAAGCGAGTATTCTGCTCACTGCTTTAACATAGAAGATGGTATGGTGATTTTCCGTACCAAAAGAGAGCGAAAGTTGCTAGAAGATGTAATTTCATGGGCCAACGATGGTGTAATTCCTGAAAGGGAGGCTACGACCGGCGAGCCCAAGAAGAAAGTCGCAAAGGTGGGCGAAAAAACTGGTCCAAGCATTGGCCAATTGATTCTCAAGAACCCCCATATCATTACCAACCTTCGTGACAAAAACGGCGAATATCTCCAAGGGCTTTGTCCTTCTTGTGCTACGGTCAACAAAGACTCCGATGAAAACCACTTTTGGATTCATTCTGACTATGGTGGCTATGGTTGTGTTTCTGACTGTGAAACTAGCGATGTGACACGCGCCGTAGTGAAAATTATGTCTGATGCAGGCATCCTTGAATCTGACACATATCAAAAGCCAAGTAATGCTGAATTACTTGCGGTTCGGCCTATCGGCAAAGACCCATTGTCAAAAGAGGCAGCGAACAATTCTGTAAAGAGCTTCACTAAGCAAGCAAAGCTAATTTTAGACCACATCCATAGTGCCAAAGATGGCGTGACTGATGAAGAAGGTCAAGATACGCTGAATATCCCTGGAAATTCTTATCGCCCTGCCCGACTTTCGTTAGAAAGGCTTGGTTATATCACTCGTTCCGGAGAAACACGCCCAACCCATTCAGGCTCAAGAGCCGCCGTTTGGATAGCAAAAATGTCACTAGAACAGGCTGAATTAGAATTTGAAATTAGGAATGAAGAAATAGTAGTGGAGGCATCTTCGTGAACATGCCGACTGATGAATGCCAGTGTGAAAACCCTGGACCTCGTCATTCGGGATGCCACCCGACCAGCTGCGCTAGGTGCGGGGGTATCATCGAATGAGTGCTGTATTCCGACTAATGGACACCGTAATTGGGCGAAAGTGTGAGATTGAAGAATGCGTATGCGTTGCTGAGGAAAACGACCCCCGCTGCTATGACCATAGTGTTATGCGACTCATCGAGCCTTTGTTTGAGCACTTTGACGAACAATGTAGCTTTGGTGGAATAAATTGTACTGGAACCGCTACCCACATGAATGAGCATGAGGTTAGCATGTGTGAAAACTGCTACAATGAATGGACCCGTTACCGGCGCATTCAGCGAGGTCGCCGCTATGAAGGTCGCACTATCGGCCAGCTTGTTGGACCCCATAACGAATTGATAATGGAAGCACTGTGGACCCCAGTAGTGACATTAGTAGAAGAAGGAGATGAAACAGAATGACGAACATAGCAATTTGTGAGCAGAACCCAGGATATATGGGTCGAATGAACGATGGAAAAAGAGTAGCAGTAAGGTCGAGGGATGAACACGGCAACCGGAAGGTTGACTTCTATGAGGTCCCAGCGGAGTGCTACATTGATTTGAACAACTTCGCTGAGCGATACACTTGGGATGGTCAGAAGAGAGTTAAGTGCAACCCAGCTAAGGATGTTTTCGACCCTCTTTCGTTTCTTACACAGGACTGGCGTATGGACCGAGCAGGCATCATTGATGTTGAGCCAGGAAAGGGAAAGACCATTGAAAAGAAGCCTCTCGCTCGCATCACTTTCAATTCTCGTTCTGATTTGCGCAGGTTCCTAAAGGACTACACCCCTGTTTATGGCGCTGACCTTGCACAGGAGGACATTTGCGCTATCAGGTATGAAACCGGAAACGAGGACTTTGAGCTACACAAGTGCTACTTTGATATTGAAGCTGTTCAGTTTAAGCGTGATGACCCACTTAAGGCAGAATGGTTGGTTGATTGGAAAAAAGAAATTTGGCACGACCAGCAAATGGTCAACTCTATTGTTGCTTACGATAACTGGTTGGACACTTACTTTGTCTTTGCCTGCCATCCTTCGTGGGATGAGGAAATCAACAGTGATACTGACGGGTCTCGACGCATTATCGAAAAGAAGCACAAGACTGAGAAAGCCATGCTTACCTCTTTTGCTGAATGGTTCTACAAAGCTGACTTCGATGTTATCACTGGATGGAACAGTGCGGGCTATGATATGTCTGTTCTTTACCACCGCATGGAGTCGCTTCGTGTGCCTCACTGCATGAATGGTGTTCACTTTGAGAACGGACTTATGCCTCGTGAAGTCTACGGTGGAGGTGCTATGTCTCCTTACGGTATCATGGATGAGCCGTTTCACAAGGGTGGTCGTGAATACCTTTGGCAACAACAACCACTACGAGGGGTAGACCACCTTGACATGATGGTTGCATTCAAGCGTCTTTACAAAGACTCCACTAACAACGAATTGGTTTCTTCCCGTTTGGGTCGTGTTGCTCAATTCCTTGAATTGCGTGAAGGAAAGCTAGAATCTCCCGATTTCTATTCAAAAGACTATCACATTGGCTGGGAGGAATTCCGTAACTACAACATTCGGGATGTAGAATTGCTCGTGCAAATCGACGATGCCTGGAATGTAATCGGCTCTTACAAGACGGTGCAACAGCTAGTCGGTTGTCAGCTCCGCTCTACTTTCTATGCTACTGGACTTGCTCGTGTCATGTTCAACGAAGAAGCATACTGGAAGCAGCGAACCTATCCCTATGAGCATGAGTTTGAAGATGACGATGACGACCTTGAGGGTGCTATCGTTCTTGACCCCGAAGAATTGGACTCAGTCGGGCTACATGACTGGACTGTTATTCTTGACTTCGCCGGTCTATACCCCTCTATCATGTGTGCATACAACACATGTCATTCTTCTAAGGTGCGACCAGGAATGCCTCACTTAGATGATGATATGATAGGACATAATGGTGTTCGTTTCCGTAAGAACCCTGTTGGTGTTCTTCCCAAGATGGTTCTTCGTCTTGACGAGCAAAGGGATGAATACAAAGCGAAGCTGAAAGAAGCCGAAGCTGCTGGTGACAAGGTAGCAGCCCGAAAGTGGAACGCTATGCAGCTTTCAGTCAAGCGAATGAGGGCTTCTTTCTACGGAATCATGGCTTTCCCTAAGTTTTCCTGGTATGACCCTGATATTGCTAAGACCATCACTATGGGTGGTCGCAATGCACTTCTTTCTATCAAGGCAAAGGCCGAAGAAGCAGGGTTCAAGGTTGTGTTCGGACACACTGACTCTATCTTCGTTACTATGCCTAAGGAGTGGACTCAGGAGAAGGTGTATGAGGAATCTATCACCCTCGCTAAGCAATTGACTGACCATGTTCAAGCCCAATTACGGACTGACAAAGTCGTAGTTGAATTAGAGGCTATCATGGACAAATATTTCATCGCTAAGAAAAATCGCTACGCTGGTCGTAAGGCGTGGGATGACAAGAAGGGTTTCCTCAACCTTGACTTCTCCGAAGACGGTTGGCCTGAGGTTTCCAGGAAAATGTCAGGCATGGAGGCGAAGCAAACCAACACTGCACCTGTTGGTCGTAACATTCAGTTGCAGACTTTGGGTCGTATTTTTAACGATGAATCGCCAAGAGAAATCCAAGACAGCATTAAGAATCTTGTAGTTGATGTTCGAAATGGCAACATTGACGACAATGAATTAGTCGCAAATGCAAAGCTCAACAAGTGGCTACCACATCATGTTGATTGGCACTGGGGCTATGAGAAAGAGTGTGATTGCGGAGAATGCCCCGAACCAAAAACTGGTGACCAGCGTGACGACGATGATTCCTGCTATGCCAAGAAATTTTGGTCTGCTACCGCAGCATTGTTCCACAATGATGTTCTTTCTGACGACTCAAAGGGGTATGTGAAGCTCGATAAGGGTGATTCGTTTAGCTGGGTGCATGTTTGTGATGGGCCGACTGCGATTCCTAAGGATGGTTGGGTTGGTTTCTATGACCTAGAGCAAATTGCTGACTATACCCTGGATTACGCACTTTTGGCTGAGAAGCATGTAATCAAGAAGCTAGAGAACATCTACTTTGGTATGGGTTGGGACATTAACGAATTGTATGAAAAGAAGCGCTATTCTCTTGATGACTTCCTTTCAGCATAGCGTTTTCCTATCTCTAGGTCTTTACCTGCGGTAATTGCTTCAACCATTCCATCTAGGTTGTCGATAGTACCCATAATTGGGTGAACGCGTAGTGACTTTCCTGGGTCTTCTCCACCTATTCCACCTAGTAGTGAAGTAGAGTTAGCGACCATGTGTCCACTCTTTCCTAAGCCTGAAAGGTAACCTGTACTGCCCATATTATCAATCAAAGCATCAATGTAGCGAATGTCTAAGTCACCTAGCCCGGATTTACTATTCATCTGCTGGTTAAAAATTTCTTTAATACCCGCTAGAGCGGCTTCGAGACCAAAAGAATGAGCAATCCAAAAGGGGTCATTACACACGGTTAGGTACTCATCATAGTACTCGCCAATTAACTCATATGCGTTCTCCATCATTGGGTTTGTTTTACCTGGCTTTGGCTTAGCGGGTCCTTTAATTACAATAGACCAACGCTCAGGACCACCTGTTGGGTGAGCACCATGCTCACTAAATGCTCTTCCTCCGTTTATTAGGCCATGAATTTGATACTTGCCTAGTGACTCTTTCAATACAAGTAGGTATGAATCAATATCTAAGTATTCAGGAGTACCATGCGTTCTAACTCTTAGGCCCCCTTCTATTTCATTTACTGAAAACACTGGGCTATGACTGCTACCTTTGTAAGTCAAGTACTCTTTAACGAATTCCAAGTCCACTTCAAAGGTGTTTACTACTTCCATATCGAATACAATATCTATGGCTCGCTCATCAGATAGATACCTAAACACAGTCGCTATGTCATCTATGTAAAGTGTCGAACAGAAGTTAGCTAGCTTCTTAGCGTAATATTCATCATTGTATTCTTCTTTCAAAAAGTACTGCGTCACTGGTTGTTGAATGGCGGAGCGTGACAAATCTAGAATCTGAATAATACGGTCTGTTGTGGGCACTGTTCCTTTACCACCACCGTGAAACGCCCTAAGCCCAGCTTGTGTTACTGGTTCACCAACATTTGCAGCTCCTGTTGCACCAATCATTTCACCAGCGCGAGCTTTGCTTTCATTGTAATACTCGTAAGCGCGAGCAAAGTATTCAGCAGGGTTTTCAATTTCTCGCGCTTCGAATTCGGGGTCAATTTTTTCGCGCAGCCTTGACGAAATATTGAGGGGCAATCGTCCTAGCTTGGGAGTATTTTTGTACAGTGTTCCATCTTGACATGTGTCACATTCATCAAACAGTGTAATTCCATGCCTACACAGCTGTGACAAAAAGTGTGGCTGAAGTGAAAGTGAAAGTCCGTCTGAGTTATCGGGTCCTCGCGCATGGAATGGTTGAATCCCATCTTCACCAACTTGTAGCGACAAAACCTTGCCCAATCGCATATTTACCAAATAGCCTCTATCGTCAATCATCAAGTTTTCAGATGCGCGCTTAAGTCGATGCTCAAGATAGCCCGACTTTTGAATCGCGCCCATTGATGATTCCATCGCGACGCGGCGGCCAGCGACAGACGCAAGGAAGTATTGTTCAGGAGAAAACCCAGTAGCATAAGAGTCCGGATTAAAGCCAAAAGCTTCTCCTGAGTAATCACCTTCTTTGAAGTGTGGCAGTAATCGACCTACCTTATTACCACTCATCAACCGGTTTCCACCTACTCTCACTTGCCCATATGCCCCTGACATTTGCTGAATGTTCAAATCACTAGCACGGGCCCCTGAAACAACTGCAATAGCCATTTGGTTTGCTGTACCTTGCAGCTCTTTGGTAAGTTTGATAATTTCATCATCAAAGTCATTAGTGATATTTGCTACTTGCAATTCCATCCATGCAAGCGGGTCGTAAGTAAGCCAATGTCGGGAGTTTTCGGTGAAATAGTCATCAGGTAGGTTCTCTAGAGTCCTGTTAAAGAAAGCCTCAGTTATAACCCTAATTTTTTCATTCGCTTCGTCATAAAGTTGCTTCTTTTTCTCAATAAACTCAGGAGCGCTGAGCGATACATCCTCGATACCAATAGTATATCCGACATACAAATGAGCGGCGAAGAATAGACGATTTATGTGGTCAATGAAATCTGCTAGCATTCTAATGCCCAGCTCGTAATTAAAGTGATAAACAAAGGCAGCTCCTAGCACCATTGACCCGTTTTTGACACCCTTTGCATCAAGAGTACCATAGAGAAGCTTGCCGTTTTCTATTCTTGCTTCTGCTCCAGTTTTGTCTTTCCAAACACAATTAATTCCTTCGGGAATGAACATAGACACTACGGACTTGCCAGTGTAAAACTTCTTGTAGTCAGGTTCGGGTAATGACTTGATGTAACTGAGGGTTCCTTCGTCATCTCTAGTGTACACTAGTCCGAGCATTTCAATGAGAGCCTTCTTCGAGAAGTAAACATACCCGTCTTTGTCGTAGCCGATTCCCCCTACTTTGTTGTAAGTACCATACGGCCCCTTGAACGACTTTTTGTCATCGTCTTCAAGCCGTTGATAGTCATTGTAAGAGATTTCTATTTCGTTGCCCTTCTTATCCTTGCCCCGATATACCAACTTGCTCTTGTTAGGGAAAGTAAGCAAGTAGGCACCTGATGTTTCGTCTTGGTCAGAGGCAATAGTAGGCCTACCATAGCGAGAGTGAATAATTTGCTTATTTACATCTAGAATATCTTTTGCTTCTTGGATAGCTTCGGGTGACTGTGGCACAAAGCAACGCATAGTATCGCCATCGTAGTCTGCGTTAAACGGCACACAAATAGTAGGGTTGAAACTAAATGCATGTTGTTTGAGCGGAACCACCTTGCCTGCCATTACATTCTGACGATGAAGAGCAGGGGCGCGGGTAAAAAGAATAATGTCGTGCTTTCTTAGCCCTCTATGAACAATATCGCCAATTTTGAGAGTGTCTGCTAAAATGGTGCGGAGGCTCTTTCCATACTCGTATCGATACTCTCGACGCGCCTGTTTGATTTCTTTTTCTTTACCTGCCTGGTCATCCCTACCACGATACTTGGCATTAATTCCTCTTAGAATCTCTTGATACCATACATTTTGTGCTTCAGGGTTTACCTGCCTCCCCAAAGAATCCACTTCGAATGGGTCATAACGACTATTGGTTTCTTGTAATAGGCTAATTTTTCCTTTGCGAGCGCTCATCTTTTCAATATACTTGGCACCCCCAAAGTAGTTTTCAAAATCCCAACTATCGAGAGGTATTATTCCTTTTTTATCAGGTGGACAACCTTTCTTAACTGCTTCTCGCAAATCTTCGATATTTTCCTTTGTGACCCGCTCAGCAACAGTCATGCGAATACATGCTCCCATAGGAACACCGACTTCGTCTATTCTAAGCGAAGGGTTAGGAGTGATTACAGAATACATAGTATGCTCAGTGACTTTGGACTGGTTAATTCTTCGGATGTGGTTTTTCTTCTCCCCCGCTGGCTTAATGCGGTCATAAACGCCTTCTAGTGCTTCAGTTACTAGTCCACTCCCGCCAAACTTTTGCTTTACAGCAGGTGTGCCAAACGGGCTTTGTGAAGTAAGAGCCTGAGTGCAGGCCTTGAACAAAGTACTCTCGCTACGAGCGAATTTGGCTTGGTCCTCATACATGTCCAGGAGCTTCTGATTCACTCTTACAATGTTGATATACAGCTTGTCTAAGTCATTCATTTCTAAAGCACCATTAGGAGTTTCTTGTGGTGGGCGAACAGTGTTAGGTGCAATTGGAAATACATCCCAAAACAAGTAACTTGGGTGTGAGCGAGGTGCTCCTGTTAATTTGTCAACTTCAGTATTGAAGCTCAAAGCTAGAGCATGGTCGTTGGGGATTTTCTTCAAAGACTGGTAAACTACATCATATCGGTATACTTCTTTTCTTGGGAATTCATCTTTTGCTCGTTCACCAGGCTTAGGAAAAAATTCTGCAGGCCGCCCAAATCCATATTGCATCTTAAACATGAGAATAGGGCTCTTTTCATCACAGTGCGGGCAGTGATTTACTTTCGTACTTAGGGGCGTCTTAACTGGGCCACCTTGGGCGATTTGATATGGCCCCAGGTCTCTTTTTGCTTCTCTGTAATAGTATTGGTAAGTTTCAGCAATAGACTTCCAAATAATGGCTGAGCCTTCCGGGCTAGTCATTTTGTTTTCATACATGACTTTCTTTGCTTGAGCAATTAATGGCTCTAAGTACTCGTCAGGCAAGACAACCTTGTGGCAATTTCGACATGTATATTTGAGAGTCTTTACTAAAGGCGAAGAATCAATATCACCGGTCAAGTAAAGGTAATTAGGGACTGGGACTGCTAGCTTTATTCTTCCAAAGTGCCCTGGGCAGGAGTATTCCTTTGCCCCTTCTATGTTTGCAGTATGTCCACATGTGTAACAAGCATTACGCCCATGACTTCCAAGTCTTAAATCAGCTACCCCACCATGAATTGGTGCAGGTATGTCAGGAATCATCGTTTTACTTTGGCGCGGGGTTTCGTATACTTCAGCATGGCGGATAACTCGGTCTCCACTTAGTAGCATAATTTCTTCAGGGCTCATCATATGATGATAGATTGCCCCTACTGCTTTTGATTCTTCATGTAAGGTAGTGTTTGGATAAACTAGAAATCGAGCAGAAATTGGTCCTTCAATTACATAGCCTTCAAAATCAGTTTCAATCTGAACCCGGTCTGACACATCTAGAATCTCAGTATATAGCCAATCTTCAGGTTCCGGGTCTCCGTTAAGGTAACCAGCTGTATCTTCAAAGGGCTTATTTGCTATTTTGCAGATAATTAGCGGCCCTACTTTACTTCGTAAGTTAGCGGCGTTTGGCGAAAGACGATACCACCGATATGCTTCACCTGAAGTCCTAGGAACCCATCGGATTGTGTCAAGATTAAATTGAATGTATTTTTGGTTGTCTATCTCTTCTATTTCGTCTTTGCTAAAGAACCAATAAAACTCCTTAACTAGAGGAATTTCATTAGTGGTGTCTTGAATTACCAAATCAACCCCTCGCTGCTGTATATGCTAGCCAATCCGCCATTTCATTTAACTCCGTGCCGACATGTGCCTTTACCCATTGGTACTGAGGCACTCCATTTAGCTTATCTTCTAGCTTTCTTATTCTTGCTATTGCTTTAACTAAGTCGGGCTGCTTGATATTATAGTAGTCAGAAAGACCTTCAACTACCATTTTAGAGTCACTGATGATTGTTATATGGACACTAGGGCCTAGATTTCTGGCTACTAAGTCCTCTAAAGCCAATTCGACTGCTAGGAATTCCGCCATATTATTGGTAGTCACGCCGACATACTCTCCGTGTAGGTGAAGAATATTGCCAGTGATTTTTTCGACAATGACATAGCCAGCTCCGCATTCTCCTTTGCTATCACGGTCACTGTCTTTGACGCAACTGCCGTCGGTCCAAACTTCATACTCCATTCAAACACCCTTTATTACACGATACTTGACCTTTGTACGGGCTTCTTCTCTATCGCTATCTTCGGGGCTAAACTTACTTCGGACAACGGTTATCTTTACTACTGAGTCAATCGGCGTTTCTTCACCTTTCATTCGTAAGTGACTAAGCGCCGCGTCTTCATACATTAGGGCTGGCAGCTCTTCAATTTTAATTGAAAGAGCTTTCAAAACAGCATCTGCTTCTATGGGCGAAAGAACCTGGTGGTCGGGCATCAAGTAGTGCATCAACTAAGCGCAGGTACTTCCTCACCATGAATGTACTGCTCAATCTGCCCTATTTCATGACCAACTACTTTGGCACGATAGACAATAAAAAGCGTTCCTAGGAAAATAAGAATATCACTGAAGACAAAACCAACTAGAATTGTCAATGACAAGTACAAAAAGCCCAAAATTGCTGCAACAACGAGAATACGCTGACGAGACTTTAGGTCGTCTAACTCATAATGAATAAAGCTGGTATTGAAATCACCAGTCTTCATCATTATCCCAGTCCCAGTCATCGTCGTCGTCGTCATCATCGTCGTCGTCATCGCTTTCTTCTTCGTCATCATCGAGACCGGCAAGAAGTCCATCTAAGTCATCGTCGTCATCGTCGTCGTCATCTGACAAAATGATAGCCTTTGCTTTCTTTGGCTTGTCTTCGCCAAGCTCTTCCCAATCAGGAATATTGTCATAGTCAAAGTCATCTTTCTCAGGAATCTTAAGCTCAGGACGCTTTTTCTTACCTTTAGACATAGCGGCTTGAACCATAGATGGCTTAGATTCTTCTCCATCCTCTTCATCTTCGGGCTCATCGAACTCGATGGCACTTAGATTGAGGTCACTATTCTTTTTTAGAGCAAGAGTTGGTTCAACCCAGCTTTCTAGCTTTTTCATCGCTGATTCGTCATTCATAGCTTCAACTTCAATAGTCAAGTAGTAGGTGAAAACCTGCTTTTCTGCCATGAGTATGTATCAGCTTCATTCTGACCTTAAACCTAAGTATTGGTTTAATGACTATGTATACTTTCACAAGCCTTATATGCACCGGGAAGATGCACATAGTAATGGGCACCGATGATGCCATGAGTGCTATTAGGGTTCGTAAGTACGATATTGACCGCCTAAAGCATTTTAAAATTAATAACGAGTCTATTTGGGAGACCTTGGCGAGGATTCTCAATGAATATCATCATAGCCAAGTTAACAAGGAGTAATAGAAATGGCAAAATTTGCGCGAACAGTGTCAAAAATCGAACAATGCTTTAGAGTTTATGAAGACTCCCTGGAAGTGGATGTTCTTTCCTTCCATCAAATTCGTGATTGGTATAACGAGCAAACCAAGGATGGAATTACTTCTGCTCGCCTAATTAACCTCCTTCGCAAGCGTCCTCAGTTTGTTTGGCAACATACCGAGCGTAAAATTGGCTCAAATGAAACATTGACCTTTTGGTCTATGAACAAAGAAGTCAAGCTGCCTAACCCTGCAGATGGTTGGGTGGTTATTGAGCAGGCAGCTCCGCTATCGTGCTAGTAGTACTACCCTAAGAAGCGCTACAATATGAAGCGAGGGAACTGCCCTCCTTCAAATATATTAGGAGGTAAAAACATGAATGAAGATTTTGTATTCGAAGGTGAAACTTACATTATCGTAGACAAAGTTCCGGAAAATGTTCAGCAAATGTGCCGTTATAGCACAGGAAGCGTGGACAACTATTTCATCGGAAAAAAGATGATTTTCTGGAAGTCTGCCGGTTGGAAGTTTTACACCACAACGAACCTGTGAAATCTAACTCATCAGTTTGAACGCCAGACTAGCCACAAGGAGGGAGAAAAACCGGCTAGCAAAAGTGCGGTAAGCACAGGATGTGAAGAAAATATCACAAAATGAAAAAACAAACGAAGAAGAGCTAGTTCCCTGTAAGGGGATTATCTACATGTCAGTACAAGGCGGAAAGGATTTCTACGACCCATGCCCCCACAACAATAAGGTCCCAGTAGGGACTGAAAACGGGGGCGGAGAAACCTGTATCGAATGCAGGAAAGAAAACTCCCGTAGCTACATGAGCCGAACCCACATATCTGGCGGACGCCCAGTAGCACCTATTTGAAGGCACAAGAGCTCTTCTTTGTACCACATCCAGGTCACTGACCTGTCCAACCCGCCCCTGTGCGCCAAGGCTCGCAGGGGTGGCCAAGTGCGGTAAGCACAAGCAAATGTCAAGGTAGTACTACCTTGGCGAGCGCTACAATATGGAGCGAGGAGAAGACCTCGTATTCAATTAGGTGAAAAACTTGGATAGAACCCATGCTGTCAAGGAGGTTCTAGAAGGGATGTACGGAAAGCAGCGAGCATAACCTCGTCGTGAAACCGGTAGGAGGGCTTGTACCTCTGAGGTTGAATTTCCCGCATTCATATAGAATCTTCAAAGCATCAGTTTAGGGGCTCTTGGGTGAAATAGACCTGGAGCGACCCGTGACCCCGGTCAGAGACTATGCGGTTCAACAAACTCAGAATGTGCCACTCAGCGTAAAACCTGAGTCTGCACAGCCTACGGGCCGAGAAATAGACAAGCGAGTAGCCACGAAGCGTGGGACAAACAGTAGCTAGTTAGCCAATAGGCGATATACAGTTACTGATTGTGAATAGTAAACAACCCCCAACGGTGTTCGAGCCGACGGGGTTGGGATGGACTTAGAGTGGATTGCGCCGTAGATTCGGCTTAAACTCAATGAAAATCCCGTTACAGAAACAACCAAAGCTGCCCTGAATTCAGTGCAGATGGTTGGAACTTTCCTTGGATGGAAGTACAATGTATGAATGCCGTCGCCTAAGTGCAGGGCCGCCACTTTCAATGGCCTGCTCAGAACGGATATGATGCTGGAATTGGGGTGAAATCCCAGTTATGAATGCATCTGTGCATGTATGCCTGACCATGGGGAACGATAGGAGAGGATGTTCACGCAACCTCTCCTATTAGCGAGGTAAAAATCGCCCAAGTCAAAAAAGTTAGCCCAACGGTGTTCGAGCCGACGGCTGCTTTGGCCTCTGCAACCGGTGAAGCGGACCGGAGGCCCCAAGACTTGGAATTAGGCTGTGGTAGCCAATCTTACATGTGAAAGCTGAGTCCGAGTAACCAACGGAACAATGAAGCTTTCAAGCAAGAAGCCGAATGCTTGCATTCGGCCTTCACATATCAGGAGGAAACCAAAAATTCTCCTGTATATATGGGCACCAGGTGTATTCCTGGTGTACCGGGGGTCAGGTACATGTTTACCATGTCCTGGCTCCCAAGACCATATCAGTGAGTGGTGTAACTGATTGGAAGGTTGTTGGACAACCTGTATGGTATGCTAGCTTATGCTAGAAGTGCCTCCAACTAGAAGATTAAGTGCATTACGCACACACACAATTTACCACACTCGCCCGGACTCGATTTATCGAGTCTTTACATTATCTTGAGACTAAAATAGGGCTTAAGCCCGGCGAACCTATCACCGTAAGGATGGTGGGTAAAGTCGCACAGTAATTTATTAGCTCTCTTCGGAGAGAAACAGAAATCCAGCTACCAGCCTCACGGCTGAGACTAATATACGCCCACATAAAGGGACCTCACCGGATAGAGCCGAGGGTCCTGTGGTGCGCGGAAGTTGGATGATAATGTAACTACAAAATATACCAGGGTAGCGTTAAAACTGCCCTGGTTTTTTTTGTATCAGTATAAGCGTGGACACTGGATTATTCAGGACCAATGTAGGTTTGACCTACTTCCGTCAAGCAAAGATGGAAAAACAACTTACAGACGAGCAGGTGCTTGAGCTGTACACATCGATACTTCGTATCGAAGCCAACGCAATCCGCCAAATGGAAGAGATTGCTGGCACTGCCGACCAATGGCGGAAAGACCAGGCTGAGGCTAGTCATGCCTTGGCAAAACAACTCCGTGACCTCTAGTCGCGTGAATAAGTGTATCAGTGGAAGGTACTGTTGAGTACCGGAAGCAAAAGGTGAAAAAAATGAAAACCGAAACGAAAACCGAAATGAAAACAACTTTGTTTGTTTTGGTCGCCCTGTTTCTGTCCATTGGCTTTGTGCTGATGGGCAGCTTGGGTGACTCAACAATCGAAGACCGAACCGCTGACAACGACGAGCAAGTGCGTATCGTGAGTCCCCTCGCTATGCACTGGAGTCGATGGTCCGTCCGCAAGAAAGACGGAAACCAGCAAAAGAAGGAAGCATGGAGAACGGCCCGCTGCGGCCAATCCAAAACCCTTCTCCACTGGCGACAAGTCATGCTCCCAAGCAAGAACCGTCGCCGTGCTGGTACAGACCAACAGCTCAACGCTCAGCGTGTGCTGCGTCTTCAATCACCTTTCGATAGCGCTAAGAGGCTCGCTCAAGAGCTTCGTGTTGGCGTCATCGAAAACAACGAAGGAATCCAGGAAGTTCTCAACCGAGAAGTCCGAGTGATTCTTGAGACAGAGACACGAGCAATTCGAGACCCGGCGATTCGCCTGGACTACCTGCTCCATGTCTTCACAACCTACGGGGCTGCGTTAGGTATGGTTTGCCGAGACAAAGGAGACCAAGAAACCCTGACGATTTTGCCTCACCACATCCGGAACGCCATCACGAATGGCTGGCAGAACATGCCAAAAGCCGGTAATGCGGAACTGATTGTTAAGAAGTTCAAAAAGGGCCTGGTTACGCCAGGCCTTTACAGCTCTCTTTACTTGAGAAAGGGCACCCCAGCTCAAATTCTCATTGATAAGATGGTTGACGAACAACTTGACCACTACATTCAGAACAACTCCGTTTCCGAAGAAGACCTTCGTGCGCAAGCAAATAAGGCTCTAAAGGAAATGGTTAGCATTCACACCAAGTTTATGAAAGGAGAAGTGGACATTAATTTGTTCCATGAATCCATTCCTGAGCAATTTAGTGCCCAAGTCTCGGCTTTCCGAGAGAAGGGTAACAACATGAATGCACTCAAAGAGGCAGGTATTGACAGTGAAAAACTTGCTCCGTATGCGGAAGAGCTCAAAGCTCTTCAAGCGGAGTTTGTTACTTCATACCTGTCTTGGAAAAGGAGCTCAACCAAGAGCCGCGACGAGCACCACAAGGAGCTGCGCGCAACTCTTGAAGAGTCACATCTGAGCGAAATGCGTGAAAAGTACCATTCTTGGGAAATTCGCGTCACTCGCAAAGAAGGAAAGAAAGTCTATGTCACCATGGAGTGGCATTTGACTCCCATGACACCAACCAAGTCAAGGGGCAAGAAAGGCGCTGAAGAGGTTGTTCCAAACAACCACATTGGTGCCCGATACCTTTTGGGTCCATCTAATGGAGTCAAAATGCCTCTCGATGTGAAAAGGGGTTATGTGCGCGGTGCAAGCAAGATTGAGAAGCACGGCGGACACCCTTACACTGGTGACACCACATCCATGCAACTGATTCGCGCATCTTCCCACAAGGGTGAAGATGGTTACTTCGGGGTGCTTAAAAACCTCCCTCGTAACAAAGTGTTTCAGATTCAAGCACGGCGTGAAAACTTCAAACAGCTTTACACTATGATGAATGTTGTACTGGGCGCATGCCCGTTCAACCCTTCATGGAAACTTGCTGGCTTGTATTCAAACCCGAAGCTCGTTGAATCAAACGGGCAAGCGTTTTCTCCTAACCTCACCTCGTTTGAAGTGGGTACGAAGGACAAAAAATCGGGCAAGAAATCAGGCCGAAAGAAGCTTGGACCAAATGCAAAGAAGAACCGTAACGCGGTTCGGAAGGCAGCCGAGATTCTTGACCAGCAAGATGAGCTCAATATGGCAGAAGAGGGATTAATCGACCTTTATCGACCCAACACAGACCTTGCCGAAATTGAAGCTAACCACAACAAGGAATTGCTTCGACTCTGGGAACTCCTTTACAAGGAAACTGTTACCAAGTTGAGGACACGACTGAAAGCCCAAGGCCTAACCGTCCGCGGCAAGAAAGACGAACTTGTTAAGCGTTTGATGGATGAGTTTGAGAAGGAACACCACCGTAACCAAGCTCAACGCTGGCTCGACGAAATGGACGCAAAGCACGGTGTCATAATCGAAGACGAAAATGATGATAGCAACGACGACAACAACGACGACAGCATCATCTATGACGACGACGATGTGTGGCCTGACCGCTCCGACAACTGAGTTCTGAACGACACAAGCACAACTCCCAGCTCACTGAGCTGTACAACGGGAGCAGGGGCGCCAAGGCTCCCCTGTTCCCCCCTGTGTAGGTAAGTCTCCAAGCCTGCCTAGGTCTTCGACCTGAGGCGAATACATTGACCACTAGGTTTCCCCCCTTTGTTGGTCTTTGCTTGGCTTGTCATAAGTGAAATTGTATTAGCATGAAACGAAAATTGTGCCTCTTGATTTTGAGCCTGCTACTGACCACCCCCTACATTACTGGAGGTGAGAATATTAATGGCTTCGCTGACGACACTGAAATCCCCAATGCGCACACGATGATGAAAGTCCGTGGACGCAAGAAGTGGAAGACTGTTACTGATGTTGCAAAACAGAAGAAAGCAGTCAACGCAGCTGCGCAACAAGCTTACCTTTCTTCACCCGAAGGCAAGGCTGAGCTTGCGGCTGCTTCCAAAGGAATTTCTCAGCGCAAGAAGCGCCTTATCTTGAAAGGCGACATTCCGTTTGCCCCGTCTATTGATGACCAACCTACATATTGGAAAGTCAACTCTTCCCTTCCTCGGAGGATTGATAGCTTCCAAAGTAACATTAGTTGGTTTGCGGGGTTCATTCGGAAAACACTGACAAATGCTGGGCTCAGTCGACGCCAAGCAAAGAAACTTGTCAAAGAGTATTTCCCAAGCAACCGAGCGATTCGCAAGGAAGCTGGGGAAACTAACAAAACTGCTGACGCACTCCGATACGAATATACGGTTCGTCAGATAGTACTTCACCGATACTTGAGGAATCATGTCAATGACTGGCGTGTTTCTCAAGTCAAATCTTTTAGAGAACAGCACACAAAGGAGTGTGCAAAACTCGAACAACAATTGGTGATGATGGGAGGCTGGGAGTCTCCTGAAGATGTTCGCAAAAGCTATGACCATCGATTAAAGTCTGCTCTCACCCCAATGGTGAAGTATCAGGCTGGCGTGATGAAAGGCCTACAATTGGAAATGAAACAAATCCGAGAGTGGGCTGAAGTCAAAAATTATGCGACCAAAGAAAATGTCCAATTATTGGGCAAAGTCCTAAAACAGTTAGAGGCAATACGCCTTGACCTCGATGTACTGCTTGAAAACGCAGTTAAGAAGAATATGAAACTGACTAGGGCACAGGTACTTGCAGCGGCCAATAAAAAGGCAGCTGAAATCGAGCAACTTTGGAAGTCTCGCATTTCTGAAAAAAGAGCATCCATCTTGCAAAAGCGAGATGAATACCTTGCGTCTGAAGACTACCGTACTCGAACTACTCTTCACTGGAAGATTAAGGAACACAAGTACACTATGAACGATTTTGATGATTTCATCAAACAATCACTGCGGATTCCCTATGATATGCTTTGCAATCTAGAGGAAAGCACACCGTGGACAAATTTTGAATCAAGCATAAACTGGATAAAAGGTGAGCATGTTCTCACTGGCTTATTTACCAGGGCAGCTGAGTTTGACCTTGTCCACCACCCTGTACTCCTAAATAATGGAGTTACACCTTGGAGTCTCCGAGAGGCTCTAAGCATCAATGGTACATTCAACCAAAGCCAGCGGTTTATCTCTATTCCGCGTAGTACGGCTGAATTGGAAAAGATGACTTACCCCGAACTCACCTCATACGCGAAAGAGCGAGGAATCAAAACATGGGTTCGAGAATGGGTAGACGACAAAAGAACGGTTGTGCCAATGCCAGCTGACCAACTGGTCAGGGCTTGCGCTACGACTTTACACCTCGACTCTCCTAGGGACGGCCAAGTCCTTTACGAGCTAGGTATTCACTACAACGAAGTCTTTTCTGAATCTCAAATTTTCAAAAACAAGTGGGCTGGAGATGTTTACTCTTTCACTGCCCCTTCGGTTGAAGCCCATGCAAAGACAGTTATGGCTGAGAAGGTTGACCACTTACTCAGCGACTTTGACTTCTGAGCAAAAAGGGTGTGTTTAAGCTAAATCTCCATTTTCCCCTGGAGCTGCGGCTTGCCGATAAGTCATGGTAAATGATAGCTTGATAGCGGAAACCAAACCGCTGAAAGAATTTCTGTTAGAGCAGATTAAAGCTAGTGTCCCTACCTACGAAAAAAGAATTCTTGGTTGGGGGGAACTAGCTACTGGTCTAGCAGTGGTTGTTAAGTTTCAACCACCAAAAAGCGAATTTAGCCTCAGTTCCATTACATCAGGAATTAGAGATGCTAGAGGTAGCTTGCGCAGTGAGCATACAATTCGAAGTTTGATAAAGTCGATGATGTTTTATCGTCTTATTGTTCAAACTAGCTATGCTAAGGGCGCTACTGCCTACCGTATTAACTTTGAAATCCCAGGTGAGCTTTGTGCTTGATAAAATTAAAAATGCCTGGAACAAGGTAATGTCTTCCACCCCTGTGGAAGAAGAGCTAAGCACTAACAAAGTTGACGATTGCGTTAACCTAGTTTTTGAAATGGCTAAACTCATGCAAATCGACCCGCAGCAAATCGTGGATGCTATGTATGAGCGATTAGAGGTCTTAAAGATGAAAGAACGATTTGACCCTGATATTGACGCAATTATGATATTGCATGGAGATAACCCCGATGCCTGATAGAACAGAAGATTTCGAGGCCATCTCTAACGACGAGTGGTTTGACACTCATGTTTATCCTAAAATAAATAGGATAAGCCGAAGAGAAGATGGAATGTACTTTGTTGCTATATCCCAGTGTTGGGAAAGGCACAAGTATAACGATGAGTATGCTGGGCCTGTAAAATTGGCAGCATTTCCAAAAAAGGTTACAACGCCACAAAAATGGTTACCTAACTTCTCACATGCCGTCCGGTTTTGGCAAACGCTGAAAAATAAACTGGACAGTATCGGAGCTACTAATGCTCGTGTGGATATTCGCTTGTACCTTTCAGGTGCTAGCGGTCCCAAAGCCGCGTTACTTTACGCAATCGAGGACAATGTTTCTCGACAAGGCCTTCCTTACTTTGAAACTCCTTTCAATTGGGCAATTATTCCCATGGTTTGGAATTCAGAAACAAGAAAATACGAGGAAGAGCCGACCATTTATTCTTACCCCAGTAGGTGAGAGTAATAAGTGAACCGTGAAACGAAGTCACAATTTGGAGGAATTTTATGGTAAGAAAGAGACTCTTTCTTCACCCTACCTTTGACTGTTCTTTTGACCATGTTTGCAGGGAAGACTGCTACTTGTTAAACGATAAAACAGCTGATGAGAAAAAATTTCGCTTGCCTGATGAATACTGGGTTAATATTACTCGGTTAGCAGGCGAAAGTGGGTTTAAGGAGCTATCCTTACCAATTAATCCTCTTAGGGGCGTCACAGGCGTGAAAGACCCCTTGCACTGGTTGAGATTACTTGCTCCTGTTGCTAAGGAGTTTGAAATGGTAATCAATATAACCACTACTTTAGATGTTGCTCAAAAAATTGAGGAAACAGATATTGTCGACATTATTGCAATCTCAATTGACGATTATCGTACAGGAAAAGATTGGAATAAGCATGCCAAAAAGCTTGCAGCGCAAGTGGAAAGGCTACAAGGCTTTGGTATAGAAGTAAACTGTAACCTTAGCTATGACTCAGGTACTCAAATTAGCTTCTTGTTCAATCGAGAAACACGAAGAAAATTCCTGGTCGAAACATTTGATTACACTACTGCCCTTTGGCCTAAACCGCTAAAGAAGGCAGGTATCAATACTATTGGAGCAGCGCGCCTAATTCAAAAAGGGCAGCGCAACGGCTCCGACTATCCTGACCTTATCGGTGAATCCGAAGGTTTCTTGGAAGATTATTGTATGTCCTTTGCGAGAGGAAATTCGAGTTGCGATGCTGGCTACGGTCAGTTATCTATCGATGCTTTTGGGCGGTTAGCTATCTGCCCTTACTCTCCTCACGGAGTTGATGTATCAACACCTGAGAAATTTCAGGACTACCTAGTAAACACACTACCAAAGAACAAGGTAATCGAATCTTGTGATTTGATTGATGTTGAATAGGGAAATAAGCGTGGTTGCTGTCTTGTGAGAATAGAACCGGGTACGCCCGCTCAAAAAGATGCCACAGGACGAGCATAATACGACAAATATAACAGAGAGAACGCTTATTCCACTCAAGAATGAGTGCTTTAAGAGAGACATTGAAACTGCTGAGCAACTGCTTTCTAACCAAGGCGAATTGCTCATGCGAGTTTTGCGAGAAAACCGCCCATATTGGCGAGAGTGCCCTCACTGCGAGGCCTTTCTTAAGCCACAGCGGGACAAGAAAGTTGCAGACTGCGAGGAGCGAGGTTGGGTCCTACCTGACTTTGCTGTGCGCGGATATGCATTCCAGCGATTGGACGAGGTAGAGATAGTAGACGACGGAGTTGTCTGCAAGTTTCACCCTGACCATTATTTCGCTACACTTTCTGACTTCTCCTCTATTTTTGCACCTAAGGTTGTCACTCCGACGACCGTTTGGGTGGATAGACTAAAGCGACCTGTTATTCAGAAGTCTAGAAACTGCATTGGTTTGAAGCACCCCCACTGTTCCATCTGTGGAATGTGTCATACTAACGCAAGGTCTCACGACCGTGGGCACCCTGGTACCCGCCGTTACTGACTTCCCTTCGAGGACCAATCCTTGATTGAATAAGCGTGGTTGCTGTCTTGTGCGAAGAATGTCACAAGACATGATTTTGATTGAGAAAGGAAAACTGATTAGGTTCGTAAAGGACCTGGTCGAGAGGAACAGCCAATGCTGTATAGACCAAATGTGCTGTCAGCACTACATTACCCACAAAGAGGAAATGGAAGACAGGGAGTACTACAATACTCTACTCGAAGACTTCGGCCTTTCGCTTGAAGACTTTGAGTTCGACGAGCGTGGCTACTTTATCGAAGACTGACCTCAATCCTGGACCGAAGCTTGACTGTGGTTTGCCCGCCCACCGTCAATATTTAGGGCACACGACAGGTGCCAGTCCCCGGTACCTGTCTTCTAAGTGAATAAGCGTGTATAAGGTGAAAAACCATGGTAGAGCTAAAAGCAAACCAATTTTTACTCCGCTCAATAAATGTAAACGAGGTGGAGATAATGAAGGGAACGCACTGGTCTGAGACTCGCACCCTTCGAAGAAATGATGTTCTCGTACATAAGAGGACAGGACAACTTGCCCGTGTTGTCACGAGCGTGTATGGCTTCGACAATGACCGTCACCTTGGATATGGGGAAGTTTACAACATCGAGTATGTTGAATGTGTTAAAGGTGGGATGGAAACATGTTACCATTTGAAGCACAATTTTAATTCTAGCGGAATAGCTAGAGACTTTATATTCACTGAAGAACAGTGGCCTTACCCTTTAGAAGACGAGGAGTAAGTAAATAAGCGTGTATTAGGAAACCATGACTGAACAACAGTTTTATGGACTATCCTTTACTTCACCAATTTTGGTGATAGGAAGAGGAGAACCTGGAGTAGGTAAAACTACTACTTTTCAAAAAATGAAAGAAGATATTGAGAAGGTCAACCACCTTCGTGTCGGAATTTTTTCGACTGATAACATCTTCATTAACGCCGATGGCGAGTACGAATTTGTACCTTGGGCCATCGGAGCTGCACACATGTTTGAAAGCCATGAATTGATTTTATCAATGCGCGCTAGAGACTATGATGTGTACTTTTTGGATAACACTAACCTTCAACGCTGGGAGTACCTCTCCTATTTGCGTGAGGCCATGTATGAAAATTTCCGTGTGATGATTCTTGACCTTCGCGGTCAGGAAAACTACGGAAACATTCATGGTGTACCTGAAGATAAAGTTAAGCAGATGGCTGAGCTATCTGACAATCCATATCCCCCTCACATTGAATCATACTATGCAAAGAACCAAGAATACTATGACTGGGTTAAGATTACTGAAAGTGACCCACGCATCATTCAAGGTTTGATTCTAATGCACTTAGGGGGAGGGCCTGTTGGACAAGATTCTTGAACAACTACATGGCAACAAAAGCTTCCGTGTGAAGCATTGTCCTCCTGACAAATATGGAGAGTGGCAGCGAAAAGAGCATGAAGATTGGCAACGAAACGCCAAGCCTGAAACTGATTGCTGCTGCACAGATGTAATTTATACCGCTGAAGAGTGGAGTAAAGAAAGCTTGCTAATGAGCGGCTTTGAATACGCATCTATTATCATAGCCAGTGCTAATACTAAGTGCTGGAAATGGGAACACGATATTGGCTCTTGGAAGTTCAGTCCTAAAATAGTCGGCACACATGGTAGTCGGCTCGAATATAGGCAAGTGGACCGAAATATGAGCGTAAGGAAAATTCGTGACTTAATCAAAATGGCGAGCCATAAGGAAGCGCATATGCTAGCTAGGGCTTCGCCGGAATTGCAAAAAACCTACAACAAGGGACATGTCAACATTAGAGGTGTCCCGTTTCCTATAAATCGGCTAAGAAAGGCCCTCATGTACCAAGATGAAAATACCCTTTTCGACTTGACAGTTATTACTTACGGGCCCGATTGGAAAGAACGAGAAAAAGAAGCATGTTCAGTGCTTTTTATGCTGGGTGGACAACATCACATTTTAGTCCATTCTCAAAGTCACTCGTATACCAAGGAGTTGAAAGGTATGACCTCTATTGGTTATGACGCTTACGATTAGGTGAAATAAGTGGACAGAATTTGTAAATTATGCCGCATTACATTTGACTTCAAAGGTGGAAGTCTTTTGTGCTCGCTCTCATGCCAAGATGTGTATGAGCGCTTGCGAAACAACCTCTACTCTAGAACGGTAGCACCTGCAAAAAGCACGGTTGACCGCCTAGAAACACAGACTAGGATAGCAAAGGAAGAACACCGCACTGCGGTTAGTACCCATAACGCTTTTTGTCAGTCTGACAACCCGCTTAAGTTTTTGATAGAAACACTTGATGACGACACTTATCGGGCTGTTGTAAAAGAAATAGGAGATGATGTTCTTGCCTCAACTGAAAATTCGGATTGAAACTGAAGAATATATCTATGAAGAATACTTTGAAGCTTGAGCTTCGAGTTTCTTTAGTCCTATAAGGTAGGTAAAATGTCATTTGATATGCAACTAACCGTTACTGCCACTGGGTCGGATGTGTTTACACTCCTTCGTGCCCTTAATTTGGCAGGGCTGGAGCACCTCGTTGAGGAAGCCCCAGCTAAAGAAATTGTCGAGGTTTCTAACTTTGACAAATCTGATGGAATTGACTTGGATATGCTTCCAGGTACAGTTTCTTTTTCAAAGTCTCCTAAAAGGAAGAAGCGAAAGCGTCGTGCTCCGCTTACTGACATTCAGAAGGCTAAAATCGAAGAGCTAGCACTGGCTAACAGTGCCGCAAAGATTGCGAAATGCCTCGATATTCCCTACAACACCGTTTGGGCGTTTGCGAGAGCAAACGATATTCAATTTGGTGTTAAAGAAAAAGGCGGAAGACCGCCTAAAAACTAACTGCTTTCCTTAGTTTCTAGGGTAAGTATAAGCGTGGATAAACAACCTAACACGACCCTTGCGGAGCTAGAAGAGCTTTGCACTGAATGGAATAGCCGTTCAGAAAAACCCTCAGCGGAGTACTTAACTTGGCTCCCTGAATTTCATGAAACAGTCGTAGAGGCTAGAGGAGGCTTGTTTGCTCTCTTCTTTGCTTACTGCGATTTAGATGAAGACAATGACCCGTCTAACGGAGTATATCGTTGTCTTTATCCTCTCCTCCCGATAGGAAGCGGAGGCGTTGCTCTTATTACAAGGAACCCTGAAACCTTGGAGCACGAAGTTGAGAAGTTTTTGGCCCAAATACGCCATCAGCTCAGCTAAAAATAAGCGTGGAACAATTTACAAGCGACACGACCCTGGAGTATTTCTTAGAAAACAAGGAGAAGTTCATTCTCCCTGTTGATGAGACTCCGACGGACGAGCAAGTACTCAGTCTGTTAAACAACGCAGCCGTTACAATGAATTTTGAAAACGGTGACATTGATGGGATTGGATTTGATATTGACTCCCTGAAATTTATGCAAAACAACCCTCACCACATGGAGGGTCTACTCGTTAACCACATTGCCCTGATGCTTTACCGCCTCAGGTTCTTTGCTGACGAGCTAACTCCTCAAGAGTATGAAATCCTTGAGCGAGCCGTGTTTTGGAGCGACATTGGTAAGCAGGCAACTGCAAAACCAAAGAAACTGGAAGACGGGACTGAAATCACGACTGCATACGGTCATGCTAAGAAGTCCTCAGAAATTCTCAGGTCCGCCCAAGGCCCTATATACCCAGCTATTGACTACTGGTGGTTCAAGCCTGTTAATTGGCTGGTGTGTGAGCACATGAATGCTCACAACCTAGAAAAGAACAAGGAAAAAACGGTTATACCTGATTTCCTTGTGCCTCAAATCGAGGGACTAAAGCCCTGGGAATTCCCGGAGTGGGAGTACCTCGTTATACCCCACACTGCGGGTAAAGGATTCAACAAGCAAAGTTATGCTTGGATTAACCGCAATCACAAGCTACTCCGTATTAAGGGTAAGCTAGACGAAGACGGTCGTATTTCCGACCTTTCTTTTAGTCTGTGATATATAAGTGTGAAAGTAGTACTACTTTCCCAAGCGCTACAATATGAGCCAGGGAGTGCATACTGCTCAGTATGTCCCCGTGCATTTATGCATATGGCCTGAGTAACGCTAGTGAAACATTAGTGATTAGTGATAAGTGAATAGGATAGAACAACTTGGACCGTGGCGGTAAACTGTCACCCATTCAAGTTATCCTTGAAATTGCCGCCTTTGCGAACCCCGATGCATTGGCGAAAGAGTAGGGCATTAGTGAATCAGGTTCTCAACCTGTGAAACTAATGAATTTCGAGACAAGTAAAATACGCTTTCCGAAGCGGTTTTGCCTGTTTTAAGGACTTGAAGTAACCACGACTCTAGCCGAGTTGACTCCGGGTTACTTCTCGTAGGCTCTCCTGCCCTAACGGGTAGAGAGATGGAGAAATTTCAGCAAATAGCGACCTTGTTGCAACGAGTTAGCTGTTTGTACTGTGAAAACACTCTAATTTGGGCTTCACAGCCGATTTTCGAGTGTAAAACATGAAATTAGCGTGGTGAACCAGAAATGTAGTAGTAGTACTACTTTGCTGGGCGCTACAACATGAACCGGGGGAGGAGTAATATCCAAACTCGGTTTTTTATTAGGCGTGGACAATGTGTGAAGGAGCAAGTACTTCGGGAAAGTGAATTCACACTAAGCTGACTCTGAGAGTCGGTAACGCTGATGATGCCCGACCTCCGTGCCTTCATGGCCTGTAACCGGAGGCGGGACTTCGACACATCGGGATGGCAGAAATACTGTGAGAGAGCAGTTAGATTGTCGCATGAGTAAGCAGCCGTCGCGCTGCAAGAGACTGTCAACTGGCAGTTTCGTAGACTGGAGACAGTTGCTCTAAGGGTGGAAGCAGTCAGAAGCTTCCTTGAGGGTAAACCATAATCCCTCTCCCTGTCCCGATAGTTAGACACGGTAAAGGCGGCGGTTTCGAAGACCAAAGCCTAGTGTTTGAAGGTGACTGAATGTGGGCAACTGAACTGCCCTAAAGTACTGAGATGAAGCGGCTGGAGCAATCCGAAGCAAGGCAAGGAGTGGGTGACCACTTGAGCCTACAACAAATCTCAGGTCGGATGCAAGAAATTGTACTTTCTCATCATCCGTGGGAGTGCCAATGGCCCCCCTTCACCTTTCTAGTGTAGTAAACAAGCCGACCAAGATTAATTTTGGTTTCGGTGGATAATAGAAGCACGGCAATAAGGGCTAGTACCCGGAGTCGTGAACGACAGGAAAAGAGGAGAATACTCCTCCCTGGGACTACACACAAAGTGTGGAATTCTGATTCATTAAGCAGCATACGCAAGCTGTGAAGAAAGAATGAAACATAGGAATAGCTTTCCATTAACGATTGTATGCTGGGCGCAGCGCATGATTGGGATAGTGAAAATTGCGGATTTATTCGTGATTCTTCCTACTTGCTACATTCCCCCCTGGGAATGAGCTAATAAGTCTTGAAATTGTAACGGAGGTCTGAAAAATGGCCTCAAAACCGTTGAAAGACCTTTTCGATGAGCAGTCTGAATTATATGACAGCTTATTCGGAGATGACGCCAAGTTGTAAAAATGACTTTGGCAATTCAAAAAATTCCTGGCGCATGTCTTACGGCATGCGCCTAAATTTTTTTTCTTATACTTGTACACAGGTCATTACCTACGACCTCAATAAGTGGCACCACTGCGTCCCACCTGTGTTCAAGTGATGAAGTTGGGGTCGTAGGGAAGAGGGCAACAAAACCCCTGGACAGCTTTCCTGGGCGAGAATGAAATCGGGTCACCTAACCTGGTGGAGTTCTGACCTTAATGGATTACAAGACTTGTCTTGTTCCGGGACGCACGAGGCTTCACAACCTCGTGGGCTCTTGAACGCAGGGGTGTCACACCCAGTGTGGAAACTGCCGTTTAGGCGGTTAAAACATTACAGACTACCTATTTGGTAGCTGTAAATTAATAATAAGATGCCTTTAGGCCGTGACCGAAGGTGTAGCAGGTACTCAGTTCTAATACAGGTACCTTTTATTTCATATTAAACATTAATATGGGGTAAAGAAGGTGGTTTAATATTGCCAAGGCTTTTTAGCCGAGGAGAACATGAAGCTATTGAGGGTGCAAACCCGTAACGAAAGTCAGATAGCAGGGTGGGATAGGCCACCTCCCATTAGGAACGGTAATAATATGAGTACAACTCAGAAAATTTCCATTAAGGGGCTCAAAATCGGTGAAGACCAATTTGAGCTTCTTGGCGAAACCGTCACTGAACTTGTCGGTGAAGCCGGAACAGTAACTATCAAAGAAAAAGGTAGTGAAGGACTCCTGATTAGGAGTCGACACCATGTGTCAGCAAATGCTAAGTTTGCTGACATTAAAATTCGTTTTCATGGTGCCAACTCAGATGTTGGTATCTATGTTGACGCAGATGGCCAAATTGGAATGGCCTGGGACGGATATGTGGTTCGTGGAAACGACCAAATGAAATCTGTCTTTGAAGGACGGTCTGACCGTCATACTTTTGAACGCAACTTGAACGCTATGTTCGTTGCAAAAACATTTGAAGAGACTGCAGTCCGTAAAGGATTCAGTACCTCAGGTGTTAAGCGTGTCTCACTCAAAGAAGAGAAAATGGGACAGTTTGAACTTGAGCTTGACACCGGTGGCCTTGGCTTCGGTGGCTTTGGAAACACAAATGAAAACACCATGACTAACTCCCTACGAGGTGGTTTGTAATGGGTAAAATCAAAGTTATTGTAACTGAAGAAGGCGAAATTAAGATTGAAGCTAAAGAAGGGTTTGAAGGGAAGTCGTGCCAAGAGGCAATTGACTTCGTTATGCAAAACCTTCCAACTGGCTTTGCCTTTGAAGAGTTGGAGACTATCCGACATGGTAACTTTTCAGTAGTTGCAGAAAACCCAAAACAGGTTTACTTGCAAAAAGACTGAACCAATAAGGAACGGTAAATATCCCTTGAGGGGGCGTCAGCCCCCAATGAAAAGAAAAATTCTTTTCAGCCGCTGCGAGGAACACTTTCGTGTTCCTAGCCGCGTGATGAAAAGAATGACACATAATGCTAATAATGTCCTATGACAAAATATGCCGCGCTAAGGAACACGCAAGTGTTCCTCGCAGCGGCTGAAAAGTAGAAAACGAAACACAAGTATCGACACAGCGGTCGACAAAACTTCGACGAAGTTTACCCGACGGTAATAGATACACTGTTTCTGAAATTATGATTGCTTTGATGCTTGAGGAGCTGAAGATGGAGATAAAAAGGTGCCAATCAGGTACCTGACACATATCATCTCAAGTCTAGACCATAATATCCGCGGCTACCAATCTGAAAGATGGTGACCAAGATATTTGGAAATCTTTCCCAGAAGATTCCTGGACGGTACTGAGATTCCAAACTCTGGCTCTGATTAACTTTGAGACATGTCAAATGTCAGAATCCAATAATGCAAGCACTATAGCTTGCCATGGATGAATACGATACAGCTGGATTGTGGTGAGTAACCACAGTAAAATTTTGCCAGGGCACACACTCTGTGTTCTGTCTTGCCCAGTGGACCACAAGAAAGATGATTTCATGATGGCCAAGTTAATCGAAACAAAAGGTCAACTTGCACCTGGTAATTGCCCGGTGTATGGAGAGAGCTCGCGAGGTTGCCACTGCGCAACTAAGCACTAAGAGTTACGACCGGCCTCTTCCTGAAGAGACAACTACTAGTATCAAAAAATCGTGTTACTGAAAAGCTATTCGAATAAAGAAAGACCACAGTGTCGCGACATTGCAGGTAGTGCCACCATGGCACGACTACTGAACACCAATGTCTACAGAGACCTATTGGTCGTCGAAATGAGCCGAGCATCTATCTTGACATATGTCAGGATAGAGAACATTGAGTTCTAGTTTTGGTAAACCAGCTGGTAATACAAGCTGGAAATACAAAATAAAGATTCGAATAAAGAAATTCACTAAGTCTACTTGCGGAACCAGCGCTATGGACAAGATGGTAACAGCAAGATGATTGCAAATAGCCAGTACTTGTAACCATAACACATGTCACGAGTTCTGAATTCACAATCGTGAAGATATTACTCAACTACAGTAGCTGCACCGCATAATCGATGGATAAATCAAAACATTAGCAAAATACATCTTAACTCCCGTTTTGGCACATGCCAAAACACTGGTAAAGACTATTTGAGAGTGAGGGGGACCTTGGTCTATGAACCAAAGGTACCCCGAAACCGGTGTGAAAAAGACTCTGTCACTAATGCCTGCATGGCACGGTACAGAACCTTTCGTTATCGAACCAGAGAAGAACTTCGGTTCCTCTAGTACCAACGCGGATTAGTGGTCCGCCTCTCACAGGGGCACCATTACGCAACTGAAATTCTAATCGATTAACGAAATAAAATCAGGTAACTAAACTTCCTAGAATTCTAAAGATACGACGAGTACTTGCAAAGAATGTAAACAGAGTTTACACACAGCAATGTCGTCACAATAATTTAGAGCCCTGAGGACGAGGTTACTTAAATCCACCAAATTTCCCAACTGGAGTTGCTCCAGTAAACTGAGGAGCTAATAGATGCTCCAAATGTCCATACAAGGATATTCAGAAATTACTCTCGCGCGCTGAGGCGCCACTAAGAAAACTTGCAACACTGCAGCAGCGGCGTTGCAACTTCTTTGCCACACATGGTCAGGTAGCTTGTACAAAGCATGCTGCCATGTAATAGATATACGACATGTGTCACGCATGGCGGGTCGATTTCACCCTTTCCTGTCCGGGAGGGTTGCCAATCGCCCGTGGTACCGATTCCGCCAGTTTGAAAATTGTATTAGGTAGGATAAATGTCACAAGACAAAGTATACCAAAATTTCGTGGAAAAGAGAGCAAACCTCTCTAATACTTCACGACTTCTGCAACTGTGGAAAGCCACAGAACCAGGAGTAATTATTGAAACGCCAGAAATGGCCGAGACTGTAAGCGAAATTACTCGACTTGCAGCAACACCGGAAGCTCGTAATATTGCCCCTAAATGGCTTGGCGAGCGTCCTGAAGTGGTTAGAGTTTCTTTCTCTAACTACCCACAAGAACTCCGTGTAATCGAGCCAACAATAACGAAGCTCGCTAACGGAAAACAAACGGTTACCTACACCAACCCAATTGAGGGTGATGGTGATTTTAACCCAATGGATGGCAACGCGAAAGTGATGCCTTACGGAGACCCAGTCGATGTGCCTGAAAACTTCTTGGAACCATTTCCAAAAAGCGCGCACACTAAGATTTTGGGTGCTTCGCAACGAGTTAAATTCCGAGCTAGGGCTGACCCTGAGAGCATTATTATGACTTTCTTGGAATCCCTTGACGAATTTGATTCACAAAAAAATGGACGAGGACGAATTTATGTTGTCGAAGCCGCAGAAAATATGTTGACCCTGAAAACCATGGTCGAAATGCTGCGTGAAAAAATTGACATGTTCCGAAACCAGCAAACGACTGGTCTCGCGATTGTTCTTCTTGTTCCACTTGGATTCGATAAGATGCCTGACAGCATCAAAGAAAGTTTCTTCAGTATGAAGTGGGAGCGACCCCATAAGACACACTGGCGTGACTTAATCCAATCATTCGCTGCGGCCAAAAATATGGTCATGGACGAAGATAGCAACGGAAACCCGATAGTGGGTGTTTCAGCTAAAAACCTAGAGCGTTGTGTCAGTGCTGTTACTGGTATGACTAAAGCTCGTGGTGAAGCTGCCTTGCTAATGTGTACTGCAAAGTACAACAAAATTCTCCCTGAAGTAATTCTAAGAGAAAAGTCAAACCTGGTTAAAGACTACGGATTGACACTACACAACCCTGACCCTGATGAAGCGGTTGGGGGCATGCAACAATACCACGAATGGTTAGCGGAAGAAATCGCATGTGCGACCCCGCTTGCTGCTGGATATGGACTTGTTGGTAATCGAATGGTTATCCTAGCAGGTCCTCCAGGTACGGGTAAGTCGCTTGGTGTAAAGGTGCTTGGCTCCATGACTGGTCGTCCAATTGTTCGACTAGCTGCAACTGACCTTCGTAAGAAGTATGTCGGTGACGGAGAAGCACGACTACAAATCGCCATTGACTTGGCGGGTAGCATGGACGGAATCATTTGGATTGATGAAGTCGAAAAGCTAGTACAAAACACATCAGCAGAACGAGATGGTGGCTCAAGTGCCTCCGTTCTCTCTATTTTGTTGACTGAGATTCAAGAGAATAAGTCGAACATTATGTTCGCATTTACAGCAAACCGCGTCGAAATGCTCCCCCCGGAGTTTGTTGACCGTGCTGGTTCTCGATTTTACTTTGGCTATCCTACGCGTGAGGAGCAACTTGCGATTCTTCGCATTCATATTGCTGCTATGCGTAGGTACGAGCCAGATAACCCTGAAGCCGATGAGCGTGGCTATGCTCGCCGGAACCCTGACGACTATCCATTCTTGGAAGAACTCCTGAAGTACACCGATGGATGTAACGGTCGCCAGATTGCGAATGCTGTTCAAGCAAGCTTCAAAATTGCGTTCACCACACACCAAGGTGAGCCAACAAAGGAAGACTTCGTAAAGGGTATCAATCGAAACGCTATGAATTCCACTCCCCAAAAGGAGTTGGAGCTTATTCGCGACAACTGTTTGGCTCGTGGTTTCATCCCAGCCAATTCCGAAACTGAAGAAGAAGCTGAGTCTGTCGACTTCGGTGAAGTAGGAATCGCAGGTCGTCTTTGAACCTAACCTGGAATTAATTTTCCAATATAAGTGCAAGCCCAATGGGGCACATTGTCCAGCGTTAGCTGGATTTTTTTTTTGTATAAGTGACTGAAAAACCCAGCACAACTACCGAAGATTTGGAACTCAAACAAAAACTGAGTAAAATCTTTGAAAGTCCTGTTTATTTGTGGGACTTAACAACAAAGTCAGCGAGGTTGGTAATATGTCTAACCTAACTGACCGAACCGGCGATATAAGAATCGTCAGCGCGCCTAAAGAATTCGAAGCTTCTGAAATGTGGAAGGAGAGTTTTCAACAACTAGAAATCTTTATTGAAAATCTAGGGCGCATGAAATACATCGCCATCGAAGATTATGTTAACATTAATGTAAAACTCCGATGGAGAAAAATGCTGAAAAAGCTTGCAGATGATGATACTGTTTCACTTCTAAAGCTGGGTGGCTTACAAGATGATAGAGTTGAGAGCCTAACCCTAATAAGAGCATTGAGTTTATCGCAACTGACAAAGTACTTTCTTACATTTTCTAGAAAAGTGTCTTACGATTGGTACTATGACAAATGCGTGAAAGGAATTAATGACTACACTCAAATGAGGGAGCGGCTCATAGGCTATGAAGAACATCTTGGCCTTCCTGAGCTAAAGCTACCTCACTATGATGAGTCAAAAGTGCTACCGTTTGTCAAAGAAGCGGTTGAAGCATTTACCCAGTGGCGCAATACCATTTATGACCCAACAACTGCGGTAGTAAAACTGCTACCGATGAGGGCTATGGTGAATACATCTTACGGTGGAAACAAGTCCATATTAAACATAGACCAATCTACTGACGGTGAAGTTACTGAAGAAGACCTCGCAATGTTAGATGTTTATGATACCGAAGAAATCATTGAAAAATTGAAAGAAATCGAGAAAAAATACGACATTGAGAGCGCTTGGCATGTTAGCCAAGTTGCGCTACACGCGCTAAACGAGAAGTTTAATTCTTAGACTGATTGTATAAGTGGACCAACAAATGGAAAACCTATTGTCTTGGTTTGAAGAAACCAAGGAAGAGCAGAAGGTCATCGAGGCCCGAAGAAAAGCTCTTGAAAAACAAATTTTAGACCTTGCTAAGGAAAAAGGCATTTGCGGTGTAGTCCCATTTGACTATGCTGGCCGATATTTTGAAGCAAGCCTGAATATTGACAGAATACGAACCAAACTTCCAAGCAAAAAGGAAGTTATTGAGCAATTCCGTAAAATGCTGCCTGAAGGTAAGCAAACTGCAGAAGAGGCTCAAAAGTTATACGATTCACTTACAAGTGAGGCTAGTATGACTGATTCAGTTACTATCAAAGCAGTTGACCCTCCTAAGGAAGTCATCGAAGCTAAAGTAACACAATTACAAGAAGAATTGAACGCTGGTGAGTAAAATGCCAGCGGTATCGTTCAAGCAGCGTATTGCTAGAATCCTTCTTGATAGTGATAAGCCACTAACTGCTAACCAGGTTCTAGCTAATTGGACTGCTAGAATTGCTCCTACGCGAGGAAAGGTATCTATGATAATGTCTTCTCACAAGGAGTTTGTCGCAGTTGATTCCCCCAAAGGCCAACCAATTTCTTATACTCATATTGACCACCGCATGCTTGCAAGTGGTGAAGAAGAGTAAGTATTGAGTAGCAAAAGAAAGCAAAGTAAATCAACTACATGCTCCTGGGGCGATATAGTGCTTACTACTAAACAACTAGAATTTGCCAAACGGCAAACACTGAAAGAGCTCAAATCTTTGAATCTTTTTGTTAAGAACGGTGTAAACTTACACTCTACTGGCTCAGCAGAAGAAAAAAATGCTGATACGGAGTTAGTAAGGACAGCACTGCAAAGTATTGAAAACATGGATATAACTCAGTCTAGTGTAGCCATCTTAATTTCTGCTTTACACCGCTTAGGTGTGGAAGCAAAGCTAGATGCTATCTTTGACTTAGAAGATTTGACTCCTGTATAAGTGCGGAAAGATACACAACCACACAAAATTCGCAAAGATTATGCGGCTAGGCTTGAAGCCTGGCGAACAAAACAAACGCAGCTAGCAGACTACAATAAAGAAATGTCTCGTGCTAAACAGCGTACTCTTACAGATTTTTTCCCTGAACCTGAAGAGTGATAAGTGGCCAAAATTAAAATGGACCCGATTACTGGTAATATTACCCATATCGATGGAGTACAATTACTGGTTCCAATATCAATGATAGATTGGACAAAGGCGACTCAGACTTATACTTCTTCATGTATTGAATACATAGAAGAAAGCTACAAAGCACAAGAAAAATGGAACAGTGCTATTGGTGATTCTGAGATACTTAGTCTAGTCAAAAAGCATGTTGGAAAAGAAATTCTTGAAAGATTACAAGAAGAAAAGGGCTTTAGCTTGGTTATCGTCAGACCTACTGAAAAGTGGGAAGAGCCAGGTTATGAAGAGCCTCAAGCAGAAGGATTGGTCAATTTAAACGACCTTAGACGAGTTGAGATAATTTGTATCGCAACTGACCTTCTAAAAACTAAAGTACGCCGTCAAAAAACTAGCATAAACAATGCTACTAAACGGCGTCAACTTGCTATTTCTGTTGAAGAAATACAAGCAGAATGCAGAAAACAGTTGAGTTTCCCAACGAAAACTGTCTCTAGAGTCAAGGGCGTTAAGGGTTCTGAAGAACCTCATGACACTGATAATATTGATGAATTTTATCTAGAGAGCATTCCCGATATTCTTATTCAGGAAGGATGGAAACGGTATACAACTGAAAACTCCTTCGTACCCGAAGTAAACAATCACCCTTTTTGGGGGTCTTTGGATGAGTAAGATTTGCACCATTAGAGGGTGCAGAAGAAAGGTTCCTTCATTCATTAAAAATAATCCTAAGGGCGAGCCGCTTTGTGCAGTTCATCATGGGTTACAAGTTAGAATGGAAGAAGATAGAATCACTTGTACTATTATTGATTGTACAAGCATGGCTTATTCAGGCGGTCTGTGCAAAAATCATAGCCACAGCCCGCGTGAACCCCGTATGGACTTAACAAAGTGGCATACAGAAACAAGACAGGACAAACTAAAGCTGACTCTAGGTAATGTACTTAGAAACAAGCGTCCTTTGCACTTGCTACAAATGAACGACTTCAATTGTCTTTATTGTAATGGAGATGCTCATAGCTCTCTTGGCGCAAGTCCCCCTCATTGTTGCCCAGTTTGCTGGGCGAAGATTGAAAAAATTAATTGAGGAATAAGTGTTGATGACAATAATTCAACTCATTGTGTTTACCAGTATTGCTCTTGGCTTACAGCACCTGTTGTACAAATATCAGGTGCTAGGCACATACACTAGCTGGTATCACCGCATCAAGCACCGAGGTGCTGGATGGGAATATTGGAGGAACCTGGTTATCCTATGGATAGCATTGGTACTCTCTACTGAAATTACCTACATCATAGGGTTGAGGCTTTATGGTTAAGGAAATTGAAGGAATTGTAAGTCCACCCACCGTAGTGTGGGACAGGTATACTGACAACTCGTTACGAACCAATAGCTTGGGAAATATCCCTGACGGTGAGTATCGCGTAGTTGATGAGTTTATTTGTAATTTTGAAAAGACTTACACACCCGGAGGCGATAATGACTGGAAAGAAGGAGATGCTCCTTGCCAGTACATCTATTCCGATACGCGAGTTACTGTCAGGTCAGGAATGTTTGACCTAGGACAACTTTTACAAGCCGCTGAAGAGCTAAAGACAAAATCCCACTATTGGGGTGTTTATCTTGAAATCGCTAAGTTTGTAAGGAGGCCTCGTGGTTCTGCTCCTAGTGAGTGGAATAACTGTAAAGACCAAAACATGCCGGGAGCTACTCGGCGTGATGGAACAGTTATACCTCCGTCTGTCATTGTAAGATGCAAGCGCAATCGATACAACGAAATGACAGAAGAAGAAAAACAAATGTGGGCCGAAGGCCTCATTTACATCGCATGGGGGAGCTAACCTCATGTCAGAACCTCAAATTGTAAGAGGGTCTTGGCCATATGGAGTGGTTGAGATGGATGACGGAAGAATTTTCGTCAAAGTAATAAATTTCCCTGTAACCGATGATTCGGGATATGCAGGTGAAAGTATGTGGGTCATTTTGACTGAAGGAGATGAATTTAATGGGGTTGGTACACTAAACAACCAGCCTCGACACTCTTCTATCGAACTTGGCTCATACATTCGATTCGCGGGTGGTACAGAAACCACAGAGCCGCGTTTTGTTCAGGTGGTAGCTTACCCACCTACTCAAGGTGAGAACCATGAGTGAAAGAATCGACTTGACTCAATTTGAAGGGTTAGGAGACTGGGAGGTTGTACCTCAACCAGATGGTGAATACGCTATCGTAACAGGAAGAGATAATTCCTCCTTGGAAGAAGCGAATACTATCGCCAAACTACCTACTTTAATTGCTGAGTTGAAGAGATGTTATGACTTGATTGACAAGTTTCACTTTATGTATGGAGACTCTTTTGAAGAGTCTTTTTGGATTGCGACATGCAAGCCGGATGGCGAAGGCCAGTGCAGTGTGACTGTCAACTCATATGAAATTCTCATGCAAATGGTAGCCGCCAATGTGGTGGAAATACCAGAATATAGTCATGACCACACAGAACTCATTCTTTTAGAATGCGAGTGTGGTGTGACTCATGAAGAATGGCTTGAAAGTAAAAACTGAAGGCTATAAGTGTCACCATGGAATATTGTTGATAACGATTTGGAGATTCTAAGACATGAGGATTGCCTCGGTGCTCTTGGTTTCTTCGAGTTCCTCCTAAGTGAGGGACTAAATGAGAACGATGTAATACCAAGTAATCATCGTGAAAACTTCTATCAAGTTGGTAGGGGTGATAGAGTACCATTTTTGGTAGTGAGCAACAACCTAAGCAAAACTGTTGCCCCCGAAGTTATTCGAGGTTTTGATAACCTCTTTCAAGAAGGGGTAAATCTAACAGGAGCTATGCTTACTTCTGATGATACTCACAAAGAGCTCAAGAGAAAATTTGAGCAACGGGAGTTCCAGCCTGGTCAAGAAATGATTGAAAAGGGACTCCTAGTAGAGTGCATTTTTTGGTATAGGGCGCGTCAACTAAGGACTCGTCGACCAAACTTGAAGCACACTGAGATTTTCGCCACTGTAAATGGTGAAATGGAAATTCTCAAAGAAGATATGAAGAATTTCATTGATTTTACAATTCAAACATCAATGATGAGCTTCGTTAATTATCTCGAATCGCATGGCTATGAAGGAACTGATGCTAATGCGATTAAGGTCACTATTGTAACTCTTCATTCTCAAGCAGGCGTGATTGTTCACCCTGAAGAAGATGCAGAAATGCTTCGTGAAAACGAAAGAAAGGCTGCCAAGAAGAAGAAGACTTACTTTGACCCCTCATTCATGTGAGGTATAAGTGGGACTAGAAATTAACCTACAATTTACTGCAAAATCCGTGGCGGAGCTTAGAGAACAGCTGACAGCTGCTTTGAGTGAGCTCAACGGAAGCGCAGTGGTGGAAACACCAAACAAGGCTACGAAAACCGAGAGGCCTAGTGCTGAGACTCCTAAAAAGGAAAAGAAGCCTAAAAGGCCTAAGAAAACGGTAAGGCGACCTAAAGCGCCAAAGGCTAGCTTAGAATGTAAAAGCTGCAAAGCAACGAGCACCCCTCAATGGCGCCGTAAAACGGCTCCTGAAGGGCCTCTTTGTAATGCATGTCACATGAAGCTATACAAAGCTGAAAGAGCGGCCAAAAATAGCCCAAAAGAGAGTAGTGCAGAACGGTCTAGGCGGATTCGCCAAGAAAAGATTGGGTCTGCAGCTGCCTCAAAAAAGAAAAACAAACCTAAGGTAGAGAAGCTAGAGTTTGAACCTGCTGAAAAAATCGAAGCGGATATGTCCACTGAAGCATTTTACTTGTGGGCCCAGTCATACTTGCCAGGAATGGTGATGCGTGACAAAACCTTCCTTGTTGCTTCTAAGGTCATTGAGACCTGGTTTACTACCCTAAGGCCACAGTCTGAATATGACAAGTGGTGTCTTAAAAATTTACAAACATTTACTGATGAAACTCGTAAGATGTTTGAAGTTTACCAAAAGGTACACCCTACCATTTTGATGATTCAAGATGCCGGGGACAATGTTGTACTTATGGTGAATAACCCGTCGGCCCTGACTTTTTCAAAGTTAGAAGGCCTACTGGAGTGATTTTATGACTGAAGAAGAGGAAATCGAAGTTTATTTCCCTAAAGGTGAACACTTAGGTGTTCACATAGAATCCCCTGGAGCAGCCCTTTTGATGGTTACTCCTCTAGAGGGTGAGCGTTTCAGTCAAAGATTCGTAGTGTTGCTCCATTTTGGCGAAAACACATACAAGCTTGTACTTTCATGGTCCCCTTCCCGCGCAGGGGAGGAACGCATTCCATGGGGGACTTTAGATGGGAAGGAAATCGACCCAACTAAGCACCCACTATTTGGAACGAAAAATGAACAAGCTGGTTTATATCACAAAACTCTTCCACCGGGCTGTTATGTAGTCCGAGAAGAAATCAAGGTATGACCAATAAGTGAGTAACGAAAGTACTTTACAAACTAGTCTGCTAGAGGCTTCAAACGAAAACAATCGTCAATTGAAGCGAATTGCAGATAGCTTGGAAGAACTCCTTTCAATGATAAAGGGCGTTCAACCAGCTGAACTTGCGAAAAAGGCAAAGGAGCACAAAAAAGCTCAATCAAATCTGAAAAGGAGGCGAAATAATGAGTGACGAATTATTACAAATGGCCCAAAGTTTGGGTTGTTCACCTACATTCGTTGAATTTGAAATGCTCCCGGTTACCTATTCGCAAATTGTACTGGTGGCGGGTCTGATTATTACTGACTCTCACCAACAAACTGGACCTAATTATGATGCCAACCAGCGTACAAGGTTTGACCTTTGTACTGAAGTAGGTGATAATGGTCTTGCGATTATCTTCAACAACCATAACGGTGGTACTACTGGAGAAATCGTTTTCGACGCGCCAAAGTTTAGGCGTTCAAGTCGACACATAATTAATGCTCAAATTGACATGTCGCCAGGAGACTTTAGGCCTATGGTTCGTAACCGAAGGGCCACTTTATCTATTGGTGACATGGGCTTGATTATTAGCAGTACCGATGACAATGAAATGCTACAAAAATACGGTCAACGAGCGGTTCGACGCTATGGTTATCGTAATTACAACAATCGTAGTCACTTTACTAGTCTAGGATTTAATGTAAACTGCAACCAAGGAATTCAAATTCAATATTCTTGGAACAAAAATGAGCATGTTTATGGCTGGTCAAATAATACAGGTCACGCACAAACTACGGTTATTCCGTTCTTTGGAACAGAAAAGCCGACTAGAATTGAGCCTGTATTTGAAGCCAAATTCCCTTATGACACATTTAAAAAAATGTTGAACAGTTCGGGAAGAGCCAAAGATAGTGGTGGAGCTCTTTATTGGAGCTACAACCCTAAAACAAAGAAAATGTACACTGTTGGCGCATATGCTAACGGTGAAATTTCAAAAGAAGGTCGTACATACAATACTTCAGCTTGGGTACATAACAGTGTAACTGAGCTAATTGCAGGGACAATTCCCTACCGGCCTTTTGGTGAAGCAATTGTAAACCGATACAAAACAGCTACCCATGCTGGATTTGGCATGGATGCACATGGTCGGCAGTACATTTGTATTTACTACCCATGGGGTCATATTCGATATAACCATATTACTTTTTCACATGGTGTAATCGAAGATGAGTCTGTGAGTGATATTTCGGGGCCAAAGGTCTCGTTAGAAAAGAATGCACCTGCGTTCTTTGAAAACTACGATTTATCATTTGAGTACTCGCCTTATACCGCATCTGAGGAATTATTTCTCAACAAGTGGTACGCAGTATTCAACGAATACCAAGAAGAGCAACTTTCGCGGCCTAAACTGCCGAAAAAAGGTGAAATTCTTCAATGGTATATTTGTTTTTGTCAGAATGGAGATGTTACTGATGAGGACGCACTGCTAGCTCAGAAAATTTTGAGCTGAGCTATAAGTGGCTGAAAAATTGCTAAAAATTGGATGGAGGCATTCTGATGAGTTATGGAAAAATATTTCCGACGAGTCAAGGCCTGCAATCCGTGAGTTTGTTGCTGTTATAGCAAATATCAAACCACTAAGAACAAGCGAAGATATTGAGGAGTTACTTGCAAAAGAGCTCCCTGATTTTTTTGACCAACGATTTAAACAGCTAACTGCTCGTACTACACACCCATTTTGGAGTGGGAACGGGGAGTTTAGTACTGTGACCAACCGCATCCTTTACCTGGGCCTTATCAATGAAAATATTGACAAGGAGATAGGAATTTTCAACATCATTATGCTACAAGACATTGTGTCTGCGGCTTTGGTGCGATATAACGAACACATTATGCGGATGGATTTGGATGTCACTGGATAGGTTAAATGAAGCCTTTACAGACGAAGTACCTCCATCCCAGGTCATAGTTAACACCACAACTTACATTCGAAGCGAATATTTCAAAGACGGGTCGAGAGTTTTCTTCAGCCCGCTTGACTTCGCGTTGAATGGTCCAAAAGAAGGAACGATAATGGAAAGAGACTGCCCAAGCATGGGCTTATGCAAAGTAAAGGTGCTGAGTAAGCATTATGAGCATAATTCTGAAACCCCGTCCTTCGTGGAATGTCTCGTTACTAAAAATAGTCGAGAATACAAAGTGTGGCTCATTGTTAGAGCTACACCGACCGTTATTGATAAATTTCGATTCCAATACATGGCAAGGATGCCTAATCACAATTTTGCTATTATTCCTGACTATGTACTTGAAAACAAACTGCCGAAAAATCCCCACACTCCCTACAATGATGCGAGCTTTGGGTTCGCCGCAGTTACTGGAATTTCCATTGGAACACGAATCCCTGAGGATTTAACATGACAATGAAAGATGATAACGAAAGAATTTTGGAGTTAATCCAAGAGCGAATGAAAGTAGGCGTAAAGCGCTACGGACATGGTCTCAAAAAAGAAGATGACACAACGCAATATGGCACTAAGACTGATTCTTGGACCGAAATGGGACTAGAAGAGGCTCTTGACTTGTCTATTTACTTGTCAACACAATTGCTTAGAATCCTCGACCGAGAGGCTAAGCAAAATGTTGCTATGATAAAAGAAGCGAATGTTGTCATGAGAAAAAAAATACAACGGTATGAAATGATTCATGCAGAAGCTATTCAAGACGAAACCATGCCTCACCCACACGAATGTACTTGTGGGGGAGATACGGGCTGTCAAATGATAAAGCCTGGCTGCTTGAATATTCGATTTCATGAAGCGGATATTTGTGACAAAGATTGTCACATCTGTCAGAATCCTGACGACTTCCCGCTTCTTTAAGCCAATAAGTGTTACCTCGTATCACAAACCATATTACCCGTTTGTGGGGCCACAGGAAAAATGTCACTGATGACAGTAATCCTGGGCAAATGAAGAGTGTTGAAGTTAGTGAAGTCAAAATCACTGAACAAACGCTCGCTAACTTGAAGGAAGCAGTAAATCGAGCTGAAGAACGAATTGCTGCTTGTCGAAAGCGCTTCGGAAAAGAAGCACTAGAGGACATGGACCGTCGCTATGCTGAACGGAAAAATCCTCTCCCAAAGGAAGAGCAAGATGCACTATCTAAGGCACTTCCTAGGCTGCAATTGTGGCCTAGTAACCGACAAGGTGAACATCAATTGAAGATTTTTGCTTTTGAGGTAAATGACATGGACCCTGCAACTGAACCTAGTAAGCCTATTCTTGACGCTACTAAAAAATCAGTTGAAAGTAACCTACCTGACGAAAGGAAAGGTGGCTTCGACGGTCTAGGTTCACTCTTTGGGTGAACATATAAGTGGAAGAATTTGATATTTTTCTTAACTACCCTAACTTGTTTCAGAGCAATGTGAGGCCTAGCAACTGTGTTATTGGAACTATTCCAGTGACTCGTATGGCCGCTATGCTTGGACAAGAAAGGAGCGAAAGCGAAATAGTTGCAGCCCCCGTTGAAGAAGATAGTTACTATCTTTCTTGGGGTTCTGCCGCAGATGGACAACACCGATGGCAAAACCGTGGCTCAAAAGCCTGTGTAAGAACCTTAGGTCCCATTAAAAGGTTAGAAAATGATAGTTACCAATTTAAGGTATTAACCCAATTGGGAATAACTAAGGCAAGTGACTCTGGCTACTATTATGGTAGTCACAATAACAAAAATGCGTTTGGCGATATAGTCTGCCGAGACCGAATTAACCAAATATGGCTTGATTGCGTCCCTGGACTAGAAGATGCTATGAAAGAATTTGTAAGAAATGCTCACACACGAAGAGAGAGACCACCTTTGGCAGGTTCAACTCCGGGCTCTATTACAATTCATAATAACGGTGAAGATACTTGTAGGGTTGCTATTACTATCACTTCTGAGCAAGCAGCTATTTTGAGTCAAAGGTTGACTCAAGAATATACTTCGCTAAAAGATGAAAAAATGAGTGAATACACATTAATTACTCATGAAAGGCTAGGAATGAATTCGGGTAAAATCCCTTATCGTTACAACAGGCCTGAACAATATAGGAATGAATATTTTCGTAGTGAGTCCTATGACCGTATGAACATTAAAACGCTCATAGTGAAACAAGATGGAAAGAAGCACAAAGCTGGGCATTCTGAATCGCTCGGTATTATTGGGCTTTCTCACGGCGAAAGAAAACAAAATTTTCCTATTGACCTATACTACAATGAAGAGCAAGAAGTAAGTCTTGAAGCTGTGTTATCATTTAAGCAGTATTCCATTGTAGTGTCTGTTGACAGAACCGGAAGAACCCAGATTTCGTCTACACGAAACATGGTTTTTCTGCCATATGTTAGCGGACTCGTGCTTGTAGCAAAGCCGAAAAAAATAACCCCTGGTGCTACTTTTCAGAGTGAGCTTCTTACTAGAGTCCTTGACCAAACTAAGAAGCGACAAATCAAGGGTGGATATAGAGGACCTTATCAAGGTCTATCTAAACTAACATACGGAGAAGAGACTTTGTTTCAAGTACGCTTTGCAAGTGGACTTAAAGCAATTGCCAGCGGGGAACCAATTAAGAAATTTAAGCTGGATATTCCCCCTCGACTTCCTCTCAGTATGGAAGACTATGTCGAAATCGAAAGGCCAATGACCAATATCAAACCGATTGAAGTTGGGCATTTGAACCTATACCGTATTTCTGAATCGCCTAGAAAGCTGGTTACAGGAGAAATCCTTAGTGACTTACAGCTACCTAGTATGCCTGATTTTATGCTAGCTATTGACACCGACATTCGTATCGAAAGTAACGACGAATATGTTGGTGGTAGCGAGTGCTCAGGCGATTGTCAACATGAGAATGTCAACATGCCTATTCCTCCTGGCCTTTATGTGGTCAAAAAGAAAGAGCGATGTGTAATTTCTCACGACCCTGGGCGACCAGAGTACAATGTTGGATTTGGAAGCATTTGTAATGATGGTATTACGATTCGACGCCTACTATCACAACTAAACATTCACTATGACCAATTTAGAGGGAACATGGTTGGGGACGGCACAAAGGTTCAGGAAACTGACCTGTCTGTTTCTGCTGGTTCTTTGCTTGGTCGTTTCTAGTTGAGATATATAAGTGACTGATGAAAATTCAGAACAAATTGATGCTAACTCCCAGGAGGGAGTAGTATTCGCTAATAGCAAAATGCCTGCTCTAGGATGGCTTGTTAACTATGCTATCTATGACGGCAGCGTTCCATTGGCTGACTTTGTCAGCGGACTATACCGACATGGTTATTCTATCAATGGTGAAGGCTATCGCGAAAACAACGAGCAAAGCGCGCACTTTAGGAGTATGGTTCGTTCATTTATTCCTAAGCCCCGACATGGTGGTAGTGCCTTTGCACATGCTGTTCGTTCACTGCAAACGAAAGCACAAAGAGTCGTCTATGACGACCCTGAAGGCCCGCTCTCTAACAATAAAGAAAAGATGCGGGTAAAGCCTGGAGACCGATATGGTTACACTGTTCAGTGGACCATTATCACTATCCGTAAAAATAGAGAATATGCTTTGCAACGAGTCCGTCGTGGCTATGTTGAAGGGCAGTCTCGCCAACAAGTAGCTATGGAAACCCCGTATCGAGTAAGGATTGATAGTCAAAATACCAATACTTTTACTCGCAAGTGGTTGACCACTCTACTAAATCATATTTGGGATGGAGAAGCTGCTCCGAATACTAGCGAACTACGCAATTCTGTATTCGTCGAGCCTATGGAAGATTCTGCTCTCCCTGAAGACGGTCGCTTTATGCGTCAAGCACAAGAGCGACTTCGAAATGCATATGTTAATGCGTCAACTTGTATTGACGATGACAGCATTCGAAAAATGGCTAGAGAGTCACTATGTAGGATGGGTGGTATTTTACCACATGCATCTAGTGGTGGCGTTTACTTTATCCACGACCCTGAAAAGACACGAGAAGGGCTCTTGAACAACTTGAGCACTGTTATTGAATACTTTGCTGAAGTGGCCAATCAACGCAATCGTGATGCTATGTGGGTCGAAAGAGCCGTTCCTTGGTGGGAAACCATTAACGAGGAACAGGAAGATGAAGTCCCAATTACTGCTCATTATGAGTCAGGTATGCGTACTCTTACCTATGGTTCGTCAGCAAAGCAGCTAGACGACATTAGGAAAATGTATATCTCGACCATGCAAAATGCACAGGCTAAGTATTATGGCCTTGTTCACAAAATGCTACGAGAAGGAGTAATTGATGAAGAATTACTTGCGACAAAGAAAGTTGAAGCCATGAGTGCGCTTAACAAGACCGAAAGGGACCTTGGGAAAGACACTGTTGAGGCTGCGACTGCTCAATATGAAGAAGTTGTCGTAGGACTTACCTCTCGCTTTAACGATATTTGGACGCCTGATGAAAGAGCTTCCGAAGAAGAGCGAAAGCGAGTTGATGACCGCATTCACAACTTGTTGAGTTTGCGGTTGTCGTCTTGAGGACTATAAGTGTGGATTACACAAAACACAAGATGTAAGGCTATCAAGAAAGATGGCCTCAGGTGTAAGCTGGTAGCAAAACCAGGAGATGTTCGTTGTGAACATCATGCCTATGAGGTAATGTCGTTCTTACGAAACCCCTTTCTTGCTATCGGACTTTACACTCAATATTTTCCAAAGAATCACCATCCGGCTTGTGACAGAACGGGCCAAAATGATTGTGATTGTGAAAATAAAACGGTAGGACAACTACTGTTAGAAAGTTTCAATCGTGCGCTCCAAGCTTCACTTGAAGACACACCGGAGTTTAAGCGAGAATATCGCTCTCGGCATGAATTGATAACTCAAATTGTAGGAATGACATATGACGACATGACTGTTGACGATATGTGGCTTCCTCCTGAATCCCATTGGAGGCAATTTCGTTTTCAAATATGGGACTCAAGGGCTAATCGTCTTGTATGGATTAAGTGCTTCGATAACTTTCGAAACAACGACCATGGCAAGGGTGCCCTACTACAACGCCTTAGGGAAACAAAACCTATCAAGGTGTTTTACATGACTTCTAAGTTTCTCAATCCAAGAAATGTTGGGCCTGACCCTACTTCTAAAATGGGAGTAAAGAAGTTTAAGAAAAAGAATCTAATGAGACATTACAACAACAATTTCCTTGGACAGGAGTTGTATTTTGATGTTGATTTCAAAATGGATTCTTTTGATGACTCGGCTCAAATGACAAAAAGAGTCGTTGACTGGCTGGGTCGTAAATTTGGCGTTACTCCTGAAGACCTTACTATCGTGTTTAGCGGGGGTAAGGGCTTCCATGTAATTTGGTACGGATGGGATATTTCTCATGCTGAACCTCACCATCGGCAAACCTATGAAAATATAATTTCAGGTAAAGCTGGTAGGGTTCCATCTGTCTATCTTCAAAGATTACACAAGAAGATTAAGACGGAATACATTGAAGAATTAAAATCGGAAGGAATTCTAGTTGACTATGAAGTAACTAGAGACCCAAGAAGAATCATTCGATTACCAGGAAGCATTCACCACAAAGGAAGGCTATGTAAGATAATTAGCTATGAAGAGCTTGATAACTTCGTGCCTCCTGAGCCAATATGGTGAGAATAAGTGACTGATAAAAATTGGCACAAAGTTTCACAGGAAGTAACCTGTGCTCTATGCGACAAGGTCGTAAAGAGAAACGCTAACAATCAAAAATATTGTTCAGTTAAATGCCAACAAAAGGCCTTTGTAAAGGAATACCAATACCGACTTAAATGCGAAGTTTGTAATGAACATTTTCTATCGCAGCATAGTACGACTCCAACTTGTAGCAAATTTTGCGGACATGTACTGAATATGACTAACCGGCAGTTATACACCGACGAGGAAATTATTCACCTTGCTTTATTGAACCCTGGATATGGGTTTCGGGCATTCTGTGAAAAGGTTAAGTGCTCATCAAATAACAACACTCCGTATGAGCTACAAAGAATTCCTTATATTTTTGAACAATGTAAAAAAGAACTAAAGCTTGATTTACACGCACATTTGAATAACCCTGATTACATGGAAACCATGTACATAGATGAATGGATTGCTAAAGGAAGGCCTCGTGCTGGTACTAAGCATGTTGGTCAGCAAGGGTCTCGGATGAATCAGCGTAAAATTATGGCTACTTACCGTGAGTACGAAAAAACGAAAAAATATGACGGTAATAACCGCCGTACACACAGGAAAGTAAAGGTGTTCCCTGAATTTAACTGGGGGAGCATTGAAGAACGCACTCCCTCCTCCGATAACGAAGAGGAGTGATGTATAAGTGAGTTTAGACCGACTAGACCAAGTTGCTGATAACGGAATCATGAATGAGACCATTCAGCGTTACAGGGAAGAATCAGCGCAGCTCTATGCAGCTATTGACACCCTTAAACAAATTGGTAAGAGAGAAAATTACATAAAAGCACCTAAGTTTGCTGAAATTATACTTAGGCCTTGGCTAACTGACTGTGGTTATATTAACCTAGAAGATGTTGTCAAGCGCCTTACAGAGCTTGGTGTTGATGCTAATACTATCTTTGAACACTACGGTCATCAACTGTCGGACGCAAGGCCGGCACAATATGATGAAACTACACTTGCAAGAGTGATTCGCAACAGCTATCGAAATTATAGTGGCATGCGAAAACTGAATAAAACTGATTACATAAAGGTAAACCCTGATGGTGACGGAGACCTAAGTATCAGTAATGTACTTTCAGAGCTTGCAAGAATAAGGGCTGAGTATGACGCTTGGCATGAAATTAAGACTCTGCTTCGAGTAGGAAAAGTCGAAATTTCAGTAATTGAAAATCCTTCACCACCCATGCGTAAAAAACTGGGTTTGGAGGACTAGTAAAATAAGTGAGCACAATTATTGTGAACATAGAATTAGCCGAAGGATGGACAGTTTTTACTGACCCCAAAACCGGCTCAACCCACCTAGAATACATTCTAGAAGAGGGTGATAAAGAATGGATTACTGCCAAATTTTCGACTCCTGGTCGAGATGACTATGGCACTGAACACCATAACAGCGCTAGTATCATTATCGAAAATGAAGAGCGCGAAGAATCGGTCAAGACTAGAATTTCAGTCGCTGACCCAAGAGGTGGGTTCTTGATGGAGTCTCGTGTAAACGAAACCGGGCACTATCTGAGCGTACCTACTGCTAAAGACTCTCTTCCCCATGTTGATGACATGGAAGAAAGAGGAAGAGGTTTTTACAAGCTTACTTACGCCCCTGCAAAGGGGGAAAGAAATGAGTAAGAAAAGAATAACTGCTGACTTTACAAACGCACTAACTGGTTCGTTTGAAACTGAAGTTACTTTGTATTCTCAAACCAAGCATGAATGGGGGTTTACTACAATGGCAAAAATCGATACGGGCGCTGACCGCTCATCAATTGATTTGCGTCTTGCTAACGCACTAAGACTCCATCAAATCGGTGAAATTACCGTAAGAAATGCTATGGGTAAACAAAAAAGAAGGACTGTGCTGTTGTCACTGAAAGTTTTCGGCTCAAAGAAAATAGTTGAAGTGACGGTGGCTAACCGTCGAAAGATGACCACTCCCTTCATCATTGGCATGGATTTAGTCATGGAGGATGAAGATAGTGAGTGAATTCCCTTACGAAGAATCCTATGGACCTGCTTACAACTACGAAGTAGGCTACCTTGAAGGATTGAAGGAGGCGCATCGTCTCGCATTGAATCAACAGAACACAGTTCTAGCTGATTTTCTCAAGAAGAGAATCGAAGAGCAAAAGAAGTCTGTAAAGGAGGAGATGCCTGATGAGTGACTACTTAATTGAAGGAAGTAGTTCGTCGCAAATAAGCCCTCACAGCTCTTCTTGGAAACTGTATGGTAGGACTGATAACCTACAAGAAGCTCGTGAAATCGCCGCAAAGGCATTCATGAAAACCAACTACCGCATTATTAGGATTCGAGAGAAGTCCTAAAGCGAGTATAAGTGTCTAGAAACCCTGGCGCAAAGATTCTTCGTGAAAACGAAGCTGTAACCAAGGCCGCTATGGCCTATGGTGCGGAAAAGGATATTGAGACCACCCAAACCGTCATGGTTCAAGGTTGGGCTCAAGAAATCCCTGAAGTTAACGGAGTGTTCAACGCTCTTGTTGCTATGCAGAAAGAAGAGCATGGTCGTGCGCAAGCACTACTGGCTGAGTTGGAAGAAACGACTGATGGTCGCCGTCGAGGTGAAATCCGTCGTCACTACAACACTATCTCGCGCAACATGGAGCGAAACAACGAAGTTATCAATTCCTTGATGGACAAGAAAATTGGTAGCGCCGTTAAGAAAAAGAAGGCTGAACAGCCCAAAGAAGTGGCTAAGGAGGAAACTCCTAAGCCTGCTAGGAAAAAGAAGCGTGTCACACCAGCTGAGGTGAAGGCTGCTGCTTCTAAGCGAACTAGTGGTGGAGGTCGTTCACGACGAGCCACCCTAGAATCGTTGAGTTTTAAGGAACTTCAACAATGGGCCAAGAAGCGCGGTTTTAGCGGTGCTGGTTCACGAGAAGCGATTATCAATCGTATTCTCAACAACGGCGAATAATCGCCTATAAGTGAAACCATGGAAATAGAAACATGGAAACAAACTTTGGAGGAAGGAGAGTGACAAAGCGCATTTGTCCCACTTGCAGTACTCCGGCTTGCCGTGTATGCGGCGGGCGTAAATGTAAATGTGACCCCAAAAGTATGGAGATAGCAATTTATTGCAATTGTCCTCCGATTGATTTTTTGGAGTTCATGAGAAAACAGCTCGATTTGCCCCAGTCTGAGATAGACCGGATTCACGAAGCGAGTAAGAAAAACCTAAAAAAGTGGCTAATGAAGAATGGGCACTTAGACAAAATTTTTGACACTCTTAGAGATGAAGGGCACTTTAACAAAAAAACAGAACCTGATGAAGAAGAGTGACTAATAAGTGACGGTAACAAAAGGCCGATACATTCACCTTTGGGGACAATACAAAGGTGGCGAATGGGAATGGATAGACACTGCTGATGAAAGCAACAGTAAATCCTTCTTATATGCAAACTATCGTGATGCTTTTGGCGAGGGCTGGAAATTTTGCTGGAGGAAAAGTCGATGAAAAAATTCGAAGCGCCTCCTGGATATTTTGAAAGCCTGCCAACTGAAAGACGAATAGCATACTTACAACTGACTGCTAGGCAGATTGGGGAAAAGCTCAAAGTAGAGCGTGAGCGCCTCAATTATATTAAAGAAGAAATCAAGAATATTGACAAAAAGCTTGATTCTGCTAATAAAAAGCTAGCTGGTGAACATGCCGACTAAGGAATTGACTCGGTTTGAGCAAAGAACAGTTAACTTGCTTTTGAAGCAAGAAGCAGTTAAACGCGGCGAAGCGTTTACTGCTGGTAAAGCTATAATTTGGATGGAAAATACGCCCAGTAGGGAAAGAGCAACCCGCTGGCCTGCTTCCATTCCAAACAAATATCGCTTAACATACATTCTGAAGAAATGTGATTGTTTTAAGCGCACTTTCGCTAATAATGGTGTTAGTGAATGGGTTTACTTAGGTGAGACAAATGCCGAATAAACCTGAAATAGAAATATGGATTGATATTCTTGAAGATAGCCAAATAGAGCGTCCATTTACAGCGCGGAGAGCTTACGATGTAATCGTAAATACTCCAGCTAAGAATGGGCGGAGAAGAAGAATGGTACCTAAGGGCACTTATCAGCTGTCTAGAAAACTGGCTCTATCGAGCCGAATTAAAGTAGTCGGAACGACTAGGAATCAATCAATTCTATCTAACGGAGGGGGCAAAATTGCCCAATATGACTTCGTTTAATAATAAGTGGACATTAAGGTTTACAAAATTTATATCGACGGTGCCTGTCCTGGAAATGGGACAGATGAAGCTGTCGGTGGAATGGGCTTCGCGCAAGAAAATGTGCGACCAGTGTCTGTTCCTTATACAGACCATATGCTACAACGCTATGGTATACCAACGAATCAAAAAACTGAGCTTTTAGCAGCACTGATAGCCGTTGCTACTCTGTGCCAAGCTCTCAAGGAAGATGAGGAGTTTGCGATTCAAGCTAAAGCTAAACTAATTATCATTGAGGTTTACAGTGATTCGAAATATGTAGTCGATGGAATTAATATTTGGCTACACAACTGGAAGGCTAATGGTTGGTACAATAGTAAAAAACAACCAATAGCAAATTTACAAATGTGGAAAGACATTGACGCAATTTTGTCATATGGAGACCACCGTGGTCTCTTTTCTTTTTTCCATGTCGCTGGTCACTCCGGAAACAAACTAAATGACCAAGCTGATGAAGCAGCTGTTTATGCTACTTCGAATAACAGGGGTGACGAAAACCATTTGATGCTGAGTATGACCTCAGATGACTGGTCGTCGTTCTTGGAGATGCTGGCTTCTTGCTATGCTATCCAATTTTAACCCAATAAGTGAACCGTGAAAAATACGGATGCGTTACGAATGAAAACTTTGTTACCAGAATAAAGAGCTCTAGAAACGATACTGTCTATGAAGTTAGATATGGCAAGTTTCCTGAATTAGACTCTAATGGTGACATTAAAGAAATTTGGAGATGGAACTGCGAATGTCCTTCTTGGACAATGCGCAGAAACCCATGTAAACATTTGAGCCAAGCTAAGCAAGAATATTGCGGCTGGCAAGAAAATTTAGTCTATGAGCCACCATTAGAAATGGAATATCTAGACGAAAAAAGCGGAGAGGCATTGTGTCCTCTTTGTGACCGGTTAGCGTACCCGCTATCGGTTTTGAAGAACAAGTATGACCATAATTCAAGTGTCTTAGGTGATGAAAATGCCGACTGATAGATTGGGTGATACAGGTGAGCCACTAACGAAGGCTCGAAGAAAATACTTAACGAAAATGCGGAAGAAATGGAATCGTAGAATTTTAATTGCTAGAATTAGCAAAGAATTGACTTTGGCACATGTCAGGAATGGATATGATGAATTTTGGCTAACCTGGGAAAATATTCTCGACTATATTCGAGAAAGACCTGGTAGCAAAAGACATGACATGAGTCTTGACGAATTAACAAACCGTGCCCAGTATATGCTGGGACAGGATTTCATCGTTCAAGAAGAACACGACCGTCAGATTACTCGTGGTGGAATATCACGACGCTGGCGAGGGATTATGTTTCGCATTGTGGATATGGATGCTTTAGATGAGTTTATTGACATGTGTCAAAATAAACGCGATAATGTAGGGCTCTAAAGTATAAGTGACCGGTAAAAATCACAACGAAAATTCGAATGACTGGCTAACTCCTGATGAGTTAGCTTCCATAATTTGGGTAAGCTTACCTGAGGATAAGCTTGCAGTCAACCGAGAGTTCCTAAAAATTGTATTTAGGAAATTAAACATTGGCGGTGTATGGATGTGGCCTGAGACCCAACGGGTTTTTAGGCGCGTATCAGAACATCACTTCATGGAGGTGAAGTAATGGAACTAGGAAAGGAGTTTGACAAATTTGTCCAAGACCTGCAAGAGAGAGCTATCAAAGAATTTGAAGAAAATGGCTCTGTTGGGCATAGCACTGTTATGCTAACAATGAATGCTGGAAAGCTTGCTCGTGGGGCAGTAATTATGCCTGAGGAAGTAATCAACAATCGTGACTTGTACTATGCGCTAATCAAGCAACTTGTACAACAAACTCGTGCAATAGCGGTATGCTTTACTGCTGAATCTTGGGTAGGAGGGAACAAAGACATTAGCGCGTCAGAAGACCCTAATCGAAGGGAAGCAGTAATAATAAATGCTACACGCTATAATCCCTCTGGCGCCGTAATCGATAGTAGAGTAATTGCTCTAATGATAAATCGAGATGTTGAGCCACCAGTTTTGCTAAATGAAGAGGAAACTTTGAGAGTTATGGCAGAACGAGCAGGTGAAGACGATATTGAAGGCTTCATTTTCAACGAAAACCGCCTTGCAAATGACACCGGTTCAGGTCCTGATTACTTTAGGGCTTGACTAATAAGTGGAAGAAGAAATACCACAAGATTTGGACGAGAAAAGAATTGACTTGTCCCAATTTGATGCAATTACTCCCGGAAACTGGGAGGTAATAGAAACCCCTAATGGAGGAATTGACATTGGGGTTAGGATAGGAGATAATGCACATCGGCATATCATCACCTTTACTGAATCTCTTGGCAACCAAGCCAAGAAAATCGACAGGGATGTTGCTGACATGAACGCTATTGCAGCGGTTCCTAGTTTAATTGCACAATTGAAAATTTGCTATGAAGCAATTGACCAAATTAAGGATGCATTGCTAGAGCAAACACAAACGAATATCTTTTTAGAGAAGGTCAGGGAGGCCAAAAGTGGCCTTATTAAAGAAGACCTTAGCGCCTTCAAAGAAGATTTGTGGCGCGAAGCAATTTGTGATGAATCTGAGAACCTAATTCACAATAGAGGTGAAGAAGGGTTTTTTATTTCTGCAAAATTGGTAAACAAAATGTACAACTACTTCTCGTCGATGACTAGGGGTTGATTGATGATTGAAATAGTAGTATTTTTGCTATTTTTTCTAGGAATGAATGGGCCAAAACTGGTTGAAGACCACTTCAACAAAAGAGGTCCATTTAACTAGACATAAGTGAGAGAGGAACCGAAAGGTTCCTCATTTTTTTTTTGTCTTATTGTGAGCACAATAGGGCATAAGCAATGTGTTTTGACACCTTATGCTCGCCGGGCTCATAGACGCCGTAGTAAGTATTAGCAGTCTTGGAAATAGAGACCTC